>OODU01000003.1_pt1 | contig 401351 bp, 323 predicted proteins | sample 1671171 | NCBI WGS metagenome assembly OODU01 (sample SAMN06348129, study PRJEB24527) | human gut metagenome | biome: human gut; feature: ankylosing spondylitis patient; material: feces | host: Homo sapiens | place: China | collected 2015-10
AGCGCGACGTAGTCGGTGCCCTCGGCAAAGGCGAAGGCGGACGGGATGGCGGCGGCGCAGGCGAGCGCGGCGGCGGCTTGAATCAGGGTGCGGCGGAACATGATTTTGTCTCCAAAATTTGATTGAACGATGCCCTGCGGATTTGCTTCTGACCAGGTACCGTTCCGTTCATGGGATGACCCCAAAAGGGTTGCTTTAGGGCCGAGTATCGAACTTCCGATCGTTCGCGAGATATTAAAACCCTTGCGGCAAAAGCGCTTTAAGGAGATATCCCGAAGGATGGTCGGAATAAGGGAAAAGCGATTTCCTGAAATCGAAAGAGTTAGGGGATTCCCCGAGTGAATGTGGGGAAGAAATCTTCCTCCTCAAGGTTCCGCTGGCGTTCATTCTTCAGACACCTCCTCACTCACTGCGCCCTCCACCAGGCCGCGCACCCAACAGTGCGCCGGATCCAAGTGCTTGTCTTCGGTCCAAACCTGATAGACCTCGAAATCCTTGACGCCGGCGGAAGTTGCCGGCAACCAGGTCACGGCGTAGTGTTCGCGAACCACTTTGGCACCGACAAGCGGCGAAAACATCACGACATCGCTCTTCTCCACGAGCGGCAGGAGATCGTACCCGGACATCGACGTTACAGACGCAGGGGGGAGGCTTGCGTCAGGCGCTACGGAACGTTCGTGCGTCATAAGACCTCCCGTCGTGTTGATAGCAAAACCTGCGCGGGGATATCGAGCGATCATTTCGACCGTCAAGGCCCCGCCGGCCTCGGCGGTTTCGCTCAAGAGCGGATGATCTTCGCGCATCAAGACCACGGCTCTCGACCGAAACAAAAGCCTCTTGCGACAGGAAGGAGGGATGTCATAACTGCTCGTCAGCCCCAGATCGATGCGACCGTCCTTCAGATCGGCCCAGAGGTGCGGCGTACGAGGCTCCAACGTGACGCGAAGCTTCGGAGCCCGCAGATGTATCTGATCGAAAATCCGATAGAGAATGTTCGGCATCACCAGACCGCACGAGGCGATGAAGAAGTTGCCTTCGATTTCTTTCGGATTAAAGACGGGCGTCGCCGTCAGGTCGTTGAACGCCGTCAGATACGCGTTGAGTCGTTCAGCCTTGCGGAGCATGCTTTTCGTCGGTTGCAGTCCGTTTGCGCTCGCCGCAAAGAGCGGTTCGCCAAACGCCTGCCGCAACTGCATCAGCATGCGCGATGCCGTGGAAACACTGATGCCGAGGTTGGCGGCCGTTACGCTCAATTTTCTCGTGCGCATCAAGTCCTCGAGAAGTTGAAAATGAAATGCCGACAGTCCGTTCGCTCCGGTCGCCATGGCTGTACCTCGGAAAAGTGGGTGATGGGAATGCCCGAACCTACGGGGAACCTATGCGTTCGTTCGGGCAAGTGCTTCGTCAGAAGCGATGATTGAGACCGACGGCCGCCGTGACGCGCGTCGCGACGGATTCGACGGTGCTGTTGTTCTTGAACATGCCGTCGCCGTAGGCGTAGGTCGCAAGGGCATAGAGTCCCGTACGCTTCGAGAGCTTGTAGCCGTACTTGATCGCACCGACATAACGCGAACCGGAATCTTCTTCTGCCGAACCCACGTCGCCCTGCCATTCGGCGTGAATCATTTTGACGGAACCGTGAATGCGGCCTCCCCAAAGCGGATAGTTCGCGCCGAGCGAGAAGGAGTCCGCCGTAAAGCCGTCTTGGCTCGTTGCGGCGTTGAAGCCGAAATTGGCGGCCGTCAAGGTATTCGGACCGCCCAGGACGCTGCGGGCGTCCGCCAGGTGCTGATACGCGACGTGCACGCGCAGATCGCCGAAGGTCTTCGTGGCGCCGAGGAAGAAGTTGTGCGTGGGCTTCGTGTCGGAAGGCATCCCGGCAAGTCCCGTCATGTTCGGTTGATCGATCATCTGCCAAACCGCCGAGGCGGTGAAGCCTTCGCCCTTGTAAGCCGCGGCGAGTGCATAGACGTGCTGGACCTTGGAGAAGCCGTCGGCTTCGTCGTAGGTTCCTTCGGTCGTGTTGTTCGAGAACTGGCCGAGGAAGGTGAAGCCTCCGAAGTCGCGGGACTTCACCGTGATGACGTTGTCCATGATGGGCGAACCCTGGAACGTGCCGAGGAGCGCCGCGTCGGCGGCGTTCGAGGCCATCGGGTTCATGCCGGTGGCGGCCCACTGCGCGTAGGTGCCGGTGGATCCGAGGAAGCCGGCGACGCGGCCGAAGGCGATTTCCCCGACGCTCTTCGTGCCGGCGATGATCAGGGCTTCGCGGGAGAAGAACGCGCCTTCGCGCGTGTCGTTGTAGACGGCGCCCGTGGTCGAGTCAAAGCCCGACTCGAGGACAAAGCGGACATAGCCGTCCGTTCCGATTTCTTCCTTGCCGCGGATGCCCCACAGCGTGGAGATGTCGGTGCCGGAATTCATCGTAAGCGACGGATTTTCGCCGCGGCCGTCTTCGTAATAGAGACCGGTGTCGATCTGACCGTAAAGCTCGACATTGGCGGCCTGGGCGCCGAAGGCGGTAGCGCAGGCAACCGCTGCGGCAAGGCAAAGATGACGTGTTTTCATTTTTGGACGATTGGAAAAGGCTTGAGGAGGGTTTGGGAAAAAGAGAGCGTTGGAACGGATCGGAAGGATCCGTCCCAACGCTTTGTCTAGGGCAATGCTGGATTACTTGAACGAAGACGGGAAGGCCTTCTTGAGATCAAAGACCCAGGCCTGATAGCCCATCGTGTCCTTGAAATTCATGAGGACGGACGGTTCCTGTTCGCCCCACTTGTATTCGGCAAGGTAGGGATGGAGATTGAGGCGCTGCGTCTTGCCGGAAAGCGTTTCACCCATACCGGCGGTCGAGTAGTAGACGGTGAAGGAATCCTTGTCCGGGTTGTACTGGGCGAGACCCGTAACCGGGCTGTAGTAGTCGTAGCCCTTGTCCTGACCGACGGCGTAGACCTGTTCGACCGTCATCTTCTTCTGGTCGACCTTGTAGACGACACCGCGCGTGTACTTCATGTCGGGCAGAGCCGGCTGTTCCATGCCGCGGCCGTCGCCGTTGTCGAAGGCGGAAATGTAGATCACGTCGCTGTTCGACTTCGAGTCGATGCGCCAGCCGGTGTGCTGCGTCCACGTCCAGTCGAAGCCGCCTTCGCAGACGGAGCCTTCACACTTGATCTTGTTGCCCTTGGCGTCGACCGGAGTGAGAACCTTTTCGGCCCAGCCCTTCTTCCAGCCTTCCGGCGAACCGAGAATCCACTTCACCTTCTTGTCGCGGCCGATCTTGATGATGGCGGACTGGTGACGCGAGGAGATGATGATCGAGTCGTCGGTCGGGTCGTAGTCGACGGAATTGACGTGCGCCCAGTTGCGGCCGGGGCCCACGCCGGCGATGTCGCCGAAGTTGTCCGATTCGTCCATCTTGGCGAGGTCTTCGGCGGAGAGCGTCTGACCGGCCTGCGAAGCATCGATGTTGAGGCAGACCGCACCCTGGTCGAGCGCCTTGATCACGTTGTCGCGATAGGGATCGAGGATTTCCCAGAGCTTGAATTCGTCAAAGACGTTGCCTTCCGCATCCATTTCGACGATGAGGTCGCGCACCGTATGGACGCGCTTGTTGTCGAGGCGACGCAGGTCGGACGAAGAGACGCGAAGGAGCGTGTGGCCGTTCTGCGCCTGGTCGATGGCGTGCGAATAGTCGGCATAGCCGAGCGGCAGACGACGGCTGAAGAGTTCGCGGCCGAGCAGGTCGTACTTGACGTAGCGCTGGCCGTAACCCCAGGTGAGCGCGCCGTCGGCCGTCTGCTGGAAGCCCATCATGATGCCGGCCTTGTACGGCTGTTCCTGGTCGAACATGTCTTCGTTCGGAAGAAGGTACCAGCGGACTTCGCCCGTCGAGTCGATGATGGCGTTTTCAGGGTTGTACTGCCATTCGAGCGCGCCGCCCGACGGATTGTTCCAAACCATGCGGGCGCCGTCAGGCGGGTTGCGAACGAGGTTGTTGATGAAATAGAGGCGGTCCTTGAAGGCGGGATCCGACTTCAGCACCTTGACGTCAAAGGACGTCGAAGACTGGCTGTTCGTGCCGTTCGAGAAGAAGAACACGGGGGCCGTGTAGAACTGATAGCGGTCCTTGAAGTGTTCCGTCTTGCCCTTGTAGACGCGGTCGTATTCCACTTCCACCGTATTGAGATAGTCGGGATAAAGACCGAAAACCGGAATGCCGCCGTAGTTGAGGAGCTGGCGATCGGCCACTTCGTACTTGATTTCCTGGCCGTCCTTCTTCGGAACGATGCGCACGACCGCGTTGTGGATTTCATAGCCGCCGTTGCGGATGACGGCGGTAAGCGGCGAAACCTTGAACGGGTTGACGATGACTTCGCCGATATTCCCCGTCGAGCGGAAGGCGACGTTCGGACCGGACGGGCCGCCCGAAGCGAGGGACACGTCGGCGACCAGCGCGAACGAAGCGCAGATGGCGCCGGCCAGCAGAGAAGGAATGAATTTTGAGGAAATGGACATTGAAGAAATACTCCATGAATGAAGAGAGCGGGCATGTTTTGCCAGCGACGTTCAGGGAGTCTAAGGAGGAGGTTTTCTCGGCGACAGACGGAATCGTCCGCAACGGTTCTTACTTTTCGGGACCCCTTTTCTCAAAAAGTAAAAATCACTCGGTGACTTCTCCTCCTTTTACAGCGGCGACGCGCGCGGCGTGGAGCAACTGGCCTTGCCCTGGCGCTTTCCGGAGAGAAACTCCGGAGAACGCTTCTTTTCTTCCTTCTCGTGTCCTAAGGCTGTGCTCACGTCGCGAGCGCATACTGCGGACATCTCAATCTTTCAAACGGGAGAGACACCACATGTTTTCACGCAGAACGTTTCTTCAGGGTGCGGTCGCCGGTCTTGCTACCGCCGGCTACGCTACGGCCTTCGCAGCCGAAAACTCAGTCCCGCAAAAGGCGGGCGCCACGGAAAAGACGCCTTTGAACGTTTTCCTCTTCGAGGGTTTCGAGACGATCGACGCAATGGGCCCCGTCGAAATGCTCGCCTACGCCGGCATCTACGACATTCGTTTCTACGGCCTCACGGCGGGCATCGTTAAGAGCGCGCAGGGCGTTCCCGTCGCCGTCGAATCCGTCGAAAAGGCGGATCCCGAAGGACTTCTTCTCCTTCCGGGCGCGGCGCCCCAATGGCTGAAGCTTCCGCCCGAATTCTTCGCGCACGTCAAGAGGCTGGCCGAGCGTGCCCCCTGGGTGCTCACAGTCTGTACGGGCTCGGTTCTTCTCGGGCGCACGGGCCTTTTGGACGGCCGCCGCGCGACGACGAACAAGAACGCCGTCCCGATGGCCTTGAAGACGTTGCCCGCCGTTCGTTGGGAAAAGAGCGCCCGCTGGTGCGTCGACGGAAAGTACTACACGTCTTCGGGCCTCACAGCCGGGATGGATATGGCGCTTGGTTTCCTCGCCGACCGCTTTGGTTCTGAAAAGGCCGACGCCGTCGCACAATACACGGAATACGTCCGAAACGCCGATCCGGTGAAAGATCCCTTCGCCAAGTGAGTCGACCGGGTGCGTGAGAGCGAAGCGGAACTTCCGGAAAAACGAGGAGCTGATGCACTCGCTCATGCAAAAGAACTTCGCCTGACGTCTTCCGGAACCTGAAGACGGATGAAAGAAAAGCCCGGCAAACGAGGAAATGCCGAGCTTTTCAGGGGGGCCGTGACGAGGAATCGATCACGGCGTAGTCGTGGGCTTAGGCCTTCTTAAGCGTACCGACAGCGTGCTGGGCGGTGAGACGTCCCCAGATGACGGCCGCGGTGAGCTGCGAACCAACGATGTAGTCGTCGTAGAAGAGCCCGCCGATGGCGTTGCCGACGGCATAGAGGCCCGGGATCGGCTGCTTTTCGGCGTTGAGCACCTGGCCGTCGCCGTTGATGAGCGGGCCGCCGAAGGTGGCCGTCATGCCGCCCTGGAACGGGAAGGCGAGGAACGGTCCCTTTTCGAGGAGGCGCGGCTTCTCGAGCGTGTTGGGCGGCGTAAGGTCAGCGGCCTTGCCCGCCTTCACCGCGGCGTTGTAGTCGGCCACGGTCTTTTCGAGAATCTTGACGTTCACGCCCATGTCGGCCGCGAGTTCGGCGATGGTGTTGCCCGAATGGATCGGAGCCTTCGCCTTCTTGTAGCGGTCAATGCGGGTCTTGACGGTCGGAATGTCGACGACCTGTTGGTCGATCACGATGAAGGCCCAGTTGTCGGGTGTGATCGACGGCAGCTTCTTGGCGACGGCGACGTAGGTCATGACTTCGTCGAGAATGCGGGCGCCTTCCTTGTTGACGATGATGCCGTAGTTGACCATCGTCGAGGGGTTCGCCTGCGTGGGACCGTGGATCGGACCGCCGTGGAACTGGTCGAGATTGGTGTAGTAGGGCATGAAGGGGCGCGTGAGCTCGATGTTTTCGCCCATCATGTAGGCCGAACCGCGAAGAGGCATCCAGGCGACGCCGCCGCCCATGTACTTGCAGATCATTTCGCGGTTGGCGTGGAAGCCGCCCGTGGCGATGACGACGCCGGCGCGGGCCTTGAGTTCAAGCAGGCCGTCCGTCTTCGAGATGGCCTTCACGCCCGTGCAGGCGAGAAGCGGCGTCTTCGTGAGTTCGATCACCTTGGTGTTGGTGAGGAAGGTGATGTTCTTGTGCTTCTTGACTTCAGCGAGCATCTGTTCAGTGAGCTGCGCACCGCCCGGCTTCTTCGGGCCGGCCACGACGTGACCGCGCACGGTGGCGGGCCAGACTTCGCGGACCATCTTGCCCCACTTGATGCCGCAGCGGTCGGTGAGCCACTGGATGCAGTCGGCGCTCTTTTCGCAGTAAATGCGCGTGAGCTTGGGATCGCCGCGGCCCTTCGATACGGCCATCATGTCCTTGTAGAACTCTTCGATCGTGTCGGTGAAGCCGTTTTCCTTCTGCACGAAGGTGTTCGTAGCGTTGAAGTGACCGCCCGCGTAGATGGTGTTGCCAAAGGGCATCGACATCTTTTCAAGGAGGGCCACCTTGGCGCCGAGGTCAGCGGCTTCGATGGCGGCGGTCATGCCGGCGCAGCCCGCGCCGATCACGATGAGGTCGTACGCGGCGGTACGCGCAGCGTCCGTTTTCGTTTCGGCGTGCGCCATGCCGGCGCCGGCGGCGACGGCCGTGAGAAGCCCGGTCTTGAGGGCGTTACGGCGGTTCATACCTTGCATGGTTTTCTCCTTTGATGATGGAACGATTTCATCGTAGGGGCGAACCACCGTTAGGTAGACCCGTGTCCGGTCAAGAAAACCGCAGAAAAGGGGACGAACGGGATGGATCAGCCGAGAACGATCGGTGCGACGCGTCGGAGATCGTCGAGATTGTGACAACCGAGTTTGCGCATGGCGCCCGCCCGGAAGAATTCGACGGTGCGCTTCGATAGACCGAGGCGCTCGGCGACCTCTCGGTTCGTGAGTCCGGAGACGACGAGAGAGACCACCTGCCGTTCGCGCTCCGAGAGAGGTGTATGGATCGGTTCGCTCGGGGCAGTTTCGCGCGTTCTTTCGATTGCAGCGAGGAGTTTTTCGGAGCTTACCGGTTTGGGCAAAAAACTCACGGCACCCTTTTGCATGACGTCGACCGCCATATCGATGTCGCCGTGCGCGGAGAGAAAAATGACGGGCAGTGTGACGCCCGCTTCGCGAAGCCGCTCGAAAAGGCCGAGTCCGGAGATCCCCGGCATCTTGACGTCCAGAAGAAGGCATCCGGGGGTTCGGAGGTCATCCCGGGCGAGAAAATCCTCGGCGCTTTCGTATTCGACGACTGCGTAGCCTTCGCCTTCGAGAACGAAGGCAATGGCTTCCCTGAGGGATTCGTCGTCATCCACGATGCGTATGCGTTGGAGAGAGGGGGCGTTCATGGGGCGGTTTCGGAAGAAATGACGTTTTCAGACGGATCGGACGCTTCGAGCGCGGGGAATGTCAGGCGGCAGAGAATTCCGTCGGGTTCAAGGCGTTCAAAGGCAATGCTCCCCTCGTGATTTTCGACGATCCCCCGCACGATCGCGAGTCCGAGACCGAGTCCTTCGGGTTTCGAACTCGTGACGGGTTCGGTAAGACGGGAGAACACCTCGTCGGAGACGCGCGGACCGTTGTCCTGGATCGTCAGAACGACGTGATGTCCGTCGCGGAAGGTCCGGACGGTGACCGCCGGTTCGCGGGCGTGCGACGCTGCCTCCACCGCATTGCGAAGGAGATTCACGATCACGAGTTCGAGTTCGATGGGCCGTCCGTACACCCAAAGGGGATTGCTCTCGGTGGGCGTCGGCGCGCCGCTTTTGGCAAAGAGAGCGGGATAGGTCTCGCGCAGATGCGCCGTGAGATGGGCAAGGTCGACTGGCTCCTTGGCGGGCTGTCGCTCGCGGGCATATTCGCGGACGCGGTCCACGACGGCGCGGGCGCGTTCGGCGTCGTGCGCGATGTGTCCGCCCACCGAAATGATTTTTTCCATGGAGAGCGACCCCTGGGAGGCGCGGCGCACAAGACCGTCGGCAAAGAGTCGGATGGCGGCGAGCGGCTGATGAATTTCGTGGGCGATGAGGCTCGAGAGTTGTCCTACAACGCCTGCGCGCTGCAGCGTTTCGATGCGGTCGCGCTGGGCACGTTCCCGCTCCGCCGCTTCGTGAAGTTCTTCCTCGCGTCGTCGAACGAGGACGTCGGCACGCCAGGCATGCAGAAGAAGTGCGGCAAGAAGCCCCGCGGCCACGGCGACGTGCGGCCAGTAACGGCGAAGGAAGCGTTCAAGCGTCCAGGGTTCGGGGCGCGCATAAGGACCGAGCGAGAGCGACGCCAACAATTCGTCGACGGCCTTGAAGTCGGTCGCCACGCTCCAGGAGCGTCCGCCCGACTGTGCGGTCAGCGTGAGGAGCGACACGAGAAGGGCCTTCGTATCTTCGGGCGACACGGAGGGCATCACGGAAATCGTCTGGGCCGGATAGAGCCGCGTGGAATGAAGACACGCGACCTTTCCATCCACGGGGCGCTCGGGCGGTAGAGGACGAAGAGCCGCGACGAGTTCGGGGTCGCTTACGCGCAGACCTTCATAAGCGCAGAGTCGAAGAATGCCGACGTCTGCATCGCCGTTCCGCACGGCCCGCGCGATATCCGGCATGGCGGCGCTTTTCCCGAAAAAGATCGAGGAGGAGAAGAAATCCGAAGGATCGTATCCTCGGGCGGCGATCTCACCCAAGGCCGCGTGATAGCCCGAAAAACCGTAGGGAAGATTGGCGGCCAGGCGACGCCCGCGCATGTCGTCGATGTTCTGAATCGGAGCGTCGCGCCGCACGATGAAGAGCGACCCTTCGTTGCGGTTCGGATCTTCAAGTCCCGGACGAACGCTCGTTACGAGAGGTCTTGCTCCCGTGTCGGCCACGCGTCGGGAGAGGCCGGCGCTTCCGAGAAAGAGATCGATTTCCCCCCGAACGGATTGCTTTCTCAAGTTCCAGAACGGGATAGGTGCGCACGACGAGGCGCTCGCGCCCAAAAGCGCGCTCGAAGGCTTCGAGGGTGGCGTTTTCCAAAGGGTCCCGCGTGGCGGGCATGGCCACGGTGGAGAGGCCGAGCCGCAAAACGGGACCGTCCTCGACGGCGAAAGCGGAGCCGCACAAGAGGACGAAACCGAACGCCGCCGTTTTCAGAAAGAAATGGGAACGGCGCAGGAAAGTCGGAAACCGGAGCATCACGCTTTTCCCTTGAGTCGAACCGCGTCAACCGCCCGAAAGAATCGACGAAAGGGAACGGAAGGCGAGAAAAGCCGCAACGACCGACACAAGGAGTCCGAAGACGGCGCCGATGACGCCCTGTTGGAATTCGCGCTTCCCGCCCGCTTCAACGACCTGTTCGGGGTTGTCAAAGTTGTAGAGGATCTCGACCTTGTCGCCGGGTTTGAGAACGAGCTTGGCGTCGTACTTCGGCCAGAGGCGCGTCTCGATCTTTTGTCCTTCCGCGCTCGTGAAAGCGGCGACCTCGAAGTACACGATCTGAATGCGGGGACCGTCGTCACGGTTGATGTGGCGCTCCTCTTCTTCCACGCGCACGATTTCGGCCGTGACGGGAACGCCCTCGGAAGCGATGCGCTTGGATTCGAGGGCCTTGGAAGCGCTCCAGAAGGAAAGCGCCAGACCCGCGAACATGAAGATGAGCGTGACCGAAAGGAAGAGCCAGGACATGGGACTTTTGCTGCTGCGGTTTGTCATATCCACATTCTAGAGGGCAGGGCGGACGGGGAAAAGACATTCGGTGGCACGGCGGCAACGCTGCGACTGGGCTTTGCCGGATGCAAAAAAGGCGGCGGCCCGAAAACCGTCGCCTTTTTCCAGGGCGGGAGCGCGGCAAAGCGCTCCTTTCCGGCGCGAGTTAGAGCGCGAGGGCTTCCGCCATGCGGGCGGCCACTTCTTCGCGGCCGATGAGGCAGAGCGTCTTGTCGATCTGCGGCGTGCGGTCGGCACGGCACACGGCGATGCGAAGCGGGTTCGCAAGCACCTTCATCGGAATTTCGCGTTCGGCCATCACGGCCTGAATGATGCCGTAGACGGCTTCAGGGGTGAGGTCGGCGAGGGCGTTCCACTTTTCGGCGAAGAGCGCGAGCGCTTCACGGCCGCCGTCGGCGAAGGCGGCTTCGAGCGCGGCCTTGTCGAGTTCGCCCTTCTTGTAGAAGAAGAGGGCGGCGTCGGCGAGCTTTTCGAGGTTGCCCGCGCGGCTCTTGAGGAGACCCGAGACTTCGGCGAGGCAGGGACCCGCGGCCACGTCGCCGCCGCGCGCTTCGATGCGGGGCTTGACGAGGTCGGCGAGGCGGGCGTCGTCGGCTTCCTTCATGTACTGCTGGTTGAGCCAGTCGAGCTTCTTCCAGTCGATGCGGGCCGCGGCGCGCGAGCAGTCGCGAAGTTCAAAGACCTTGGCGAGTTCTTCGCGGGAGAACTTTTCCATGTTCCCGTGGCCCCAGCCGAGACGGGCGAGGTAGTTGAAGATCGCTTCGGGGAGGTAGCCCTGACGTTCGTACTCGAGGACGGACACCGTGCCGTGACGCTTCGAGAGCTTCTGGCCGTCGGGACCGTTGATGAGGGGCAGGTGCGCAAAGACCGGCACTTCGGCGCCGAGGGCGTTGTAGATGTTGATCTGGCGCGGCGTGTTGTTGATGTGGTCGGCCCCGCGGATGACGTGGCTCACCTTCATGTCCCAGTCGTCGACGACGACGGCGAAGTTGTAGGTGGGGATGCCGTTGCGCATGATGATGAGGTCGTCAAGTTCGCTGTTGGCGACGCTGATCGGACCGTAGACGGCGTCATCCCACGTCACGACGCCTTCGTCGGGGTTGCGGAAGCGAACGACCGGCTGCACGCCTTCGGGAATGGGCTTGCCCTTGGCGTTTTCGGGACGCCAGCGGCCGTCGTAGCGGGGCTTGAGACCCAGCGCCTTCTGCTTTTCGCGCATTTCGTTGAGTTCTTCGGGGGTCGCGTAGCAGTAGTAGGCACGGCCGTCGGCGAGCATCTGGTCGACCACTTCCTTGTAGCGGGCGAGACGGTCCATCTGATAGATGGGGCCTTCGTCGTAGTCGAGGTTGAGCCACTTCATGCCCTGAAGAATCACGTCCACGGCTTCCTGCGTGGAGCGAACCTGGTCCGTGTCTTCGATGCGAAGGAGGAACTTGCCGCCAAGGTGACGGGCTACGGCCCAGCAGTAAATGGCCGTGCGGGCGGTCCCGAGATGCATCATGCCGGTGGGACTCGGAGCAATGCGGGTGCGAATTTCTTTCATGAGAATGCTTGGAGGCCCTGCGTTCGAAGTAGGAGCAGGGGCCGTCAAAAGTGAGGGAATAACCGTTCCGCGGCGAAACGTTCGCCGTCCGCGCCGAAAGGACGCGGAGAAAAGAGGCATTGTAACACCGCGCGCAAAACGCCCGACCATGGTAGGCGCTCTTCCTTAATGCGGGATGACCGAAGGTCGGAAAACGCGTGTTCAAGGTCGAAAACATAGGTTGGCGTGAAATGACAAGCGCTTGACGTCCGAAATCGCCGTGTTTTAGAGGGTGGCGCGAAATGACAAGCGGATGTCATTTTTCACCCTAAAGCTTCGTCTCAGAGCCTCCTATAGTTTGCCGTGTCGAGAGACGAAAAGTCCTCGAAATCCAAGTTATCTCTAGGAAAAGCACTCAATCGACTAGGAGGCAACATGCCCGGCTATCCTCAGGACCTCTTGTCCAACCGTTCCATCGTCAAGCGCGACAGCTTCGCGATCATCACGCCCGAGGGGCGCGTCATCAACACGATCCCCGGGATCGTGGACGCCAAGATGACGATCCTCTGCTCCCCGAAGGTGGGCGCGGGCTTCGTTCAGCTCATCGGCACGCTCGGCGCGACGGCGCATACGGAATATCCCTATGCGACGCTCGAACATGAAGAATCCTTCCTCTACGTTCTCGACGGCGAAGTCGCCCTCGAAGTGACGGTCGGCGACAAGACCGAAACGCTCACGCAGGGCGGCTACGCCTACGCTCCCGCGGGCGTCGGCATCGGCTTCAAGAACGCCAACGGCAAGGAAGGCCGCATCCTCCTCTACAAGCAGCGCTACATCCCGCATCCGAAGGGACTCAAGCCCTGGACCGTCTTCGGCAACATCAACGAAACGCCCTTCCGCGACTACGATGGCATGGCCAACGTCCACGTCAAGGACTTCCTCCCGCTCGACGAAGCCTTCGACATGAACATGCACATTCTCTCCTTCGATCCGGGCGCCTCGCACAACATCGTCGAAACGCACGTTCAGGAACACGGCGCCTACATCTACGAAGGTCAGGGCACCTACAAGCTCGACGACGACTGGTATCTCACGAAGAAGGAAGACTTCCTCTGGATGGGCGCCTTCTCGCTGCAGGCCGCCTACGGCATCGGCCGCGAACCCTTCAGCTACATCTACTCGAAGGACTGCAACCGCGACGTCGAAATCTGATCGATCCGCGACACCGTTATTTTCACCTAAACCGGAACACGAACCAGGAGACTACAAATGGCTCTCACCGACAGCTTCAAGGCCCGCGACATCCGCGAATACCTCGACGCCACGCACATGCGCGGCAAGAACATCACGTTCTTGGACGACTTCTCCCGCGACGAAATCCAGTCGCTCTTCTACGCGGCCGAAATGCTTGAACCCTTCATGCGCACCGGCACCGATCTCCTGAAGGGCAAGGTTCTCTACACGCTCTTCTTCCAGCCCTCGACCCGTACGCGCTGCTCGCATGAAAACGCCATGCACCGCCTCGGCGGCTCCGTCATCACGGAAGCCGACCCGACCCACAACTCGTCGGTTGCGAAGAACGAATCGCTTGCCGACAGCCTGCGCGTGACGAGCGAATACGCCGACGTCATCGTGATGCGTCACCCCGACGACAAGGAAGCCATGGGCGCACTCGAAGAAATCAAGGGCCACTGCGCTCCGGTGATCTCGGGCGGCTACGGCCACGTCACGCATCCGACCCAGGGTCTGCTTGACTCCTACACCTGCTGGCGCGCCTTCGGCGACCTCTCCAAGGTGACCGTCGCGATCGCTTCGCCCGACCTCTCCCGCGCCCGCTCCGGCCAGTCCTTCGCCCTCGCTCTCGCCGCCATGGGCGCCAAGATCATCTACACGGGCACGAGCGAACTCCGTACGCCGGACATCGTCCGCGAAAAGCTCTGCAAGATGGGCGCTCAGTTCGAAGAACACTTCGACCTCACCCAGAAGCAGCACGAAGAGCTCTACATGGACAAGGGCGTCGACCTCATCTATCTGCCGGGCTGCTCGGTCAAGAAGGACGATCCGAACCGTGAAGACTTCATGAAGAAGATGGCCAACTACTACGTGTCGATGGACATGCTCAACACGATCCGCGCCAAGACGGGCAAGGTCGTGGGCGTCCATCACTCGCTGCCGCGCAACCCCGGTGAGTTCGACTTCGGCATCGACAACACGCCGCATCAGCTCTACTTCCGCGCGATCGGCTTCTCCGTGGCCCTGCGCATGGCGCTCCTCTCCGCCGTCGTCGGCGTGAACTGAGAAGGCCTCTCCAACACTGTTCTCCATTGATCCACTTTGGGGCGCTCGAGCCGATCGGCGCGAACGCCCCGTTTTTTATCCAACCCCGCGACTCAACCCGCGGGAAGGAAGTCTCATCATGTCCGAGCTTCAGAAAAACGAAACCCCGAAGAAACGCGGGTTCAAGATGCCCGACATCTACATCATCCTCGGGACCTTCATCCTCGTGATGGCGCTGCTCACCTACATCGTCCCGGCCGGTCAGTACGATCGCCAGGTCGTGGAAACGGCGCACGGCGTGCAGAACTTCGTCGTGGCGGGCACCTACAAAGAGGTCGAGCAGCATCCCGCGGGCTTCTTCGAAATCATCACCGCGATTCCGTACGGCTTTGAACGCGCCGCGGGCGTGGTGGTCCTCACCTTCATGGTGGGCGCCTGTATGGGTCTCATCAAGCGCGCGGGCCTCATCGACCTCGGCGTGCAGCGCCTCTCCAAGGCGGTAGGAAACCAGGAAATGCTCGTCGCCCCGATCCTCATGGCGGTGACCTCTCTTCTGGCGGCCTTCATCGGCGTGCCGGAATTGTCGCTGGCCTATCTCCCCGTATTCCTGCCTCTTTTCTATCGCCTCGGCTACGACGGCATGACCGCGACCGCCGTGGCGCTTCTCGGTCCCTGCATCGGCTTCACCTTCGGCGTGACGATTCCGGGGTCGGTCGGCATGGGTCAGCAGATCGCTCAGGTTGCGATGTTCTCGGGTTCGGGCTTCCGCGCGATCATCATGGTGCTTGCGATCGTCATCTCGATCGTCTACGTGATGGCTTATGCGGCCCGCGTCAAGAAGAACCCCGAATCGAGCCTCACGATCGAATCGGACAGGATCATGCGCGAAGAAATCGCCCAGCGCGCTCCCGTGGGCGAACAGACCTTCACGCCGCAGCAGATTCGCGCCGGCATCGCCTGTCTCATTCTCTTCCCGATCGCTGTCGCGCTGATTCTCTGGAAGAACCTCGGCTTTGAAGCGATCGGCGGTTTGTTCCTCACGATCGGCATCGTCGCCGCCCTCATCGCCGGGAAGCGCGGTCAGGAAATCTGCAACGACATCAACGCCGGCATGCACGACCTGATGGTGGGCGCGCTCCTTTGCGGCGTCGCCTCGGGCATCGCCGTCGTCATGGACTCGGGCGTCATCACCGACACCATCGTCAACTGGCTCGAAAACCTCATGAAGAGCACGCCGCCCGCGATCAGCGCCATCGCGGTCTTCTGGGAGCAGTGGCTCTTCAACGCCCTGATTCCGGGTGCCACGGCCCTCACGATTCTGACGATGCCGATTCTCTCGCCGCTTGCGTCGCTTCTCGATATTTCGCAGCAGGCGATCGTTTCGGCCAACGCCTGGGGCGGTCAACTCTCGGACATCTTCTTCCCGACCTCGGGCTTCTTCATCGCGACGCTCGTGATCTCGAAGTGCGATTACACGAAGTGGATCCGTTTCTACACGCCTCTCATGATTATCCTCGGCGTGATGGCTTCGGCCGCGCTCTACATCCAGCAAGTCTTCAACATCCAGTTCTAAGGAGAAAGCCAGAATGTTGGACCTCATCGTCAAAAACGGCCGCGTGGTGTTGCGCGACCGTGTGGAAACGACGTCGATCGGCGTGAAGGACGGGAAAATCGTCCGCATCGCCCCGACGATCGATGAAGAGGCGAAGAACGTCTGCGACGCCGCGGGCTGTTACGTGCTCCCCGGCATGGTCGACGCGCATATGCACCTGAGCGAACCCGGCCGTACCGAATGGGAAGGCTACGAAACGGGGACGAAGGCGATGGCTGCGGGCGGCATCACGAGCTTCGTCGAGATGCCTTTGAACAACATTCCCGCCACGACCGACGTCGCCTCGCTCGAACTCAAGATGTCGCACGCCAAGGATTCCTGCTGGGTCGACTACGCCCCCATGGGCGGACTCGTTCCTTGGAATACGGCCGACCTCATTCCCATGGCCAAGGCGGGTGTCGCAAGCTTCAAGGCCTTCGTCGCGACCTGCGGCTCCGACAAGCCGGGCGACTTCAAGAACGTCACCGACTGGGAGCTCTACCGCGGGATGCGGGAAATCGCCAAGGTCGACGGTCTCGTTGTCGTGCACTGCGAAAACGCGACGATCACGGACGAACTCGGCCGCGAAGCGATGGCAGCGGGCAAGACCCTCGTCTCCGACTACGTGGCGACGCGTCCGATCTTCACTGAAGTCGAAGCCGTTCGGCGCGTCCTCATGATCGCCGAAGCGACGGGCTGCCGCGTGCACATCGCGCACTGCTCCTGTCATGAAGCGGTCGAAGCCGTCGAAGAGGCGAAGGCCCGCGGCGTCGACGCGAGTTTCGAGAGTTGCCCGCACTATCTGCTGCTCGCCACCGAAGAGCTCGACGCGATCGGACCGAAGGCGAAGTGCTCGCCGCCGATCCGCGACCGCAAGCACCGCGAGCGCCTGTGGGAACTGCTCGCCGAAGGGCGGATCGAAATGCTCGTCTCGGACCACTCCCCGTGCACAATCGACCTTAAGTCCGATCCCAACGCCTTCAAGGCCTGGGGCGGCATCAGCGCGGCGCAGAACTGCGTCGACGCGATGTTCGACGAAGCGGTTCTGAAGCGCGGGATCTCCCCGGTGACCCTTTCGCTCGCTCTTTCGACGAACGCCGCCCGGCGCTTCCGTCTCGAAGGGAAGGGCGAAATCGCGGTGGGCTTCGACGCCGATCTCGTCGTCATCGATCCGAACCGCTCCTACACGCTCGAAGCCAAGGATCTTCTCTACAAGAACCCCTTCAGCGCCTATGAAGGCCGCCGCATCGACTGCCGCGTGCGCGACACCTTTGTCCGCGGCATGGCCGTCTGGCACCTGGGCGAAGGAATTCTCGGCGAAGCCCGCGGCAAGCGCATCGAAATCCACGGCTGAGCGCCGAAACACTTTTTTCACGGACCGTCCGTCCGGCCGACCGGCGGCCGGACGGTCCGATAATCAACTCATCACTCACAAGAGGAAAAGCAAAATGCGTCTTCTCATCGCTCTCGGCGGCAACGCCCTTTTGAAGCGCGGCGAACCCATGACCGCCCAGAACCAGCGCGCCAACGTCCGTACGGCCTGCGAACAGATCGCCAAGGCCTACGAAGGGAACGAACTCATCATCTCCCACGGCAACGGCCCGCAGGTCGGTCTTCTCGCCCTCCAGAACAACGCCTACAAGGCCGTTCCGATGTACCCGCTCGACGTGATCGGCGCCGAATCCCTCGGGATGATCGGCTACATGATTCAGCAGGAACTCGCCAACTTCGTTCCGAAGAGCGCCACGCTCTGCAACGTCCTCACGCAGACGGAAGTCGACCCGAAGGATCCGGCCTTCCAGCATCCGACCAAGCCCGTCGGTCCCGTCTACACGAAGGAAGAGGCCGAAGCCCTCGCCGCCAAGGAAGGCTGGTCGATCGCTCCGGACAACGACAAGTTCCGCCGTGTCGTGCCGAGCCCCGAACCCAAGCGAATCTTCGGTCTCAAGAGCCTCAAGACCCTCGTGGAAGCCGGTCACATCGTGATCTGCTGCGGTGGCGGCGGCATTCCGACCTACTACGATGAAGAAGGCCGTCTGCGCGGCGCCGAAGCCGTGATCGACAAGGACCTCGCCTCGTCCGTCCTCGCGGCCGACCTCGACGCCGATCTCTTCATCATCGCGACCGACGTCGACGGCGCCTACCTCGACTGGGGCAAGCCCGAACAGCGCCGCATCGCCCAGGCCGATCCGAAGTCGCTTCGCGAATACGGCTTTGCCAAGGGCTCCATGGGCCCGAAGGTCGAAGCCGCCTGCCGCTTCGTGGAAAAGTCCGGCAAGACCGCCGTGATCGGCGCGCTCGACAAGATCGACGAAATCCTCGCCGGCCGTTCGGGTACGCGCGTCGTTGCCGAAGAAGGCGTGGTTTTTGCGTAAGGAAAATGCAAGAATTTAAGAGCTTATCCGTATAATTCTTGACGTGTGGACGAGAACGGGCCGGTCGATCAACGTCGATGCGGCCCGTTCCCGTGATTGTGACGGGTGGGAAAGATGCTGCAGGAAAAGCGGGAACAACTTTTGACGTTGGCTGGCGAGACCGAAACGAAGGAACTGCCGCTGGGCGACAGCATTCTCGCGGCTTGGGTCCGTTCGATTTGTCAGACGTTGCGGGGCTACGGAATCGAACCCGAGCCGCTTCTGGAGCGGGCTGGATTGGACCGGTCGCTTCTGGGCGTGCCGGGGGCGCGCTATCCCGCAACGCAGGTGCGCCGTCTCTGGGAGCAGGTCTTGAGCGAAACGGAGGATCCCTTGATCGGCATGCGCTGCGGGCAGGAAATGCAGGTGGCGACGCTGCACAGTCTGGGGCTTGCCGTCGTGACGTCCCGCTCGCTCTCTCAGGTGCTCGATCTGGTGGCGCGCTACGCCAAGATCATCTCGAGCACGATGGACATCAGTCTCTCGCACAACCACGAAGGCACCACCCTCAGGCTTCGCACGCTCAAGGGAACGGAACCCGGCGCGAGCGCCTCGCTCGCCATGCTCGCCTTCATCCTGCGTCAGGCCAACTCGCTCTCCCACCACAAGGTGACGCCCACGGCCGTAGGCGTGTGTCTGCCGCATCTTCCCGAAACGGATCGAAAGCGGCTTGACCGGCATTTCGGCGTCGCGGTCGACACGTCGGCCGAGTGCGCGCACATCACCTTCGCCTACCCCGACACGATCGAACCCTATGCGAGCGCCAACGCCATTTTGCGCGAGGTGACGGAGGAACTTTCGATCGAATACCTCAACCGCGTGCGGCAGGCGTCCTTTGCGTCGCGCGCCGAAGAGGTGATGACGAAGCTTCTTGCCAACGGTCAGCCCCGGATCAAGGAGGTGGCCGACGCGATGCATCTCTCCTCGCGCACGCTGCAGCGGCGTCTCGAGCGCGAGGGCGTCTCTTTTGCGGAACTTCTCGACCGTCTCCGCAAGCGCCTCGCCCACGACATGCTCGCCCACAGCGAGCGCCCCATCACCGAAATCTCCTACGACCTCGGATTCTCCGATCCGAGCAACTTCAACCGCGCCTGCAACCGCTGGTTTGGAACGGCGCCCGCCGCCTACCGAAAGCGCATGCGCACGGTGCCGACCTGAGCCGGTCGGACCGTTTCGTCTCGGGCGTCCGGATCCGGACGCCTGGCATGAAAAGACCATGTTTTGACGCGTCAAACCCGTGTCTATCCCCGGCGCAGAGGACTACTCTTCTCTAGAAATCAAGGAGGTTCTTTCCGCCATGCCGCCCGCTCTTACGCAAGCCTTTTCCGGATACGGCGCCGCCGTGCCCGATGCCGGTAGCGACCGCCCCGAACCCGTCGTCGGGATCGCGGCGCGCCTGACCGCCGACACGCCCCTCACGGACGGGGAGGCGGACGCGCTTTCGGCGCTGCTCAGACTGATGGCGCCCGAATGCGCAGACGAAAAGTTCGGCGAAGACCTCGGCGCCGTAAGAGAGGCGCTCGTGCGTCACCCGAACGTCAGGGCGGAGTCCCTTCTCGACGGGCGCATCGAGCGATTCACGGTCGTGCTTACTCTCGGCGGTCTTCCCGCGCTTCTTTTGCTCGACATTTTTCACGATGCAGAACAACTTGTGAGGGAGGCTCCCGACGGGCTCGTCCTTCGCGGCATGCCCTGGTTCGTCCTGGGGACGGATCTTCCCGCAAAGGAAAACGTTTCGGCCAAGGAAGGGGATGAGCCCGAGATCCGGATTTTCACGGGCGACGGCACCGAAAACATCATGTGCGCATTGTCGCTCGAAGACGCGGCGCGGTTTTGGAAATTTGCCGTGACGCTTGACTCGACGCCGCTTCGGAGGCCGGGGAGCCTCGCCGGCGTTTACGGGCGCGCGCTCACGCAGCCGGGCGCCTGCTCCTTCCTTTGCGCCTCGGGCGGCACGTCTTTTCGGCGTGTCGAGGCGCTTCTTCGCACGCTCGAAAAGGGCGCCGACATTCTCGAGCGGCGCCTTGACGCCGCACGCGCGGGCGTTGCCGAAGGCCGTGCGATCGAGCGTCGTCTTCTCGCCACGATTTCTCACACTCACTGAAACGACAGCCATTCAAGGAGGTTTCACCATGACGACCCTTCAGCTTCCCGAACCCAAGGTCCTTTCCATGCCGCTCGGCGAAGCGCTCCAAAAGCGCCGCACAAACCGCGACTGCACGGACGCGGTGCTCTCCGACGATGAACTTGCGGCGCTTCTTTGGGCCTGCGCCGGGATCACGAGCGAAGACGGGCGCCGCACCGTTCCGTCGACGCTCGACCTTCGCGCCGTGTCGGCCTACGTGCTGCGCGCCGACGGCGCCTGGCGCTTCGACGCGGAGAAGAACGCGCTCGTGCGGACCGCCGAAGCGGACGTGCGCGAACTCTCCACGACCTATCAGTTCGAATACGTGAAGAAGGCGCCCGTCACGATCGTCTTTGTGGCGGACAAGGAACGCTCGAAAAACGCCCGTCCGACCGGGGTCTTCGTCGACGCGGGCACGATGGGCGAAGCCTGCTATCTTGCCGCGACCTCCCTGGGACTCGCCGGGTGCGTGCGCGCCTCCTTTGACCACGACGCGCTTCGCGACGGCATGAAGCTTGCCGCCCATCTCGAGCCGATCGTTCTCTTTACGGTCGGACGCGCCGCGTAAGAGTGCCGAAAACCGAAATCTCTCCGTTCCGAGTCCCGGAGAGAATGTTGACGCCGGGGTCTCCCGCACGGGGGATTCCGGCGTTTTTTCTCTGCCGAATCTCCTGCCGAGTAAGATTTTCCGAAGAAACGACTTCTTTTTTTTCCGCTCTTTTCTCCTTGCGCCACCACCTTGTCGCGAAAGGACAAGGGCTTGGCGCCGTAGGCGCGTGACCCGAAAGGCCCGGGTTTCGAAAATACATGGCGAACCAACAAGAAAGGATGCGCCATGACCCAATCCATTCCTGACCCGACGCAAAGCTCCTTGGCGAACGCGGACCTTCTTCCCGCCAAGCAAACCTGGACCTGGTACAACATCTTCGCTTTTTGGATGTCCGACGTGCACAGCGCGGGCGGCTACGTTTTCGCGGGGACGCTTTTTTCACTCGGCCTCGCGGGCTGGCAAGTGTTCGCGGCGCTGCTTCTCGGCATCCTCATCGTTCAGGGCCTGGCAAACCTGATCGGCGAGCCGAGCCGCCGCCACGCGATTCCCTTCCCCGTCATGGCCCGCATGACCTTCGGCGTATACGGCTCGAACATTCCCGCGCTCATCCGCGGAATCATCGCGGTCGTGTGGTACGGCATTCAGACCTATCTCGCCTCGGCCGCGCTCATGGTGTGCGTGCTCTACTTTTTCCCCGAGTGGAAGATCTACGCGGAAAACGACATTCTCGGGCTCTCAACTCTCGGTTGGATTTGTTTCCTCGTCATGTGGTCCGCGCAGACGGCGCTCTTCATCGCCGACATGAGGGCGATCCGCGTCTTCATCGACTGGGCGGGACCGATCGTCTACGTCGTGATGCTCGTCATGATGATCTGGGTCGTCGCGGAAGCCGGGTGGGAGAACATCAGCTTCACGCTCTCGGATCAGACCCTCAGCTTCGGTGAATCCATGTGGGCGCTGGTGGTCGGCATTTCCCTCATCGTCGCCTACTTTGCAGGTCCGACGCTCAATTTCGGCGACTTCTCGCGCTACTGCCGTTCGGACCGCGACATGCATTGGGGCAATTTCTGGGGGCTTCCGATCAACTTCGTCTTCTTCTCCTCGATCGCGGTGATCACGATTTCGGGGACGCCCGTCATCTTCGGCGAACTCATCATGGACCCGATCCAGCTCTTGGGAAAGCTCGATTCGAAGATGCTGACGCTCCTTTTGGGCTTCACGCTGCTCGTCGCGACCGTGGGCGTGAACGTCGTCGCGAACTTCGTTTCCGCCGCCTTCGACATCTCGAACCTCGCGCCCTCGAAGATCACCTGGCGACGCGGCGGTTTCATCGCGTCGATTCTCGCCGTGGGGATTCTGCCCTGGCATCTTTTCCATTCGCCCGAAGTGATCCACAGCACGATCGACGTGCTTGCGGGCTTCATCGGTCCGGTCTACGGCGTGATCATCGTCGACTACTACCGCGTCAAGGCCCGTCACATCGAAGTGCACGACCTCTACAACGACCAGGAGGGCGGGCGGTACTGGTACGCGCGCGGTTGGAACCTGAAGGCCGTGGCGGCGCTCATTGCGGGGGGCGTTTTCTCGATGCTCTTCCAACTCTCGCCCGTCTTCGCAAACTTCTCCTTCTTCATCGGCGCGATCGGCAGTGGCCTTGTCTACTGCCTCATTACGGACACCGAACGAAAAGCCGCGTAATCCGCAGTCTGCTTACGCATCCCCCTCACATTCGCCCGGCTTCGGCCGGGCGAAGCTTTTTGCGGCGTTCGCCTTGACCGCATCAGGCGTACGCCGTCCTCGCGAGCGCGACGAGACCGATCGCCCACGACGTCGAAACCCGTGAGATCGTCCGGGGTTTTCGGAAGGCCGGCCAGGTAATTTCTCGGCTTGCGAGATGACGCTTCGTAAGGCGCCCTTGAGAAGTTATTCCGTCTGAGGCCAGACTCACTGGCAGTGAGAGCGAATAATTACCATGAATTCCGGGTTGGACCGCCCTGGTAGATTTGAAAGGAATTCTGGAACGGCCCACGTAGCCGGGCGGCTCGCAGCTCGCGAAACGGATGCTCGACGAAGTGAAGAAGTCGGGCGTGCCGCTTGCCTTCAATACGAAGGTCGTCGAAATCACGCGCTACATGGGCGCCGCCTGGATGCTGCTGCGCGATTCGGTCTGCTGCACGGGCGACAACATGTCGCTCACGGAACCCTTATTCCCGAACTACGTCAACTGCGATCAGTTCCACGCCGGTCCGATCCGTGCGGCCACGCGCGCCAATCCCCCGCACATGGTGAACTACGGCATCTGCGTGACGCCGCGGGGCGAACGCTACATCGATGAAGGTCAGACCTACGTCTTCGTCGCCCAGAACACCCCGAAGCGCATCCCTGAAAACCGCGCCTTCATCATTCTCGACAGCCGCGTGCGCAACGAACCGATCTTCGACCTTCGCTTCAAGCGCTACGAAAAGGCGAAGGCTCCGATCTACAAGGCCGACACCATTGTGGAACTCGCCCGTCAGTGCGGTCTGCCCGAAGCGATGCTTGCGAAGACCGTGAAGGAATTCAACGAAGCCGTCCACGCCGGCAAGGGCTCGAAGATCAACAAAAAGGCGGAAGTGCTCAACCGCGACGGCAAGGCTATCCCGGGTCTTTATGCCGCGGGCAACGCCATCGGCGTGCTCTTCTACGACAATTACCTCGACGGTTCGCAGCTCACCGCCGCCGTCATCCGGGGCCGAGTCGCCGCCCGAGAAGCCTTCGAGCGCTCGAAGAAGGCCTGATGTCCGTCACTGAGCCGCAAAGAACGAACGCTCGGAAAAGCGTTCTTTCCGCGCTCGGGGTTCCCTTCGGGGGACTTCGATCGCTTTTTTTTCATGAAAGAAAAAAGTTTGACTTTCATTATGTAGGGTGAAGGTCATGCCTCCATCCCCATTTTTCCGGCAAACCGTTTTCTTGGGGAGCCTGTCCTGTAGACGCCACTCCGTGTTTTCCCGAGTCTCTTCTCCGTTGACGGTCAAAAAAGTGCAAACTTTCCGCATCATTCGAAAGCGCCCTTCGGGCGCTTTCGGTCTTTGACCGACATTCTGCAAAATAAAACACCATGAGCATTTTCACCGTCATCGGTCTCGGCCTCCTTGCGATGGTCGTGGTCCTTCGCTTCAAGGTGCCCATCGGCGCTGCCATTCTGACGGGCGGCGCCCTGATGTGGGCCCTCTGGAATCCCTCCCTTCCCGCTCTGGGATCCGCCGTCACCGAGATGCTCTCTCAGTCGCGCACCTACGACCTTCTCTTCGCGCTCTACTTCGTGATGTGTCTCGAAATCGAGTTGCGCAAGTCGGGAACGCTACGCGGCATGGTGGATTCGCTCAACGAGATCTTCTCCTCCACCAAGGTGACGCTCGCCACGATGCCGGCCTTTTTGGGACTGCTCCCCTCCATGGGGGGCGCACGCTTTTCCGCGCCGATCGTCGACGAGGCGAGCCGCGGCATGACGATCTCGCGCGAGAGCAAGGCGTCGATCAATTTCTGGTTCCGACACGTCTGCGAATTCATGAGCCCGATCATTCCGGGCATGATTCTCGGCTGCGCCGTCGCGAACATCTCGGTGAGCGACCTCGTCGTGCACCTCGCCTGGATGGCGGTTGTCGCCTTCCTTGCCGGTTGGTTCGTCCTCATCCGACCGCTTCGCTTCACCGACCGCCGCCTGAAGCGCGAGAACACTCCGGAAGCCAGCCGTCGCCACATCCGCGAGATTTCGCTTGCTATCGGGCCGGTGCTCGTCAACGTCATCCTCATGCTCGTCTTCGACGTTTCCGCGGGCCTCGCCATGGGAATCGTGACCGTCCTGATGATTCCGGTCCTCCACCTGATGAAGCGTCCGGTTTCGGTGCGCGATATCTTCGTGGGCGCCATGGACTGGAAGCTTCTCGTCAACGTCACCTGCATTCTCTACTTCATCAGTGTGCTTACGGAAGCGGGGATTCTCGACGAAATGATCCGTGCCTTCCAGTCGACCGATCTGCCCACGCCCCTCGTCATTGCGGCCGTGAGCACGGTGGTCGGCATCCTCACGGGCATGAGCCAGGGGCACGCCGCCATCGTGATGCCGATCGTCGCGGGGATCGCTCCGGGGGACCTCAATCTCGCGGGGATCGTCATGGTCTTCGGCGTGGCGGGTCAGATGATCACCCCTACGCACGTCTGCCTCATGGTCACGGTCGACTACTTCAAGTCGGACTTCTTCAGGACGCTCGCGCCGATTGTGCTCCTCGAAGCGATCATCCTCACGATCTTCTCGGTTGTCACCTATTTCATGTGGTGACGCCCCTCGTCTTCAATGACAACGAGCCCGGAGCCGAACGCGATGCGGCTACGGGCTTTTTTTTCTCCCCGTAGGAGCGAAAGGAAAACGGCTCGGCGTCCGAAGACGTCCGAGCCGTTGCGCAGGGAAAGACCGACCGATCGATCGTCGGCCTTTGTGCGCCGTCAGACCAAAAGCGAGAGAAGGACGCTCATGATGACGACCGAGCAGAGAACGCTCATCGTATTGAGGTTGGCGGCGAGCTGCCAGTTCATGCGGCCCTTCATCGAGAAGATGATCCCCATGGCGGGCAGAGGCGCGAAGAGAACGAGGAGGATCCCGAGGCGCACGTCTTCCGAAAAGGGCAGGCACCAGTACACGAAGGCCCCCATGAGGACGCTTCCTAGATAACGCAGGCCCAAAAGGCGCAGGAGGCGCTTGAGGGACTCGAGTCGGATGTTGAGGTTCACCGACATGCCGATCATGATCATCGCGAGGAAGGTGTTGGCGTCGGCGGGAATGTCGATGATGTGAAGGATCACGTCGGGAATCTTCGTGTGTGTCACCGAGAGTGCCGCGACGACGAGATAGGTGAGAATCGCAAAGGAGGAGAGAAGACGCTTGACGATGCTGGCGAACTGTTTGACGAGCGATCCGGGTTCGCGAAAGAGCACGGCGTAGGTACCGCCCGTGCACATGACGGCATTTCCGGCGTCGAAGAGGCAGAGCGCGAGAAAGCCTTCGGGCGTAAGAAAGCCCGCCGTGAAGGGCATCGCGAAGGTGCCGACGTTGTAGCCCGGCATGACGAGCTGCGAGAAGCGCTTCGTGAGTCCGTCGGGGTCTTCGGCGTGGCGGCGCTCGGTGAGGGCCATCTGAAAAAAGGTGAAGACGTTTGCGAGAAGCCCGAGAAGAACGAGGACGAGAAGCCCCGCCGTGAGTTCGACGCCGTTCAAGGCGCGCAGAATGGCGCAGGGGAGCGTCACGTTCAGAACGAGCGTGCTCACGGCCTTGGAACACTCGGGCGTGAGGATGTCGAGGCGACGCAGCACCTGCCCGAGGATGATGAGGAGAATGAAGCCCGAGACTTCTATGAGCGGATTCATGACGAAAACTCTTTGGAGGGGAATGCGTAAGAGAAAATTCTCATTCTTTGAAGCGCAGTTCGTCTACCGCCCGGCGGATGTATTCGGGAAGTTCCTCGGGGGTTTTGCGAACGAGATGTCCGATCGAAAATTCGCAGCCGCACCAGAGTTGGTTGTAGAAGCCGTTTTCCTTCAGAAGGACGCCCCGCCGCTCCTGCAGGCCTCCCTTTTTCCAGTCCTTGTCCCAGTATGAGGTCTTGGGGTGGCGCGCCACGGCCTCTGCAGCCGCCTCGCGGATCTGATCGAGCCTCTTCCAGCGGCTTCCCGCCAGGGTCGTCGTGAAGCGTGCGAAGCCGAGCCGCTCGGCCGCGTCGGCGGCGGCCTCCATGCGAAGCCCGAAGCACGCGCGGCAGCGTGCGCCGCGCTCGGGCTCGTTTTCAAGTCCCCTCACGGCCCGAAGCCACAAGTCGTGGTCGTAGTCGCCGTCGACGAAGGGAATGCCGAGTTCGCGGCAGTAGCGCACGCACTCGTTTTTGCGGACGTCGTATTCTTCGCGCGGGAAAATGTTCGGATTGAAGAAGAAAACCGTCGGGGCGTAGTCGTTGGCGAGGAGCCACTCCAAAATGGCGGCCGAACAAGGCGCGCAGCAGCTGTGCAGAAGAACGGGCGTCGTCACGGGATGCAAAACGGGAAAAGGAGGTAGGAAATCGTGAGAGTGTAGCGCTTTTCGGGGCGAGGAAAAACGGTGGATTTGGGCTATAGTTGTCTGACACTTTGCGCCCCGGCGGAGCCGAAGGCATGGAACAACGAATGATGCAGGAAAAAACGATTGAAACGCGCTTTCGGGCGCTGAAAAAAGAACTCGCCCTCCGTGCGCCCGACGCGGGCGTCGCGCTTCTCGCCGTGAGCAAGACCTTCGGGATCGAAGCGGTCGAGGCCGCCTGGCGCGCTGGCGCGCTCGCCTTCGGCGAAAACTACGTGCAGGAAGGCGTGGAAAAGTGCCGGCTTTTTCGTGAGCGCCATCCCGAAGCAAAGGTCGAGTGGCACTTCATCGGGTCGCTCCAGTCGAACAAAACGCGTCCCGTCGCGGAAACCTTCGACTGGGTGCAGACGATCGACCGCGTGAAAATCGCAGAGCGCCTCTCTGCGCAGCGCCCCGGGCATCTTGCGCCCCTCAACGTCCTCATCGAAGTGAACGCCGACGCAGAACCTTCGAAGTCGGGCGTTTCCTGGGACGAAATCGACGCGCTTGCGGACCGCATCGCGGAGCTTCCGAACCTTCGCCTTCGCGGTCTCATGGCGATTCCGGAAGCCAACGGCGCCGACGGGGGACGCCGCGCCTTCTCGCGCATGCGCGAAGCCTTTGAGGCGTTGAAGCGCCGTTGCCCGCAGGCGGACACTCTCTCAATGGGCATGACCGCCGACTGGCGCGCCGCGGTGGAGGAGGGGAGCACCCTCATCCGAGTGGGAAGCGGCATTTTCGGCGCGCGCGACTATTCCAAGAAACTGCAGAACAAAGGAGAAACGGCATGACGCTTACGATCGGATTCCTCGGGGGCGGCAACATGGCTTCGGCCCTCTTGGGCGGGCTCGTCCGCAAAATGGACGGCGCGCATCTTCACGTGACGGACCACAACGCTCCGAAACTCGAGCGGCTCGCGGCGCTCGGCGTTACGACGCACGCAGGGACGGGCGAGTGGATTTCCCGGTGCGACCTCTTCGTTCTCGCCGTGAAGCCCCAGGTGATGAAGGAGGCGCTCGTTCCCGTAAGGCCCCTTTTGAAAAAGGGCGGCGCCGCACTCTCGATCGCCGCGGGAATCGAAGGTTCGGTTCTCTCGGACTGGCTCGGAGGCTACCCCGTCATCCGTGCGATGCCCAACACGCCCGCGCTCGTCGGCGCGGGCCTCTCGGGACTCTGGGTTCCCGAAGGGACGTCCCCCGAGCACGCCGAAGCGGCGGAATTCGTGATGCGGGCGGTCGGAAACGTCGTCGCCTGCGAAACGGAGGAAAAGCTCGACGTCGTCGGAGCGGTTCCGGGCTCGGGCCCCGCTTATGTCTTCCGTTTCCTCGAGGCGCTCGAGCGGGCGGCGCAAAAGCGCGGGTTCTCGCCCGAGGACGCCCGGGAGCTTGCGATCGGAACGGTCTTCGGCGCCGCCAAACTCGCGCGCGAGAGCGACGAGTCCTTTGCGACGCTTCGCGAGCGCGTCACGAGCAAGGGCGGCACGACCGCTCGGGCGCTCGCCGTCATGAACGAGCGCGACATCGACGGCATGATGGACGACGCCGTCGAGGCGGCGCTTCGCCGCACGGCCGAAATGAAGGCGCTTTTCCGCTGAGAACGGATGTTCCGCGTTGCGGCAAAGGAAGAGGTTGGGACGGTCTCCTCTCTTTTTGCCGCACGTTCGCCGTCTCTAAGTAGAAAATCTCTATCGGCGGCGCAAAAAATCAAGGGAAAACCGGGAAAAATACGCCGAAAGAACTAGTGGCCCCCCGGAATTTTTGCCGATTCGTCTATAGACAAAAAGAAAAGTCAGTCCCTATTATTCCTTCAGACTGTGCCATGGCGTTTTCGTGGTTCGGCGGCGAGCGTCGGGGATGTTCGCCGCTCGTTTTTCATTGAATGCGAGGCCGCTTCTCCGAGGAGTCCCCCTTTCCTCCTATAGGGATGTGTCGTGCGGCGCGGGATCGTTTTGCGGTCCGGCGGCCTGCGGCGCCCGGAAAGGAAATGTACAGAAGGAACTGAAAGATGATCCGCAAGACCGTTGTTGCCGCCCTTTCCGCCGCATGCGCCCTGAGCGCCGGCACCGCCCTGGCGGCGCCCACCGAAATCACGATGTGGCATGCCATGGCCAACACGCTCGGCGACTGGGTGGCCGACGTCACGAAGCAGTACAACGAGTCGCAGAACGAATGCCGACTCGTTTCGACCTACAAGGGCACCTACGACCAGACGATGACCTCGGGCATCGCCGCGCACCGCGCGGGACGCTCCCCCAACATCCTGCAGGTCTTTGAAGTCGGCACCGCCACGATGATGTTCAGCAAGGGAGCGGTCGTTCCCGTGGGCGATCTCATGGAAAAGGCGGGCTATGAATTCCATCCGGAAGAATACATTCCGGCCGTGCTCGGATACTACTCCACCCCCGACGGCCGCATGATGAGCTACCCTTTCAACTCCTCGACCACGGTTCTCTACCTCAACCTCACGAAGTTCAAGAACGCGGGTCTGCCCACCGAAACCGACAAGCTTCCGCGCACCTGGAAACAGATTGAAGAGGCCGCCCGCGCTCTGAAGAAGGCCGGCGAAGCCTGCCCGATGACGACCTCCTGGATGGGCTGGACGCAGCTCGAAAGCTTCTCGACCTGGCACAACGTCGAATACGCGACGCTCAACAACGGCTTCGGCGGCACGGCGGCGCGCCTCAAGATCGACTCGCCGCTCCATCAGCGGCACATCGAAAATCTCGAACGCATGGCCAAGGAAGGGCTCTTCGTCTACAAGGGCCGCGGCAATCAGGCCGACGCCACTTTCTATTCGGGCGAATGCGCGATCAACATGGGCTCCTCGGGGACGCTCGCGAACATCCGCCGCAATGCGAAGTTCGAATACATGACGATGCCCTTGCCCTACTACGACGACGTCGCGGACGCCCCGCTCAACACGGCGATCGGCGGCGCCTCGCTCTGGGCGATGGCCGGCAAGACCGACGAGCAGAACCGCTGCGTCGCCTCCTTCTTCCACTTCCTCTCCGATCCGAAGGTTCAGGCTGAAAACCACATGCGAACGGGCTACCTCCCCGTCACGCAGAAGGCCTTTGAAATCGCCAAGGAAAGCGGCTACTACGAAAAGAATCCGGGCGCCGACGTGGCCGTCAAGCAGATGCTCAAGGTCACGGAAAAGAGCCGGGGCATTCGTCTCGGGTACCTCCCGAACATCCGCACGATCATCGACGAAGAGTTTGAAAAGATCTGGTCGGGTCAGGCTTCGGCCAAGGACGCCATCGCGGCCGTCATGCGCCGCGGCAACGAACAGCTCGCTCGCTTCGAACGCGTGACCCGCTGACGTTTCGGTCCGATTGTCGCCATCCTGCGGTCCCCGTGAGGGGGCCGCGGGATGCGTTGCGTTTTTCGTAACCCTTTTCGAGAGACAACGTGGAAAAACGAGTCATCTTCCAAAACCGATGGCTTCCCTACGTGCTCGTTGCGCCGCAGCTCCTCATCACGCTCGTATTCTTCTTCCTCCCCGCGGGGCAGGCGATCGAGCAGAGCGTCATGATGCAGGACGCCTTCGGGCTCAGCAACGAATTCGTCGGGCTTGCCAACTTCCAAACCCTTTGGGCCGACCCCAACTACATCGAGAGCTTCAAGGTCACGATGCTCTTTTCGGTGCTCGTCGCAGGCATCGGCCTGGCGGTCTCGCTTCTCTTTGCGGTCTGCGCCGACCGCGTTCTGCGCGGCGGCAACGCCTACAAGTCCTTTCTCATCATTCCCTACGCGATCGCTCCGGCCGTAGCGGGCGTTCTCTGGATGTTCATCTTCAATCCGACCTTGGGCGTTCTCTCCTACGCGCTTCGTCAGTTCGGGTTTGAATGGAACTACATGGTGAACGCCGACCATGCGCTCGCCCTCATCGTGATCGCGGCCGTGTGGAAGCAGGTGAGCTACAACTTCATCTTCTTCCTCGCGGGACTGCAGGCCGTGCCCAAGTCGCTTCTCGAAGCGGCCGCCATGGACGGCGCGGGACCGTTCCGCCGCTTCTGGACCGTGGTCTTCCCGCTTCTGTCGCCCACGACCTTCTTCCTCCTCGTCATGAACGTGATCTACGCGTTCTTCGACACCTTTGCCATCGTCGACGCGACGACGATGGGGGGGCCGGGGCAGGAGACGAACATTCTCGTCTACAAGGTCTTCGTCGACGGCTTCCGCAACATGGACTACGGCGGATCCGCCGCGCAGTCGGTCATCCTGATGGCGCTCGTCATCGTGCTCACCGTGATTCAGTTCCGCTTCATCGAGCGGCGCGTCAACTATTGATCGGGGAGGTTTGTTATGGTTGAAAATCGTCCCTGGCTCAATTTCTTCACGCATCTGATTCTGATTCTCGGCGTCGTGATCGTGGTCTTCCCGGTCTACGTCGCCTTCGTCGCATCGACCCAGACGGCCGTCGAAGTCGAACAGGCGCCCATGAGTCTGCTGCCCGGCGCGCACTTCATCGAGAACTACATGCAGGTTCTCTTCGAAGGGGGCGGCACGGCTTCGCGAGCGCCTGTGGGCCGCATGATGTGGGTCTCCCTCATGATGGCGCTCGGGATTTCCTTCGGAAAAATCCTCATTTCGCTCATCTCGGCCTTCGCGATCGTCTACTTCCGCTTCCCGGGCCGCAAGCTCTGCTTCTGGCTCATCTTCATCACGCTCATGCTCCCCGTGGAAGTGCGCATTTCGCCCACCTACGAAGTGATGGCGAACCTCAATCTGCTCGACAGCTGGGGCGGCCTCATCCTTCCCGTGATCGCTTCGGCTACGGCGACCTTCCTTTTCCGGCAGTTCTTCCTCACGGTTCCCGACGAACTCACGGAAGCCGCCCGCATGGACGGGGCCGGTCCCATGCGCTTCTTCTTCACGATCCTTCTGCCGCTTTCGATGACGAACGTTGCGGCCATGTTCGTGATTCAGTTCATTTACGGTTGGAACCAGTACCTCTGGCCGCTGCTTGTGACGACCTCCGAAGACATGTACCCGATCGTCATCGGGATCAAGCGCATGATCGGCGGCGGCGACAGCGCCAACGAATGGAACCTCATCATGGCGACGGCGATGCTCGCCATGATTCCGCCCGCGCTCGTCGTGACGATCATGCAGCGCTGGTTCGTCAAGGGTCTCGTGGATACGGAAAAGTAAAAAAATGGCAGGCATTTCTTTCAAAAACATCAAGAAGAACTACGGCGACGTCAAGGTCGTCCACGGTATTACGCTCGACATCAAGGACGGCGAATTCATCGTGATCGTGGGGCCCTCGGGCTGCGGCAAGTCGACGCTTTTGCGCATGGTTGCGGGGCTCGAGCCGATCACCTCGGGCGAACTTGCGATCGGAGACCGGGTCGTCAACCATCTCGAACCCAAGGACCGCGACTGCGCGATGGTCTTTCAGAACTACGCGCTCTATCCGCACATGACGGTCTTTGACAACATGGCTTACGGACTCAAGATCCGCGGCGTTCCGAAGGAGGAAATCCGCCGCCGCGTCGAAGAGGCGGCAAAGATGCTCGAACTCGGTCACCTCCTTGAGCGCCGTCCCCGTCAGCTCTCGGGCGGTCAGCGTCAGCGCGTCGCGATGGGCCGCGCCATCGTGCGCGAACCCGCGGTCTTCCTCTTCGACGAACCGCTCTCGAACCTCGACGCGAAGCTTCGCGTGCAGACGCGCCTTCAGATCAAGAAGCTCCATCAGCGCCTCAAGACGACGAGCCTCTACGTCACGCACGACCAGGTCGAAGCCATGACGCTTGCACACCGAATGATCGTGATGAACGGCGGCATCGCCGAGCAGGTGGGCACGCCCCAGGAGGTCTACGACGATCCCGAAACGATGTTCGTGGCGGGTTTCATCGGTTCGCCTCCGATGAACCTCATCCGCGGGACGGTGTCGGCCGACGGCGCCCTTCTCGAAGCCGCGGGCGAGGCGATTCGCCTCCCGAAGGCGGCGCCTTCGCTTGCCGGGCGCGACGTCGTCCTCGGCGTTCGTCCCGAACACGCGTCGCTCTCCGCCGAGGGCGGGGCGGGGACCTTCGAAGTCGAAACGGTCGAGGCGCTCGGCGCGGACCATCTCGTGCACGGTACGGTGCTCGGTCAGAGCGTCGTCTTCCGCGTGGAAAACGAAAGCTTCATCCCCGAAATCGAAACGCGCGCCGGCTTCTCTTTCCCGGAATCGGCCGTGCATTGGTTCGATCCGGTGACGACGCACCGCATCCGCTTCTGACATGTGGGAGTGGCTGGCCACGGAGAGCGCCCTCTGGGCGCTCTTTGCGAGCGCCTTTGTTTCGTCCACGCTCTTTCCGGGCGGGTCCGAAGCGGTGCTCCTCGGCATCGTCGCTTCCCGCAACACCTGGGAGGGCGCCTGGCCGGCCCTTCTCGTGGCCACTGCGGGGAACACTCTCGGAAGCCTCACGGGCTGGGCGATCGGGCGCTTTTTTCCCGAAAAATCCTCCCTGCGGGGGCACCCCAAGGCGGAGAAAATCCTCTCGCTAGCCAAGCGCCGCGGCGTTTGGCTTCTTCTCTTCTCCTGGCTGCCCGTCGTGGGGGATTTCCTGCCCGTCGCGTCGGGGTGGCTGCGGCATCCGTTTCTTCTTAGCGCCCTCTTCATAGGCGTCGGGAAATTTCTGCGGTATCTCCTTCTGACAGCGCTTTGGTTCGGTACTTTGGGGTAAACCGAAAGGAGGAGTTTCTTTACAAAAACGCATCTTTTGTGCGGCTTTAATCCGGACTGCCGCTCTGTATAATGCTTGCGCATTTTTCGATTCGACGCGGGGACGCGTTCGCTTTGGAAGCAAACCCTCCGACGGATCATCAATCTTAGGCTGTTAGTTATGAAAATCCTTGTGGCTGTCAAACGCGTGGTGGACGCCAAAGTGAAGGTCCGCCCGCTTCCCGACCATTCGGACGTCGACACCAAGATCGCCAAGATGGCGATCAATCCCTTTGACGAAATCGCCGTGGAAGAGGCCGTTCGTCTTCGCGAGGCCGGCAAGGCCGACGAAGTCGTCGCCGTGACCGTGGGGCCCTTGAAGAGCGTCGACACGCTGCGCTTTGCGATGGCGATCGGCGCGGACCGCTCCATTCACGTCCTCACCGATGAAAAGCTCGAGCCTCTCGCCGTCGCGAAGGTGCTCTCGAAGATCTGCGAGAAGGAGTCGCCCGATCTCGTGCTCCTCGGCAAGCAGGCGATCGACGACGACGCCTGTCAAACCGGGCAGATGCTCGCGGCGCTCGCCGGAACCTCGCTTGCGACCTTCGCCTGCAAGATCGAAGTCACCGACGCGGGCTTTGAGGTCACGCGCGAAACGGACGGCGGCACGCAGATGGTCGCCCTCGAGAAGCCGGCGGTCGTCACGAGCGACCTGCGCTTGGCCGAGCCCCGCTACGTAACGCTTCCCTCGATGGCGCGCGCCCGCAAGAAGCCCGTCGAACAGATCGACTTCGCCTCGCTCGGCGTCGACGCCAAGCCCCGCGTGAAGCTCCTCGGCGTCGAGATGCCTGTCACGAAGCGCGAAGGACGCATGGTCTCGAGCGTCGACGAGCTCGTCGACATTCTGAAGAACACCGCGCAGGTGCTGTGAGGAGAGAAGAATGACCGTTTTGCTCATTGCCGAACACAACAACCGCAATCTCAAGCCCGCCACCGCGCAGGTCGTGACGGCGGCCCTCGAAATGGGCGGCCCCGTCGACGTTCTCGTCCTCGGCAACGACTGCCGCTCGATCGCGGAGGAAGCCGCCAAGATCGCGGGCGTGCGCACCGCCTACTTCGCCGACAATCCGCAGTTTGCGCAGGAGTCGCCCGAAGCGATCGCCGACATCGTCGTGCGCGAAGGAAAGGGCTATGACCACATCCTTTTCGTGACGGGCGCCCTCGGGAAAACCGTCATGCCGCGCGTCGCCGCGCTCATGGACGTGAGCCCCGTTTCCGAAATCCTCGCCGTCAAGGGGCCGAAGACCTTCGTGCGCGGCATGTACGCGGGCTCGATTCTCGCCACCGTCGAAGTGGACGAACCCGTCGTCGTTGCGACCGTTCGCGGAACGGCCTTCGCGTCCGCAGGCGAACAGGAGCCCGCTCTCGTCGAAGAAGTCGACGCGCCCGCCGTCGAAACGAAGAGCCGCTTCGTGTCCTTCAGCGAAACGAAGTCGGACCGTCCCGAACTCGTGAGCGCCCGAGTGGTCCTCGCCGGAGGCTGCGGTCTGCTCGACGAAACGGGTTTCTCGAAGCTCACGTCGCTTGCCGACAAGTTGGGGGCCGCCGTCGGCGCGACCCGCACGGCGGTCGACATGGGGCTTTGCCCGAACGATTGGCAGATCGGTCAGACCGGCAAGATCGTCGCGCCGGATCTCTACATCGGCGTCGGCCTTTCCGGCGCCATCCAGCACACGGCGGGCATCAAGGACGCCAAGGTGATCGTCGCCGTCAACAACGACGCGGAAGCCCCCATCTTTGAGATCTGCGACTACGGCCTCGTCGCCGACGGCGCCGCGACGCTCGACGCGCTCAAAGAAAAGCTTTGATGAAAAAAACGGGGCTTTCTCCTTGCAGGAAGCCCCGAACTCCGCTAAAATCGCGTTTCCGAATTTTTGATGTTGGGCTCCTCGTGACGGGGGCCTGATTTCTTTTTTTCTCTCAACCATTTACGTTTTAGAGGTACACCGAATGGTTATCGTTCGTCTCGCCCGCGGCGGCTCCAAGAAGCGCCCCTTCTATTCCATCAACGTTTGCGACAGCCGCTGCCGTCGCGACGGCCGTTTCATCGAACGCATCGGCTACTACAACCCGATGGCTTCGGGTCAGGCCGTCCGTCTCTCCGTTTGCACGGAACGTCTCGCCTACTGGCAGGGTCAGGGCGCCCAGCTCTCCGACACGGTCGCCCGTCTCGTGAAGGAATTCAAGAAGACCGCCGCCTGATTCCCTGACGAATCGAACGCCGACACCGTGCCCGGCGTCTAAAAACGGTACGGCAAGCCCCGCATCCCTCAAGTGCGGGTCGACACTCCGCCCGAACGGTCGTGCCTCTCGTGTCCAAGCACATCGGATCCGTTCACCGCGCGTTGTCCGACCCGGTATCTACGCCTGAGACTGCGGGGTTTTTGTTTGCGCATCATTTTTTGGGGTTTTGCATGGAAAACACGAACGATCTCGTCGTCCTCGGACGCACGGGGGGCGCCTACGGCGTACGCGGATGGCTGCGCGTCTTTCCGACCGAAACGGGGGAAGTGCTTCTCGCGGCGAAAAACTGGTTTCTGATTCGTCCGACGGGCGAAATGACGCCCGTGCGCGTCAAGGCCTGCCGTCCCCACGGCACGGGCTTGATCGCGCAGTGGGAGGGGTGCGAGAGCAAGGAAGCGGCCGACGCGCTGCGCGGCCAGGTGGCCGTGCGCCGCGAAGACTTTCCCGACGCGGGTGAAGACGCCGTCTGGGCGGTCGACCTCGTCGGCTGCGAAGTCGTCAACCGCGAAGGCGTGACGCTCGGCAAAATCGAGGGGATCGGCACGAACGGCGTGCAGGACATCTTTTCGGTCGGTTGGGAGCGTCCCGACGGCAAGTGCGCGTCCTTCCTCATCCCGAACGTGCCCGACGTGTACATCCTCGAAATCGACGTCGAAGAGAAGCGCGTCACGGTCGACTGGGATCCCGAGTGGCGCTGAAGGGGACAGGCATGCGTTTTGACGTCGTCACGCTTTTTCCCGAATTCTTCCGCTCGCTCACCGACTGCGGGATTACGGCGCGCGCGCGTCAGCGCGGGCTCTGGTCGCTGCAGACCTGGAACCCCCGCGACGTGACGGAAGATCTCCACCGCACGGTCGACGACCGTCCCTTTGGGGGCGGTCCCGGGATGATCCTCATGGCCGAGCCTCTTGCGCAGACGGTGGACGCCATCCGCTCCGCCGGAAACCGCGGGCGCGTCGTGAGCTTTGCGCCCAACGGCCGCAAACTCGACGACCGGCGCGTGCGCGAATTCGTGGCAGCGGGCGAGGACGTGGTCCTCGTGTGCGGACGTTACGAAGGGATTGACGAGCGCTTTTTGAACCGCTATGTCGACGAGGTGATCAGTCTCGGCGACTTCGTCCTCTCGGGCGGAGAACTCGCCGCGGCCGCCCTCATGGACGCTGTCGTGCGGCAGCTTCCGGGCGCGATCAAGGATCTTTCGAGCCTCGACGAATCCTTTGCGACGGGGCTTCTCGACGCGCCGCACTACACCCGCCCCGAAGTGTGGCGGGGCGAAGGCGTGCCGGAAGTCCTGCTTTCGGGGCACCACGCCAACATCGCGCGTTGGAGCCGGGAAGAAAGTCTGCGTTTTACCTTGCAAACCCGTCCCGACTTGATTAAAATCGCGGATTCTTCCGGTCTTCTGAGCAAAGCCGACAAGGCCTATCTGCGACGACTCGACCCGAAGATCGTTTTGTCTTAAAAATTTTCCATCCTCTCGGCGGCGGGCTTGGGTCCCTCAAATCAGGCCGCATGACGATGGTACGGAGTTATAAATGGATCTCATCAAGATTCTCGAACAGGAAGAAATCGCCCGCCTCACGGGCGACAAGGTCATCCCCGACTTTCGCGCCGGCGACACGGTCGTTGTGAACGTCAACGTCGTGGAAGGCTCGCGCAAGCGCGTCCAGGCCTTTGAAGGCGTCGTGATCGCCCGTCGCAACCGCGGTCTCAACTCCTCCTTCATCGTTCGCAAGATCTCCTCGGGTGAAGGCGTGGAACGTACGTTCCAGCTGTACTCCCCGACGGTTGCCAGCATCGAAGTGAAGCGTCACGGCGACGTCCGCCGCGCCAAGCTTTACTACCTGCGCAACCGCTCCGGCAAGGCCGCCCGCATCAAGGAACGCCTCGTTCGCAAGGACGCCTAATCCGCGTTTTGGCGAAGCCGACAGAAAGCCCGTTTTCCCTCCGGTTTTCCGGGGAGAAGGCGGGTTTTTTGTTTCCGGCGTTTTCGATCGTCTCTGAGAATCTTGCTTTCGGGCGGGAAATCGGCGAGAGTGGAGGAGTATTTCGTCACCGACCTTTCAGCAAAGGATTTTCCATGCCGCGCTTTCGTCTCTTCACCTCGGGCGCCTTTTGTGCAGCCCTGCTCCTCTCGGCCTGCACGACGGTTTCCGACCCCGTGGCAGGTACCTGGATCGAGCCGATTCCCGGAATGCCAGGGAAAGTGCAGGGCTTCCGACTCGAGCCCGACGGCAACGCCTCTTCCGTCAACATGGCGACTCTTACGACCGAGCGTTGGAAACGCGAGGGAGACCGTCTGGTTCTCGAGGGAAAGAGCCTCGGCAACGGCCAAACGATCGAGTACCGCGACGAGTGGACGGTGCTCGAAGCGGGCGACGTTCTCAGGCTTCGCCGCGCCGACGGTGCAGAGCGCGTTCTTAGGCGAGAGCAATAAGTCCGGTGCCCGATGCCGGCTGAACAAGAAGGGCGGCGCCCCGGTCGGGACGCCGCCCTGAGTTTTTGGGAAAAAGGGCGAATCAGCCTTCGGTCTTTTCCTTGCCGGAGGACTTGCCGCGGTTGCTTCCCGCCACCATGTCGAAGCGGAAGAAGCGGCATTCGAGCGGCCCGTTGAAGAGCACGATCTTGCGGCTCTCCTTGAGGCGCATCTGGCGAGGCAGTTCCCGGTCCGACGTCAGGAGCCACGCGGTCCATCCGGGGAAGACGGCTTTGAGGCGGTCCGCGACGTCCTTCATCATCGAGCGGATCGATGCGCTCTTCGGGTTCGACTGTTCGCCGTAGGGCGGATTCGCGATGAGAAGTCCGGCGGAAAGCCCCTCTTGAGGCGCGACTTCGCGGGCGTCGCCTTGCGAGAACGTGAGGCGTCCGTCGGCGAGGAGCGGTTCGAGTCCCGCGCGGCGCGCGTTTTCCTCGGCCTTTTCCACGACGAGCGACGAGATGTCGGAGGCGCGCAGCGTCACCTCGGCGTGGCGGTTGACGCCGGCGCGGGCGTCTTCGAGCATTTCGTCCCAGAGATCCCCGCCGAAGCCCGTGAGCTTTTCAAACGCAAAGCGGCGGTTGAGTCCCGGAGGAACGTTGAGCGCCATGTGCGCGGCTTCGATCGCGATCGTGCCCGACCCGCAGAAGGGATCGATCAGGGGCTTTTCGGGGGTCCAGCCCGAGAGCATCAGAAGCCCCGCGGCCAGATTTTCCTTCAGGGGCGCTTCGCCGTGCGTCAGACGCCAGCCGCGCTTGAAGAGGGCTTCGCCCGCAAGATCGAGATAGAAGGTCACCGTGTCGTAAGTGAGAAAGGCGGCGATCCTTACGTCGGGCGAGTGCCGTTCGACGCTCGGACGGCGTCCCGCCATTTCGCGGAAGCGGTCGCATACGGCGTCCTTGATGCGCAAAACCGCAAAGTCGATGCTCTCCAAGGGGCAGCGTTGGGCGTTTGCGGAGACGCGGATCGTGTGGTCGGGACCGAACCACTTCTCCCACGGCGTCTCGAGCGCCATTTTGTAAATGTCGCGGCTGTCCCAGTATTTGCCGTGCGCGACGCGCAGGAGAATGCGGCTCGCAAGGCGCGAGTGAAGACAGGCGGCCATGCCGAGGGCGGCGTCGCCCTCGAAGAGGACGCCTCCCTTTTGCGGATGGATGCGTTGGGCGCCGAGATGGTGCAGTTCGTCGGCAAGCAGCGTTTCAAGGCCGTAGGGAGAGACGGCGTAGTAGGAAAGGGCCATGTCAGAAGAAGAAAGATAAAAGAATCAGCGGCGGCCTTCGCCGTGACCGAGGACGATGAACTTGCGGCTCGTCAGTCCTTCGAGTCCCACGGGACCGCGGGCGTGCAGTTTGTCGGTCGAAATGCCGATTTCGGCGCCGAGCCCGTACTCGAATCCGTCGGCAAAGCGCGTCGAGGCGTTCACCATGACGGAGGCGGAGTCGACTTCGCGCAGAAAGCGCTCGGCATGACGCTGGTCCGTCGTGAGGATCGCGTCGGTGTGGTGCGAGCCGTGTTCGTTGATGAAGCGGATCGCTTCGTCGAGCGATTCGACCGTCTTGATCGAAATGATCGGGGCACCGTATTCGGTCACCCAGTCCTCTTCGGTCGCGTCGATGGCCGAATAGCCCGCGCCCTCGACGATGCGGCGCGAAAGACCGTCGCAACGCATTTCGACGTTCTTGTCGTGAAAGATCCGGGCGATCCGAGGGAGGAACTCAAAGGCGACGCCGCGGTGCACGAGGAGCGTTTCCGTCGCGTTGCAGGGAGCGTAGCGCTGCGTTTTGGCGTTGTCGGTGACGCGCACGGCCATCTCGAGGTCGCACGGGGCGTCCACGTAGGTGTGGCAGATCCCTTCGAGGTGCTTGATCATCGGGACGGTCGCCTCCGCGGCGAGTCGGGCGATGAGACTCTTACCGCCGCGCGGAATGAGAACGTCGACGTCGCCCTTGGCACGGATGAGGGCGCCGACGAGTTCTCGGTCGCCGCTCTCGAGCATCTGCACGCTCTCGGGCGGAAGTTTCGCTTCGGCAAGCGCTTCGCGCACGAAGGAGGCGAGGAGGAGATTGGTTCCGAGGGCCTCCGTGCCGCCCCGCAGCAGGATGGCGTTGCCGGACTTGACGGCGAGCGCCGCCGCGTCGACCGTCACGTTGGGACGCGCTTCGTAGATCATGGCGAGAACGCCGAGCGGCACGCTCATGCGGCCCACGACGATGCCCGAAGGCTGGGGCACGAGGTTTTCCATGCGCCCGATCGGATCGGGAAGCGCCGCGATCTGACGGCAACCCGCCGCCATCGAGGCGATCGTTTTTTCCGTGAGGGCGAGTCGGTCGAGAAAGGCCTCGTCGCGCCGGGCAAGGCGTGCGGCCTCCACGTCCTGTGCGTTGACGCGCAGAATTTCTGCGGCGTCCCGTTCGATCCGGTCGGCGAGGCGCTCGAGCGCGTTGTTGCGCGCGGCCGTGGAGCTCGCGGCCAGCGCATGAGAAGCGGTGCGCGCAGCCGCGGCGAGTTGACGGACGATTTCCTGAGGGGTGGTCATGGCAAAGCTCGAAGAGTGAAGCGGCGTCCGAATGCCGGACGTCGGGAAGACCGGTGAATCAGCGGGCGAGAAAGAGCGCGACGCTCTTCAATTCCACCCACGGGTCGGAATCCCGGTCCCGTACGGGGAGGCCCTTGATCAGACGGTCGATGTCGGCACAGACGCCAAGCGCCGCGGAAAGGCGCTTCACGCTGAGGCGCTTGGCGCCGCGCGTAAGTTCCGGCGTCGGGAAGACGCCCTTGACGTATGTGATCCTCCGATCATACCCGCTTCGCAGTTTGATGAGCGTGCGGATCTGCATGGAAAGAAAGGTGAGGATCGGAACAAGGGGTTCCGCCTGCGCCTCGAGGGCGTCGACGATGCGGGCCGCACGGGCGGGTTCTCCCGTGCAGATGGCCGAGAGCAGCGCCGCCGTTTCAAAGTGCGAGGCGTTGAGAACCGCCGATTCGACCTCTTCCTTCGTGAGTTCGCGCGCCGGGTAGAGAAGGGCAAGCTTTTCGACCTCCTGGTGCGCGGCAAAGAGGTTTCCTTCGACAAGGTCGGAGAAGGCTTCAAGCGTGTCGGGCGAGGCCGACTGTCCGTGGCGCGCAAGACGTGCGCCGAGCCAGGCGGGGAGATTGCGGCGCTCGGGCGTGTTGCATTCCACCACGGTCGACTGCTTCTTGAGTTCCGTCCACCAGGCGGCCTTCGCGCTAGACCAGTCGGGGGTCGGCACGAAGAAGACGACCGATACGCCGTCGTAGACGCGCGAGAGAAGGTCTTTGAGGACGGGACCGCCCTTGAGGCCCGGTGCCCCCGTCAGGCGCACCTCGACGATCTTCTTGTCGTCGAACATTCCGTAGCTCGTCGTCGCTTCGACAAGCGTCGTCCAGTCGGACTTCGCGCCGAGCTCGAGCACGATGCGTTCGGTGTGCCCCGCGGCGAAGGCCGCGGCGCGGATCTTGTCTCCGGTCTCGAGCATGAGAAACTCGTCGTTTCCCGTCACGAGCCAGTAGGGATCAAACCGCTCGGCGCGGGCAGCGCGCTCCAGATAGGATTCGATGTTTGTTTGGTCGACCGGCATCGGCGTTGAAACTGCGGCGCCAGAGGGCGCCGGCGTGGATGGGTGAGAAGGCGGCGCCGCGCTTTGCCTTGCGGGAGGAAAAACGAAGGCGCCCGGAAATGTGGGGTTTCTTTTTGTCGAAGGAACTTTTCCCTCAGTAGGCCGAATCGCGGGGCTTGACGGCTTCGATGTAGCGGACGAGCTGATTGATGAGGTCGCTCTCCATGTCGTCGTAGAGGACGTTTTCTTCTTTTTCGCGCGAAAGGAATTCGCTTTCGTTGTAGCTGATGTCGCGCGTCGTCGAAAGACGGGTCGCCTCAAGCCAGTCGAAGCCTTCGGGCGCGGTGATGCGGAATTCGAGCGTGAGCGTGAGTTCGTATTCGCGGGCCTGGCCCATGTCGTTGATCGAGAGGATCTCCCGGTCGCGCTCCTCGCGCAGCAGTTCGAGCACGGCGTCGGCCTCGTTGGGGTGATCGACGATCACCACGTCGGAACCCGCGGTGATCGCGCGGCGAAGCTTGTTCGAGAGGCTCGTGTTGACGGGCATCTGCAGATAGAGCGTGGCGAAGGGGGCGTCGAAGCGCCCGCGAAGGCGAAAGCCGCAGCCCGTGAGAAGAAGAGGGAGACCCGCGAGCATGAGGGCGGCGTCTCTGCGCGAATAACGTGCCATGGGGGATAAACCGTTGAGCTCAGAAGAGTCGACATTGTAGCGTTTTTCTCGCCTTCGCTCGAGAGACGCGAAAGTCCCTTTCGGGAGGCAGCCCGAGTGACTACGCAAAAGCTCCTACGGCGAACTCCATAGCGGATGTGAGCAGAAGTCAAAATGCGCAAAAGAAGATTTTTTGCGCCCCGAACGAATGGGAACGCTGCGCTACTATGTACCAACGCACCGAAGGAATTCCCTGCGAAGTACAAAAAACACCGCACCAAAAAATCTTTTTTACGGAGTTGATCTGATCATGACGAAGGAATGCTGTCAGCAAACGTGCCCGACACCCCACTACAGTAAAGGCGGGCGCCCCAAGGGCGCGTCCGTCATCACGGACATTCTTTCGCTCGCCGCGCGCCCCGAAGTGATCAGCTTCGCGGGCGGCCTGCCGAGCCCGAAGCGCTTCCCGATCGAAGCGGTGAAGGCCGCGGCCTGCAAGGTGCTCGATGAAAAGGGCGCCGTCGCCCTGCAGTATTCCGCCGCCCCGGGTGTCAAGGAACTGCGCGAAGCGATCGCCGAACAAGAAACGAAGCGCGGCGTTCCGACTACGGTCGACGAAGTCCTCATCACCTCGGGTTCGCAGCAGGGCCTTGACATGATCGCCCGCCTCTTCCTCGACGAAGGCAGCAAGATGCTCGTCGAAAGCCCGACCTACATGGGCGCGCTCGGCGCCTTCAACTTCTGCTTCCCCGAATACGTCGAAATGAAGACCGACGACGAGGGGCTCAATCCCGACTGGCTCGGCGAAGAATGCCGCGGCGCACGCTTTGCGTACGTGATGCCGACCTTCCAGAATCCGTCGGGCCGCACGATCAGCGAGGAACGCCGCCGCAAGCTCTGCGAAAAGGCCCGCGAATACGACTTCTGGCTTCTTGAAGACGATCCCTACGGCGAAATCTATTTCGGCGAACGTCCCCCGATCTCGTTGCGCGCCATCGCGCCCGAACGCACGATCCGCATGAGCTCGATGTCGAAGGTGCTCGCCCCGGGCTTCCGTCTGGGCTACATCGTCGCTCCGAAGCACGTGATCGACGCGCTCATCGAAATGAAGCAGTCCGTCGACCTTCACACCTCCACCTTCACGCAGCTCATCACGGCCGAAGTGCTCAAGGGCGGTCTCATGGAAAACCACATGCCGGGCACGCGCGCGCTTTACGCCGAACAGGCGAAGGCCATGCTCGACGCGCTTGAGGAATTCATGCCCAAGCACCCCGAACTCACGTGGACGAAGCCCACGGGCGGCATGTTCATCTGGGTGACCTTCCCGAAGGAAATCGACGCGGCCGAACTCATGAAGAAGGTTCTCGCCTCGGACGTTCCCGTCGGCTACGTTCCGGGCTTCGCCTTCTATGCGACCGAAGCGCGTCACAACGAGGCGCGTCTCTCCTTCGTTACGGTGCCGGTCGACAAGATCCGCGCCGGCGTCGAGTCGATCGCGAAGGCTCTGAAGGCCGAACTCGGTCTCTGATCCTTTTTGGACTTCCTCTGCAAGGCCTCGAGGCGGTGAAAGCCCCTCGGGGCTTTTCCGTCTCCGGAAAGGCAAAAACTTCGGGCGGCCCGAAGGCCGCCCGAAGAAAGGGACGCAGGAATCAGCAGGGCATCGGAAGGAGGTGTTCCTCGGGAACGCCGAAGCCTTCGGCCGCGCGGCGGATGGCGAGCGCTTCGCCTTCCGAGATTTCGACGCCGTGGGCGAGACGGTCTTCACGACGCATGCGTTCGGATTCGCCCGGCGACAAAACGGGGTGATTCACCGGATCGGGCGCCGGGCTCGACTTCACGTAGTCGATCATGGCGTCCATTTCGTTCTTGAGGAAGTCCATGTCAGTGAGGACCGCGGGATCGATCACGAATGCCGTCATGTTGTTGACGATCGAACCGTCGCGCGAGTGACCGGGCTGAATCGTGCCGCCGCCGCTCAAAAGGCCCGCCATGAGTTCGCAGGCAAAGGCAAGCCCGGAGCCCTTGTGCTTGGCGAAGGCCATGAGGGCGCCGCGCGGCTGATGCCACATGACGGAGGGATCCGTCGTCGGGACGCCTTCTGTCGTAAGCATCACGGGTTCGTCAAAGGGCTTCTTCGCAAGATAGGCTACGCGGGTCTTGCCCATCGCGACGATCGAGGCGGCGAAGTCGAGGATGAAGGGACCGTGCTTGTCGGTCGCGGGCATGGCGCAGCAGAAGGGATTCGTGCCGAAGCGTGCGGCAGAGCCGCAGTAGGGCGCAACGAGCGGATCGTACTGGTTGATGTTGACAAAGTGAATGCTCACCATGCCTGCCGCGGCCGCCTGTTCGCCGTAGGTGCCGATGCGGCCCAAATGGCAGGAATGCTTGATCGTGTAGAGGCACACGCCCGTTTCCTTGGCGCGCTCGATCGCGATCTTCGTCGCTTCATAGCCCGCGCGCTGACCGTAGCCGAGATTGCCGTTGAACTGCAGCACGGCGCCCCGGTCCTGTTCGATCGTGGGCGGGGTGTTGGGTTTGAGCTGCCCCTTCTTGAGGTAGTCCGCGTACATGGCAGTCATGCCGATGCCGTGGCTGTCGTGGCCGCGCAGGTTCGCTTCGAGCATGTGGCGCGCGACGATGTCGGCTTCGTATTCGTCGCTTCCCGAAGCGGTGAGAAAATGTCGGGCGGCGTCTTCGATTTGACGGGCTGTGTAGCGCATGGGCTTCTCCTCTTGTCGGTTGTTTGTTCGGGGCGGAAGATCCCCGTCATTTGAGTGTAGTGCCGAAGGAGAGGACAGCCGTGGGACGTTTTCCCTAGACCGCTTGGAAGACGTCAGAAAAGACGAAGAATCCTCACGGCAGAAGGTGAGGAACAAAAAGAGAAAGGCCCGGCCTTCCGTACGGGAAGGTCGGGCCTTGCGGACCGTGGAAGCCGTCAGTTCGCAACGACGTTCACGAGCTTGTTGCGCACCACGATGATCTTGCGTACCGTGAGGCCGTTCGTGAACTTCTGTACGTCGGGATTCGCGAGGGCGGCGGCTTCGATCGCTTCGCGGTCGGCGTCGACGTCGACCGTAATCTGACCGCGCAGTTTCCCGTTTACCTGTACGACGAGCTTCAATTCGTCGGCCTTGAGAGCGGCTTCGTCCACCTTGGGCCAGGGCGCGTCGATGAGCTCGCCGATCGCTTCGATGTAGCCGAGTTCGCCCCAGATCGCCGTCGTGATGTGCGGAGCGACCGGGTAGAGCGTACGCAGAAGAATCGAGGCGGATTCGGCGCGCACGGCGTCGGCCGCTTCGCCCGCCTCGCGGAAGGCGTCGAGCGCGTTGAAGATCTTCATGCAGGCCGAGACGACCGTGTTGTACTGCATGCGGTCGAAGTCGAATTCGGCCTGGCGAAGCGACGCGTGCACTTCACGGCGAAGCGCCTTGGCTTCGTGCGAAAGCGTGAGGCCTTCGAAGGTCTTCGCGGCGGTGCGGACCGCGTCGCGGTTCGCATAGGCCCAGTTCCAGACGCGGCGCAGGAAGCGGAAGGTCCCTTCGGCGCCGGAATTGGACCAGGCGGCGGACTGATCGGGAGGACCGGCGAACATCACGAAGCTGCGGGCCGTGTCGGCGCCGTACTTCTTGATGATGTCGCGCGGTTCAACGACGTTGTTCTTCGACTTCGACATCTTTTCGATGCCGCCCAAGACGACGGGTTCGCCGTCGGCCTTGAGGATGGCGCCCACCGGGCGACCCTTTTCGTCGTACTGCACTTCGACTTCGTCGGGGTAGTACCAGATCTTGCGGCCGTCTTCTCCCATGCGGTAGTAGCACTCGGCCATGAGCATGCCCTGCGTGAAGAGGCGCGTGAAGGGCTCGTCGTACTTGACGAGGCCCATGTCGCGCATCACCTTCGTCCAGAAGCGCGCGTAGAGGAGGTGCAGCACCGCGTGCTCGATGCCGCCGATGTACTGATCCATCGGCATCCAGTAGTCGTTGCGCGAGTCGACCATCGCCGTGTCGCAGTCGGGCGAGCAGTAGCGCTGGAAGTACCAGGAGCTGTCGACGAAGGTGTCCATCGTGTCGGTTTCGCGAAGAGCTTCGCCGCCGCACTTCGGGCACTTGCAGTGCAGGAACGATTCGCACTTCGTAAGGGGATTGCCGCTTCCGTCCGGAACGAGGTCTTCCGGCAGAACGACCGGGAGGTCTTCGTAGGGAACCGGAACGGGACCGCACTTCGGGCAGTTGATCATCGGGATGGGCGTGCCCCAATAGCGCTGACGAGAGATGCCCCAGTCGCGCAGACGGAACTTCACTTCCTTCTTGCCGAGGCCCTTTTCTTCAAGCGCGCGGGCGATGGCGTCGAAGGCGGCGTGGAAGCCCAGTCCGTCGAATTCTCCGGAGTTGACGAGCTTCGACTCGTCGCTCTTTTCGCCGTACCACTCCTGCCAGGCGTCGGTCGAATATTCCTTGCCGTCGAAACTCACGACCTGAATGATCGGCATGCCGTACTTCTTCGCAAAGGCGAAGTCGCGTTCGTCGTGCGAGGGAACACCCATGACGGCGCCTTCGCCGTAGCCCATGAGGACGTAGTTGGCGACGTAGACTTCGACGGGCTTGCCCGTGATCGGGTGACGCACGAAGAAGCCCGTGGGAATGCCTTCCTTTTCCTTGGTGGCGATGTCGGCTTCGCTGACGCCGCCCTTGCGGCATTCTTCAATGAAGGCCTGGAGGTCGGGACGGCCTTCGGAGAGACGCAGTGCGAGCGGATGCTCGGCGGCGATCGCGACGAAGGTGACGCCCATCAGGGTGTCGGGACGCGTCGTGTAGCAGGAGAGGAGCTTTTCTTCGCCGTCGATTTCATAGGGGAAGGAAAGCGTCACGCCTTCGGAACGGCCGATCCAGTGTTCCTGCATGCGGCGGACCTGTTCGGGCCAGCCCGTGAGCTTTTCGATGTCGTCGAGAAGTTCCTGGGCGTACTGCGTGATACCGAGGTAGTAGCCGGGGATTTCACGCTTTTCCACGATCGCGCCCGAGCGCCAGCCGCGGCCTTCGATCACCTGTTCGTTGGCGAGGACGGTCTTGTCGACCGGGTCCCAGTTGACGATCTGGGTCTTGCGGTAGGCGATGCCCTTTTCGTACATCTTCAGGAAGAGCCACTGGTTCCAACGGTAGTAGTCGGGCTTGCAGGTGGCGACTTCTCGCGACCAGTCGAAGGCGAGGCCGAGCGGCTCCATCTGCGCCTTCATGTCGGCGATGTTGTTGTACGTCCATTCGGCCGGAGCGACCTTCTTGGCGATGGCTGCGTTTTCGGCGGGCAGACCGAAGGCGTCCCACCCCATCGGGGTCATGACGTTGTACCCCTTCATGCGGTAGTAGCGGTACATCACGTCGTTGAGGGTGTAGTTGCGAACGTGTCCCATGTGAAGCTTGCCGCTCGGATAGGGCAGCATGGAGCAGACATAGAACTTGGGCTTGGGTTGACCGTTGGCGTCAAGAGCGTGCTCGACGGCGCGGTAGACGTCCTTGGCCTTCCATTGGGCCTGGACTTCCGACTCGACGGCCTGGGGAGAATAGGTCTCGCGCATTACGCTGATCCAAAAGTTGAGTAGGGAAGAAGAATAACGAGAAAGTATACCTTTTCGGCGGCGGACCGATTGCGCGGGAGAGAAGAGAGATCGCACGGCGGCAAACCCGCTACTCGATTTTCCGTAGCGTTTTTGTGGCTGAATCCGATGCGCGGGGACGCTTTGTGCTAACTTTGACGGTCCCCGCCGAAGCTTCGAGCGACAATAATTTTCCTTCGGCGAACCGACCACAGGAGACGGCCGCGATGGCAAACATTTTGGAAAATCTCAACGAGCGGCAGCTTCAGGCCGTGACGGCGCCCGAAAAGAGCGTCCTCATCTTGGCGGGCGCGGGCTCGGGAAAGACCCGTGTTCTGACGACCCGCATCGCGTGGCTCCTCGAAAGGGGCGCCTGCCGCACTTCCGAAATCCTCGCCGTGACCTTCACGAACAAGGCCGCGCGCGAAATGCTCACGCGCCTCGAGGCGATGCTCCCCTATGATCTGCGCAACATGTGGGTCGGCACCTTCCACGGGCTCTGCAACCGCATTCTGCGCCGTCACGCCGAAGCGGCGGGCCTGCCGAAGACTTTTCAGATCCTCGACTCGGGCGATCAACTCTCAATGGTGAAGCGCATCATGAAGGCCCACAACGTCGATATCGAGACGGTGGACCCGCGCAAGATCCAGAACTACATCAACTGGCAAAAGGAGCACGGCATCCGCTCCTGGTCGCAGCAGCTCTCCGAAGACCTCCCCGAGCAGGTGAACCTTTACCGCGCCTACGAGGAGGCCTGTCAGCGGGAAGGGGTCGTCGACTTCGGGGAACTCCTTCTTCGATGCTACGAACTTCTCGACCGCAACGAAATCGTGCGCTCCCACTATCAGGGGCGCTTCCGTCACATCCTCGTCGACGAATTTCAGGACACGAACGTCCTGCAGTACCGATGGCTTCAGGTTTTGGCCGGTCTCGGTTCGGGCCGCGAAAACGCGAGCGTGAACGCCGTCTTCGCCGTGGGCGACGACGATCAGTCGATCTACGCCTTCCGCGGCGCGAACGTCGGCAACATGGCCGACTTCGTGCGCGACTTCCGCACGGGCGAGCCGATCCGCCTCGAGCAGAACTACCGCTCCACCTCGACGATCCTTAACGCCGCCAACGCCATCATTTCCCACAACGACGATCGCCTCGGGAAGAATCTCTGGACGAGCGGCGCAGCGGGCGAAAAAATTCTGCTGCAGCGCTTCGACGACGACGCCGAAGAGGCGCGCGACGTCAAGCGCCTCGTCATGAAGTGCCGCGCGCGCGGCGACGACTACACCGACTGCGCCGTGCTCTACCGCATGAACGCGCAGTCGCGCATCCTCGAACAGACCTTCACGAACGCCGGCATTCCTTTCCGCATCTACGGAGGACAGCGCTTCTTCGAGCGAGCCGAAGTGAAGCACGTCCTCGCCTACATGCGTCTTCTCGACAATCCGACGGACGACACGAGCTTCCTGCGCGTCGTGAACTTCCCGACCCGAGGAATCGGGGCGAAGACGATCGACAATCTGACGCTCGAAGCCCGCGCGATGCAGACGAGTCTCTGGGGAGCGCTCACGATGGAAAACCGTCCGATGCCGCCCAAGCTCGTAGCCTTCCGTTCGCTCATCGAGTCGCTTCGCGAAAAGGCCGAAGGAAAGACTCTGTCCGAAGTGGCACGCCTCGTCATTCAGGGCTCGGGCCTCAAGGCTCACTATGAGAAGGAGCGCGACGGCGAAGACCGCATCGCCAACATGAACGAAGTGATGTCGGCCGCGGACGGATACTGTCAGAACGAAGGGGTGAGCTTCGACGTCGACGCCTTCACGCCCTTCAACGAGGACGGCCTCACCCCCCTGCAGGGCTTCCTCTCGCAGGCCACCCTCGAAGCGGGCGACAAGAACGAGACCGAGACGGTTGACGCCGTGCAGCTCATGACCGTACACGCCGCCAAGGGGCTCGAATTCAAGAACGTCTTCATCGTGGGGCTCGAAGAGGGGATCTTTCCGCACTTCTCGGCCGTGCGCGACAACCGTCAGGGCAGCAAGGGGCTCGCCGAAGAGCGGCGCCTCATGTACGTGGCCGTGACGCGCGCGAAGCGCCGCCTTTATCTCTCGCATTGCCGCAACCGGCGCGTGAACGGCGAATTCCGTCAGAACCCCGAGAGTCAGTTCATCGGGGAAATTCCGGCGGAGCTCGTCAACGACCAGCGCACGGACGACGATTACGACTACGCCTATGAGTCTCCCTACCGCCGCCGCTCTTCCGAGTATGGTTGGGAGCGCCCCTCCTTCGGCGGATCGCGCGGACGCGAATCCTACGGCCGTTCCTCCTACGGCCGCGATTACGGCGGCGACGAGCGCCGCGGCTCGCGCTACGGTTCGGGCGGTGCCTCCCGCTGGGGCGCGAAGACGAACGAACCGAAGAGCTACGTCGACGAGGCGACCTTGAAGAAGATCCGCGCCGAGGCGAGCGGTCAGACGGACGCGGGACTTCGTCCGGGGACGCGCCTTCGTCACGAAACCTTCGGCGAGGGGATCGTACAGTCGCTGCAGGGAGTAGGTTCGACGCTTCGCGTCAAAATCGAGTTTGAAAACCACGGATTGAAGGAAGTTCTCTGGGACTTCGCCAAGAACCGAACGAAGATCCTCGATTGAGACAAGTACAACGGAATACGCATTGGTTTTCCGTCGTACTTCCGGGAAACCGCGGTGAATCGCCTCGGAACCTGCTACAATTCGCCTTCTCCGGCAGGGCCCATAGTTCAACAGGATAGAATGGTCCCCTCCTAAGGGACAGCTCTGAGTTCGAGTCTCGGTGGGCCTGCCAGATTTTTTTGTATTGCTGGAGTGTGTGAATAAACGATTTCTACGTAAATTTTTTATTTTTTTCTCGGCAATCTTTTTTTTCGAACCCTCGACGGTCTGGTCGGGGGTTTTTCGTATTCGGCGGCGGAGCATTCGTCTTCGGGTTTCGTTCGAAAACGAAAAAATGCGCATGGGGGCATGACTTTCATCCTGCATGATGAAAGTCAAAACCTTTCTTTCATGAAAAAGAGGACGCGTACGTGGCTTTTTTCGGTCAGCGCTCAGAACCGTCGGTAAGATTCGTCCGGGGGATAACATGGCGGCACTTCCTTCCGGTCTGGGCACGATTTACGATCCTCACGAGATTCAACCTGGCCTTCCTGTTGTTCTCCCTCAATTTTGAGCAGTGCAGGGGTGTCTTCAAAGAAACTGTAAATTTCGAGCAGGAGTTATTTCTCGCTTCCAAGTCGATGGAACAGGATCATCGAAAATAATGCGCAGAGTGTGGCAAATCCGCCAAGCATCAAGAAAATAGAGCTGAAGTTGGCGCTGTCCGCAAAACGTCCGAATAGAGGTTGTAGCAGGACGTCCGGCGTATAGGAAATCATCGAAACGAAGCCGATGGCCATGCCGGCTTGCGACAACGGGATGCGGCATTCTGGCAAAATGGAAAACATGGACGCATAAAGGCCGCAAATCAAAAAAGCGACTGGCAGAGAGATGGCTATGGCCTCGACTAGAGAAATCGCATCGGTACGGTCCAGAATGGCGATGGCAAAGAAACCTATGGCACAAATCGGCGCAGACAGGCTGAATAGTCGAAGGGTGCTTTTGAAGGTGCGGTCAGCAACTGTACCGACAATTGGAGCAAACGCAAGAAAAACAAAACTTCTCAAAATGGTCAAGCCGCCGGACGCTTCATCCGATAGGCCAAATCGTACGGTGAAATAGGGCGTCAAAAAAGAAATGCCGATATAAAGCGCATAAGTGGCGAAGAGAATGGCCGCAGCCAGCAGAATTTCTGGGCATCGTATGAGTGACCAAATTTCCCGCAATTTGTATGGTTTAGTGACAGTTGCGGGCGCACCAGTTTCTGGGCATGTCTTCGTTTCAAGAAAGATCGCGATCAGCAAAGCGAAAATCAGGCAAACGGCAGACAGAATGTTCACGGCAAGCTGAAAAGCGCTGACGGACGAGATGCCGATTTCGATGGCAAAGCCGTAGAGATTGAGAATCAGCCAGGCGATACCGGCGCTCATAAGGCCGCTTGCCGCGTAGTAGACGCAGTAGGCTGTACCGGCGTTGTCGCCGGCATAGAAACGAACGGATTTGAGAAGCGAAGGCCAGGCGAGAAAAATCGTCGAGACGGCGAGACCAAGCCAAACGATCACGTTCATGGACCAGACTGTGCAGGTAAAGCTAAACACTCCGGCAAGGATCGCCGTCAAAAGAAGAGAAGCTAAGATTGCTGATTTTGGGTTTATTCTGTCGGTCAGCACGCCGCCAGGCAAAAGAAGCACAACCGAAGCGGCCGCGTAGATGCTCACGAGAACGCCCAACATGCTTCCGTTTGTTTGCATGTTCTGCGTCATCGGACCAAAAAAAGCGTATTTGAGGTATGGCACTGAAAACATGGTGCCATTGGCGCACCCTAGCAGAATAAGGGTAAGGATGGCTCGTTTCGAAAGCATCTTCATAGCGACTATGTTGCGGCAAGGACTCGGCATTCCGGAAAGCACAATGCGGCACGGAAAAACCGTGCCGCTGACACATGATTAAAGGAAGATGTAGTTCATGCCGATAAGAACCGTACTACGCGTCAAAGAAGAGCTGCTGAGTGCACCGCCAGCATTCGAGTAGGCATAAGCGCCGTAAAGATTGGTGTTCTTAGATAGCGGGTACAGATAGGCAACGCCACCGACCGTTCGGCTACCGTCTCCACGCGAGAGCGTCTTGCCGTGCATGTATTGAACGCTCGTCATGAAGGTTCCGCCGTACATTGGGATAGAGATGCCAAGAGCGCCGGCTGTGCTTTTGTCGACGTCCGTCCAGGAACCGTCGCTGTATTGACCGAAATAACCGTCCGCATAGGTTGAGCCGACGTAGTTTTCACCCCATTGCGCAGCACCGTACAGTGCAAACGTGCCGAAGTCGTATTTCACGCCAGCTAAAACGCTGCGGTAATCCTGACTTTCTTGGCTAGATGCCTTGAGCTCTGTTTCGCCGACGATTGCGAAGCTCAACGGTCCGTTCGAATAAGATGCACCCAATGCCGCATATCGGTTGTTTTGACTCATTGGTGCGGCTTCCGGCTTATCGAGTGAAAGCGAATATTGAGCTGAAACCGTCAATCCGCCCAAATTCGGAGAAACATAGGTAACGGCATTGCTGGCGCGAATGGTGCCAACGATTGTGCTGTAGTAGCCCGCATCAAGGAAACCAGTGCCCATTGAATCGTAGAAGCTCACGAGTTCGTATGATCCCGTGCCCGAGGTCAGCGTGCCCATGCGACCGAAAGCAAAAGTCCCATATTCCGTTGAAATGCCAAGAACGGATTCACGACCGAAGAGATTGGAACCGCCGCTTCCGCCCTGAATGTTTTCGCCCGTCGAAGCGTCAATGCCAGCTTCCAGCTTGAAGAAAATGCTGGTTGTGCCGGAAAGCGTTTCTGATCCTTTGAGACCGAAGCGGGAGGCATACAAGGAACCCGAATCCAAGCGGAGCTGCGAGGACTGGCCGTTTGTATTGACATAGGCGATGCTTTCATCCATCAACCCATAGACTCGAACGTCGGCAGCATTAACCGTGGATGCGGTCCACATGGAAAGAAGCGTAGCGGTGAGAAGAGAGAGTTTTTTCATTTTTAGGCCTCAGGCGTTTTGCGGTTCATGACGAGAAGGAGGGCGCAGATGGCGGCGGCGAGTGCAGCCATCGCAGCGAGCGTCAGGAAAATTCCGCCGTAATTGTTCTGGTCGACAAAGTGACCGAAGAGCGGTTGCATAACGATGTCAGGTGTGTAAGAAAAGATCGAAACCAGTCCGATGGCCGTGCCGGCGATGGAGATCGGAACTTGAACCTCGGAGACGATTGAGAACATTGAGGCGTAAAGCGAGCACACAAAGAATGCGGCAATCATTGTGAGAATGATGACGATCGTTCCCATGCCTTCCGCATTGCCGATCCAGTTGATGGCGAGGAGCGGAACAATGACGAGCGGCGTTGCGATAAGGAACCATTTGAGCGTCGATTTGGCGATCTTGTCAGCAAAAATGCCGGTCAGCGGCGTCAGCGACATGAAGACGAAGCTGCGGATTGTCGTCAGCATCCCGGACGTTTGGTCGCTGATGCCAAAAGCCTGAGAAAGATAGGGCGTAAAGAACGTCATGCCCAGGTACAAGGTATAAGTCGAGAACAAGACGATCGAGACGAGCCAGATTTTCGGCATCTTTAGAACGGCGATCGAGTCTTTAAGCGTCGGCAGCGACTTCTTTTCCCCATCTTCGGCATGTTCACGGAAATCACGCAGGAACCAAAGGAGGATGAAGGGAACAATCGTGGTCATCGCAGCAACGCTGATGACTGACCAAAAGAATGCATCGAGGTTCGGACCGGAACCTTCGGCAAGCGCTTCATAGACCGTCAGGACAACCCATGCGCCACCGGCACCCGTGAGACCATTGGCCGCGTAATAGATGGAGTATGCGGTGCCTACGGCCGCCGCACCGACGGCACGAACGGTTTTCATGATCGCGGCCCAGGCCACGAAGATGGTCGAAACGGCTAGCAGGCCCCAAATAACCAGCGAAGCCACGTAGGACTGGAACGTGAAGGCGTAAACAACGGTTAGGGCTGAAGTGCTGATGAGCGACCAGAAAATGCACCATTTTGAGGAAAGACGGTCAGCGAGAATGCCCCCGGGCAGCAACACGAAGAGGTTGATGAAGGCGTACATGGCAACCAAAAAGCCCAGATCCTGTCCGTTCAGGCCGGTTGCTGCGATCATTTGGTTGTAGAAGACGTACTTCAGATACGGAAGCAAAAAGATTGTTCCTCCGCACATGCCGAGCACGATGAGGGTGAGGATGTTCTTAAGTTTCATGACGGTTTCCTTGGATCGCTGGATCGGCAACGAGCTTTTCATGTTGACTGAATCGTTGCCGTTCCGGAAAGGCGAGGGGTCTGAGACCGATGGGTTAGGCTTCTTGCAGCGCCGCTTTCCATTCGCTTCGAATGGCATCGAAGCGGGAAGGATCAACGGCAAGCTTCAGAATCGTTCGGGCGATGATTTCTGCACCAGTTCGGATCGTTCCGTTGATTTCCGGTTTCACCATGCAGTCAGCCATTTCTTGCGTATGCAGAGCAAAGCAATGGTCCGAAACAGCAAGAGCAGGTTGGAAGGCCGGACAGCGGTACGAAACCGCCCCGATATCGCTACTAGCGCTTTGAACGGGGAAGCGTTGATGCGGGACGTTCGCTTCCGTCATGGCGTCTTCAATGAGCCTGGTCGCCGTTTCAACTTGAACGAGATCGCTGAACGGATATCCGATGCTGTTGTATTCAAAGGTTGTATTCGTAGCGATTGCTGCGCCCTTAACCGCTCTCAAAACCGCTTCTTTGACGAGCTTAAGACCTGGTACTTTCGCAGCACGCAGACAAAATTCCAGTTCGGTGAAGTCCGGAATGGAGTTGCTAGCGTTTCCTCCCTTGACGAGGTAATAGGAGATAACGGCATCTCTGGAGAGTTGCTGCCGTGCCAGACCGCACGCCGCCATGCAGAGCGTTGCGGCATCGAGTGCGTTGCGGCCATGCCACGGAGAGGCGGCTGCGTGTGCACTCTGTCCTTTGAAGCGTACGCGAAGCGCTTCGAGTGCCATGAACTTATAGTTCGAGTAGGAAACACCGCTTTCCATATGGATCATGACGGCAAAGTCGTATTTGTCGAATACGCCGTGCTCTACCATGGCAGTTTTCTGACCCGTGTATTCTTCGTCGGGCGTTCCGATAATGTCGACGGCAATGTCGCCAAGCTCGTTTTCCATGCCTTTCAGAGCCGCAGCTGCCAGGAGAGAAATGGAGCCGCTCGCACAGTGACCGCAACCGTGGCCAATTTCCGGTAACGCGTCGTATTCAGCAAGAATGGCTACACGATGCTTGGCATCAGCCTGACCGAGAACATGAGCGAAGTATGCGTGCGGAATGCCACAGAAATCAGTCTCCGCCTGGATGCCATTCGTCTTTAGGAAATTAACGTGCGCGGTCATGGACTGGAGTTCTTCACCGTGAATTTCCGGATGTGCAGCCAGAGCCGCGTTGACCTCGAAAGCACCGGCCTCGCGCTTGGCGATCTCATGTCCGAGTTCGGTTGCGAGCGCCTCGTAGTTTTTCATATTGAGTCTCCTTCTTCCTTGAATTTCCAGAGATTTGAGCCTTTACGTCTCTGCGAAACATGATCGGTCCGATAGAAGTTGGAAACAAACGAGAAATTGCTATCATGATAACTATTGGTTATCACTGACTCTTCCGCGGTCGTTTTCAAGAGGTTCAATATGAAACTTCAACAACTGCAAGTTTTTGCGACGGTAGTTCGAACAGGCGGATTCCGATCGGCGGCCGCTGCGCTCAATCTCACACAGGCGGCGGTATCCAAAAGCGTTCATGCCCTCGAAGAAAATTGCGGCCTGCCGCTGTTGGTACGAAGCGCACAAGGCATTCATTTGACGCCACATGGAGAATATTTATATGGACGGGCAAAAGTTCTTCTTGATGAGGTACGAGAAACCAAAGAGGGACTTGCCGTCAGGCGCGGATTGATGGCCGGATCGATTCGCTTTGCCTGTAATTCCGCAGTCATGCTGTCATGTCTTGGAGAATTTCTCCCCTGGTTTCGGAAGCGCTTTCCAGCGACATCCATTGGCCTGATGGATGGTGGCTTAATGATTTCTCTGCAGGCACTGAGAGAACATCGAATAGACTTTGCTGTTTGTGCTGTCGGAGAAGAGTGGCCGTCCGATCAATTCATGTGGGAACCTGTTTGTTGTTGCGAACAGGTATATGCCGTTCGAGAAGGACATCCATTACTAGGACAGGAGATTGTTGACGGTCAGGCTATCGCTAGGTATGAATGGGTGATTATTGCCGAAAGCTTCGAGGAGGCGCGTGATCGATTTGCACATTGCATGCCTCAGGTAGGAATACCGCTCTCGGAGAAATATTTGACCGCTGGCGATGCCATGTCTGCGGTCGAACTTGTCAGGGCATCCGATGCCATATTGATCGTCCCAGAAATTGTCGTGTCACTCAACGGATTCCGTAAATTGCCTGTTGTGGACTCCGTGAAACTGCCACATCTGAATTTCACGCTGATCATGCGGAAAGATTTTTCCCCGTCGAAGGCATGTGAATACTTGATTCATTGCGTCAAAAAGACAATGCAGGAAAAATTTCAGGCACTTCCTGGGGACAGTGAGCGAAGTTATTCGCAAAGCGTTTGAGATTACGCTGCAAAATCAAACGCGCTGGGCTCATGTTCCCTAAGTCTGCAAACTCAAGACGAGGTCGAGGTTGCAGGCCCTTTACCGTATCGTGTATTCGAAACGTCTCGGCACAAGGGAGACGGCGGCGCTTCATTTCACCGGAAACCCTTGCATTCGGCAGAATTCTCAGAGCGGTAGCCGCCATCGTCCCGGGTGTCGCTCTTCCAAACTCGAACGCACTCAACCCTTCGACCACTGCCGGATCAATCGGGCGCAGAGCCCCGTCTTTCTCTTCAGGGCGTCGTTCGAGCGTACGGCGAGGCCCAGGGCCTTGGGCTGTCCCACGATCACGACGAGCTTCTTTCCGCGGGTTACGCCCGTGTAGACGAGGTTGCGCTTGAGCATCACGAAATGTTGCATCGAAAGCGGAATCACGACGATCGGGTACTCGCTTCCCTGAGATTTGTGGATAGTCGTCGCATAGCAGAGGACGAGTTCGTCGAGGTCCGAGTAATCGTAGGCGACTTCCCGTCCGTCGAAGTCGATCGTGAGCGTCTCTTCCTCCTCGTTCTTTCGAATCACGAACCCGATGTCGCCGTTGTAAACCTCTCGGTCGTAGTTGTTTTCGATCTGCATCACTTTGTCGCCGATCCCGAATTTGTAGCCGAATCGTTCCACAGACTGGTCGGTTGGCGGGTTCAGGGCCTCCTGCAGAAGGATGTTCAGGGCGCGCGCCCCTGAGCCGCTTCGGTTCATGGGACAGAGAACCTGAATGTCGCGAATCGGATCAACCCCATAGGCCTTCGGAAGACGGCGCTTCACCAGATCCACGATTCGCTCCGCCACCTCTTCCGTCTCCTCGACCTTGACGAAGTAGCAGTCGCCGTGATCGTCCTTCGTCGGAAACTGCGGCATCTGCCCCGCGTTGATGCGGTGCGCCGCCTTGATGATCCAGGATGAAGCCGCCTGTCGGAAGACCTCCGTGAGGCGAATGACGGGAACGGTGTGGGACTCGATGAGGTCGGATAGGAACGCACCCGGTCCCACGGACGGAAGTTGGTCGACGTCGCCTACGATCAGGACGGAGGCGGTGGACGGCACGGCCGTGAGCAGGTGGTTCGCCAACTGGATGTCGATCATGGAGCTCTCGTCGACGACCAACAGATCGCACTCCAGAGGATTTTCCTGGTTGCGTTTGAATTCCCCGTTTTCCGGATTGATTTCAAGGAGGCGATGAATGGTCTTGGCTTCCCGTCCCGAAGATTCGGAAAGACGCTTCGCCGCGCGCCCCGTTGGGGCGCAAAGCTGAATCCGTACGTGCTTGGCTTCCAGGATCGTGAGAAGCGACTTCACGAGCGTTGTTTTGCCTACGCCGGGTCCCCCGGTGATGATGCTGAACTTCGACTGCAGTGCCGTCGAAACCGCGGCGCGCTGACTGTCGGCTAATCGAATGCCGAGCTTCGTTTCGACCCAGGGCACGGCCTTCTCGGAATCGATCGCGGGCCATGGCAAGCGTCCGCGCCCGAGACGGCGCACTTCCTTGGCGACGCCCTCTTCCGCGAGATAGAGACCGATCGGATAGACGCTCCCCGGTTCCGGGAACACGTCTTCGACGACTCGTTGCGATTCGAGTTCGAAGTCGATCGCCGGTTGAATCACGTCTTCCGGAATGTCGAGAAGTTCCACCGCCTTTTGGACGAGTTCCGAGCGTGGAAGACAGCAGTGCCCGGCGTTCCCCGAAGCTTCGAGGAGCGTGTAGGAAATTCCGGCGCGGGCACGAAGCGGGGAATGCCGGTCGATCCCGACGTTCTGCGCAATGGTATCGGCCGACTTGAAACCGATCCCGCGGATGTCCTGCGCAAGGCGATACGGATTCTCCTGAACGACCCGGACGGCGTCGTTGCCGTAAGTCTTGTAGATGCGCACGGCCTTTGATGTCGAGACGCCGTGACCGTGAAGAAAGACCATGATTTCCCGAATCACCTTTTGGCTGGCCCAGCCGGCCGTGATTCGTTCGAGGCGCTTGCGCCCGATCCCCTCGATTTCCCTCAGGCGATTGGGCTCGTTCTCGATAACGGAGAAGACGTCCGTCCCGAAGGCCTGCACGAGCTTTTTGGCGAAGAAAGGCCCGATTCCCTTCACCATCCCCGAGCCCAGGTACTTTTCAATACCCGTGGCGGTCGTCGGTTGATGAATGCGAAGCCATTCTGCCTTGAACTGCCGCCCGTATTCCCGATCGACGATCCACTGACCGGAAGCCGTGGCGTATTCGCCGGGCGTGACGGAGGGCGTGTGGCCGACGAGCGTAACGAGGTCGCGTTCGCCCTTCACTTTGAGCCGCAGGACGCAGAAGCCGTTTTGTCCGTTGTGGAAGGTGACGCGCTCCACCAAACCCGCGATCTTGGCAAACGGCGCAGGAGTGCCGGACGAGGAGGCCGAGGTTGCGCCCGCATCGTTCGGTGAAGACGTCGGCGTCGAGGACGGGGGCTGAGAGGGACGGCGGGGCGCCGCGGAGCGGTTATCGGATATTGGGTCCGGAGAAGCGCAGGGATGAATTCCAGGACGGGGGCGCGAATGCGGCGGCGAATAAGAGGAACGCGGCATGAAGGAGATGAAAAGTCGAACGAATCGGAGCGGCAGAGCCGAGTCGGTGAGGAAATCATAGACGCCCGGGCAGACTTCCTGCAAATACGCGATTCTTCTCTAGAGCCTCGCGTGATCCCGTACCGAGGTTCTCCGATCACCAAGCATCGGGCCGAAGACTTCGCGAGGCGGAGCCGAGCAACCGGGCTGAGTGGCTCGGACGTGGCAGCTCGCGTTCGTTGGCGCTCGAAGCGACCAACGCGGTCCGACGTCAAAGACGAGGGGGACGGCCTCAAAAAAAGTCGTAAAGAGTCACAAGATGGGGATGAAGGCGACGCCTTCACCCTACATGATGAAAGTCAAATTCTTTCTTTCATGAAAAAAAAGCCGCGAACCGAAGTTCGCGGCCACTCCAAACCCTCAAAATACTCAACCTTGGCAGAGTCGCGAAAGGACGCTGTCGTTCCTCTCGATGGGGCAACTCTACCAAAGGGCCTTCTTCAAGGTATGTCGAAAATCCGAAGCACGTAACAAAGTGTTGACGGGGAAATCCGTTCTGTCTCAGGACTTTTTCTTTTGTGTGGGGACTCGGAATCCTGGAAAAGCGGTGCAGGGAGGGAAAGGCGGGGAAAAGAGATTTGTTCCCGCATTTTTTGCTCGGCAGGGGAGGATTTTCATGCTTCGTTACAGAGGCTGCCGGAAGGCGCTCCGAAGGAGTCTCCGATCGTATCCGTGCACGGGTCCTCGATCAAAAAAAAGGGCCGTGAGCGATGTCGCCCACGGCCTTCCAAACCCTCAATAACTCAACCTAAGCTGGAGTCTCAACAGTCCGGTGTTCGTCCTTCCTGTTGACGCTACTTTATCAAAGCCTTCGGCGAAGGATATTTCGAAATGCCGTCGCCCGTAACAAAGTGTAGGAGCTGGGAAACCTTCTGCGCACAGGGAAAGCCGACGCGGGACGGACTTGTCTCTCGCTCGGGGCCGTCGGCCGCAAACGAACGGTTACGATCCGGAAAAATTCGATGCGCAGGCATGGCGCAGTGTGACGCCACGAAGACGCCGAGCGGCGCATGCGGAACCAAAAATGGCTATGAAGGCGACGCCTTCACCCTTCATGATGAAAGTCAAACTCTTTCTTTCATGAAAAAAAGGGCCGTGAGCGTATGCCCACGGCCTCTCAAACCCTCAATAACTCAACCTAAGCTGGAGTCCAACAGTCCGGTGTTTGTCCTTCCTGTTGAGGCTACTCTAACAAAGGTCTCGGGAGGAGGTATGTCGAAATTTCCTTCCCCGTAACAAAACGTTGGGAGGCTCACAAGCCCGGATCGAACGGAATTTTCGTCTCCCCGAAGGCTTTTTGAGCGCAGCCCCGGATGCAAATCATCGGATGCGCTCCCTACGAACAGTTACGATTGACGCATTCTGTCGAGAAGATCCGCGGCGAGGCGGGCGACCGAAGAGGCCGTGACGCCCGCTTCGATGCCTTCGACTGCACGGCCGTGGAGCCACACGGCCGAAAGCGTCGCCTCGACCATGTCGAACTTCTGCGCGAACATGGCGCCGATCATGCCGGCGAGAACGTCGCCCGTGCCCGCCGTGGCGAGCATGGCCGAGCCCGTCGGATTGATCCAGGCGCGCGAGCTGCGAAGGGTCGTGACGGTGCCCGGTCCCTTCAGGACGACGATCGCGCCCGTCTGCACGGCGAGTTCCCGGGCGGCTGCCACGCGGTCGACGGTCACGTCCTTGACGTCGCGGCGCAGAAGGCGTGCGGCTTCCATGGCGTGCGGTGTGAGGACCGTGGGTTCCCGGCGGGCGAGAAGCAGGTCCTGCAGGGGAAGATCCTCGGCGATGATGTTGAGGGCGTCGGCGTCGAGAATCAGGGCGTGCGCCGTCTGGAGCGCATCCTTCACGCGGGCGCGGGCGCGGGCGGCTTCGGAGCGGCCGAGCCCCGGCCCGAGAACGGTCACGTCGAACTTCGAGTAGTCGGGTTTTTCGACGGCGAACATCAGAGCGGGTTCGAGGGGGTCAAAGGCCGGAATGTCTTCGGCGAGGGCGTCGACCGTGACGAGTCCGGCACCCATGGTGAGGGCCGCGCGCGCGGCGAGGATCGCGGCGCCGAAGGTGCCGCGGGCGCCGCCCGTGACGACGAGGCGGCCGAAGTCGCCCTTGTGGACGTTCTGGGTGCGGCGGTGAAGAACGTGCGGGAATTCGTCCTCTTCGACGACGGAGAGTGTCGAGAGCGGAATCGAGACGTCGAGTTCGAAGAGATGAACTTCTCCCGCGGCGTCGACGCCTTCCTCCATATAAAAGCCCGCCTTGGTGGCGAGGAAGGTGAGCGTCGCGTCGGCGCGGCACCCCGGACGCGGGCCGATCCATTGGCCCGTATAAGGATTGAGTCCCGTGGGAACGTCCAGCGAAACCTTGAGGGCCTGGCGTTCGTTGAACCAGAGAACGGCGTCGAGATCGTCGCCCGCTACGGGCTTGGTCTGTCCCATCCCGAAGAGGCCGTCGACGACGCAGTCGGCCTTTTCCGTGAGGTAGGGGTCGTCCGTCACGGCGCCGCCCGCTTCGAGCCATTCGGCAAAGAAGCGCTTGGCGAGTTCGGACTTGGGTTTGCGGCCGCCCGGCAGGACGACGGTCGTCGCAAAGCCGCGCTTTTTGAGTTCGAGGGCGGCGACGAGCGCGTCTCCGCCGTTGTTGCCCGGACCCACGAGGAGCGTCACGCGTCCGCCTTCGGGAATGCGTTCGGCAATGAAATCGGCCGCGGCCGTCCCGGCGCGCAGCATGAGGGCGTCGTGGCCGAGCATGTTGCCCGCGCGCGTTTCGAGGCTGCGGTATTCGTCGATCGTGAGGATGGTTTTGCTCATTGGGTTCAGTTCCTCTAAGATAAAGCCCCAAGATTTTAGGACAACGGCCGCGGCGTTTGCGGCCAAACGACGGAGAGGACAACCGTGACGACCGACATTCCCGTTTTGACAACGCTTCCCGACGCGGTGCGTCCCGACGATCCCCTGAAGGAGACGACGATTTTTGAAGAGGAGGCCTGGCGGGGCGGCTTTTTGCGCGTGATCCGAAACGAAGTGGTTCTCCCCGACGGCGAGCTCCGATCCCGCGAATTTCTGCGGCACCCCGGCGCCGCGGGGATTGTGCTTCTCTTCGAGGACGACACGGTGCTCCTTGAGAGACAGTGGCGCCATCCCATGGGACGAAGTTTCTGGGAGCTTCCCGCGGGCAAACTCGATCCGAAAGAGGCTCCTCTCCTCTGCGCCAAGCGCGAACTGCACGAGGAAACGGGCTTTTCGGCGCGCCGCTGGACCGAGCTCGGAACGCTGCACAACGCGATCGGCTACTCGAATGAAGGGATCGTCATGTTTCTTGCCGAGGACCCCGAGGCAGGCGAGCAGGCGCTCGACGACGGCGAGTTTCTCGAACTCGTGCGCGTGCCGCGGCACGAAGCGACGGCGATGGCGCTCGACGGCCGCATCACCGACGTGAAGACGATCATTGGTCTCGTGTGGGCGGAGCGCGTCCTCTCGACGCGGGGTTGAGCGGAGCGGTTCGATTTGATTTGATTTGATTTGAAATCCGCCTTTCGGCATAGGCGCGCGGCGAAAAGTTTGCTATCCTTCGCTCAGGGTTTTCCTCTAGGAAATAGGCAAATTTTCGAAGAAAGAATCCTCAAAGATTTTAGGCGTCTCTGAGTTCCTCAGAGAACGCCGAATTCAGCGGCATCAAAATAAAAATATCCTTCTTATGCGTATCTTTTCCGGATTGCGGATGATCCTTTGCGGCTTGCTTTGTGCGGCCGCGACGCTTGTCGTGCGTGCGGGCGAGACGGTGTATCACAGTGACGTGGTTGTGCTCGGTTCGGGCGCGGCAGGCCTTTCGGCGGCGGTCGCCGCGGCCGAAACGGGCGCCAAGGTCATGGTGCTTGAAAAGATGCCGGTGGTCGGGGGAAGTTCCGTTTTTGCGGCCGACTACGTGACGGCGATCGGAAAGCGCGCCGAAGCGGTCGTGGGAAAGGAGCTGTCGGTCGAATCGCTCTATAGGGAAATCGTCAAGAGCGGCGGCGGACGCAACGACCCCGAGCTCATCGAAAAACTTCTTTTGATGACGGACGACGCCTACGAATGGCTCACTTCGATGGGCGCGTCGCTTGCGCTCTCCGTGCCCGTGCGCGAAGGGGGCGAGTGGGCGGGTTTCCGCACCGACACGAAGGGAACGACCGTGGGCGTGGAAGTCGTCAAGGCGCTTTTGCGCAATGCCGAAAACCGCCGCATTCCCATTGAAACGCTTGCGTCCGCTTCGGAAATCCTCATGGAGGAGGGAGCCGTTTCGGGCGTTCGCGTCACCGACATGCGGGGCGGCACCTTCATCATCCGCTCGTCCGCGGTCGTGATCGCCACGGGGAGCTACGCCGCCAATCCCGACATGGTCCGCATGCATGCCGGCAAAGAAAGCCGCCAGTACACGGCGCTCAACTTCACGACGAATGCTCCGGGCTGCACCGGAGACGGCCTCGTTCTCGGACACATGGCGGGCGCCGCCGTTCGGGATCTCGAACTTCTGGAATTCCACCCGACCACGATCGCAACGACGGGCGACATCATTCCCTCGTCCGTGCGCAGTCACGGGGCCATTCTCATCAACAGCAAGGGGAAGCGTTTCGTCAACGAACTCGACAAGCGCCGCGCGGTCGTGGCCGAAACCGAAAAGCAGCCCGGTCACGTCGCCTGGCTCATCGCGGACGAAAAGGTCGTCGAGCAGGAAGATCTTCTGCGGGAGAGCACCTATCAACTCGCGGCCGTAACGGGCGCGACGGAGGAAGAACTCGCCCGACGCATGCGCGTCGATCCCGACGTCTTCCGGGAGACGCTTCGAATCTACCGCGAAGGCCGAATGAAGGGTGAGGACGCCTTCGGGCGCCGCTCGATGGAAAGCGACCTTCGAAGCGTGCCGCTCTACGGCTTTCCCGTTCGTTCCGCAGTGCACGGCACTTCGGGGGGGCTCGTTGCTGACGAACACGCGCACGTGCAGAATGAAGAAGGAAAGCCCATTCCCGGTCTCTACGCCGCGGGCGACGTGATGTCTGGCTTGAACGGACTCGAGCGCGTTTCGGGAATGGGGATCGCCGCCGCGGTCGTCTTCGGGCGCGAAGCTGGGTACTGCGCGGCCCGCTACGCCCGCCCCGACCTTCCGGTTCCGGAGAGCCGCCGCATGATTCCGTCGGGCTACACCCTCAGGCTCGACCCCCGCTGCCGGCCCGAGGAGCCCTGAGCGACCTCCCTCCAAATTCTTGCGGGCGCAGTTCTCCGAAGAAGGAGTGCTGCGCCCGTTTTGCATTCCCGCACAACTTTTCAGAAAGGAATGAAAAGTTTTCTCCCGATGGGAAAAACCTCTTTCGTCCGGCTTCGCCCGTCGATCGCGCCGTCGTACAATCGAAGGCGTTTCTCCCTTCCAACGACCGACGGTTCATGCGCATTTTCCACACTTCCGACTGGCACCTCGGCAAGATGCTCGGCGACTGGGATCGCACCGAGGACTTCGTCTTCTTTCTCGACTGGCTCCTCCAAAAAATCGAGGAACGTCGCCCCGACGTTCTTCTCATCGCGGGCGACGTCTTTGACATCTCGATGCCGCCGATCGCCGCGCAGCGTCTCTACTACGGTTTTCTCGAGCGCGCAGCGGCGACGCCGGTGAGCGCCGTCGTCGTGACGGCGGGCAATCACGACTCGCAGTCTTTCCTCTCCGCTTCGGCCGAAGTGTTGCGCAGCGTCCGAACGATTGTTGCGGGCTCGACCCCCGAAGAGCAGTCGATCGTCGTGCGCGACCGTGAGGGACGTCCCATTGCGGCCGTGGCGGCCGTCCCCTTCTTGAAGGAGGGCGAAGTGCGCAAGGGACTCGCCCTCGGGGATTCGCTCGACGAACTCGCCCTCTACGAGGCGGGGATCGAGGCGCGCTATTCGCTTGCCCACGAAAAACTCCTGCAAGCGATGGAGAGGGAAGGGGTTGAAAACCTTCCGAAGATCGCAATGGGTCACCTCTATCTTCGCGACAGCATCCCGATGGAACGGCGCGAAAAAGTGCTCTCCGACCCGCAGGTGGGGTCGATCCGCATGGCAGATCTCTCGCGCCTCGGATCGGACTGGGACTACGTGGCGCTCGGGCACCTGCACAAGGCGGGAAAACTCGACGGCGTCGTTCCGGCGCGCTACAGCGGCGTGCCGATTTCTCTGGATCTGAAGCACCAGGACTATCCGCATCAGATCGTGGAGGTGAACTTTACCGAGACGGGCGTCGAAGAGATCCTTCACGACGTGCCGCAAAAGCGGGCGGTGCGGATTCTTCGCGGACACTCGGCGGAATTGCCGGCGGCTCTGGAAAAACTCGCCGCGGAACTTCCCGAATGTTATGTCGGGATGGAACTAACGGATCCGAAGCCCACGCGCGACCTTCTCGAGCCGCTCGTCGACCAGTGCTCGGTCCTGGGGCTGCGCTTCGTCAGCTTCCGGTTGGCGAATCCGACGGTCGACGTCTTCCGTTCGGAAGAGGGACTGACGCTCGAAATGCTCACCCCCGAGGCCGTCTTTGAAGAGGTGCTTCGCGAAGCCGCGCGCGGCGAAGAGGAAAAAGAACGGTTGCGGGCCCTTTTTGCCGAAGCGGTGCGCGACGCGGCGGTCGGCGGCAACTGATTTTTGGGGAAGGCAACCATGAAGATTCTCAAACTGCGCTTCAAGAACATCAATTCGCTTCGGGGCCCCTACGAAATTGACTTCACTTCGCCCTTCTACGCCCGGGGCGGCCTCTTTGCGATCGTGGGGCCGACGGGAAGCGGCAAAACATCGATCCTCGACGCGGTGAGCTTCGCGCTCTTCGGCGTGACGCCTCGTACCGAGGGCAGCGTCGTGACGGCGAACGAAGACGAGGAAAAGAGCGTCCTCGTAACGCGCGGCGAAAAGGAGTGCGAAGCGAGCGTCGTCTTTGAGGTGGAGGGCGTCTGTTGGCTCAGCCGTTGCCGCATGCGGCTCGTGAAGTCCAACGGCAAGTCGGTGGAGCTCGTGCGTCTTTCGTCTCCCGACGCGGCGGAGGGGGAAATCATCACGAAAAAAGTGAGGGAGTGGGAGCAAAAGATCTCGGAACTCCTCGGAATGAGCTTTCCCGCCTTTACGCGCACGGTACTCCTTGCGCAGGGCGCCTTCGGACGTTTTCTCACGGCAAAGCCCCAGGATCGCGCGGAAATTCTCGAGCGCGTCACGGGGTCCGAAATCTACGCCCGCATCGGCAGCGCCGTTTATCGCCGTTGGAGCGAAGCCGACCGCACAGCGGCGGAGGCCATGAGCAAACTCGAGACGCTCGAATTCCTCACGGACGAAGACCGAGCCCGGGAGGAGGCGGTTCTTCGCGACTACGAGTCGCTCGTCGAGACGATCCGACGGGCGGAAACCGGGCTGCGCGCCGTCGTGGTCTGGCACGACGCCCGTCTGCGCCTTGAGAAGCGCGAAAAGGAACTTATCGACTTGCAAACCAGGGCGGAACAGGCTCGTCCCGCGGTGGAGGCGGCCGAGTGCCGACGGGAAGCGGCCGTCCGCGCGATGAAGGGCCTCTCGGCGCTGGAGCGCCGCGATGCGCTGCGCGCCGAAACGCAGCGTCTTGAAAAAGAGCGCGTTGCCACGCAGAACGAACGTGACGCCGCGGGCGAAAAACTCGAGGAGGAACGTCTTGCTCTGCCCGGCGTGATCGAGGCGGCCGAGGCGGCCGAGAAGCGCCTCGAAGCCTTCCGTCCGACGGTCGATGTCTGGCGGGATGAGAAGACCCGCTTTGAGACCCGCCGCACGGCGATCGAGGAATCGGAAAAGCACGCCCGCGCCGCGGCGAAGGACGCCGAAGAGTCGGGCAAGGCCCTTGCGGCGGCGAAAAAGGCGTCGGCTCTTCGGACGGAAAAACTCGCTCGACTCGAAATCGAGCTCTCGCAAAGCGCGGCGCTCGACGATTGGCAAGGAGCGGCCGAAGGCTTGAAGACCTCCCTCGAGGGGTGGCGTCACGCCGAGGAGGCGGCCAAGGACGCCGCAGAACGCCTGCGTTCGGCTTCGGTCCAGGAGGATCGGGCCGAACAACGCGCGCAGGCCGCTCGAAAGCGTCTCGAAGAAGCCGAAAACCTTCGAAAGGAGGCCGTCGAGCGGCTCCTTCGCGCGGAGGAGGCCAAGGCCGCGGCGAAACTCGGCGACGGAGAGGATCCGGTCGTGCGCATGCGGCTGTTGACGGAACGCATCGGTGCGGCAAGGCGCCTTCTCGACCTGGACGAGGACGCGCCGCTGGTGGCCTCTCTCCAAGCGTCGAGCGGAAAAAAGGCTTTGGAAGACCGGCACGACGCGCGTCGGACGGCGATTGACCAGGAGTGGCCGCAACTGTGCGCGTGCGTCCGCGCCGAAGGCTCCGACATTCTTGCGCGTCTTCAGAAGGAGCGCGAAGCGCTCCTGCGGGACGTTCGAGCGCTCGAAGCGCTTCAGAAGACCGAGGCGACGGCTCGGGATGAAGCGAATGCCGCACAATTGAAACGAATCAAAGAGGAGGAATCGCTCACTTCTTCGCAAACCCTGCTCGCCGAGGCGAAGAAGGCCCAGAAGGAAGCCGAGGCGCTCGAGGCGGAGAAACGAGAGTTTTTGCGGACGGTCGAGACGGATCTTCAGACCCGGTCGGCTCCCTGGGAGGCGCTTTTCCAAACAAAAACGCCCGAGGAGACGCTTGCCGAACTCGTAGCGCGAGGAAAGGTCCACGAGAAGAAGCGCCGGGAGCGCGATGACCTGCGCGCGGCCGAGGAGAGTGCGGCGGGGTTTCTCGCCCAACTCGTCGAGCGCGCCGACAGGACGGCGTCGCTTGCCTTGCGCCTTGCGAAAAACTGCGAGGGCGCAAGGCGGCTCTACGAAGAGGATTTCGCCCGTTGGTGCGCGTCCTGGAAAAAGGCGCCGCCCGAAGCGGAACTTCAGCGTCTCGAGACGGAGCGGATCGCCCGACGGGCGGCTGCCGAACGCGCGACCGAACGTCTGAGCGCGAAGGAAAAAACGCTGGAATCGCTGGCTGCGCGCCTCGAAAAAGAGGAGCGCCTTCTTCTGGCGCAGCGGGAGCGTCTCTCCGAAGCCGAGTCCGAGTGGTTGCGTCGAAAGGAAGCAAGCGGCTTCGCTTCGGCTGCGGACCTGCGTGCGTCGATTCTCTCGGAAGAGGACGAAAGGACGGTGAACGATCTGCTCGCCAAGGCGCGAGAACGGCTTGCACGCATCGAACATTTGTCCGAAGAGACGAAAAGGGAAAGGGAGGAGCTCCTTGCCATGGAAGGTTGCGAGGAGGCCTCGAAGCTTTCGCGCGACGGTGCGCTCACTTCGCTTGAGGCCCTGCGTGAAAAGGAGCGGGAGGTTGAAGAGCGCCGCGGACGCAGTCTCGAAGCGATCCGCGCCGACGACGCGCGGCGCGAGCGCGCCAAGGAACTGCGTTCCGAGTGGTCTCTTCGGGAAGAGGAGCGAAAGCGCTGGCTTGCGTTGAACGAACTCATCGGCGACGCGAGGGGACAGCGCCTTCGCACGATCGCACAGGGGATCACTTTCCGCGTGCTGATTGAGGCCTCGAACCGGGTGCTGCGCATGATGAAGAGCCGCTACGGACTCGTAGCCGTGGGAGAATCCGCACTTGAAATTGCGGTTGTCGACCACGACATGGCCGACACGGTCCGTTCTTCGACGAACCTCTCCGGGGGCGAGAGCTTCATCGTGAGTCTCGCGCTCGCCCTCGGGCTCTCAAACTTGTCGGGAAGCCGTCTGCGGGTGGAAACACTCTTTTTGGACGAGGGCTTCGGGACGTTGGACGAAGCGACGCTGCATACGGCGTTGGGCGTCCTTGACGATTTGCGCCGCACGACGGGGCGTCTCATCGGCGTGATCAGTCACGTCGCGGCCGTCAAGGAGCGCATTGAAACGCAGATCGTCGTCACGCCCGAGCGCGGGCGCGGCGTCAGCCGCATCGACGGACCGGGCGTCAAACGCCTCGGCGCCTGAGACAACTCTCGCTTCGAAACGAAATCGCCCGGGATCCTCTCAGACCTCGGGCGACGGTTTTTGGGATCGTCTGTCGATTAGTGGCGCTTCGCTTCGCCGATCAGGTGAAGGCTGTCTTCCTTCTTCTGATTGAGACGGTGCTTGAGAATGACGAGCGCCATGGAGCCCCCCACGAAAAGACCGAAAATCACCATGGTGGCCGGCACCGAGAGGTTGAGCCGTATGAGGATCGCATAGACGCCGAGCATCGCGAGAATCGAGAGATTTTCGTTGAAGTTCTGGACGGCGATCGAACGGCCCGCGCTCATGAGGACGTGTCCGCGGTGTTGCAAAAGGGCGTTCATCGGAACGAGGAAGAAGCCCGCGGAAAGACCCACCGACACCATGACGAGCCCGGCGATGAGGGCGGCCCAGGAGATTTCGAGGCCGCCGAGCGAGAGTCCGCCCGCCGGGGCGAGGTCGCGCGTGAAGTAGGCCGTGCACGTGACGAGGACGCCCATGAAGATCCCCATCGGAAGAACCGAAAGGGAGCGCTTGAGAGGCACCTTGGCCGCGGCGAGGACGGCCCCGAGCGCGACGCCGAGACTTACGACCGCCTGCATGATGGCGCCTTCCGACAGATTCATGCCGAGGGCATGCTCGCACCACTTGAGAACGAGGAATTGCAGCGTGGCGCCTGCGCCCCAGAAGAGCGTCGTGACGGAAAGTGAAATCTGACCGAGCGGATCGCGCCAGAGAAGGAGGTTACTCTGCCAGAAGTGCTTGAGCGACTCGATCGGACGGAAGTCCTGCTTGGGATAGCGCGCGCCCGTGTCGGGGATGGCGAGGTTGACGATCGCGGCGAAAGTGTAGATGAAGACGATGGCGAAGATGGCGGCCTCTGCGAACCGGTCGAGACCGATCGCTTCGAGTCCGAAGATTTCAAGGAGCCCGCCCGCCACGTCAGGGCGGATGAGAACGCCCCCGAGCGTAACGCCGAGAATGATGGAGGCGACGGTGAGGCCTTCGATCCAGCCGTTGGCGACGACGAGTTTCTCTGCGGGAAGCAACTCCGTGAGAATCCCGTACTTCGCGGGAGAATAGGCGGCCGCGCCCACGCCCACGATCGCGTAGGCGAGAAGCGGATGGCTTCCGAACAGCATCAAAAGACATCCGAATGCCTTGAGGCTGTTGGAGATGAACATTACGCGGCCCTTGGGCATGGAATCCGCGAAAATGCCCACCCAGGCCGCAAGACACACGTAGCTCACCACGAAGAAGAGCTTCAAAAGCGGCGTCATCCAGTCCGGAGCCTGCAGGTCGGTCAAGAGCGCGATGGCGGCGATAAGGAGCGCATTGTCGGCAAGAGACGATAGAAACTGCGCCGCCATGATCGTGTAGAAACCTCGATTCATGTAACGAATCCAAGTACCAAAGAAATCCCTAAGTGTAGCGCGTTCCCGGGTCCACTCCCTAGAGAAAGTGTGTAAGAAGTCGCACGCGGTCGCCTTCGGACGGGGCCGTCAAAAAGAAAGTCGCCAGCGTCCGAATCTCTCAATGACGAACGGAGACTGCGAGGCGGCGCCAGGGAGCTTCGCGAGAGAATCGGCGGGGAGCCTTGCCGACGTACCGGACCGCATCGTGCGAAAGGGCGACTTCAGCTTCGCGGGTTTTCCCAAAAATCCCCTCATTGTCCTCGAGGCGATACGCAATTCCGACAAGACCGCCGACAACGTGACGGCCGGGATCCGCGTCATGGAGACGACGGATCGGTCTTAGCCGATCCGGCCAAAAGCGAGATCGAAGCCCAGAGCCGCTTCGTGCGCGCAGAAGTGCCCGATCCGGCCGGCGACGGCGGCTACCCGATGATCACGTCCGCCCTCATCAAGCTCGGCTTGAGTCAGGACGGCAAGGCGCTCGAAACGTTGGGCGAGGCGATCGGACTTTCCGGGTTCGGTCTCGACACGGAGGGCGCGGCCGACGATTCCCGGTCGTTTTGAGTGGTTGCGTCCCTCCCGGTCTCGGGTCGAAATACGGCTTCGGAATCTTTGATGGTTTCTGCACGGAGGAATCGCTTCGGAAAGCTGGCTTCGGGCGGCATTTCCTTTGACGAGCGAGGTCGAAATGGTGCGAAAGCGTAACCGAGCGAATTCGTTGGATTTTTGAGGCTTCTATAATGAATCCTTTCGTTTCTCCCTTTCCTTCGTGAGGTGTTTCGTGCCGCGTCCGATTTACGCCGAAATTGATCTGGCCGCCCTTCGTCACAATCTTGCGCGGCTTCGCGCTTCTGCCGGCAACCGCATGCTCTGGGCCGTCGTCAAGGCCAATGCATACGGGCACGGTCTCGAGAACGCGGTGAAGGCCTTTGCCGATGCGGACGGACTCGCCACGATCGACCTTACGGACGCGCGACGCGCGCGGGAATACGGTTGGGAAAAGCGCATTCTTTTGCTCGAGGGTTTTTTCGACGGAGACGACATCGAGCCCCTGCAGGAGCTCGGCGTCGAGACGGTCGTGCATTCGCTCTGGCAGATCGATGTTTTGAAGAGCCGTCCGCTTCGCGACGTGGGCGTGCACATCAAGGTGAATTCCGGCATGAACCGCCTAGGCTTCCTTCCTTCGGAAGTGGGCGTCGTGCACGATCAGCTCGCGGCGATTCCGGGCGTGCGCATCGAAGGGGTGGTGACGCACTTTGCAAACGCTGAACCCTCCTATCTTGCCGACGGTCCCGCTACGGTCGGCCGTCAGATCACGCGTATGGGACGTCTCGCGCAGGAGGGCGCGCCCGCCTGCATGGCCAATTCCGCGGGCATTCTCTGGCACCCTGAAGTATCGGGCTGCGCCGTGCGTGCGGGTGTGGCGCTCTACGGCGTGAGTCCGGACTCGCACATTTCGTCCGAAGAGCTCGACATTCGTCCGGCCATGACGCTTTCCGCAAAGATCATTGCGCTTCAGGACATCGCTCCGGGGGAAGCCGTGGGCTACGGCTCGCGCTGGATCGCCAAGCGTCCCTCGCGCATTGCGGTCGTCGCCTGCGGATACGCCGACGGTTATCCGCGTACCATGCCCGACGGCGCGCCCGTGTGGGTCGAAGGTCGTACCGCGCCGATCGCCGGGGCCGTCTCGATGGACATGCTTACGATCGACGTGACGGACGTTCCGAGTGCGCGCGTCGGAAGCGTCGTCGAACTCTGGGGGAAGAATCTCCCCGTCAACCGCGTCGCCGCCGCCTGCGGGACGATCGGTTACGAACTCATCTGCGCACTCGCGCGCCGCGTTCCCGTGGTCGTGAGGGGAGACTGATCCGTGGCGCTCAAAAAGGCACGAACGAATTTCGTCTGTACCGAATGCGGCGGAACGGCTCTCAAGTGGAGCGGCCAGTGTCCGCACTGCAAGGCCTGGAACACGCTTCAGGAGTTCAAGGTGACGCAGGGGGCGGCGAGTCGCTACGGTAACGAGCGCACCGCGCAGGGCTTCGTCGAAACGACGGGCACCCTGCAGGATTTGGGAGACGTGACGATCGAGGATACGCCCCGCATCGTCACGGGCCTCTCGGAATTCGACCGCGTTATGGGCGGCGGTCTCGTCCCGGGCGGCGTCTCCCTCATCGGGGGCGATCCGGGGATCGGCAAGTCGACGCTTCTTCTGCAGGTCGTGAGCCGCATCGTGCGCATGGGGCGAAAGGCCCTTTACGTAAGCGGCGAAGAAAGTCCCTCGCAGATTGCGCTTCGCGCCAAACGTCTGCAGCTTGAGCCCAAGGGGCTGCAGCTCATGAGCGAAGTGCAGCTCGAGCAGATCGAGTCGGTTCTGAACCGCGTGAAGCCCGAATTTGTCGTGCTCGACTCGATTCAGACGCTTTTTTCGGGCGACCTCGACAGTGCGCCGGGGTCGGTGTCGCAGGTGCGCGAATGCGCGGCGCGGCTCACCCGCACCGCCAAGCGCCTCGGGATCACGCTCTTTTTCGTGGGACACGTCACGAAGGACGGTGCGTTGGCGGGTCCCCGCATTCTCGAACACATCGTCGACACGGTGCTCTACTTCGAAGGGGATACGCATTCGAATTTCCGCCTCATCCGCGCCTTCAAGAACCGCTTCGGGGCGGTAAACGAACTCGGCGTCTTCGCGATGACCGATCACGGTCTCGTGGGGGTGACGAATCCTTCTGCCATCTTCCTTTCCGAGTACAAGGCGAACGTTCCCGGGAGCACCGTCCTCGTCACGCAGGAGGGGACGCGTCCTCTTCTCGTTGAAATGCAGGCGCTCGTCGATACGAGCCATCTGCCGAGCCCGCGGCGCCTCGCCGTGGGGGTCGATGCGCAGCGTCTTGCGATGCTGCTTGCGGTGCTCCATCGCCACGCCGGGGTCGCCTGTTTTGATCAGGACGTCTTCGTCAATGCCGTGGGCGGTGTGAAGATCACGGAAACGGCCGTTGACCTCGCGATTCTCACCGCCATTTATTCGAGCATCCGCAACAAACCCCTCCCGAAGGGACTCGTCGTCTTCGGCGAAGTGGGGCTTGCGGGCGAAATCCGCCCGGCGCCGCGCGGACAGGAACGCCTTCGCGAAGCCGCCAAGCTCGGGTTTTCCAAGGCGATCATTCCGCGCGCCAACGCGCCTCGTACTCCGATCGAGGGACTTGAGGTCGTTGCCGTAGACCGATTGTCGGATGCGCTTTCCGCCGCTCTACCCTAAAATCAATCCATCTTCAGAAACCTCTGTCAGGAATTTCATCACCATGACGACTCTTACGAAACTGCTTCCTCCTGAAGCCGCTCCGGCCCAGCCGATTCTCGACCGCGCCCATGTGCTTGCGCTCACCCTCGCCGAACGCGCCGAATGGCCGCAGGAAGTGAAGGTGGACGGCGATGTCATCACCTTCGGCGTGACGGAACGCCGTCCGCTCGAAGTCAACGACGTGTTCGTGGACGAAAAGGGCGAATTCTGGGCGGTTCGTCCGGCCGTAGAAAAGGTTCTTCACGTCACGGGCGACCTCGACCTCATGCGTGAGGCGGCGGGCGCCCTGATCAACCGCGGCGTGCGCGTTGCGGAGGCCGAAGGGGGCTTTGCCGTCGTCGCGCAGGAAAACGTCGCGAAGATGCTCACGATGATCGGTCTAGAAATCACCGAGGTCGAAGAAGGATTCGATCCGATCCGCGTCGTCTATCGTTCCGCGGGCGGCTGCGGCTGTGGTTGCGGCGGTCATCATCATCACCATCATCACGACGACGGTGAATGCGGTTGCGGCTGCGGCGGCCACCATCATCACCATGATGACGAAGAGTGCGGCTGCGGTTGCGGCGGTCACCACCATCACCACGATGACGAAGAATGCGGTTGCGGCTGCGGCGGTCACCATCATCACCATGATGACGAAGAGTGCGGCTGCGGTTGCGGCGGTCACCACCATCATCACGATGACGAAGAATGCGGTTGCGGCTGCGGCGGTCACCATCATCACGACGATCACGAAGAAGGCGAATGTTGTTGCGGAGGTGAAGGTCATCACCACCATCACCACGATGACGAAGAATGTGGTTGCGGCTGCGGTGGTCACCATCATCACCACGATCACGAAGAAGACGAGTGCTGTTGCGGCAAGCAGAAGTCTTAAACGCCGCATTCTTTTCCTAAGAATGGCCGCATGATGCGGTAAGAGAAGGGCGCCTGCTCTCGAAGAATATTCGGAAGAGCGGTGCCCTTTTGTTTCTGCCTCCGTAATGTCGTCAAAAACAACGAGTTGTCCCCGTTGCAATTAGACCGTTGCTTGAATTCTCATTTTGGTCACCATCATGCCGGTTTCCTGTGTGTATGCGCTGCCGTTGGGCAGTTCTTCTTTTTCCACGAGCTGTACGTGGACAAGACCGCGCAGATTTTCGAGCTTTGCAATTCTCGAGCAAAGATCTTTCTGGCGCGACCGCGGCGCTTCGGCAAGTCCTTGTTGGTGTCCACCATCATGTCGCTCTTTCGCGATGGATTGCGGGATTTTCATGGACTGGCGATTGAATCTCTGTGGACGGACCGAACCTATCCGGTGATCCGACAAGATTTCTCGTTGGCAAAAGATTTCGAGAACGAAGAAGAATTTTTGCGAAACTTCCGCACGATGTTGGTGCTCACTGTAAGGGAGTCGGGATTGACGATGCCTTCGCTATCGTCCGATGCTGAAGCAAATTTCTTCAATTTGTTGTTGCAACTGTCGGATTCTTCAGTGGTGTTGTTGATAGACGAATACGACGCACCGCTCACGAGTTGCATGGATCGACCCGATCTCTTTTAGGCAGTGCAGAAGCAATTGTCTCGCTTTTATGCCGGCATAAAAATGCATGAAGGAAAAATACGATTTTTCTTTATGACCGGGATAACCAAACTGGCGAACACGGGGATTTTTTCTTCCTTCAATAATCTGGAAGACGTCTCGCTGGAACCTGCGTACGGCACATTGTTGGGGTATACGAAAGAGGAAATACGGACCTATTTTTCGCCGTATTTGGATGATGCTGCTCGTGTTTTGGCGTGTTCTTCCGAACACTTGATCGGAGAGTTGCGCAGGTATTATGACGGTTTCTGTTTCGACCGAACCGCCTCCACGCATGTCTACTGTCCGTGGTCGGTTTTGTCATTTTTTAAAAAGCCTGGCAACGGATTTCTAAAGTATTGGTACCAAAGCGGTGGTCGTCCCTCGTTGCTCATGCGATATTTGACTGATCACGGTCTCGAACAACCGGTGAGTTTTGATCGATCCGGAGCCGTCACGGATGAAGAGTTGAATTCCTCGCAAGATGTTTCCAACTTGACGGCTGCGGCCATTCTTGTTCAGACCGGGTATTTGACTATCCGTGAAGCCAACGACATGGAGTACCTGGTAGGCTATCCCAATTTGGAAGTTTCTCATTCCATGGTGCGGCTGTACGCGGACGAGTTGCTCGGGAAGGTAAGTCGGACGGCGTTGGGGTTGTCCGGTATGCCTCGGGCGCTATTGCACGGTGATTTGGCCGAGGCCGTGTCGGTTTGCAACCGGACGTTGCTCGCTCTCGACTATCGAGACTTTCCCGTGGCAAATGAGGCTTCTTGTCGCGCCGTCGTGCAGATTCTTCTGCTCGGGGCCACGTTGCAGCCGATCGTAGAGGCTCACTCGGCACTTGGGCGAAGTGACCTGGAAGTGACTGCGGGCGCTTATCACTGGGTGTTCGAGTTCAAATTTGCGAAAGTGGAGCGCGACGTAAAGAAAAAACTCGAAGAGGGGCTTCTTCAGGTGAAAACTCGTCGATACGGCGAAACCGTGTGCGGGAAAGAGGTGCGCAGGGCAGTGTTGGTTTTTTCCGCGAAAACCAGGCAAATCGAGGCGTGGTGTTTGGTGCCGACGTCATGAGATGCGTTTTCGCAGGCGCAACTCCGGCGCTCTGCTTGGAAGGCGACACCGTTATTCGTCGCACAGGAACTGATTACGTGTAGCCATCGCCGGTACAACCGATCGGGGTTTGGTGCGAGAGGCCAGTACCATTGTTTCGCGAAATCTATTGTGCCGCAGTGTACTAGGGGCTCACATTCGTAAACACGAAAAAGAGCTACAAGAGAGGGGATATCAAAATGTCGAACACGCAATCTGGGATGTCGCAAGAAACTTTACGGCCATCTACGAAGGGACAAAGAAGAACGGCTTGAGGTTGATTCGTCCTCTTTCAACAATCATTGGAGATGGAAAACTGGGAAGGACCGTCCTGCAGGTCGAGTTGGTTCGTTCTGGAGAAGCCTACAGAGTGAGTTCGATTTTCTTTACAAGGAAAAGAAACACGCCGAAAGAAGAAAAGTTGCTGTGGGGTAGGAAACCATCAAACCGCCTGTTGCCGGTTTCGCGCGACGAACCGGTGCACCCTGACTTCACTGGGCCACAGCAACCTTCTGGGGACAGTATCGAAGAAGTTGTTGTGGGCGTCAACAAGATTTCTCGTCGAATTGAAACAGAGGATGATGCCCGCCTCGCTCAGATCAACCGCGAGGCGATGCAGATTGTCGAACAGATGCCCGACAACTCGGGCGTAATCGACCGCGGTGGCGTGCCGAACAACATGGCGCGGCCTCGCCTCGAGCGCGCAATCTTTCCGCGTCTATGGACGTCCCTATCTAACGAGCCTTCTCACCGACACGGAGGGCGGCGGGCGCATTGTAAGCGTTCTGATGCGCGTGGCTCCGAAGATGCTGCAGCTCGAAGAGGCGGGAGATTTGGACTTCAGCAACGATCTGGTTGCGGCCGCCATTGAGATTTACGAAGCCCGTGCCGGCGGTGCGAGGATGAGCCTGCGGGAACTTGCCGATCAGCGCCCGCTCGGTCGTACGCCCGAAACGCAGGCGTTCCTCGACTATTTCGCTGCGAACCCGACGAAGGAGAATGAGCCCGTGCGCATCTTCAACGAACTGGCCGATTGGGCTACGGCGAATCACTACGATCCGACGGGCATGTTTGCGGACGAAAGCCCCGTCACAACCCGTGTCGACCTGATGGCTGAGTTCGCGGACCTCGCTGGCGTTGAAGTCGACCCGACGGTTCTCGCGCAGATTGGCGCCACCGTGTCGCGTGAGCAGACTATCGAGAAGGTCCGCACGAGGATCTCCGAGCAACTGGCGGAGACGGGCATGGATGCAGATCAGGTCGATGCCCAGGCGACGCTCTGGACGGGGGCCGTTATGCGTCTGGCTGCGCAGAACGAGGTGGAGCCGCTCGACATTCTTCCGAAGATCAAACTCGACGGCGTGGTTGGACAGTCAGATTCGTTCAGTCAGGTTGTGAAGGTTTATCACGATCAGAATTTGTCCGTGGGCGACCAAGTCGAGTTCGCGAGAACGCTGCGAGAATGGACTTCGGAAGAGACTCTCTCGAGGGCTCGAGGAAGATCTCGCGAACAAATTTTTGAGGAGTTTGATAACACTCTTACGCCAATCGCTTTTATCCCAGAAGACTTCTTGCCGCACATCTTCGTGAACAAGTTGTCTGATGACAGGGTGTATTCGAGCCAGGCGTATTTCGTAGATCACGAGGTAAACCATCACGGCCAAGATATTCTGCCTTCTGATTACTTCAGAATTCAGGAAATTCTTTCAGAGCCTGATGAGGTAATCCTTGACAGACGAAAGGGGGAAGATAAGGCTATCTTCACCAAACAGTACGGGCGAAACTTTCTGGTTGTTGTGAAAATTGAGCTGGGCGCTGATGGGCACCTGCAGATGTACAAGACCCTGCACAAGACAAGAAAGAAAAAGCCCTATCCTACGTTGGACAGGGCTCCGCTGCCTGTGTACGCCCACCGCTCGAAAGCGGGTGTCTCACAATTCGTTCGTATCGAAGAACCTCGATACACGCCGGGAGGCGACAACTTTTCCGGTCGTGACAGCCAGGAGGACATTGTCGCCCAACGTGTGGAAGAAGTCAACGGCAGAGAACTTCGCGGTGCATTCTCTCCCTCCCAAAACCGCATCACTCTCACGCCGAACGCCAACATCACGACCTTTTCGCACGAAATGGGCCACTGGTGGCTTGCGAACGCCGTCGAACTCTCGAAGCGCGCGGACGTGAATCCCGAACTCCGCCGGGACGTGCGCAAGTTGTTCGACCTCTGGGGCGTCAAAGATCAGGCGGATTGAGACGCCTTGGGCGTTGATGGGCAACGCCGCTTTCACGAGCAGTTTGCGTCGTGGGTCGAAGAGTTCCTCGTCACGGGTCGCTTGCCGTCTCCGTCTCTGCAGGGGCTCCTCGAGAAATTCCGTCGATGGATTCTCGAGCTCTACGGAGATTTCCGCGCGCATCTCAATGAGCGGTATCGCTCTGAGTTCGGCGAAGACTTGCCCGAGCTCTCCGATGAGGTGCGCGACATTCTCGAGCGGAATCTCACCTACGAGGATGCGCGCGAGACGGCCCTTCGTGAGTTCAACCCACGGCCACGGCGCAGGATGCTGCACGCTACGCAGCCTATCAGCGCACGGTGAGGGAGGATCAGCCCGTCGACATGTCGAGCGCACAGGAACTGCAGGAATCGCTCTTCGCCGAGGCCGACGCGAAGTTGGCCCTCGATACCGGAGAGAAGATCTCCATTCAGGCGCCCGTCGACGTCGACCGTGCGAACGGAGAGGTTCAGCGCCTTCGCGAAAACCTCAACATGCCCGAGTCGCTAGAACTGCGTGCGCCTGATGAGGGCATGCCCGTCCACGAGATTCCCACTCGCACGCGAGAGGAGATTGAAGCTGCGCGTGCTCGTCTCGCAGTCCCGCCTTGTCCCGCATCTTTCTCCAAAGGGCATCTCTGGATCCGTCGCTCAGGTCCCAGATGCTCGGCTCGAATCCAAGAGAGCACACGTCCTCGAGGATTCGCAACGCGCGGTCGTTCAGCGCGATGACTCGAGCGGTGTCCGTCTTCGTGGCTTCTGCGGGGATATGCAGCGTCCTACCTCGGATCCATGAACGTTCGATCCGCGTCATTTCACCTGATCTCATTCCTGTCTGAAACGCCAAGACAAAAGCTGCACAAACGCGTTGCATCTTGTTCTTGGGGACTTGTCCTTCTTCCCAGCCAGACACGAACTTCAGTCTTTCGATTTCCTCGTCGGTCGCTACGCGTTCGCGGGGTGCAGAATCTTTGGGGAGCTCTACTCCGTGGGCGGGATTTTTTGAGATGACTCCTTCGCGCACGAGCTTCGTGAAGAGTGAGGATAGGATCGAGAGTTGCCGAAGGATAGTGCTCTCCTTTACGATGCGCCCTGTCTCGCGAGAGGGAATGGTTCTTCGTCGATCCATCCAGTCTTCGACGTCGCTCTGGCGGATGTCACCGACGGCAATCTCTGCAATCGGATCGTTGAGGATGTAGCCGAGAACGGCGCGCTCGTGACGAGGGTGCTTGTGGGCACGCGCGACGAATTCGCGGTGTTCGGAGAGAAAGTGAGAAAGAGGAAGCTTGGACTTGGAGGAGACACCTTCGCTTGCGTCCGCCTCCATCTGGTTTGCCCAACGCTTGGCATCGGAGAGTTTTGGAAAAGATTTCGCCATCCTTTTTCGATTGACGCAAATCTCTACCTACCATACCCCGGAGGGGCGCTTTCTGAAGGTTGCCATTTGTGTGCCTGCCGTAAATCTGCTGTAAATCTATCGCAGTCTTGCTAAGGCTTGCACACTGTAGCGCACTACATCTTGTGAAAATTAACGTATGCTAACGCAAAATATCGTTATTTGGTGCGAGAGGCCGGACTCGAACCGGCACGCCTTTTACGGCGTCAGGACCTAAACCTGGTGCGTCTACCAATTTCGCCACTCTCGCGAAGGAAAGTGGAATTGTACAGAATTCGTGGCCGACGGTGTGAGAGATTTCCGAGAGATCGGTTCGGTCAGAGCTCCTCTTCGATCCACTCGCTGACATCCTCAGAGGACGTGAACTCGTCGTTCATGGCCTTTCGTTGCGCGTTGTATGCAGCCCAGGTGATGCGTCCCGTCAGGAATTCGTTCTGCAGACGTTCGATTTTGGGGGTGTAGAAGAGCCGGATCTTTTCGGCGAGCTCCTTGTAGTAGGGATCTTCGGTCTGCCGCATTACTTCGAGCGTGTCGCGGTTCATGTCGTCGATTTGATTGAAGACGCGCTTGGCGATGCGCAGTTCCGCCGCGGTCGGAAGCGTTTTGTTCGCAATGTGTTTTTCCGTCACTTCAACGGGAAGACAGGGCGTGTGCCGGAAGTAGGCGCGGTTTTCGGGGGCGACGCAGATCGCCCTCGTGTGACGGGCGACGAGGTCGATCTGCTTTTGCACGGCCTCTTGCGCTGCGGTGTGCGCCGCCTCCTTCGCGAGGGCCTCTTGCCGCGTGGCTTTGGCTACGGGATCGTCCTTTGTCGCGGGCATTGGCGCGCAGGCCGCAAGGATCAGGGAGACGACGGAAACGAGAAGGACGACGGGGAACCGCATGGCAGGGATAGCGTGAAGAAGCCGATGGAAACACCGTGATATAATACAAAACTTTCTTCGAAACGAACTCCTTCGTTTCGGACAACCCCTCTCGAAAACACGCTGTTTTCGGGGAAAAGACCGGCCTTCCCGAAGGAAGGCGTCCCGATTTTCCAGTTCGTCCGGGTTCGGACGATCGCCGGTGCGGCGGGGGTTCCCGCACCGATTTTTTAGTAAAGATTTGAAAATGGCTGAAAACGAAAACGTTCAGACGGAACAGGTCGAAACCACGGAAGAAAAGGTCGAAACGACCGCTGAAGCGCCCGTCAATCCGCTGCTTCGCTCGATCGAACTCCGCATCGCCCAGGCCGACGCGCTTGCCGCCACGGAAAAGGCCCTCAAGGCCTATGCCAAGGACGCCCGCATGCCCGGCTTCCGCAAGGGCCACGTTCCCATGAAGCAGATCCGCGCCATGTACGGCGCCCGCGCCTTTGAAGACGCCGTCAACGAACTTCTCGGCAAGGCTTGGGCCGAAACCGCCACGAAGGAAAACCTCAAGGTGGCCGCGCTCGAAACGATCGCTCCGAAGGAAGGCGGCGACGAAACGACGATGCTCTTTGAAGCCACCTACGAAACCGTTCCCGAAGTCACGATGCCCGACTTCGGCGAAATCGAACTCAAGCGTTACACCTGCACGGTCGGCGACGAAGAAGTCGAAAAGACGATCGACGTCATGCGCCGTCAGCGCGCCGAATACCAGGCCCGCGAAGACCGTCCGGCCCAGGCCGGCGACCGCGTGAAGGTCAACTTCACGGGCAAGAAGGACGGCGTTGAATTCGAAGGCGGTTCCGCCAAGGACTTCATGTTCGAACTCGGCCAGGGTCGCATGCTCCCCGAATTCGAAGAAGCCGTCACCGGCATGAAGGCGGGTGAAAAGAAGACCTTCCCGCTCACCTTCCCTGCCGATTATCACGCTGAAAACCTCAAGGGCGCCACGGTCGAATTCGAAGTGGAAGTCCTCGAAGTCGCCGAAGCCGTTCTCCCCGAAGTGGACGACGAATTCGCCAAGCGTCTCGGCGTGGAAGCCGGCGTCGAAGCCATGCGCGCCGACATCCGCAAGAACCTTGAAATCGAAGTCAAGGCCCGCCTTGAAAGCGCCAACAAGGGCCGCGTGATGCAGGCCGTTTACGACCGCCTCACCTTCCCGGCTCCGCAGGCCTTCGTCAAGAGCGAAGAACAGGCCCTCGCCCAGCAGGCCATCCGCGACTTCGCCGCCCGCGGTCTCGACACCTCCAAGATGAACATCGACAAGCTCCCGGCCGGTCTCTTCACCGAACAGGCCCAGCGTCGCGTGCGTCTGTCGCTCTTCATGCAGGCTCTCATCGCTCAGGAAAACATTCAGGCTGACGACGCCGACGTGCGCGCCCTTGCCGAAAACATCGCCACGAGCTATGAAAAGCCCGAGGAAGTCGTCGCCCACATCATGAACGACAAGAACTCCCTCAACAACCTTCGCGCCCAGATCGTGGAAAACAACGCCACGAACTGGATCTTCGAACACGCCAAGACGACGGAAGAAGCCGTCGAGTTCGACAAGCTCATGGCCGGCAACTTCTGATTGCCCGTCTTTGAGTAAAGATCGGGACGCCGTCTTTCGGGGCGGCGTCTCCGCGATGAAGGAGAGGTTTTTTCGCTCCGGCAGCCCGGAGGAAGAAGCCTCTTTTTCGTCTGCAAAGCTCTGTCCTCGGCGGATCCGTCCGGCAGACCTCCTTTTGCGACACAATATGTCGCAAAAGGAGGCGACAATGACGATGTCAACCGACGAATCCGTTCAGCTTTCATTGGAGAATTACCGTGAGTCTCGTACCCGTTGTCCTTGAAGATTCCGGCCGCGGCGAACGCAGCTTCGACCTTTTCTCGCGCCTTTTGCGCGACCGCATCATTTTCCTGACCGGCGAGGTCAACGACGTGAGCGCGAGCCTCGTGATCGCTCAGCTCCTCTTTTTGGAAAGCGAAAATCCCAACAAGGACATTCAGCTCTACATCAACAGCCCCGGCGGCTCGGTCGATGCGGGAATGGGGATTTTCGACACGATGCGCTTCATCCGTCCGCAGGTGAACACGATCTGCGTGGGGCTCGCCGCCTCGATGGGCGCCTTTCTTCTCGCTGCAGGCGAAAAGGGCAAGCGCTATGCGCTCCCGCACAGCCGCATCATGATTCATCAGCCGCTCGGCGGCGTGCAGGGGCAGGCGACCGACATGGAAATCGTCACGCGCGAAATTCTGCGCACGAAGAAGACCCTCAACTCGATCCTCGCCGAAAACACCGGCAAGCCCTTCGACGTCGTCGCCCGCGACACGGAACGCGACTACTACATGACGGCGGCCGAAGCGCTCGAGTACGGTTTGATCGACAAGATTTACGAAAAGCGCGGCGAGATTCGCTAAGCTTTGCCCGTTCGCTTTCGAGAGCTCGCACAGGAGCCGTCCGAGACGGCGTGCGGGCTCGCATTTTCCCTTCGCTCTCCCTTGTGCGGAACGGAGGGGCGAATCCGCGACGAAAGCGGAATAGATGAAGAGTTTTCGACAAGCGCGCCGCTTTGTCCGGCGTTATTGTCACAGTGAACGAAACGTTGAGCTTGGGCTCCGTTTCCCGCCTGCCCGCGAGGGCGGACGAACAAAGGTGAAAAATGGAAAAGAAATGTTCTTTCTGCGGTCGTCCCGCTTCGCAGTGCAAGGCCCTTTTCGGGGGGCTGCACGGCGAGACGATTTGTGACGAGTGCGTGGGATTCCTGACGAAGGAACTCGCCGAGGATCCTCCCGCTCAAGAAGAGAAAACCGAGGAAACGCCCGCCGCGCCCAAGCCGCTGGCGACGCCGAGGGAACTCTACAAGCACCTCGATCAATACGTGATCGGTCAGGAGCTCGCCAAGCGCACGCTTTCCGTGGCGGTCTACAACCACTACAAGCGTCTTCGCTCGCGCGACGAAAAGCTGACCGACGTCGAACTGCAGAAGTCCAACATCCTGCTCGTCGGTCCGACGGGGTCCGGCAAGACCCTGCTCGCCCAGACGCTCGCCAAGGCGCTCGACGTGCCCTTCGCGATCGCCGACGCGACGACCCTCACGGAAGCGGGCTACGTCGGTGAAGACGTTGAAAACATCGTCGCCAAGCTCGTGCAGGCGGCCGACGGCGACATCGAAAAGGCTCAGCGCGGGATCATCTATCTTGACGAAATCGACAAGATCGCGCGCAAGAGCGAAAACCCGTCGATCACGCGCGACGTTTCGGGCGAAGGCGTGCAGCAGGCGCTGCTCAAGCTCATCGAAGGCACGGTCGCCTCGATGCCCGCGCAGGGCGGACGCAAGAATCCCGGCAAGCCCATGATTCAGGTCGACACCTCGCAGATCCTCTTCATCTGCGGCGGCGCCTTCGACGGCATCGCCAAGGTGATCCGACGCCGCACGGAAAAGAGCGAAATCGGCTTCGGCGGCGCCGTGATGGACAAGAAGGACGACCGCAGCCTCACGGAAATGTTCGCTTCCATCGAGCCCGCGGACCTCGTGAAGTACGGCCTCATTCCGGAACTCGTCGGGCGTCTGCCCGTGATCGCCGCGCTTGAGGAACTCGACGAAGAGGCGCTCGTCGCCATTCTGACGGAACCCAAGAACGCGATCGTGCGTCAGTTCCAGGCGCTCTTTTCGATGGAGGACGTCAAGCTTACGTTCGAACCCGAGGCGCTCAAGTCGATCGCCAAGCTTGCGGTCGAACGCAAGACCGGTGCCCGCGGCCTTCGCTCCATCGTGGAGGGGGTGCTTCTTGACACGATGTTCGAACTGCCCGACGAAAAGGACGTGAGCGAAGTGATCATCACCGAAAAGGTCATCACGGAAAAGGCGCCCGTCACGCTCGTGCGCCGCGGCGAATAAGAAGACACGGAGGGCAGTTTCTTTCGGACGTCCTCCTTGTTTTCCCGAAGAACGCCCCCATATAGGAAGAACCAGGTATATCCCTCCGTTAGAAGGAAAACGATTTGAAACCGTCTATTTCTCAGCAGCTTTCGGCCTTTCATGAAGCCAAGTCGATGACGTTGCCGCTCATCGCGCTGCGCGACGTCATCACGTATCCGAAAACGAACACGGCCGTGTTTATGGCGCGTGAAACGTCGCTTGAGGTCGTCAACCGCACGTACGAGAGTTCGCAGCCGCTCGTGGCCTTCGTGCCGCAGCGCAACTCCGACATCGAGGCGCCCGAACCCAAGGATCTCTACGACCTCGGCGTGATCGGCGTCGTCTCGCAGGTGATCGAGCTCCCCGACGGCACGCGCAAGGTGCTCGTAGAAGGCTTGGAGCGCGCCCGCATCCGCGGCGTGACGTTCGATACGACGAGCTTCACCTGCACGGCCGAAGTGTTCGAACCCGAAAAGGACGACTTCCTCGGTCCCGTTTTCGACGAACTCGTCGCGAAAGTGGAAGAGGCCTATGCGCACGCGACGTCGCAAAACGGCGCCCGTCATGCCGCGCCTTTGCACGAGCCGAGCGTGCCCGTGAGCGTCACGGACCGCGAGGCGCTTCTCTACGCGATGCTCTCGCAGACGACGATTCCGCTCGAGCGCCAGATGGAGCTCCTCTCGCGTGAATCGCTCACGGAACGCTACGAATTTTTCTACGAGGCGCTTCGCGTCAACGACGAACTGCGCGATCTTGAAAGCCGCATTCAGATGCGCGTCAAGCAGCAGATCGAAGGCAACCAGCGCGACTATTTCATCAACGAGCAGATCAAGGCCCTGCGCCGCGAACTCAACCGCGACGAAGAGGAACAGCGCGAAAGCGATGAATACCTCAAGAAGCTCGACGAAGAAGGGAAGGACTTCCCCGAAGTCGTTCGCGAACGCATCCAGAACGAAGCGAAAAAGCTCGATCAGATGCCGCCCTCGAGCTCGGAGTCGGCCGTCGTACGCTCCTACCTCGACACGCTTTTTGAAGTGCCCTGGACGAAGCGCACCGAAATTTCGACCGACCTCAAGAAGGCGCGCGAAGTGCTCGACGCCGACCACTGGGGTCTTGAAAAGGTGAAGGAACGCATTCTCGAGTACCTCGCCGTGCAGCGCCGCGTCAACATGACGAAGGCCCCGATCCTCTGCTTCGTCGGCGCTCCGGGCGTCGGCAAGACGTCGCTCGGACGCAGCATCGCCCGCGCTACGGGACGCGAATACGTCCGCATGGCCCTGGGCGGCGTGCGCGATGAAGCGGAAATCCGCGGTCACCGCCGCACCTACGTGGGCGCCATGCCGGGCCGCGTCATCAAGAGCCTCATCAAGGCGAAGGTTCGCAATCCGCTTTTCCTCTTCGACGAAATCGACAAGATGCAGACGGATTTCCGCGGCGACCCCGCGTCGGCTCTTCTCGAAGTGCTCGATCCGGAACAGAACAACACCTTCGAAGACCACTACGTGGAGCTTCCCTACGATCTTTCGCAGGTGATGTTTGTCGCGACGTCGAACTCCTACAACATCCCGGCGCCGCTTCTCGACCGCATGGAGGTGATTTCGCTTTCGGGCTACACCGAAGACGAAAAGGTGCATATCGCCGAGCGTCATCTGATTCCCAAGCAGATGGAAGCCAACGGCGTCACCGACAAGGAGGTGCGCATCACCGAGGACGCCGTGCGCGACATCATCCGCTACTACACGCGGGAAGCGGGTGTGCGCGGACTCGAGCGTTCGATCGGAAAGATCCTCCGCAAGATCGTCCTCAAGGCCGAAACCCGCGGTGAAGAAGGGGACGCTTCGAAGCGCCAGACGGTGAACGCGAAGAACCTCGCCGACTTCCTCGGCGTGCGCCGCTTCTCTATCACATACGCGCAGAAGTCTCCGCGCGTTGGCATCGTCAACGGCCTTGCCTGGACGGAAGTGGGCGGCGACATTCTCACGATCGAAGCCCTGCAGTTCCCGGGCAAGGGCGCCGTGCAGCGCACGGGCTCGCTCGGCGACGTGATGAAGGAATCTGTCGAAGCCGCGCGTTCGGTCGTTCGCAGCCGCGCCGCGCAGCTCGGCATTCGTCACGAAATCTTCTCGACGACCGACTGGCACATCCACTTCCCCGAAGGCGCTACTCCGAAGGACGGTCCGTCGGCGGGCGGCGCGATCACGACCGCCATGGTCTCGGCGCTCACGGGCATTCCCGTTCGCTCCGACGTTGCGATGACGGGCGAAATCACCCTACGCGGCGAAGTGCTCGAAATCGGCGGCCTCAAGGAAAAGCTTCTCGCGGCTCTCCGCGGCGGCGTCAAGAAGGTCCTGATTCCGGCCGACAACCTGAAGGATCTCGAAGAGATTCCGGAAAACGTGCGTCACGCGCTCGACATCGTCGCGGTCCACACGATCGACGAAGTTCTCGCGCACGCGCTCGTGGAGCTCCCCAAACCCCTTACCGAAGAGGAAGCGGCGATGAAGCTCTCCGACACGACTCCGAAGACCTCGGCTTCGTCGGTCACGGTCTCCTGAAAAAGGATCTGAGATCCCAGTGAAAAACCCGCCTTCGAGGCGGGTTTTTCATTCCAGAATGGGCAATTTGATCAGAATGCCGTCATGGCGCCGCTCATCGTCGTCCCTACGACGAGCTGTGCCGAAAAGAGAAGCTGCAGTTTGGCCGTCCTCTCGTCCGAGGTGGCGAGGGCGTTGTGACCGGGCGCATGAAGGCGGTTTGCCGCCCGAAGCGTGCCGACGGCGGGATTGAAGCGGCGAAGGCCGGAAGCGAGAGGTGCGGCAATTCGCCGATTAGGAGAAAGGCCGCCAGGTTGAACAGGAATGCCGGACGGTCTCCGAGGACGCTAGCGAACGTGCGGATGCCGGCGCGGCGGTCCGTCGGAATGTCGCGCAGGTTGTTGTTTTGCAGGACGGCGACCGTGAGAATGTCCGACGAAAAAAGGGCGGTCAGAGCGGCCACTCGAAGTGGCCGGTAATGATCCAACTCACCGCGAGAAGAGTCGTAAGCGTGTAGGCGACGAAAAATCCGGTGTCGCCCCAGATGCGGCACTTGAAGACGGGAGAGGTTTTGCGCGCACGGTCGTAAAGAACAGAATTTTTTTTTCGCCCACGCCCCCACGCATCCGAAATTTCCTGTACAATTCGTAACTTCCCGCTTTTCGGAGCGGGGAGACGGAGACGTGCGGATGCTTAGCTCAGTTGGTAGAGCGGCGCCCTTACAAGGCGTAGGTCGGGAGTTCGAGACTCTCAGCATCCACCAGCTTCTCGGCTTTTTTCAAGTTTTTTTTGAACAGAGACTCTTGACAAAAAGCGAAGAAATTGAGATAATACGCCTCCTAGGCTGAAACGCCAGACGGTTTGAAAGAACGGAGTGGTAGTTCAGTTGGTTAGAATACCGGCCTGTCACGCCGGGGGTCGCGGGTTCGAGTCCCGTCCACTCCGCCATTTGCATACGGGAAAGAGAGGGTTCTTCGCAGGAAGGTCCCTTTTTTTATATCCGCGTTCCGGAGCCGGGTTTTTCGGAAAAGACGTCCGAAGTCCGGCTCGAATTGTATGAGTCTGTTGCGCCGCACGCGGCTTCGGGAAAACCGCCGAATGACGCGGGCGATTTCCGCTAAAATAGACGCTTTCGCGCGCGGATTTTTTTTCGCGTGCAGGCGGCCGTCTTGTCGACGGTCGTCCTTCCTTCGGTCCGTTTGTCAGACGGCCGCGGGAAACGTCACAACGACCGGATTCTCAAAAGGGAAGTTTCATGCTTCAGGCATTCCGTACGCACAAGCGCTGGCTGATGTTCATCGCCATGGTGCTCATTATTCCTAGTTTTGTCGTCACCGGCATCTACAGCTACAGCCGCATGTCGACAGACGACAACGCGATCGCCCGCGTGGGAGAGGTTCCCATCCTGCCCGAGCAGTTCGACATGGTGCAGCGCCAGCAGCTGCAGAACCTGCAGCAGCAGTTGGGCGAAGCCTTCCGTCCGAACATGCTCGACAACGCCGAAGCCCGCGCCGCCATTCTCGAATCCATGATGGACGACTCGGCCGTGGCGCAGACGGTTGCGAAGGAGTGGGTGACGGTTTCGGAAGCCGAAGCGATCGCCCTCGTGAAGAACGCCGACGCGCTCAAGGAAAACAGCCAGTTTTCGCCGGAACTCTACGAAAACTTCCTGCGCAGCCAGGGCAAGAGCGACGAGCAGTTCGTCTACGAACTCCGTCAGGACCTCGCCAAGAACACGCTCATCTCGGGCGTTTCCGCGACGCATCCTGCGCCCAAGGCCCTCGCTCAGGATCTGCACGACATTCTCTCCGAAGAACGTCAGGTCCGCACGATGATCTTCAACGTCGGCGACTACTACGACGAAGCGAAGGCTTCGGACGAAGAGGTCGCCGCCTACTACAAGTCGCACGAAAACGACTTCTACTCGCCCGAACACCTCAAGATCGAGTATGTCGTTCTCTCGCCCGAAGACTTCAAGAAGGACATCAAGCCCAACGAAGAGGAAGTCAAGGTCTTCTACGAACAGAATCAGAACCGTTGGTCGGTTCCGGAAGAACGCCGCGCGAGCCACATTCTTCTCGAGTTCGGCGACGACAAGGCTGCGGCTCTCAAGAAGGCCGAAGCGCTTCTCGCAGAAGCCAAGGCCGATCCCTCCAAGTTCGGCGAACTCGCCAAGGCCAACTCCGTCGACACGGGTTCCGCCAACGACGGGGGCGATCTCTCTTACTTCGGCAAGGGCGTCATGGTGAAGCCCTTTGAAGACGCCGTCTTCGCCGCCAAGAAGGGCGACATCGTGGGCCCGGTCGAATCCGAATTCGGCTATCACATCATCTACGTGACGGACGTTCGCGATCAGCACGTCAAGAAGTTCGAGGAAGTCCGCGGCGAAATCGAACGCGAATACGTCGAACAGATGGCGATCCGCGCCTTCTCCGAGGCCGCCGACGAATTCACGAACATGGTCTACGAACAGTCCGACACGCTCGCGCCCGTCGCCGAGAAGTTCGGCATCAAGATCGAAACGGCCGAAAACGTGACGCGCGAAGGCGTTGAAGATCCGGCTCTGAAGCGCGTAATCAACGACCGCGTCGTCGAACACCTCTTCGGCGAGGAAGCGTTGAGCGAAAAGCGCAACACCTCCGCCGTGGAAGTCGCTTCGAACACGCTCGTCTCCGCCCGCGTCGTCGAACACTTCCCGACGGCCCTGCAGCCGCTTGACGCGGTGAAGGTGCGTATCGTTGAAGCGATCAAGACGGAAAAGGCCGCCGCCATGGCGAAGGCCGAAGGGGAAAAGAAGCTCGCCGAAGTGCTCCAGTCGAAGTCGCTCGAAGGCTTCTCCGAACCTGTCTGGGTCTCGCGTCAGAACCCGAAGGGCCAGCCCGAAGTGCTCGTCAACCGAGAAATCTCGATTCCGTCGCAGCAGCTCCCGACCTATACGGGCACGGCCGTTCCGGGCGGCGCCTACATCGTGGGCTACGTGGCCGAACGCCGCATGAAGGAGTCCAAGCCCGAGGAAATCGAAGCGCTCCGTCGTGAAATCGCCGCGATTTACGGCGAAGCCGACCGCCGCGCCTACCTCTCCGCTCTGAAGGCGGTAATGAAGAGTGAAATCCTCCGTCCCGACTTCATCGAAGGGAAGAAGGATCAGGAACCGTAAGACCTCGGTAGGAGCGTCAAAAAAGGGAGAAGCGCAGCAAACGCCTCTCCCTTTCTTTTTCCCGGGACGCAAGATCTTCAGAGAACGGGATCGAGACGATAAAGTCGGTCGTGCTCGCGGATGCGCTCGGGCACTCGGAAGGTGACTTCTCCGCCCTTCACGGCGTTCTCCGTTTCGGTTTCGTCCGCTCGCATCGCATCCACGCTCCCGATGACGGCGCCCGTCGTGGGACCCGTGACGAGATAGCGGTCGCCCTTTCGCAGGCTTCCCGCCTCGAGGTGAAAGTGTCCGACGCCTGATTTGCTGAAGTAGTTGAGGCATTTGCCGACGTAGACCTTCTTTTCCGTGGCGCTAGAGCCATAGTCCTTCGTCGTTTCGATCGTCTGCGCGCCGAGATACCATCCGTCCCAGAAGCCTCGGTTGAAAACACGGGCGAGACGCTCGTCCCAGACGGTGCGCATCGATTCCGTCCAACGGCCTTCGAGCACGGCGTCAAGCGCTTCTCGATAGCATTCCACCGTCGTTCGGACGTATTCGGGTCCGCGGGCGCGGCCTTCGATCTTGAAGACCGTGACGCCCGAGGCCACCATGCGGTCCAGAAAGCCGATCGTCTTCAGGTCCTTGGGCGAGAGAAACCGTTGACCCTCCACGTCGATTTCGATCCCGCGTTCGGCGTCGACGAGCCGATAGGTACGTCGGCAGTTCTGCAGACACTCGCCCCGGTTCGCGCTTTTTCCGCGCGTGTGCGTGCTCAGATGGCATTTCCCGGAAATCGCCATGCAAAGCGCCCCGTGGCAGAAGGCTTCGATCTGTACGGGCCGGCCCGAGGGACCGGTGATGCCGTCCCGTCGAATCGCCTCGGCGAACGTGCCGATTTGTTCGAGCGTGAGTTCGCGTGCCGGAACGAAGACGTCGGCGAACTGCGCGTAAAAGCGAAGCGCCTCGACGTTCGAGATGTTGAGCTGCGTCGAGAGGTGCGCTTCAAGCCCGATTGCTCGGGCGTATGCGAGGGCGGCGGCGTCTGAAAGAATGACGGCCGAGACGCCTTCCGTCTTGGCGCGCTCCAGGATTTTCCGCATGAGCGGGAGGTCTTCGTCGTAGAGGACCGTGTTGACCGTGAGATAGGTTCGGACCCCCGCTTCGCGCGAACGTCCGACGATTTCGGGGAGGTCGTCAAGCGTGAAGGTCTTGGCGGCAAGCGAGCGCATGTTGAGCGACTCCACGCCGAAGTAGACCGCATCGGCGCCCGCCTGCAGGGCGGCGGACAAAGCCTCCCAGCTTCCTGCGGGCGCCATGATTTCGTACGGCGCGGGACTGCGGCGGGGAAAAACGTCGGTGCGGAAAAATTCGTCGGTCATGAAACGCTCGTTCAAATGACAGGAAAGAACGCAATTCTACGTTCTTGCGGCCTTTTGGAAAAGCGTTTCGATTTTCGGGCGTCAGTCGGCGACGCCGCCTCCCGAGGCGAGATGCCAAAGGTAGAGCGACGCGGCGCTCCCGAAGGGCGACGCGCGGCGGCGGATCCTTTCCATTTCGGCCTTCGTGAGCGATCGTCCGTAGAGCCGCTCAAGTCCGCGGCGGATGCCGAGGTCGCCGAGGCTCAGCACGTCGTCGCGTCCGAGCGTGAAGAGCGCGATCATCTCCGCGGTCCACCGTCCGACGCCGTCGAGCGTGACGAGCTTGGCAACGAGCGCCTCGTCTTCAAGGCGCAGGAGCAGACCCGCGTCGAATTCGCCCTCGGCGAGGCGTCGGGCGGCCTTTTGGATCCATTCCGCCTTTTTGGAGGAAAGCCCTTGGGCGCGCAGTTCTTCGACGGGTACCCCAAGAAGATGTTCGGGGGTGAGCGGCGCACAGTTTTGACGAAGCCGCCCCATGATGGCGGCGGCCGCCTTCACGCTGATCTGTTGGCTCGTGAAGGAGCGTACGAGTCCTTCGAAAAGGTCCGGAATAATAGGGCGTGAAAGCGGTCCCGTTTTCTCAATGAGCCGCGCCCAGTTTGCGCCGAGCCCTGCTAGATACGTCCTCGCTTCGTCCGAAGTGACGAAGACGGTCCTGGGCCGAAATGCGTCGGCGTCGCCCTTTTCCATGGCGAGGAGTCGGCGCTTGACGTCGCTTCCGAGGCGATAGTGCCCGATTCCCGTCGTCGGGACGATGCGGTGGCAGGGGAGAATGAAAAGAAGGCGGTTTTTGGCGCAGACGCTTCCCACGGCACGGGCGGCTCCTTCATGTCCGACGGTACGGGCCACTTCGGCGTAGGTTCTTGTTTCGCCGCGCGGGATGGCGCGCATCGCTTCAAGAACCGCCCGCGCAAAGGGAGCGTCGGGCATGCGCAGGGGAAGGGAGGCGAAGTAGGGCGTTTCGCCCGAGAGATAGGCGAGGAGTGCTTTTTCCGCGGAAAGGAGCAGGTCCGTCGACGCGCCGCCGAAGGTGATTCCTCCGGGGAGGCGGTCGACGGGTTCGAGCGCGGCGAGCGCGCCCGAATCCTCTTCGAGCCGGAAAGGACCGAGCGGGGTCCGTACGAAGCGCTCCGCCATGACGGACCTCAGAGGCTGCGGATCGCGACGAGGCTGCGGAAGGCCTCGCGCATGTCCCCGCGGATGAGCTTTGCGCGCATCGCGCCGATCTTTTCGTAGAGACGCGAGGTTTCGGGATCGGGTTCGTATTCGGCGTCCTTCACGATCGCCTTCGAGAGAAGCTCCACGACGGCGGAGACGTCGCCCGCGCGGTCGCCCGTAGCCCAGGCGCCGAAAAGGGCGTTCGTGAGAACGGCGCCGCCCGCGTTGCGGTAGCGCACGACGGTCGCTTCGAGCATGTCGCTCTTGATCTGATTCCAGAGCGCGTCGCGGCTGCCGCCTTCCGTCACGGTGATGCGGTCGAGATTGACGCCCGCCGAGCGGTAGGCCGCGGCGAGTTCGCGGTAGTCGTAAGCGATCGCTTCGAGAACGGCGCGCCACATGACGAACTGATCGTCGTCCATCGTCATGTTGAGGAAGCACCCGCTCGCGTCCTTTTCGTCGCCCGTGCCGCCCGTGAGGTAGGGAAGGAAGAGAACGCCGTTGGCGCCCGCGGGCACCCTGGCGGCTTCCTCGCTCATCTTGCGGTAGTGTTCGCCGCTCTCGGGATGCTGCGCGACGTTATCCTTGAACCAGCGAAGCGACAGGCCTCCCGTGCGCACGAACCCCCAGTAGAAGTAGGTGTTGGGGAGCGTGCCCGAATTGAAGATGAGGCCGAGCCCCGGACGGGAGAGTTCGGGAACGATTCCCTTCGTCGAGACGCAGAACATCGCGCAGGTCCCCGCGACGTCGACGCCGCGGTTCGCTTCGAAAATGCCGCTTCCCAACATCGACTGCATGGTGTCCCCCGCGCCCGCGAGAACGGGAATGCCGGCGGGAAGACCCGTTTCCCGGGCGATTTCTTCGCAAAGCGTTCCGACGCGGTCCCAGGGCTTCACGATGCGGGGCATGTACTTCGGATCGATGCCGAGGATTTCGAGCTGCTCGTCGGACCAGACCTTTTCCTCGACCTTGTAACCGAGGCCCCAGCCCGACATGGTGCCCCAGTCGATGAAGGCGTCCTTTCCCTTGAGGCCCGCGAAGTGCATGAGGATGAAGGGGGCGTCGTGGACGAACTTCACGATCTTGCCGCGGACTTCTTCGGAGCAGTTCTTCAGGAACCAGCGCGCGAACATCGCCGGGAACATGGGCGAAGGCTGGGGGTTCCCGGTTTCGCGCGCCCAGATGTCGAGGCCCATGGCCGTGACCGCTTCGACGTCTTCGGTCGTGCGGCTGTCGAGGTAGTTGATGTAGGGCGTAACGGCGCGGCCTTCCGCATCGACGCCCGCGATCCCGCAGATGACGCCGTCGCCCATGACGGCCGCGATTTCGGAGGGATCGAGCCCCTTTTCCTTCATTTCGTCCGTTACGGCGCGGGCGGCGCGGATCGTGAGCGCGAGGTATTCCTCGACGTCCATCTGTACCCAGCCCGGCTGCGGATAGGTGAGGGTCGTCGGATAGCTTTTCTGCGCGACGCACCGCATCGTTTCGTCGTAAACGGCGACTTTGACGCTCTGTGTTCCGGCGTCGAAACCCAAGGTGTATTTGGCCATGCCTGCCCCGTGAAAAGTAAGTGAATTTTATGATTGTAGCGGACTCGCAGAGGGTCGAGAGAGGGGGAGGGGGCGTCGGGACGGTTCAGCGGCGGTGACGCCGCCAAGCTTTGTTACAATGAACGCTTTCGAAAAAAAAAGAGACTCATCCCAATATGGCTCAGACGAAGACACGGGAAGCGTACGACGCGCATTCTATCAAGGTGCTCAAGGGACTCGAACCCGTCAAGCAGCGCCCGGGCATGTATACGCTCACCGACAATCCCCTGCACATCATTCAGGAAGTGCTCGACAACGCGACCGACGAAGTCCAGAACGGCTTCGGTAGCCGCATCGACGTGACGGTGGCGGCCGACGGCGCCGTCACCGTCGAAGACGACGGCCGCGGGATTCCAACGGGGATTCACGAGGAGGAGGGCATCTCGGTGCTCGAACTCGTCTTCACGCGTCTGCACGCGGGCGGGAAGTTTGCCAAGACCGACGGCTCGGGCCCTTACTCTTTTGCTGGGGGACTGCACGGTGTCGGCGTTTCGGTGACGAATGCCCTCTCGCGCAAAATGCAGGTGACCGTCTGGCGCGACGGCGAGGAGTCGACCCTCACCTTCGCGGACGGCTTTCCGCAGGGACCGATTCAAAAGCGTCCGTCGCCGCGGCCCAAGAGCCGCACCGGAACGCGCGTGACCGTGTGGCCCGATCCGAAGTATTTCGACAGCCCCGACGTTCCCGAGGCGGCGCTCGTGCGCCTTCTGCGCTCGAAGGCGGTGCTGCTTCCCGACTGCGAGGTGCACTACAAAAACGAAAAGCGCGGCGAAGAAACCGTTTGGCGCTACGACGGCGGCCTCAAGGAGTATCTCCTCTCCGAACTTGCGGGCGAGGCAGTGGCCGAACCCTTTGAAGCCAAGGGATTCGCGGAGGACGAAAGCGAAGGCTTCGCCAAGGGCGAAGGCGCCGAATGGGTGGTCGTCTGGACGGGCGACGGGTCGCTCGTGCGCGAAAGTTACGTGAACCTCATCCCGACTCCGCAGGGAGGGACCCACGAGTCGGGTTTGAAGGACGGCCTCTTTCAGGCCGTCAAGGCCTTCATGGAGGTGCACGGCCTGCAGACGAAGGGCGTCAAGGTGCTCGCCGAAGACGTCTGGAGCCGCGCGAACTTCATTCTTGCGACGCGCAGTCTCGACCCGCAGTTTCAGGGGCAGACGAAGGAAAAGCTCACCTCGCGGGACGCCTTGAAGCTCGTCTCGAGCTTCGTGCGCGCGCAGTTTGAGTTTTGGTTGAACGACCACGTCGAGGAAGGCAAGAAGCTTGCCGAACTCTTTTTGAGTCAGGCGCAGACGCGCCAGCGACAGGCCGCCAAGCACGCCAAGAAGAAGGCGGGCACCGTGACGGTGCTTCCGGGCAAACTCACCGAGTGTGAAACGGACGACATCACGCGCAATGAACTCTTCATCGTCGAAGGGGACTCCGCGGGCGGTTCCGCGAAGTCGGGGCGCGACAAGGAATTTCAGGCGATTCTCCCGATCCGCGGGAAGATCCTCAACACCTGGGACACCGACACGAACGGCGTCTTCGCAAGTGAAACCGTGGCCGACATCGCCGCGGCGATCGGGGTGGATCCTCATCCGCAGCACGGGGAGCCCGATTTGAAGGGCCTGCGCTACGGCAAAATCTGCATTCTTTCGGACGCCGACGTCGACGGCAGCCACATTCAGGTTCTGCTTCTCACGCTCTTTTTCCGTCACTTTCCGAAGCTCATTGAGCTCGGGCACGTGTACGTGGCGATGCCGCCCTTGTACCGCGTTGACGTGCCGCCGCGCGGCAAGAAGAAGGAGCGCAAGATCTACTGCCTCGACGACCGCGAACGCGACCGCACGATCGAACTCTTGAAGAAGGAGGGCTACGATACCGAAAAGCTCGTCATCTCGCGCTTCAAGGGGTTGGGCGAAATGGAGGCCGATCAGTTGGCCGAAACGACCCTTTCGCCCGAGACGCGTCGACTTCTTCCGGTAGGAATCGGATCCTTCTCGAACGAAGACACGCGCCGCGTAATGACCCTTCTGATGGGATCGAAGTCTGCCGCGGGCCGGCGCGTGTGGATGGAAACCTGGGGCGATCGGGCCGAGCTCGACGTGTAAGAACGCTGACAGAGACAAGACATGACGAAGAAAAAACAGGGCATGGACGAGGACGCCTTGGGCGGTCTTTTCGATTCGATCGACCTCGTCTACGAGGACGATCTCCCTAAATCGCAGGCCGAGGAGCCGCAAGCGCCTGTGAAGGACGAGGTTCCGGATGCGACAAACGCCGCGGTGCCCGGCGAGGGCGCTGACGAAACGAACGAAGCGCCGGCCGACGAGACGACTGAAGAGATGCCCGAAGAAGAGGCCGAGTCGCCGTCGGAAGACGCCGAAGCCTCCGAAGAGACGGACGAGGCTTCCGGCGAAGACGAATCGGCGCCTGCCGACGGGGTCGATCCCGTCAGCGCCGCCATGACGGGCGACGAAGAGGAAGACGGGCAGCTCACGCTCGCGCGCTACGCGAGCCGCGCCTATCTCGAATACGCCATGTCGGTCGTAAAGAGCCGCGCGCTTCCCGACGTTTCGGACGGGCAGAAGCCCGTGCAGCGGCGCATTCTGATCGACATGTACAAGATGGGGCTCTCGGCGGGCAAAAAGCCCGTCAAGTCCGCCCGCGTAGTGGGCGACGTTCTCGGCAAATATCATCCGCACGGCGACCAGTCGGTCTACGACGCCCTCGTGCGCATGGCGCAGAATTTCTCGCTTCGCTATCCCCTGATCGACGGGAAGGGCAATTTCGGCTCGCGCGATGGCGACAGTCAGGCCGCCATGCGCTACACCGAAGCGCGCCTCATGCCGATCGCCGAACTGCTTCTCGATGAAGTCGAAAGCGGGGCGGTGGACTTCGTGCCGAACTACGACGGGAACTTCCGCGAACCCGTGGAACTCCCCGCGAAGCTTCCCTTCGTGCTCTTGAACGGCTCCTCGGGGATCGCGGTCGGGATGGCCACGTCGATTCCCTCGCACAACCTGCGCGAAACGGCCGAGGCCGTGAAGCTTCTGCTCGAAAAGCCCGAAGCGACGCTCGATGAAGTGCTCGAAAAGCTCCCCGGGCCCGACTTCCCCTGCGGCGGACAGATCATTTCGTCCCCCGACGTCATCCGCGACACCTACCGTACGGGGCGCGGCAAGATCACCGTGCGCGCCCGCTACCACTTTGAAGAGATGGCGCGCGGACAGTGGCAGCTCGTCTTTGACGAACTCCCGCCCGAAGCCTCGTCGGCATCGGTCCTGAGCGAAATCGACGACATCACGAACCCGAAGGTTCCGAAGGGAAAGAAGAGTCTCTCCCCCAAGCAGATTCAGGCGAAAACGGCGCTTCTTGCGCTTCTCGACCGCGCCCGCGACGAGTCGGGGCGCGACGTTCCCGTGCGGCTCGTCTTCGAGCCGCGCACCTCGCGCGTGAACCGCGAGGAATTTGTCTCGGCCCTTCTCTCGCAGACGAAGCTCGAGTCGAACGTCTCGGTCAACCTCGTCATGCTCGGCATCGACGGAAAGCCCCGCCAGAAGGGTCTGATGGAGATCCTCGGCGAATGGGTGTCCTTCCGTCTGAACGCCGTGCGGCGCCGCTCGCAGGCGAGACTCGACGACGTGAACGACCGTCTGCACGTCCTTGAAGGGCGCCGCCTCATTCTTCTCAACATCGACCGCGTGATCGAAATCATCCGCCACGCCGACGAACCGAAGAAGGCCCTCATGGAGGCCTTCCCGCTCTCGGACCGACAGGCCGAGGACATTCTCGAGATGCGACTGCGGCAAATCGCCAAGCTCGCCGCGATCGCGATCGAAAAGGAAATCGACGAACTCGAAACGGAACGCCGCAAGCTCGAGCGCCTTCTCGGAAGCGAAGCGCTGCTTCGCCGTCAGGTGGCGCGCGAAGTGGACGACGCCGTCAAGAAGTTCGGCGACGACCGCCGCACGCTCATCGAAGAGGCGCGAGTCGCCCAGAACGAGACGACCGTTCCCTCGAGTCCCGTGACGGTGATCATCACCGAAAAAGGATTCCTCACGACCCGCTCGGGGCACGACTACGACCTCTCGGCTCTCAATCTGCGCGTGGGCGACGCCGTCCTCAAGACGATCGAGTGCCGCACGACGGATTCGATCTGCGCGCTCTCGCAGACGGGCCGAAGCTACACGATCGCGGTGTCGGCGCTTCCGGGCGGCCGCTCGGACGGCCAGCCTCTTTCGGCCTTCATAGACCTCGAAAAGGGGGGCGAGATCGTCGCCTGGGCGGCGGCTGACGAAAAGTCGCGCGTGCTTCTCTACGCCGACAACGGTTTGGGACTTGTCTGCCGCACGTCCGACCTCGTCGCGCGTCCCCGTGCCGGAAAGGCCTTCTTCAAGCCCGAAGACGGAAGCGTTCTCCTCGGCGTGGTGCCGCTTGACGCGGCGAATCCGCTGCTCGCCTGTCTTGCGGAAAAGAACCGGCTCCTCGTCTTCGACGCTTCCGAAGTGCGTCTCCTCTCCGCGGGCGGCAAGGGCGTCATGCTCATGGGCATGGACGAAGGCTCGAAGCTTCTCACGGTCGCGGCCGTTAATGACCGAGGTCTTCTCGTGCGCGGCACGGGCCGCGGAGGCAAGGCCCGCGAACAGCTCCTCGGGCGCCGCGCGATCGGCGACTACATCGCCCGCCGCGCCCGCAGGGGCAAGACCCTTCCGCTCACGTGGAAGGCCGAAGCAATCGAGGCGCTGGCGGTCGACCCCGAACCCGAAACGACCGAAGGGGGCCTCAAGATCGAAATTTGCGACGATCCGGAACCCAAACTCTTCTGACGAATCGGCATGCAACGAATTCTCCGAGCCTTCACGAGCCTTTCGACTCGGCTTTTGCTCCTCACGCTTCTGTGGGTGAGCTTCATCGTCGTGTCGGTGGGCTACACGATGCTTCTCAATTGGGAGCTCGAAGCGAGCGCCGCCACGGTGCGGACCGTGGGGGAACTGCGCCATCACGCCTACCGATGCGGCTTTCTCGCGCACGACGACGCTTCGCGCGCCGATCTGCGCAGCGAAATCGACGCTTTCAACGTCGAGATGAACCGCCTTTTGACGGGGAGCGAATGGCGTCTGCCGCGAAGCCCGGAGATCGAGGCGCATCTGCACGAGCTCGAAGCCTCCTGGCGGCGCGACATCATGCCGCTTCTTCTCGCCGACGCGGGTGAGGAGAACCGCCTCTCGCAGGTGAACCTCTACGTCGAGCGGCTCTCCGTCTTCTCGAATCAGGTCGAGGAGCGCCGCAACGACTATCTCTCGCAGCTGCAGACGATTCAGTGGCTTGTGATCGTGCTCGCCGTCGGGAGTCTCTTCGTCATCATGGTGCTCCTCGTGAAGTGGGTGATTCATCCGCTCGAAATCCTCGGGCGGGGGATTTTCCTTCTCTCGAACGGACGACTTTCGCAACGTCTTCCCATGCACGGCGAAGACGAAATCAATCTGATCGGCGTGGGATTCAACCACATGGCCGACCGTCTGCAGGACCTATACAACAACCTCGAAAGGAAGGTGGCCGACAAGACCGAGGCGCTCGAAGTGCAGAATCGTCAGCTCGAAGATCTCTACGGTGCGACGAGCTTTCTTTCGCATCAGCGCACGATGAACGAGACGCTCGAGGGCTTTGTCGAACGTACGAAGCGCGCTCTCGACGCCGACGCGGCGGCACTCTTTCTGCGCCGCGAAGAGGAGCCCGCCCTGCGGCTCGAGGCCACGTCGGGGGTCGAGTCCGACATCGTTGCGGAACTCGAAGGCGTCAAGGACGGTTCGAACTTTCTGGAACAATGTCTCGCGCGCGGCGAAACGATTCGGATTCCGCTTCGCTTCGTCGAGTCGCGCCGCATGATTACGGCACTTCGCATGAAGGGCTACGAGACGGTCTATTGCGTGCCCGTGCGCGGCACGAACGCGCAGCTGGGTGTTCTCGCGCTCCTCTACCGTTCGCCTTTGACGCTCGGCATACCGCGCGTGCAGCTTCTCGAGAGCCTCGTGACGCATCTGTCGGTCGCGATCGAAAACGGGCAGCTCAACGAGCGAGAACGTCTCTATGCCGTCGTGCAGGAGCGTCAGCTCATGGCGCGGGGACTGCACGACTCGATCGCGCAGGCGCTCTCCTACCTCAACCTGCAGGTGCAGTTTCTCTCGAGCGCCATTGAAAAGAAAGACGACGCCCTGCGCGACGAATCGCTCGCCGCCATCCGGACGGGGCTGCAGGAGTGCTACGACGACGTGCGCGAACTTCTGCTCAACTTCCGCGAGCGCGTGCACAAGGAAAAGTTCATCGACGGCGTGCGCACCGTCATCAACCGCTTTGAAGCGCAGGCGAACGTCGAGGCGTCGCTTCGCGTCGTCGAGCGCGGGCCCGAACTCACCGAACGGCAGAAGGTGCAGGTAATCTTCATCATTCAGGAGGCCCTGAGCAACGTGCGCAAGCACGCTCACGCCTCTCACGTGAACGTCGTCGTGGAAAACTACGAAGACCTGCGCGTTGTCGTTGAGGACGACGGCGTGGGGATCGACGAGAAACTTGTGGAGTCGAGAAAGGGCCGCCACGTGGGGCTCTCGATCATGAGCGAACGCGCTTCACGCATCGGCGCCGAAGTGACGGTCGAGCGCGCTTCGGACGAGGGCGGCACCCGCGTCGTCCTCTTCCTGGCGGCCAAGGATCGCTGAACGCTCGCCGAGCCCTTCGGGGTTTCCGGGCCCGGCGCCGGCTTATTGCCAGGGACAGGCGGTGAGGAGCGCGGCTTTCCCTTCTTCAATGCGTTGCACGGTCTGTCCGCAGTCAAGGCGCAGATGCGTGACGGGACGGTCCTAGCGATGCGCTCGGAATTTTCGCGGCTGAGCGAAATCTTCGGGCGGGATGTTCTCGCGCGGCGAGGTCTCGATCGCGATGAGTTTGTCCGTCCTTTGATTTTCGTTGTTGGCCGGCAAAACGCTGACGCGGAAACATCGCAACGGTGTTCTTCTTTGTTGTTCACAGTCTTGGAATGGCGGCGAGCAATCCCAACGTGTAGTCCGTCTGCGGGGCGGAGAAGATTCGATCGGCTTCTCCCTCCTCGACGATTTCGCCCGCGCGCATCACGGCGATGCGGTCGGCCACGTGCCGAACAACGCCGAAGTTGTGGGTGATGAAGAGGTAGCTCAGACCAAAGCTCTTTTGCAGGCGCGAGAGGAGATTCAGAATCTGCGCCTGCACGGAGACGTCGAGGGCCGACGTGGGTTCGTCGCAGACGATGATGCGCGGCTCGACCGAAAGCGCCCGGGCAATGGCGATGCGCTGGCGTTGTCCGCCCGAGAAGGCATGGGGAAGGCGCTCGGCCGCGTTTTCCGGCAAACCCGTTTCGCGAAGCAGCTTCCGGACCCGTTCGAGGCGTTCCTCGGAAGACCATTCGGGGTGAAGCGCGATCATGCCTTCTTCCAGCGTTTCGCGCACCGTCATGCGCGGGTCAAGGGACGAGAAGGGATCCTGAAAGATGATTTGTGCGGTTTGGCGCAAAAGACGGAGGTTTTTGCCCGAGGCGCCGAGAACGTCGCGTCCGAGAAGACGCACGCTCCCCGTGACGCTGGCTTTGGGACCGAGAAGACCCAGGGCCGCCATGACGGCCGTGGTCTTGCCCGACCCCGATTCGCCGACGATGGCGAGCGTCTCACCTTCGGAGAGCGTGAGCGACACGCCCCGCACGGCGGGCTTTGCAGTGTCCTGCCGCCACCAGCGGGGAGTGCCGTAGGTTACCGTGAGGTTCGAGATTTCAAGCACCGTCGGGCGGCTTTCCCGAGGGGCTGTCGAGAACCCCTCCTCTCCCGTTTCCGCGGCGTTTTTACCCGGAAAGAGGCAACGCACGGGGTGGAGGTCTCTCGTCAGATCGGGGTGGCGCGCGCAGGCTTCGGTAGCGCGCGGACAGCGCGCCCGGAATCGGCAACCCGGGGGAGGCGGGGCGAGCGTCGGGACCGTTCCGTCAATGGGATGGAGCGTCTTTTTCCGGTCCGTGTCGGGGAGCGCGTTCAACAGCGCCCCCGCGTAAGGGTGGCGAGGGGATGAGAAGAAGTCCGCAACCGTCGCAGTCTCGACGATTTCGCCCGCGTACATGAGGGCGAGACGATCGGCCGTCTGCTTGACGACCGCAAGGTCGTGCGTGATGAGAAGGAGGGTGAGTCCCCTCTCCTTCTGCAGATCCTTGAGCAGCTTCAAAATCTGCGCCTGCAGCGTCACGTCGAGCGCCGTCGTCGGTTCGTCGGCGATCACGACGGCGGGGTGCGCCGAGAGCGCCATGGCGATCATGACGCGCTGCTTTTGCCCGCCCGAGAGTTCGTGCGGATAGCGCGAGAGTGCGTCGCCGCCCAAGGAAACGCCGACCCGTTCGAGCCATTCGAGCGCTTCCTTTTTCGCGTCGGCTGAGGATACCGTCCGGTGCGCCCGGATCATTTCGACGAGTTGGTCGCCCACGGTCATGACGGGGTCGAGCGCGGTGGAAGACTCCTGAAAAATCATGGCGATTCCGGCGCCGCGCACCGGGCGCATTTCGCGTTCGGTGAGCGTGAGAAGTTCCCGGCCCGCGAGGCGCACCTCGCCCGCGGTGACGCGGGCGTTTTCGGGCAGAAGCCGCATGAGGCACGCCGCCGTGAGACTCTTTCCGCAGCCCGACTCGCCGACGAGCGCGAAGGTTTCGCCCTTTCGAAGGCCGACGGTGATGTCGGAGAGCGCTTCAAGCGTCCCTTCGTCCGTGTCGATTTCCAGAGAGAGTCCCCGAACGTCAAGGAGTGTTTCGTTTGTCATCCTGCGCCTCCCTTTCGCTTGAGTGCGGCGCGGGGATCAAAGGCGTCGCGCACGGCCGCCGCAAAGAGGTTCGCCGAGAGCACGAGCGAGAGCATGAAGACAAAACTCGCGGCGAAATTCCACCAGACCATGGGGGAGCGGCTCATTTCGCTTCGCGCCGCGTTGATCATGGTGCCGAAGGAGCTCATCGAGGGATCGACCCCGACGCCCACGTAGCTCAGCACCGCCTCGTAGAGGACGATTCCCGAAAAGTCGAGAACCGTCACGATGAGGACGATGTGCAGAACGTTCGGAAGCACGTGGCGGCGCAGAATCCGCGCGTGCGGCACGCCGAAGGCCCGCGCCGCCGTCACGTAGTCGAGCGCCGTGATCTTCATCGTTTCGGCGCGCAGAAGGCGCGCGAGCGTCGACCAGCCGGTCATCCCGATGATGATCGCAAGCAAGAAGAGCCGCACGTCGGCGCGCTCGAGTCCCGTAGGCCACCATTCCGGGTGGCGGTCCATGAAGACCGTGACGAGCAGGACCGAGGCCGCGATGAGAAGGACGCTCGGAATCGAGGAAAGCGTCGTGTAGAGATACTGAATCGCGTCGTCGACGCGTCCCTTGAAGTAGCCAGCCGCCATGCCGAGCGTGACGGCGAAGGGAAGCGTCGCAAGCGTGGCGAGCGACCCGATCACGATCGCGGTGCGAAGGGATTTCAGCGCTTCATAGAGGACGTCGTTGCCGACGGCGTCGGTTCCGAAGGGGTGGCACAGCGGCCAGAGCGCGAGCGCGACGCCCGTGAGCACCGTGAGCGCCGTGAAGGTGATCCAGGGTGCGAAACGCTCGCCCGAACGCGTGACGAGACGACGCAGAGCGTCGCGGCGGCCGCCCTTTTTCGACGCGGCGAGAAGCCCCGTCGCACAGAAGGCGGCGAGGAGTCCGAGGGCGCCGCCCGCTAGACTTCGAAGAAGGAGGGAGGCGTTTTGGGCTCGCGGCGCCACTTTGAGCGGCTGAAAGTCCCGTACGGGACCCGCTTCGGTCACGACGGTAGTCTTGTCGAATTCCCGCATTGCGAAGGGGGCGGAATAGCTTCGTTCGGGGTGTGCGGCGTCGAGCACGTCGAAGACGAGCGTGTCGAAGACCGACACGGTCGTCGGACTGTAGGCGCGCGCCCCGTTGGGGCCGGGCGGCAGTTCCGGGCGGTAGTGAATCGAGTCGAGCGTTGCGATCGAGAGAAAGAAGGCGAGGACGACCGCGGCCGAGGGGGCGCCCGCGTCCGCAAAGACCGCGCGCCAACGGGCGCGAAGCGTCGGACGCGCAAGGACGAAGCGCACCGTGAGAAAGAGAAGCGCGAGAAGAAGGAGCATCACGCCGTCGGTCGGAAGAAATACGATCATGGCGGCTTCCTTACCGGTTTGTGAGTCGAATGCGGGGATCGACCAAGGTGTAGACGACGTCGGTCAGAATCAGACCCGCGATGTAGGCGATCGTTCCCAAAAAGACCATGGCGCGCACGACGGAGAAGTCCTGCGCGTTGACGGCGTCGATCGTGTAGCTCCCGAGCCCCGGAATCCCGAAGAAGCTCTCCATGATGAGGCTTCCCATGAAGAGCGACGGAATGACGGCGACGGTCGAGGTGACGATCGGAAGCGAGGCGTTGCGAAGCACGTGTCCGAAAAGTATCCGCGTCTCCGTGATTCCTTTGGCGCGCACGCAGCGCACGTAATCCTTGTTGAGTTCCTCCAAGAACATCGCGCGGTAAAGAAGCGTGCCGGAACCCAGCTGCGCGAAGACGCCGATCGCGACGGGAAGCGCAAGGAAGGCGACGCACCCCGCTCCCTCGCTCCAGCCCGATACCGGGACGAGCTGCATCACCTTCCCGAAGAGCCACTGCCCCGTGATGATGTAAAAGAGGCTCGAAATCGACATGAGGGCGACCGCCGCCGCGATCGCGCCCTTTTCAAGGCGCGTTCCCCGGAGGAGCGCAACGAGAAGCGAAACGCTCACGACCGTGATCACGCCCAAAAGAAAAGTCGGCACGGCGAGAAGAAGCGACGGGACCATGCGCGTCTTGATTTCGGTCGTGATGTCGCGGCCGGAATCGCTCATTCCGAAGTCAAAGGAGAGAAGCGGGACGCTTCGCGTCCAGAAGATCGTTTTCGTTACGCTTTCCGAGCCTTCGGCGTCTTCATTCCAGATGAGAGGCAGGTCGTAGCCGTGGGCGCTCTTCCAGGCTTCGATGGATTCGACCGAGACGCGCTTGCCGCCCAAGGCAAGGCGCGCCATGTCGTCGGGGGTGTTCACGGCGAAAAAGAGAAGGAAGGTGAGAAGATTCACCCCGAGGAGAATGAGTGCTCCGTAAAAGAGCCGTCGGATGAGATAGGCGATCATCGCTTTTCCCCCGAAAGGGTTTTGGCGCGGCGCTCCTCACGGCGCCTCGCCTCGGCGCGAAGCGCCCGATAAAGAAGCCACGCGGCCGGCACGAAAAGGAGGAGCGGCCAGAGAACGGGCTCGTTCCACTCGCGGATGCGGCGCGCGCGAAGCGCTTCGTCGACGCCGATGTACTGCAGAGAATTTCTCACCATGCTCGTGGGCTTGGCGTTCAAGACCCACTCGTGAAAGGCGGCCGCGGCCTTCGGATAGTACCCGAACATGATGGGGGCGTCCTCCTGGAGGATGCGGATCATCTCGTCGATCGCCCGCGCCTTCTCGGGACCGTCTTCGAGCCACTTCATGCGCTCGAACGCTCGGTCGAAGGCGGGATTTGCGTAGTTGCCGGCGTTTTCGCCTCCGTGCTTCACCTTGCCGTTGGGGCCGTAGAAGAGGAATAGAAAGTTCTCCGCGTCCGGATAGTCCGCGACCCAGCCCCAGAGAAAGATCTGCGCGGCGCCGCGGTTCATTTTGTCCTGAAAGCGGTTGTAGTCGGTCGCGCGGATGTCGAGCTGAATGCCGAGTTTGGCGAACTGCCGCTGATACCACTCGAGATAGGCTTTGGACCCCTGCGCGGCGTTCTGGTAGTCAAAGGAGAGAATGAGGGGCTTGCCGGTGAGTGCGTCGCGTCCGTCGGGATAACCCGCCTCCCTCAAGAGCGCCTTCGCGTCTTCGATGGAGCGGCGTACGACGCGGCCCTCCTCCGTCTTTCGGTAGACGACCGGATTGAAGGCCGAGGGACCGTCGTCGCGCCAGCCAAAGAGCCCCGGCGGCAAAGGACCGTGAGCGGGAATGCCCTGGTTTTTCTGGAAGATCGCGATGTTTTCCTCCCAGTCGACAGCAATCGAAATCGCTTGGCGAAGAAGTCTTGCGCGCCGCGCCTCTTCGGGGGTCTTGCCGCCCCCGAGGACGGGATCGAGCCAGTTGAAGCCCAAGTACCAGAAGCTCGCCTCGACCGTTTCGGGAAAGCGCAGGTTCTTTTTCGTGTAGAGCGCAAGCTTTTCGGGACTGTCCGCCATCGCGGTGAGGTAGCCGAGCCCCGTGTCGACGCGGTCGATCGAGGGGCTGTCGTAGTATCCCTGAAGGAATTTCGTCTGAAGCGGCACCGCCTCCTTTTCGATTTCAAAGACGACGCGCTCGACAAGCGGCAACGGTTTGCCGCAGGCTGCGAGATACCCCTTTTCCTTGTCCCCGGCTTCTCCTTCGCACGGGTAGGGGACGAAGCGGAAGAGGGGGTTCTTCACCATTTCGTGCCGGCGGTTTTCCTCAAAGACGCTCATCATGAAGGGCCCGGTGCCGACGGGCCAGGTGTTGAGCGTGAAATTGTTCTCCTGAAAGCCCCGCTGCGAATAAAACTTCTCCGCCTCCCACGGAACGGGTGCGAAAAAGGCCATGGTGAGCCAGTTGGAAAACTGCGGGTACTTCCCCTTGACGCGGATGCGAAGCGTGTGGTCGTCGAGCGCTTCGGCCCCTGCAAAGGGGACGCCGTCGATGTCGAGATAGGCGTCGTTGCCAACTTTCTTCCGAAGAAGCCGGTCTTGTTCGCGAAGCGTTCTGGCGAGGTCCTCAAGCCCCACGATATGGTCGCTCATGGTCCCGAGAATGGGACTCACGACGCGGGGACTTGCGATGCGGCGGATGCCGTGCACGTAGTCGTGCGCGGTGAGTTCGCGCGTACCGCGCTCGGCGAAGTCGCCGGGCTTCCTCTTTGTCTTTGCCTCTTCGTAGGAAAGGTCGTGGTAGAGGAAGTTTCCGCTCTGGTCCTTCGCGAAGGCCGGGTGCGGAGCAAAGCGGATTCCCTTTTGAATCGGAATGTCGTAGACGGAAACGGCGATCACTTCGGCGGGGGCGTCGGCGGGGAGTTCCCTGCCTTTCGCATCGAAGTAGCGCGGCTCCACCACGCGCACGGCCGTACGGGGCTCGAGCGTGTAGGGGCGCTTCAGGTAGTGGTACTGATAGAGCGGCTCGTAAATTCCGTAGGTGTAGGCCGTTTCGTCCGACGAGTAAGATCGCTGCGGATCGAGCGTGCGGGGACTGCGTCCGCCGAAGGCCGTAAAGAGCGTCTTTTCCGCATATTCCTCCACGTCGCGCGGAGCGTTGAGCACGACGCTCTGTGCGGCAAGCGGGAGGCTCAGTACGGCCACGAAAAGCCAACGGATGAGACGCTTCAAGGGAGAATCCTTTCCTTCTCGAAGAAGGGATAAAACGAGCGGAGGGCCTGCGGGGCGCTCTTGGCCCGTTCGACCATTCTAGCCGATCGACCGGGCGGAGCTACTCGGACGTGGTGGCGAGCGCCCGTTGGCGCCCGGTGCGCCCAATACGGTCACACTACGTTAAAAACGAGGGGGAGAGATTTCTCTCTCCCCCTTCCGGGCCCTGACAGACACAAAATTTTGCACACTCCCGCAACACCCTTGTCAGTGACAAGAGTGTTACCTCAGTCTCTCCGGAGTCGCAAATCCGAGACCTTCTCGCACGGTGCGCCTTCTTCCGCCATGGAAAGGCCTGCGAACGAAAAGGGCCGGCGCTTTGATGCGGCGCCGGCCTCTTTCGGTCATTCAGCTCGTACGGCGGGCGTTCGCGTCCCGTTTCGCACGGATCCAGGCATAGCAGGTGCTGCGACTGATATGTGTCTTTTCGGCAATTTCACTGATGGTGAAGCCCTTGAGCGAAAGATCCCAGACGGCCGACTTGGCATCGTCGTCATAGCAGTAGAGGTGCTTCGATACGGTCGGGAAGAAGCGGTTTTCGCGGAAGGCGCGTCCCCAGTCGCGCGTCGTGTGCGGGGAAATCGCCAGGCGCTTCGCCACCGACTTGTGACCGAGCCCCTGCTCGAATAGTTCGAGAGCCTGTTCACGGATTTCCCGGGAAAGGATGCGGCCCGGCAGGTGGCGGTGAAAAGCAGGTTCCAACGATTGATTGCTCATTGCGAAGTGGTCTCCGAAAGTGAGAGAGAAAGGGCGCCCGACGGAGGGCGGCGTTGCGTTCGTAAAGAACGTCTTGGACTTAGGGATAACCATAAGGAAAGGGAACAGCGGTCCCTCCCTGCGGGCGGCGAAAAAGACCGTGAATGATGAAAACCGTATCGGCTATTGAATTCTTAAAAAAAGAAAAAATGAGATACGACAAAGCGGCTCAAAAGCCGCTTGTGATGGGATGTTGGAAAAATAAAAACCTGCGTCAGGAGAGTGGGGGCCGATCTTTTCGAAAAGAAAGCGCTCGGGCGTCGGCTATCCGCCGCCCGAGCGACTGTCGCGTCGGGTGGCGGGGAAGATGCCGTGCGTTGAAGGCGGGAGCTCGAAGGTCAGACACCCGGGAAAAGTTTGTGCCAGTCGGTCGCGCAGTGCGCGTTTCTCACGATGAGGCCGTAGAGGGGTTTGGGGAGGAGTTTTTCAAACAGCGCGAAGCGCAGCGCCGCCTCGTTTTTCGTGCGGGCGGCCTTTTCCTCCTCTTCCCGCAGTTCCTGCCGGCTGAGAATGCGGCTGGCAAGTTCGTTGACGAGAAAGAGCAGCTTCACGCCGTCGCGCATCAGAAGCCCCGCCGTCACGAGGTCGTCGTAGGTTTTGGCGGTCTCGCGCAGCGCAAGGACGATCTCGACGGGCGACGCGTGGGGCGCCATACGTTCGATGAAGCGGCAAAAAATCTGCGACGCGCTTTGCCATTCGGTAAGGAGCTGATTCACGTACTGCTCGCGCGTGTACTCGAAGAGAGCCTCTTCGACGCTCGTGCCGTTCGTGCGGGCGAAGTGGCGGGCCGCCTCCCAGTCGAAGTCTTCGAGCGGGATCGCCCGAAAGCCGTGCTTGGAGGAAGGAGGTTTTGCGGTCATGCGTCGGCCTGCTCCTTCCCGTGGAGTTCTTCGAGCCTTTCGTCCATGAAGGCGAGAAAGGCCGCTTCGTCGAGAATGCCCCAGCTCTCAAGCGCGTAGTAACCCGTTCGCCCGCGGCGGCCCGTAGAGATCGGATGAAACTTCACGCGGATGCCGTACATGGATTCGAGCGTCTCGAAGTAGCGGTAGACCGTCACGCGCGAAAGACCGCTGATGTCGCAGAGCGTGCGCGCGGAAGGACGGTCGGCGCGCGCGAGAATGTAGAGCAGAAAGTGAAGCGTCGTGATGTTCGCTTTCGTGAGGGCGTTCTTATTCATGAGCGAGCCGTCCGAGGTCGATTTCGGAAGACGGAAAGATTCCGGCGATCGTGAGATGCGCGACGTTTACTTCAAAGAGCCGTCCGCGGGAGGTGACGCACACGACGTTCGGATCGTTCGAGAGCCAGTTCGGGGTGAGGTAGCCCGAACGCAGACGGTCGTCGTTGTCCACCCATTCGACGACGATGTGACGGCGCTCGAGTCTGGAGATCGCACGGCAGTCGCGCCCGCCCGTCACGACGGGGAGCGCATCCCAATACGCGTCGCGTGAGAAGTGGCGTGCGGCGTCGTCGGCTTCGGTGAGAACGCCCGAGCCCGCTCGGTGCGGTCGCCTGGCTTTGCCTGCGTCGGAGAGAAGTTTGCGCGCTGCGGCGCGGGAGATCGTTCCGTTTTCGCGCATGGCCCGGCGAACCTGCGCCGCGGCCTCGTCGGGGGACTCGGCAAAAAGTCGCTTGAGAACGACCACGGTCGAGGGATCGCGAAGCCGCCCTTCGCGCACGAGGCGCTCGAGCGCCTCGGGGAGGGAAGCGAGTTCCAAATATGTCGACACGTAGGCGGGGGAGCGCCCCACGCGCCGGGCGATTTCGGCCTGCGAGAAACCCGCTTCGAGGAGCGAGGAGAGAGCTGCCGACACGTCGAGGGGATTGAGTTCGCGGCGCGCAAGCGTCGAACGGATTTCCCGAAAGAGCGCTTCGCGTTCGGCTTCGCTCGGCTGCTGCGGAGCGGGCGGAGGGATGGAGCGCTTGTCTTTGAGCGCGAGAAGACGTTGAAGATTGAAACTCATGACCGGAAACTCCAAAAAGAAGAAAGGGAAAGGTGGTTTTCCTCCGGGCGCGCAGAGAATCGGACGCTTTCCTTCTGGAACAAAACGAATCGGAAGCCTTCGGGGCGGCGACCGTCCCGAGGGAGTCGGTCGTCACTTGGGGCGAAAGGCGTTTTCCGAGAGATATCGGAATTGACAGAAGGGACAGCTCGAAAAGCGCGTGTCGTCGGCCTTTTCTTCCGCGTCGGTAAGGTGTACCGTCCTGCAGAAGGGGCAGAGCCGATAACGCTTGACGCCCTCCCGGATGCGAAGCGCCGTTTCGAAAAAGAGCGAAGCGTCGTCCAAATGCGGATGAAAGGCCGAGAAGGCGTTTCCCGAGAAGGCTTCGATCGTTTTGCCCCAGGCTTCGAGGACGTGCGGAACGTTCTCTTCGTCGAAGACTTCGTCGCCCGCGATGCGGCGGTAGAAGGCCGCGAAGGCGCTCTCGAGCATCGCGCGGTAGACGTCGCCGGGAAGGGGTTCCTGTCGACGCACGCCCGAACGTTCCGCCGCAAGGCAGGCCGAACGCGCCTGACTGTCGGTGACGCCGTTCAAAATTCGGACGAGTCCGCGTTTGGTGCCGAGGAGGGCGATCAGGTAGCTTCGGAAGATCCGGAGCTTTTCCGAGCGAAAGAGCTTCGGATCATTTCCGCTTTGCACCGCGCGCAGAGCGTCCTTCATGTCGGGAAGGGGCCGCTCGCCGCTTCGGCGCTTCGACTCGAGCCGCTCGAACGTGTTGACGATGAGCGTCACGATGCGCTCGTCCGTGTTGAGCGCCCGGGCGATCTCGGAGACGGACTCCCCATTGCGGGATCTCTCCCAGACGGCCGTTCGAAGGACCGATGTTTTTTCGCTCATAAGACCTCCTCAGCGGGCTGACCCGCATGCACGAGGGTGAGGACGCGCTCGAGAAAGAAAGCGGATTCGCCTCCGTCGGCGGGCCGTCCACGGTCGAAATCGTTCAAGAGGTTCCAGAGGTCCTTCACTTGCATCGAGAAGTGAAAGACGCTCGGGTGCTCGGCGCAATAGGATATGATGCGCGCGGGCGTCGTGGCGCGAAGCGCCCGGCAGACCTCGCGCGGGAGTCCGAAAACCGCCGCGCAGGAGCTTTCCCCGTGGGTCGCAAGCGTGTGCGCGCTCATCCAGTAGTGCATCGTGAAGGCGCGCGCGTGCACGTTTTCGAGACGCAGGCGCAAGAGATGGTCGGGACGAAGGGGCGGCGTCGACGCTTCTTCAAAATGCGCGAGCAGAACCTCTTCGTCGAACTCCGCACGGAAACTCGAAAAGGCGGGGGACGAAAGGTGTTCGATCAGGGCGTCTGGCGCCGTGCGGAGACGTTCAGCAAAGTAGGGAGAGCACCGAAGAAGCGTGTGCAGTACCGGCAACGACTCGCTTGCGACCGAGCGCAGGTAGGTCCAGGCCTCCCGCTCGAAGCGGGCGACGGGAAAGCGGAAACTCTCGGGGACCGTCACCGTAAGCGATTTCGGAAACGAGGTTTCCTCGCGCATGGCTTCGGCGTCGATCCGTTCTATCAGACGTTGAAAATTCCGAAGACTCGCCGGAGTGTGAAAGGTGCTCATGAAAAATGATCTCTTCCTGAAAAGATTTCTGCTTTCACCTCTTCGCCATGAGGGGAAAAGAAGGAAAGCGGAAGGATTAAAGCAAAAGGAAGGACCGTCCGTTATAGGTTAAGGCCTTGCGAAATGCCGTAGCTAAAAATAACAAAGAGGAAAGTGCGCGGAATCTTGCAGTGGCTTTTTAGGGCAAAATCCTGCGAATCAATGCTTCGGCAAAAGAAATCGTATGTTGTCTTCGCCTTCGGTATGACGTACGTTTATGCTACGACAAAGCGTAAGGTTTTTCCATGATATTAGAAAAAACCCGAATATTTCTTCACAAAGTGTTGCGCTTTGGTCACTTTGCGGCGAGGATCTTCTTCTTTTCGGGAGCCGAACAGAATTCAGCGACGGGACAGCGTTCGCATTCGGGGCGGCGCGCCTTGCAGCAGTAGCGCCCGTGGAGAAGCAGCCAATGATGGGCGTTCTGAAGGTAGGCGTCGGGAATCACCTTGAGAAGCTTTTCTTCGACTTCGTCGGGCGATTTCCCCTTGGCGAGACCCGTGCGGTTGGCGACGCGGAAGATGTGGGTGTCGACGGCAAGCGTCGGATGACCGAAGGCGACGTTGAGCACCACGTTCGCCGTCTTGCGCCCGACGCCCGGAAGGGTCATCAGGGCGTCGCGGTCTTCGGGGACCTTGCCGCCGTAAACCGTAAGGAGCCGTTCGCAGAGGCCGAGGATGTGCTTGACCTTGCTGCGGTATAGGCCGATCGTCTTCACGTATGCGGTGAGTCCCTCTTCTCCGAGGGAGAGGATCGCTTCGGGGGTGTTCGCGACGGGAAAGAGCTTCGCCGTCGCGACGTTCACGCCCTTGTCAGTCGCCTGGGCGGAGAGCACTACGGCGATGAGGAGTTCGAAGGGAGTGGAAAAATGGAGTTCAGACTTCGGATTCGGATGCTCCGCGGCGAGGCGCCGCATGAATTCCTCCCGATCGGCCTTGCGGATCATTTCTTTTCTCCCTTCTTTTTCTAGGTTAGGACGAGGAGCGTCCCGATTTTCGCACCTGCGCGAGGATATCGGCGACAAGCCCCTTGCGGGTGGTTTGACGGCGCCGCTCGAGTTCGGCATTGATCTCGGCCTGCCGCGCGGCGCGGCGGACGGCGGTTTTTTCATAGGCGGCCTTGGCGCGGCGGGCGTCTTCGTCGGTCCAGGAGCGCCCGGGTTCGATGAACTCGATCGTGTCCATGGGGCAGGCGGGGACACAGAGGCCGCAGCCCGTGCAGTCGGCTTCGAGCACCGCGTAGAGGTGCTTCGGAACGCCCGTGACGGCGTCGACCGGACAGGCGTCCTCGCACCAGCCGCAACCGATGCAGCCTTCCGCCTTCACACGTGCGACGGCAAAGGGCATTTCGCGTCCGTATTCGGGATCGAGCGGCGGGGGCTCGATCCCGAGAAGGTCGGCCAAGCGCCCGATCGTGCGCGCGCCTCCCGTAGGACAGCGGTTGATCGGCGCTTCCTTTGCGGCAATCGCTTCGGCGTAGGCGCGGCATCTCGTAAAGCCGCACTGCCGGCACTGCGTCTGCGGCAGGAGCGCTTCGACATCTTCGACGCGGATCACCAGAAAGACTCCACGAGGAGTTGGCCGGGCTTGCCGAAGCGCGGCGACGTGAGGCCGCGCTCCTTCAGAATCGCTCGGGCCGACTCGATGAATTCGGGATTGCCGCAGAGAATGACGCGGGCGTCTTCGGGAGAGATGCGTTTGCCTACGTGCTCTTCGAGTTCGCCCGAGGTGAGCAGCTGCGTGATGCGCCCCGTGAGGTCGCCTCGGCGCTCCTCCTCTTCTTCGCGGGTGGTTGCGACGACGACGGTGAGTTCGCCCGGGAAGGTCTCTTCCATCAGCTCGCGCGCGGGCGCAGCCTCTTCGAGCGTGCGCACGCTCTCGACGATGACGATGTCCTCCCAGGTCTTCCAGGTGATCGGGTCGTGCACGATCGAGAGGAAGGGGGCGAGCCCGGAGCCCGTCGCGAGAAGCCACAGGGTCTTGCCGCCCGCGACGCGCGCGGGGCGCAGATTCCCTTCGGCGTTTCCTTCGAGGAGCACCTCGGCGCCTGGTTCGAGTTCATGAAGGCGCGGCGAGAGACTGCCTTCGGGGACTTCGGTCACGAGAAAGCGAAGCGTTTCTTCATGTGGGGCCGAGGCGATCGAATAGGCGCGCATGACGGGGTGCCCGTCGACCGTGAGGCCGAGGCGGGCGAACTGGCCGGCCTCGAAGGGCCAGTCGCTCGGGCGCTCGAACGTGAGCTCGGTGAGCTTCGGCGCCACGACACGTTTTTCGCGCAGGGTGATCGTAATCATGGAAAAATCCTGAAAAAGAAAAGGGAGGCTCCCGTGGAGGCCTCCCCTCAGTAACGAGCCTTCGGATTGTAGCAAAGGCGTCGCCTGTGACCAAAGATTTTGCTCAGCGCTTCAGATACTGGAGCTTGTTCTTCACGCCGCTCCATTCGTCGGCGTCATCGGGATAGGGCTTGCGGCGGGTGATCGACGGCCATTCCTGCGAGAGTTCGGCGTTGAGCGCGATGAATTCCTGCTGATCGGCGGGGACGTCCTCTTCGGCGTAGATGGCGGCTTCCGGGCATTCGGGCACGCAGACGGCGCAGTCGATGCATTCGTCGGGGTCGATGACGAGGAAGTTCGGGCCTTCGCGGAAGCAGTCGACGGGACAGACGTCGACGCAGTCGGTGCGCTTGCAGTTGATGCAGCCTTCGCAGACAACGTGAGCCATGAAACGGATCTCCAAAAAAGAAAAAGTTCGGTTGGGAGGCGCCTCTTGCGTCAGTTCGCGCCTTGGGCGTCGTCAGACGTTCGTCCGACGGGAAAGAAGAGAATTGTAGTCTTTTTTCTCAAACAAAAAACACTTCCGCCGAGACGATTTTGCGTCCGTTCGCCCTCTTCGGGCTTCGTCAGGGACGCGCGTCGAGCACCCGCACGCGGCGCGAGGCGCTCCGTCCCGAGGGATCGGTCGCGGTGAGGCGGTGTACGCCCCGTTCGAGCTCCACGGGAAGGGGTTCGCCCGCCTTCGTGACGCCCAGCGGCGTTGCGCCGTCAAACCAGAAGAGGGGCGCGCGGTCGGCCGAGACGCCGCGCAGCACGACCTGCGCCCGATCGGGGCGCGAAGCCGTTCCCGTAAAGAGTCCGACCCCTTCGACGGGCTCGAGAATGTCGGGCGCGTCCCGGCTTTGTGCCGCGTCGCCGCAGCCCGGCATCCAGGGGGGAGGCGGCGTTTTCACGACGCCCGCAGCCAGAAAGGCGAGGGTTTCGCGCGCAGGCCAAACCTCCTGAATCCGCCGCTCGGTTTTTCCCTCTTCCCAACGGCAGGCGCGAAGGCCCGTTGCCCGGTCGATCCAGATTTCCCGGAGGACGCCCGTGTCGCGCACCGGTGATTTGCCGGGGATGAACCAGGCCGGGACCGTGTCGGTGCAACGCCCGTGCGGGATGTCGCCCGTGGCGCGGCAGACGTCGATCGAGACGACGCCTTCGGGTTTTTCTGCCGTTTGGAAGACGTCCCGCCCGTAGGTCGGATCCGACGCGAGGAGGCGCGCGACCGTTTTAAAGAGCGGCGCCGCCGCGTCTTCTCCCAATAGATGGGGGTTCGGGGCGTTGTCGAAGTTTCCGAGCCAGACGAGGGCGACGTAGGGACCGACGAGCCCCGCCGTCCAGGCGTCGCGAAAGCCGTTCGAGGTTCCCGTCTTGTAGGGCAGGGAAAGCGTTCGGCCGCTTCGCTTCAAGTCGTTTCGGGGATTGGCGAGCATCGCGCGCACGATCCAGGTGGCTTCGCGCGAGAGAAGTGGCACGGACGCCGTCTTCGGATCGTCGGCAAAGAGACGGGGCTCCGTCATGCGCCCGCCCGCGTGGAGCGCCGCGTAGAGTTTCGCGACGTTCAGGGGGGAGACTTCGGCGCCGCCGAGCACGATCGAGAGCCCGTAGTGTTCGCGCGGGAAGGGAAGCTTTATGTTCGCCCGCAGAAGGAAATCGTAGAGGTCGGGCGAAATCCGTCCAGCAAGATCGACTGCGGGGACGTTTCGGCTCATCCGCAGAGCCTTCGCGGCGCCGACGGGCCCTTCGAAGCGCCCGTCCGCGTTTTCGGGTTCGTAAGCCGCAAAGCGCCGCGGCGTGTCAAAGAGAATCGTCTCCGAGTGAATGAGACCCTGATCGAGCGCCAGGCCGTAGACGAAGGGCTTCAGGGTGGACCCCGGACTTCTCGGGGCGACGAGGCCGTTCACCTGTCCTTCGATCGCGTCGCTGAAGTAGTCGGCGCTCCCCACTTCGGCGAGAATTTCGCCCGAACGGGCGTCGAGAAGCATGACCGCGCCGTTCCGAATGCCGTAGGGCGAAAGGCGCGAGAGGTGCGTGCGGAGCGCTTGGCGCACGCGCTCCTCCAAAGCCGAGTCGACGGTGATGCGCAGCGACGTTTGGTCGAGATGCCGCCCGTCGGCGAGCGCCCGGTCGGCTGCGTGGGGCGACAGGAAGGGAAGGCCCTTCTTCGAAAGACGTACGGGGGTTTCGAGCGCCCGCTTTTCCAGGGGCGAGAGGTCGGCGTTTTCCAGAAGACGCGCCGTGAAGCGCGCGTGCGCGGCCCGGAAGGCTTCGGTTCCGGGGCGTCTTGCGACAGGGTTTTGCGGCACGACCGCCAACGAAGCGGATTCCGAGGCGGTAAGTTGGCGAGCCGGCTTGCCAAAGTGCACGAGACTCGCCGCGCCGATCCCCGCAACGTTGCCGCCCCAGGGAAGAAGGTTGAGGTAGGCCTCGAGAATTTCCGCCTTTTCGTAGTGCGCTTCGTAGCGAAGCGCCCAGAAGATTTGCCCGAGTTTTCCCGCAATCGTTCTCGTATGAAGCCCGAGGCGCATGCGCGCCGTCTGCATCGTGACGGTCGAGGCGCCGATCGCACGTGATCCCGTCAGAGTCGACCAGGCGGCCCGAAGCAGAGCCGGGACGTTTACGCCCGGATGCTCGTAGAAGTAGCGGTCCTCGTAACGAAGAAGCGAGCGCACGACCGAGGGCGAGACGTCTTCCAAGGGCGTCCTGAGCCGGATCTGTCCGTCCGCGGCGCTCGTGACGCGAAGGAGAACGCCGTTTCGGTCCGTCACCGTCCTCGAAAAGGGGACGCCGTCGAGCAACGGCGGCGCGGGCAAGAGGCGGGGAACCGCGGCAAGCGCGAACACCCCCGCCAGCGCGAGGCCGGCGAGGGCGAGAAGCACCTTCCTTCGGCCCCGCCCTTTCGGGACGGGACCGGCTGCGTGGGGCGACGGCAAGGTTCTCTTCCTTTAGGGCACGAGCGTCCAGCGGGTCGTTCCGGTCACCGCTTCGCGCGCCGGACGGCGCACGTCCGAAACGGCTGCGGGCGGGACCGTCACCGTGCCCGGCAAACCCGTTCGAAGGACGGCGTCGACCGAGGTGGCGAAGCCAAAGGGCGTGCGAAGGAGGAACTGTACGCCGCCTTCGGTCTTCACGATCCGTTCGAGCCCGTCGCCCGCGGGGGCGAGCTCGCCCGAGGTTTCGAGCGTCGTTCCGGCGGGAAGGAGCTGAGAAACCGCCCAGAGGGCTTCGTTTCGGTCGCTTTCGGGCGTGAGCGTGATCGTCATGCGAAGCAGCGTTCCGGCGGGCAACTTCGTTTCGGGCGTCACTTCCGTGCCGTCTTCGAGCGTGAAGCGGCGATCGATCGAGACGCTTTCGGAGCGCGCGGCGGGTTTCGCCTCGTAGCCTTTGCGAAGCACCGTCCAATAGAGCGTTGCGTCGAAATTCGAGGCGCCGAAGGTCGTGCAGCCCGGCGCCGCGAGCACGGTCGTGCCCGACGTCCCCGTCGCCTCGGCCTTCTTCGCGTCGGGCGCGAGACAGGCGATCGCGGGCGCGGCGCTCTCGGTACGCTTCGCGGCGAGGAGCGTCAAGGCGCTCTGCAGCTTTTCGTCGTCGGACGCGAGCGCCGCCCTTGTCGCGTCGGAGACTTCGGCGAGGAAGGTTTCGGGAAGGCTCTTTTGCGCGAAGGTCGTCGTGCGCAAGCGCGCCTCGAGGGCGCTGAGAACCGTCGACGTCCAGGCGCCCGAAGGACTGGACGAGGTCTTCGCGGGGGCCTCGACGGGGATCTGCATTTCGCGCTCGGCCGCCGCGACGAGAAGGCCGGCGAGGTCCTCGGCGAGGTCGAGCCCGCGCGCGGTTGCGCGTTCGGTGAGAAGCGCGAGCGAATCCGCGACGAGTGTCCCTTCGCGGGTGAGCACCCAGAGGGCGTAGGCGGCGTCCCGGGCTTCTCCGAGATCGGCAGGATCGAGCGCGAGAAGGCGTTCGAGCGTTTCTTTCGCCTCCCGGAGATCCTGCGCGGACACGAGGTCGGGCGCTTGGGCGCGCAACGTGAGAAGGGCTTCCAGGTGCTCGGCCGCGGCAAAGAGCGTGTCCTCTTCGTAGAGGCGGCCCGCATCCGTTAGGTCCGAGAGAAGGCGCAGCGCAACTTCTTCGGGAGCGAGTCCGTAGACCGGAGCAAGGCGTTCGGCCGTTTCCTTCGCCATGGTGCGAAGCGGCAAAAGCGCGAGCGCGTCGGTGAGCGCCGCCGTCTTCGTGAAGGGACGCGGGTCGGCGAAGCCCGTGAGGAGCGCGACGGGCGTCGCCGAAGCGACGAGCGTCGTTTCCTCGTCAAAGGGCAGGAAGGCGTTCGAAAGCGTGAGACTCGGCGCTTCCTTCGTGAAGCGTCCCGTCATGACCTCCGTGCGCAGAAGCGACGTCGGACGAACGCTTCCTTCGAGCTTTGCCGTGACGCCCTCCATCAGGGCGTCGCTGCTCGAAAGCGAGGCTTCGAGCGTGAAGCGACCGAGGCGCGAGGCCGTGACGCGCACGGTTTCGGTACGGGTTTCGCCGGGACCGATTGCGACGGGGCGCTTCAGGGCTTGAGCGAGGAATTCTCCCTTCACCGTGAGCGTCCCTTCGAGAGGTTGGTCCGTCGTGTTCGTGATCCGAACGGGTAGGTCGACCGAGTCTCCTTCAAAGAAGGTGTTGGGCGCGGGAAGGCGAAGGAGGACGGGCGCAGTAACCGTCACGTCCTCCGAGAAACTCCCCGCCTTGTCGTCGGAAGCGCCCACGGCCATGAGGCGCACGCGTCCGGCAAAGCCTTCGGGGAGCTTCATCGTGAGGGGCGTGCCTTCCGGCCCCACCGGCACGATTCCGCTCCACCAGAGGGCGGGCGCGTCGTAGACCGTGCCGAAGGGATTGGCGAGCGCTCCGGACGCTTCGGCGACGAGGTCGCCCCCGAAGGCGGGGAGTTTCTGCGCGTAGGGGAAGCCTTCGGGCATGAGGCGCGAGAGGGTCTGGCGCGTCCCCACTTCGAGCGCGCGGTCGAGAAGAAGTCGGGCGAGGGGATCGGGCGTTTGATAGTTCGTGAGCGACAGAATTCCCTCGTCCACGGCCCAGACGAGGGCGCTGCCCTTTTCCTTGGCGTAGAGGGTGAAGTCGGTCGATCCGCCCGAGCCCGGAAGGATTTCGATCGTCCCGGGGAGCTCGGCCCTGAGACCGAGGTCGCGCGCCTTCGGGGCAATCGAGAGGGGGAGCGTCGCTTCGGCGTAGGGTTCGATGAGGCGCGCGTCCTCGCTCTTGGCGCGAACGAGCGAAAGCCGCCAGTAGGCGCGGCCCTCGACGCCCGCGGGAACGGGGAGTTCGAGCCGGTTTTCGCCCGCCTTCACCTTCACCCATTTCGCGGCGTGAAGTTTGTCGCTCTCGAGCGTCATCAGACCGAAGCCCTCGAAGGGCGACGCGACCGAAGCGGAGACGCTGCCGCCTTCGGGGATTTCCTCGGTGGCGAGGTGCACGCGCAGAACGGACGGAACTCTCCCGCCCGCGGCGGCCTGCCTGAGCGTCGCGTCGGCGACGGTGAAGGCGATGTCGCCGAGTTTCTCGCCCTTTTGGGTTTCGGCCGTAAAGACGAAGTCGCCCGCCTTGTCACTCGGAAGCGTCACGCGGGCTTCGCCCGAGGCGTCGAGCGTCACGACCGTTTCGTCGACGGGCTTCCGAATCGCCGTCGAACGGAAGGCCGCGCGGCCGTCGGCGGTCGTGACGAGTTCGCGCACGTTCGAGCGCTCGCTTCGAACGAACTTCACGCGTTCGCCCGCGAGGGGCTTCAGATCGCGGTCGACGAGCTTTACGCGCAGGGCGCTCTTTTCGCCCGTCGCGAGGAAGGTCGTCCCCGCGCCTTCGATGCGCCAGCCGAGCATCGATTCGGCGGGCGAGACGAGCGTTTCGACGACCTTCGTCGCCCCCGCGCGTCCCGGGGCTTCGAAGCCCTGGAGCACGACGCGGGCGCGCGCCGTGCGCCCGAAGAAATGTTCGGGCGGAATCGTGAGGCGGGCTTCGCCCTTGGCGTTCGTGACGAGGGCGGGCAGTTTGCGGTCGGCCGCCTGAGCATCGAAGGGGTGCGCGTCGAGGAAGACGAAATCGGGGTACCGTTCAAAGGAAATGGCGCCCGCCGCGCGCGTGAAGACGTTCGCCTCCACCGTACGCTCGGCCGCGGGCCCGCCGTAGAGTCCCGTCATCGTGAGCGCAAAGCGCGCTTCTTCGGGCGAGAGCCAGCCGGCGCGGCGCGTTTCGGGCGAGACGGAGATTTCCATCGTTTCGGGCGCGAAGGGCTCGAGCGCGACGGCCGTCGTGGAGAGCGTCACGTCGCCCGCGATCAGGTCGAAGACGAGTTTCCCGCTCGGGAGGTTGTCTTGGGTTTCATACGAGAATTCGACGAGTCCCGATTCGCCCGGCGTGACCGTTTCTTGAGCAAGCTCTTCGCCCGAGGGACCCGTGAGGCGTACGCGAAGCGGAAGGTCTGCGGACGGCGTCGACCAGTCGCGGGCCTTGACCAAGGCGCCGAAGCGCGCGGTTTCGCCCGGACGCACGACGCCGCGTTCGGCAAAGCTGAGTCCGAGGAGCGCGTCGGCGGAGGCGAGACGTCCCGCCGCGCCGCGCTCGGCCGCGCCCGTGAGGTTCGAGGGATCGGCGAGCGAAAGTAGCGAGAGGTCGCCGTCCGTTCCGCGCACGAAGAGGGCCGCAGGCTTTTTGTCCCGCGTCCAGGCGGCGTCGACCGCGATCGAGAAGCGTCCTTCGGCGTCGGTCTTTCCTTCGGCGAGAACGCTCCCGTTGGCGGCGAGAAGCGTCACGGCGTCTCCCGAAGAGGGTTCGCCCGTCGTGAGGCGTGCGTCAAAGAGCGTCACGGTGCCGTCGGGCGTTTCCTTGGCGAGAAGCGCACGGTCGGAGACGAGCGTCGTTCTCACCGTGCGGGCGACTTCGCGCCATTCGCCCTTTTCGTCTTTCGCTTCGCCGGCGAGAGTGACCTGGTAGAGGCCCGCTTCTTCGGGAAGTTCAATGCGGCTCCATGCGCCGTCCTTCACCGAAGCGCCTTCCTTCATGGCGACGAGGGCGGGCGTGAGCTCCCGAATGTCGGCGAGTTCGTCGGCGTGACGTACGACGTCGAGGCCGTTCCAGGCCTGCATGACCTGAGCGGCAAAGGGGGCGCGGATCTTCGCGATTTCGGCGCGGATGCGCTCGGCTCCGCGGACCGTGAAGGGGAGGCCTCGCTCGCCCGAGAGCGTCATGAGATTGCCGGGGAGCAGGAACTGGATTTCCGGGCGCAGAACGGGCGTGCGGAAAACCTCGGTCCAGGCCTTGGCGAGTTTCGCCCCCTCGGGGCCCGTGCCCTGTGCGAGCGAGACGTGGACCCAGCGGTTCGCGGGAGCGTCGAACTGCAGTCGAACTGCGTCGGTCGGAAGATCGGCCGACGTGACGGGCGTGACGGCTACGGGCGTTCCGCGCGCAAGAACCGCGTCCGAAAGTTCGCCCGCCCTCGACCAGTCGGCCGCGTCCGGGGCGTCCTCGCGCCACTTCTCGGGCAAAAGTGTCAGGCGAAGGTTTTTGAGGACGTCCGCGGGCGTCATGCGCATCGAGGGCGTCAGCGCGAGTTCGTAGACGGAGCGCAAGTCGTCCGTGCGGGCCGCGAAGACGCGGGCGTTTTCGACGTAAAAGAGTTCGTCCCTGCCCGGAACGCGCAGGTCGAGTTTTGTCGACTCAAAGCCTTTTGCGACGCGCGGGCGGAGTTGTTCGGACTGATCGAGCCGGGAGGCGACGCCCGGAAGCTCGAAGGTGGCCGTTCCCGTCGCATCGGGGAGCGCCCGCACGGTCATGCGCACGTAGACGCCGAGACCGTCGTCGGTCCATTCAAAGGAGGGCTTTTCAAGCGACAATCCCTTTGGGAGGCGCATCGCGAAGCGCGACTCAAAGGCTTTCCGGTCGGGCGCCGACGAGAAGCGCAGGTCGAGCGTCACGAGTTTTGCGCCCGCGGGCGTGCGGTCCGCCCAGAAGCGGACGTTCGACGAAAGAAGCGAGAGGGGTTTTGTTCTGAGCGTGAGCGCCGTGGCGGCGAGTTTCGTTCCGACCGGAAGCGAGAGCTTCGAGAAGTCGAAGCGGTATTCCTTCGCGGCGGGCCAACTTTCGGCGGGCTCGAACGTGAGAAGCGTGCTCGAGAGCCAGCGCCAGGTTCCCCGCACCGCGGGCGTCATGACGACGCCGTCGCTTCGAAGACGCGAGCCGATCGGACGGCGGCAGGCGTCGTACCAGTCGTCTCCGTACTGCTTTTTGCAGACCTCTTCGTCGGGCTGGAAGTTGAAGTAAAGCGGCGCTTTCCCGTCGTAGGGAACGTCGGTCTGAACGCGAAGCCAGGCGGTGGGCTCCGCCTCTGCGGCAAAAGCGTTCGTCGTGGCGGCGGCGAGAAGGGTGAGGGTGAAAACGGTGAAACGCATGACGCCTCCGAAAATGGCTCACATTGCCTTGAGCTTAGAGGAAGGCGGACGAAAGAGCTATGAGCGGAAGGCACGAATTGCAACAAAGCATGAGGAAGAAAGGCGCTTTTACCTACCTGAGGGAGGATTGGGATTTACGAAAATGGCGCGTCCGCACATCAAAATCAGCGGCATTGGACGCCCCGCCGCACAAAATTCCTCTCCCCCCAAAAAAAGGAGGCGTCGCTCCGTCAAGCGACGCCCCGTAAAGAGAGGAAGGAGAGAAAAGGCCGATCGATCAGAGAGCCTTTTCACGAGCCGCGTTTTCGCCCGCGATCTGGCCGAAAACGAAGCAGTCGAGAACGGCGTTGCCGCCCACGCGGTTCGTGCCGTGGATGCCGCCCGTGATTTCGCCCGCGGCGTAGAGACGCGGAATCACGGCGCCGGTCCAATCAAGGCACTGGGCCTTGACGTTGGTGTTGAGGCCGCCCATCGTGTGGTGAACGGTCATGCCGGTGTAGCAGGCCCAGAAGGGACCGACTTCGATGCGCTTCGTGAGGTTCACCGGGGTCTTGCCGAAGTCCGTGTCCTTGCCGTTCTTCACGAATTCGTCGTTGTAGCGGCGGATCGTCTTTTCAAGACCGTCCGGATCGACGCCCATCTTCTGGGCGAGTTCGCGGATCGTCGGAGCCGTCCAGGCTTCGTTGATTTCGATGCCCTTCATGATGGCGTTGCGGTTCACTTCGTCGTAGGACATGAAGTTTTCGTTGTCGCACACCGTGTAGGCATAGCGTTCCGGCGTCGAGAGCACGGCGTCGCGGATCACGTCGCGGCGTTCGCCTTCGTTGACGATGCGGTTGCCGCGCTTGTCGACGTAGATCGAGCCGTTCACGTTGAAGTTCAAAAGGAGCTTCATCTTCTTGCCGGCGGGAGCCCCCGGGGTGGACTGGATGAAGTCCATGCCGACGAGGTAGCCACCCACGCGCACGGCCGCCATCGCGGCTTCGCCCGTGGCGCCCGGCAGGTTGTCGGTGCCGAGGCCCTTGACGCGCGGGTCATGGAGTTCGCGCAGATAGGCGTTGGCGGAGAAGCCGCCCGCGGCGAGTACGACCCCGCGCTTGGCGCGGATCATGCGGCGTTCCTTCTTGGCGTTTTCGATGACTACGCCCACGACGTCGCCTTCAAAGGGCTTTTCGCGGACGATTTCGACGAGACCCCAGCCCGTGACGACCTTGACGCCCAAGTCGTTGGCGGCCTTCGTCAGAACCGTGCCGTAGCCCTGTCCCTTCGGGAGGGCGGGGATGTGGGAGCGCGGATAGAGGGCGCCGAAGATCTGGATGACGTTGTCCTTGAACTTCATACCGAGGCTTTCAAGCCAGGTGATGGCGCCGTAGGCGTTTTCGCAGAGAACGCGAACGCGTTCGGGGTCGCCTCGGAAGTCGCCTGCGGCGAGCGTCTGCTTCATGTGGTTTTCGGGGCTGTCCTTAATGCCCTGACGGGGCTGACGGACCGGGTCGGCCGCATTGATGAAGCCCTGGGAAACGAGGGTGTTGCCGCCCGTGAACGGCATCTTTTCGTAGACGACGACGTCCTTGGCGCCCGTTTGGGCGGCCTTGACGGCGGCGGCCATGCCGGCGCCGCCCGCGCCGATGACGATGACTTCGTGGGTTTCGTCCCACTTGACGCCTTCGGAGCCCATGGCGTGGCTCAGGCCGGCGACGCTGCCGGCGGCGACGCCGGCGGCAACCTTCAGAAAGCTGCGACGGTTGACGGTGGACATAAGAGCATCTCCTTTGCTGTGACTCTCGACGAGGCGGCGTTGCGGCGCCGCCCCCTGATTTCGAGTGTCATTTTTGCGGACGTTCTTACGCGCGTAATTTGCGGACCGTCAAGACTTCGTCATTTTCTCGGAAAAAGACGTCCCGGCGTCAGAGAGGCGTCTCCCGCAGAAGGGGGTCGAGTTCGTGCGAGATCGCTTCGAGTTCCTTGGCGGTGTGAAGACCGAACTTCGCGTAGATCTTCGCGCGGTGGCCCTGCACGGTGCGCTCGGAGAGCGTGAGGCGCTCCGCCACCGCACGGTCGTTGAGGCCGGAGAGAAAGAGGGCGAGGATTTCGCGCTCGCGCGCGGAGAGCTTCTGAAAGCTGTCGCGCACGGCGTCGCCCCCGGTGAGTCCCGCGCGTCGCTGACGGTCGACTTTCACGGCCTGATCGATCGCGTCAAGGAGCTTCTGGTCGTCGACGGGCTTCAGCAGGAAGTCGAGCGCCCCGCGTTTGAGCGAAGCGATCGCGACGTCGATGTCGGCGTGCCCCGTGATGAAGACGATCGGAAGCTTGAGGTTTCGCTTCTGCATTTCTTCCTGAAGTTCCAATCCCGTCATGTTGGGCATCCGAACGTCCAGAAGGAGGCAGCCCGGCACCCTGGGATCGTCTTCCACAAGAAAATCGAGGGCGCGGCGATAGACCTTCGTGCGCCAGCCTTCGATGTCGAGCATGAGGGAAAGGGCTTCGCATACGTCGCTTTCGTCGTCGACGATGCGGATGAGGGCGTCTTGCGGAGGCGTGGTCATTCTTCGTGTCCTTCGGAAGGTTCGGTTTCAGGGGCGCTGCGGGCAAAGGGCGGAAAATCGAGGCTCACCGACAAGCCGCCCGACTCGCGGGCGCGGTAGAGAAGCTTGGCGCGGTGCGCTTCGGCAATGGATTGTACGATGACAAGCCCCAGGCCCAAGCCTTCTTCGTTCGTCGTCGAGAAGGGCGTGCCGAACTTTGCGACTTCTTCCTCGGAGAGAAGGCGCCCGTCGTTTTCGACCGTGAGGCGAATTTTTTCGGAAGTTCGAATGAGGCGCACCCGAACCGGGCTCGACGCCTTCGCCTCCTCCGTCGCCCGTTGGGCGTTCTTGAGAAGGTTGAGGAGAAGAAGGAAGAGTTCGAGTCCGTTTCCTTCCACCACGGTTTCCTCTTCGGGGAGTTCGAGCGTCACGGCCGTGCGGCTTGACTTCGACTGTCCGACTTCGTTTACGACTTCTCGGGCGACTTTCTTCAAGTCGACCGGATTTTCCCGACCGTCGCGGCGTTTGGCGTAGGAGCGCACGCGCTCGATCATGTCGGCCGAACGCCCGAGCTGCGCTCGAAGCGTTTTGAGACACTCGGCGATCCGTTCGTCGTCGCCCTCGCGAGCTTCGCCCGCTTTGGAACGCCGCAGAAGCGTTTCGAGTCCGCGCAGCGCATAGCGCATCGCGGAAAGAGGCTGGCCGAGGTCGTGCGCGAAGATGCTCGAGAGCTGCTCGACCGTTCTCGTTCGCTGCAGCGCGTCAAGCCGTCCCGTAAGCTTGCGGGCGGTCTCTTCGGTCTCGCGCTCCCGTTCGATCGAGGCTTCGAGTTGGCGCGTGCGGCGAACGACGAGTTTTTCGACACGCCACCAGTGGAGCACCCAGGTCGAGAAGACGCCGAGAAGGAAGAGAAGGACGGGCCAGAATTCCTCAAATACGCGTCGTACGGTCCAGTGCCTCAGATATTCGTAGGGACCGACGCGCAGCGTGCGAAAGAGCTTGTTGATGTCTTCGAAGTTCGTGGCGAGCGACCAGCTGTAGCCCGCGGGCGTCTCGTCGGGCTTCATCGAAAGGAGCGCGAGGGCGACGCGGTGCGTAATGGCCGCAGGCGTATGGGGGACGACCGCCATGGTCCAGCCCGGATAGGCACTCGTCGAATAGCGGCACCCGAGGCGCTCTTCCCGGGGGCCGGAGCGGCGGTTGATGAAGCGGAATTTTCCCTGAAACTCGGGGTGACGCTTGGAAATCCCCTCGACCATGCAGGCGCGCAGGAACCCGACGTCGGCTCGGCCTTCAAGCACCGCCCGCATCACTTCCACGGGGCGGTTGTTCGTGAAGATCGTCTCGCGAAAGAAGCGGTCGGGGTCGTAGCCGGCCTTGGCGATTTCGCCGAGGTTGATTTGGTAGGTCATGAAATTGAGCGGATGGGTCGAGACCGCGGTCTTGTCTTCGAGCGACGCGAGGTCGGTGAGATCCTTTCGGTCCGCGCGCACGAAGATCGCGCCCGCCACCACCTGATTCGGATCGGGAAAGTTGGGCGAAATGAGGGTCGCGACGTCGCGCACGCCCTTCTGGAGCATCGTTACGTAAAAGCCCGAGCTTCCCAGAAAGAATTCGACCTCCCGCCGCTCGATCGCGCGCGTGAGTTCCGTCGTCGTGTAGTAGTGCGCTTCGATGCGCAGTTCCGGAATCTGTTTTTGCAGATACTCCACCATCGTCTGCTGCACGTTGTCGCGGCGGCTCAGATACGAAGTTTCCGACTCAAAGTTGAGAAGCCCGATGCGGACCGTCGTGGGCGAGACGGCGTGCGCCGCGCCCTGCGCAAGGCAGAGGGAGAGAAGAAGCGCCGAAAAGAGTCGGCGGCAAAGAGGGGCGGAGGGGAGAATGGACATGGTGTACGCGGGATGCTTGATGCCGTCGATTATGCCCGTCTTCTGCTACGATGAAAAGATTTTCCACTTCTTCCCGTCTTTTTCCCGCCGGATGCCGACCGAGACGCCCCTTTTCCGCAACGACACGCACCGCAAGATTGTGCACGTCGACATGGACGCCTTTTACGCGTCGGTCGAGCAGCGCGACCGGCCCGAACTGCGCGGGCGGCCGATTGCGGTCGGGCACGCCGACGGGCGCGGCGTCGTGGCGACGGCAAGCTACGAAGCGCGACAGTTCGGCGTTCGAAGCGCCATGCCGTCTTCGCGCGCGAAGCAGCTCTGCCCCGAACTCATTTTCGTCGAAAGTCGCATGAGCCACTACAAGGCCGTTTCGGCGGAGATTCACGAAATTTTCCGACGCTATACCGAAGTGATCGAACCCATTTCGATCGACGAAGCTTTTCTTGATGTCACGGAAAACAAGGCCGGCCTCGCACTCGGCGTGGAGGTGGCCAAAGCCATCAAAATGGCGATCCGAACGGAACTTCATCTCGTAGCGAGCGCGGGCGTCTCCTACAACAAGTTTCTCGCAAAGGTCGCGTCCGACTGGCGAAAGCCCGACGGCCTCTGCACGATCCATCCGGATCGAGCGCTCTCCTTCATTGACCGGTTGCCGGTCGAAGCCTTCTGGGGCGTCGGACCCGCGACGGCGAAACGCCTGCATGAACTGGGGCTGGATTCCGCTGCGAAAATCCGGGCGCTCTCGCTCAATGAGCTGATCGATCATTTCGGTGAAATGGGAGGCATTCTCTATCAATTCTCGCGCGGCATCGACAACCGTCCGGTGCGCCCCGAGCGCATTCGAAAAAGCGTGGGCTGCGAAGAGACGTTCGGAGAGGACATCCGCCACAGGGCGCTCCTTGAGGATGCCCTGCGGCGCCTTGCGGAAGAGCTCGAGGGGCGGCTCGCGCGTTCCGGTTTTCGCGGTTCAACCCTCACGCTCAAAATCCGCCACTACGACTTCACGACAAGAACGCGGAGCGTCTCGGTCGGGACGGCGATCACGGACCGAAGGGAGATCCTGCGGCTTGCCGACGAACTTTTGGACAGCGCCGAACTCCCCGAACGCGGCGTGCGGCTTTTGGGGCTCACCGTGAGCACGCCCGTCGACGAGCGGCAGCCGCTCCTCTTCGACTTGGCGTTGATGCCGGCGGGTTGATCTTTCCCGAATGACGAAAAGGGGCGCCGCGGCGCCCCCTTTCGAGTGAGTGGAAAACCGGCTCAGCGGTTGCCCTGGAATATGTCTCGATACATCGACCAGACGCCCGCCTGCGCGATGGACGTGAGGAAGACGACGATGAAGGGCGTGAAGTAGCCCCAGGCTGAGGGAATCCCGACGGCGATGGAGATCAGAACGCTTACGGCCGAGAGGGCGGCGGTGAGAAGCCCGAGCACTAGCACGAAGGCGAGGACGGAGGCCCAGTTCTTGAGAATCCCGAAGAAGGAATAGAAGATGCTCTGCATCGGCGCCTGACCCGCGCGGTGAATGAGAAGCGGCGGGAAGGTGGTGGCCATCCAGAGAAGGATGTTGAGAAGGAGGGCGACCAGGGCGGCGGTCGTCGGAAAATTTGCGAGGACGCTCTCGATCGCGATCCCCTCTTCGTCGATCACCCAGGCGGCGATTTGATCGCGACCGAGCAGGGCGAAGACTGCCGAGATGATTTCCATGGCGACGGCCGAGACGATGCCGATCGTAAAGAGACCGACGCGGCCCGCCCGGTTGTCCCAGGCGGTTTTGAGCGGCGTGTAGCGCGGAATGCGCCCGTCGAGCGAATCGCGGGCGCCTTCGGCCGTGAGAATCACGCCGAAGGGCATCCAGAGCGACGCGAGAACGAGCCCGACGAAGGGGAGGCTCGAGAGAATCCCCATCATGAGGAGGTTGAAGACGACGATCCCGGAAAGAGCGACGGGTTGGTTCTTGAGCGCCCGAAGGGCTTCACGAAACCAGACGAGACCTTGGGAAGCGGGAAGGGCCATGACGAAAGAAAATCAGAGGAAAAACGGAAAAGGCCGCCGGGATTCCGGCGGCCGGAAGCGAAGGAGACTCGGAATTACCAACCGAACTGCAGGAACTTCGGCGTACCGAGGGTGCCCTGGGAGTTGCCGCCCGGGCTCGTGTCGATGGGACGCTCGGCGCGGTTTTCCATCGTGTAGGGAATCTGCGTCGATCCCGGGGTCACCACGTACTCGGTGACGCGGTTGTCCTGGTCGCGCACAGCCTCGATCTTCGTGCGCTTTTCGGGGACCTTCGGGACGACGCCCTTTTCACGGTCTTCCCGAGCCTTGCGGATGTCCTCTTCCGAAGGAGCAAGCGACATGCCCTCTTCGGGAGACTTCTTTTCGAGCACGACCTTGGGCGGCGGCAACGTTTCGCGCACCGTTTCGCTGTCGCCCGCATAGGGAGGCGGGGCGTCGAGCGGAGCGGCGTTCACGGTCGCCGCGAAGGAGCCGAGCATGAGGAGTGTGCACCAAATCTTGCGCATGGATTTTCTCTTTTTTGTGAAAGGGGATGCTGACCGGCCGGAAAGGCCGGGACCCACTTCTATTTTGCCACGGCAAGTCCGTGGACGGTTCGGCAAAGCGGGTTTTCCGAGTGAGAAATCATTGCCGCGCGGGGAGGGACGGGCGCTTCCCGCTATACTTTCGCCATCGCGATTTCCGGCCAACAAGGAAAACATGGCAAAGATTCTCTTGATCGACGGCTCCAACTACCTCTTTCGCGCCTATCACGGTCTCCCCGACCTGCGTACGAGCTCGAACGAACCGACCGGAGCCATGAAGGGTTTTCTCGGGATGCTCGGCAAGGTATGGAGCCTCACGAAGCCCGACTACGCGGCGATCGTCTTCGATGCGCCCGGGCGCAACTTCCGCCACGAACGCTTTCCCGAATACAAGGCGAACCGTCCGCCCATGCCCGACGATCTGCGCGTGCAGATCGGGCCGCTGCGCGAAATCGTCGAGAAGCTCGGCTGGCCGATTCTGTCCGTTTCGGGCGTGGAAGCCGACGACGTGATCGCGACGTTGGTAAAGCGTGCCGAAGCCCTGGGCCTCGACGCCGTCATCGCCACGGGCGACAAGGACATGGCGCAGCTTGTGAACGACAAGACCGTCCTTCTCAACACCATGAACAACAAGTTCTACGACCGTGAGGGCGTGATGGAGAAGTACGGGGTCTACCCCGAGCGAATCATCGACTACCTTGCGCTCATGGGCGACAAGGTCGACAACGTGCCCGGAATCGAAAAGTGCGGCCCGAAGACGGCGGCGAAGTGGATCGCCGAGTACGGGTCGCTCGACGGCGTCGTCGCGAACGCCCCGAACGTGAAGGGAAAGATCGGCGAAAACCTCCGCGCGGGACTCCCCTTTCTCGAGGACGCCCGCGCGCTCGTCACGATCAAGTGCGACTGCGAGGTGCCGGGCGTCGACGACGTTCGCGGACTTCTCGTGAAGCCCGCCGATCCGGAGGCGACCGCCGCCTTTGCGCGCCGTTGGGAAATGTCGGTGTCGACTCTGAACCGCGCGGCCCCGGGGGGCCTCTCCTTCGATGCGCCGCCCGCACAGGCGACGCTCGAAGACGCGCTCAAGGCCGCGGCTGTTTCGACCGCCTTTGAAGAAGAAAAGCCCGCGCCGCGTCGTGAGGCGTCCGCCTTCCTCGAGGCGGGACTGCCCGACGAAATGCTCTACGAAAAGGTCCTTCCCGACGGCTGGGGGAAGGTCCTCGAAGCGCTCCAAGCCTACACGGGCGAGTCGCCCGTGGCGCTCTCCTTCCTTTGGGAAGGAACGCCCGACGACGCCGATTGGGTGGGAGTCGCCTTTTCGCTGCAGCCGCTTGTGAACTACGTGCTGCCCCTGGACCTCTTCGACAAAGCGGCCTTCGTAGAGACCTTCGGAGCGTGGTTTGCGTCCGGCGCGCCGAAGGTGATCCACGACGCGAAGACGGCTCTTCACTATCTCGGGCGCGAAGGGATCACGGTGGGCGGAACGCTCGACGACACGATGCTCATGAGCTACGTCCTCGAAGCGCATCTGCCGCACGACGAAGGAAAACTCGCGGCGCGAAGGCTGGGGCGTCTTCTCCCCGCGCGCGAGTCGATTTTCGGAAAGGGCGCGAAACGCCGCCCGGCGCGCGACTTCTTTGAGGACGGGGACCATCTCTGGCGGCTGCTGGCCGAAGAGGTCGGGTGCCTTCGCGCGCTCTGGAGCGTGCTCGCGGGCGAGCTCGCCGACGACGAGCGGCTCGAGACGATCTATCGGACGATCGAGCGGCCGCTTCTCCGCGTTCTCTACCGAATGGAGGAAAACGGGGTCGACATCGACGTGAAGCGCCTTGCCGAACAGAGCGCCGAACTTACGCTTCGCATCGACGAACTCGAGAGAGAGGCCCACGAATTGGCGGGCCACCCCTTCAATCTCGCGAGCCCCATGCAGCTCTCGCAGGTGCTCTTTGAGGAAATGGGCCTTCCCGCCAAGAAGAAGACCGCGACGGGAGGACATTCGACGAACGAAGAGGTGTTGACCGAACTCGCCTACGACTATCCGCTCCCCAAGATCATTCTCGAACACCGTCGTCTCACCAAGCTTCGCGGGACCTACCTCGACAAGCTCCCGAAGATGGTGAGCGCGCGCGACGGGCGCGTGCACACGACCTTTGGGCAGGCTACCGCCGTGACGGGGCGTCTGACGAGCGTGGATCCGAATCTCCAGAACATTCCGGTGAGAACCGAAGAGGGCCGGCGCGTGCGCGAAGCCTTCATTGCGAGACGGGGGGCCGTCATCGTCTCGGCCGACTATTCGCAGATCGAACTTCGCATCATGGCGCATCTCTCGGGCGACGAAGGGCTTCTCGCCGCCTTTGCGCGCGGCGAAGACATTCACCGCGCAACCGCGGCGGAAGTCTTCGGACGCAAGGTGGAGGACGTTACGCCCGACGAGCGCCGCATGGCGAAGGTGATCAACTTCGGACTCATATACGGGATGAGCGAATTCGGGCTCGCGCGCAATCTCGGGCTCGACCGCAGGGTGGCGAAGGCCTACATCGACAAGTACTTCACGCGCTATCAGGGCGTGAAGCGTTATATGGAAAGGATGCGAAGCGAAGCGCACGATCGCGGTTTCGTCGAGACGGAATTCGGGCGCCGCCTGTGGCTCCCCGACATCGAATCGAACCGCGCCCCCGTGCGGCAGGCGGCCGAGCGCGCGGCCATCAACGCCCCGATGCAGGGGACGGCGGCCGACCTCATCAAGCTCGCCATGTGCCGCGTGGCCGAGTGGCTCGAAAAGGACGGGCTCGCCTCAAAACTCATTCTTCAGGTGCATGACGAACTCATTCTCGAGGTCCCCGAAGAAGAGAAGGCGGTCGTGATGGAAAAGCTCCCCGCCATCATGGCCGGGGTCGCGCAACTGCGCGTGCCGTTGCTCGCCGAAGTGGGGGCGGGCGCCAACTGGGGCGAGGCGCACTGAACGTAAAAAGCCCGAACGAAAACGGGGACCGTCGGCGGTCCCCGTTTTTTCAAAGGAAAAGAGCGGATTACTTCGCGGGCGTGAGGCGCATGAGTTCCGCGCCCGAGGCGTCGGTCAGGACGAGGACGCCCTCTTCGGTGAGCGAGGCGCCCTGCGTTTTGCCGAGATTTTCAAGGAATACCTGTTCCACCTTCATGGAGTCGGGCGAGCACATCATCATGGTCGTGCCCATCTTCGAGAAGGTGAACTTGCCGTCTTCCACCGTGAAGGATCCCATCACGCGGTTGCAGCCCGAGACGCCTGAGACGCGGCCGTCTTCGGAGAAGGCAAGCGACGGCGTTTGTTCGGCCTGGGCGATGGAGGAGGCATCCCACGTGAAGCTCTGGCCGGCGAGGGCGTTGCCGATGTCGGAGCCCTGCGTCGCGCAGGCCGAGAGCAAAAGAGCGGAAGAGGCGAGGAGAGCGAAGCGGAAGGCGCTGTGCATGAGGGAATTCCTTTGATCAGAAGAGGTTTTTCAATACTGTTGCGGGCATTCTAGCGAAGGACGACCGGAAAAGGCATGACGAAACGTTTCGAATCGCAAGCGGGAAGCAAGCGTTGACCGGACATTGGCCGTGTCCGAGGCGGTACAGCGCGTTGCACTCTGCGATAATGACGATTTTCCATCGTTATACGGAGTTTTACGTGGTCCGTTCCCGATCCAACCACCGAAAGGAGCCGTCCATCCCCGAGCCCGCGACCCGGGAGGAAATGCTCTCCCTGCTCGCCGTCACGCTGTGCGGCGGTGGAGAGTATTCTCCGGGCCTTCTGCAATACCGACTCGAAAACTTGGGCATGTCCCGCGTCCGCGCTAGGGAGATTCTTCGGGAAGCTGTCGAGAAAGGGTGGGTATTGGAAGTTTCGGGGGATGCTTACTACAGTTGGGACGAGCGTCTGCAGCTGACCTCTCCGGGGTTGGGGTACCTGTTGGAAAACGGCTCCGCCAAGAGCGTGTTGGAGTGCGCTGAACGGGCCCGTTGCTTTTACTCCGAAGCGCTCGAGAGGTGTCGGCATGGAGATTTCATCGGCACGAATTTCGACGACGCCACCATCCTGTTTCTCTGCGGCATCGAGGCCTTCGAGGAGGGGAATTCGGGAAAGACGAGCCATTATTTGGACCGAATCGGCGCGCAGATGCTGCAACTGTGGGGGAGACTGTACGGTATCGGATTGATCGCATTGGCGGTTCGGACGGAAAAGTACCGCTCTCTCGCGTCTCTTTTCCCCGACGAGTTCCTCGTCGGTTTGTTTGAGGAGCTGTGTCTCACGCATCCGAACCAAAGCGCCGCGGAGTTGTGGGGAGAGGAGGGACGAACGCTTTTCCTCGCCTCTTTCAAAAACAGGGAGGCCGGCGCGGTTGTGCACGACTGGTTCGTTTTTCGGGAGGATTTTCTCGCGCACGGAAATCCCCGGGCGGCTCTGGAGAAAACCCGGGGAAGTTTTTGGGCGTACGCGCTCGAAGGGATCGTCGCCCTTGCCGAGGAACAGAATCCGACTGCGGCTCTCTGCGCCTTTGAAAAAGTTCTCAAAACTTACCGCGGCGGCCGCAAACGTCTTTTTGAGGAGCCTGAGCTCAACTGGTTCTACGGGATCACGCTCTACCTCAACCGCGAGAATCCGAAGGTCATTCGGAAGATGACGCAGTTGCTCGGCCTCAAGAAAGTGGTCGAGACGAATGATTTCGATGCGTTCAAACTCCTTTTGATGCACGGACTTTCGCAAGAAATCCCGTTGTTCCTTGTTAGCGACATGGCCCGCCATGCGGATTTGCAAATCGATCAAAACGTTCGTTCTCTTTCGGCTTTCATCACCGTCACTGCTCTCTACGCCTTCCGTCACGAACAAAACTTCGTGTCGCCCATTCGTCTCCATTCGCTGACGGCCCTCTGGGGAGCCTTCTGCGCGGAAGTCGCCCGTGCGCTTCGCGATGAGAAGGAGGGAAAGTACGCCGAGACGTACCACATGCCCGCCCTATTGCCGCGCTTTGAAAAGAAGGCCGAGTGGGAAGTTCTGCTCGAGCGGCTCGAAGGGCTTGGCAGGACGGCTGAAGCGGAGCGCAAGGTCGCTCACCCGACGGGAGTCGTGCGCACGGCCGTCGCCTATCTCTGGGACCGCCGGAGTCGGGAACTCTCGCTTCGGCTCAGAAAAACGAAGGACGAAGGCCTCACCTGGAGCAAGGGGACGCAGCTGTCGGTCTCCGCTTTCGCCAAGGGTACGGCGGAGATGGACGAGCGCGATCTGCGCGTGGCGCAGTCGGTCTACCATCCGGGCGACAGGAAAAATCTTTGGGCGATCAGCACCAACAAGGCTTTGATCGAACTCATCGGCTGCGAGCGCGTCTTCGACGCCGAGGACCCCGATCGCCGCATCGAAGTGGTGGAGGAACCCTTCAGTCTCTTCGTCACGCAGGAGGAGGGAGGGTACGCCGTGCATTCGAACCTCTCGGATGATTTCGACCGGAGGTATCTCTGCGATGTGCAGAATCGTCCAGACGGGGCGATCGTCGTGGTGCGGCCTTCAAAGGAGGAGCGCGAAATTCTCTCGGCAACGCAGGGCAGCGACATTCTCTTTCCGCCCGAAGCGAAGGCGCGCCTCACGAAGTATCTCGAAGGTCTCTCGAGCCGCACGCCCGTGCTCTCAGATCTTTTGAAGCAGTCGACGGCGCTTGAGAAAAAGAAGGGCGACGCCCGCGTCACCTTCCGAGTGCGTCCGCAGGGCGACCGCTTTCACATCTCGGCGTTGGTTCGGCCGCTCGTGAAGGAAAGGCTCGTGTGCCGGCCCGGTCTGGGCGAAGAAACCGTCGCCTTCAACGTGCAGGGCAAAGCCCTGCAGGTCGTTCGCGACTTGAAGGCCGAAGCCGGAAACTGGAGGACGATGGAGGCGGCCCTCGCATCGCTCGAAGACGTGCGCGAGGACGACACCGGTTGGAATGCGCCGCTTCGCGAAACGCTCGAGCTTCTCGACGCCGTGCGCGCACATCCAAAGGAAGCCGTGCTCGAGTGGCCCGAAGGCGAAACGGTCGTCGTGCGGCACTCGCCGCTTTCCTTTGACAATTTTGCGTTGAGCCTCACGAGTCTGGGCTCGTGGTTCGAGATGAAGGGCGGCGTCACGCTCGACAACCGTTCGGTCCTCACGGTGGCCGAACTTCTGAACCGCATCCGCTCGGCTGAAGGCAACTTCATTCGACTCAGCGACAAAGAATACGTGGCGCTTACCGAATCCTTCCGCCGCGCTCTCGAGCGTCTCGAAGGCGTGTCGCTCGAAGAAAAGAAGGACCAGGTCAAGGTCTCCGCCTTCCGTGCGGGGCTTCTCGAAGATCTCCGCGAAGAGGGCGTGGCGCTCAAGACGGACGAAGCCTTCCAAACCATCGTGAAGCGCATCGAGGCGGCCGAATCGCTCGTCCCCGGTGTGCCCGAAGGCCTGCGCGCGGAACTTCGCGACTACCAGACCGAGGGCTTCGAGTGGCTCGTGCGGCTCTCCGCCTGGGGCGCGGGTGCGCTCCTTGCGGACGACATGGGGCTCGGCAAAACCGTGCAGACGATCGCGCTCCTTCTGGCGCGCGCAAAGGAGGGTCCCGCCCTCATCGTGACGCCCGCAGCGGTCCTCTATAACTGGGTGGAGGAGCTTGCGCGCTTTGCGCCAGGATTGAAAATCACGGTCTTCAACCGCGAGGCGGACCGCGCGAAAGCCGTGAAGAAGGCGGGACGAAACGACGTTCTGCTCGTCACCTACGGAGTGCTCACGTCGGAAGCCGATCTCCTTTCGACGCGCACGTGGGCGACGACGGTGCTCGACGAAGCGCATACGATCAAAAACCGAGGGGCGAAGATGTCGAAAGCCGCCATGCGGCTCACAAGCGATGCGCGGGTGCTCTTGACGGGGACGCCCCTGCAAAACCACCTGAGCGAAATCTGGAATCTCTTCGAATTCGCAAATCCTGGTCTACTCGGAAGCTACGAGGACTTTTCCGAGCGCTACATCGTGCCGATCGAAAAGGGGCGCAACCGGGAGCGGCAGCGAAAGCTGAAGCGTCTCATCTCGCCCTTCATTCTTCGCCGCACCAAGGCAGAGGTGCTCGAAGAACTCCCCGAAAAGACCGAAATCACGCTTCGCGTGACCCTGTCGGACGACGAACGGGCACTCTACGAAACCCTTCGCAAGCGCGCGGCCGACGGCCTTGAAGCGGGGGCCATCACGTCCTTTGAAGCTCTTGCCGAACTCACAAAACTGCGACGCGCCGTCTGTCACCCCAAGTTGATCGACGAAAGTCTGCCGTTTGCCTCCTCAAAGTCGGAGGCCTTCCTCGACCTTGTTTCCGACCTGATGTCGGGAGGGCACCGAACGCTCGTCTTCAGCCAGTTCACAAGCCACCTCGCCCTCATTCGGCGGGAACTCGAGGATCGCGGGATCGACTACCTCTATCTCGACGGAGCGACCCCGGCGAAGGAGCGAAAGGCTTTGGTCGAAGCCTTCCAGACGGGAACGGCACCGCTCTTTCTCATCAGCCTCAAGGCCGGCGGAACGGGGCTCAATCTCACGGCCGCCGACTACGTCGTGCATCTCGATCCGTGGTGGAATCCCGCTGTCGAAGATCAGGCTTCGGACCGCGCCTACCGCATCGGACAGAAGAATCCCGTGACGATCTACCGGCTCATCGCCGAAGACACGATCGAAGAGCGCATTCTGACGCTTCACGAAACGAAGAAGTCGCTCGCCGACGCGCTCCTGGAAGGCTCCGACGTTTCGAGCCGCCTCACGCGAGACGAAATCCTTGCGCTTCTTGCCGCCTGAGAAAAAGAAGTCTGACGGACGGAAAGACCCGCGCTCGGCGCGGGCCTTGCCGTCTTCCTGAAAAAAAAAGAACGGCCCGACCTGTTGGCGGACCGTTCGCTCTCCCAAGGACACGTCGGGATCGGTTTATGCCTTCAGCACGCGGGCCACTTCGTCGGCGAAGGCCTTGCGGCCGCGCGACGACAGGATGCCGTAGAGACGCATGGCCGTGAGGTTCGCAAGGACGTAGTTGCGCACCGCGTTGAAGGTCTTGGCGTCCTTGACGCCGTAGACCTCACGGACGAGCGTTTCGAGAGCGGTCACGGACCACTTGCAGGCCGACGACGAGATCACCCAGTCGTGGTCGGCAAGGTGCACGACCCAGCCTTCCATACGGCGCGGCAGCGGAATCGTCTTGCGGTCCGGGGCGAGGTAGCCCGAGGCGACGGGATCGCGTCCGGCGATGACGGCGGCGGCTTCAAGCCAGCCGACGACCAGCTTTTCTCCTTCCTTCGAGGCGGGGTGTTCGTGGGCGCAGGCCTGCGCGACGACGAGCGTCGCGGGGAGATTGCGCTTCATCGATTCGGCAATCGAGAGGACGTGGTGTTCGCCCGTGGCGGCAAGCGTCTCTTCCTTGCGGCATTCGCCCGATTCGAGCCACTGGAAGACCCAGGGCTTGTGCAGGTCGTGCAGGATTTCGCCGCCCACGGCGTCGTCGTAGGAGAGCTCGAGCCCGTTGACGTCGACGTAGCTCTTGTAGAGGTTTTCGGCCGAGAGAACGTTCAAGGCCGTGTGCGTCACAAGACCGCCCGGATAGGCGTGGTGCGAGGAGAAGCCCGAACCCGGGGCCGACCAGAAGGGCTGGGGCGAGGCCGCGGCGCTACCGCCTTCGGGGAAGACTTTCTTGCGCTTCGCGTCAAGAAGTCCCTTTTCGATGAGGACGGCGCGGATCGTGTCTTCGTCGCCTTCGAGAATCGTGGGGGCGGGATTTTCGAGAATCTTGAGCACGGCGGCGCGCAGTCCGGCGCTCTGCAGCTTCTTGGCGCTCTCGAGGATCATCTTCCAGGCCGTCTGCACGACGTCGCTTCCTTGGGCGACTTCGACCGGACTCATCGAGAGGACGTCCGCGATCGAACGGGCGGTCTTGGGCGCCGCGGCGGCGTGCGCGATCGGCGCGGTACCGAAAAGCGTGAAGGTGCCGAGTGCGGCGGCTGTCGTGAGGAAATTGCGGCGATTGATGGAATTCATTCCGAATTCTCCTGTCGTTTGTCGTGGTGGATGGACGGGAGGATTGTGCCGAAACCTTGTGACAGTTCGATTTCAAGAGGGTGACGTCTCGGTGAAGCTTTCGTGACAAAAGAATGACGGCAAAACGGCTTGTTTTCGGTCGTTTTCGTGATTGGACGCCGCGAAAAGAAAAAGACGCGCCCGCCCGAAGGCGGACGGGGTGCGGGAGGCGAAGCGGAGATGTTGTCAGTTGAGCTTCGCGCGCCCTGCGGCGACGGCGGGAAGCAGAGCGAAGAGTCCGCCCGCGGCCAGCGTCGTGAGGACAATCTTCGCTTCGGCAATGCCGAGGGCGGGCGACATGGCGATCCCCGTTTCGTTCGTGAGCGCAAACGCCGCCCCGAAGGCCCCGGCCGTACCGAGAAGAAGACCCGAGACGGCGCCCGAAGCAGCCACCGTGACAATCAAGAGCCACACGACAAGCGCGAGGTAGCGGCGCGGCGCCCCCATGGTGCGCAATTGCAGAAAGACGGGAAGGCGCAGTCGGCCGAGGACGCCTCCGGTGATGACGGCGGCGGCGAGAGCGATCAGCACGGCCGCTGCCGTGAGGACGTCGAGCGCCGCCGAGGCGTTGCCGAGCACGGCGTAGAGGTTCACGAGAACTTCCCCCGTGAAGACCCCCATGAGGTTGACGGGACGTCCCGCCTTGTCGACGGCGTGCGCGGCGTTGGCGGCCTGACGAAGTTTGTAGGCGCCGGCGATCGTGGCGGGTTTCACGACGACCGCGGAAAAGCCCGGAAGCTTCGAGAGGTCGCCCTCGAGCCACGATTCCAAAGGCTCTTTCTTTTCGTGTCCGTGGTCCGCTTTCGGGCCCGCGTGCTCGTGCACGGCCCAGACGGCTTCGATCGGAATCAGTACGGCGCGGTCCCAGGGCGTACCCGTGGGCGGAGCCACGCCCACGACTCGGAAGTGCGTGTCGTGCTCATGTCCCGTACCTTGAACGCGTCCGTGCACGGGACGGACTTCGTCGCCGATCCCGAACCCCGAAGAAGCGCCCGCCACGGCTTCAAAGCGCGAGGAAAAGACTCGCCCTCGGGCGACGGGAAGGTCGCCCCCGAAGGTGACGAGTGCGCGGGTGGTGCCCACAAGCGGCGCCTCGCCTGCGCGGTCCCCGAAGGCGACGGGTGCGGCCCAACGCACGTCCTTTTGATCTTGAAAGAGTTTGAGCGTCTCGGCGGGCACGATCGGGAGCGCTTCGTCCCGCAGATACACCGTCCCGAACAGCAGTGCCGTGGGACTTGCCTTGGCGCCGACGAGCAGGTCGAACCGTTCGGCCGCCGCGGCGCTCGCGGTGCGAAGCATGCTTCGCGTTTCCGACGCGGCGACGGCCAGCGCCACGGCGAGCGTCAGAAGAAGCGAGAGACCGATCAGGACGCCTCGGTTGACGCGGAGTTCGTTTTTCCAAAAGAGCACAACGTTCATGACGCCTCCTTCAGGCGGCCCTCTTCAATGGCGGCGATGCGCGGAAGGGCCAAGAGCATTTCCGGGTCGTGCGTCACGACGATTAGGGTGCTTTCGAGTTCCGCGGCGGCTTGCGTGAGCGCCGTCATCACGGCGCGGGCGTTGCGTTTGTCGAGACTTGCCGTCGGTTCGTCGGCGAGGATGACGGCGGGAGACTGAAGGAGAACGCGAACGAGGGCCGTACGCTGCATTTCGCCTCGCGAGAGGCGTGAGGCTTCCGTCTGCGGACGAACGCCGAAGCGCCCGAGCAGTTGCGAGCCGCGCCGGCGGTCGGCGTCGGTGATCGAGCGCGTGAAGGTAACGGGGAGAAGGACGTTTTCGAGCGCGTTCAAGCCGTTAAAGAGGCGGAAATCCTGAAAGAGAAAGCCTATGTTGGCACCGCGCCAGGCATCGCGCTCCGCTTCCGAGAGGCGCGAGAGGTTCGTATCGTTCCAAAGGACCGACCCTTCGGCGCGAAGAATGCCGGAGATTGCCTTGAGAAAGGTCGTCTTTCCCGACCCCGAGGCGCCCCTGAGACCCAGGCGCTCGCCCGAAGCGAGAGTGAATCGGTCGACGGCGAGGAGTGTTCGCTTCGCGTCGCCGTCCGTCGCGCGAACGCGTACGTTTTCAAGGAGAAGCCGCATCACACGACCTCGAAGGTTGCGTCGACGATCCGAACAAGGCTCACGAATCCCGTTTCTTCGTCCGTGAAGGACCCCACCTGCAGCGTCCCGCACACTTCGATCAGACGGTTGTTCTGCACGAACTCGGTCTTCTCGCTCAGGTACACGACGATGATGTTGTCGGGCCAGTCCTGGTCCGAATTGCAGAAGGGACAAAGACTTACGGGCTCTTTCGTCAAGACCAGGAACTCGGCGTCCGCCTTCAAGGGGGGCGCCATGAAGCCCTGTATGGCGACGGGACCGCCCGCGAGGCTCTTGAGCTTTTCGGAAAACTGCAGTCCCAGAACGCTCACGCCCGAATACATTTCGTCGAAGGTGAGTGAGGGGCGGGAGGCCGCCGAGGCGGTGCGGGTGAGGGCGGAGGCGCCGCCCAAGGCAAGCGCGGCGCGAAGCGCCGACGAAAGGAAGGTTCTTCGGTTCATACGGGCCAGTGATAAAGGGACCCGGGTAATGCGCCGCCCCTCGGGGCGGGGGCTTCACCGTGTCCGGAAGAAGAAAAAATCGGGCGTTCTCCGCCTCTCACGAAGGGCGGGAGGAAACGCCCGCGAAATGGGCGCCCGCGACGGGCACCCCGGATCGCCCAAGAGGGACTTATCGGCCGAGCGCGAGGGCTTCGGCCATGACTCGGAAGATTTCCGTCGAATTCATGAAGCCTCGGATCGCTTCGGCGTTGGGGCCGCGGGCCGTGACGACGAGGTCGTCGACCGTGTGCACGCCCTGGCTTTCGCTGCGCGGGAGGTTGCCTTCGACGAAGTGAGCGCCGGGCTCGTTCTTGTAGGCTTCGTTCGCGACGTACTCGCCCTTTTCGTTCTTCACCGCGGGGGTGAAGGTCTTGTCGGGGTGGGGACGATAGGTTTCGTAGTAGTCGGGGTGCGCGCCGAAGAAGACCGCAAGGCGCTTCGAGGGAGCGAAGTCGTCGGGGAATCCGTCGTCGTTTTCATCCTTGTAGTTCGGATACCCGGCGGCCGCGTAGACGCCCACCTTTTCGCGCATGTCGCGGCCTTCCTTATTGTCGTCGACCGTGCCCGCGACCGAGATCGAGTGGGTGTGGTCGCCCGTCACGATGAGAAGCGTGTCGGGGTGTTCGTCGCAGTACTTCTGCGCGGCTTCCACGACCTTGTCGAAGGCGATCGTTTCGGCGACCGAACGCGTCCAGTCCAGAGGATGCGACATCTTGTCGACGAGGCCGGCTTCGAGCATCAGGAAGAAGCCTTCGGGATTCTTTTCGAGCACCTTGATTGCGGCGTCGAAGCTTTCGGTGAGATCGGGTTGCTTCGGGAACTTCTTTACGGTGTTCCCCTTCCACTGATGGCGGTCGATCCAGCCGTCCATGTTGCCCGTGTGAAAGAGTCCGAGAAGCTTCGTGGCGTCGCCCGACTGGGCGAGCGCTTCACGGTTGGTGACGAGCGTGTAGCCCGCCTTCTGGAAGAGGTCGATGTAGTTCTTTTCGTCTTTGCGCTTCGAACCCGGGGTGGACTTCGGGAGGAAGTAGGCCGAACCTCCGCCCATCAGCACGTCGGGCTTGACGTTGTAAAACATGCCGACGATGTCGGCCTTGTCGTCGCGCTTTCTCGTATGGGCGACGACGGAGGCGGGGGTCGCGTCTTCGACTTCGGCGTCGCTCACGATGCCGATGGCTTTGCCCGTCTTGCGGCGCAGGAGTTCGGCGATCGTTTCCTGACGCGGATCGTCCTGGCTCGCCTTCGTGCGGTCGGCGTAGACGCCGAGCGCGTTCACGCTCGATTTGTGGCCCGTCATGTAGGCCGAAGCCGTGTTCGCGCTGTCGGCCGCGATCGTGTCGACCGAGCTCGTGCCGAGAAGCGCCATGTGCGGCATGTCGTCCATCGCGAGCGGGGCGTTGTACATGCCGTTCGTGACGCCCTTGGACATGATGCGGGCGGCCGTGCGGTGGCCGACCGAAAGACCGTCGGCGAGAAGAATGATGACGTTTTTGGCGACGGCCTTTTCAGGCGTCGTGTAGAGGTCCCAACGCACGGTCTTTTCGCCTTCGGGGCTCTTCACCGTCACTTCATACTTGCCGGGCTTCTTGATCTCGACGTCGCGGATCATGAGGGCCGAGCCGTCGGCGTCCGCTTCCTTGGGCGTCCAGAGTTCGTTTCCCCTGAAGGTCTTCGCAAAATCGTCGCCGTTGATTTGGATCGTGACGTCCTTGCGGTCGACGACGGTGTCGAACTCGACTTTGAAGTCGAATTTGGCGTTCGTCATGAAGCGGGCGGCGTCGACGGGATAGATTTCGGTCGCCTGGGCGTTCATGCCCGCGAGGGTGAGAAGTGCCGACGCGAGCGCGGCGGCGAAGTGTTTCTTGGTGGTCATGAGGACTCTCAAAAAAGTACGTTCATTTCGGCGGGACCTCTCGTCCCGATCCGCACTGAAGTCTAGGGAAGCCTCGTGACAAAACCTTTACGGGAGTTTTACGGTTGCGTGAAAAAAAAGAGGAGCCTTCATGACTTTTTGATGACGAAGAACGAGACGGGCGTTTGCATGGATGCTGGGACAACACAAAGCTTCCAGGCGGGATGTCTCGTCCTCATCACTTCAGCCGATTTGTCGGTTGCGCCCTGCTTGCCAAGACTGCCGTCGCAAGACGTTTCGAGCAATACTCGATTTTGTCGCCTTCAATCTCTGGCACGCCGTCCCGCCAAATCTCCGTGATACTCCTTACAATGGATCTCTTCCGTCGCTTCCTTCGCATCCTTCGCGGCCGCGAAGGCTCGGGGAGGGACGGTCCGCTTTCATTGATTTCGTCGCGTTTCGAGATTTTGCGCTTTGTCCCCGGAAAGGAATGACATTGCTGAAGATAGTGCCCCCGAACGGGCGACGCGGAACCGCGACACCGCTCATGTAAGAGCGCCCGGATTTTCCCCGACGACACTCCATGCTTGAAATTCTTTCGGCCAACTTCCTGACGCGCCTTCTCGCGCTCGCCGCCGCAACGTGGCTCACGTTCGGCTGGTGCCGGCGTTTCGGCAACGCCTTTGTGCCGCTTGCCTGCGGGCTGCTGTTGGGCGTTGCGCTCGGGCATCTCCTCCCCGAAGCCTTCTCGTCGGGTGCAGATCCGGAGCGGGTGGGGCAGAGCGCTCTGGCGGTCGTTGTCTTTTTTGTTCTCTTTGAAGGACTGCTTCATGCCTGGGGCGGTCACGCTTCCCACGGGCGCCGTACGGACGACGACAAGGCTCATCACACAAGCGATCGAGGCGTCGAAGCCTTCGCGCTCATCTTTGGCTGTTCGCTCCACGGCTTCGTCGACGGGATCGTCGTGGCGGGGGCTTTCCAGGTGAGCGGCTCGCTCGGGTGGCTCGCCGCCGCGGCGGTGCTTCTGCATGAAATTCCGCAGGAGGCCGGTTCCATGGCGCTCGTCAAGTCGCTCGGATGGTCCCGCGGCCGCACGATCGCGGTCTTTCTTCTCCCTATGGCGGCGACGCTCGCGGGCGGAGCGGCGGGCGGTCTCTTCTTGTCGCACTCTGCCTATCTGCCGCACGTGCTCGCAGCGTCCGCGGCGTCCTTTCTCTTTATCACGCTTCGAAGCTTCCTCCCCGAAGTCATGGACGCGGACCGCTCGCGAAAGGGCGTCGTCGCGGACGTGCTTCTCTTCCTCTTGGGCGTGGGGCTGAGCTTCATTCTTCTCGGACACATTCACCCCGATGGCGAGGGGCACGCCCACTTCGGGCACGGCGAAATCACGCAGTCGGTCGACTCTCACGTCCATTGACTTTCCTGCTTCTTCGGAAGGAGCAGTGCATACAAAATCCTGCGGGGCGGAGAAAGGCGAACCGCTATAATCAGAAATCAGCCGATCTTGCAAAGATTGCTTTTCAAGACATCTTTTACACAACGGGAGAAGAGAGCCTCTCTCCATTCACCCCAGCAGGCCCCACATGACGAACCCCAGCGAAAAAACGGAACGACCCGTCGAAGAGCTTTCCTTTGAGGAGGCCCTCGAAGAACTCGAAGCGCTCACGACGCGCATGACGACGGGCGAAATTACGCTGCGTGAGAGTGTGGCGGGGTATGAGCGCGGCCGTGCGCTTCTTGACCATTGTCAGGCGGAATTGAACCGCGCGCAGGAAGTCATCGAACGACTTCGCCCCAAGACGAGCGCGAACTGATTCTCCTCTCCCTCATGAAAGCATCCGATATGACCCAAACCACCGCTTCGAGTGCCTTCGCGACTTGGCAGCGCGAACGTCAACGCCATTTCGAATGGTTCGCCCAATCCATGAGCCCCGTGCCCGGGCGCGAGCCCAAGCGCCTTGCGGGCGCCATGCGCTATGCGCTTCTCGGTGGCGGCAAGCGTATCCGGCCGCTTCTTTGCTACGCGGCGGGGAGCGTGACGGGCGCCCCCGAGGCGGTGCTCGACCGCGCGGCCTTAGCGCTCGAGATGATTCACAGCTATTCGCTCGTACACGACGACATGCCCGCGATGGACAACGATCAGCTGCGCCGCGGCAAGCCCACGGTGCACGTGCAGTACGGCGAAGCCCTTGCGATGTTGGCGGGCGACGCTCTGCAGACGGAAGCCTTCAGCGTGCTTTCGGGTGCGGACGCGCCCGCGGAAACGGTGCTGCGCCTTGTGCGCACGCTCTCGCACGCGTCGGGTTTCTACGGAATGGCGGGCGGGCAGGCGTTGGATCTCGCGATGGTGGGAGGCCATCCCACGGAAGCGGAGCTTCTTCGCATGCAGACGATGAAGACGGGGGCGCTCATTCGCGCCGCGGTGCTCATGGGCGCTCAGGCGGGCGACTGGACGAATCTCCCCGACGAAGGGCGAAGCGGTCTTGCTCTCTATTCGCAGGCTTTGGGCCTTGCCTTCCAGGTGATCGACGACATTCTCGACTGCACGCAGGAAACGGCTGTCTTGGGCAAAACTGCGGGGAAGGACGAAAAGGACGACAAGCCCACCTGGGTATCGATTCTGGGGCTCGAAGGAGCCAAGAAGAAGGCTGAAGAACTTCGCGCCGAAGCGCAGTTCGGGCTCGATCTTGTCGCGAAGACCGAAGGGCTCGCTCCCGACGCGACGAAGCGCCTCGGCGAAATCGCCGACTATGTCCTCAACCGCTCGTTCTGAGGAGAATGCATGGCAAAACCGAACACGCCGATTTTGGACGGCATTGATTCTCCGGAAGACGTACGGGTCCTGAGTGACGGAAGCCTCGCGATTCTTGCGAAGGAAATCCGCGACTTCATGGTGTGGTCCGTCTCGCAGACGGGCGGGCACCTCTCGAGCTCCTTGGGCGCCGTGGAGCTTGCGATTGCGCTTCACGCCGTCTTCAACACGCCTGACGACAAGATCATCTGGGACGTGGGTCACCAGGCTTACGCGCACAAAATGCTCACCGGACGTCGCGACCGCATGGGGACGCTGCGTCAGTACCACGGGATTTCCGGCTTTCCAAAGCGTTGCGAAAGCGAGTACGACGCCTTCGGGACTGCGCACTCGTCGACCTCGATTTCGGCCGCTCTCGGGATGGCGGTGGCGGACGCGCTTCTCGGAATCAAAGACCGCTGGCACGTCGCCGTGATCGGCGACGGGGCGCTTACCGGCGGCATGGCGCTTGAGGCGCTCAACGACGCGGGTGTCTACAAGAAGGGCCTGAAGCTTCTCATCATCCTGAACGACAACGACTGCTCGATTTCGCCGCCCGTGGGCGCACTTTCCTCGCATTTGGCGAAGATTGTCTCGACGCGCACCTTCATGAATGCGCGCGAGCTGAGCAAGAAGGTCCTCAAGCCCGTTCCCGGCCTCTGGGAAGTCGCCAAACGCATGGAAAAGCAGGCGATCAACTTCGTTTCGCCTCCGTCGGGAATCTTCTCGGCTTACGACCTCAACTACTTCGGACCGGTGGACGGCCACAGCCTCCCCGAACTTCTCGAGGTGCTCCGAAACCTTCGCAAGCTCGACGGCCCCTGTGTTTTGCACGTCGTGACGAAGAAGGGCAAGGGGTATCCGAGGGCGGAAGCCGATCCGACGACCTATCACGGCGTCGGCAGGTTCGATCCCGACATCGGCATTCTGCCGAGCGCGAATCCTGGAAAGCCTACCTACACACAGGTTTTCGGACGGTGGATTTGCGACCGCGCCGAAAAGGATCCGATGCTCTACGGGATCACTCCCGCCATGCGCGAGGGCTCGGGCCTCGTCGAATTCGCGAAGCGCTTTCCGACCCGTTACCGCGACGTGGCGATTGCGGAGCAGCACGCCGTCACCTATGCGGCGGGGTTGGCGACGACGCCGATCCGACCGGTCCTCGCCATCTATTCGAGTTTCCTGCAGCGTGCGATCGATCAGGTGATTCACGACGTGGCGCTCCAGAACCTCCCCGTGCTCTTTGCGATCGACCGCGGCGGCCTCGTGGGCGCCGACGGGGCGACGCACCACGGGGTCTTCGACATCGCGCAGTTGCGGAGCATTCCGAACATGGTCGTCATGACGCCTTCGGACGAAAACGAATGCCGTCTGATGCTCAACACCGGTTACGAGTGCCGTCTCCCCGCGGCGGTGCGCTATCCGAGAGGGCGCGGTCCGGGCGTCGAAGTGACGGCGGGCGACGAAACAATTCCGATCGGGAAGTCCCGCAAGCTGCTCGAAGGGAAACGCGTAGCCTTCCTCGGGTTCGGCTCGATGACGAACGTTCTGCGCCCAGTCGCCGAACACCTTGGCGGAACGCTCATCGACATGCGTTTTGTGAAGCCCTTGGACCGGGAAGCGGTGCTCGAAGCCGCGCGCACGCACGAGCTCATCGTCGCCGCGGAAGAGGGACAGCTCGCGGGCGGCGCCTGCGACGCGGTCCTCGAAGTGTTAGCGGACGAGGGCCTCACGGTTCCCGTGATGCGCTTCGGCTTGCCGGACCGCTTCATCGACCACGGCACGCAGGCGGAACTTCTCGCCGAAGTGGGCTTGACGAGCGAAGCCGTCGAAGCCAAGGTCCGCAAGCGGCTCGGGGCCTGACAAACGAAGCGCCGAAAACGCATGGGGGCGCCCGATCGGGCGCCCCCATGGTGTTTCAAGCTTTCCGTTCAGAAGCTCATTGGCACTCGAGGCCGAGGTAGTCGACCGCCATCTGGGCGTGCAGGAGCGCGCCCTTCACGAGCATCGCTTCGTCGACCTGATAGCAGTTGTGGTGCTGCGCGTAGACGGCACCGCAGGCTTCGTTGCGAACGCCGAGGAAGCACATGGCGCCGGGCACCTTTTCCTGATAGTTGGCAAAGTCTTCGCCGCCCATGCTCGGCGGATAGTCGTAGAGGGCGTCTTCACCCAAAAGCTTCTTCGCCGCGACGCGCACGCGTTCGGCCATGTCGGCGTCGTTGATGGTGGGCGGAATGAGTTCGTTGTAGGTGAGCTTGGCGTCGCCCTTCATCGCGCGGGCGGTTTCCCTGGCGATGCGTTCGAGCTGTTCGGGGAAGCGCGCGCGGATTTCGGGCTTGAAGCAGCGCGTCGTGCCGACGAGCTTAGCGTAGCCGCTCACGACGTTGAATCGCGTGCCGGACTCGAGCATCCCGACCGTCACGACGGCCGTGTCGATCGGATCGGTTTCGCGAGAAACGACCGTCTGAAGATTGAGCGCAATGGCGCTCGCCATGAGGGTCGCGTCGGCGCAGCAGTGCGGCATGGCGCCGTGCCCGGCCTTCCCGAAGACTTCGATTTCGAAGTGGTCGCCCGCGGCCATCATCGGGCCCGTGCGCACGGCGACGTGTCCCGTCGGGACGTCGGACCAGACGTGAATGCCGAAGGCGGCGTCGACGCCTTCGAGCGCGCCGTCGGCGATCATGGCGGCCGCGCCCTTGCCGACCTCTTCGGCGGGCTGGAAGCAGAGCACCACGGTGCCTGAGAGACGGTCGCGCAGGTCGTTGAGAATCTTCCCGGCCGTCAAAAGCATGGAGATGTGGCAGTCGTGGCCGCAGGCATGCATGAAGCCTTCGTTCTTGCTCGCGTATTCAAGGCCCGTCTTTTCCGTCACTTCGAGGCCGTCGATGTCGCCGCGAAGGAGAATCGTGCGGCCCGGGCGGGCCCCCTTGATCGTCGCGAGCGTGCCCGTGGGCATGCCGCATTCGCGCCAGGAAATGCCCATCTTGTCGAGTTCCGCGCGGATGAGCTTGGCGGTTTCGAATTCCTTGGTGCTCGCTTCGGGGCAGGTGTGAAAGAGCCGGCGCATCCGGATCTGGTAGTCGGCGTATTTCGGCTCAAGGTCGAGAAGATTCATTTTGTGTGTCCTTTGCAAAAAGACGGGGACGCACGGAGGCGTGCATCCCGAAAAGACTGGACGTCAGAAGAGGTTTACGAAGAGACCGGCGATGATGACCGACGTGATCGTGACGGTCGAGAAGCCGCCCACGATCATCGAGGGGAACATGTGGGCCATGAGGTATTCGCGTTCGTCTTCAGTCGCGGCCATTTCCTTGCACATCGATTCGGTGATGATGGCGTTGAAGGGGAAGCCGTAGAGGGCCGTAAGGCAGTTGCCGAAGCCGAGCCAGATCGAAATCTTGAGGGCGCGCGCGACGAAGTAGGCGACGATGAACATGCCGATGAGACCGATGATGATCAAAACGAACATCGGGACGATGATCGAGGCGAGCATTTCGGGGGTGCAGGCCTTGAGACCGTCGAAGATGAACATCATGAGTGCAAAGAGCATGATCTGGTAGGAGTTCGCCTTCGTAAGGATGTTGGGTTCGAGGAACCCGAGTCGGCAGAAGACGACGCCCAGAACCAGACACCAGATGGCGCCCGAAATGCCGGTCCAGCCGCCCACGAGCATGGCGAGCCACGTGACGATGCCGAGCTTCATGAGCATGACGACGGGACTGTTCCAGGATTCGGGGAGATGAAGAATGCCGTGCGTCTGTTCGTCGGGGAGTTTCGTCACGTCGAGCATCGGGCCGTTGGCGGCGTGGGTCTTGCTGCTGCGGTACTTTTCAAGGAGCAGAGCGCCTTCGCGCTTCAGAACGATCGCGGTGAGGGGATAGCCCGCGAAACCCTGGATGCAGTACATGGAAATCGCAAAGACGGCGGCCGTGGTGAGGCCCGCCTCCTGAGCGGCCGTCTGCATCATCGTGGCGGCGACGATCCCGCCCGTGAGCGGCGGCAGGCCCGCGATGATGAGTTCGCGTTCCATGAAGAAGGGGCAGACGAAGTAGGCGAGGCCGCACATGCCCGCGAGGCCGAGCACGCAGAGAACGACGGTGCGCCATTGGGCGAGAAGCGTCTCGAGACTGATCATCGTCCCCATGTGGGTGATGATGAGCATCATCGCGAGGGTGTTGCCAAACGGCATCAGATGGGCTTCGGTGACGAGTTCCTTCGGGATCACCGTCCAGTAGCCGAGAAGCAGAACGACGGCGGAAACGAAGACTGACGGCACCCACGCTTTTGTGAGTTTCGCCACGATTTCGCCGATGAGGACGACGGCGCCGCAGATGATGAATGCGGCCATGAAGTTGTACATGATGGGGAGTCCTTGAGGGGTGAGTCGGACGCGCTCTTATTCGACCTCTCCGACGAAGAGGAGAAAACGGTGCGTATTTCCTCACTATAGGGCGCCCCGATTTTCTTGACCTAGTGCGAATGCCTTACGTCTCTTGCGTTCGGATTGGAGAAGCGAAATTTTCTTTTTTGCAGACAGAGACCGACTGCGGGAGGAATCGATTTTCTCATTGCCTGAGAGGAGGGAAGGTCGGATCCGGGCGGATCTTGAGCGAAACGAAGAAAACAAACGGCACCCGTTCGAAACCGGGTGCCGAAGGAGGCCGCACTGCGGCAGGACTGCATGTCGGAAGGCCGGGCCTTCCGACATGATCAATTGCGGAAGTTCCCGAAGGAGAGCGGAGCCTCTTCGATTTCCTTTCGCAAAAGGGCGATGCATTCCTGCAGGGCGTCGCGCTTGGCGCCCGAGACGCGCACGACGTCGCCCTGAAGCGAAGCGGAGAGCTTCAGGGCTTTGGCGTTCTTGACCGTCGTCTGGATCTTCTTGCCGAGGTCTTTGTCGATCCCGGACTTCACTACGATCGTCTGCTTCAACTTGTCGCCGCCGATTTTCTCCACGGCTTTCGATTCATCGAGGAAACGCACGTCGACGCCGCGCTTGGCGAGTTTGCCGATCAGAACGTCGCGGACCTGACGGAGTTGAAAGTCCGACTCGGCGATGAGCGTGAGTTCGAGATCCTTCTGTTCGACGGCCGCGGCCGTGCCGCGGAAGTCGTAGCGCGTGCCGATTTCTTTCTGAGCCTGATCGACCGCATTTTTGAGTTCCACCGCGTCGACCTTGAGTTCCACGTCAAAGCTGGGCATGTCTTTTCCTTTTCCGTATGTTGCGGGAAGCCCTGATTGTAGCCAAAGCCTCCCTATAATGGGTTTCTAGAGCAACAGATTCGGAGCGGCCGCGCCGCTTCACACACGGCAGGAGACCCTATGGCGTTCGAAATATTCCGCGACTTCGATTTGACGCACTCGTCGACCTTTCAGACGAAGGCTGAGGCGGAAAGATTCGTGCGGGTGGAGGACGTTGATGAGCTGCGCGAAGCCCTCGCGTTCGCGAAGAAGAAAAACCTCTCCGTCACGATCCTCGGGGGCGGCTCCAACACGATTTTTCTCTCGAAGGTTCCCGGTCTCGTCGTGAAGCTCGGGCTTCGCGGCTTCCTGCTCACGCGGGACGATGAGACGGGCGACACGCTCCTTGAAGTGGGGGCGGGCGAGACGCTCGACGACGTGATCGACGCACTCCTCGATGCGGGCGTCGGAGGGCTCGAGAATCTCGCCGCCGTGCCGGGCACGGTCGGCGGCGCCGTCGTGCAGAATGCGGGTGCCTACGGGCTTGAAATGGCGGAGCGCATCGAGTCCGTTCGGGTGCTTCGTCCCGACGGGAGCCTCGTCGACTACGGGGTCGCCGACTGCGACTTCGGTTATCGCCACTCGCGCTTCAAGACCGCGGCAGGACGCGGCGAAGTGATTCTCTCGGCCGTGCTTCGCTTCCCGAAGGAATGGGTGCCGCGCGTCGACTACAAGGACCTGGAAGCCTACCGCAAGACCCGACTCGAACCCACGACTCCGCAGACGGTGGCCGCCGCCGTACGCGCCGTTCGCGCGGCGAAGTTGCCCGATCCCCAGGAAATCGGCAACGCCGGGTCCTTCTTCAAGAACCCCGTCGCGGACAAACTTCTCTGGCATCACATCCTTACGGAACACCCCGGGATTCCGTCCTACCCTCTCGGAGGGGGGCGCCGCAAGCTCGCCGCCGCCTGGCTCATTGAAGCGGCGGGCTGGAAGGGCGCCGATCGCGGCACGGTCGGAGTCTACAAGCGCCACGCCCTCATTCTCGTGAATCTCGGCGGCGCGACGGGCGAAGACGTCCTGCGCGTGGCGGGCGACATCCGGGAAGACGTCGAGGAGCGCTTCGGTCTCAGGCTCGAACTCGAACCCGTCGTGGTGGGCGAAAAGATCTGAGGACAAAACGCCAGGGCGCAAAAAACCCCGCTCGTCTCGCAACGGCGGGGTTTTTCTTCGCCCGGGGACTCTCGCGTCCCCGAACGCAAAGCATCTCGCAATTAGGCCATGGCCTTGATCGAGGCGCTCAGACGGCTCTTGTGACGAGCGGCGGCGTTGGTGTGGAGAACGCCCTTGCGAGCCATCGCGTCGATCACGGATTCGGCCTTCTTGAAGGCTTCCTGGGCGGCAGCCTTGTCGCCGGCGACGATGAGCTTGCGCACGGCCTTGATGGCGGTGCGGAACTGGCTGCGCTGAGCCGAGAGGTGCAGGTTACGCGCAACGATCTGACGGGCGCGCTTACGAGCTTGCTTGGTATTAGCCATTTGTGAATGTCCTTAGCAAATGGAGTCGGTCGGCAGAAGAGACTCGTCAACCGCCGAGAGCTCCTTACACGCGAGCGGGGCTCGCTTGAAGTGAAGTCTTTTTTTCGAAAAAAATCTTATTCGGGTCCGTCAAAGGCTCCGGACGGGCTGAAAACCAAACCGAGGCGGGCGTTCGCGAGAGTTACGCCCATAGTTGCCCAAGACACGTTGGCCGAGTTTTGCAAATCCCGCAGGACCGTCTTCCGTGGAAGCGTCCGGACGCGTTACACTTTGCGGATTCCGAAAAGTCCTAAACTATAACAATTTTCCGATCAAAAAACAAACGGAAGGCGGGAAAAATTGTGCGCTTCGGCGACGAAGCCGCGATTCGTCCGGACGGCAGGGGATTGAGCCCGGCCGCTTTCGCCTCCGACCGCTCCCAAGGGATGCCGCACCGATGTCTTTACTCCGCTCCGCGCTCACCGTCTCCGGCCTCACGCTCGTGAGCCGCATCACGGGCGTGATCCGCGACATGCTGATCGCCCGCTACTTCGGCGCGACCGCCGCGACGGACGCCTTCTACGTGGCCTTTCGTCTGCCGAACATGCTGCGCCGTCTCTTTGCCGAAGGCGCCTTTCAGCAGGCCTTCGTTCCGATGCTCTCGGACGTGCGCGAGCGAAACGCTCCCGAGCGCACGCAGAGCTTTTTGGACCACGTCTTCACGATCCTCGGCGTCGCCGTCTTCGCTGCGAGCGTGCTCGGCGTCCTCGCCGCGCCCTTGCTCGTCCTCGCGATCGCGGGCGGCATGCGCTCCGACCCCGAAGCCTTCGATCTCGCCGTGGCGCTTACGCGATGGATGTTCCCCTACATCGCGTTCATGAGCCTCGTGGCGCTCGCCGCGTCGATCCTCAACACGATGAAGCGCTTTGCGATCCCCGCGGCAACGCCGATTTTGCTGAACTTGAGCTTCATCGGCGCGACGATTTTGCTCACCCCGTACTTTGACGAGCCCATCTGGGCCTTGGCCGCTGCCGTCTTGATTGGAGGCGTTTTGCAGTTGGGCGCCCAGATTGCGGCGCTCGCGAAGCTCGGCTGCGTCCTGCGCCCGCGGGGAATCCGTGCTTCGCTTGCCGACGCGGACGTGCGGAAGGTTTTGTCCCTCATGCTTCCCGCGCTCTTTGGGGTGGGCGTGGCGCAGCTCTCCATTCTCATCAACACGAACATCGCCTCGCACTTGGGACACGGGGCCGTGACCTGGCTCAACTACGCCGACCGCCTCATGGAATTTCCGACGGCGCTCTTGGGCGTCGCGCTCGGAACGGTTCTTTTGCCGGGCCTTTCCGCCGCGCACGCAAGGGGCGATGCCCAGCGCTACAACGCACTGCTCGATCACGGGCTTCGCCTCGTCGTTCTCGTCGGGATTCCCGCGGCGCTCGGACTCTGGCTTACGTCCGAAGCGCTCGTCGCCTTCCTCTTTCAGGGAAAGAACTTTTCGCCCGCCGACGTCGCTGAGACGGCGAGGGCAGTGGTGGGATACGCCGTCGGGCTCATCGGGCTCATCACCCTGAAAATCGCCGCGCCCGCCTTCTACGCGAGAAAGGACATCCGCACGCCCGTGCGCATCGCCTTTCTGAGTCTCGTCATCGTGCAGCTTCTGAACCTTGCGACCGTACCGCTCTTTGACCAGGCGGGGCTCGCGCTTTCGGTCGGTCTGGGGAGCTGTGTGAACGCGGGGTCGCTCCTTCTCATTCTCGGTCGCCGCGGGATCTATCGTCCCCGCGCGGGTTGGGGAAAGTTCCTCCTGCAGGTGGCGACGGGATCCCTCGTCATGGCGGCGGGCCTCTGGTTCGCGCAGCGCGGCGTCTCCTGGACGGCGCTCACGTGGCCCGTCCGTGCGGGCGGGACGCTCGGCCTCGTTGTCGGCGCCGCGGTCGTCTACTTCCTCGTCATGACGCTTTTCGGGTGGCGCCTGCGCGATCTGCGCCCCGCGCCCGAAGCCAGGGACTGATCGGAATAGCGAAAACGACGACGCCCGCGCGCGGTCTTTCGGGCCGCTCTCGCGGGCGTTTGCTTCCGGAAAAAAAACGGTTTTCTTCAGTTCTTCGGTTCGAAGTCGACCATGGCTTCGAGTTCGTCCAGCGTCGCAAAAGGCATGATTTCGGGCCAGGCGATGAGTTCGTCCTCGGTGAGCGCTTCCAACGCAAGCGGTCCGAGTTCGCGGGTGTTGACCGCGTAGTTGAGTTTCGCGTAGACGTGCACGAGGTCGTGAGTGACGATATGCTCTGCGTCTTTTTCTCCGCCGTCCGTCTCCAGACGGTCGATCGCGCGCTGCAGTTCTTCCGCGGCGTCCGCAAGCGTGGCTTTGAGCCATTCGATGTCGATGCTGCCCATCTTGTCCGTGTCCTGAAAAAAAAAGCGTGTTGTCAAAAAAAAGAGCCGTTTCCGTAAGTGTAGCGCACGGCAAGTCATTGCCGCACTTGCTTTCGAGACGGGAGGGCCTCGGGAAGCGGTAAAAACCGACAATTCGCGCGTCCCCTCCCGAGGAACCGGCGCAAAGTCTGTTATTGTTCTTCCTCCTCATCCTTTTTCGCAGTTTCGTTCGACGACCGTCCGAACGAAACCGCGTTTTTGTCTTTCCCTATCCCGCAGTCCACAATAAGAACGAAACCTCATGCAAGAAATCTCCTCCCTGCGTTTTTCCCAGCGGCTCCTTGTCGGCCTGACGCTTTTTTCCATGTTCTTCGGAGCCGGGAACCTCATTTTCCCGCCTTTTCTCGGCGTGCAGGCGGGTGTCGACATGCCCGCGGCGCTTGCGGGCTTTCTCGTCACCGCCGTCGGCTTTCCCATCCTCGGCGTCATGGCGGTGGCGGAGTCGGGGGGACTCACGGCGCTCGCCTCCCGCGTGAACGCGCGCTTTGCGTTTCTCTTTACGCTCCTCATCTATCTTTCGATCGGACCTTGCCTAGCAATTCCCCGCACGGCGAGCACGTCCTTTGAGATGGTGATGCGCCCGGCGCTCGAGGGCGCCGGACTTTTGGATGCGGCGTTCGGGGGCTTCTCCGCCCTGGGCCTCGCACAGTTCGTTTACTCGATTCTCTTTTTCACGCTCGCCTACGCGGTCGCCCTTAACCCGGAAAAGCTCACGCAGCGGCTCGGAAAGTTCCTCTGTCCGACGCTCATCGCCCTCATTGCGCTTCTTTTTCTCGGCATTTGCCTTCATCCTCTCGGCGACGCGGCGGCACCGACGGACGCTTACGCGCAGGGCGCCTTCGCGACAGGCTTCATCGAGGGCTATCAGACGATGGACACGATCGCGGCGCTCAATTTCGGCCTCGTGATCGCCATGAACATCCGCGCCTTCGGGATCCGTTCCGAAGGGGCGGTCGTGAAGGAAACGGTCTTTGCGGGGGCGATTGCCGCCTGCGTCTTCTTCGCGGTATACGGCGCACTCGCCATGATCGGAGCGGAGGCGGGCGGAGCGTACTCGTCCATGGAAAACGGCGCGCAGACGCTCACGCTCGTCGCTTCCGACCTCTTCGGGCCCGTCGGGACGCTCCTCATGGGACTCATCTTTTTCATCGCCTGCTTCAACACCTGCGTCGGACTGATTTCCTGTTGCGCCAACTACTTCTCCGAGACCTTTCCGGTCCTCGGCTACCGCGGTTGGGCCAAGGTCTTCGCGTTTGCGAGCATGGTGATCGCCAACGCGGGACTCACGCTCATCCTCAAATTCTCGGTGCCGCTTCTCGTCGCGATCTACCCCGTCGCGATCGTCCTCATCGTGCTCGGCCTTCTGTCGCTCGCCTCAAAGCGCCTTCTCACGCTGAAGGCCCTCTATCCCGCGGCCGTCGTCGCGACGGGGATCTTCTCGGTCCTCGCGGGCGTCGAAGCCTTCGGCGTGCGCGTGCCGGGACTCTCGGATTTTGCCGACGAGCTTCCCTTCGCGGCGAACGGACTCGAATGGATCGTGCCGGCCTTTGTCGGCGCGGTGATCGGCGCGGGCCTTTCGGTCTTGGCCGCCAGGCGCGCGTAGAATCGCCCGGGAGGAGCGTTGCCCGAACCAACCTCTTGAAGAAGGGGCGGCGTTTCAAGAGACGACGCCCCTTAGACCATTTGGAAGGGCGAAAATATCGGCAATGTCGGCTTAAGGTTGTCGCTCTAAACTTCTCGAGTTCAGCCCGAAGCCCCGTGCCGGGCAACGCACAAAAAGGACCATCATGCCGCAGAGCAAAACCAATCCCGACCGCGCGCGCAAACTGAAGAAGCGCCGCGCCCGCAACGAAGCCAAGACGGGCTACACCTACATGCTCGACGTCCTTCGCGAGTCCCTCAACAACCGTTTCTACGAAGAGCAGGGCTTCCCTCACCTGGAAATCTTGGCGCAGAACATGCAGGGTTGCGAAGTGCAGCATCAGGACCTCTCCGACTACATGCAACTTCAGGACATGTTTATCGGGTTCTCCTACGCGCTCTCCAATGCGATTTCGCGCTCGAGCCGTCTCTCGATGATCGAGAGAGAAGACCACGTAGCGGGCGTCGCCTATGCGCTTGCCGCGACGCTTCTCGACATGCGCGCGGATCTGCGGGACGACTCGGGCTGGATGGGCTCGGGCGTCGTCGAGGCGATCCGCGACAACTGGGCGCGCGCCAAGTTCACGCAGGCGGGCATCCCCGAACAGGTGGCAATTCTCGGACGCCGCGACCTATGCTGTCTCTTCGCGATCGACTTCGTGATGAGCTTCCTCGACATGACGGGCGAAATCGCCCAATACGGTCCGGAAAACCTCATTTCGGTCACGAACTGCAAGGACGCCCTCATCACCGCCTACACGGGCTTCGTCACGTCGAATCTGTCGCTCGTCAACAAGGAGCTTCTTGATTTCGACAAGGTGTTGGCCGACAACGCCGTGACGGAAGAATTCCTGCGCGACTACCCCGACTGGAAGCCCGAAGCGGCCGACGCCTTCAACATGAACCTCGTCGGCTTCAATTCGGTCGACGAAGCCGACGCGGCCTTCATGCAGGAACTCCTCAACAACGCCCACTTCATGAGCGACATGCGCACGCTCTACCTCGCCGACGGCGCCGACGCCGTGCCGCAGGGCCTGCGCGAAGAAACCGTGATGGGCTACGTCCTTCGCGACGGTCCCCGCTGCAAGAAGGCCTTCGCCGAAGGGCGCGATCCGACGGAAGAGGAAATGGACCGGGACGCCGAAGTCGCCAACGCCATCATCATGCAGATGGTGCAGGCGGCGCAGCGCGAATTCAAGGAAGCCGCGCCCGAAGCCTCCGCTGCGGACGAAACCTCCGCGGCTCCTTCCGAAACGCCCGCCGAAGAAAAATCGGAAGCGAAGAACTGAGGTTCGGAAAAAATGAAGCCGATGCGCCTTGCGGGACCTCCCATGCGCATCGGTCGGTAGAGTATCCTTAAAGACGAAGGCCGTCTCGAAGGGGCGGCGCTTCGTTTTCTTTTATTCGAGGGGAGTGCCGGAATGTCGGAACAAAAACTGCCTACTTTGGACATGGAATCGGTGCGTCTCTTCGTTACTCTCTTTGAGACGCTCAATCTTTCGCAGACGGCGGAACGCTGCATGACGAGCGTCGCGTCGGCGAGCCGCGTGCTCTCGAAGCTTCGCCTCATCTTCGGCGACGAACTCTTCACGCGCTACCATCTCGGGATGCTTCCGACCGCGAGGGCGCGCGAAATCGAACCGACCCTGCGGGGCATGCTCCTCGACTATCAGCAACTTCTCTCGGGCGCCGGACGCAGCTTCAATCCGGCCGAGCTCACGCGTACCTTCCGCGTGGGGGCGGTCGACTACGGCGTCTGCAACTACCTCACGCCCGCTCTGCCCGCGATCGTCGCGGCGGCGCCGCTCGCTTCGATTGACTTTCGCCCGCTCGACGTCAACATCGGGATGCAGCTCAAATCGGGGGCTCTGGACCTCGCCGTCTATCCGACCCACGAAAACGATCCCGACATCCGCTCGCAGCCCATCTGCCGCGACGCAATCGCCTACGTGGTGCACGCCTCGCACCCGCTCGTCGAACTCGCGCGCTCGGGAACGCTGCACGAATCCGACATTCTGCGCTACCGCTTCGTGAAGACGAGCCTCATTCCTTCGCAGACCATTCCCACTGAAGATCCCTTCATGCCGAATCAGTCCGACATTCCCTATCGGTCCCTGGAAACGGCGGTTTGGGTGCCGTACTTCACGCAGGCCTTCGGGTGCCTGCGCGGCACGAATCTTGTCGCGATGACGGGCCTGCAGCTCGCCGCCCGCCGCGTCGCAGAGGGGGGCGACTACGTGATTCTCGGCAAACCCTCGCGCGTTTCGGACTATACGCCCCACTTCCTCTGGCACGTGCGCGTCGACAAGGATCCGGCCGTGCAGTGGCTGCGCGGGATGTTCCTGAGCGAAAAGGGACGCTTTGTCGATCCCGACGACTATCAGTCTCTCGAACCTTGACGGCATCGCCTTTCCTTCCCGCCGAACCCGAAAGCGAGTCGGTCGGCGGGGCGGACGTCTCGGGGGCGAAAAGGCATTCGGACGCCTTCGGGCGGGCCCGTCTCGGGCTTTCTTCATCATGCAGAAACCGCATGATGCGGCATGTGCAATCGGCATTGGAGCGGGTCTCGACCCCGCGGCTACACTGCGGGCAATGGGATCGGTCAGACCGTCCGATCTTCAAAGCCTCCCGGGACCTGCGTTTCGACGGCCTCGGAGGCCTCCCGCTCGAAACGCTCGGGATCGACCGCGTTCGACCGATCCGACTTCTTTCCCACCCGCTCTAACTAGGTGATGTCATGACGTTTGCCCGCTCCTTCTCCCTCATCGCTTCCGGCCTTCTTGCCCTGGGGGGCGCCGCTTCGGTTTGAGCCGCCGAACCCGCTTCGATCCAGGCGCCCATCGACACGGTTTTTGCGCAGGGCGGCGTCAATCCCTACGGGAAGTTCTTCACGGGCCGCTCCTACCTCACGTTGCTCTCCGAAAACGACGCCGTCTTCAACGCGCCGATCGGGAACGTCACGTTCGAACCGGGTGCCCGCACGAATTGGCACAAACACTCGGGCGGCCAGATTCTTCTCGTCGTCGCGGGCGAAGGCCGCATCAGGAACGCGGCAAACCCGCCCGGGTGATCCGGAAGGGCGACGTCGTGCGCATCGCCCCGAACGTCGAACACTGGCACGGTGCGGGACAGAAGACCTGGATGACCCACATTTCCGTCGAAACCAACGTGCCGAACAACAAGTCCGAATGGCTTGAACCGGTGGACGACAAGACCTTCGCCGAAGCGAAGTAAGCGATTACGTACAAATCAGCGGAAAACGGGACGCGGCAGAAATGCCGAACGTCCCGTTTCTCTTGACGGGCCAGCAAAATTCCGTCAGAGATCAAGCGTCGGACAGACAAGGAAGGGCGCTTCGGGGTAGAAGCGTTCGAGCGCGGTGCGGAGGTATTCCCTCGTATCCTGAGCGATGATTTTGTCGTGCGAGGGACAGAAGTCGTTGAAAATCAAGCCCGCCAGCGGCATGTCGCGGCGCTTCATCGCTTCAAGCGACAAAAGCGTGTGGTTGACGGAACCGAGCTTCCCAGAGGTCACGAACCAGACGGGCCAGCCATTTTCGGCCACGTAGTCGATCGTAAGGAGCTCTCGCGTGAGGGGCACCATGAGGCCGCCCGCTCCTTCGACGAGCACCGTCTCGTATTGGGCTTCCAGCGACATGAGCGCGCGTTCGATTTTCGCAAAGTCCACCGTCCGTCCCTCGAGCTCGGCCGCCAGATGGGGCGAAGCCGGGTAGCGGAAGGTCTCGGGCATGGTCCGCCCGTCGATGTCGGCGGGGAGAAGGCCCTTCCCCATCAGACGGCGGTGCGTGAGGATGTCGGGCGAAAGGTCGTCCGAACCCGTCTGCACGAGTTTTGCGGTGACGACGTTTCGCCCTTCGCGAAGAAAGCGTCCGGCAAGCCATCCGGTCGCGATGGTCTTCCCCGCGTCCGTGTCGATGCCGCTCACAAACTGCAGCGTCATGATGTTTTCTCCAAAAGCATGGTGACGGGATGATAGGTGAGATGCACGCCCTCCGCGGGACCGCGGGCGGCAAAACGCGTCCGGTAGGCCTCCTCAAAGGCGAGAAGACTTTCTTTTGTCCACCGAAAGCCTCCGTGGGTGCCCGTGACGCCCGTGGCTCGCAGGTGCCGAAGCACCGCGCGGGGAGAGGCAAAGCACTCGCGCCGGACGTCTTCCGAGCGGTGGTGCAAACGAAAACCCGAGGCGAGACGGAAAAGTTCGGCCGCGTCGGGGTAGGCGAGTCCCTGCCCGGTGAGAGCCTTCACTTCACGACAGTTCTCGGGACCGTAGGTGACGATCGCCGCAAGCCCCCCGGGACGAAGTCGCCGCCGAAGGTTTTCAAAGAACGCTTCCGGCTTCGAGAACCACTGCAGAACCGAGCCCGCAAGGACGAGATCGAGCCCGTCGGGCCAGGCGAGCAGCTCGGCGTCGCCGGGTAAGAGTACGGTCTTCTTTCGGACCGTTTCGGGAAGGCGTTTTCGGGCTTCGATGGCAAGTTCGGGTGACAGATCGTTGAGCCACAGGGCGTCGATTTGCGATCGGACGGCAAGCGTCCGGCTCCAACGGCCCGTGCCGCACCCCACTTCAAAGACCCGTCCGAAGGACGGGCGAAGACGAAGCAGCTGCGCCGTCAGACGATCGGCGGCTTCGCGCTGCACTCGGGCGTGTTCTTCGTAGGTCGAAAGGGCGCGCGTAAAACGCGCGGCGACGGCGTCAGATTTTCCCATCGATTGCCTTTTGCAGTGCTGCGGGACACCAGTGCGGTTCCCCGGTGGAGACGGGCGTCACGCTCAAAGCTTCCCAGGCGCGCCGCTGTGCGGCGGCGGGAACGATGCGGTCGGCTTCCGGTATGACGGCCGCGAGTGTCTGGACGCGCGCGCGAAGGTCTCCCTCGAAGGGAGTGCCCCGGTAGGTGTCGCGCAGAAGCCGAAGTTCGCGCCCGAGCGAATCGAGCGTTCGCTCCGTACCGCGAAGCCTCCGTGCCGCTTCGATGGATCCCGTCATGTTGAGAAGAAAACCTTCGAGCGTATCTTCGCCGAAGTGATCCGCAGTGCGGTCGAAGACGAGGGGCGGGATGCCTAGGCGCCGGTCGATCGGCGTGAGGGTTCCTCCGACCGCCGTGAAGCGCCGAACGGGGATGTTTGTCGACATCACCCAGTCGGCCGCGATGCGAACGCCCAAGGACCAGCCGACGACGTCGACCGTCTCGTATCGGGTAAGGTCTGGCATGAGTCCGACGGCGCCGTCGAAGTCCCAAAGCAAAAGGAGATCCTTTCCACAGGCGGGGAGCAGGTCTCGGAAACGCGCGGGGGACGATCCCCAGCCCGCAAAGAAGATCGTGAGCCATCGGGCGTCGGCGTCTTGTGCGAGAAATCGATGTTTCACTGAAAGAGTTCCGTTTTAAGGCGCGCGAGCGCGAGGCAAAAGGCGTCGGCCTCAACGTCCGTGAGGGCGCTCGTGAGCGAAATGCGAAGCCGGGACGTTCCTTCGGGGACCGTGGGCGGCCGCACCGCCGAGACAAGAAAGCCCGCTTCTTCGAGGCGCTTCGCCGCTTCCAGGGTGCGGGCGTTGTCGCCGAGGATCCAGGGAAGAATCGGCGCATCGTTTGCGCACGCTCCGGTGCCGAGCGCATCCCGAACCCGCGCTTCGAGCGTGCGAAGTCTCGCCCGTCGGTCCGACCATGACGGCACGTGCGAGAGCACGAAAGCCGTCCATGCGGCTTGGAGCGGCGACTCCGCTGTTGTGAAGATGAGGGGACGCGCGTGGTTCGTGACGAGCGCAAGCCAATCGGGATCGGCCAGAAGCGCCGCGCCCGAAGAGGCCGCGGCCTTGCCGAAAGTGAGGATGCGAAAGTCGATCTCGGCTTCCGCGCCCGCCTCTTCGGCGGGCCCCCGACCGTTCGCCCCCGAAATTCCGAGGCCGTGCGCGTCGTCGACGGCAAGAAGGACGTTGCACCAACGCTTCTTGAGTGTGACGAGCCGGGCAAGATCTGCGCGGTCGCCGTCCATGCTGAAGACGCTTTCCGTCAGGATCACGACGATCCCGTGCTCGGGGGCGGTGCGCTCGAGAAGCCGCTCTAGCGCCGCACAGTCGTTGTGCGGATAACGAAGAAACCCTGCGCCGTGGCGCTTTGCGGCGAGGAGTCCGTCGATCATGCTCGCGTGCACGAGACGGTCGGCAAGAAAGAAGACATCTCGCCCGAAGACCGCGCCCAGGGCCGCAATGAAGCCCGTGTTGAGCTGCCACCCGGAGGGAAAGAGGAGACTATCGCGTTCGTATTGACGGCGAAGCGTTTCGCGAAGGCTCTCGTGCGCTTCGCTCTCGCCGAAAAGGAGTGCGGACGAACCGCTTGCGAGCCCGAAGCGCGAGAGGGGACTCTCAAAGAAGGCCTCACGAAGCGCTCTGTCGGTCCCCGCGCCCAGGTAGTCGTTGCCCGCGAGCGAAATCACCCCTTCGGGGCGGCGCCGGATCGTGCGAAGCGAACGGGTTTCCCGGAGATTGGCGAGCGCCGCCTGCAGTCGGTCGGTCACGCTCATGCGGCGATCCCGTGCGCGCGAAGGCCCGCTCGGAAGCCCGCGGTGAGGCGTTCGAGCTCTTCTTCCGTCATGACGAAGGGCGGCATCAGATAGGCGATGTGCCCGAAGGGACGCGCCCAGACGCCCTCGTCGACGAAGGCTTTCGTAATCGAACGGTCGGGCGCTTTTTCCAGTTCGACGACACCCAGAGCGCCGAGAACGCGCACGTCCGCGACGCCCGCCTTGCCGCGAAGCGGTTCGAGCCCTCGGCGCAGGGCGGCTTCCACGCGCGCCACGTCGGCGCGCCAGTCGGTCTTTTCGAGCAATTCCAGACTCGCGATCCCGGCCGCGCAGGCGAGGGGATTCGCCATGAAGGTGGGGCCGTGCATGAGGGCGTGCGGGGCCGCGCGCGAAATCGTATCGGCCGCGTCGTTCGTGGTGAGTACGGCCGAGAGCGTGAGCATTCCGCCCGTGAGGCCCTTGCCGATCGTCATGAGGTCGGGCGAAACGCCCGCCCATTCGGACGCGTAGTAGCGACCCGTACGCCCGAACCCCGTGGCGATCTCGTCGAAGATGAGGAGAATGCCGAATTCGTCGCAAAGCCGCCGCGCCGCCCGCAGGTATTCGGGGTGATAGAACCACATGGCGCTCGCCCCCTGCACGATCGGTTCGAGAATGAAGGCGGCGATTGTGTCTGCATGCGCTTCAAAGAGCGCGCGAAGCGCCTGTTCGTCCTCGGGATGCCAGTCGCCGTCAAAACGCGAGACGGGCGAGGGCGCGAAGAATCGTCCGGGAAGCGCATTGCCGAAGGCCGTGTGCATCCCCGACACGGGGTCGCACACCGACATGGCGTTCCAGGTGTCGCCGTGATAACCCCGCCGCGGCGTCGCGAAATTCGTGCGCGTCGTGTGCCCCAGGGCCATCTGATACTGCACGGCCGCCTTCATGGCGACTTCGACCGCGACCGATCCGGAGTCGGCGTAGAAGATCTTCTCGAGCCCCGCCGGGGCGTGCTTGAGAATGAGTCGCCCGAGCTTTACGGCGGGTTCGTGGGTGAGGCCCCCGAACATGACGTGGGACATCGTTTCGATCTGTTCGTGCATGGCGCGCTTCAGTTCTTCGCGTCCGTAACCGTGAAGTGCGCACCACCACGAGCAGGTGCCGTCCAAAAGTCGTCTTCCGTCGGCGAGCACGATCTCGCAGCCGTCGGTCTTCGCGACCTTGAGGACCGGCGTCGGATCGATCGTGCCCGTATAGGGGTGCCAGAGGTGAGCGCGGTCAAAGGCGAGGTCCTCGTCCAATTCGTAGCCCGCTTCGCGAACGCGTTTTTTGTCTTCTTCGACGCTTGAGCCCACGGTCGTCAGAAGGTCGCCCGCGATGGCGCTCGTGATTCCGATCTCAAGCGCCCGCCGGACCGTTTCCTCGGAAAGCCTGGCGCGCCCGCCCGCAAAGCGAAGGTGCACGTTGGGGAGAAGAAAGCGAAAGACGGCGACCGTCCGCAGAAAGTCTTCCTCCGAGAGAAGCGGCGTCGATTCCAAGGGCGTCCCCGGAATCGGAGCGAGCAGATTGAGGGGCACCGACGGAAGGTCGAGTTCGCGCAGCGTGAGCGCGAGATCGATGCGGTCGGCGGGCGTTTCGCCCATCCCGACGATGCCGCCCGAGCAGAGGTCGAGCCCCGCGCGGCGGGCGGCGAGGAGCGTCTCGATCTTGTCCTTCGTCGTGTGCGAGGTGCAGACCTTGGGGAAATAGTCGGGAGAGGCTTCGAGATTGCAGTGGTAGCGAACGACGCCTGCATTCCTCAGCAGTCGCAGCTCTTCTTCCTTGAGGAGCCCGGCGGAGACGCAGACTTCGACGCTCGTTTCTCGCCGTACGGCGCGAACGAGCTTTGCGAGGTCCCGAACTTCACGGGGCGAAAGTTTTCGTCCGCTCGTTACGAAGGAAAAGCGCGGAATGCCCGCGGCTTCGGTGCGGCGGGCGGCTTCGAGCGCGGTCTGTTCGTCGATCAGCGGATATTCGGGGGCGTCGGTGCGAAAATGCCTCGACTGCGCGCACCAGCGGCAGTCTTCGGTGCAGCGCCCCGATTTGGCGTTCACGATCGAGCAGAAGTTGAAGGCGCGCGGCGCCAAGCGGCGCGTGATCAAGCGCGCAGCGTCAAAAAGTTCTTCGGCGGGCGCCTCCCAGAGTCGGAGGGCGTCCGCGCGGGAGAGGCGCTCTCCGGCGAGCACGCGCGAAAGGGCGTCGGAAACGATGGAATGCAAGGCTTTCTCCTAGGTCCGCGCGGCTCCACGGCAAGCGGGCGCCTGCGGCACGGTCTTTTTGCATCCGACTTCTTTTTTTCTTGTGGGTCTTCGGTCGGGATGCGGGCACGGGGAAAACCCACAGTGTAACGGCCGACGGTTTTCTTTGCCGTCGGCCGTTGAGATGATGCGCGTCAGGAAATCGACTCGATTTCTTCGGAGAGTTCGAGCCACTCGGCTTCGAGCGCCTCGATCTGCGGAACGAGTTCGCCGTGCTCGCGCGTCACGCGCGCGACCTCTTCGGGAGACTCTTCGTAGAAGGCCGGGTCGGCAAGTCGTGCGGCGAGAACCGAGAGCGCTTCGTTTTTCTCCGCCATGGTCTTTTCGACGACGGCGAGTTTCTTCTGAAGCGGCTTTCGAAGCGCGGCGATGCGGGCGCGCTCTTGCGCTTCAAGGCGCCGCGCCTCCTTCTTGTTGACGTTTGCCTGGCGCGATTCGTCCGGTTTGAGCGCGGCGCGCTCCTGAGCGAGCTGGGTCTTGCGGTGATCGAGTACGAGCTTGGCGTAGTCGTCGAGGTCGCCGTCGTAGGGCTGCATCGCCCCGTCGTGGACGAGCCAGAGCGAATCCGTCGCCGCGCGCAGAAGGTGGCGGTCGTGCGAGACGAGGAGCACCGCCCCTTCGAAGGTCGAGAGCGCCATGGTGAGCGCTTCGCGCGTTTCCATGTCGAGGTGGTTTGTCGGTTCGTCAAGCACGAGAAGGTTGGGCTTTTCCCAGGCGAGCAGCGCCAACGCCAGACGCGCCTTTTCGCCTCCGGACATGGGGCCCACGGGAGAGGTCGCGAAGTCGCCCGAGAAGCGGTAGCGCCCGAGGTGGTCGCGAAGCGTCTGCTCGCGCTCGTCGGGCGCGAGGCGCCGCATGTGTTCGAGCGGCGTCTCGTCCATGCGCAGGGCGTCGAGCTGATGCTGCGCGAAGTAGCCGATCGAGAGTCCCTGTCCGCGGCGAAGGTCTCCGCCCAGCTTCGGGAGGACCCCCACAATCGTCTTGATGAGGGTGGATTTTCCGGCTCCGTTTACGCCCAAAACACCGATTCGGTCGCCCGAGCGGATTGAAAACGACACGTTGCGCAAGACCGTCAGGTCTTCATAGCCCGCGCAGAGGCCCTCGGCGTCGACGAGGTGCTCGGGCAAACGCTCGGGTTTCGGAAATTCAAATCGCCACTCACGTTTCGCGCGCACGGGTTCGACCGACTGCAGGCGCTCGAGCATCTTGATGCGCGACTGCGCCTGACGGGCTTTTGAGGCCTTGTAGCGGAAGCGCTCGATGAAGGCCGTGAGGTGAGAGGCTTCGCGCTCGAAGGCTTTGGCGGCCGCGTCCTGGAGACGGAGCTTTTCGATGCGCTGCGCTTCGAATTTCGTGAAGTTCCCGGCATAGCGCACGATCGTGCCGTCTTCGATCGACCAGATCGTCTCGACCGAGCGGTCGAGAAACTCACGGTCGTGCGAAATGATGAGAACGGTCGCTTCGACGTGGCGAAGCCAGTTTTCGAGCCAGATCAGACTGTCGATGTCGAGGTGGTTCGTCGGTTCGTCGAGGAGCAGAAGGTCAGCCGGACACATCAGCGCGCGGGCAAGCGCCACGCGGTTTCGCCAACCGCCCGAGAAGTCGTAGACGAGGCGCGTCGCGTCGGAATCGCGAAAGCCGAGACCCGCGAGAATCGTTCGCGCCTGTGCTTCGATCGCACCTTCGTTCAATTCGGCGAGTTCCGCGTGCGCGGCGGCAAGTGCCAGTTCGTCCGTGGAGTTTTCGAGTTCGGCGAGGCGCTTTTTGGCCGCGACGAGCGGCGCGTGGCCCGAAAGAACGAAGTCGAGGACCGGCACGTTTTCCGTCACGAAGGACTGCGCGACGTGGGCGACGCGCTCGAGGGGCGGGCGTTCGATGTCGCCCCGCTCCGTCGCGAGTTCTCCGAGGACGGCCGCAAAGAGCGTGGATTTGCCGCAGCCGTTCGGGCCGACAAGTCCGATGCGTTCGCCGGGCGACGCCGTGAGCGTGGCGTTTTCATAGAGCACGCGCGTGCCGCGCGCGAGGGCAAGGTGCAACAGTCGGAGCATGGGAAAAACTCAAAAAGGCCGCGCAGACTCGGCGCGCGGCCTTGATTGAACAAAAGGTCGGGGCAAATCAGGCGAAGTAGGCGAGAAGCGCTTCCTTCGTGACCATGAAGACCTGATCGTCGCCGCCCGAGACGGAGAGCCACGTAAGTTCCAGTCCGGGGAAGAGCGCTTCGACCGCTTCAAGGCCGTCTCCGACTTCGACGATGAGGAAGCCTCCGTCGTTCAAGTGCTTCGCGGCTTCGGGGAGCATGCGGCGAACGACGTCCATGCCGTCCGCGCCCGCGGCGAGCGCCAGACTCGGTTCGTGGCGGTATTCGGTGGGAAGCGCCTCCATGCTCGCCGTCGTGACGTAGGGCGGATTCGAGAGAATGATGTCGAAGCTGCGGCCTTCAAGGGCCGAGAAGAGGTCGCCCTGAACGAGTTCGAGCGTCTCTTCCATGCCGTAGTCGCGGCGGTTGATCTTGGCGACCTCGAGGGCGTCGGCGGAAATGTCCGAACCCGTCACGGCGGCGTTCGGGAAGGCGCCCTGCGCGAGAATCGCCAGACACCCCGAGCCCGTGCAGAGATCGAGCACCGAGCCCACTTCGTAGGGGTCCTCGACCCAGGGGGCGAGGTCTTCTTCGAGGAGTTCGGCGATGTAGGAGCGGGGAATCAGGGCGCGCTCGTCAATGTAGAACTGATGGTTCGTAAGCCACGCTTCCTTGAGAAGGTAGGCCGACGGCGTCTTTTCGTGGACGCGGCGGTCGATGAGGTTCACAAGACGCAGGAGTTCGTTGTGCGTGAGCGCCGCATCGAGGAATTCGTCGAAGTGCTCGAACGGGAGCTTCAAAGCGCGGCAGATGAGAAAGGACGACTCTTCGAAACTGTCGTTGCAGCCGTGACCGAACGAGATTTCGGCCGTTTCCATTTCCGTGATGGCCCAGCGGTAGATGTCCCGGATGGTCTTGAGGTTGTGCAGGGGATCATCGAGAAGAGGCGCGATTTCGTACATGTCGTATTCCGAGAGAAAAATCCAAAGGTCCCGCAATTATAAGGGAGTTCGAAGGGAAGACTTTCCGACGTACGGACGCCTTGACGGCGCGCGGCGCCGCATTTTCCTTCCGAAAGGGTCTCTTCCTGCGTTCGAAGGCCCGCGTCGGTACAATGACGAATCCTTCCCAGAACCTTTTTTTCTCCTCCCGACGTGCGCCTTCGACAAATCAAAATCGCCGGCTTCAAAAGCTTCGCCGATCTCACCGTCATCGACATCGACGTTCCCCTCACGGCCATCGTGGGTCCGAACGGCTGCGGCAAGTCGAACATCATCGACGCCGTGCGGTGGGTCCTGGGCGAAGGGCGCGCTTCGGAACTGCGCGGCGAAGCCCGCATGACGGAACTCATCTTCGCGGGCTCCACGGCCCGCGCGGAACTCGGACGTGCGAGCGTGGAACTGATCCTCGAGACGGACGGAACGCTCGAAGGTCCCTGGGGCGCGTATGCGGAACTCTCGGTAAAACGCGTCATCACGCGGGACGGCGACTCCGCCTATTCGATCAACCGTCAGACCGTGCGCCGCCGAGACGTGCAGGAATTGTTCGCCGGCACGGGACTTGGGACGAAGAGCTACGCCATCATTTCCCAGGGCACGGTGAGCCAGTTCATCCGCGCGCGTCCCGAAGAGCTTCGCAACTACTTTGAAGAGGCGGCGGGCGTGGGGCTTTACCGCGAGCGCCGTCGGGAAACCGAAACGCTCCTGCGGCAAACCCGTGAAAACCTCGAGCGCGCGGCCGACCTGCAGACGGTCAAGAAGGAAACGATGGAGCGCCTGCGCGCCGAAGCTGAAACGGCGGCGCGTTGGGAAAAGCTCGACGAAGAGCGCCGGAGCGCCGAAGCGCGGCTTTTTTGGGGACAGCTCGAAGAAGCCCGCGCCAGCGTGCGCGAGATGGACGTCGTGATCGGAAATCTTTCGCGCACGGTCGACGAGACGAAGGACCGCTTACGAGCGCTCGAAGACGCCGGTCCCGAAGCGGAACGGCGTTTTGAAGCCGCCCGCAGCGAAGCGCTCGCCACGGCCGAGCGCGTGCGCGAAGCCGAGCGAGAAATCGCGGCGCTCGAAGCCCGTCTCGCGGAAGACCGCCGCCGCAGGGAGGAGGCCGCCGACACCCTGCGCGCCGCAGAAGACGCCGTGCGCGAAAAGGAAGCGGAACGTGCGGAACTCGAGGCGCAGACCCAACAGGACCGGGAACGCCTCGCGCAGCTCGAAGTGGAGGGAAAAGCCCTCGAAGAATCGGTCGCCCGCGCGGCGGACCTTACGATCTCGGCGGAAAAGGCGTTGGCCGAGGAGCGGCGCTCGACCGAGGTCGTCGAGACCGAATGCCGCCGCTGGGAGTCGGCGCTGGAGAGCGCCCGTGCGCAAAAGCGTTCGTTGGAAGACCGTCTTCAGTCGCTCTCGCGCCACCGGATGCTGCAGCGCGACGCGGAACGCCCGGTCGTGCCCGACGCGGCGGAAGAGGAAAAGCTTCGCGACCGAAAGACGCTTGCGAAAAAAGATCTCGAAGAAGCACGGGAAGCTCGGGAACGTCTCGGACGCCGCATGGCGGACGCCGAACGGAGCGTGCGCGAAAAAGCCCGTGAATACGAAAGGGCCTTGGCCGAAGAACGCACTGCAGCCGCCAAATGGGAGGCCGCGCGCGAAGCGCTCGGCCGCGCCGAAAAGGCGGGCGACCTCGATCGATGGCTCGAGCGTCGGGGCCTTTCCGCCAAGCCGCGCCTCTCCTCGCTTGTTACGGTCGATCCCGCCTGGATCACGGCGGCGGACGCCGTGCTCGCCGAAGAAACGGGGGCGCGATGGCTCGATAAGGACGGAGATGCCGCACGCCTCACGGGGGAGCGCGCCCCCGCCAAGACCTCCTTCTGGGGCCCGGGCGCTCCCGAGTCGCCCGAAGGAAAGGCGCCCCTCAGCGCGGGCGGCGTGACGCTTCCCGCTTTTCTTTCGGTCTTCAGCGTGCCCGATCCGACCGTGAAGGGCGTTCTTGCCGAACGCCTCGCAGGTCACTACGCCGTCGAGAGTCTTGAGAAGGCGCTCTCCCTCCGAGAGGAACTTCCCGCGGGCGCGACGCTCGTCACGCCCGAGGGGGACCGTGTGACGCGGGGAAGAGTTCGCCTCTGGGCCCGCACGACGGAAGGCGTTCTTACGCTCTCGGAAGCCGTGCGAAAGACCGCGGCGCGGCACGCCGAAGCGAAAGCGTCGTTCGAGCGGATGCGTGCGGAACAAAACGAGGCGCAGAAAAACGAAAGGGCGCTTCGCGACGCGCAGCGCGATCTGCAGCGTCAACTGCGCGAGACCGAGGAAGCTCTCAAAAAGGGCGAATGGGCGATCGAGCGTTTTCTCGAACGAAAGCGCGAGGCGATCAAGCGCCTCGAAGAGCTCGAGCGGCGCGAAAAGTTCTGGGCTGAAGAAGAGGCGGCGCTTCGAAAGAACCGGGAAGAAAACGACGCAAAGCTTCGCGAACTTGAAGCGCTCGCTCCGGAGCGGGCGAAGCGCCGGGACGAGGCGCGCGCTCAAACGGAACGGGCCCGCTCGGCGCTCGAGCACGCCCGAAGCGAACAAAAGGCGCTCGACTACCGCGCCAAACTGATGGCGCTCGAAGCCGGGGAGTGCCGCAAGGCGCTGTCCGCCGCGCGGGTGCGCTTTGAACGCGTGGAAACCGACGTGAAGCGCGAACGTGATCGGGCCGAAAAGGCCAGGGCCCTCCTTGAGGATAAAGGCGAGAGGCTCGCCGAGGCGCTCGAGATCCGCCGCGCCGCCGAGGGGGAAGTTCGCCGCCTTGCCGACGAAGCGCGGGGCCGAGAAGAGGCGGCGCTTCGCGAACTCACGGGCTTGCGCGAAGAGGAAAGAAGACTTCGCGGAGAATTGCTGCCGCTTACCGAAACGATCGGTCGCAGGCAGACCGACCGGCAGGCGAAGTTCGTTCTCTATGAACAGTTCGCCGAGCGTTTTCGCGAGACGGGATTCGATGAAGGCGTCGTGGCGGGTTTGGCTGAACGGGATCCCGTTCGCGTCCCCGCGCTCAAGGTGCGGCTCCAAAAGCTCGCGGGCGAGCAGCAGCGCTTGGGCGAAGTGAATCACGCGGCGCTCGCGGGGCTGCGCAAGGCCGAAGAAGAGTACGAAACGGCGAGGCGGACGATGGAAGACCTCGAAGAAGCCGCCAAAACGCTGGAAACCGCCATCCGCAAGATCGACGCCGAAACGAGGGTGCGCATCCGCACGACCTTCGAAGCCGTCGCCCGGGCCTTTGAAGAGACCTTTACGGAGCTCTTCGGCGGGGGCGAAGCGAAGCTCGTTCTGCGCGGCGACGACGTTCTCGAGGCCGGCGTCGAGGTAACGGCGAGGCCGCCCGGAAAGAAGAACGCAAGCCTCACCCAACTCTCGGGGGGCGAGCAGTCGCTTGCCGCGACGGCGCTCGTCTTTGCGTTTTTCCGTTTGAATCCCGCGCCCTTCTGTCTCTTGGACGAAGTGGATGCGGCGCTCGACGAAGCGAACCAGGGGCGTTTGGCGTCGCTCTGTCGGCGCTTGTCGGAGAAGACCCAGTTCCTTCTCATCACGCATAACCGCGTGACGATGGAGTACGCCGACGTCCTGATCGGCGTCACGATGAAGGAACCCGGCGTGAGCCGCGTCGTGAGCGTCGACATCGAAGAGGCTTCGGGCTGGGCGCGGACCGCCTGACGGGATCATCGCGGGAAGCGGTAGTCGGGGCGAAAGTCCTTGTCGATTCGAATCACTTGAAAACCGTGGCGCACCGCCACGTCTGCCATCTTTGCGTGTTCGGAAAGGAGCTCTCCCTTGGCGGGCGGAGGCCCCAACCGTCCTTCCGCCGCTTCGGCGTGGCGAAGGATGTCGTCGTAGTGCGCCTCGATGTAGGCGGGCGTCATGACGAGCGCCGCCGCGAAAATGTGTCGGCGCTCCTCGAATTGGAAGGATTCGGCCCAGTTTCCCGGAATGTAGCCGCCCTCGACGATGAGGCTTCGTCCGTTTTCGATGGCGGTCCGCACCATTTCCCGCACGATCGGCCAGAGTTCTTTGGTGAGCTCGTCGTCGTCATAGGGCGTAAGTGTTGTCTTGCCGCTTCGGATGAGACCCATCTTGAGGAGGTCGAGCGAGAGGACGGGAATGCCGTAGCGCTTCATGAGGCGGTCGGCGAGAAGCGTCTTGCCGGAATGCGTGGCGCCGGTGAGAAAAAGGATGCGGGATGTGTTCGGAACCATGGAAAAATGTTCGCGTGAGGTCGTTCGGACCACCATCCTAGGATCCTTTTGGCGGAAAAACTCGAAAAAGAGGTAAAAAAGGTCGCGGACGCCCGATCTGCGCAGTTCGGGCGCACTTCGAACACGGTACAATGCATCGAATTGGGGCCGCTCGGGAGGCGTAGCGGTCGATCGAATAAAAAATCCTTTCGGACAGGAATCATGCTCGGACAAACGGAAATCGTCCTCTTGGTGTTGGTCGTCCTCGTGGTGGCGGTCTTTTTCATTTGGCGCTCCCGCCAACGCGTGCGCACGGCAAAGAAGACCGGCAAGATTCGCGGAGATTATGCGGTCGAAGACGTCCTGATGAAGTCGGGAGAAAAGGAGGCGCCGCGCAAGACCGAACCCACGCTCGCGCCCGAAGCGGAAGGAAAATCGATCTCTCCCGCCGCAGCGGCGGACGCCGCGCCCTCGGACATTCCGCCTGTCTACGACGTGATCGAAGAGGAAGAGGAACGCAAGCGCGCCGCCGAAGAGGCGGCCCGCGCGAACGCCGAAGAGGCCGGTGCGTCGCCCGTTCCGACCGGCTCCGAATGGCCCGCCGTCGACACGGCGCTCGAATGGGTGCTCGATATTTCCGCGCCGGACAACACCACCTTCAAGATGGGCGGGCTCGACAGTCTGCGCCGCGAACTGCGCGCGCTCAATCTCAAGCTTCCGCTCTTTGTCTGGACGCGGAGCGCCGAAGACGGTCTCTACTACGAGTGTGACCGTCTGCAAAAGAGCGCCGATCACGTCGTGGTCGCCGTGGTGCTCGCCAACCGCGCGGCGCAGCTCGACGAGCTGACGGCGTCTTCGGTGCTGCAGGTCCTTGAAACGGTGGCTACTCAGTACGACATCAACGTGCGTCTTTCGCAGGAAATCCCCGAGGCCGTGGCGAGCGCGAAGACGTTGCGTCAGTTCATCCGGTACTACGACAACCGTCTCGAACTCGAAGTCGTGCCGCTCGATCCGAGCGTCGACTTCACGCTCGACGCCGTGGCGAAACTTGCCCTCGCGTCGGGATTCGAGCAAAACCGCGGAGGCTTCGAATACCGCGCGTCGGCCGAGAGCCTCGCGCCCGAGATCACGCTTTCGCTCACGGCCGCCGAAACGCGCGGTCTTCGCCTCTCGCTCGACCTTCCGCTTGTGCACGAAGGGCGCGGGGATTTTTCGACCTTCCTGCGCCTTGCAAACCATTTCTGCGGACATCTCCACGCGGCGCTTTCCGACTGCAACGGCAAGCCCATCGGCACGGCCGAGGCGATGTACATCGAAGAGGCTGCGAGAGAGAGAATGCGTGCCATGAAGAAGGCGGGCGTCGTCGCGGGGAGCGAGCGCGCACGGCTCCTCTTCTCGTCGGCGAGCTGACGAATCCGCCTCCCAAACTTCCGACCGGCCGAGAAACGATTTCGGCCGGTTTTTCGACTGCAGGGACACCGAATGCTCAAAACCCTTACGCCCGAAGAAGCTGAAGTCGCCGCGCGCATGCGGGCGATGGAAAAGGATCTCGACCGCTGGGCCTATGAATACTATGTTTTGGATGCGCCCAGCGTGCCCGACGCCGAGTACGACCGGGTCTGGCAGGCCTTGGAAGCGCTCGAAGCCGAACACCCGGAGTTGAAGAGCCCCGTCTCTCCCACGACCCGCGTGGGAGGCGCCGTGCGCGAAGATTTGGGGAAGGTCGTCCACAAGATTCCGATGCTCTCGATTCACACGGAAACGGACGTTACGGCGGCGGGGGCCGCGGCCTTCGATCAGCGCGTGCGAAAGGCTCTCAACCTCGCCGCCGACGATGCGCCCATTGAGTACGACTGTGAATTGAAATTCGACGGCCTTGCCGTGAACCTCCGCTATGAAAAGGGCTTTTTCGTCTCGGCCGCGACCCGCGGCGACGGGGTGACGGGCGAAGACGTGACGGCGAACGTGCGCACGATCCGATCGGTTCCGCTTTACCTCCCCGAAGGTGCGCCCGAAGTGCTCGAAGTGCGCGGCGAAGTCATCATGCACAAGAAGGACTTCGAAAAGTTGAACGCGCTTCGTGAAGCACGCGAAGAAAAAACCTTCGTCAATCCGCGCAACGCCGCAGCCGGCTCGCTTCGCCAGCTCGATCCGAGCGTGACGGCCGAGCGGGTGCTCCACTTTTACGCTTACAGTCTCGGCGAAGTGAGCGATCCCGACTTTGCGCCCACGCAGTCGGCGATGCTTGAACGTCTTGAAAAAATGGGCTTTCCCGTCGCGAAGTTCCGCCGCGTTGTAAAGGGCCCCGAAGCGCTCGCAGCCTTTCACGAGGCGGCCCTGGCCGAACGTCCTTCGCTTCCCTTTGAAATCGACGGCGTCGTCTACAAGGTGAACGACTTTGCGCTGCAGCGCGAACTCGGCTTTCTCTCGCGCGAGCCCCGTTGGGCGTGCGCGCACAAATATCCGCCCGAAGAGGCGCTTACGGTCCTCGAGGCGATCGACATTCAGGTGGGCCGCACGGGCAAGCTCACGCCCGTCGCGCGTCTTGCGCCCGTCTTCGTGGGCGGCGTCACCGTTTCGAACGCGACGCTTCACAACGAAGACCACATCGCCTCGCTCGATCTCGCGATCGGCGATACCGTCGTCGTGCGCCGAGCGGGAGACGTGATTCCCGAGATCGTGCGCACGATCCCCGAACGTCGCCCCGAAAACGCCGCTCGCTTCAAGATGCCAGAACGCTGTCCCGTCTGCGGCTCGGCCGTGATCCGGGACGAAGAGGAAAAGGACAGCCGCTGCACCGGGGGGCTTTACTGCGGAGCTCAGGTGAAGCTTAGCCTCGTGCACTACGCCTCGCGCCGCGCGGCGGGGATCGACGGACTCGGTGAAAAGGTGGTCGAGATGTTGGTCGACGAAGGGCTCGTGCGCACGCCCGCCGACCTCTACAAACTCACGGTCGAGGCGCTTACGCAGCCGATGACGACGCTTTCCGAAGGGGAAAAGCCAAAAAAGCGCATGGGTCCGAAGGCCGCGCAGAATCTCGTGGACAGCATCGAGCGCTCCAAGCACACGACGTTTGCGCGCTTTCTCTATTCGCTCGGCTGCCGCCACGTGGGCGAAGCCACGGCACTCGCGCTTGCTCAGCACTTCGGTACGCTCGCGAAGCTCGAGTCGGCCGAACTCGAAGAGCTCACCGCGATCGAGGACGTGGGCGGCGTCATCGCCGAGAGCGTCTTTGCGTTCTTCCGCGAACCCCACAACCGAGCCGTGATCGAGGAACTCGTCCGAGAAGGCGTCTCCTGGCCCGCCGTCGAACGGCGCACGAGCGAGCTCGCGGGAAAGACCTTCGTTCTGACGGGCACGCTCCCCACGATGACGCGAGACGAGGCCAAGGATCGTCTTCTCGCCGTGGATGCCAAGGTTTCGGGTTCGGTAAGCAAAAAGACGGACTTCGTCGTGGCCGGGGCCGAAGCCGGATCCAAACTCACCAAGGCCGAGCAGCTCGGGATCCGCATTCTCGACGAGGCGGGCCTTCTCGCGATGCTCGCAAAGGCAGAGGGCGGGGCGGATCCCGTGCCGGCGGCGCCTGAAGAGACCGAGGTCGCTGCGGCCGAAAAGACGTCGGGGACGGACGAAAAAACTTCGTCCGAAGAACCCGAGCAACTGTCGCTGTTTTCCATTTGAGGAGAGAAGAACATGTACGCACTCATCGGCGGATCGGGATTTGAAGGAAACGACGTGATCCGAGTGACCGAAGAGGTCGAAATGACGACTCCCTACGGGGCGCCCTCGGCGCCGATCGTCTTCGGGACGCTGGGCGGCGTGGAGATCGCCTTTTTGCGCCGCCACGGCGTTCGGCATGAATATGCGCCGCACCGCGTGCCCTATCGGGCGAATCTTTGGGCTCTCTCGAAGCTGAAGCTCTCGGGCGTCATCGCCATCGGGACGGTGGGCGGCATCGCGCCCGCGCTCGGACCGGGGGCGCTCGCCGTGCCCGATCAGCTGATCGACTACACCTGGGGGCGGGAAGTGACCTACTTCGATTCGCCCGAAACGGGCGTTCGTCACGTCGACATGACCTGGCCCTTCGATCGTTCGCTCTCGCGCCGCCTTGTCATGGCCGCCGGACGCCTCGGCGTCGCCGTGGAGGAAAAGGGCGTCTACGCCGCCACGCAGGGGCCGCGCCTCGAGACCGCGGCCGAAGTCGAGCGCATGCGTCGCGACGGCGCCGACATGATCGGGATGACGCTCTATCCCGAGTGCGCGCTCGCGCGCGAGCTCGGTCTCTCCTACGCGGGGCTCTGCGTGAGCGTCAATCACGCGGCCGGCATGGGCGAGAGCGCCGAGTCGATCGACTTCGAGGGACTCAAGGACGCCGTCGCCAAGGCCGTGCTGCGCGCGGTCGACGTCGTGACGGAAGTCGTGCGCGACTGACCAACGGGTGTTGACCAAAAACGCAAAAAGGGCCCGCGGCGCAGAAGCCGCGGGCCCTTTCACCATTCAAGACCGATCAGGCCTTTTCGACCGGGATGGGAGGCGCCGTGAAGACGTCTTCCTCTTCCACGTGGAAGTCGGCCGTGGGAGCGTTGCGGGCCGCACGGCGGCGGCGCGAGGCCGCGCGGGCTTCCTCCTGTTTGGCGAAGACGCGGGCGTTGAAGGGACGGGTATGGAGCCCTTCGATGAGTTCGAGCATTTCAGGCGTGCCCGTGAGGGTCGCGAGCGAATACTTGTTGAGGTGCGCGTAAAAGGCGTCGGTAGCTTCCTGCGAAGCGCGCAGGAAATTGCAGGCGGGCTTCAGGGCGCATTCGGGGTTGTCGCACTGATTGATGGGGCGGTCTCCCTCGAGCGTGCGCACGATGTCGCCCACGAGGAGTTCATTGGCCGGACGCGCGAGCATCACGCCGCCTCCGCGACCGCGGTGCGCGGCGATCCAGCCCTGACGGGACATGAAGTTCACCACCTTGACGACATGGTGGCGCGACCAGTTGAAGCGGTGCGAAAGTTCCGCAACCGTTACCATGTTGCGGGGCTTTTCGTACGTGAGGTACATCAGCACCCGCATGCTCAGATCGGTGAATCGAGTGAATCGCATAAAGTTGCCGTTTAGCAGAATGGATGGAAAAAAGGGTCGGTGCGCGAAGCGCGCAGGGTTTATGACTTTTGTCTCTCTATTGTAAAGGAAAGATTTTTACGTCAATAGAGGGGATTTCATTGGAAAAAATTCTTTTTCCCGCCGTTCGGCTGAAAATTGCCTCAAAAAGTCGGGGGCGCCTGGAATAAAGATCCGCTTCCCGATGAAAAGGGCGCCCCGGCGGTTTTTCGGTGATGGTGCGACGGGCTTTGAGCTCGGACGCGGATTTCGGTGCGATAATGATCCGTCTTCCATTCAATCCCCTCAAAAGCGCAACCATGACTCTGAAAAGTGAAGTCCTCGCGAAGTTCGTCGTTGAAACGACCTTCGAATCCATTCCCACCGACATGGTGGAAAAGGCCAAGCGCCACATTCTCGATTCCGTCGGCGCCGGGATCGCCGGAGCCCGTTCCGTTGAAGTCGCACGCCTCATGGCGACGCTCGACATGGCGGGCGAAGGCTCGGGCCGCGCGGTGCTCTGGGGCGACGACCGCCGCCGCACGCCGCTCGTCGCGGCGCTCGTGAACGGCACGGCCGCGCACGCCTTCGAACTCGACGACACGGGCGGGTGCGACCACTCGGGCGCCGTCGTCGTGCCGGCCGTCTTCGCGGCCCTCACGCTCGTCGACCGCGTGATCACCGGGAAGGAACTCATCACGGCGGTGCTTCTCGGCTACGACGTGGCGCGTCGTGCTCTCGAAGCCTGCGGCGCCTACGAACCCCACAACGCGGCGGGCTTTCATTCGACGGGGACCTGCGGTCCCTTCGGCGCGGCCGCGGCCGCGGGCCGCATTCTGGGCCTCAACGTCGAACAGATGACGATGGCCTTGGGTCTTGCCTCCTCCTTCTCGGCGGGCCTTTGGGCGTGCGTTCACAACGGGGCGCAGAACAAGCGCCTTCACGCCGGTCATGCCGCGCAGGGCGGTCTCATGAGCGCGCTCCTCGCGAAAAACGGCTTCACGGGGCCCGATCAGATCTTTGAAGAGGTCTGGGGCGGCTTCAACAAGAGCTTCGCGCCCACGTCGAGCGTTCCGGAAGCATGGACCGCCGATCTGGGACACCCCTGGAAACTTCACCGCGTGTCGATCAAGCCGCATGCGAGCTGCCGCTCGACGCACTCCTCGATCGACGCCGTGCACGACATGATGCGCGACTTCCATTTCGCGGCAGACGACATCGAAGAGATCGAAGTTCTCATCAACCCCTTCGTCTACGGCATGTGCGGCGCCTACGACCGCAATCCGATGAACGCCGCGCAGCTTTCGATTCCCTACAGCGTCGCAGCCTTCCTTGTCTTCGGATCGGCGCAGCTGCCGAGCTTCTCGCGCACGAGCCGCGAAGATCCGCGCATCGAACCCATGATGCGCCGCATCAAGATGACGGTCGATGAAACGCAGAAGGACGACGACGAACCGATCGTGCGCGTCACGCTCAAGGACCGCCGGCTCTTTTCGCTGCGTGTTCCGATGCCGCTCGGCGCCCCGACGAATCCCGTCTCGGACGAAGCGCTCCTGCAGAAGTTCCGCAGCGTCTCGATGATGTCGCTCTCCGCCGACACGGTCGATCGTCTCGCCGAACTCTTCCTCACGCTCGAAGACGTGGACGACGCCTCGGTCTTCCTGCCGCTTTTGGGGGACACGCCCGTGACGCGCGAACCCTTCGACGCCTGATTGCGAGTCATCCCGTACAAAAAATCCCGGTCCCGGCCGGGATTTTTCGCATTTTTTTCCCTCTGATCGTCTCGGATAAGCAAAATTACCGACTCCAAATCCGACGGAATTCAATACAATTTTCAAAAATCCATAATCCCCGCCGGACGCGGCTCTCCCCTTCGCCCGTTCGACGACATACTCTCAAAAGGACTCAACGATGGCTGATACGACCACCGCCAACGCACCGGCAGCCGACCCGACGGCATTGGAAAAGCCGGGGATCGGGGGCTACCTCTCCTTCATTCTTGCCATTGTCTTCTTCTCCGGGTTGTGCGAAACCAAGGAGTGGTGGGGCATTCTCGACTTTACGGTCGTCAACGGCAGCTTCGGTCAACTCGTTTCGAGCGTCAAGGATCAGGCGGGTGAACTCATCACCGCCACGTCGAGCTTCCGCGGCAAGGGTGGCTCGGGCGCCATCGACGGCTTCATGTTCGCCCTGACCCTGGTGCCGCCGATCATGTTTTCGGTGGCCATGATCACGGTCTTCGAATACTACGGCGCCATCCGCGCAGCCGGATACCTCCTCAACTTCGTGCTCCGTCCCCTCATGGGGCTTCCGGGCCACACGGCGCTTGCCCTCGTGGCTTCGTTGCAGTCGACCGACGCTGGCGCCGCGCTCACGCGCTCCCTGAAGGACGAAGGGCGCCTCACGGAAACCGAAGTGGAAATCTTCGCCGCCTTCCAGATGACGGCGGGCGCCGCGGTCGGGAACTTCCTCTCCTCGGGCGTCGTGATCTTTACGCTCGTCAACGCCGACAACCTGCCCGCCGTTCCTTCTTCGATCGGCATGTGCCTCGGCGTGATTCTCCTCGGGAAGCTATTCTCGGCCAACCTGATGCGCCTCCTTCTCATCCGCAAGTCCCTGCGTGAAAAGAAGAGCGCCGCCTAAGGCCCTCAGAACTTCGACAAAGCCGGAAGCCTCCGTTGCGGATCTTCCGGCTTTTTTGCGAACTTTTCAGGATTTCGATCATGTCCGACACTCTTTCCCGCCCGCTCATCCTCGTCACCACGGATCTGTTCGGCGATCCCGTGCGCGAAGGCATCCGCAGACAGTACCTCGACGCCGTGATCGAGGCCGGGGGCCTCCCGGTGCAGGTGCCCGTGGGACTCGACGAAGCGTCGATCGAAGCGCTTGTGGAAAGCGCTTCGGGGCTTCTTCTCACGGGCGGCGCCGACGTCGATCCGAAACGCTACGGCGAAGAAAAGTCCGAGCAGTGCGGGGAGATCCTCCCAGAACGCGACGAAGCGGAGTGTGCGCTCACCCGCACGGCGTTGCGCGAAGGACTTCCCGTCCTCGCGATCTGCCGGGGACTGCAGGTGCTGAACGTCGTCGCGGGCGGCACGCTCATCCAGGACATTCCCGAAGAGCTCGGCCTCCCCCTTACGGCCCACCGTCAGGAGGGCGACTACGTTGAAACCGTACACGAGGTTGAAATCGTTCCCGGCACGCTTCTCGCCTCGATCGTCGGGGAGGAGAATCTCGCCGTCAACACGAAGCACCATCAGGCCGTGAAGACGCCGGCTCCTTCCCTTCGGGTCGTCGCGAAGAGTCCCGACGGCGTCGTCGAGGCGCTCGAAGACCCCGCCTTTCCCTTCGTGCTCGGCGTGCAGTGGCACCCGGAAATGCTCGCGAAGACGATGTCCCGGCACAGGGCGCTCTTTGAAGCCTTCGTGCGGGCGGCCCGAGAAATTTGAGATCGAAAGAGACGGCGGAAAAGAGGGCTTCTTCAGGGCGCTGAAGGAGCCTCTTTTCAACCAATCGCAACTGTTTGCGGGCATATTGTCGACAAAAGCGATTATTTCTCCAAAGCTTGCGTTTCCTCAAAAAGAGAAGGGTGTTGTATCCGTTGGTAACCGTCTATCCGATTGATAGAATTTCCGTCAATTTGAATTCCGCACTCTCCTGCGGACCCAACTCTCCCTCATCGCCCTCCGGGGCGAAGCTCAATCTTTCTGGATAGACAAAAATGGATCCGATGTTCTGGTTACAGTTCCTCGTCGTGATGTTCTGCGTCGCGGTCGGGGGACGTTTGGGCGGCGTCGGCCTCGGCGCTGCCGGCGGCCTCGGCGTGTGCATCATGGTGCTTGTGCTCGGCGTGCAGCCGGGATCGCCCCCCGTCTCCGTTCTCCTCATCATCACCGCGGTGATCGCGTGTACGTCCGTGCTGCAGGGTGCGGGCGGTCTCGATCTTCTCGTTCGCCTCGCGGAAAAGCTCCTTCGCAAGTGGCCGCGCGCGATTACGTTTGTCGGTCCCTTCGTCTGCTCCTTCTTCGTGATGCTCGTCGGCACGGCCTACGTGGCCTTCGCCGTCTATCCGGTCGTCGCCGAAGTGGCCGCCTCCGCCAAGGTTCGTCCGGAGCGCGCCGTTTCGGCTTCGGTCATCTGCGCCGGGATCGGTGTGATGGCCTCTCCGATGTCGGCCGCCATGGCCGCCATGGTCGGGATCATGAGCACGCAGGGCGTCGCTTTCTGGCAGATCCTCGCCGTGTCGGTGCCGACCTTCCTGTGCGCCACCGCCTGTGCGGCGCTCTCCGTCTTCTGGCGCGGCAAGGAACTTGAAGACGATCCCGAATTCCAGCGTCGTCTCGCCAACGGCGACTACCAGTGGCTCGCGGGCGGTGAAATGACCGCGAACTTCAAGCCCGAACCCTATGCCAAGCTCTCCGTCACGATCTTCCTGATCGGCATCCTCTGCTCGATCCTGATCGGTTCCGTTCCGGGCCTGCGCCCCGAATGGACGGTGGGCGAAAAGGTTTCGCAGCTCCCGATCCCGTCGCTCATCCAGATGGTGATGCTCGCGACCGCCTTCGTGATCATTCTTCTGTGCCGCGTGCCCTCGCACAAGTTCGCTTCGGGCTCGGTCTTCCGCTCGGGCCTCATCGGCGTCGTGGGCGTCTTCGGCATCGCTTGGCTCACGGGCACCTTCTTCGATCAGCACACGAAGATGCTTTCCGACGTCTTCTCGTCGGCCGCTCAGGAAGCACCGTGGCTCTTCTGCATCGTCGCCTTCTGTCTTTCGACCGTGATCTTCTCGCCGACCGTCTCGACGACGATCATGATGCCGATCGGCCTCAAGCTCGGCCTCCCGCCCGAATTCCTCGTGGGCACCTGGGCCTGCTGCTACGGCGACTTCCTCGTCCCGGGCGGCGCGCAGATCGGCTGCACGGCTTTCGACCGCACGGGCACGACGAAGCTCGGCTCCTTCGTGATCAACCATTCCTATCTGCGTCCGGGCCTCGTCTTCGTGGTTTCGGGCACGGTGATCGGCTGGTGCTTCTCGAAGGTCGTCTTCTAAAGAAGTCGAAAATTCCGTTTTTCACGGCGCGGCGTCCTCTCGGCACCGCGCCGTTTCTTTCTTCAGGGGTTAACCCTTGGGGCGAAAAGGAAAGGAAAACCTCACTGCCGCAATAAATTTTCGGGAAACAGTTTTCGTAAAACCGAAAACAGAAACAAATGGAAACATTTAAATGAAGTGTTTTTTCGCTTAGGGTATACCTTATCAGTGAAATGTCCTATATACTTCGTTTGTCTGTTGAACGGGTTAACCCTTACAGCAGTCACCTCCAAGCATTGTGTTTTTCTCTCCTTTTCACAATGCCGAAGATGGTGGTCATTGGGCGGTGCCGGCTGGTCCCCGGCATTACCTGCCGTCAGAAGACAACTTCTGCGGTTCTCCTTTGTGGCAGTCGAGAAGGCGAGGGAGTTGGTCACTCCCGGTCTTTTCCCGGTCCGAGAGCGCCTTCGGGTGATAAAAATCAGTCGGTTCCTGATTCTCTTGATTGGGCTCGGTTGCCGGACGAGGCTCCCAGAGCGTTCGTCCGAGTGTTAGAGTGGGTCCCCTTCTCCCTGGTCCGGAGGAGGGGACTTTTTTCGTGCTCCGGCATCGTATGTGGCAAGAGTGCGGAAAAAGCGCCGATAATGTCGGCACATCCGATTCGGAGACCGTCATGCCGTCCCTTCGTCTTTTCCTCCCGCTCGCTCTGTCCGCATCGCTCCTCGTCTCGGGGTGTTCGCCCGTGCGCGTGAACGGCTCCTACCGCACCGCCGACGATCAGCTCTGCCTCGTCGTGCCGAGGCACGTGCAGCCCGACATCCATGAAAAGCTCGTCGAGCTCCTTCGCAAAAAGAACTTCGACGTGATCGAGTATCCGAGCGACACCAAGCCGGGCGTCTGCCGGCAGACCCTCATCTACTCCTGGGACACGGAACAGTACTATCTCCCCGCCTACGTCAAGCAGCACGCGATCAATCTCGACCTCTACGTAGAAGGGCGAAAGTTCGCGAACGCGAGCTTCGATCCGCGTCGTCTCTACACGCCGCAGACGAAATTCATCCGCTTCTCGCGCTACCTCGCTCGGGTTCTCGACCGACTCTTCCCGGGCCGCACGCAGATCGGGGCGTAAAAGGGGGGCCTCCGGTGGGACGGTGGGACATCCAACGGTGGAGCCTTTTGCAAGGCTCGAAAAACTTCTGGATTTTCAGTAAAATCTCCCCCTTTCTGCGTTTTTTCTCCCTTTCGTCCACCATGTCTGACACGAAACTCTGCAACCGCGTCGCCGGCGCCCTGGCCGGCATGGTTCTGGGCGACGCTTTCGGCGTTCCCGGAGAACTCTGGCCCCGCGCCAAGGTGCGCGAGCGCTTCGGCACGATCGACACCTTCCTCGACGGTCCCGAAGACAACATCGTCGCCTGCTACTTCAAGGCGGGCCACTACACGGACGACTCCGCCCAGGCCTTCGTGGTCCTCCATGCGCTACTCGACTACAAAACCGTTCCGCCCGTCCGCGTTCTCGCCGACCGCCTGATCGATTGGGTGAAGTCGATGAACGGATTCGAAATCAATCTCCTGGGACCGAGCTCGAAGGCGAGCCTTCTTGCGCACAGCGAAGGGCGCGATCCGTCGCCGCAGTTGAAGACCGCCCTTACGAACGGAGCCGCCATGCGCATCGCGCCCGTGGGGTGCATCGTGGGCGCCGACGATACGGAATTCCTCGCCGAGACGGTGGCGCGCATTTCCGTCGTGACCCACGGCACCGACGTGGCGCTGGCGGGCGCTTCGATGGTCGCGCAGGCGGTATCTTCGGCCGTCGCGGGTAAGACCTGGGACGAGATGGCCTCGGACGCTCTTCGCGCGCACGACTGCGCGCTCGTGAAGGGCGAGCCCACCTGGGCCGCCTCCATCGCGCGCCGCTTTGAACTCGCGCTTCGCGAAATGCCGAATCTCCCCGACGAAGAAAACTTCAGCCGTTGGGTCTACGACGTGCTCGGCACGGGCACCATGACGAGCGAATCCGTGAGCGCCGCGCTCGCAATCGCCTGGTACTGCCGAGAACCGATGCGCTGCGCGAAACTCTGCGCAAACCTCGGGGGCGACACCGACACGATCGGCGCGATGGCGACCGCCATCTGCGGCGCCGCGGTCGGGCTCGACGCCTTCGACCAAGACACCGTGCGTTACCTCGAAGAGACGAACGGGCTCGACTTCCGTGCGATGGCCGAGCGCATCGTCGCGCTTCGCGGCGAATTCCGACTCGGAGACGCCTGATGCGCATGCTCTCCGAAATTGTCGCGTCGCTCACTCCGAAGAAGAAGGCCTTTGTGATCGGCTCGGCCTTCGTCGACATGGTGATCAACGTGCACGAAATGCCGCACGCGGGCGCCGACGTCGAGGGTGAATACCGCAAGACCGTCGTGGGCGGCTGCTCGTTCAACGTGGCGGACGTCCTCCACAAGCTCGGTCTTCCCTTTGAGAGCTACATGCCCGTGGGCGAAGGGGAATTCTCCCGCATCGTCGAGCGGGCGCTCGCCGAGCGTAATTACCCCGTGTACCGTGAAACCGGGGCGGGTGACAACGGTTGGTGCCTCTCGATCGCCGACCATACGGGCGAGCGCACTTTCATCTCCATGTTCGGGCTCGAGCGCAAAATGCGCCCCGAGTGGTTCGATCGTTTTTCCTTCGCCGACTACGACTATCTTTACGTTTCAGGCTATCAGGCCGAGGGCGAGAACGGGGCCGTCCTTCTCGACGTTCTCTCGCGAAAGCGTCCCGACGCCCTCGTCGTCTTCGACCCGGGTCCCCGCGTGACGTCGATTCCCGCGGAGCGCCTCGAAGCCTTCGAGCGTCTCGGGTGCCTCTACACCGTGAACGCCCACGAAGCGCAGATCATGACCGAGACCGACACGCCCGAAGACGCGGCCTTGGCACTCGCGCGCCGCTCGGGGAACCCCGCCGTCGTGACGGACGGGGCCCGCGGAGCAGTTCTCTCCCGCGCAAAGGACGGGGCCTTCGCGGCCGAACGGATTCCGGGCTTTGCGATCCGCCTCGTCGACACGATCGGCTCGGGCGACGCTCACACGGGCGGCGTCATCGCGGGTCTTCTCTGCGGACTTCCGATCGAAGAGGCCGTGCTTCTCGCGAATGCCGTCGCCGCGCACGTTTCGGCTTCGGAAGGCGCCGCGACGGCGCCCACGCGCGAAGAGCTCGCCCGCTACGAATAAAGAACAACGATTTTTTCCTTCAACAACCCAACGAGAAAATGTCCTCGCAAAATACGACAAGCAAAATCGAGACCAACGGCGTCAATCCGGTGCCCGACAGCGAACGCTACGGACGCCCCGTCGATCTCTTTCCGATTTGGTTTTCCTGGAACATTTCCATCTTCGGCATCACCTGCGGCATCTACGTCTTCGGGCTCGGGCTCTCCGTCTGGCAGGCGATGGCGGCGGGCGTGATCGGGTACTTTCTTTCGTGCTCCCTGGTCGGCATCCTCGCCGTGGGCGGGGTGCGGACGGGACTTCCCACGCTCGTGCAGTCGCGTTTTTGCTTCGGTTACCACGCCAACAAAATTCCGACCTTCTTCGGCTATGTCGCCAACATGGGCTGGAAGGTGACGATGCTCTCGATGGCGTCGACGACGCTCGCCGACCTCGTCAGCAAACTCGTTCCCGTCATGCAGACGGCCGCCGGGACGCCCTCGACGCCGTGCCTCTTCGGAAGTTTCGTCGCCGTCATCTTTCTCACGATGATCGGCGCCGTCTACGGCCACGGCGTCATTCTGCGCGTCGAAAAGCTCATCGCCTGGGTGACGGGGCTCTTCACGCTCGTCTACCTCTTCTTCTTCATTCCGCAGATCGACTTTTCGACTTTGAACGACGTTCCGTCGGGAAGCTTCGGGACCTTCTTGGGCGGCATCGTTCTCGCCATGACGATGGTGGGACTCGGCTTTCTCAACTACGGCGGAGACTACGCGCGCTACCTCCCGAGAAAGACTCCTGCGGGCGGTGTTATTTTCTGGACGACGGTCGGAATCGCGCTGCCGGTCTCGGTTCTCCTCATCCTCGGCGTGATGCTTTCGGCGGGCAATCCGGAACTCCTCGAAAAGGCTTCGCACGAGCCGCTCGCCGCGCTCACGGGCATTCTTCCCTTCTGGTTCTACGTGCCCTTCTCGGTCGTGATCATCATCTCGCTCGTGTCGGCTGGGATGACGGGCGTCTACAGTTCGGGTCTTGCGCTTCTCGCCCTGGGCGTGCCGATGACGCGCCTCGGGACGACGCTTCTCAACGCCGTCATGATCGCGCTCGGGTCCTTCTACCTCACCTTCGTGTCGGATTCGTTCCTCTCGACCTTCACGTCGTTTCTGGCGGCGATCTCCGTCATCATGGGCTCCTGGGGCGCCATTGAAATGGTCGACCTCGTGCGTCAGAAGCGTCTCGGCTGGGACGTAAAGATGGCGCTTCCGCCCTCCGAAGGGGGCCGCGGCTGCCGTTGGACGGCGACGCTTTCGCTCCTCGTTGCAAGTGTCGTGGGGCTTGGGACCATCACCTCGTCCGACCCCTACATCGGCTACGTGACGAGCTTCCTTCTCTCCGACGAAGCGAAGACGAGCGTCTTTGCGACCGCCAACATCGGCGTCGTCGCGGCGATGCTCACCGGCGGCCTTCTCTACGCCTTCCTCACCTTCGTCCTGCGTTCGGAACAATAAGAAGAGGGCTTTCCGCACAAAGCAAAGGCCGGCGAACACCGCGTTCGCCGGCCTTTGCCGTGTAAGGGACTCCATGAAAAGAAAACGCCCTTCCCGGGCGGAGAAGGGCGTCGAATCAAATGAACCCGTGGATCAGGCAAGGCCCGTGATGCGGTCGTCCACGACGTCGATGTTCATCGCGGCGGGGACCTTCGGAAGGCCGGGCATGCGCATGATGGAGCCCGTCGTCACGACGACGAAGCCCGCGCCCGCATTCAGAATCAGGCGCTGAACGGGAAGCGCAAAGCCCTTCGGGGCGCCGAGCGCCTTCGGGTCGGCCGTAAGCGAGAAGGGAGTCTTCGCGATGCAGACGGGAAGCTTTTCAAAGCCGAGATCGCAGATGCGCTTGTAGTCCTTCTTCGAAGCGTCCGACCATTCGACGGACCCCGCGCCGTAGACCTTCTTGGCGATCGCCTCGACCTTTTCGAGGACCGTGGCGTCGGAGTCGTAGGTGTGAACGAGGGGCTTGGGATCTTCGGCCGCTTCAACCACGGCCTCGGCCAATTTCTTCGCGCCTTCGCCGCCCTTGGCGAAGCCGTCGCAGACCGCGAAGCGGCAGCCGAGTTCGGCGACGCGGGCGCGGATCACTTCGATTTCTTCGTCGGTGTCGGTGTGGAAGTGGTTGAGCGAGACGACGACGTTCGGTCCGAAGTTCTTGAGGTTCTCAATGTGGGCGTCGAGGTTGACGAGGCCCTTCTTCAAGGCTTCGACATTGGGCTTGCCGATTTCGGGAAGCGGCACGCCGCCGTGCCACTTGAGGGCCTTCGTGGACGTGACGAGCACCACCGCGGCGGGGGCGAGCCCTGCGGCGCGGCACTTGATGTTGAAGAACTTTTCCGCTCCGAGGTCCGAGCCGAAGCCCGCTTCCGTGATGGCGTAGTCGCCGAGCTTCAGCGCCGCGCGCGTGGCGACGACGGAGTTGCAGCCGTGGGCGATGTTCGCAAAGGGGCCGCCGTGCACGAAGGCGGCGTTGCCTTCGATCGACTGCACGAGATTGGGCTTCATGGCGTCCTTGAGGAGCGCGACGAGCGCACCCGTGCAGCCGAGTTCCTTCACCGTGCAGGCCGTGCCGTCGCGGCGAAGGCCCACGACGATGCGGTCGATGCGGTTGCGAAGGTCGGTAAGGTCGGTCGCAAGGCAGAGCACCGCCATGAGTTCGGAAGCGGCCGTGATGTCGAAGCCCGCTTCGGTCGGAATCCCGTTGGCGGGGCCGCCGAGGCCCGTGACGATGTTGCGCAGCATCCGGTCGTTCACGTCCATGACGCGGCGCCAGAAGATTTCGCGAAGTTCGACCTGCCCCTGATGACGGGCGTTGTCGATGATGGCGGCAAGAAGGTTGTTCGCGGACGTGATCGCGTGGAAGTCACCCGTGAAGTGCAGATTGATCGCTTCCATCGGGAGAACCTGGCTGTAGCCGCCGCCCGCGGCGCCGCCCTTCATGCCGAAAACGGGACCGAGCGACGGTTCGCGAAGAGCGAGGACGGCATTCTTGCCGATCTTCTTCATCCCCTGGGCGAGCGCGATCGAGGTCGTGGTCTTGCCCGAGCCCGCAGGCATGCCGGAAGTGGCCGTCACGAGAATGAGGCGGCCCTTTTCCTTGCGGTCGCACGAGAGCGCCACCTTCGCCTTGTCGCGGCCATAGGGTTCGAATTCGGCTTCCGTGAGGCCGATTTCCGCCGCGAGTTCCGAAATGGGCTTGAGAGAAGTTGCCTGGGCAATTTCAATGTCGCTGAGCATGGGAATACTCCAAAAAGGTGAAATGACAAAAGGAAATCGTGACGGGACACCGACCGGGAGCCTCGGGCTCGACCGGACGCCGGTGCGAAGGGGCCGTGCGCGGCCCTGCAGAGGTGCCGTTAGTATGCCTCAACGGGGGAGAGAGGGTAGGGAAAAATCCTGATTTTCTGCGGCGTTTCGTTGACGCGGGAGGACAAACGAAAAATCCCGCGGCCTGGGGCCGCGGGACCGGAAAGCAGAAGAAAAAAACGATCAGGATTCGGAGCGCGCCTTCAAAAGGTCGCGGATTTCGCGCAAAAGGGCGATGTCTTCCGGGGTGGGCGGGGGCGCGGAAGGCTTATGGACCGCTTCGGCAGCCTTCTTGTCTTCCTCGTCCTTCAAAAGTTTCGCCGCTTCGCGTTCGAACTTCACGCGGGCGGTCGTGACCACCTTGATGAGCCAAAAGATGACGAAGGCCAAGAGGAGGAAGTTGACGACCGACGTGAGAAAGGCGCCGTAGCCGAAGACCGTGGCGCCCGCGGCGGTGAGGGCTTCGTAGGTTTCGGGCCCCGTGTAGCCGTCGGGGCGCTTCAGGACCCAGAAGAGGTTCGTGAAGTCCGGCTTTCCGACGAGGAAACCCACGATCGGGTTGACGATGTCCTTGACAAGGCTCGTGACGATGCCGTTGAAGGCGGCGCCGATGATCACGGCGACGGCGAGGTCGAGCACGTTGCCACGGCTGATGAAGGCCTGAAATTCAGCGAGAAACTTTTTCATAAGAATTCCGTGGGCGGGTTGGATGGAAAATGCAGAGGGCCCGAATTATGGAGAAGAGTCCGCTCTGCGGGAGGCGTCCGACGGCGATATGCGCCTCTTCGCCGTGCAAAAGACAAAGGGGACGCGCGCGTCCCCTTTGTGCGGTAAACGATCAGATCGGGTCGCCCGACAGGATCAAAAGACGCGCGATTTCGGCGGCGTTGTGGATGTTGAGTTTGCGGTAGGCGCTCCCGCGGTGGACCTGCACGGTCTTTTCCGAAATGCCGAATTCGCGGGCGACCTCCTTGTTGGAGTAACCGTGCGCCACCATGCGGATCACTTCGCGTTCACGTTGCGTGAGCTGTTCGAGGCGCGCGCGGAAGTTCGCGACCTGTTCGTTGTTGCGGCGGTGCGCGAGGTTGCGCGAAACGGCCGCTTCGATCGCTTCGAGGAGCCGCTGATCACTCACGGGCTTCGTGAGAAAGTCCATTGCCCCGTGCTTGAGCGTGTGCACGGCCATGTCGATGTCGCCGTGGCCCGAGATGAAGATGATCGGCAGGTCGCACCCGATTTCACGGAGCTTGAACTGCAGTTCGAGCCCCGACATGTGCGGCATGCGCACGTCGAGCAGAATGCAGCCCGGGCGCTGCCAGTTGCCCATCGAGAGGAAGGTGAGGGCGTCGGGATAGGTCGCGACGTCCCATCCTTCGCCTTCGATGATGAAGGACCAGGAGTTGCGCATCGCGTCGTCGTCGTCGATGACGCGAACGAGGGGCTTATTGGAATTTCTTGCGTCGAACATGATTGAGGGTCGAATCGAGGGGGTTTGAATCGAATTTTAGGGGAGTGCGGCGCCGAAGAACGACAGCCTGCGGGCCGGACCCGGGGCAGTCGTCCTGAGAAGGGCGCGCATCCCGTACAATAACGTCCATTCTATCCAAAAAAACTCGGACATCTGCCGTGCAAAACCTCAGAATGCGACGTCTTTCGCTTCTTTTTCCCCTTCTTTTCTCCGCGCTCTGGCTTTCGGGCTGCGCACTCGTCGAGACGGAGCCTTCGCTCCCCGCATCGATCGAGGCGCGCGTGGGGGCCCCCGCGCCCGTGAAGCACGCCCTCGACTACAAGGAAGTGTGCCTCCTCCCCGTAAAGGCCGACGACAAGGATCCGCTTCTCGCGGCGATCCGCCGCGGCGCCGAAAATGCGGGGGCGAAGGTGACGACGCTCGCACCCGACGCGGGAACCCGCGCCTGTCCCTTCGTTCTCATGTGGGAAGTGAACGCCCGGGGACGCCGCGTAGAGGCCGTGCGCTTCCTCCCCTTCGAGTGGGGCGTCCCCAAGGGCGGCGCCAAGATCACCGGAACGCCCGAAAAGGGACTCACGATCGACGTGGTCGAACTCAACACGGCTTCCTACTTCACCTATCTGCAGCGCAAGGCCAGCGAAGCCCGCGGAAACGCCGAGCAAAAGAACGCCTCCTTCACGAAGGAATAAGGCCGCAAACGCTACAATTCACCCTATACAGCAAACACGGAGTCCCTCCCCATGTTGATGAAGCGCGTCATTACCGCGATCGTCCTTCTGATCATCTTTTCCGCCGCCATCGCCTTCGGGCCGCTTTCCTTTGCGGGCGTGATGGCGATCGCCTTCGGCGCGGTTCTCTTCGAGTGGCTCCGCATGGCCGGCCTCGGGCCCCGTCCTGCCCTTCTCGTCGCGGCCGTCGAAATGGTGACGCAGTTCTCGCTCTACTGGGCGGGGGCGCTTCCGCGCATGCAGTGGTTCCTCTTCCTTGTGAACGGCTGCATCATGGTCGCCTGGTTCGTGATCTTTTTTGCCGAGCTCTTTCACCGCGAAACCGGTTTCAAGGTGAAGGTCGCGCCCTGCCTCTGGGCCGCGGTCACCTTCGTTCCCGCCGCCTATCTCTCGCTTCTCTACCTCTATGAAGTGGGCGACTGGGTGATGGTGCTCTCGGTCTTCCTCATCGTCTGGGGCGCCGACATCTCGGCCTACTTCTGCGGCCGCGCCTGGGGCAAGCACAAGATGGCCCCGGCGATTTCGCCCAACAAGACGATCGAAGGCGCGGTCGGCGCCTACGTGATCGTGATCGTCTTCTTCCTTCTCACGTACTGGTTCTGCGTGCAGGAGAACGTCTTCACGAACCTGGTCTTCGACTACATCGGCTTCTTTTGGGGCGTGATCATCCTCGCGGGTCTCGTCGCTCTCTCGATCGCGGGCGACCTGTGGGAATCGATGCTGAAGCGACTGGTCGGGATCAAGGACTCTTCGAATCTGCTCCCAGGCCACGGCGGGTTCTTCGACCGGCTCGACGCGTCGCTTCCGGTTCTCCCCGCCGCCTGTTGGATCGTGCTTTGGGTGCAGCTCTTGCACTGATCTCCGAGGGGAGGCGAAAGGGCGGCTTCGGCCGCCTTTTTCATCTCGATTTATCTGAACCGCAACACGGAAACTGACGCATGGGTGAAGGCTATCTCGTACCCGATCTGGCGCCGGGCGAAATCCACCGTGTGGAGGACGTCATCCGGCGCTCGCGCTTCATCGCGACCTTTGCGCGCGTCTCTTCGACCGAGGAGGCAAGGGATTTTCTCGAACGCATCCGCGCCGAGCACGCGCAGGCGACGCACAACTGCTGGGCCTATGTCGCCGGCGAACCCGGGTCGACCGCGCAGGTGGGCGCAAGCGACGACGGAGAGCCCAAAGGAACGGCCGGACGCCCCATGCTGACCGCGCTTCTTCACAGCGGCGTCGGCGAGGTGGCGGTCGTCGTGACGCGCTACTTCGGCGGGATTCTTCTCGGAACGGGCGGGCTCGTGCGCGCCTATCAGGGAAGCGTCAAGTTGGGACTTGAAACCCTTTCGACCGTGAAGAAGGAGGAGGGCGTTCGCTACCTCTTTTCGCTCGATCCTTCCTTTGCCGGGTGGTTCGAGCACGTAGCGGGCGAAGCCGGCGTGCGGATTCTTTCCTCGGACTTCCGCTGGGACGCGAGCTTTGAGGTGAGCGTGCCCGCGAAAAACGAGGCCGCCTTCGTCGCCTCGGTGACGGACGTCACGTCGGGCGAGGCGATCGTCGAGAAGCTCGACGATTAGAAACGGGCTATTTCCCATAACTGGTAGGCACAGCCCACCGGTTCGATAGCCCAGCCTCAGCAGTGGGCGGTCTGAGCTTGCTCATTCCTCTCATTGCTACGTTGACGACATGCAACAAGACTCACTCCGGGGTGCTTCCTCAGCTCCGGACCCTGAAAGCACAGACGCAGACAAGCTTGTGGGAAAGCACGAAACGGTCTGTCGCTGGAAACGCTGGTCGTTGACATTGGCGAGGGGAACATTTCGATTTGGCACGGCGCGCTCCGCAAGGAGTTCGTCAGTAACCGTAAGGTAAACAAACATGATGAAAGTCTTTGTCCTGGACAAGGACCACAAACCGCTGATGCCCTGCGGGCCCGCAAGAGCGAGAAAGCTCCTGAAGGCCGGCAGGGCCCGCGTACACAAACTGCAACCCTTCACGATCCGCATCGTCGACCGGTCGCTTGCCGATTCGGTCGTGCAGAAGGTCGTCGTGAAGGTCGATCCGGGCTCGAAGGAGACCGGCATCGCGGTCGTTCGAGAGGATGAGGAAGAAACGCATCATGCGCTCTACTTCATTAACCTTAAGCACCGCGGAGCCGCGATCCGCGATGCCCTGACGTCTCGGCGTCAGTTGCGGCGCGGCCGCAGGAGCCGTAATCTCCGCTATCGCGCTCCCCGGTTCCTGAACCGAAGTAAACCGAAGGGATGGCTGCCGCCTTCTCTTCAACACCGCGTCGACACCACGCTCTCCTGGGTCAACCGTCTTCGCAGGCTCGCGCCCGTGAGCGGGATTGCTCAGGAACTCGTGAAGTTCGACACGCAGCTGATGCAGAACCCGGACATCTCCGGCGTCGAGTACCAGCAGGGCGAACTTGCCGGCTATGAACTCAAGGAGTACCTCCTGGAGAAGTTCGGACGCAGGTGCGTCTACTGCGCAAAGAGCGACGTGCCGCTCAACGTGGAGCACATCGTTCCGAAGGCAAGAGGCGGTTCCAACCGTCTTTCCAATCTGGCGATCGCCTGCGTCGAATGCAACCAAAAGAAGGGAGCCAAGCCGATTGAGGAGTTTCTCAAGGGTAAGCCCGAGCTTCTGGCACGTGTTCGAAAGCAACTGAAGACGCCGCTCCGCGACGCCGCGTCGGTCAACGCCACCCGGTGGGCGCTTTTTCACGCCCTGAGTGCAACGGGCCTGCCGGTTCGGACCGGCTCCGGCGCTCTGACCAAGTACAATCGTCACTGCTTCGGCGTGCCGAAGGAACACTGGTTCGATGCGCTCTGCGTCGGTCGAATCAACGGCGTGTCGTACGATTCGTGCATGAAGGTGCTGAACGTGTCCTGCACGGGACGCGGGCAGTACAAGCGGACTAGAACCGACAAGTTCGGTTTCCCGATCTGCCACTTCATGCGGACGAAGCGTCCGCACGGCGTCGGATTGGGAGACTTGGTGCGTATGACTGTTCAAAAAGGGAAGCATCCCGGCATTTGGACGGGCAGAGCATTTCCGTCCAACGACGGAAGAGTCGTACTGATCCTTCCGGAATTCCGCATCTGGGGACGAGCAAGGAATTGCTCAATCCTATCCCTAAGCGATGGCTATGGATACCGTTTGACTGATAGCGAGACTACAAAACCTACCAGTTTTGGGAAATAGCCTAGAAACCTTTGTTGCAAAAGCGTACGGCGGTTTGCCGCTTCGTTTTCGCTACAATCGAAATCCCGTCCGACTCTTCTTTCCCGCTACCACGAGCATGTACACGCCATCGACCGCGGTTCTGCGCTTTTCGCTCTTTCTCTTCGCGATATCGCTCTATCTCTTCTTGCGCTTCGTGTGGCCCGCGCGTCTTCCCCTTTGGAGCAAGGCGCTCCTCACGGTCTTCGTCTTTTCGGGGGCGACCTACCCGATGCTCACGGAAGCCTTCTGGGGCGGCTTCGTCGCTTCGAATTCGCCGCGCTGGGCCGGGATCTGGATGAATTTTCACTCGGGCGTTTTGACGCTTCTTACGATCGTCACGCTTCTGCGCGACGTTGCGCTCCTCGCCTGCTGGATCGTGCGGCGCTTCACCTGGCGGGACGTGCGGCGCGTGTCGGGGAGCCGCCGCGCGGCGCTCACGCTTCTCACCGCCTCGGCGGGCCTCGCCTTCGTCGGGATCGTCGAGGGGACGCGCGTTCCCGACATCGTAAAGCGTACGGTGACGCTTCCCGAACTCCCGCCCGAGTGGGAGGGCTTTCGGATCGCGCACCTCTCCGACATTCACGTCTCCTCCATTTTCCGGCACGAACACTTCGAGGAGCTCGTCGCCCTCACGAACGCCTTGAAGGCCGACCTCGTCCTCATCACGGGGGACTTCGTCGACGGGCGCGTGCCCGTGCGCTATGTCGACGCCCAACCCCTCGCGAAGCTCACGGCTCCCTACGGGGTGTGGGGCTGCGAAGGGAATCACGAACACTATTCGGGTCTCGAAGAGTGGCTCGAAGTCTTCCCGACGCTCGGGATCCGGCTCCTTCGCAACGAACACACGCTTCTCCAACGCAACGGCAAGGCCCTTGCGCTCGTGGGGCTCACCGACAGCATGGCCGCGCGCTTCGGGCGCGAGACGCCCGATATGCGAAAGGCCGTCTCCGGCATCCCCGAAGGGGTTCCGCACATTCTTCTCGTGCACCGTCCGGGCGAAGCCCGCCGCTGGGCCGAGGAGGATCCCGCGGCGATTCTGCAGCTCTCGGGTCACACGCACGGCGGACAGATTCTCGGGATGAATCTCGTGGTCGCCATGCAAAACGGGGGCTTTGTCTCGGGCTTTTACGACGTCGCCCGCAAGGCGGGACGCGTCATGCGCCTTTTCGTGCACCCGGGCTCGGGGCTTTGGAACGGCTTTGCGATGCGCCTCGGCGTCCCCTCGGAAATCACGCTTTTGACTTTGACGGCGGGTGAAAAATCCACCCGCTAAAGGAATCATCATGGAACGTTTGGCTCTTTTGGGCGCCACGGGTTCGATCGGCAAGTCGACCCTCGACGTCCTCTCTCGGCATGAAGACCGCTTTGCGCTCTACGGCGCAAGCGCCCACTCGAACGTCGCGAAACTCGTCGACATCGCCCGACGCTTCCACCCCGAAGTCGTCGTGATTTCGGACGAATCGCGCTACGGAGAACTTCGCGACGCACTGCAGGCCGCGGGTCTTTCGACCCGCGCCGAAGCGGGCGCCGCAGCGCTCGAAGCGCTCGCGGGCGCGCCGGAGGTCGACAGCGTCATGCAGGCCGTAGTGGGCGCAGCCGGGCTTCGCCCCACCTTCCGAGCGGTCGAAAGCGGCAAGCGTCTTCTTCTAGCGAACAAAGAAAGCGTTGTCTGCGGCGCGGAACTTCTCATGCGCCGCGTCAAGGAGTGCGGCGCAACGCTTCTTCCCGTCGACAGCGAACACAGCGCCGTCTTTCAGTGTCTTCAGGGCGTTCCCGCTTCGGAGCGCGCCCGCGTGAAGCTCTGGCTTACCGCTTCGGGCGGTCCCTTCCGCGGCAGGAAGGATCTCTCGGGCATCACGCCCGCCATGGCGGTTGCGCATCCAAACTGGTCGATGGGCCGAAAGATCAGCGTCGACAGCGCGTCCCTCATGAACAAGGGCCTCGAAGTGATCGAAGCGCGTCATCTCTTTGGCGTGCCGCCCGAACGCATCGAAGTGGTCGTTCACCCCGAGTCGGTCGTGCACTCGATGATCGAATTGGCAGACGGCGCGGTGCTCGCGCAGTTGGGGTCGGCCGACATGCGCGAGCCGATCGGCTATGCCATGGGCTATCCAGACCGTCTGCCCGCGGGGATCCGTCCGCTTCGCCTCGCCGAAATCGGACGTCTCACCTTTGAGGAACCCGACCGCGAAACCTTCCCGCTTCTTGACGCCGCCTACAAGGCGCTAGCCATGGGTGCGGGTTCGACCGTCGTTCTGAACGCCGCCAACGAAATCGCGGTCGAAGCCTTCCTGAACGAACGGATCGGCTTCACCGACATTTTCTCGACCGTTCTCGAACGTCTCGAGAAGGACCGTCCGGCTGCGCCCGAGAGCGTCGACGACATCCTCGCGATCGATCGTGAAACGCGCGCGAAGACGCGCGAAGCGCTCGGTCTCGCCTAACCTCCCACGCCACAGGAATACGACATGGGTTTTCTTTGGGCCCTATTGGGTTTTGCCGTCACGATCGGCATCATCGTCCTCGTTCACGAGGCGGGGCATCTCCTCGCCGCCAAGAGTCTGAACGTCGAGGTGCGGCGCTTTTCTATCGGTTTCGGTCCGGTTCTCTGGAAGAGAAAGTGGGGCGAAACCGAGTATGCGGTCTCGCTTGTGCCCCTGGGCGGCTATGTGCAGATGACGGGGGAAAACGGCGCGGACGAGCCTGTCACGCCCGAAGAACGGGCGAGAAGCTACGACGCGCAGTCGAAGCCCCGCCGGGCGCTCATTCTCGCGGCGGGCCCCCTCATGAATTTCGTGCTGGCCTTCTTCTGCTACGTGCTCCTCGGCGCGATCGGCGTCGAGGACCTTCCCGTGCGGCTTCTCGAGCCGCCCGCCAAGACCGCGGCGGCTCAGGCCGGCGTCGTCGGGGGCGACCTCGTCACCGAAGTGGACGGCGTCGAGATCCGCGGCTACACGGACCTCAATCTCTCGCTTCTCGGGCGAATCGGCGAAGAGACCGTTCCCGTGACCTTGAAGCGCGGGGAGGGGAGTTTCGAAACCCAGCTTGACCTCTCGACTCTGCGTCTCACGGACGCCGCGCAGACGATCGTCGCCGCCAAGCTCGGCTTCATTCCGCAGATGACGGGACCTCTTGTGATCGCGAACGTTATGAAGGACGGTCCCGGTGAAAAGGCGGGGTTGCGCGCCGGAGACAAGGTTCTCACGATGGCGGGACGTCCCGTCGCGACCGTAGAGGATTTCCGCGCGATCGTCGCCGAATACGCGGACCGCGACTTCCCGATTGAAGTCGAGTCGCTCGCGGACGGCTCGCGCCGCACGCTCACGCTGCACCCTGAAATGATGACGCTCGACAAGACCGAGGGGGCGCAGCCCAAGCCCGCCGTGGCGGTTTCGATCGGTCGCCTTCCCGAAACCATCGTCGTGCATTACGGTCCGATCGACTCGGTGCGCATGGGGGCCGTGAAGCTTGTCGAAATGCTGCGCCTTCAGGTGATGAGCGTCGGACAGCTCGCCCAGGGCGAAGGCACCGATCAGATCGCCGGTCCCGTCGGGATCGCGCAGTCGGCGGGCACCGCCGTGCGCGCGGGTCTTCGCGCCATGGTCGACTTCGTTGCGCTCATCAGCGTCGCCGTGGGCTTCATGAACCTCATCCCGATTCCCGGGCTCGACGGCGGACACCTCTTCGTGATGAGTCTTGAAGCTCTGCGCCGCAAAGACTTCGCTCCCCAAACCAAGGAGAAGATTATGAAGGGAGGACTCTTCGTCGTCCTTCTCATCATGGTCTTTGCGCTCAACAACGATTTGACGCGACTTTTCTCGTGACATTTTCGAAGGAAGGCGCTCTTTCGCCCTGTGTCCGCCGATTTGCGGCGCAGGGCGTTCGAATTCGGACGGAGAGCCTGCGCACCGTTGGGTGCAAATTTGGTATTCTCTCCCTACCCATGCCCGCCGCGATACGGACCTTTTTCGGCGGGCTTTGCCGTGACAATCTTCTCAGAGAGTTTTCGTCGTGACGATTACAAAACTCATCAAGTTCAGTACCGCGTTCTTCGCGGCCCTTACCCTGGCGGGCACCGCTTCGGCCTTCACGATCTCGGACATCCGCGTCGAAGGCGTGGTGCGAACCGAGCCTGGCACCGTGTTCTCGCACCTCCCCTTCCGCGTAGGGGACGAATTCACGACCGAAAAGGGCACGCGCGCCATCCATTCGCTCTATTCCTCGGGTCTTTTCCGCGACGTCTCGCTCGCGCAGGACGGCGACGTCCTCGTCGTGCGCATCGTCGAACGTCCGGCCGTGGCCGCGATCGAAACGCACGGGATCAAGGCCTTCGACAGCGAAGCCGTGGAAACGAGTCTGCGCGACGTCGGCATGGCCGAAGGGCGCATCTTCGACCAGGCGACGCTTGACCGCGCCGACCAGGAACTGCGCCGCCAGTATCTCGCGCAGGGCTATTACGGCGTCGACATCAAAACGACCGTGACGCCGCTTGAGCGAAACCGCGTGCGCATCACGATCAACGTCGACGAAGGGAAGGCCTCCTCGATCGCGGAAATCCGCATGGTCGGCAACGAGACCTTCGAAACGGAAGACCTGCTCGATCTGATGCAGCTCGGCACCCCGAACTGGATTTCGTGGTACACGAAGCGCGACCTCTACTCGCGCGAAAAGCTTGCGGCGGACATGGAATCGATCCGTTCCTTCTATTTGAACCAGGGCTATCTGGACTTCCGCATCGACTCGGTTCAGGTCTCGATCGCACCGAACAAGTCCGACGTCTACGTCGCGATCAACATGACGGAAGGCGAGCAGTACACGATCAACGACGTGCGCCTCACGGGCGACCTTCTCGGGATCGACGAAGAGCTCCAGAAGCTCGTGACGCTGCAGAAGGGGACGCTCTACAACGCCGAAGAGGTGAAGAACGTCTCGACGGCCATTCAGGACAAGCTCTCGACTCTGGGCTACGCCTTCGCGACGGCGAACGCCAATCCCGTTTCCGACCGCGACGCCCGTACGGTGGACATCGTCTACACGGTCGACCCGGGCCGCCGCGCCTACGTGCGCCGCGTGAACATTACCGGCAACAGCCGCACGAAGGACGAAGTGATCCGCCGAGAAGTCCGTCAGTACGAGTCGGCCTGGTTCGACAGCGACAAGGTGAAGCTTTCGCGCGACCGCATCGACCGACTCGGCTACTTCGACTCCGTGACGGCCGATCCGGTGCCGGTTCCGGGCACGCGCGACCAGGTCGACCTGGAAATCAAGGTGAAGGAGCGTCCGACGGGCTCGATCTCGCTCGGCGCGGGCTACTCCACCTCCGAAGGCATCATTCTTTCGGCGGGCTTCGCGCAGAACAACGTCTTCGGTACCGGGAATTCGATCTCGGTCGACGTGAACACCTCGAAGTCGCAGCGCACCTACGCGCTCTCGGTCGTGGAACCCTACATCACGCCGGAAGGCCTCTCGCGCTCCTACGACCTCTATACCCGCCGCGTCGACCTGGAAGAACTCGACGTTGCGGACGTCGAATACGAAACGACCGGTGCGGGTATTGCCTGGGGCATTCCGTTCACCGAAACGGACCGCGTGTTCCTGGGCGGCCGCATCGAACGCACGAAGGTGATGACGAACGCCAATTCGCCGCAGCGCTATCAGACCTACCGCAACGAGTTTGGCAAGGACCCGCTCTCCTTTGCGTTGACGCTCGGTTGGTCGCGCGACTCGCGAGACAATTCGCTCGCTCCGACGCGCGGCGTCTATCAGCGCGTGAACGGAGAATTCGCTCTGCCGGGTCTCGACATCGAATACTACAAGTTCACGTATCAGTATCAGCAGTACATCCCGCTCTCGAAGACGTGGACGCTCGCCTTCAATACCGAACTCGGTTGGGGCGACACCTACGGCAGTACTTCGATGTTCCCGTTCTTCAAGAACTACTACGCGGGCGGCATCGGCTCGGTGCGCGGTTTCGAATCGGGCTCCATCGGTCCGCAGGATACGAACGGCGACAACCTGGGCGGCGACCGCAAGTGGACGGGTTCGGTCGAACTTCTCGCTCCGCTCCCGGGCGGGGACCGCACTCTGCGAATCTTCGGCTTCCTCGACTTTGGTTCGGTCTGGGGCTACGAGGGCGTGCCGGGAGAGTACGGCAAGTACCGCCGTGCCGACATGAGTCTCTCGGATCTTCGTTACTCGACGGGTATCGGCATTGCCTGGATTTCGCCCTTGGGCCCGTTGAAGTTCTCGATTGCCGCGCCGCTCAACGACAAGGAAGGCGACGACATTCAGCGCTTCCAGTTCCAGATCGGCACGGGCTTCTGATCGTTCGGGCGGGAGTCGTTCCCGCCCGTCATTCATTTTGTAAGAACTGTTATGACACGATTTTCCTTCACGCGTGCGGTGCTGACGGGCGCCGTCGCCGCCTCCTTCGCTCTGGCCTGCGCCGGAGCGTTCGCGCAGGACAACCTCAAGATCGGCGTCGTGAGCCTCGAGCGGATTCTTCGCGACGCCAAGGTCGCGCAGATCGCGAGCGACCGACTCAACGCCGAAGGACGTCAGCGTCAGGACGAAATCGAGGCCATGACGCGCCGCTTCAAGCAGCGCCTCGAGCGCTTTGAAAAGGAAGCGCCCTCCATGACCGAATCCGAGCGCGTCGCCGAACGCCGGGCACTCGCCGAAACGGAGCGCGACATCACGCGCCGCAACCGCGAGGCCCGCGACGAATTCAATCAGCGCCGCAACGAAGAGGTAATGCTTCTACAGAGCCGCGCCGCGCGGGTCGTGCAGGACATCGCCAAGGCGGAGAAGTTCGACCTCGTGCTCTACGAATACTTCTACGCGAGCGATCGGGTGGATTTGACGAAGCGCGTGATCGACATCCTCGACAAGGACGTCGCAGACGCTAAGAAAACGACCAAATAACGGTATCTCGCAGGTCCGCTCGGAAGCAACGGCGGACCTTCGCATTTTGGGAGAAGACAATGAAATTTCCGAGCAGCAAACTCGTCAAAATGGTTCTCGAGCGCTCCGGCGGTCGACTGAAGATGAATTTGACGGGCGGCGACCCTGAAGTTTCTCGCTTCATGCCTCCGCAGGCGGCGGGCGAGGGGGACATCAGCTTCCTTACGGACCCCGCCTACGCCGAGGCGATGAAGGCTTCGAAGGCCGCGCTTTTGGTGATGCGCGAAAAGGACGCCGCCGCGCTTTGGGGAGACAAGGCCCCCGAACGCGCGGTGCTCTATTGCGACAACCCTTACGCCTTCTTCGCGTTTGCTTCGCAGATCTTCTTCCCGGCCGTTTCCGGTGAAACGGGGATTGATCCGCGCGCGGACGTTTCGCCCGAAGCGACCGTTCACCCCGACGCCTTGATCGAAGCCTTCGCCGTCGTGAAGGCGGGCGCCGTGATCGGCGCGCGCACCGTCGTGAAGTCGGGCGCCTACGTCGATTTCGGCGCCCAGGTGGGTGAAGACGTGATCCTGCAGCCCCGCGCCTACGTGGGTCCGGGGACCGTGGTGGGCGATCGCTCGATTCTGCAGCCCGGCGCCGTGGTGGGCGCCGACGGCTTCGGCTTTGCTCCCTTCCTCGGCGAATGGGTGAAGATTCCGCAGGTGGGCCGCGTCGTCCTCGGCAGCGACGTTGAAGTGGGCAGCAACACCACGATCGACCGCGGTGCTTTGGCCGACACCGAAGTGGGCGAGGGTACGAAGCTCGACAATCTGATTCAGCTCGGCCACAACGACAAGATCGGCAAGCACTGCGTCATGGCCGCCAACGTCGGCATCGCGGGCTCGACGACCGTGGGCGACCACTGCATGATCGGCGGCGCCGCCATGATCAACGGCCACATCACGATTCCCTCGGGCTCGAACGTGGGGCCCGCCACGGCGATCACGGGGTGGGGGAAGGAAGCGATGACGAAAACGGGCTTCTATCCGGCGCTCGATCCGAAGAACTTCGCTCTTACGGCGGCTTCGATTTCTCGGCTTCCCGAAATGCGCAAGCAGCTTCGCGAACTCGCGCGCGCCGTCAAGGCGCTCGAAGCCAAGGCCTGATTCGGGCATGGAAGAGGTTCGCTGCGGGCGCTCAGGCCTTTGGTCATGCGCCCGGTGCCGCCCGGCTTGGGGCGGAACGCGCAAATACCAATACCAATAAGGAGAGGCCGCCCTTAAGGGCGGCCTCTTGGCTTTGCGTCAATCTTGCTTTAGGGCTGCGCCGGGCCCTTCGTGAGCGATTTCTGGATCATGCCGATAATGAAGCCGACCAAGGCGAAGGGAATCCAACCGAGACCGTAGGTGTGAAGCGGCACCCACTGCGCAAGCACGGCTTCGAGTCCGCCCATGGCGATCTTGGCCGTCTGCAGCCCGTTGTAGGTCGCCATCACGAAAGTGAAGCCGATCGTCCACGCCCACACGCAGCGGCGGCCGCCGATCTTGTTGTGCAGGAGGGAAAGAATGACGAGCGCCACGCAAAGGGGATAGAGGAACATCAGCACGGGGATCGTCGAGACGATGATCGTCTTCAATCCGAAGAGGCCGATGAGGTAGGAGATCACCGAGAAGATGACGACCCAGACCTTATAGGAGAGGCGTCCGTGCGAAAGATTGAAAAAATGCACCGACGTGCAGCTGATGAGGCCGATCGCGGTCGTCAGGCAGGCGAGAATCACCATGACGGAGAGAAGGATCGCGCCGCCGCTTCCGAAAAGAAGCTTCGCGCTCAACGCCAGAATCGGAGCGCCGGTTTCCTGCAGCCCGATGGCGGTCACGCTTTCGGCGCCCACCTTGGCGATGAAGATGTAGATGACCGCGAGCAAGGGACCGGCGACCATGGCCGCCTTGAACACTTCGCGGGCGATGTCGGACTTTTTCGTGAAGCCCGCTTCGCGCACGGCGCCGATGGCCAAGGTGCCGAAGATGAGGGCGGCAATGGCGTCAAGCGTGTTGTAGCCGTCCAAAACGCCCTGAACCACCGCCATGAACGGCGTGGCGTAGGGAGCGGCGGGCGTCTGGGGTTCCCCCATCGGAGCGAGGCAGCTCTTCACGATGAAAATCGCGAGCGAAATGACGAGAAGCGGCGTCAAGATTTTGCCCACGCGGTCTACAAGCTTCGAGGGCGAAGCGGAAAGCCAGGCCGAAACGGCGAAGAAAACGGCGAGGAAGACGGGCATGCCGACTTCGAGCTGCGAAGGGTCGAGGAAGGGGGCGATGCCGATTTCCCAGGAAACGGTGCCGGTTCGGGGCACGGCAAAGCAGGGACCGATGGCGAGGATGCAGACGTTGGCATAGAAGATGCCGAACCAGGGATGCACGCGGCTGCCGATTTCCTGCAGTCCCGGCAGGCCCGAGTAGCCGACCGCCACCAGCGTGAGGAGCGGAAGTCCGACGCCGGTAATGCAAAAGCCCAGAAGCGCCCACCAGACTTCCGTGCCGGAGGCCTGCCCCATGGAGGCGGGGAAAATCAGATTGCCTGCGCCGAAAAAGAGCGCGAAGAGCATGAGACCGATGGGGAAGAATCTTGTTCGAGAGGGGGACGCCATGGATGCACCTTTTGTTTTTTCGATTTTCATTCTTACAGGTCGGAGTCGGGAATCGACCGCGCCGACTTCTGTTTTCTTGTATACATCAAAAATCTCTCCGATTTTTTGAATGAATGCCGAAATTTTGTCCGGCTAATATGAATTGCTTAGATTGGGTGAGAGAGAATCTTGAAGGAGTTTTTTTTGTAACATGCTGGACGGCAATGGAAAATGAGGAGCGGTATTCATAGATTCCGGTACGGTCGTTGGAATCTTATTTTCTAATGGCGCCGGGTATCCTCGTAATGACGTAATATTTGGAATTGCCTAGGAATTTCTGCCTAGAATAAAGTGTTTTCCATTTCGTGTCCTCGGGAGCGGCTGCGCAGACGCATGACCGGAGGGACCGTCGTCCGCCGAGCAAGTAAGAATCTCTCATGGGGGGCGGGGACGTTGCCGCAGGCTAATCCGTAGGTCCGAAGCCACTTTTCACACGAAGCACTTCGTTTCGTGGCACACTAACACCCGAACTCCTCGGGACGAACGCACGGTCGTCCCGAAGCCTTTTGAACGATTTCACTTTTTCTTTCGGCATTACGATGACGACCAAGTTTGACATCACCGACATCATGGACATGCTCCCCCACCGCTACCCGTTCCTTCTGATTGACCGGGTGGTGGAGCTCTCCGACGACCTCAACCGCGTCGTGGTGATCAAAAACGTGACGGTGAACGAACCGCAGTTCACGGGTCACTTCCCGCAGGTTCCCGTGATGCCCGGCGTCCTCATCATCGAAGCCATGGCGCAGGCCTGCGCCATCATGGCTCTCGCCCGTCTTCCCGAAGACGTGGACCGCAAGAACAGCCTCTTCTACTTCGCCGGCATCGACAACGCCCGCTTCAAGCGCGTCGTGCAGCCCGGCGATCAGCTCGTGATCGAAGGCCGCTTCATTCGACAGAAGCTCGGTCTCGGCGTCTTTGAGGCCGAAGCGAAGGTCGACGGCAAGGTCGCAGCTTCCGCGACGATGATGTGCGCTTACAGACCTAAGCCTGCGAAAGCAGGAAAGTCGGACGAAAAATAAGTTGGTCCCTTCCAAAAGCCCCTCCGCAGACGATTCTTCGGAGGGGCTTCCTGCGTGTAGGGTGCACGCGCGAGGGCGACGGCCCAAGAAAGAGGCGTCATGCGGTATTTCTTGGTGACGCCTGAATAAACGAAGACAAGAATTCTCTTGATCGTCGCCTCAGTTGTTTTCTCAATCCCAACCGATGACGTGCTTGGCGGCCTTGAGGTAGTTCACATTCGGGCTCTTTTCCATGCCGAGCGCCTTCACTGCGTCCGCCATGGCGGCGTAGTCCTCGCTTTCGCAGCAGGCCGTCTCCACGAGTGCGCCGTTGAACCAGACTTTGGCGTATTCGCAGATGACGCCGTTTACCGAGAAACCGTAGCGCACCTTTTCCACCTTGACTAGGGCGAGTTCGTGGGAGGACTTTACGAGACGGCAGAATTCGTCAAACGTATAGCGCTCCGCTTCCAGCGGCAAATCCACGCCGAGATGCCCGAGAATGGTTTCGAGTTCCGCTTTGGCAACAGGAAACTGGAATTTGCCGCGCGGTTGGAAAATTTCGAAGCCCTCCGGCGTTTCGCCCGTCTTTGTCTTGATGTCGAGAAGTCCGTCTCGAACCTTGACGTTGGCATCATTGGTGGCCTTGGACAGGATGTAGGTTTCTTCCGGCATTACGCGTGCCTTGAAGAGTTGCGCCTTGGCCTTCCACATGTGTTCCACGACGCCGGCGATCACGTCCTTGCCGAAGACGCGGAATTCCGCGCGCGGCACGATCTTTGCGGCTTCTTCGGCCGAAGTGGCCTGATTCTTGGAAAATACGTCACCCATGACTGCCTCCGATTTATTGTCGATCCCAAGTGGTGTAGGGGTGCTTGACGAGGTTTGAATTGAAATAGCGGGGATCCCCGGAGACCTCGTCTCCGATCCAATCGGGCTTCTCAAAGGGAGTGTCCTCGCTGGGCAGCTCGATTTCCGCGACAATCAGTCCTTCGTTGACGCCGAAGAATTCGTCGATTTCCCATACGAAGTCTCCCATCGGAATCTTGTAGCGGGTCTTTTCAATGATCGGTTTTTCGGCAAGATTGTCGAGCATGGCGACGCAGTCGTCGTACGGAATCGAATATTCGAATTCCATGCGCGTGACGCCGACGGTCAGCCCCTTCACCGTTATGACGGCCTTGTCGCCGACCGTGCGGATGCGGACGGTACGTTCCTTGGCGCTGTTGAGATAACCCTGACGGTAGTGCACACCTTCGGCGAGACGGCGCCAACCGTCGCCCTTGACGAGGAATTTCCTTTCAATTTCCTTAGCCATCGCTTTTCTCCTTGGATCGTCCTCCCGCCGGAATGTCCGCGGCGGTCCGGAAAATCCGCTTGATTGACCTGGCTTCATTTTGAAGGAGCCAAGCTATCGGAAAAATGGAGAATTTCGATTCATGGCATAACGATTCATTATGGAAGAGGTGACTTGCCGAGAGGCGGGAGGATGACGTCAAACAAGATCGCCCGAGGCGGAGGCGATGGCGGCTTCAAACCGTCGAAAGAGCGCCAAGAGATCGACATGGAGCGTACTTGTATCGACTGCGCCGGCCTCTCCCTTGGCTACCCGGGCCATGTGTCGAGCGACGAGTGCAAACGTATCGGAATCACGTTTTTTTATCATCAAAAGAAGAGCTTTATGGTCCCGACGCGTGTTTTTCGGATCTTTGAGCATGCGCGCAAGGAGCCGCAGTTCCCTTCCCAGGATGTCGTGCTGAGTCTTGAGTTCGGCAAGGCCGGCCGGAGTGAAGAAACAATTGTCGCGGCACTTGCGCCGTTCGATCGCAGAAACGATTTCGGAGAGAATGTTGACGGAAAAGGAAAGCCCGTCGTTGGCAGAGTTGACGCCCTGCCAGGCCCTCGCTTCGCGGGCGGTGAGGCCTCTGCGGATCAGAACGTCGAGAAAGCGTTCGACCGATCGGCAACGACGTACGAGCATTTTCAGGTCTTCGTGGTAGGAAAGGAGAACGCCGGCAGGCGGATTGCTTGTGAGCAGCTCTTCGATTCGCTCCCAGAGTCGGAGAAGGAAGTCGGTCGTCTTGGCAATTTCCTGACGCGACAGCTCAATGGCGGTCGTGGAGGACAGCATGTTTTCTTCGAAGAGGAGCCGTACTTCCGTCGATGGAAAAACGGCTTTGGAGGGAAGGCGTTTTTCCACAAAACAAGCGACGGGGTGAAGAAAGCCGAGTCCCGCGAGGCCGACAACGGCGTTGAAGACCAGGTGAAAATTCACGAGTCCGTCGGACATTTCCGAAAAGAAAAGTTTGATCTCGGGATATGCGGCGAGGAGAAGGACGCCCGCAACAAACCCTGTGCTTCGGAAGACGAAATTGCCGACCGGCGCACGGCGCGCGATTCTCGAACTGTTCAGGGTCGTGAGGCAGGAGAGAAGTGCGCTTCCGAAATTGGCCCCGAGTACGACCCAAAGGCCGGCCTCCACACTCAAGACACCGCTCGCCGCCATGCCCGACGCCACGGTCACGACGGCCAGACTCGAAAAGCAGAGAAGGGCGAGAACCGCCCCGATGAGGGACGAAAGCGTCGCGCTCGCGCCGATCGATGCAAAAATCTCGAGCATCTCGCCGCTCTCCTTGATCGGGGCGGTTGTCTCCACGATGAGGCGAAGAGACATCATCACGAATGCGAGTCCGAGGAGAATTCGACCAAATTGACCGAGACGCGTGTCCGGACGGCGGGAAAAGAGAAAGACTCCGGCGATCGTCAGGATCGGTACGAGCGCTGAAAGATCCAGACTTAAAACCCGCACGATGAATGCGCTGCCGAGGTCGGCGCCGAGCACGCAGGATAGAGCGATGGCGGTGGAAACCAGCCCTTTGTTTTGCAGGCCCGCAATGAGGAGTGAGCTTGCGGTGGAACTCTGCAGAAGGGAGGCCAGTCCGAAGCCGGCGGCGAAGCCTTCGAAGCGATTGTTAAGCCGCGTGGAGAGCCACGTGCGCAGGTTGTCGCCGAAGGTGCGCAGAATCCCGGTCTTTACCATGTAGAGCCCCCAGACGAGGAGTGAAACCGCTCCGGCCAGCGATATCAGAGTCATCCCAGGCATGTGTTTTCCTCCTCCCGTCTTCGTAAGTTCTTGCTCCGGACGATCGCCGTCTGGAATCCCTTCTTGCCCCTAGGGTACGTCAACGCAGAAAGCCGCAAAAAGGCTTTTTCTATTGAAAGGTATAATGAACGCTTATGAGTCAGGGTTCCTGCATCTTTTTCGAGGCCGGAGATTATTCATGATCGTTTTCAATCACCTGCGAACCTTCGTTGCCGTTGCGCGTTTCGGAAGTTTTACTCGGGCCGCCTGGCAGCTTTGCATTACGCAGCCCGCCGTGAGCGGACATATCGCCGCTCTCGAAGAGGCGCTGGGTGCGAAACTTTTCAACCGAACGGGACGCGAGATCGTTCTGACCGATTCCGGCCGCGTGGTGCTCAAGGCCGCACACGACATCATGGAGCGGCTTGATCTGATGCAGCGCGAACTCGATGACATCACGACGCTCAAAGGGGGGACGATCCGCATCGGTGCATCGCGCATCATCGGCGTCTACCTGCTCCCGAAAATCGTCACCGCTTTTCGGGAGAAATTTCCGGAAATCGAGATTCAGCTCTCCATTCACTCCGCGCGCGCCATTGCCGAGTCCGTTCTCGAAAACGCCTTCGACATCGCTGTGGTAGCGGAAGGCGATCAATTTTTCTCCACGAATGTAGGCGTCAAGTCGATCGGAACGGATCCGCTCGTCGTCATTGCTTCACCCGCCTACGTACAACGCCATTTCGGACGCAACGAGCTTTCGGTCGAAGAGGTGAGCCGGGAACCGTTCATCCTTCCGGAAAGCACTACGGCTTCCGCTCAGAATCTTCGACGCGAGCTTGACAAACTCGGTCTGCACGTGAAAAGCACTATCGAAATTGGAGAGGCGGGCGGCATCAAGCGCGCCGTGGAGGAGGGGGCGGGACTCGCCGTCATTTCCCGATTTGTCGTGGAGCGCGAACTGGCTGAAGGACGCCTTGCGGAGCTGCAGATTGAAGGTTGGACGCCTCGCCGACAAATTCTCATGTTATGGCGTCACGATCGAAGATTCTCGAAAAGCACGGAGGCCTTCATGCGATTTTTGATGAAAAAACTTCGTGAGGAAGAGAATGCGGAGAGAAAAACGAAAAACTTGGCGACCGCCGAGACATAACGGTTTGTTATGTGTTGAATCAGAAGGTTCCATGGAAGAGAACGGCCAGGTTGCGAGAATGATCTCATATCACTTTTATCGCAACATCCAACCTTCTTTGGAGGACCCATGACCGCCAAAGTACAAGCAACCGCGGCGCCTTCGAGCGAAACCTATGATCCGCTCGACATGAACGCCTATTCGCTCAACCGCCTGCCCAAGCGCCCCCTTTCGGCCGCGGGCAAGTTCTTTCGAGTATGGGGGCTGCCCATTGCGGCAGTGCTCTTCGTCTGCACGGCGTATCTTTTCCAGTTTCCGATTTTGGACGAGCGCCAACAGATTATGTTCGGTTTGTTCGCCACCGCACTCTTTCTCTGGGTGTGTGAGGCCATCCCGAACTATCTGACTTCGATGCTTCTCATCTGCGGTCTCGTGCTCACCGGCATTCTGAAGGCAAAGCCGGCTATGGCCACCTTGGGCGACCCGGTCATTTGGCTGAACGTATCCGCCTTCATCATGGCGAGCGCCATGGTGAAAACCGACCTTGTCAAGCGCGTGGCGCTTTGGCTCATCCTGCGCTTCGGGAAGAACGCGAGTTCGATTTTCCTCACTTTCCTTGCGATCAACACGATTTTGGCCGCGTTCGTAAATGCTACGGCCGCCAAGGCGGCGCTCATGATGCCGATCTTCATGGTCGTTTCAGCGATTTACGGCGCTCCGGGAACGGACAAGACGAACAATTTCGCGCGCAACCTCGTGCTGCACAACCTACTCATGATCAACGCCACCTGCAACGCGTTCATGACGGGGTCGGGCGCCAATCTCCTCGGTGTTGCCCTCCTTGCCGGCGCCGGCGTTTCGATTTTTTATTTTGACTGGCTTGCCGCGGGTCTTCCTTTGGTGGTGGGCTTTGGCGTCCTCTCCTATCTGATCGGCGTTCGCTTTGTCTTTCCGCTCACTGAGGAGGACAAACAGCCGAAACTCTCGGGCGGACGTGAGGCGCTTGAGCGCGCCTATGAGGAACTCGGCGGTCTCAAAACCAACGAAATCAAGGCCGCGGTCGTGTTCCTCCTTGTGCTGCTCGTGTGGGCGACCGACAAACTCCACGGTCTCAATTCCACGATCGTTGCCATGCTCGGCGCACTCGTGATGCTTGCACCGCAGGCAAAAATCGTTTCCTGGAACGACGTCGACATCCCTTGGCACCTGATGATCTTCTCGGCGGGGGCTTATTCGCTCGGAGCGGGTCTTAAGGCGACGGATCTGATGGCCGTGCTGACGACGCACCTCATGGATCTTCTCGGCATGGACACGATGAGCTACTTTGAGCTCTACGCCGTTTTGACCGGCATCTTTATCGTCAGCCACTTCATCTTCCAGTCGAAGAACATGCGCACGATCATCTTCATGCCGATTGTGATCGGCATCGCGCAGACGCTGCACATCGACATTCTGGCGCTGGGTCTTCCCGTCGCACTCTGCATCAACGTTTGTTGGTCGCTTCCCTTCAACGCGAAGCCAAACGCCATGCTGTACGGCACGAACAAGTACACCATGGCCGAGTCCTTCAAGTACGGCTTCGTGATGTCGGTTCTCTACTGGGTGCTTCTCCTTCTTGCGGGCGGGACGTACTTCCAGTGGTTAGGCATCACCCCGGGATTCTTCTAAGCGCTTGCGCTCATCTCTTCCGGACGGGCTCCGCAGTCGGTTTACGCTGACGGCGGGGCCTTTTGTTTTCGACGGTCCTGAGAAAGCCTTGAAGAGAAGGAAGATAGACGCAAGAAATTCCGTACAATGCAGGTTTTCTCAATTTCTAAAGGATGATGATGGAAAAGACCGAACTGACGCTCGAAGATTTCGGACGCGATTCGATCGAACGCATGGAAAAGGCTCTCGACCGTTTTGCCCGTGGGGAAGGTCTATGCGTGGTGGACGACGAGGACCGCGAAAACGAGGGCGACCTCATTTTCAGCGCCGAACATCTCACCGAAGAACAGGTGGCGCAGATGATCCGCGACTGCTCGGGGATCGTGTGCGTATGCCTCACGGAGGAGGCCTGCGACCGCATGGCGCTGCCGCCCATGGTCGAAGACAACACCAATACGCAGGGCACTGCTTTTACGGTGGCGGTCGAGGCCGCCGAGGGCGTGACGACGGGCGTGAGCGCGCACGACCGGCTTCTTACGATCAAGGCCGCTGCCAATCCCGAAGGGAAGCCTTCGGATCTGCGCCGTCCCGGCCACGTCTATCCGCTTCGCGCGCGAAAGGGAGGCACCCTCGTTCGCCGCGGTCATACGGAATCCTCTATCGACCTTTGCCGTCTCTCGGGCCTGCACGAAGCGGGCGTGCTCTGCGAACTCATGAACCCCGACGGCACGATGATGCGTTTGCCCGAAGTGGCCCGCTACGCGAAGGACCACGGCATGATGCTCATCTCGGTCGAAGACATCGTCGCCTACCGTCGCGCAAAGAGTCTCTGATGTTTTCCGCACCCGCCGCCCGACCGCTCGGGCGGCAAAGTGCGAGAATGAAAGGCGACATCAAACCTCATCCGACGCGAGATTCGGCATGCGAATCAAAGAGCTCTCCCAACTCTCCGGGATGGCCGCCTCGGCCATCCGTTTTTATGAGGACGAAGGACTTCTTCCTCCCGTCCGCCGGACGGACAACGGTTACCGCACCTACGGCAACGATCACGTGGAGCGCCTGCGCTTCATTCAGCGCTGTCGCTCGCTCGACATGTCGCTTGAAGACATCCGCAGGATGACGGGTCTGCTCTTTCAGAAGTTCGAGGCCGATCCCGACGAAGTGCACGACATCGTGGAGGAACAGCTCGCCGTCGTCGACCGGCGCATAGCGGAACTCAACCTCATGAGGGACGAACTTCTCGCTTTGCTCGATCGCTGCCACCACGGTCACCATCACGCTTCGGGCGAAGTTTGCGGCGTGGTCGACGCGTTGCGTCACGAATCCTAAACCAAAGGCCATCCTGTGCCCAAGAACACCACCGAACTCTTCGGACTGCTGAGTTTCCTCGCGATCCTCGCGCTTTTTCTGCACTCCGTCTGGAAGTTTTCCCGTCGTTTCCCCAACGCCGACGAGCGTGCGCCCACGGGTGTCGACGGAGGACTTCTGCTTCTCATGACGGGTTGCGTCACGCTCACCGTATGGTTCGCCGCGACGATCGCGGCCCGCGCGCCCCTCTACGCCCGCCTCTCGGGCTGGGAACTCCTTTGGACGGCGCTCCCCGAAGCGCTTTGCGCACTCGGCTTTCTCTGGGCGTCGCTTCGCATAGTGACGGGACGAAAGCCCTCTGTTAAGACCGAGGTCGCCCTTGCGCTCCTTGCGGCGGGACCCGTCGGCGCGGGACTTCTTCCTGCGCTCAGAGGAGGAGAGTCGGAGTGGGCGTTCACTCTTTCGATTTCGGCCTTCTCGCTCTGGGGCGCTGTCTACGTTTTGAGGAGCGTTCGTGCTCGCCACGTTTTCGGCTGAGGGACTTTTTTTAGTCCCCAAAGCAAAGGGCCTCGGCGAAAACCGGGGCCCTCTCTATTGAACGTCGATCAAGCGACGGCTTATTCCTTCACTTCGAAGGTTTCCTCTTCGCTCAAAAGACCGCCGCGGAAGACTTGGACGGGACGCTGGCAACGAAATTCGAGCCAGGCGGTGGAGGGGGCGGATCCGTCCTCGTGCGCGTCGACGGCGCCCGAGAGCGGGAGCATGCCGAGCTCTTCGCGCTGACAGATGTCGCGGGCGCGCTGCTGCAGGGCTTCGTTGATCTGCGTCGCGCGGACGCTGCCCGGCCATTTGAAGTCGAGTCGCCAGACGTTTCCGACGACGTTGGAGAGGCGTTCTTCGCGGCCGGCGAAGTTGCGGCTTTCCTCTTGGATGGCCTGACAGCCCGTGAGGGCCGTAAGAGCGACAAGGCTGAGAAGAATCGGTGCGGTGAGGCTTTTGCGCATGACGTGAAAAAAGTGGGATCAAAAAAGGGCGGCCTCGTCGCCGCCGGAATCCGAACATTGTACTTCGAGCCGTCTCTTTCGGGAGCGGCGCATTTGCAACGAGTCGAAAAGGGAGGGCGAGAAACCTCGCGCCCGGGGACGAGGACCTTAGGAATGATGCGCCGGTCTTCTGGAAGTTTACGCTTCCTGAAATCTGTTGCGGCAGAATTGAATGTATTGGTAAAAACCATCTCGAACTCCCGCGGAGGAGCGGCGATTTATAAGGAAACCTTAATTTCACCGAACTAGACTCCTTGGCCATAGAATCGGCCTTCCGAGCCGAAAGCGGACGGGGGTTTGCCCGGCCGAAAACAAGAATCCACCCTTACCTCAAAACGAAACGATACTCAATGAGCGCATTGATCGAAGTCTCGGGTCTCACCTGCGAACGCGGGGAAAGAACCCTGTTCGAGGGGCTTTCCTTCTCCGTGGAAGCCGGCACGCTCGTGCGCATTGCCGGTTCGAACGGCGCGGGCAAAACGACGCTTCTGCGTCTGATGACCGGGCTCATGCGCCCCGTTGAGGGCGAGGTCCGTTGGCGCGGCGTTCCCGTACAGAAGGCCGCGCAGGACTTCTGGAAGGAGCTCTGCTACATCGGGCACCGCAACGGCGTCAAGGACGACCTCTCGGTTCTGGAAAACGTCCTCCTCAACGCCCGCATTGCTTCGCTTTCGGCGACGGAGGATGAGGCGCTCGACGCGCTCGAGGCCGTCGGTCTTTCGGAATTCCTCGAAGTCCCCGCCGGTCAGCTCTCGCAGGGTCAGCGCCGTCGTGTGGCGCTCGCTCGTCTGTGGCTCTCGCGCTCGGTGGCGCTCTGGGTGCTCGACGAACCCTTCACGGCGCTTGACGTCAAGGGCGTCGCTCGCCTTGCCAAACTCATCGGCGAGCACGTGGAGGAGGGCGGCATCGTCATGCTCGTCACGCATCAGGAAGTGCCCGTCGAAAACGCGCGCCTCATGGTGATCGAACCCGAACGCTGGTCGCCGAGAAAGCGCACGGCCGTCGAGGCGGCTCTCGACGACGAAGCGGCGCAGAACGCCGAACCGGTCTGAGGAGAGAAATCATGTGGCAGCTCTTTCTCACCATTCTCCGCCGCGACCTGATGCTTGCACTTCGCCGCAAGTCCGACCTCGCTCAGGTGATCTTCTTTTTTGCCGTCGTCGTGACGCTCGTGCCCCTCGGCGTGGGCGCCGAAACGAACACGCTGCGCGCGATCGCCCCGGGCGTCGTGTGGGTGGCGGCGCTTCTTGCGGCCCTCTTGTCGCTTCCCCGCATGTTCGCGGCGGACTTCGCCGACGGCACGCTCGAGCAGATGCTCGTCGCCGCGGAGCCCCTTCCCGTGATCGTGTTTGCAAAGGTCATCGCGCACTGGCTCGTGACGGGCGTGCCGATGACGGTCTTTGCGGCCCTCTTCGGCGTGATGTTCGATTTGTCGCTCGACGTGACGCTCGTTCTCGTCGCCAGCCTCGCGGTGGGCACGCCGATTCTGAGCTTCATTGGCGCGATCGGCGCGGCGCTTACGCTCGGCCTTCGTGCGGGCGGGGTGCTCACGAGCCTCCTCGTTTTGCCGCTCTACATTCCGGTTCTGATTTTCGGTTCGGGCGCGGCTTCGGCCGTCGCCGTCTCTATGAGTCCCACGGCGCACTTCCTTATCGTCGGGGGCCTCACGCTCGCGACGGCGGCGCTGAGCCCGATGGCGGTCTCGGCGGCCCTTCGCATTGCCGAACAATGATTTCCTAACTCCTGGGTGAGCCATTTATGTCGATTACGAGTCCTGAAGGCTTCTACCGTGCGGCGGGCAAGTGCGTCACGCCCCTCATGGTCCTCGGCCTCCTTCTCTTTGTCGTCGGTTTCTACATGGGCTTCTTTGAGTGCCCGATCGACTACAAGCAGGGGAATTCCTACCGCATCATCTTCATTCACGTCTCCGCCGCCTGGATGTCGATGCTCCTCTACATTCTGATGGCCGTCTGTTCGGCGATCGGTCTTCTGCGAAACAGCCGGCTCGCCTTCATCCTCTCGCAGGCGATGGCGCCGACGGGGGCTCTGCTCTGCTTCATCGCGCTCTTTTCGGGCGCCTTCTGGGGCCGTCCCACCTGGGGAACCTACTGGGTTTGGGACGCCCGTCTGACGTCGGCCCTGATCCTCTTTTTCCTCTATCTCGGCTTCATGGCGCTTCACACCGCGATCGACGACAAGCGCCGCGCCGACCGCGCCGCGTCCGTGATTTCGATCGTGGGCGTCATCAACGTGCCGATCATCTACTTCTCGGTGCAGTGGTGGAATACGCTGCATCAGGGCGCTTCGATCACGACCAAGGGTTCGTCCATGGCCGAAATCATGCTCTACACGCTTCTCGTCATGGTGGCGGCGGGCATGTGCTACGGGACGGCCGCCGTGCTCTCGCGCGCCCGAACGATCATTCTTGAACGCGAACGCCGCAGCGACTGGGCGCTCGAAGCCGCCAAGGGAGGCAAACTGTGAACTGGGCAAGCTTTTCCGACTTCCTGACCATGAACGGTCACGGCTTTTACGTGTGGTGCGCCTACGGGGCGCTCTTCATCGGGGTCGTCGCCGAGCTGATTTCTTTGAAGCGCCGCCGCGGGGCCATTCTCACCCGTCTGCGCCGCGAAGCCCGTAACCGCAATCTTGAAAAGGGGAACTGATCCATGGATTCCAAGACCAAAAAACTCGCCCTGATCGGCGCCGCCGTCGTGGTGGTGGGCGCGGGCGTGACGATGGCCCTTCAGGCCTTCAACGAAAACCTCGTCTTCTTCTTCTCGCCCACGCAGGTGGCCGCGAAGGAAGCCCCGGAAGGCCGCACCTTCCGCCTGGGCGGCGTCGTCGAACCGGGTTCGGTTGAACGCCAGAAGGACGGCGTGACGGTCACCTTCAAGATCACCGATACGGCGCAGAGCGTTCCCGTCCTCTACAAGGGGATTCTCCCCGACCTCTTCTCTGAAGGGCAGGGGGTCGTGGCGCAGGGCAAGCTTGATTCGGCCGGCGTCTTCACCGCCTCCGAAGTGCTCGCCAAGCACGATGAAAACTATATGCCGCCCGAGGCCGCCAAGGCGCTGGAAGACGCCCACAAGGCCGGGGTGGCGAAGAAGGCGGCCGAAGAGGCCGCCGCCAAGCAGAACGTCAAGTCCTAAGCGCCGCAGCTTCGGACACGACACCCATTTGGCGCAGGGTCGGCCCGTTTCGGGACCGGCCCCTTTTGGGATTGAGGGGGCCCCGTTCAAAACCCTCCTCGGTTGAGTTTCCAAACTCTCTTTCATTCACCGGAGATACACAAGTGATTCCTGAAATCGGTCACTTTGCACTCATCCTCTGCCTGGCGCTTTCGATCGTCCAGGGGGTGGTGCCCCTCGTCGGCGCGGCCAAGGGAAACCGCGCGCTGATGGCGGTGGCGCGGCCCGCGGCGATCGCGAACGCCCTTTTCGGCACGATCGCGTTCGGCTGTCTGGCGTATTCGTTCTACGTCTCGGACTTCTCGGTCCTCAACGTGGCGAACAACTCCAACTCTATGCTGCCTTGGTACTACAAGATCGCCGCCACCTGGGGCAGCCACGAGGGCTCGATTCTCTTCTGGGTCGTGACGCTCGGTTGGTGGTCCGCCGCCGTCGCGTTCTCCGCCCGCAAGCTTCCCACCGAAATGACGGCGCGCGTCACGGGCGTGATGGGTTTGGTCGGCATGGGGTTCCTCACCTTCATGCTCTTTACGTCCAACCCCTTCCTGCGTCTCTTCCCGTCGCCCGCCGAAGGCGCGGACCTGAATCCTCTCCTGCAGGACCCGGGGATGGTCTTCCATCCGCCGCTTCTCTACCTCGGCTACGTGGGCTTCTCGGTGCCGTTCGCCTTTGCGATCGCCGCGCTCATCTCGGGACGCCTTGACGCCGCCTGGGCGCGCTGGATGCGTCCCTGGACGACGGCGGCCTGGATTCTTCTGACGCTCGGCATCGCGCTCGGCTCTTACTGGGCCTACTACGAACTCGGTTGGGGCGGCTGGTGGTTCTGGGATCCGGTGGAAAACTCCTCCTTCATGCCGTGGCTCACCGGCACCGCCCTCATCCACTCGCTCGCCGTGACGGAAAAGCGCGGGTGCTTCCGCATCTGGACGGTGCTCCTTGCGATCCTCACGTTCTCGCTCTCGCTCCTCGGCACCTTCCTCGTCCGTTCGGGCGTTCTCACCTCGGTGCACGCGTTTGCGACCGATCCGGAGCGCGGTCTCTTCATTCTCGCCTTCCTCATCATCGTGATCGGGCTTTCGTTCCTGCTCTTTGCCTGGCGCGCCCCGACCGTGGGCCTCGGCGGGAACTTTGGGATGATCTCGCGCGAATCGATGCTCCTCGTCAACAACGTTCTCCTCGTCGTGGCGATGGGCGCGGTGCTCCTCGGCACGCTCTACCCGCTCTTCCTTGATGCGCTCAACGCCGGGAAGATCTCGGTCGGGCCTCCGTACTTTGACGCGGTCTTCGGTCCCCTGATGCTCCCGCTCGTCTTCCTCATGGGCGTGGGGCCGCTCGCGCGCTGGAAGGAAGCCGATCCGAAGCAGCTCGTGAAGTCCCTCCTCTGGGCCATGATCGTTTCGATCGTCTTGGGCGCCGCCATTCCGCTTCTCATGGGCGAATGGAGCAACTGGGTCTTCGTCGGCTGCACGCTTGCCTTCTTCGTCGTCTTCGGCGCCGTCGAAGCCTTCCGTCAGCAGATCCGCCACGGCGAAGGCAGCGTCGTCTCGAAGCTTCTTCGTCAGCCGCGCGCCTATTGGGGCATGCACATCGCCCACGTCGGCGTCGCCGTCTTCATCATCGGCGTTGCGCTCGTCAAGGGCTATCAGTCCGAACGCGACGTGCAGATGTTCGTGGGCGAAACCGTGACGGTTGCGGGCTACACCTTCGAATTCAAGGGCGTCACGAGTACGCGCGGTCCCAACTATACGGCCGACCGAGGCGAATTCGTGCTCTCCCGCGACGGCAAGGTTCTCGAAACCCTGCATCCGGAAAAGCGCAAGTACTTCAGCTCGAACTCCATGCCGATGACCGAAGCCGCGATCCGTCACTCCATCACGGGCGACGTCTACGTGAGCCTCGGCGTGCCGACTTCGGACGGCGGCTGGGTGGTCCGCGCCTATTCGAAGCCCTACGTGACCTGGATCTGGTGGGGTTGCATCATCATGAGCATCGGCGGGCTCTGGGCCGCTTCCGATCGTCGCTTCCGCTCGAAGAAGCGCAAGGACGCCAAGAAGGCGGTCGCCGCCTAACGGATGAATCGGGGCGGCGCAGGCCGCCCCAAGGAAACTGACATGAAAGCGAAATTTCTCATTCCCTTCGGCATCTTCATCGTGCTTGCCGGGTTCCTCTTCAAGGGCCTCTATCTCGACCCGAGAACCCTTCCGTCGGTCCTCATCAACAAGGAGCTGCCGCCCTTTGAACTGCCCACTCTGTGGGATCCCAACACGACCTTCAAGACCGAGGACATGAAGGGCAAGGTCTGGATGCTCAACGTCTGGGCCACCTGGTGCGTTCCCTGCAAGCAGGAACACCCCTACATGGTGAATCTCAAGCGCCGCGGCCTCAAGACTCCGATCATCGGCTTCGTATACAAGGACAACACGGGTGCCGCCGCACAGATGCTGAAGACCTCCGGCAATCCGTACGACAACGTGATCTACGAAACGAAGAACAAGGTCGGCATCGACCTCGGCGTCACGGGCGTGCCGGAGACCTTCATCATCGACAAGAAGGGCGTCATCCGCGCCAAGGTGAGTTATCCGATCCAGGACGAAATCTGGTTTGACCAGATGAAGCCTCTGATCGACAAACTGGAGGCCGAGTGATGAACGCGAAGTCTCTTTTTCTGACGGCGCTTCTTGCCGTTTCCGTAGCTTCTCCCCTCTGTGCGCGAGAAGCGGCGCCGACCGCCTTTGACCCGGTCGCGCACAAGCGCGTCGTGGAAGTCTCCGAGCAGCTGCGCTGCCTCGTCTGCCAAAACCAGTCGATCGCCGAATCGAACGCCGAACTCGCCGTCGACCTGCGCAATCAGGTGATCGAGCAGGTCAAGGCCGGCAAGACCAATCAGGAAATCGTCGACTACATGGTCGAGCGTTACGGGGACTTCGTTCTCTATCGTCCGCCCTTCAAGACGAGCACCGTGATCCTCTGGGTGGGCCCGGTCGTCCTCTTCCTGGGCGGTCTCCTCGCCTTCTGGATCAACCTGCGCCGCCGCAAGCAGACCGTTACCGAGAGTACCAAGCCCCTTTCCGAAGAGGAAAAGGCGCTCGCCGAACAAATGCTCGGCAAAGACAAGAAGGAGTAACCCGCCGTGCTCACCACGTTTATTGTCGTCGCCGTCCTCATGTGCCTCGTCGCCTGCGCGGCCGTGGGTCTTCCCCTCTGGTTCGGCAAGAAGGACGAGGGCGAAGCCAACCGCCGGGAGATGACGCTCAACATTCTGCGTCAGCAGGCCGAAGACCTCGAAGAAGACCGCAAGGCGGGCCGCATCGACGAGGACGAATATGAAGAGACGCGCCTGGAACTGGAGCGGCGCGTGCTCGAAGAGACGCGTCACGACGAAAAGGTCGAGGCGCAGAACCATTCGTCGCTCTCTCGCATTCTTGCGGTCGTGCTCGTCATCCTGATCCCCGCTTCCGCCGCCACGGGCTACATGGCGCTCGGGCGCTACACGGCGATGGACGAGCACTTCCTCGAAATGATGGAGGCGCAGAAGAAAACGTCGGGCGGGCATTCCGCCGCCGAAATGTCGCGCATCATCGATCAGCTGAAGGACCGTCTCGAAAAGAACCCGATGGACCCCGAAGGCTGGTTCATGCTCGCGCGCACCACGGCGTCCGTAAACCGCTTTGACGAATCCGTCGAAGCCTTCCGCCGTCTCTCGGAAATCGTCCCGAACAATGCCGACATCATCGCCGACATGGCCGACATGATGGCCGCCGCCAACGGCAAGGTCATCACGCCCGACGTCGAAAAGCTCCTCAACAAGGCCCTCTCGATCGATCCCGATCAGTGGAAGGCCCTCGCGCTTCTCGCGATCCACGCCTGGGACAAGGAACAGTACGCGCGCGCCGCGGAACTCTGGGAGCACCTCCTTCGCGTCGTGCCGCCGGAATTTCCGGACATCGAGCAGATCCGCGCCAACATCAACGAGGCCAAGCGCCTCGGCGGCGTGAACGACAACGTTGCGCGCATCTCGGGCGACGCCGAGGGCGGGAAACCCGCCGCCGCGCAGGGTTCCGCCCCCGCCCCCAAGACGCCGGTTCCGACCGTCAACGCCACGGCCGAATACTTCGTGGCGGGGACCGTCACCCTGAGTCCCGAATTGAAGGACAAGGTGAAGCCCGACGACGCCGTCTTCATCTACGCGCGTCCGGTGACGGGGTCGAAGATGCCGCTCGCCTTTGTTCGCGTGACGGTGAAGGATCTTCCCTACAACTTCGAACTCAATGAAAACATGACGATGGCGATGGGAGCCGAAACGATGGAAAACCACAAGGAAGTCGTGGTCGGCGCCCGCATCTCCAAGACCGGAAACTTCATGCCGCAGACGGGTGATCTCGAAGGCGAAATGAAGCAGCCCGTGGCCGTCGGAGACCGGGGCATCGCCCTCATGATCAACGGCGTTCGCAAGTAACGCGAAACAAACGCCGCTTTCAAGCCGTCCCGGATTCGTTCGGGGCGGCTTTTTTTCAGATTTGGGTAAAGTCAACCTGCGGCGTTGGGCGTTGTCAAACGAAAAACGGACCCAGCCGCAGGGAGCGGGTCCGTTTCGGGAGAGAGCGAAAAGACGCTCGACCTCAGCGGAAGGTCGTGAGCTTTCGTTCGAGTACGGATGCGACTCCCTCCATCAGGCCGTCAACGTCGAAACGGTCGAACCGCGTGTCTTCCTCGCGGAAGAGTCGGTTGTTCGTCGCGGCGGAGACGTCCACTTCGCAGAGCTTGACGCCTTCCCGGGAATATGCCGTCGCACGAATCATGAGTTCGGTGCGCGTGGGAAGGTTGAGCCTGCGTTTCTCACGTTTGGGCAGATCGTAGGGATAGATCCGTCGGACTTCCACGTTGATGTTTTCACCGTTGCGGGAAGTTCCGTAACGTAGGTACTCGAGACTGTAGCGGACGGCTTTGCTGAAGGCGGAGCCCTGGGTTTCCTCGGGGAGGCTGTAGGTGAGGTGGATGTCGCCGTATGGATGAGCCGGCTTGTTGAGCCAGGTGAAACCCGCTGTCACGTAGGGAAGGGGAGAACGCTCGGAGCCGAACTTCTTGAATTCGACCGAGTCGTAGTTCCTGCAGGCGGGTATCAAAACGGGCTCTTCCTGCACTTTGTTCGCAAGACGAAGACTGATGAGCTTCGAGAGACGCTTGATGTGGTTGTTGACGGCGCGGCGAACGCTGCCGTCGTCGTTCACGAGCGTCGAATACTTCAGATTCGGCGTGACGAGGAATCCCGTTTCGTCATAATGAATGTCGGCGTAGACCTTGTCCTGACGGTGGATGATGTCGGCGCGAAGGGTGCCGTCGGCCTCTTCGCAGATCAGCCAGTCGTTGCGGTGGGCCGCCTGGATGACGGCGTTGCGGACTTGGGCGAGCGTTTTGTCGTTGTTTTCGCCGCTGAACTGCATGGGTTCGCGCTTGCTTGCGCAGCCGTTCACGAGAAGAGAACCGGCCAGGACGGAGGCGAGAAAAATTTTCGTCTTGTTCACTTTCTTGTCTCACAAAGTATTGTTGAACAAGCCTCAAGAAACGAGGGTGTTTCACCGAGGTTCGTTGCCGGATTCTCTTATCGGACGCTCACAAGCTCCACGTCGAAGATGAGCGTGGCGTAGGGAGGGATGACGCCGGGATAACCGTCGGGACCGTAGGCGAGGTTGTAGGGGATGCGAAGGATGCGTTTGCCGCCTACGCGCATGCCGCGGATGCCGTATTCCCAACCCGGGATCACCATGCCGGCGCCGAGCGTGAATTCGATCGGTTCACCGCGCTCCACACTCGAATCAAAGACCGTGCCGTTGACGAGCTTGCCCGTGTAGTGGACGCTCACTTCCTTCCCGAAGACCGCTTCGTCGCCGCCCCCTTCGAGAACTTCTTCGACCTCGAGTTCGCCCGGAGCGGGCACTTCTTCGGCGGCGAGGAGTTCCACATCGAAGACGAGCGTGGCGTTCGGGGGAATCACGCCGCCCGCGCCGCGTTCGCCGTAGCCGAGGTGCGGGGGAATCGTGAGGGTGCGCCTGCCGCCCGTCTTCATGCCGGCAAAGCCCTGCTCCCAGCCCTGAATCACGCGGCCTTCGCCGAGCGTGAAGGTGAAGGGCTGACCGCGCGTAACGCTCGAATCAAAGACGGTGCCGTCCTCGAGCTTGCCCGTGTAGTGAACGGTGATGCGCATGCCGGGCTTGGCTTCGACGCCGTCGCCCACCTGAGTGTCGAGAATCTGCAGAGTATCAGTCATTGTGTTTTCCGAAAGCAAAGCGGTGCGCCTCGTGACGAAACGCCTCCGACTGTTATGACGGGGATAATCTGAAAATGGTAGCAGAGAACGTCTATGCGTCACGAAGAATCGGCACGAAACACGACGCAAAAAATCCCCGCGGGTCCGGAGGGCGACGCGGGGAAAAATTCTGAGGAGGCGCGGGAGCGCTCTCCTCAGGGAGACAACAAGCCGATTACTTCTTGCGGATCGTGAAGTTGTGGCAGCTGTTGCACATGAGTTCGGGTTCCGCCTTGTCGGCCTTGTGGCAGTCCTGGCAGTTCACCGCACCCAGGTGCGAGCGGTGCGGGTTGGGTTCGAGACCGGCCGTCTTCTTGGCGAGGTCTTCATACGAGCCGTGGCACTTCATGCACTGGTCCTTCTTCGCCCAGCCCGAAGCTTCGGGAAAGGCGGCGCCGTGAATTTCGGCGAGGGTCTTGCCGGCGGCGGCGTGCGCCGAAGCCGTGAAGGCAAGGCCGAGAGCGACCGCGAAAGCGGCGATAACGGTGTTTTTCATGATGTGAGTCTCCTAATGCGTCAGTTCTTCTTCGCGCGCTTGGCGAGTTCAGCGCCCGCGATGCGGCCGTAAACGAGCGCGGCGCCGAGCTGCGCGCCGCCCGCATAGTTGTGGAAGAAGATCCCGCCCGCGGAGTTGCCCGCCGCGTAGAGGCCGGGGATGCTTTCGCCGTCGAGATTCTGGATCTCGGCCTTGGCGTTGATGAGCGGGCCGCCGAAGGTGGCCGTCATGCCGCCCTGGAAGGGAACCGCATAGAACGGAGCCTTCTTGATCGGGTGCGGCTTCTTGTAGGTGCAGGGCGGATTCATCTGATCGAGCGTGCCCTTTTCGACGGCTTCGTTGTAGGCCTTGACGATGGCCGTGACGCGTTCGACCGGGAGCTTCACCTGCTTGCAGAGCTCTTCGATCGTGTCGGCCTTGCCGTAGGGGTTGTTCAGACGGTCAAACTTCGGAATCACCTTGTCGAGCACCGAGCAGTCGCTGTCGACGATCACCCAGGCGTAGTTGTCGAGCGTCATCTGGGCGGTCGTGCGGGCCTTGATGACGTAGGTGTTGTTTTCGTCCATGTAGCGCTGGCCCGAGGTGTTGACCTGCACGCCGTAGCCCGAATTGAGCACGTCGGCGGGGTTCACGTGGGTCTTGCCGAGGATCGGACCGCTGTGGAACTGGTCCATGTTCACGAACTTCGTGTAGAGCGGCATCGTGAGCGAGATGTTTTCGCCCGTCGTCGACTTCGAGCCGCGAAGCACCATGCGCGTGGCCCAGCCGCCGATGTAGCGGTCGACCATTTCGGGGTTGGCCGAGAAGCCGCCCGTGCAGATGCACACGCCCGCCTTCGCGAGGAAGGACTTCTGGCCGTCCGGCGTCAAAACCTTCACGCCCGTCACGGCGAAGTGTTCGTCGTGGAGGAGTTCGATCGCCTTGTGCTGGAAGAGGATGTCGATGCCGCGCTTCTTGCAGGCTTCGAGGAGCTTTTCAACGAGACGGCCGCCGCCCGTGATGCCTTCGCCCACGACGCGGCAGGTGCGGCCCAGGCGCGGATAGGGCATGGGACGGATCTTGCCGAACTTCACGCCGATGTCGGATTCGAGCCAGTCGATGCCGGCGGAGATGTTGTCCGTGTAGACGCGGTTGAGGATCGGGTCGCCCATCTGCTTGGAGACGTCCATCATCATCGCGTAGAAGTCTTCGGCCGTGTCGGTGATGCCCTGTTCCTTCTGGTGGCGCGAACCCCAGCCGCAGACGGAGCCGAGCGCGAAGATGGCGTTGCCGTCGGGACGGTCCTTCTTTTCCATGACGGCCACGCGGATGCCGAGGTCATGGGCGGTGATGGCCGTGATGAGGCCGGCGGGGCCGGCGCCGAGAACGACGGCGTCATAAGCGTTGGAAGCCTTGGGAGTTTCGGCGGCAGCGGCGTTGCGGGTAAGGCCGGCGCCGGCGATGCCCGCGGCCGTGCCGAAGAGCCCGGTCTTCAGGAGACCGCGGCGGGTGAGTTCCTTGGACATAACGTGTTTCCTCGTTGGTTCGGACCGCTACGGGGGGTGAGGTCCGAAAAGGGTTGTTGCGGCGGGGCTTTCTGTCCCCTCCGATGACGCCGATCAGTATCGAGGAGAACCCTACGTAGGTAGACTTGCGAAATGTCAAAGGTCGGGATCTTCGGAGATCGGGGTTTTCGCGGGTAGGGGAAGCGAAACGCTGGCGGTGAGTCCGGGTTCGGGGGCGTTGCTTCGGAAACGAAGCGTCCCGGCGTGCTGCTCGAGAATGCCGCGGGCGATCCCGAGACCCAAGCCGAGGCCCTCGGGCTTTTCGCTCGAGACCGGCATCGTGAGGCGCTCGAGCGTCTCTTTTGTCACGACGGGACCGTTGTCGCGCACGTCGATCTCCACGCGGCGTCCGTCGTGCCGGACGGCGATCGAGATCTTCGGACTCGGCCCCTTCATGGCCGCTTCGCGGGCGTTTTTCAGAAGGTTCACGATGACGAGCTCGATTTCGAGCGCCGAAACCGAGACCGTCACGTTTTTGTCTCCCGTGATCGTGAGGGGAACGGGCGCCTTGGCGCCGCTCTGAAAGTGGGAGACGGCGTTTTGGAGGATGTCCGAGAGCGCCGTCGGAACCCGTTGGGCGCGGCGGTTTCTCGCGTAGGCGCGCACGCGCTCGACGATTTCCTTGGCGCGCGTCGCTTCGTCGGCGATTGCGTCGGCCGCTTCCGTCACTTCGGGAGAAGGATTCGTGCGCGCGACGAGCTTCACGAGTCCGCGGGCGTAGAGGCGGATCGCGGCAAGCGGCTGATGAAGTTCGTGCGCGAGCATGCTCGAGAGCTGGCTCACCATGGTGTTGCGCTCGAGAAAGAGAAGGCGACGCTCCTGTTCGGCCTCCTTTCGGGCGAGACGGCGCACTTCGAGGGTGCGCTTTTCGAGAAGGCGCTTCGTGTTCTCGAACTGCCAGAGAAAAAGAAGGGCGACGCCCAGAAAGATCAGGATGAAGGGGAAGTATTCCGCAAGGAAGCGCTTCCAGACGGGTTCGCGCAGATAGCGGTAGGGGCCCGTCTTCAGTGCCCGGAAGAGTTTGTCAATCGAGAGATAGTCGGTCGCGACCGCCCAGCTGCGGCCCCGTTCGGTGGGCGTCATGCGCAAAAAGGCGAGCGTCGTCGCCGTCACGGCCTCGGGCGTGACGTGCGGAAGGGCCGCGAGCGTGTGCGCGGGATAGAGGTCGGTCGAGTGCACGCAGGCGCTCTTGCTCTTTTTGGGCGCGAGAATCCTGAGGTCTTCCGCTGCGCTCGGGTCGTTTTGAAGAAGTTCCTCCCAGGCGCAAAGCCGGAGGATCCCCGCGTCGGCGAATCCGTAGCGGATGCGTCTGGCGATTTCGTGCGAAGCGTTCTGCGCGCCGATGAAGGTGCGCGACGAGAAGAAATGGTCCGGATCGTTTCCCGCGAGCGCGATCTCGCCCATGGCGATCAAATAGCCCGAAAACCCCGAGGGACGGTTGGCGATCAGATGGCTGCCCGCCAGATCGCCGATCGTCTGCAGATCGTCGCGGTCGCGCCGCACGAGAAAGGCGGAGCCTTCGTTTTCGTTGGCGTTGACGGAGCCCGGCCCGAGCGTCGTGACGATCGGTTTTGCGCCCGCGTCGGCAAGCCGCACGACGAGCCCCGCGCTCCCGAGAACGAGGTCCACGCGCCGCTCGCGTGCGGCGCGCTCCAGTTCCGGCACGGGCATCGAACGGAATTCCAGATCGTAGTCGGCCGTGAGCGGCGCCGCGGCCCGATGAAGCGCCTCCGTGATGTCGCGGCCGTCTTCGGTGAGCGCGAACTCCGTCACGCCCACGATGAGCTTGGGACGCTCCGACGCGGGCTTGGCGTAAACGAAGGAGATGCCGAGCGAAAGGGCGAGAAGAAGGGAGAGGACGGTTTGCATCATTCCCCGTCCGCCACAAGCCGCACGATTTCCGCCACTTCGCGCGGGGTGCGGACGCCGAGTTTGCGAAGAAGATTCGCGCGGTGCGCGTCGACCGTGCGCGGCGACACGCCGAAGCGCTCCGCTATGACGCGGGTGACGAGGCCTTCGGCCACGAGTTTCGCGACGCGCATTTCGCGATCCGTGAGCGTTTCCCAGCGCGCTTTCGCCTCCTTTTCTCCGGGGCCGCCGCGAAGCCGTTCGTGGTGCATGCGGCAGGCCTTTTCGACGGCGCGCAAAAGGCGCTCCTCGTCGACGGGCTTTTGAAGAAAGTCGACCGCGCCCTCGAGCACCGCGTAGACGGCCGTGTCGATGTCGCCGTGGGCGGAGAGAAAGACGACGGGAAGGACGTTTTCCTCGACCTTCAACTGATGCTGCAGTTCGGTGCCCGTGGCGCCGGGCATCTTGAGGTCCAAGACGAGGCAGCCCGGCACCTGCGGGTCGTCCTTCTCAAGAAACGAGAAAGGGCCGTCGTATGAGATGCTTCGCCATCCCTCCACCTTGAGAAAGAAGGTGAGCGCGCGGCGCAGAGCGGGATCGTCGTCGACGATCCGAACGAGCGACGTCTCCTGCAGCATTTCCTTCGTGAGGGTCATCGCGGAGTTCCTCAGAGCACGGTCACGACGTCGTTCAGGGCAAAGCGAGACTTCGGGCGCGAGGCGTTGCGGTCCTCGTCCGAACGGTAGCCGACCGAGACGCCCACGACCGTGTGGAAACCCTCTTTCCGGAAACCGAAGATGCGGTCGACTTCGTCCATGACGAGCCCGCCGAGGCAGGTGGCGTCGAGCCCCATCCCCGCAACGGACGTGAGAAACGACCCCATGGCGAGCATCACCTGCTCGTGCGTCCAGAGACGCGTCGACTCGGGCGTGCGGCAATAGGCGTCGACTGCGGCCTTGCGAAAGGCATAGAGCGCCTCGACGTCCGCCGCCGAATCGTAGCGGCCGTCTTCGGTTTCCTTGGCAAAGAGCTTTTTGAGGTGGTCTTCGTCCAAACGGTCTTTCGCCAAAAAGAGAATGACGAGAGGAGCTTTTTCGACGCGTTCGAGATTGAAGTCCTTCACGGCGGGCATCAGCCGGGCCTTGGCGTCGCGGGACGTAAGAAAGACGAAGCGCCAGGGCTGAATGTTCACGGACGAGGCCGAAAGACGCAGAATTTCGGCGAGTTTCGCGATCGTCCGCCCGTCGATCGCTCGGGAGGGATCGTAGTGTTTGCAGGTGTATCGCGTGCGGGCGAGGTCAAGCATGTCCATGAGAAGCTCCTCTGTGGGAAAGAACCGAAGATGTCGAAGAAATTTGTACCACAACGAAGGAAGCGGTAGAGAAAAACCTGCGCCCGGACGGCGTTTTCGCGCGTTCTTTCGCCTCTTTGCTTGACGGAGGGGGGCAGAATTGCGTAGTTTTTCTGACACACCCCTGTTCAATGAGGAGAATCGTAGTGACCCAATTTCATTCCACTCGGATGACCGTCCGTTCCGCTTTCCTGGCGGTGAGCGTCGCCGCGCTGCTCGCGGGCTGCAGTTCGATGAACCTCGGAGGCGACGCGAAGACCGAAGCCGCCGCCGATGCGGCGCCCGCGCAGGCGCAGCAGACGCCCAACACGATGACGGTTGCGGCGGCCGAGCGCAAAAGCGTGCTCGTCTGCGTCGTAGAGGACCCGAAGCAAAACGTCGAGGCGCTCGAGCGCGCCGTCGTCGAGGGCGTCAAGGCGACGGGCGTTGCGGCGCGCGTCGTCAAGGCGGGCGACAACGTCTCCGCCTGCAAGGGACTCCTTACGTACGGCGTCGCCGTGAAGGACGGAAAGCTCACCGGCATGGTCTATCAGATGAACGAAGGCAACAAGGTCGCCCTCCGCGCCACCGGTCCCGCCAAGGAAGGAAAGATGACGCTGCAGCAGGCGGCCACCTACGCGGCCAACTTCGTGCTCTACTGGCTCAATCCGAAGCCCGCTGCGGGGCAGAAGCCGGCTTCCTGAGAGAGAGCGTACGGGGCATGGACGAAGAAGCGCAGTCTTCCGCTCCAACCATCGGAATGAGAAAGGGAGAGGTTTTTCAGCCTCTCCCTTTTGCTGTGTTTGCGCTCGGCGGATCAGTGATCCGACTTGATGCCGGCCCCGCACATCGTGATGACGGTATCGGGCGTCGGCCCGTAGAGTTCGCAGTAGCGGCGATAGGCTGCGAGGTTCGCGGCCGTCGTGTGCTCGCAGTAGATCCCGCGCAATGCCAGGTCGCGGCGCGCTTCGAGGATCTTCTCTTCGGGGGCCGTCACGAAGCGGATGCCGTGTCGGCGGGCCATGTCGAGGATTTCATGACCGCGCATCGGAACGCCGATCGCGATCCCTTCGGCCATGGTGGGTTCGGGCGTAACGCGCACGGGTTCGTCGGAGCCCGCTTCCACGGCGCGCGCAAGCGGGTCGCAACGTTCGCTCTGCAGCGCGATGATCTGCGGAAAACGCTCGATCGCGCCCGAGGCCTCGAGGTGTTCGAGGGCCTTCACGGCGCCGATGAAGAGCGTGCCGTTTCCGACCGGAATCACGAGGTTCGCTGGCATGCGCCCGAGTTCTTCAAAGATTTCGTAAACGTAGCACTTCATGCCTTCGTAGAAGAAGGGGTTGTAGACGTGGTTCGCGTAGTAGGCGCCCTCGTCCTTCACCTTGGCTCGGCATACGTCGGCGCAGTGGTCGCGCGTTCCGGGGACGACGTTTGCCACGGCGCCGTGCGACTCGATCATGCGGATTTTCGAGGGACTCGTTCCTTCGGGAACGAAGATTTCGCAACGGATTCCCGCGCGCGCCGCGTAGGCGGCGACCGCGTTCCCGGCGTTGCCGCTCGAATCCTGGACGCACGACTTAACGCCGATCGTCTTCATGTGGGCGACCAGGGTCGCGGCGCCGCGGTCCTTGAAGGAGAGCGTCGGCATCGCGTAATCCATCTTGAGAAGAACGTCGTCGTCAAAGGGAACGAGGGGCGTGAGACCCTCGCCCATGGTGACTTCGCGCCAGGCGTCGCCTTCGAGTGCGAGAAATTCGCGGTAGCGGAACTGGCTCCAGGTCTTGCGGTCGATTTTGGCTTCGTCCCACTTCGGGGGCGTGAAGTCGAGTTCGAAGAGCCCTCCGCACTCGCAGGCGGGCGACAGGGTGGTGACGGGCGTGCGCTTGCCGCACTTTGTGCAGACAAAGGAAAGTTCTCTCATTCCGGCATCTCCGCGATCGCTTCAATTTCCACAAGGCACCCGAAATGGAGTTCCGTCGTCGAGACGACGACGCGCCCGGGCTTGTGCTCGCCGAAAAACTCGGCGTAGACCTCGTTGATCGGCCCCCAGTACTTCACGTCGGGGGTGTAGACGCGGCAGAAGACGACGTCGTTTCGCGTCACGCCCGCCTCCTTGAGCACGCGGTCGACATTGTCGAGCGCGAGGCGCGCGTGGTCCTTGATGCCGCCCTTGGCGACTTCGCGCGTGTCGGGGTCGATCGAGAGCTGACCCGAAACGTAGAGCATCCCCTTCGAGATGACGCCCGCGGTGTAGTGGCCCTTGTTTTCTCCGCGGAAGGGAGGACGAACGAATTCCATGAGACTCTCCTTTGAAGTGCGCCCGGTTGACGGAGGGCGCAAAAAAAGTGCGCCGCACGGTTTTGCGTGCGACGCACCCATTGTAGCGGCGCCTTAGGCCGGAACGAAAGCCTTGACCGCAGCGGCTTCCGCTTCGAGGTCCGCGACGTTCTTCGCGATCCCCGCGCGGATGTCGTCGGTGAGCGCAAGGTCCTTCACGATTTCATAGCGCCCGTTCTTCGTGATGCAGGGGAAGCCGAAGACGAGTCCTTCGGGCACGCCGTAGGCGCCGTCGGAGGGAACGCCCATCGTCACCCATTCGCCGTTGGAGCCGAGCGCCCAGTCGCGCATATGATCGATCGCGGCCGAGGCGGCCGAGGCGGCGGAACTCGCGCCGCGCGCTTGAATGATGGCGCTGCCGCGCTTGGCGACGGTCGGCATGAAGTCGTTTTTGACCCAGGCGTCGTCGACAAGCTCAAGGGCGGGACGTCCCGCGACGGTCGCGTGCGTGATGTCGGAGACCATCGTGGGGGCGTGGTTGCCCCAGACGCAGAGGTGACGGATGTCGGTCACGTGCGAGCCGGTCTTCTGCGCGAGCTGCGAGAGGGCGCGGTTCTGGTCGAGGCGCAGGAGGGCCGAGAAGGCCGTGCGCGGCAGATCCGGGGCGTTGAGCATCGCGATGCGGGCGTTCGTGTTGCAGGGGTTCCCGACGACGAGCACCTTCACGTTGCGGGAGGCCGCTTCGTTGAGGGCTCGGCCCTGAGTTTCAAAGATCGAGGCGTTCGCTTCGAGGAGGTCGGCCCGCTCCATGCCGGGACCGCGCGGACGCGCCCCGATCAGAAAGACGTATTCGGCGCCGTCGAAGGCTTCCGCGGGATCACGCACGGCCTTCATTTCGGCGAGCGTCGGGAAGGCGCAGTCGTCGAGCTCCATCATGACGCCCTTCAGAGCGGCCGAGCTCGTCGGGTTGGGGCGCTCAAGGAGCGTGAGCGACACGGGTTGGTCGGGGCCGAGCATGGCGCCCGAAGCGAGGCGAAAGAGAATCGAGTAGCCGATCTGACCGGCGGGGCCGGTGACGGCGATGCGGACGGGTTGCTTCATGTTGCTCTCCTAAAAAAATCGGATTATTCACAATCGGCGGCGTGAAGCTTCACGACGAGCTGTCGGAAAAGCGGCGTCTTCGCAGGCGAACGCCGGTCGCCGTAGTGCGTGTGCAGAAGGTCGTGCGCGAGACGGCTGCCGGGCGTGCCGAGGTACTCGCGGTAGAGACGCGCGACGTCCGGATTTTCGTGCGAGGACTTCACCGCCATCGCGGCGTCTTCGTCGTAGACGGCTTCCTGACGAACGGGAAGCGTGCGGCTCCATGCGGGACCGCGGTTCGTGCCGCCCCCGCCGATGCAGCCGCCCGGACACGCCATCACTTCTACGAAATGGTAGGGCGAGCGGCCTTCTCGCACAAGCTTCAGAATGCGGTCCGCCTCGCGGATGCCGTAGACGACGGCGACGCGGAGTTTTCCGAATTCGTCGGTTTCGACGGTCGCTTCCTTGGCGTTCTTTAGGCCGCGAACAGGCTCGAACGCAAGGTGCGCCGTGCGGGGACCTCCCGTCAAGGCCGAGACCGTGCGAAGGGCCGCCTCCATGACGCCGCCCGTCGTTGCAAAGAGCTGCGCCGCGCCGGTCGCCTCCGTCATGAAGGGGGAGTCAAAGGCGGCGGGCGCCAAGGTCTCGGGCGTGAGGCCGTGGCGCATAAAAAGCGTCGCGAGTTCGCGCACGGTGAGAACAAGATCCACGTCGGGCCCGCCGTCGCGGGAGAGGGCGGGACGCGCGGCCTCGTCCTTCTTCGCCGTGCAGGGCATGATCGAAATCACGCGGATGCGGTCCTTCTTGATCTTGAGCGCCTTGGGAAGCCACGTCTTGGCGAGCGCTCCGAAGATCCCCTGGGGCGAACGCGTCGTGGAGATGTGGTCGATCAGATCCGCAGCCGACTTTTCCACGTGGTTGATCCAGCCCGGGCAGCACGAGGTGAACATCGTGTCGGGGCGGTCGAGCCGGTTTTCACGCTTCATTTTTTCGAGGCGCTCGATCAACTCCGTTCCTTCCTCAAGGATCGTCACGTCGGCCGACCAGCGCGTGTCGCAGACGAGGTCGGCGCCGAGCTTCTTGAGGCCGGCGACGAGGAAGCCCTCGAGATTCTCGCCCGCGGGGCGTCCCATGGCTTCGCCGATCGTGAAGCGCACGGCCGGAGCGATCTGCACGACGGTGGTGACGGCGGGATCTTCGAAGAGTTCGAGCGCACGCTCGCCCTGATCCTTCACGGCGATCGCGCCCGTCGGACAGACGAGCGAGCACTGGCCGCACTGAATGCAGCGGTCGGACGCGCCCCAGGGGGCGCCGTCAAAGCCGACGGCCGCCCCCGTGCCGAAACCTTCGAGCGTGATGGCGCCCACGCCCTGAACCTGACGGCAGACCTCGAGGCACCGCAGGCACCGGATGCACTTGTCGGGCGTGAAGGTGAGGGCCGGAGCCGTCGCGTCCGTGCCGTGACGTCCGACGTATCGGCCGGAGAGGCGCGAGACGTCGAGTCCCACGGTCTTTGCGACCGTCTGAAGTTCGCAGTCGCCGTGGCGCGGACACTCCGAACAGCGCTCGCAGTGGTCGGCAAAGAGAAGTTCCGCCTGCAGCCTGCGCATCGACCGAAGCTGCGTGCCCGTCGTGCGGACGCGAAGTCCCTCCTTCATGCGCGTGTCGCAGGCCGTGACGGTGCGCGTGCGGTCCTTCTCCACGATTTCCACGAGACACATGCGGCAGGTCCCGGGACGGTGGTGGAGCGCCGCGAATTCGCAGAGCGTAGGAATGAAGACCCCTTCGCGGCGGGCGACCTCGAGAATCGTTTCGCCTTCGGTGAAGCGGACGGGGACGTCGTTCAAAAATGCTTTCATCTTCTTCTCCCCGATCAGTCTTCGAGTTCGCTCTTCCCGGGAATGGGACGAAGCGTGGACACGGCAAAGATGCGGTAGCAACGCATGCAGCGCGAGGCTTCCGTGAGGGCGTCGTCGTGCGAAAGGCCGTGTTCGGCCTCTTCCCACGAGGACTTGCGCACGTCCGCCGCCAGATGCGTCTGCTTTTGGCGCGGAACGAGCGGCACTTCGCGGTGCGGCTTTTCGCCTTCGAGCAACTTCGCCTCGCGGATCATGGCGCTCATGCGCTGACGCGGAATAAAGCCCGTCGCGTGGGTCATGAGGTATTCGTGAATCGAATTTGCGGCGATTTCCCCCTGGGCCATCCCCCAGATGAGACTCGTAGGACCCGCGGCGGCGTCGCCCCCGGCAAAGACGCCTTCGCGGCTCGTCTCAAGGGCGTCGTTCACGACGATCGTCCCGCGGCGCGAGAGTTCGATTCCGTCCGCTTCGCAGAAGACCGACGTGTCGGTCTTCTGTCCGATCGCGGCGATCACGGTGCTGCAGGGAATGACGAATTCGCTTCCTTCGATGGGCTTGACGGAACGGCGGCCCGAAGCGTCGGGTTCGCCTTCGCGCATGCGGACGAGCTTGATTCCGGTGACGCGGCCGTCTTCGGTGAGGATTTCCACGGGCGCCGTGAGGAAGTCGAAGTCGATGTCCTCTTCCATGGCGGCGGTGATTTCCTCAGGGTCGGCCGGAGCGGAGGCGCGCGTGCGGCGGTAGGAGACCGTGATTTTTCCCGCGCCCTTCAGGAGGCGCCGCGCGGTGCGGCAGCAGTCCATGGCGACGTTGCCGCAGCCGACGACCACGATGTCGCCTTCGAGCGAGGGTGTTTCGCCGCGCGACTGTGCATGCTCGACGTCGACGAGAAAGTCGAGTCCCTTGAGATATCCCTCGGCCGAGGTGTCTTCATCGGGGAGGCCCAGATACTGCCCGAGGGCGCAGCCGATCCCGAGAAAGACCGCCTTGTAGCCGCGGTGAAAGAGTTCGTCGATGTTGAAGTCGCGCCCGAAGGTCTGTCCGAACTTGTAGTTGCCGCCAAGCCGCGTGATTACGTCCGTTTCGGTTTCGAGAAGCTTGTTGGGGAGGCGATAGGCGGGGATGCCGATGCGGGCCATTCCGCCCGCGTGCGCTTCCTGCTCGAAAATGTCGACGCGGTAGCCGCGGCGAAGAAGGTGGTAGGCACAGTTGATGCCCGCGGGTCCGGCTCCCACGATCGCGACGGAAGTCGAAACGGGCGATACGGGGCGCTCTTCCTTCGGAAAGAAGTCCTCGATCGCGGCGCCCGCGTTGTCGGCCGCGTGGCGCTTCAATTCCTTGATGCCGACGGCGGAGTCGATCTGGTTTCGCAGACAGGCCTTTTCGCATGGGCGCACGCAGACGCGTCCGCAGGAGCCGACAAGCGGATAGTGGCGCAGGAGCACCGTCGTCGCGAGTTCGGGATGGCCGTCGCGGATGTAGTCGATGTAGCGCGGAATGTTGACGTGCGAAGGACAGGCCTCGATGCAGGGCGCGGTCGCGACGGCATAGAAGTCGCGCGTCGTTTCGGGCATGGCCGGGGCGCGCCGCAGCATCTCGGGAAAGTATTCAAGCGCGCCCCAGAGGGGTTCGGGCGCCGTCTGACCGATGCCGCAGAGGCTCGTTTCGCGCATTTGAAGAAGAAGGGCGCGGATTCGGTCCCAGTCGACCGATTCGCCTTCGCCGCGCGCCGACTTCTCAAGCGCCTCGTCGATGAGGATGGTTCCCATGCGGCAGGGCGTGCAGCGACCGCAGGAGAGGCTCTTCGCACGGGCGTAGTACTGACGCAGAAATTCCGCGAGCGTGACGCGCAGGTCGAACATGAGAAACCCCTGCGGGCCGGCAAATCCCGCCACGGGGTTTCCTTGATTGAAGGTGAGAAGCGTCTCGAGGGGGAGCTCGCTTTGTGCGCCGTCGGAAGCTCGGCGACGGTAGTCGTACACCTTCCCCTTCCAAACGCCGTAGATGAGTTCGTCCATAAAAAGGTCTTCCTTGGCGGATCCGATGGTTCTGTCACCCCGTCCGTTCCCGAAGCGTGAGAGACGTAGAACTTTTTATTTATAGAATAAATTCTATTTTAATGGAAAATTTTCTATCTCGGGGCGTGGAACGTCCCGCCGAAGAAAATTTTCGAAGCCTGATGAGTCTAGCGGGGAGCACAGATTTTGTCGAGCTCCTTTTTCTGCGTTCCTCTCGATTGTGTGGCGGTTCGAACCTCGGCAGGGGAGGATGCAAAGCGTTCGGCAGGAAGGATGTCGTCAAAATGGGATAGACTTGACGGGACGGATACAGAAAAAATTCTAGACCAGAGCGACGCCATGCATCCCATTCTGCTTTCCTACGTTCCCGTTGCCGACATGATCGCGCGCACCTTCGGAGAAGACTGCGAGGTGTTGCTGCACGACCTCACGACCCCGCAGCACTCCATCGTGCACGCCGCCAACAACCGTGTCACCGGCCGGCGCCTCGGCGAAAGCTTTCGCAATCTCGTGCAGAAGGCTCTTTTCAGCGGCGACGCGGCCGAGTCCTTCGTGGCGAACTATTACTACGAGCACGAGGGGCGGCTCATCCGATCCTCGTCGCTTCTCATCCGCGGCGAAGAAGGAAAGCTGATCGGCGCGATGTGCATCAACGTCGACTGCACGCACCTGCGCGAAAACATGCGCTGGCTGCGCTGCGCCATGCCCGACTTCGACGAGGCGGGGCTCGCGCGGGCTTCGGCGCGAAACGCCGAGACACCCGTCGAGGGCGACCGAAACGTGAAGGAAATGGTCTACGACCTCATCGACAAGATTCTTGATGAAGCGCGCGAGACCGACACCAAGGAGCGGCGCATCGAAGTGATCCGCTTCATGAACGAGCGCGGGATCTTCTTGATGAAGGGGGCTCTCGAGCGCGTCGCGGACCGTCTCGGGATCTCCAAGGTGACGGTCTACAGCTATCTCGACGAAGTGCGGCGTCGAGAATAAAAGGAAGCTCCTTCGCTACAAAAGGTGTTTGGGGCAAAAGGAAAACCTAGGAGAATTCGATCGAAATCGTCAGGTACGCCGTGCATTCTCTCTGCGTTGCCCAGAAAAAATTCACGCAGTTTTCGTCCTAGAGTCCGACGCGAAGAACTGCCAAGGGGTCGAGTCCGTAATGGCGGAACCAGGGCATTGATGTTGTGTTCGTGAGGGATGCGTCGGTCTATTCCGGATACTTGATCCATTTTCCGGCATGGAGCCGCACCCAGTGGACGCCCGCAAAGCGCACGACGCTCGCGTTGGCGTTCTGCGAGACGGGCCAGGTTTGCGGAAGATCCATGAGGATCTCGTCGACCGCGGCCGAGGCGTCGGCCTCTCGATCGCGGTAGACGCCGCTCGTCGCCGTACGGGCCATGAGTTCGGCGAGCGCCAGGTAGCTCGTCGGCGCTTCGATTGTGCGCAGGGCGCCGTCGAGCTTCAGACCGAAGAACTTCACGAGAACGGGAACGTTCGTGATCTTAGGGCTCGGAATTTCGCGAAGCCTCGCCATCTGGATCTTGTCGCCGCGTACCGCCGCGCCGTGTTCGGGCACGACGATGAAGAGCACCGGACGGCCGCTCTTTTCGATACGGTCCATGATGCCTTCCAGGTCGTCCAACAGGCTCTTCGCGAGCGGCGCATAGTCGAAGGACTTCGCGGAGCCGGGCGCGCGGTTTCCGTCGTGGAGCGCCACGAGATTGAAGAGCGACACGGTTCTCGACGCAGGCCTGGAGGAGAGGTCCGAGAACCACTGGTTGAAGACGTCTGCGTCGTCGTAAACGGGCGAGCCGTCGAAGGCTTCGTAGCGGACGTGAAGCTTCGTGAGGTCGTTGAGGGCGGGTGTGAGCCCCGCCAACTCGCGAAGAGACGCGAGATAGTTGTCGAACCGTCCGTTGTGGTCGAGATAAAGGCGGTTTTCCCACCCGGCCGCCGCAAAGCGGTTGAGAAGCTCGCACTGCGGACGGCGCTCGCCGTAGAGGGCCGAATGCGGGGGCTGTCCGCAGGCGGCGGTGAGCAGGCGAAGCGTCGCCGGTCCCGAGTATGACGTGGCCGACGAAAAGCCCGAGAAGCGCACGTCGAACTTCGACCAGACGTTGTGGCGCTCGAGTCCCGTCGCCGCGAGATCGTCGTTCGAGAGCGAGCAGATGTTGACGACGGCAATGTCGAAGCTCCCCGAAACCGTTTCGGGGATCGCCTTCGTCGGGAGGTTCGCGACGCGATTTTCCTCTTCTGAGAAAAAGGCGGTGAGCCACCTCTCGACGTCTTCGCCCGTGCCGTTTGCGGGTTGCGGGGGTCGGAGCGGGCTGGCCGCCGTTTCGCTTCGGACGGCGGGTGCGCTTTCGGGCACGGCGGCGATTTCCCGGGCGGACGCCTCCTTTTCGCTCGGCGTCGCCCAGGGGACGAGCTGCGGGAAGGCCGTGACGACGAGGCCGATCACGGTGAGGGTCGAAAAACGCATCCAGCGGCGCAGAAAGAGCCATGCGACGATTCCTGCCGCAAGCCAGGCGACGAGGACGGGATTCACCGCGTCGACGATGAAGTTGAACAGAAACGACGAGGAAAAGTTCGTGAGGTTGTGCGCGTTCGCGCGGATCGCTTCGGGCCCGGGAAGCCAGCTTTCGTGCCAGAGAAGCGCCGCGGCCGCGAGGGCGCCCGCGAGATTTCGCGCAATGTCGAGCGCGCGCGTGCCGATCGGGAGCACGACCGCCGCGAAAAGGAGAGCGTTGTAGGCGGGTTCGAGATTCAGGTATCCGAAATGGGCGAGCGCGAACTTCGTCAAAAAGTACGCGTTGAACCAGCCCGCACCCTTCCAGACCGTTTCAAGCGGGGTGTTGGGGGAAATCTTGAGGTTCGTCATTGTTTATTGAAAGCTTTCGTCGCAACGGGTTCGATGGATAGCTCAAGCCAGTCGCCCACCTTCTGCTCGGCCGAGACGGCGCGCCGGCCGACAAGGAGCCAGCGAAGCTTCGCCGTGAGGCGAGAAAGGCGCGGAGCGAGAAAAGAGCCCGTGGCGAAGGCAAGGACGACCGCAATCGCGAGTACATGGGGAGCAAAGAGAATCGGGGGCATGGATCACCTTATCCAAGGGAAATCTGCGGGCGTCGGCACAATCGGGTTGGGATGCGGAACCGCGTCGTCGGTCGTCCGTGCGCCCGTGCGCAGGGTGAGGGTCCTTCGTGCGGTTTCGTCCGTCGGACGCTCGCGGAAGGATTCGATCGCCCGCAATTCCGAGAGAATGTCGGCCGTCTCGAAGGCGAGGGAGTAGCGGACGAAGAGTTCCGCGGGCTCCACCGCGAAACAGCGCTCAAGCGCCAATTCGACGTTCGCTGGGTGCGAGCCGTTCAAAAACACCCTGCAGCGCCGTCCCGCCGCGCAGGCGATGTCGCCCGCACGCTTGGGTTGAAAATGGGCGAGACAGTCTTCGGGGTGAAGTCCCTCGGCGGGCTCGAGCGTGACGAGCGTCCCTCGGTGGAGCGGGAGAAAGTTCACTTCGCTGAAGGTTGCGAGACGCCGCACGAGTTCGGTGAAGTCGTTTTGCTCGAGCACGCCCCTGACGTGCGTCGCGAGGACGAAGGCGAGCGAGGCTTCGAGATCCTCGGGGAGAACGCGCGTATAGACGGCGTCGCGCATCTGCGCGAGCGTCATCCCGATGAATTCGATTCCGGCCGAGGTTTCGAAGACGACGTTCGCGCCGCAGCCGAGCAAAAAGGCGAGCGACGTCGCGCGTACAGGCGCTTTGTCGGGGACGACGATGAGCTTCAGGTGACGGCCGCGCGTCTTTCGAAGCGCGTAGAGAGTCCTTGCGAGCGGCGCGAGGTCCTTCGTACGCTCGAGCGAAAAGACGAGCGTCGCCGCACTCGCGCGCCGGCCGATGCGTTCGAGTTCGTCGTTGTCTGCGACGGGGCGGAGGTTGGGCAGGCCGCTCGTGCGGTCGTTGAGCTTGGCCGAGGCGCAGTAGACGAGGTCGGCGTCTTCGAGCACGGCGTGCTCTTCGTCGGCCGTTTCCGGGGCGGCGTAGCCTGCGCCGTCGCGGATGAGCGCCGTCTCGAACTGCCCCGTAAAGCGGTGCAGTCCGTACCAGAAGCGTGCCTGCCAGAGGAAGCCCTCCTTCTTTTGCGTCAGCTGCGCGAGGCCGCCGAGACGGTGCCGGAAGGAGAGAAGGCGATAGAGGAACGCCTCGTCCCCCGGGGCGCTTCCGTAGAAGACGAGGAGCACGATGTGGTCGCGCTTCTCCGCGGCCGCGGCGATTCGGGCGAGCCGGTCCGTGAGGGCGCGCTCGTCGCCGAGCGCTACGGCCGAAGCCCGGCACAGAAGGAGAATCGTCCGGGGTTCCTCATAAAGGTTCGCGAGCGCCTGCGCGAGGCCTTCGAGCGGCCGGACGCAGGAGAAGCGAAGGGTTTTCAGGTGCCGGACGTCCCACGCCGGGATTTCCGCCAGCTCGGAGGCGTTCGCGAGGAGAAAATCTCGGACCTTCTCTTTTTCCCCGTCGTCCTCGCGTACGAAAAGAATCGGCGCTTTGTCGCTTCGGAGCGGGCGGGAGCCGAAGAGAAGCGGCAGGGCCGCGTCGATCGACGTAGCGCAGACGACCCCCACCGAGCCGGGATTGAGCGTGCGGCGGCTCTCGGCGAGTCCCTTGAGGGGGAGTTCCAGACGGCGTTCAGGCATGGCTTCCCTCCATCCTGTCGGCAAAGGGCGAGGATTTTCGGACTTCCTCCGGCTCGTAGCGGACGGTAAGGTTGCGCCCGAGGCACTTGGCTCGGTAGAGTGCGAGGTCCGCCTCGCGCACGAGCGTGAGGATGTCCTTTTCCGCCCAGTGTTTCGTAGAGGAGGAAATGCCGATCGAGACGGAAAGGGGCGAAGGCGCCTCGCCCGTTTCGCTCACGGACGCGTCGGCAAGCGAAATCCTGCGCATGCGAAGCCGGATGCGCTCGGCCATGTTGTAGGCGACCTTCGCCGTGACGCCCGTGAGGAGAAGACAGAATTCTTCGCCTCCGTAGCGGTAGACGACGTCGTTTTGCGCGATGCAACCGCGGATCTGCTCTCCGAAGCGCTTGAGGATTTGGTCGCCGAAGAGGTGTCCGCGCGTGTCGTTGACGCGCTTGAAGTGATCGATGTCGATCATGAGCGCGGCGGAGTTGGCCGGCAAGTTGTCGGCCTTTTCCACGAGCGCCTCAAAGGCGCGCCGGTTGGCGAGTCCCGTGAGCGGATCCTTGTTGGATTCGTTGAGGAGCTCGTCGTACTGCGAAGTGAGCAGACTGAGGGACGCGCGCTTTTGATGCAGCATCTTGCAAAAGTGCATCAGCCACTCGACGACGTCGTTGATTTCCTCGATGCGGGAGCCTTTGGGCATCTTCGGGAGCTTGTTCGTCTCGAGGAAGCGCCGCATTTCCTCGCGCAGTTCGCCCAACGGGCGAAGCACCCAGAAGGCGGCGAGCGCGATCGCCGTCGCCATCGCCATGGCGAGGAAGACGGCGACGGAGAAGGAACTGAAGAGGCGGTCGTTGAAGCGCGTGATCTGGTCGATGAGTCCCAGTCGATTCGACGCTTCCAGTTTGGCGTAGACGTGACTGAGGTTTTGGGCGTCCTCGTTCATCGCGTCGGCCTGCGCGAGAAATTCGGTGCGCGCGGCGTCGAGCGCGTCGAGCTTCGTCCCGAGCGTGCGGGGCAGTTCGCGCATGGTTTTGCAGTAGGAAAGGAAGGCGGTCCGTCTCTCGTCGTCGGACGGCCGGTGCGCGGCCGTGCAAAGTTCTCGGGCGGCGCTTTCGAGCACTTCAAGGTGCCGTCGGTGCGGAGCCGGACGATCGAGATGCTGCACGATGGGTTGCCGCAGGTCGATCAGAAGGTTCGTCGAGGCGTTCGAGAGTCCCGCGGCGACACCAGCCGCCGCCAGAAGGTCCTGGTGGAAGGCGTTGAAGTCGACGTTCACCTCGTTTCGGCGCGCTTCGTACTCCTGACGAAGCGACCAGGTTTTCTGGAGGCTCTCGATCAACCGCTGCGTCAGGGGCTTCACTTCGTCGTGCTGCTCGAAGACCGTTTCCGTGAGGAGTCCCCAGTTGTTTACGTAGGCCGTGCGGGCGCGTTGCGGATTCCCCGCATAGACGAGGACCCGCAGCGACTTACTCAGATAGTGCAGATTGATGGAGTTTCGCTGCGCGAGCACGACGTCCTTGAGGGTCTGTTCCTCAAGTTCGTGCGCGAACGTCTGAATGCGCTCGCTCATGTTGAGGCCCACCGTGAGGAAACCGATCATCATGAAGAGCAGCGTCGCCATGATCGGCAGCAGGAGCCGCCTGATGGGAACGGTCTTCCTTCCCGCGGATGTTTTGCTTAAGCTTTCCATGGAGACCCTCAAAAACTGAAGAAAGGTAAGAAGCGGATGATGAGATCCTGAAATTTGCCGTTGGACTGCAGCTTGTGAAGCGTTCGGTTCACGCCTTCGATCAGAGGTACGTCCCCGCGCTTGGCCGCGACGCGGCAGGCGGTGAATTCGGCGTCGTCGTTCTCGGCGCGACCGCCGATGAAGAGCGCTTCGCCCCGAGGATGGTTGAGCAGGGTGTAGCCCGGTACGCTGTCGAGGAAGATCATGTTGACCTCTCCCGAAAGGAGCGCGTCGACGAGCGCGTCGAACGAGGAATACGTCTTCTTTCGTGCGCCCCGCGGCACGTAGTGTTCCGCGACGTATTCGTCCTGGAGTTTCCCCTCCTGCACGCCGATCACGAGTTCGGGGATCCGATCGGGCGTGAAGTGTTCGAAGCGCTTCTGCGTCGTGACGAAGAAGCTCCCCGAACGGTAGTAGGGTTCGGAGAAGAGAAAGTCGACGCGTCGTTTTTTCGTTTCGGCGAGTCCCGCGACGACAAGGTCGAGTTCTCCCGCCTTGAGCGAGGGAAGGAGCGCCGCAAACGCCATGGGTTCGATGCGGCATTCGCGGTGAAGTTCCCGACAGACTTCGCGCGCGAACTCCACGTCAAAGCCCGTGAGTTCCCCTCGGAGGCCGACGTAGGAAAAAGGCTCGACGTCGGCTTCCACACCGATTTCGAGCGGATCGTCGGGGAGCACGGGCGCCGGACGCTCGTCCCGCCCGGCGAGGAACCACCCCGCGAGCAGAAAAAGAGCGGCCAAACCCGTGAGAAGAATCTTTTTCATGAAGAACCCTCCTCTCTCAAGCCGAAGCTTCCCCCGCGCCTACAACGGACGCCTCCAGCAGGAGCGCGAGCATTTCCTCGGCGTTCGAAGGCTTGGCAAAGCAGTAGCCCTGCAGCTGATCGGGGGCGAGCCCCTCGAGCCGCGCGTACATCTCTTCGTCCTGGATGCCCTCGATGCAGACGACGAGGCCGAGTTCCTTGAAGGCCTTGATGAGGCGGCAGAGGAACTGCCGGCGCTTTTCGTCGTAGAGACAGCCGAGCGCGATTTCCCGCGAAAGCTTCACCATGTCGCAGGGAACGCTCAGGAGAAAAGCGAGCGAGTTGTAACACGTCCCGAAGTCGTCGATCGCGGTCTGCATGCCGAGCGAGCGGCATTTTTCAATGAGCGCGAGAAGATCCTGCTGCGGGATGTTTTCGCCCGTTTCCACGAATTCGACCACAATGCGTCTGAAGGGAATCCCGTTGCGTTCGGCGGCCGTGCGCAGGAAAAGAAAGAGGCTCCGGTCGACCGTGTGCATAGGATTGAGGTTCAGGCTGAAGGTGAAGCCTTCGGGGGCCGCCTTGAGAATCTTCGACGCGAGCTCGAGCGAGTGCCCGAAGACCCAGTGCGTGAGCGGGACGGCAAGCGTCGACTTTTCGAGAAGCCGCACGAAGCGGTCCGGTCCGAAGCCGCGGTCGGCCTTGAAGCGCAGAAGAAATTCCGCGCCGGTGTAGTGCCGCGTGTATCGGTCGACAAGAGGCTGCATGAGAAGCTTGAACCCTTCGAAGTCGTTGAGGCAGGCGCAGGCCGTAAGAAGGATCTCGCGCAGCTGAAATTTTTCGGGAGCGTTCGTCGTCGGGTAGAGGTTGGCGAATTCCAGCCAGAAGACAAGGCGTTTTTCCATCGCCTCGACGTACGATTCGGCGCCCTCCGCAAAGAGAAGCCGGGGTTCAACGTCCGCGTCGGCGCGGTGCTCGCGCAAAACGGCGTCGAGAAGCCGGTTGGCGCGTGCCTCGACGTCAAACGACGTCTCCGGGGTTGAGATGAGAAGCGTATCGAAGTCGAACTGCTCGATCACGACGCCGTCGCTCGCCTTTTCCCGCATGGATTCTGCGATCTGCGCGGTGAAGAGTCCGAGCGAGTCGGTCGCGCGGAAGTTCGACGTCAGGCGAAGCGCGCTGATCGTGTGCGAAACGGGCGCCGACGCGAGGCGGACGAGTTTTTCGACCTCCTCCTTCGTGAAGTCGGAAAAGCCGAGAAGTTCGGAGAAGATCCGCGCGAAGTTGTAAAACTCGACCGTACCGGAAAAGAGCGTACTGTCGCCCGCGTCGCTTCGATAGGACTTGGCGCGGATGCGGCACCAGAGAACCCGGCCTTCCAGACGCAGGCGAACGAAGAGGTCGCGGCTTGCGCATTCGCGGCGGAATTCGTCGAAAAAGGCGCGCAGCACTTCACGGTCGCACTCGTTTGCAAGCAGTGCGTCGAAGACTTCTTCGAGCCGGCAGGAATGTGCGGGATCCGTGCCGAGAACCCGCGAGAGGTCCGACGAGAGATGAAAGAGTCCGCTCTTGAGTTCGCCGAAAAAGAGGTGGGGCGACTCGAAATCGGTGTGAGAGCCGGCGGAGAGTGAAAAGTGCATGGATGCAGTTCCTTGGGTGGAGCTGTGAGTCTGACGGTGAAACGCGGAGCGCTCACCACTTTGCGTAAGGCGTCATCGGCGCGGGCGGCTGCGGGAGGTCGCCCTCCCAGCCGTCCCAGTGCCAGCGAAGCCAGAGTCCGGCATAAAACGGCGCGTAGCGGTCCGTGTCATGCTGGTAGGTTGCGGATGCGCCGACAACGGCGTGCTTCGTGAGCCGCCGTTCGGCCGCCGCGAAAACCGAAACGCCGAGACCGACGGACGAATCCGCCTCCTCGCGCGCGTCGATGTCGGCGAGACCGAGTCCCGCGAGTTTCGATTGGAGCGGATAACGGTCCCGCGCTTCGGAGCGCGACGCTGCGACAGAGAGCCGCGCCCGAGCCGTCCAGGACCATTGCCCCGTTCGGCGCGATTCCTCGACGAACCCTCCGACGGAGCCCGCGTCGTTGGGCGAGTAGTAGCCCCCTTGCCCGAAGGTGTAGTCGGAGAGGTCCTTCTCATAGTGCCAGTAAAGCGCCGAGACGCCCGCCGTACGCTTGTGATGTGCGAGGTCGACGAGGCGCCGGTACCATCCGGCCATGAATTTGAAGGCGGTGTTGTCGGCGACGTCGTGACCGCGGATCTTTTCGAGCATCGCGACCGACCAGTAGCCGTCGCGCTGACCGAGGTCGTGGGAGAGCGAAAAACGCAGGCCCAGACGGCGCACGCCGCCCCATTCGCGGCCCGTCGCCGGGTCGCGCTGACCTCCGAGCGCGAGAAGCGACCCGGATTCGGGGCGGTAGTAGACGCCCGTCGTGAGCCCGAAGTTTCCGGCGTCCCAGGACCAGTTGACGGCCCCCGAGGGATCGCCGTAGAGCATTCCCATGGGCGTCGTGCCGACGTCGAAATCGAGCTGCCGTCCCTCCCAACGGAAGGCGACGGACTGGCCGAAATCGCGGTTGACGGGATCGGCCGCGCGAAAGCCCGCCGCGGCGTTCGAAGTGGTTCCGAAATCCCGGAAGTCGGCGCCGAGGTGGCCCATGTCGTAGCCCACGCTGTCGGTGCGAAGCGTCGCGCGTCCGCCGAAGGCGGGAAAGGACGCCTCGCTCATCCAGGTGACGGCCGTGAGATCCGAATAGCCGCCCGTCCCCGGGTCGACTTCGACGTTGACGCCGAAGGCAAGGCGCAGCTCTTGGGCGGCGTACCGCTCGGCCGCGCGGCTGCGAAGCGACTGCGCGAGCCAGCCGTCGGGACCGAGAGCGGGTGCGCCCTCCACGGGCTGTGCGCTCGCCCCGTCGGAAAAACGCATGGCGCGCGTAAAGGAGATTGCTTCGCCTCGTTCGTTTCGGAGAAATCCCGCGCGCGAAAAGGCCCCCCGGTAGGCGTCGAGCGCCTCCGGAAAGCGACCTTCCTCTTCACGGGCCATGGCGACGCGCCGCCAGAGCATGACGGCCTCTTCAGTCTCCTCGGGATCCGAACCCGCAAGCAGAGCGACGTGCCGCTCGACGAGCGCCAGCGCTTCGTCCGCGGCGCCCGCGTCGTCGAGCGCGCCCGTCATGCGCGCGAGACTCTTGGCCGTGAGCGTGCCGCGTTCGTCGTTTTCGCTCTCGAGTCCCCGCACCAGACGGACGACCTCGCCCCGAACGCTCTCGGGACGCCCCCGAGCGCGGGCGAGAAGCGCCTCGACTTCGCCGTAGATCGCCTCTTCACGCCAAGCGGGGTCGGCTGCGGCCTTTTGCCAGAGGGACTGCGCACGTTCCGGGTCGCCCGCCTGCCGCGCCCAGTCCGCGGCCTTCGCCAAGCGCCAGGATTCGAGGAGCGCATCGTCGGGGAGCGCCCGAAGGGCTTCGGCAAAGCGGCCCGCTTCGGCCAGGCTTTCGGCCCGCGCGACCGCGATGTTCGTGCGCAACGTGTGTGCGAGATCGCGCATCGCCCGGATGCGTTCGGCGTCCGCCGCCCGGGGACGGGCGGGAAGGCGGGCGAGAAAGTCTTCGGCGAGGGCGACGGCCTTTTCCGGTTGATCGACGCTTCGGCGAAAGAGCGCCTCGGCGTAGCGCCATTCGCCGCGCTCGGACGGCGCGGCTCTTTCGGCCTGCGTTTTCCAAAGTCGGTCGGCCGCATCGAATTCCCCGCGGGCCCACAGGGCTCGCGCGAGCCGACCCGTCGTCCAGGGATCGGCTTCGCCCGCGTCGAGCGCGCGTCGCAAGGCGGCCACGTATTCGGACGAAGGCGTCTCGAGAAAATTCCCTTCGGTGTCGACCCGAGGCGCGAGGCGGTCTGCCTTGGCTACGAGCGCATCCTGATGAATCCCCGCGATGCGGCGCGTCAGCACCGCACGGTACGCGGCCTTCGAGTCGTCGGTGAGCGACACGGCCTTTTCGAGAAGACGCTGTGCCGCGCTTCGGTCGCGGCGGCGAAGCGCCACGTCGGCGAGGCCCGCGTAGGCGAAGGGCCGAGAGGGATCGACGGCGAGGGCTTCGCGGTAGGCGGCTTCGGCCTTCGTGAGCGCGCCCCGCTTCAAAAGTGCGTCCCCGCGGTCGTTCGCGAGCCAGTAGCGCCCCTCCGCAATGGCGTTGCGCCAGCGTTCCGAGCGCGGGTCGTCGGGCTTTTCGCCCAGGAGACGTTCGAGCGTCGCGACGCATTCGGCGCGCGTGGCGCTTTGGTAGACGCCTTCGAGCGCCCGTTCGAGCGCTTCTTCAAAGGCTTCGTCGGCAAGACGGCGTTGGGCGCGCTGCGAGATGAAAAGCGACGGCGACCGGCGAAGGGTTTCGAGCAGTGCCTTTCCTTCGTTGCGGCGCGTCTCGGTCCGAAGCAGCATGTCGGCGTATTCGAGTTGGAGCGACGGCTCGGGCGGGACGCCCTGAAAGAGCTTTTCCATCTCGCGTGCGGCTTCGTCTCGGCGTCCCGCGAGGGCGAGAAGGCGCAGGGCGGCGTAGCTTTGGGCAAGATCGCCCCGGGTCACGCGCTCGAGCGTGCGGGCGTCGCGGCAGGTCCTCGCGTCGGGCGAAGCGCAGAGTTTCTTGAGAAGCGCGGCGACCTCCGCCTCGTCCTCCCTTCCGGGGACGTCGTAGCGAAAGAGGTGGCGCAGATAGTCAAGCTGCAGCTCCGCGTCGTCGGGCGACATGCTGAGGAGCCGTCGGAACGCATCGCGTTCCACGGCCGCGTTGTCGGTCGTTCGCGCCGATTCGATCTGGCCTGCGAGCCAGCGCGTCTGAATCCCCGCTCGGTCCGGGGCGCAGAGCGCGTCGGCCGCAGGGAGCGCGGCAAGGACCGCTAGGATCGGGGCGAAGGTCTTTGCGGTCGTCATGACCGGACTCCCGAGCGGATCGGGCGCAGCAGACGTCCTTCGCGGTCAAACGCGAAGCGCGCGTCGTCAAAGCCGAGCCCGAAAAGCGTCAGCATGCTCTTGTAGTAGCTCTCGGCCGCAATCGGAAGCTTTTCGAGACGGGCGCGAAGAAGGTCGCCTTCGGGCGAATTCGGGCGCCAGGCGAGAAAGGCCGCTCCGAAGGCGTCGGGGCCGGCCGCGGAGACCGCGAGCGTGCGGGTGTCGATGCGTTCGGGAACGCTTCCCCGGGCTCGGACGAGTCGGAAGACCGGCGCGAAGTGCCGCACAAGCAGGTCTCGCTCCGGCGCGTCCTGCGGGAGCATGCCCGCCCAGAGGTAGACGCGCACGGCGTCCCAGCTCCCGAAGGGACGCCCGTCTTCGACGAGCGTGCCCGATTCGTCGAAGACGGCCCAGTCGGGCGCGGCGCCGGCGGGGGATGCGCGCAGCGTCGCGCGAAGCGCCGCGCGTTCCGCGGCGAGCCATCGGGGGTCTTCCGCGGCGAAGCGGCGAAGGAGCTGCGGCGGCGTGTAGCTCGGATTGAAGGTGATGCGACCTTCGCCGTCGACGAAGCCCGTGCGGCCCGGAAGACAGACGGGGCCCATCGCCTCGGTTTCGTGCAGACACGTGCGGCCGACGAGGTCGAGGAGGGCGAGCCCCTCTTCGCGGTAGGCGTCTTCCTTCCAGAGGCGCCCCGCTTCGAGGAGCGCGTAGGCGATCCAGAGGTCGGCGTCGGTCGCGTTGTTTGCGTCGATCACGCCCCAACGCACGACGGGGGCGGGTTTCTCGGCGGCGCGCCGCGAATCGGCGGTTTTCGGTGCGGGTACAACCGTCTTGCCCCAGAGCCAGGCGGGAAGGTTTTTCCCGGCGTCTCCGGCGCAGAGGTTGTCGACCGTCCAGCGGCGAAGCCTTTCAAAGAGCTCGCGGTCGTCGTCGACGAGCGCGAAGAAGAGCCCGTAGGACTGTCCTTCGCTCGTCGTGATGAGGCGCGCGTCGCTCGGATCGATGAGACGGCCTTCAGCGCTTACGGCTTCGGCCGCAAAGCGGCGCCAGGCGCTCCAGGAGAGGGTTCGGCGGACGCCGTCGGTCGCCGCGGCCACGCGTGCAAGCGGCGACGAAAGAAGGGCGGCGGCGCCGAGGGCCTGAAGAAAACTGCGTTTGGCGATCATCGGCTCACTCCTCAGGACTTGCGGTTGGACGGAACGCGAAGCTTTTCGCGGGCGCTCAACAGTCGCCCCGCGACGACGCGCGTCATGAGAAGGTAGAGAAGGAGCGCCGCGCACGCGAGGAAGACGAGCGTGATCCCGAAGAGCACGAAGGGCTTGTCGAGGAGCTGATTCCAGATGCGCTGATGCCACGGCAGATCGCCCATCGCGTAGACCTCGGCCGGCGGGAAGTTGACGCTTCCCTTGGGGGTGAGAAAGCTCACCGCCCCGTCGACGTCGTAGAAGCTGCCCGCAGCGCCGAGCTTATCCTGCAGCAGCGCGGTGCCCGCGCCCGGTTGTGAGAGGAGCGCCGTAACGGTGCGCCCCTTCGTCACGGGGGACTCGAAGCTCACGAGCGCCGCCTGGCGGCTGCTCTCCGGCGAGTCGGTCCGCACGCGGATCGCCCGGTCCTTGCGCAGGGCCGGAGCGTTCTCGGGCGCAAGGCCGCGTCGGATTTCCTCGGCAAAGGGCGTTCCGGCGGGGACGTCTCCGCCCGAGCCGAGGTTTCCGATCACGAGCACGTCGCGATCGATCAGGGCTTCGGGCGAGGGATCGGTCGACACCGTCACGAGGACGCCCGCGGTCCCCGTCTGCGAGCCGATGCGGCCGACGGCCGCGAGCATCGTGCTCACGTCCTGGGCCTCGGGATTCTTCGGGAGAACCACCGTCGTCTGGGCGAGGTCCGCAAAGCGTGAATAGGGGTAGCCCGAGAGCGTGAAGAGACGCAGGTTCGGAAGTTCCGCGTAGTGGTAGAAACCGCGGAAGTCGAGCGTGCTCGCGGGATCGATTTCCACCTGGTTTTCCGTGAGCGACACCGAAGGGCACTTTCCGGGGAGCGAGCTGTCCGTCACCGCCACGTCGTACTGAAAGTCGAATTCGAGCGTGTTGGCGGCGTCGAGGTGGACGGTCGGCAAACTGAGGGCGCGCAGAAAACCCGCCATCGCGTCGAGCGCCGCTACGCGGCGCACGACCGGAGCGGTCGCCGATTCGTCCGATTCGAGCACTTCGTAGCCCATGAGCGCGTCGTTGATGCGAACGCGCACGCTCGCCTTCGCGTCTTCGCCGGGCGGCGTGTAGCGGTAGCTCAACTCCATCGGAATGCTGGTTCTTGGCAAGACGAAGAGGTCGGGCGCAAGGCGGAAATGGACCGCGATCGGGTCGGGGAAGGTGCCGCGCGAGCGAAGCAGCGAAGGATGGTCGACGAGCTCGTCAAAACGCACCTTGCGGTCGGTCGGGAGCCACTTGCGGGCGTCGTAGGCGGGGCGCGGCGGGAGCCGCGGGGGTTCCGTCACGAGAACGCGCGGACCCGCGAAGCGGTCGCCTTCGAGCGCGAGCGCCTGCGCGGCCTCGACGAGCTCTTCGTCGTTGCGGCCGGCGATGACGAGCACCTTGGCCCAGTCGGAATGGGGTGCGTCCGCGATGCGCACTTCCGGGCCGGTGATTTCCGCCGTGCCCCGCAGGAATTCGGGGAGGGTTTCGGGCGTCGCGAAGACGACGAAGTGCCCTTCGGCGGGCGCCTCGCCGTAGTGCACCGGCAGGGAGAGATCGCGCCAGTCGGCCGTTTTTCCCGCCCAGGAGGCGAGGACGGCGGCCGCCTGCAGCGTCTTGTCCGAGGGACGCACGGGGAAAAGCACGGGAAGCGTGAGGCGGCTTCTCGCACCTGGATCGAGGAATGGCGAAGGGAGAAGCTGCAGTTCGTTGGCGACGCGGATCTTCTGCTTGGAGAGCGTCAGCGTGCTTTCCCGATCGATTTCAAGCCAGAGCGACGCGTCGGCGGGTGACTCGCAGTTGTGTTCGTAGGAGCCCACGAACTCGAATTCGAGCTCGTTCAGGTCCTTGAGGCGCTTGGGGTTGAGTTCAACGGTCGTCACCACGGTACGGCCGATCTCCTCGGTCGTGATCGGGAGGCTTCGTTCGAGTTCGCCGTTGAGCCGGAGATTGAGCTGCGATTTCACGGGCAACAGAACGGGCGAAGGCGTCCACTTGAAGGTGACGGAAGCCTTCGTCGCGAGTTCGTCGCGGGCGATGACGAAGGGAAGGCGCCACTTGGCGTTGAGTCCCGTCATGCGGATCGGCGTGTTCTCGGGCAGGGACTTGAGCGCGGCGAAGCGTTCCGTTTCGATGCGGGTTTCAAGTGCTCCGGCGTCGGCCTGCACGTCGAGAAGCGCTTCGGCGAGCGGCCGAAGCGTTTCCTGAGCGGCCGCAAAAGAGGGGTTCAGGGCGAAACTCAGGCCCAGGAGGCTGAGGGCGAAGAGATGTCGGGTCATTGTTTTCAACACAATCAAAGTTTTTCGGTCGTTTTCGGAGCGGGCCTTCAAGGCTGCGCTCAGGTCAGAATTCGCGTCGTCGGGGACGTCTCGGGACAAAGTCCAAAAGCCAGCGAAGGAAACGCTGTACGTCCACCAATCCGATGGCGGCCCAGGAGGGCGCGAGGCTGATGATCGACCGGACGCCGAGTCCAGCAAAGCCGAGGATCGTACGCAGGGCTTGACCGATTCCCACGCCCGGCTTGTGCAGGGCGTCGTCCCAGAGGTGATCGCGGCAGAAGGTCGCTGCGATGTATCGCTTTTCTTCGGCAAGGCTTCGGAAGGTGAGTTCGATGCCGACGCCGCGTGCGTTGGCGCGGCGGATGATCCCGCGGAATTCGTGCGCAACGCCGTCGTCCTCAAGGACGAGCGAAACGGTTTCAGAGGCGCGCAGGCGCCCCGCCGCTTCAGCGGGCATCTCGAGATTCACGCCGGTTTGCGAGAAGTCCCGAAGCGTCGCGTGCCAGACGGTGCCGTCGTCGCGGCGAAGCGAGGCGCGGCGGCGCGTCGTCACGCGGTGAAAACGACGCTCCTGCACGGTCTCGACGGCGACCGCTACGGCCGCGGAAAGAATCACCATGTTGTAGAGGAGCCAGACGACGTTGACGAGAATCGTCGCGCCGTCGAGACCGCCTGACGTGAACGCGCGCCCGAAGAGCCACAAAAGCCCCGCGGCGTTGAGGGCGAGGAGCACGAGGTAGGGCCGCGCGATGTGCCAGTCGAGGTGGTCCGAGTCGACCTTTGCGCCCTTCGTCGTCACGTTGAATTTTCCGACGTGCGGCGCAAAGAGCGCCACGGTCGTCGGAACCGCGATGTACCAGGAGAGCACCGTGTCGTAGATTTCGCCCATCAACGGAAAGCGAAGGCCCCGCTGCGCAAACTCGTTCGATAGGTTGAGGTGCACGAGGTGCGGCACGACGAAGGCGAGGATCGCCAGTCCCGGCGCCTGAATGACGTTCGTGTCGAAAAAGATGAAGGGAAGCGGCGCGATGAGGAAGATGATCCTCGGAATGCCGAGCAGGAAGTAAAACATCCCGCTGAAGAAGCACAGACGCTGTCCGAGCGTAAGCCCCCGCCCGAAGAGCGGATTGTCAAGCCGGAAGATCTGAATCATCCCGCGCGCCCAGCGGATGCGCTGCCCGATGTGCGAGGCGAGCGTCTCGGTCGAAAGGCCCGCGGCGAGCGGCGTCGAAAGGAAGGCTGAGCGCCAGCCGCGCCGATAGAGCCGAAGCGACGTGTGGGCGTCCTCCGTGACGGTTTCGGTGGCGATTCCGCCGATTTCGTCGAGCGCCTTGCGCCGTATGACCGTGCAGGAGCCGCAAAAGAGCGTTGCGTTCCAGGTGTCGTTGCCGCGCTGAATGAAGACGTGAAAGAGGGCGTCCTCCTGCGGGACCGCGTCCGTGAGGCGGAGGTTTCGCTGATAGGGCGCGGGCGAGTAGAAGTGGTGCGGCGTCTGCACGAGCGCGATTTTCTCGTCGCGCAGCATCCAGCCCATGGTTTGGGTGAGGAAGGAGCGCACCGGAATGTGGTCGCAGTCGAAGATCACGACGAATTCGCCGTGAATCTTCCCGAGGGCGTGGTTGATGTTCCCCGCCTTGGCGCCCTTGTGTTCCTCGCGGCGGATGTAGCCCGCGCCCGCTTCTTTCGCAAAGGCTTCGAAGTCGTCGTGGTCGCCGTCGTCGAGAATCCAGACGTGAAGCTTCTCCTTAGGCCAGTCCATCGACTGCACGCCCAGCACCGTCGTGCGCACGAGTTCAAGGGGCTCGTTGTAGCTCGGAATGCAGACGTCCACGTGCGGCCATGGGGAGCGGTCCTCGGGGAGCGGACAGGGTTTGCGGTCGAGCACCCAGAAGGTCTGGAAGTAGCTGAGCGCCATTAGGACGAAGGTGTAGATCTCCGCGGTCATGAGCATCGCCGAGAACACGTGCCCTCCGATCGAATCGAAGTTGACGGTCTCGGTGAGGCGCCACCAGAGGTAGCGTGACGATACGACGAGCGAAAGCAAAACGAGGAGAAGAACCGTGAGTCGTATGCGAACGAGCCTGAGCACAAGCGCCAAGGCGAACGTGCAGGCGGAAAAGAGCACCTGAAAGCGCGGGTCGAGGTGTTGCGTCGCGCAGAGCGCAAAGAGGACGGCCGCGACGGTGCCGAGAAGTACGCAGGAGATTGCGCGTACCGGGCCGAACGGCCGGGGTGCGGTCTCGGCGAAACGTCGTGCCCCGAGGCGGTCCCGGGCCTTGAGCGCAATTGTCGCCCGGTACAGTAGCCGAGCGGGAAGGGAGCGCTTTTTCCTGCGCACGGACGTCGGAGAGGCGCATCCTTCGCCCGGGAAGAAAAGGAGAAAGAGACTCTGAATCAGAATCCTCAGGCCGTCGAGCGGCCGGATTCGGGTCGGATCGACGTTTGGGTAGACGTCGGGAAACCGTGCGCGAAGCGCGCGCCAGTTTGCGTTTTCCAAAGGCAAAAAAAGCCATGCCGCCGCCAAAAGGGCGCCGTTCACGATGAACGAAACCAACGACGTGGATTTTTCAAGGAGTGCGGCGCCTTCCCGATCCACGCCGCGGAAGAACCGCAGCAGGACGGTCCGGATCAGCATCGCGCTTCCTCGCGAAGACGGGCGGCGCGAAGGATCAGCCAGGTGGATAGCGCGGCGATCGCCTGCGCGCTCTCGGCAAAGGGAACGAGCTGTGTCACGGGGCCGCGTTGCAGGGCGGCCCGGGCGGCGAATTCGTCGTTGGGAACGATCTGCGGCGCAATGCGCTCGGAGAGTCCGGGCGCTGTGCGCAGGAAGAGCATCACGTCCGCGTGGCTCTCGGAAAAACCGAGTGCCTTGTTGAAGAGGAGCACTTCGTTTCCGGCAAGGGCATGCTTCGAGAGTTTTACCGCCGTGTGGGCGTCGGGTTCCGCCACGGTGACGAGCACGTCCGCCGCACCGCGCCAAAGCTGCGCGGTCTCGGTGTCGTCGTGGCCGAGGTCGACGACGACGTGCGTGAAATGCGCGTCGCAAAGGTCGGCCGGTTCGAGATTGAGGGGAGGGTGCGTAGAACAGTTATTCTCGGATTTGTCGGATGTAAACGCAAGAAATATGGAATCCGTGTAGCGCCAGAAAATGTCGGAAGGCCGTACGTCGGGCGGAAGATTGAAGAGGGTGCGAAAGCCTGAGAAAATGCCTTGCGGCGCCACGGCGAGCACGCGGCTCTCGCGCCGCGTGCCGAGATGCCAGGCGGCCGCGGCGGCGACGGTGGAACTTCCTGCGCCTTCGCGAAGGCTGCGGAAAGCGAGGATGATCGGACTGAGATCCCTTGTCGGGAGCGGGGTTGAAACGTCATGATCGGAGGCTCGGACGTCCCTTTCGATCAGCAGGGCGAGAAGGCTGTATTGCCGGGCAAGCGTCTCCCTCCGAGCTGCGTCCTGTGCCGGAATTGAGGAGGGGGATAATGATGCGGGCGTGTCGGAACGCTGTCGCGAAGCGACAAAAACGTTCGAAGTCATGCTCTCAAGATCAGCGTTCAACAATCAAAGAAATAAAGAATATGGGAATAAAAATTCAGGAAATTATTATTCCATTTTTTTGTTGATGATAAGGGAGTGTCGAGAAGAAAAACGCCTTGTGTGTTGATGTACATGGAGTTTGTTAAGAAAAAGCCCTTATATCAATATTGATAGCAAAGATGTTCAAGGGAAGCACAAGCGGCGTAGAGAAAGAAATTTTCGCCCTTTTTGGTGTTTTTTTGTTTCTTCTATTGAGCGACAGGGGAAAATGGGAGGAAAGAGGATGTGACGGATGCGCCGGTGTAGTCGTCTGGTTTCTCGTAACCGTCCGACGGACAGCGGCGAAACTGCACGTCGGGGAAAACGTTCCCGCTGAAAATGAATCGGTCCGCCTCCGGGGCTTCGGATGCGGACCTCATATCCTGTCCCGCCGGTTACATTCGCGGGAGTTTGTTTGAAGGCGGTACGGGTTTACCGGCGGGCGAGCACTTTCGCAAAGGCTTCGGCCGCGTATTCGACGTTGCCGCGGTTGAGTCCGGCCACGCAGATGCGGCCGTTTGCGACGCCGTAGACGGCGTATTTTTCGCGAAGCTCCGTCATCATTTCCTTCGTGAAGCCCGTGAAGGAGAACATCCCCTTTTGTCCGACGACAAACGAAAGGTCCACGCCGTGGCGCTCGCCCGCCTCGGCGAAAAGCCGCCGCATAAGCACCATGCGCTCGCGCATTTCGTCGACTTCCTTGCGCCAGCGGGCTTCGAGTTCGGGGTCGGCGAGGACTTCCGCGACGACCGAGCCCGCGAACTTCGGAGGATTCGAATAGGTGGAGCGAACGAGGCTCTTCAAAATGGATTCGACCGTGCGCTTTTCCTCATTCGAGCGCGTGAGGACGTGCAGGGCCCCGGCGCGTTGACCATAGAGTGCAAAGTTCTTCGAAGAGGACGCCGCAACGAGCGCCGCGACGCCTTCGTCGGCGAAAAGGCGCGGGGCGTAGCCGTCCTCGTCGAGTCCGTCGCCCAATCCCTGATAGGCGATGTCGAGAAGCGGGACGAGATTGCGTTCCTTCACGATTTTCACGACTTCGCTCCAGGCGTCCCTCGGGAGGTCCACGCCCGTCGGGTTGTGGCAGCACGCGTGGATGAGAACCATCGTGTTGGCGGGAAGGGTCGAAAGCGCCGAGCGCATCCCGTCAAAGCGAAGGCCGCCGAGCGTGCGGTTGTAGTAGGGGTAGGTGGCGACCTCGAGCCCCGCGAGCTTGAAGATCGCGATGTGGTTGCCCCAGGTAGGGTCCGACACGACGACGAGCTTTACGCCGAGAACGTTTTTCGCAAAGAGCGCCGCGAGGTAGAGCGCTCCCGTGCCGCCGATCGTCTGCACGGTGGCCGTGCGCTCGGAGAGCGCCGGAGCGCGTTCGGCGCCGAAGAGAAGACGACGCACGCTCTCGTTGTAGGCGGGAAGGCCCGACATCGGGATGTAGGCGTGGGGTTCGCGGCGCGCGAGAACGCGTCTGGCGGCTTCCTCCACGGTTGGAAGGAGCGGCATCACGCCCGCGTCCGTGAGGTAGGCGCCGACCGTGAGGTTCACCTTTTCGGGGCGCTCGTCCTTCTGAAAGACTTCGTTGAGCCCGAGGATGGGATCGTCGGGCCGGGGTTGAAGTTGCGAAAAAAGTTCGTTTTGCATGAATGCCGTCCTCGTCGTGCGAAGTGAAAGTCCCTCCACTATACGGCGCGGCGGGGACGGACGGTGTGTCGTGCTAAAAGAAATTTCTCCTTTTGCGCGGCTTCTCAAACCGACTGAGACGTTTTGCCTACGGCATTCTGAGGAACCGCGAAGGAGAAGACCTTCGAAGGTTTTACGCTGTGGGTTCGAGCACTTTGATGATTTCCGCTTCGATCGCAAGGAGCGTCGCTTCGTCGCGCAGCACGGGGCCGTCGATGAGGAATACGTCTTCTACGCGCTCGCCGAGCGTCGTAATTTTCGCCGTCTGCAGGTTGATGTTGTGCCGCGCGAGAATCTCGGAGATGTCGTAGACGAGTCCGAGACGGTCCGTGCAGATGACGTTTAAAAGCCAGGCCTTTCCCGAAGCGGTAGGAACGATCGTGACCATGGGGCGCGTCGGGAAGTGGCGCGAGCGGCGCGAGAGCTTTCCGCGGCGGGGTTTGGAAACAGGGTTCGAAACGTTGAGCGCCTCGGGAAGCTCGCGCTCGATTTTCCGGGCGGTGCGCTCGGGCGTGTCGTGCTCGAAGGGATCCGTCACAAGAAGCGTGTCGAGCGCCCATCCGTGCTGCGTCGTGTGAATGCGCGCGTCCATGATCGAGAGGCTCTTGGCGCCGAAGTACGCGACCATGCGAAGGAAGAGGTCCTTCTGGTCGGGCGTGTAGACGAGCACCTGCAGGCCGCCTAGCGTCGGATGTTCGCGCACGCGCACGAGCGGCGTGCGGTCCTCAAGGTGCCCCGCCGTCGAAAGGGCGTGCCAGACGATGTCGTCCGTCGTGTTGCGAAGGAAGTAGACGACGTCGAGCTCGCGCCAAAGGGCTTCGCGCTCGGCTTCGGAGAGTTTGCCCTCGAGTTTCGCGCACACCTCGCGGCGACGTTCGAGGACGGCGGTCTTGGGCGTCACCCAAGTCCCTTTGAGGCGCGAGAGCGTGGTGCGGTAGAGCGCTTCGAGAAGCTGCGCCTTCCAGGGGTTCCACACCTTGGGGCTCGTCGCGCGGATGTCCGCGACCGTGAGGAGGTAGAGGGCGTCGAGGCGCTCCTTCGTCTTCACGACCTTCGCGAAGGCATCGATCACCTGCGGGTCGGAGATGTCGCGCTTTTGCGCCGTGAGGCTCATCGTGAGGTGTTCGCGCACGAGAAAGCACATGAAGTCGATGTCTTCCTCGGCAAAATGCATGGAGCGCGCCCAGGCTTCGAGGCGCTTGGCCCCGATCTCCTCGTGTCGGCCGCCTAGGCCCTTGCCGATGTCGTGAAAGAGTCCCGCGACGAGAAGGCGCCAGTTGCGGTCGAGCCCCGCCATGATGTCCGAGCAGAAGGGATACTCGTGCGCGAAGTCGCTTCGCGCAAAGCGCCGGATGTTCCGAACGACGCGAAGCGTGTGCTGGTCCACCGTGAAGATGTGGTAGAGGTCGTGCTGCATCTGCCCGACGATGTGCCGGAAGGGAAGCAGGTAGCGTCCGAGAATCCCCCAGAGGTTCATCTGCTTCAGAGCATGGTAGGTTCCGCGGGGGAGCTGCAGGATTCGCAGGAAGGTCTCGTGGTTTTTCGGGGCGTTTCGGAAGTCGTCGTCAATCCCGAGGGACGCGTGCCAGAGCGCGCGCAGAAGACGCGTCGACATGCGCTTCAACTCCATGTGCTCGGCAAAGACGAGGAAGGTTTCGAGCATCGCGCTCGGGCGCTTTTCAAAGAGCTGCGGGTCGTCGATGTCCATTTCGTCGCCGCGGGCCGTAAAGCCCGGGGCGATGGGGACGACTTTGGCGCCCGCCATGTCGCCGAGAAGCCGGTCCGAGAGCGCGTAGAGCTGCAGCTGCGACATCTGCACGACCTGCTGTGCGTTGCGGTAGTATGCCTTCATGAGGCGCTCGGAGGCGCGCATGGGGCCGGCCGGCAACCACCCGAGGCGCTGTGCGAGCGCTTCCTGCAGGTCGAAGATCAAACGGTCTTCGTGGCGTTTTGCGCAGAGGTGCAGGTTGATGCGCAGGTGCCGCAAAAAGTCGTGGACGCGGTAGAGCGTTTCGACTTCTTCTTCGGAGAGCAGTCCCGACTTGGCGAGGTCCCGAAAGTCGGTCGCGATGTGCGCGGCCTTGGCGCACCAGAGAAAGACCTGAATGTCGCGCAGGCCTCCCGGGCTCTCCTTGATGTTGGGTTCGAGCGAGTAGGGGGTGTCTTCGTGACGTTGATGACGCCTGGCGAGCTCGAGCATCTTCTTCTGAAAGAAGTCTTTGGCGTCGAGCTGCGCATGAAAGCGTTCGAGTGCCCGGGTAACAAGCTTTTCGTCCCCGCGCAGAAGACGCTCTTCGAGATAGGTCGTCGCGACCGAGACGTCGCGCGCGGCCTCTTCAAGGAAAGCCGTTTCGCTTCGCACCGCGGCGCCCACGGGCAGACCGAAATTCCAGAGTTCCGCAAGGAAGTTCGAAATGCGTTCGCCAAGCGCCGCATCTTCCGCCAGATCGTCCTCCATGAGAATGAGAAGGTCGATGTCGGAGTAGGGATAGAGTTCTTCTCGCCCGCAGCCGCCCACGGCGACCAGGGCGAATCCTTCGCGCGGGAGATCGAAGAGGTCGGCGAGCGCCGTCAGGGCGCGGTCGAGCGCACGGCTGTGGTCGCGCAGAAAGTCACCCGCGTGCGGGGCGCGTTCGTAACGGTCGACGAGGACTTCGCGCTCGGCGCGGAATCGCTCGATGATGGAGGCGGCATCGGTCATGCGTCTGCTCAGGCGGGTTGGCGGCGTCGCGCATTTCCGCCCGTTCCTATGGTTGTCAATGGAGGAAGCGCTTATGCGGCGAGAGGAAAAGAGACCCTCGGACAAGCCGAGGCGCCCTTTTCTTGTCTAAAAGCAGTCTATAGCGCCTGACACGTACTGTGGTCGGTTCGACTCGAAAAGGAAACAAACCGTAGGAAATTGCCGCGCAGAAGTTCCTTTTTGACCGAGTCTTGCGGTATTACCTCATGACGGCAAGATTCCGTCTCCCCAAGGTGTCGGGCAAAAAGTAGGATTGGAGAATTGCTTTTCTTTCGGCGTCGGCTTCTTACGGTCCAACCGCGTAGGAGCGTTTCGGCGTCCTCCCTCAACCACCGTCATGCTCAAAAACGTACACCTTTCTTTGGTTGGCCTTGCCGCCCTCATTCTTGCCGCCATCATTGCGGCGATCGTCGTCGTTCCGACGACGACGGTCGGCGTCATCAAGGTTCTTTACAACTTCCTCACCGAGGACCTAGCCTGGCTTTTCCTTCTCATGGGGGTCGCCTACTCGGCGATCGCCTTCGTGTGCTTCTTCACGAGGTACGGCGACATCCGCCTGGGCGGCCGTGAGGCCAAGCCCATGTTCAAAACCTTCACCTGGAATGCGATGAACATCTGCAATGCTCTTGCGGCGGGCGTTCTCATTTTTGGCTTGTGCGAGTGGATGTTCTATGTGAAAACTCCGCCTTTCGGGTTGAAGCCCGGGTCGACCGAGGCCTACGAAATGGCGTCCGCCTACGGGATGTTTCACTGGGGCTTTTCGGCCTGGGCCTTTTATCTCGTTCCGGCTCTGGCGATGGGTTATCTCTTTTGGAACAAGAAGTGCGCGTCGCTTCGCATTTCCGACCTCTCGGCCGGCATCCTGGGGGGCGAATCGCTCTGGAAGCGCGCGGCGCGCTTTCTCTTGGACGGCGCCATCGTCTTCGGCTACTTCGCCGCGATGATGACGACGGTCGGGATCGGGACGCCCGTGATGGGCGAGCTTGCGAGCCACCTGCTCGGCATTCCCAACACGTTCGAGCTCAAGCTCGGCGTGATCCTCGTCTTCTGCCTTTTCTTCACGCTCTCGGCCTCGCGCTCGATCGCGCGCGGGATGGGCCGCATCTCGAACTTCAACGTCGTTCTCGGTCTCGCCTTCTTCGCATTCGTTCTGATTTCGGGCGACACGGCCTTCATCCTCGACAATTCCGTCATGGCGATCGGGACGAACGTCCGCGAGTTCCTTCGCATGAGCTTCAATTCGGACGCCGTGGCGCACACCGGGTTCGTGCAGACCTGGACGATCTTCTATTGGGCGTGGTACGTAGCGATCTGCTACATGTGTGCGCTCTGGATCGCCCGCACTTCCTACGGCCGCACCTTCCGCGAAATCGCGGTCGCCAACTGCATCTGGGCGCCGCTTGCCTGTTGGCTCACCTTCTGCATTCTCGGCAACTACGGAATGGGACAGGAACTCTTTCACGGTCTCAAGGTCTCGGACGCCGTGGGCGAAATCGGCACGAACGGCGCAGCCCTCATGGTGATTCAGACGTTGCCCTTCCCGAAACTTGCGGTCTTTGTCTTCCTGATTCTCATCTTCTTCAACCTTGCGACTTCCGCCACGGGGAACGGCATTGCGTTGAGCCTCTACACTTCGAAGGGGCTCGCCCGAGAAGAGGAGGCGGATCCGCGTTTCAAGGCTTTCTGGTGCATGCTCTTTTTGGTTCTCCCCGTCGGCATTCTGCTTCTGGAGCGCGCCATTCCGGGACTCAACGTCCTTTCCACCATCCAGTCGATGATCACGGTGTCGTCGATTCCGATGTTCTTCGTCCTGATCGCACTTTTCGCGGCCTTCCGAAAGGCTTTCCTTGCCGACCTGCGCTCGGGCGAAATCCTTCAAAACGTTTCGTCTTACCGCACGGTCCGTTGGGAGGAAGCCGTGGCCGAAGCGCGTGAAGACCGTTGAGAAGGGAGACCGCCATGACCACCATCGATTCGGACGTTTCGGCGCTCACCGACAGCGTCGCGCTCACGCAGGCGCTCATCCGCATCAATACGCACGAACTTGCGGGGAAACGCGAGGCGCTTCTTCTCGTCAAAAAGCTCCTCGACGAAAAGGCGCCCGAAGCCGGGGCGGCGCTTTGCGACTTCGAGACGGACGCTCCCTATCTCACGGCCCGCATCGGAGCGGATAATCCGGAGGGGACGCTCCTTTTCGAAGGACATCTCGACGTCGTGCCCGCGGGCAAGATGCCGCGCCCCTTCGAGGGGCGTATCGAGGGCGACTGGTTGCTTGGCCGCGGCGCGGGCGACATGAAGAGCGGCTGCGCGGCGCTCATCGCCGCCTTCCTTCGCGCGGCCGAAGGCTTTCGGTCTTCCGACGCGAAAGGCGCGCTTTGGCTTATGCTCTCGACCGACGAAGAGTACGCGGGCGAGGAAATCAAGACGGCGCTCACCGAAGGAACGGTGCCCAAAGCGGACTTCGCGGTGATCGCCGAACCCACGGATCTCTCGATCATGCACCGTCAGAAAGGCGAGTGTTGGATCACCTGCCGATTTGCTGGAAGGAGTGCGCACTCGAGTACGCCGGAGCTTGGCGTCAACGCCCTCATGAAGGCGACCCGCTTCATGACGAGGTTTGAGCCGCGCATCGCGGCGCTGAAAACCCGCACGTCGCCCTTGGGCGCCCCCACAATGAGTCTCGGTACGCTTAAGGGCGGGACCGAGCCCAACGTGGTGCCGGACTGCGCGGAAGCCGTGTTCGACGTTCGCTATCTTCCGGGCGAAGCACCCGAAGACTATCTCGCGCTTTTGGAAGAAGTCGCGGACGAATGCCGAGCCGCGGATCCGGACTTTTCGGTCGCCTTTGCCGTGACGGGCGATTGGCCCTCGATGGAAACGGCGCAGACGCACCCGGCGGTGGTGGGTCTGAAGAACACGGCCGAACGCATTTTGAAGCGCCCGGTCGGCTACGGCAACATGACGGGCTGGGGCGAAGCGGGCTTTATGGAGCGCTTCGGCGTGCCCGCCGTCTATTTTGGGCCGGGCGATCCGAAGTTCTCGCACACGCCCGAGGAACGTTGCCTCACCGCCCGGATCCGCGAGGCGGAAGCGGTTTTCCTGTCTCTGGTCGAATCCTGGCTCAAGGACGCTCGGGCCTGACGAATCAGCGCGTGCGCCGTCCCGCCGCCCCGCGTTCGGCGGCGTCGACCGCGGCGACCAAGGCCGGATCGTTGAAGGGCACGTGCACCGAAGCGAATCGGTCGAAAGGCGAGACGCCGTATTGAGAGAGAACGTCCCGCGCCCACGTGTCGCTCGGCATTGCCTTGCGCGCCGAAAGTCCGCCGCGAAGGGTATGCGGCGCCGACGCGCCTTCGGGGAAGGTCCTGCATTCCGGGAAGGCTTCGAGAAGGCGTGCCACGTAACGGCGCAGGTCTTCGAGCGTGCAGCTCGAAGACGTTCCCTTCGAAACGGGGCGCGTGTAGCGGCACAAGGGCCGCCCGTTGGGCGCGCGTCCGCTCACGACGATCGGGTCGTTTCCGGGGTGTCCGATCGTAAGAAGGGACGCGTCTTCCCTGCGGATTTCAGCAAAAAAGCCTGTGAGTGAAAGATGGGGCTTCCTCAGAATCGCCGTGAAGCGCGAACACCCCGGCACGAAAAAGAAAATCGCGCCGTCGCCGCAGGTGGCGGCGAGAAGGTCCGCCGCATAGGCATTGAAGACTTCATCGTCGGTTTGGGCGCGAAGCACCACGGCGTCGCGTTCGAAAATGAGGACGCCCACACCCCGGTCGCTTGCCGGAACGGGCGGCCAGCTCGGCGTTTCGCGGGCCGTCACGACGGGACTGCGGGGGTCGGTCCCTTCGGCGGGCGCCGTCGAGAGCGGCACGAAACTTCCGTAGGGAAGGGCGCGTGAGAGTTCGAGGCGCGCTTCGTTCACGTCCGTCGAGACGATGGAGACGAGCGGAAAGTCGCCCGCAAGCGGCCCGTAGGAGAAGACGTTTGCGCGCGGCAAAACGCGCATTTCCGGTTCGTGCGAGGGTTCGTTGGCTTCGCACGCCGATGCCCATTCCTCGTCTTCGTCGCGTTTCGGCACCTCCTCTTCGGAGGCATGCGTCACGCTCTCGGAAAGGGCGCTCGGGGCCGGATCGTTCATCAACCCTTCTCGCTCGCCCGTTTCGATGAGGGTCGCGGCCATCCCCGAGCGGATCGGGGCGGGGAGCCGTTCGAGCGCGGCGGCGATCGCTTCGGGGTCTTCGTGGAGAATCGACGAAATCGAGGGCGGCAGCTGCGGAAGGAGCGCAAGGCGCCCCTCGTCTGCGATGCGCTTCAGAACGCGTGCGGCAAGAACCAAACGCATGGCGGCTCCTTGTCAGAGGGAAAGACGGAAGAGTTGATCGAGCTCGTCGTTCGAAAGGTCGCCGAGCCAGTTTTCACCCGAGTGGACGGTAAGGTCCGTCAGGCGGCGCTTCTGCGTGAGGAGTTCGTTGACGCGCTCCTCAAAAGTCCCCGCCGAAATGAAGCGGTAGACGAGAACGTCGCGGCGCTGTCCGATGCGGTGCGCGCGGTCGGTGGCCTGATCTTCGACCGCCGGATTCCACCAGAGGTCGTAATGCACGACGGCGGACGCGGCCGTAAGATTGAGCCCCGTGCCGCCCGCCTTGAGGCTCACGATCATCGTGCGCACCGTGCGGTCGTTTTGGAAGCGGTCCGTCATGCGGGCGCGGCGCTCACGCGTGACGCCCCCGTGCAGAAAGTCGGGACGCTCGCCCGTCGCCTTGGCGATCCACTCCTGCAGACGTTCGCCCATTTCGCGGAACTGCGTGAAGATGAGGACCTTTCGGTCGCTCTCCCGGCATTCCGACAAAATTTCGAGAAGCGCCACGCCCTTGCCGGCGTCGGGCTTTTCCGTGCGCGTGCCGAGGAACTGCGAGGGCGAGTTGCAGATCTGCTTCAACTTCATGATGAGCGTAAGCACGATGCCGCGGCGTTGCGCGAGCGTCATCGAGCGGTCTTCGCCGCGCAGTTTTCTCATCGATTCGTCGAGCGTCTTCGCATAGAGCGCCGCCTGCTCCTTCGTAATCGACGTGAAGCGGTCGATTACGTTCTTTTCCGGCAGATCCCGGATGATCGACTTGTCGGATTTCACGCGGCGGATCATGAAGGGGGCGGTTAGGCGCCGGAAGGCTTCAAGGCGCGCCGGATCGTGGTCGATTTCAATCGGCGTCGCGTATTCGCGCTGAAAGTCCGTGGCGGTGCCGAGCAGTCCCGGCATCACGACCGAGAGGATCGACCAGTATTCCATCAGACGGTTTTCGACGGGCGTGCCCGTCATCGCGATTACGGCGTCGGCCGTAAGCGAACGTACGGCGCTCGACTGTGCGGCGGCCGGATTCTTAACGGCCTGCGCTTCGTCGAGAACGACGAGGCGCCAGCGGCGGCTCTTCAAAACCTCTACGTCGCGGCGAAGCGTGCCGTAGCTCGTAAGCGTCACGTCGGGAAGGTTTTCCGGCATGGCGCGGTCGAGTCCGTGATAGAGCCCCACGGTGAGCGAAGGCGAGAAGCGTTCGATTTCGCGCGCCCAGTTCGTGAGCACCCCCATGGGGAGAACGCAGAGAATCTTCTTTTCGGCGAGTTCCCCCGATTCCTTGAGCGCCGTCATCGCGGCGATCGCCTGCAGGGTTTTGCCCAGCCCCATGTCGTCTGCGATGAGGCCGCCGAAGCCGAGGCGCAGATTCTTCATGAGCCAGGAGTAGCCGCGGTGCTGATAGGGACGAAGTTCCGCGCGCAGACCGGTCGGCACGGGAAGGTCCTTGACGTCGGTGAGGATGCGCATGCGTTCGCGAAGATTCTCGTCGGCCAGGACTTGCGCACCCCGCCATTCGCCCGTGAGCGTTGCGCGCAGACGCTCGAAGGGGTCGGACGACTTCTTCGCGATCTCCTCCATGTCGTCGAGGAGCTTAGGGTCGAGAAAGACGAATTCGTCGTCGATCGGAATCACGTTGCCGACTTCGTCCATGAGCCTGCGAAGTTCTTCGAGCGTCATGGTGCGGGAGCCGATCGCCACTTCCCAACGGAATTCGCCGAGCGTCTCGCGCGTGAGGAAGCTGCCGACGCCTCCGCCCGGAATCGTGCCGACGCGCGCGATCAGGCGCGGGCGCAAAAGGCCGCGCAGTTTACCCGGCAGCACGAGCGGTACGCCGAGCCAGGCGATCTGCGGAGCGATTTCCGTGAAGAAGGTCTTGAGAAACGCGGGTTCGAGCGTCATCGTGCCTCGTCCGTTCAAGAGGGACGAGAGCGCGGGGAGGGCCTTTACGAGGGCGGCGAGGGCCGAGGCCGCCGCGTAACGGTGGGTCTGCCAACAGGGAAGCGCGAGAAGGAGCGAATAGGGAACGGGCGAGGACCCGAACTCGCCCTTTTCGTGAAGTTCCTCCTCCTTTTTGCGCGATTCGGCGTCGAACTTGAGTTCGCGGTGCGAGGCTTCGCGCGAGAGAATGCCGAAAGTGAGTTCGGTTCGGCCTTTTGCCAGTCGCGTGAGCGTGAGCGCAGGCATCCACGGGTAGAGACTTGCGAGCTGGAAGGGACGGAAGGCCGCGAGCAGAAGCTTCATCGGACGGTCCGTAAGAAGACCGTCGAGCACGGAGGTGTCTTCGCCCAAAAGGAGCGCCGTCGGGAGATTTGCCTTTTCGATGTCGCCCGAGTGGGCGGCAAAGAGCGCCTTGATTGCGTCCGAGAGCGCGAGAAGGACGACGGTGCGCACGCGCCGCTCGTTTTCGGCTGCGGACACTTCCGTACGGGCGGGGGCGGAGGATGCTTCGCTCGAGCTTTCGGAGAAGTCTTCGGAGGATTCCTCCGGAAATTCAGGCGCGGCAAATCCGGCGCTCGCAAGCGTTTCAGGGGCGACAAGGTCGGCGGTACGGTAGGTGAGCGCGGCCGAAAGCGTCTGGAAGACGGCCTTGACGCCGTCGTTTTGCAGTGCCGGCACCCAGAGCAGACGCGGAGCGGGGTGTTCGATGCCCGCCGCCCGATAGAGAATCGGACGGATCTGGCCCGAGAGGATCAGGCGCGCCGCGGCGCGCACGACCGCGCGGCGAGATTCGATGTCGCGGGTGAGCGCCTCGGTTTCGGCGTTCGTGAGGGCAAGGAGCGCCGCAGCTTCGCGCGCGGGCGTGACGGGGCGTTCAAGCGCTTCGTATTCGGCGTTTGTGAGGAGAAAGCGGGCGCGCGCGAAAAGACGTTCCACGGGCTTTCGGCGCAGATCGGCGCCAAGCGGGTCGACCGTCGTCGTGAGGCGCACGGAAAGAAGGAGTCCCTCGGGGTAGCCGAGAAGCGATACGAAGCGCGCCTTGGCCGCGGCCGCTGCGTCGCCCGAATCGGCGGCGGGAGCTTCCACCTCGGCGAAAGACTCCTTGCGGCGGGCGTTTTCCTCGGCGACGGCGCGCAGGACGTCCTCGACGCGGTCGCGAACTTTGCGGAAGTCCCTGCGAAAGCGCTTGCGGAAGTTCTTCGACTTCGCAAGCGGCATGTCTTCCGGAAGGAGCGTCAAAAAGTCGTCGGGGTGGTTTTCAAGAAGGGCATAGGGGACGGCGTGCAAAAAGCGTTCCGCTTCCGCGCGTCCGGGGAGCGTTCCCATGGCGTCTTCGGCGGCAAGCGATGAAACGACCTCCGACAAGGTCGGCGCCTTCGAGGCGGTGAGCTGCAGATAGTCCGTTCCGATCGCGTGCGAAAGCGACGCGGGGTCGATTCCGTAGAGGCGGAAAAGGCCCTCGGGATCGCCTCCCGTTTCGTCCGCCGTCAGCGTCCAGAGCGCGGCTTCGTTGGGAGTTTCCGCGTGAAAGGGCGAGAGGAAGGGAATTCCCGCGGCTTCGGCGAGGTCCGCATGCGAGGGACGGAGGTTTCCTTCCAACCAGTCGCTCAACAGATCGGGCGTGTCGGCGAGCTTTTGCGCGAAACGTTCTTTTTCTTCCTCCGTCGCCGGCGTGACGCGGCAGCGGATCGTCTCGCCCGAGGGGGCGTGCGCTTCGACGCAGCCTTCCGAAATCGTAAAATCCGCGAGGTGTTTGGCTATCGATCGCGGGAAGAAGCCTTCGGGCGGCGTGAATTCCAAAGCGTCGCGCACTCGGTCGTACCAATAAGTGCGAACTTCCGGATGAGAAAGCATGGGCATCCTGCAGTTGGGAAGGAGACGGTGAAAAAAAAACGGGAATCGAACATTGTAGCGAAGCCCGCGCCGTTCGAGTACGGGATTTCTAGCAAGGCGGCAAAAATCCGAAAGAATTCGAAAGGGGGGACGAAGGGCTTCCCGAGCTCGGGCGCAAGTACAATAGTCATTCCATCGCAAAACGGATTTTTCCCGCATGAAACGCAAATTTCTTTTGACGGTTTCGCTTCTTGCCGCGGCCTTGGGGCTTGCCGGCTGCACGGGCTCGGAAGACACCGTGGGCGACGTCTCGCTCGGCATCTTTACGCTCAAGGACATCAAGATCGAACACTTCGTCGACCCGAAGGTCCCGGGCGTCACCTGCCACGTCGCGAGCATCGAGGCGAACCTCGCTCTTTCGGATCCCTCGGACAGCTCGGTTTCCTGCCGTCAGACGGGCGACATCACGCCCGAGATGATCGCGGGCATCGACCGCTCGAAGTCGGGCGAGGTGGTCTTCGCGAAGTCCAAGAGCATTTTCTTTAAAACGATGAAGATCCGCCGCATCTACGACGCCGACACGCAGACGCTTCTTTACGTTTCGTACTCGACGAAGGAAACGACGGGGAGCTTCAAGCATTCGCTCTCGACCGTGCCGCTCTGGGGCACGAGCGCCTACCAGACAAACGCGCCCAAGCCCCTGACGTCGCTCTGAGTTTTTTTATCATGACGGTGGATCTGCACACCCATACGAACGCTTCCGACGGCGCGCTCACTCCCGAGGCGCTCGTCGAACTCGCCCGTGCGTCGGGCGTGACGCTTTTGTCCGTCACGGACCACGACACGGCGGCGGGATGCCCGCGTGCGCAAAAGGCCGCGGAAAAGGCGGGGATCGCCTTCATTCCGGGCGTCGAGCTTTCGGTGCGCTGGGGCGGGACGGTGCTCCACGTCGTGGGACTCGGCATCGGTCCGGAGGATCCCCTCGTCGTCGAGCGCTTTCGCGAGACCGCACGTCTTCGCGCCGAGCGCGGCGTGAAGATGGGCGAGGCCTTCGAGGCGATTGGTCTTTCGGGCGCCTATGGGGGAGCACTGGCCCGGGCGGATTCGCCCGAAACCCTTTCGCGCACGCACTTTGCCGCGTGGCTTTTGGAGACGGGCGTCGTCAAGAATCAGCAGCAGGCCTTCGATCGGTACCTGCGCGAGGGAGGTCCCGCCTACGTCGAGGCGCCCTGGCCTTTGCTCGAGGAGGGCGTTCGCTTTCTGCTCGACCGCGGGGCCCTCCCCGTTCTCGCGCACCCCGGGCGCTATCGCCTGCGCCGCGGTTGGGAGTCGGACGCCATGATCGACGCCTTTCTCGCCGCGGGCGGCAGGGCGATTGAGGTCACGTCGGGGTCGCAGTCGGAGGAGGCGAACGTTTACTTCGCGCAAGTCGCTCGGGACCGCAAGCTTTTCGCGAGCACGGGATCCGACTGGCACAGCGACCGCTCCCCGAGACCCCGTCCGGGGTGTCAGCCGCCGCTTCCGCCCGACCTCACGCCCGTCTGGACGCTTTTTGGCTTTTCGTGACGAAAAGCCCGATACAACAATTTTTTGAGGAGACGGCTTCTTCGATTCTCATTGAAAGAGGCCGCAAACATTTTCCATGGACATTGGTCACACCATTCAAACCATTTGCGTCTACGCGATTCCGCTTTTGTTCGCCATCACGATGCACGAGGCCGCCCACGGGTGGATGGCATCGAAGTTCGGCGACCACACGGCCCGCATGCTCGGGCGCGTGACGCTCAATCCGCTCCCGCACGTCGATCCCTTCGGGACGATCGTTCTGCCTCTCATCATGCTCGTGGGCTCGAGCCTCGCGGGAATGGGCGGCATGATCTTCGGCTGGGCCAAGCCCGTTCCCGTCGTGACGCGCTACATGCGCGACCCGCGCTGGGGAATGGTCTGGGTCGCGGCGGCTGGACCTGCCGCCAACCTGCTGCAGGGCGTCTTCTGGGCGATCCTCTTCAAGATCCTGCTTCTTGCGGGACTGCGAGGGGGGTTCTTCATCGACATGTGCCTTGCGGGCATTTCGGTGAACTTCATCCTGATGGCGCTCAATCTTCTGCCGATCCTGCCGCTGGACGGCGGGCGGATTCTGAACGGGTTTCTTCCCTACCGGTGGTCTGTCGAGTTCGAGCGCATGGAGCGCTACGGGATCTTCATCCTGCTCGTTTTGATGGCGACGGGGCTGCTTTCCTATTTCCTCAAGCCCTTCCTCATCTTCGCGAACTGGTTCGTAAATCTCATCGTCTGAGGCCGACATGGAGAATCTCCCCCGCACCACCTGCGAAGCCATGCGCCGGCCCTCGGCCTGGGTGAAGCGTTTCGCACCGCTTTTTGATCCCCGCGAAGAGGTGCTCGATCTCGCCGCGGGCGAAGGACGCCACACGGCGTGGTTGCTCCTCACGGGCCATCGGGTGCTCGCCGTCGACCGCGATGTCTCGGTCCTCGAACCCCTCGTCGGGACGAAAAACTTCACGCTCGAGTGCCGCGATCTCGAGGGCGAGCCCTGGCCCTACGCGCCCGAGCGCTTCGGCGCGATCGTCGTGACGAACTATCTGCATCGGCCGCTTTTCCCGCATTTCTGGGAAAGCCTCCGCCCGGGCGGGCACTTCGTCACGGAAACCTTCACCCGCGCCAACAGGGAGCTTTGGGGGCGGCCCTCGCGTTCGGCCCACTTTCTGGAGGAGGGAGAACTACTGCATCTTACGCCCGAAGGTGCGCGGATCATCGCGTTCGAGAGCGGGGAGACGTCGAGGGGATTGGCCGTCGAGCGCATCGTCTGGCAAAAGCCCGGCCCCTGCATGCGGCTCGTGGAGCCGCTCGGCGCTTCGTGACGCGCGCGTCGGGCGAAACGATCGAAAACGTTTTCGTTTTTCTGAATCCCGCTAGGCGCAGGCGAAGTTTGCTACACTTTGCACACCGTTTTGTCGCGCCCCCTTCGTCGGGGCGCGGACTTTTCCAAAAAAAAGGTTAGTTTTTTCATGAAGAAAAATACGCTCTGCCTCACGACGCTCGCCCCGGTGCTCATTACGCTCGGCGGCTGTTCCGTTCTCGGCGTGGAGGACGTGTTCAATCAGGAGAGTGTTCAGTACGAAAGCTCTTCGACGCGTGCCAATCTGGAAGTTCCGCCCGACATGACGCCGATCGGCAATGACGGGCGTTTTGACGTTCCGACCCGCCCCTCCGTCGTGACGGCAAGCGGCGAGGCCGCGCGCCGCGCTCAGGAGGCGACCGACACGAACGGTTCGACCCCCGCCGCGCAGATCGTCGCTCCGACGGTCGTCGCCAAGGTGATGCGCGACGGTCAGCAGCGCTGGCTGCGCGTGAACGCCCCCGCCGAAGACCTCTGGGTCGTCGTTCAGGACTTCTGGCCCTCCGTCGGTCTGACGGTTCGCGAGCAGAACGCCCGCACGGGCTTCATGGAAACGAACTGGGCCGAAAACAAGGCCCGTCTCCCGCAGGACTTCATCCGCGGCACGATCGGCAAGGTCCTCGACTTCGTTTATTCGACGAGCGAACGCGACCAGTACCGCGTGCGTCTTGAACGCACCGAAGACGGTCAGACGGACCTCTTCCTGACGCACCGCTCGATGGTCGAAGTGGTGAAGGGCAAGGAAGGCGACACCACGATCTGGCAGCCCGGCCCGACCGATCCGACGCTCGAAGCCGAAATGCTGCAGCGCCTCGCCGTCTACATCGACGCGCAGTTCAACCCGGACGCCAAACCCGTCGACAAGGAGCAGATCGCCAAGGAACTGCAGAACCTTCCGACGCGTGCTCTGAGCGAAATCGAACGCGCCGCCGACGGCACGGTTTCCGCCGTCGTGATCAACGAAGCCTTCGACCGCGCCTGGCGCTCGGTCGGCCTCGTCATCGACCGCATGGGCTTCGAACTCACCGACCGAGACCGTGCGGCTGGCTATTACGTCGTCCGCTATCTTGATCAGAAGTACGAAGAAGCAAAGAAGGAAGAACGCGGTTGGTTTGAAAACGTCTTCGGCTCCGACACCCCGGTCGATGCGCCGTCCTACCGCATCGTCCTCTCGGACGAAGGCGCGCAGACGCGCCTCACCGTCGTGGACGCCGAAGGCAATCCCGACAAGACGGGCGTTGCGCCGACGATCCTGACGTTGCTCGCCGAACAGCTGCGTTAAGGTCCTTTCGGACCCTTCGAGAGGCGTGCGGTTTCCCTTTTCGAGAAGCCGCGCGCCTTTCTCTTTAGCGGGGATGGGAACTCTTCATGGCCGATACCTTCCGTTCGATTTTTTCGCTTACGGCCGCGGGCCGCGCGGGGCGGGGGGCTTTTGTCCTCGGAACGCTCCTCTTTCTCCTTCTTTCGGGGCTTCTTTCCTACCTCGCCGAGGACGGGCTCTCCTTTGAGCACTACGTGGCGTGGGTGACGACGCAGGACATTCAGGTGACCTTCGTCGCAAGCCTCGAAGAGTACGCCGCGCTCGCGGGACTCTTGCTCGCCGCATGGTTTCTCTTCTGGGGGTATTGGATGCTCGTGATGCGCCGGCTCCACGACATCGGCTACCACGGCATTGCGTCCCTCTATCTGCTGCTGCCGGGCATCAACGTGATCGTGACGCTCATTCTCTTTGTCTGGCCGGGCCGCAGGGGCCGCAACCGTTTCGGGGGCGTCGATTCCGAAGTGTATGACGGGGTTTACCGTCCGAGCGGGACCGCCGCCGAGAAGGACTCCGTTGAAGCCGGTGCGCCCCGAATCAACGCGCCGGACGTTGCGCCCCGCCTCACGATGCGGGACGAAGACGACCTGCCGCCCGAGGCGCTTGCGCTGCTCAAAAAGCTCGAGGGGGATCTGGAGGGGGAAAACCTTACGATTCGACTCCAGCTCAAAGTGCAGACGGTGGAGAAGCTTCGCAAGCTCGTTCGCAGCGGGAAACTCTCCGACGAGGTCTTCTGCCGACTGGAGCGACGCATCCATGAGATGGGCGACTGAAGTTTTCGCGCACATCGGGCGCTTCTTTCTCGCGGTCTACGATCCGAACGCCCGTTCGGACCGGAGAACCTTTCTGCGGGAGGCGGCCCTCCTTGCGCTCGTCGCAGTCGCCTTCTATTGGGCGACGCTGCCGCTCGAGACCGCCGAGTGGCTCTCCGACGAAGCCTTCGAAAAACTCATTCCCGTCGCTTCGGTACTGATCGACCTCTGGGTGATCGCGCTCATGGCGGCCTCGGCGCGCCGGGCGCACGACATGGGACTGTCGGGCGCCTGGGCCTTTTTGCTCCTTGTGCCCGTCTTGAATATAATCGCCTTGCTTTTTTTCTTTATTTTTCCCGGTCGGAACGCCCCCACGGGCTGGCCCGACCGCCGAAACCGTGAACATCATGTCACTCGCTGTTGAAAACAATCGCCTCGTCACGCTCTGGGTCCGCATGGCCGACATGACGGGAAAAACTTTGGAAGAGAGCCCCGAAGAGGGGCTCACCTACTGGCACGGCCACGGCGACATCTTCCCGAAGATCGAAGCCGCGCTTGAGGGGCGTTTCCCGGGCGAAGGCTTCACGATTCATCTCGAACCGCACGACGCCTTCGGAGAATACGACTGCGACGCGATCGTGATGACGGACGTCGCCAATCTCGGCGACCCCGCCACGGTGGTGCCCGGTCTCGTTTTTGAAGAGGTCCCCGGCGTCGTTTCGGACGGACGTCTCTGGCGCGTCACCGACGTCGCCGACGGGAAGGCTGTTCTCGAAGCGAATCATCCTTTGGCGGGCATCGGTCTGCAGTTTGCGATCCGAGTTCTCAAGGTCGAGGAACCCGACGAATCGGAAGGCCTCGAAGAACGTCCGGTCGTTCCGGGCTTCCTGCAGGTGGCCGACAAGCTCGTCGCCGAGGACGACGAAGAAGATCTCTCCGACGAGGAAATGGACCGCATGCTGGAAAACCGTCAGGCGGCCGAGCCCGATACGAGCTCCATGGCGAAGCTCGCGAAGGCGCCGCGCATCATCCGCTGACGCGAAGGTAAAGAGAAGGTAAAGATCTGTGGGTCGGGCGCTTCGGCGTCCGACCATTTTTGTATCCGCGGCAACAATCGGACACGAGAGGGACGCCCGGTCTGAGCAGGCTCTTGTATAGTGAACGTACGTTCAGTCAACACTCAAAGGAAACACGCCATGATCGGACGTCGAATTCTTCTTCTCTTTGCCGGCGTTTCATTGGGGCTTGCCGCCACGGGCGCGAAGGCTTCCGACGATCTCCTCGCGAGCATTCTGCGGGACGTCGCCGATGCGATTACGCGCGACTACATTCGTGAACACTATCGTGAAGGCCGTTGGGACGGGCACCATTGGTGGTATGACGGCCGCCGCTATTCGGTGGACGAGTACCGCAGGTTTCTGAGCGAACGGGCGAGAAAGCCTCGTCCGCCGCAGCCGCCGAAACCGCCGAAGCCGGCTCAACCTCCGCAACCCCACGTCCCCGGCCCTCAGGCGGGTCCCGGGCGGCCCGGCCCCGGCGGCGGTCCGGCCCGCGGACCGCAGGGCGGGCCTCCGCGGCATTGACGCAGAATGATGCGGTGCGCCGACGCGCTGAAGTCGTCTCGATGACGACCCGGCGCTCGGCGCTTTTTTGTGTGCCGGACGGGTGTCAAGCGAAAAGATGAGGCACTCGCCCACTTGACATGTTCGGGACTCTGTGTGCGAAGGAGACCTGGAAGACGGCGGCGGACGGCTGTGACGGCCGTCTCACGGCCGGCGAACTTACGTGCTTTGGCGAGCATCGGTCGATTCGTCGCGGTCCTTTCCCGAACCGCAGGCGTCGACGGCCGCATGTTCAGCCTGTGTCCGGCGGCTCTGAAGCACACACGCTTCGCAACGATCGCCTCCCGCGGGGAAGAGGAGTGCCGGTATTCCGGAAATCGCTTTGAACGGTATAGGGAAGTGGCAATCGAAGCCGAAACGACAGGGCGAACAGCATTGTCGGGGAGGGATTTTCTTTGTCAGAGTCCCATGACGCGCCCGCCCTGCAAGATTCGACAGTCGATATTTCTAACCCGGACGGTTCGAAAACCCGACTACTTCCGAACGTCAAGGTTGCGCTCTCGCAGTACTTTTCGATCTCCATGGTCAGATTCGACTTCAAGGTCTTCGGCTACCCAGAGCGAAGCCGTTTCTTTGACATGGACTTCGGGAATGAAGCCCTTTCCAAATCGTAGGAGCGCACGAAGCGACACGGTCGACGCCAGTCCCATCGGAATATGGGCGAAGAGAATCAGCAGGCTCGCGGCAAAAGCGGATGAATGGACCCATCGCAGCGCTTCGTAGACCGGACTTGCGTCACCTCTCGGGTCGTGCAGGAAGAAAAGAGCGGCGCCCGACGCAACGAGCGCAAAGTTGGCAAGAATGAGAACCGCGTAGGCAATGCGTTGTCCGGCGTTGTAGCGGCCTTGCGGCGGTACGGTACCGGGACGCAGCGCCAGTCCGAGGAATTTCAGAGGATAGCCGCCGAAGCATCTGAGCCAGGCGAAGAAGTGGCGGTCGCGGCGGAAAATTTCGTGAAGCATGCGCACGAAGCGCCCTTGGGCGCCGACCACGTAGACAAGAAGAACGACCGTGAGTACCGCACCCGCAAGGAAGTGCGTGCCCAATGCCGCGTGAGAAGGATCGGCTCCCGTACGCAGGGCAGATCCGATGGAGATTCCTGAGAGGCCGAGCGCAATCCAGGCAATCGCATTGAGGAAATGGGCCAGTTGGTCGCTCGTCGTGAAGCGGCGGATCAAAGTCGTCTGCATATCTGCAAATCTCCTGAAAGTGCGTGCGCAGCCGCAACTGGTTTGCTTCAAGGCGAGCAGACGGAAATTTTTCCGCTTCGCGGCGCGCAATGAATCGTGGGTCGGGGCGCAGGATGCGCTCCGGCCGGCATGTTTTCGATCGCGCCACGATCACGATCAACTTTACAACGAAGCTTCGTTACCCGTTGTTATGCAGTACAAACGAATGTTTCCGTCCGTCCCGTCGGTGCTAGAACCTTCCGAAAAGGGCGGCAACACGTGTTGAGCGACAGAATGGACCCAAAAATCGACAAAAATTGTTCCCTGCATTCCGGGAGGGAACGCAAGCGAATGCATCGGGACTGGATGAACGCGGGCAAGAGCAAAGCCTTTCGGGTTCGTGCCGAGCGGCTTCGAGCTGTGCTACTTTGTTGCTTGTGTCCCTTCTTTTCGCCGTCCCGCGCAAGAACGTTATTGAGGTCGTCCATGCTTGTGAAGGAAAGCATGAAGCTGCACAGCGCCGAACAGCTCGAAATCAAGCAGGAAATCGAAATCGATCCGGAAGTGGCCCGGAGCCGCTACAGTGTCGAGAGCTATTTTTTCTTTCCGCCGGCGCTTTACATCAACAAGGAAACGTACACGGAGGCCGACTTTCGCCGACCGCTGAAAAGTTACGTGCGCCTGCGGCTGCCGAAGTTTCCCCTTTCCGACTTCATGGAGAAGGGCGAGGAGTATCTTCGGCTCAAGACCCTGCTTGCCGATTCTTCAAGTTCCGTGCGTCAGCGCGAAGCGGCCTTGAAGCGCTACGCACTTCTCATTAAGGGAGCCTTCAAGCGGCGCATTCGGGCCTTGCTCGCCTCGGGCACGGAGGAGAAAGTGGCGACGCTCGTAAACGAATTGAGACAAGTGATCGCGGCAAGTCGTCCTCTCCTCTTGGCGGCGGCCGATCCGAAGGAGCCTTCCCTGGCCGTAACGGCCCGCGCTGCGGACGAATACCTCGCCACCATTCTCGAGTATCACGGCAAGCGTCTTCTTGCGCATTTCGACGGCGGTCTCCGGTCGTTTCTCAACGAGAACGCGCTCTATCGAGAAAAATATTATCCGGAGAGCGCCTCCTGGCAACGGCCCGAAGACGTGCTCTATCGTTGGCGGTCGCTCAAAAAATTCATATCGAGTCAGCTCTTTCTCGTCGTGAAGATGCGCGAAGGAAATCCGTGGCTTCTGCAGTCGCTCTACGGCATCGCCGCGGCCGTATCCATGATCTTCGCCACGGTCGTCGCTTTTTTGTGGCAGGGGAAGTACGGGGCGCTTTCGTGGAATCTCTTTCTCGCGCTCGTCATCGCCTACATCTTCAAGGACCGCCTGAAGGACTGGATGCGTGCGCGCCTGGCGAAACTCTTTCGCCGGTGGCTTCCCTCGCGCAGGCAGCTCATCTACGCCAACGACGGACGCATGGTGGGCGTCTGCCGCGAGTCCTTCGACTTCGTCAAGCGTGCCGAAGTGCCTCCGGAAATCCTGACGCTTCGTACCAAGGCCCACTATGTGCCCTTCGCGCAGGAAGAGGCCGAGTCGATCTTCCTTTACCGCAAGGACGTGGAACTGCACAACGAATGGATCCATTCCTATGAAAACCGGTCGTCCCTTTACGACATCACGCGCATCGGCGTGATGCCCTGGACGAATCAGATCGACCTGCAGTTCGAAGAATTGCCCTTCGTCGACGAAGACGACGAACGCGCGCACGCTCCCGCCGCCAAGCTCTATCACGTTTATCTCGTGCGGCGCATTCGTGTGGAGCGACCCAAACACGAACGCTTTGAAGTCACGCGTCTCGTATTGAAGCACGACGGACTCCTTACGCTCGAAAGGGTTTTGGCGGGCGAAAAGAGCTGAGTCTTCGGGCGGAGCCCCCGCTGTTTTTCTTCCCCTCTCCGTTTCCACCAATTCAGTCCGGAAAGGCTGGACCCGTACACTGGTCCTGTCGTCCGCCCCGTGTCGTGAGACAGACCACCTTGCGGACCATCCTTGTCGGATTCAAATGGGATGAAAATCATGGATTTTCAGTGGAAGCTTACCGTCGGCGCGGCGATCGCGGCTCTGGCTTTCGGCGTTCAGGCCGAGAGTTTTGACGTGGTCGTCATCGGCTCGGGCGGTGCCGGCCTGTCGGCGGGCATCATGGCAAAGGAGTCGGGCGCCAAGACCGTGGTGCTCGAAAAGCAGGCGTATCTCGGCGGCAACACCAATTTTGCTTCGGGCGGCATGAACGCGGCCGGCACGAAGCAGCAGTTGGCGGCGGGCGTTACGAACGACAGTCCGGAAATCTTCTTCCGGGACACGATGAAGGGCGGTCACAACCTCAACAATCCGGCGCTTCTCAAGGTGTTTACGGAAAACGCCAAGTATTCCGAGGAATGGCTGCTTGATCTCGGCGCCGACTTTTGCTTCCGCAAGGGGCGCGGCGGCGGTCAGTCGGTCGCGCGCAGTCACGGTCCCTGCGACGGCTCGCCCGTCGGTCCCGAAGTTCTGCGCGTACTGCTCAAGAAGGCCGATTCCATCGGACTCGACATCCGCAAGCAGAATCAGGTCGTCGACATCGGGATGAAGGACGGAAAGATTTCGTCCGTCAAGGTGAAGACGCCCAAGGGCGTCGAAACGCTGGACGCCAAGGCCGTCGTGCTCGCGACGGGCGGCTTCGGTGCGAACCTCGACATGGTGACGAAGTATCGTCCCGAACTGAAGGGCTTCTCCACGACGAATCATCCCGGCGCCCAGGGCGAGGGCCTCGAACTAGCGGCGAAGCTCGGCGCGGGCTTTACCGACATCGAACAGATTCAGATCCATCCGACCGTCGTCAAGAAGGACGGGCACCTCATTTCCGAATCGATGCGCTCCCGCGGCGGCATTCTGCTCAATCACGACGGCAACCGCTTCTGCAACGAGCTTCTGACGCGCGACGTGGTCTCGCAGCACGTGCTCGCGCAAAAGGGCGGTGAAGCCTTCCTCGTTTACGACCAGAGCATCTTCGACTCGAACAAGCTCTCGCGCGGCTACTACGAGCACGGCTACTCCGTCAAGGGCGACACGCTCGAAGACCTCGCCAAGAAGCTCGACATGTCCGTCGAAAACGTCAAGAAGACCTTCGAAGCCTATTGGGAAGCCCACAAGACGGGTGTCGACAAGGCCTTCGGTCGTCCCGAAATGGTGATCGCGCTCGACAAGGGACCGTGGTACGCGGCCAAGATCACGCCGGGGATTCATCACACGATGGGCGGCGTCACGATCGACCCCGAAACTCACGTTCTCACGAAGGACAGCAAGGTGATTCAGGGGCTCTTCGCCGCGGGTGAAGTGACGGGCGGCGTGCACGGCGGCAACCGCATCGGCGGCAACGCCGTGACCGACATCGTCACCTTCGGACGCATCGCCGGCACGAACGCGGCGGCCTATGTCGATACCGTGAAGTGATCTCGGTTTTTGTTCTGCCGATGCGCGGCGCGGACTTCCTTCGGGAACCGCGCCGCTTTGCTCAGATCGATTTCTCCCGAGTCGCGCGTCCTTGGCGATAATGTCCTTCGGACGAAGCGTCGGTCCGGTTGCATCCTGCGGCGTTTCTCCAACGACCGACGAATCCACAGAGAAGGTGTAAAGCGTGGGCAAGGAAATCGAACGAAAGTTTTTGGTGAGGGGCGACGCCTGGCGGGAACTCGCCGAGGGCGTTGCCTATCGGCAGGGCTACCTCAACAGTCAAAAGGAGCGAACCGTCCGCATCCGCACGGTGGGCGAAAAAGCTTTTCTCACCGTGAAGGGGCCGACCCGGGGCGTCACGCGCACGGAGTTCGAGTACGAGATTCCTTACGACGACTGTCAGGCGATGTTGGACGAACTCGCCGAAAAACCGATCATCGAGAAAACGCGCTACCGCATTCCCGCCGGCCCCTACGTCTGGGAAGTGGACGAATTCTATGGCGTCAACGCGGGCCTCGTTCTCGCTGAAATCGAACTGCCGTCGGAAGACGCCGTTTTCGAGAAGCCCGACTGGATCGGTGAAGAAGTTTCGGGCGATTCCCGTTACTTCAATTCGAGCCTCGTTGCGAATCCCTATTCCGATTGGAAGAAATAAGCAAAACCTCGCCGTCCATCCGCACAAATCCCAGAGGACTTCTTTTCTTCGTAAGGCGATACTCTCCTTATGCACAAAATCCGCAAAGGAGGGCGGCAAGATCGCGGTCGACCACATCGTCGCCAACCGCAAGGTGAAGTAACGAAGCCTCGATTGCCTGCGGACAGTCCGTCCGCGGGATTCCCGACTCAGAAAGAGTCGCCTGCCTTCGGGCAGGCGGCTCTTTTCCGTAGTGCATCAGGCTGCGGCTTCCTGCGTCCTGCGGCCCTCGGGTTCGGTGAGAAGGAAGGAACTCAGGGCGCAGAGCGCGCCGATCACGATCATCGCGACCATGACGCTCTCGATTCCGTAGGTGTCGGCCACGATTCCGAGGATCGGCGTGAAGATCCCGCCGAGGCTCGTCGAGAGTCCCATCGTGACGCCCGAGGCGAAGCCCACGTTCTTGGCGAGGTAGGACTGCCCGAGAACGACGAAGGCGGCGTAGGTGCCGTTGAGCGTAAAGCTCACGACGGCGAGACGCGGAAAGATCCACCAGACGGACGGAGCAAAGTAGATGAGCGCGAAGGCGGGCGCCATGAGAAGATAGCCGAGCTTGCAGGCGCGAAGGAGCCCGAAGCGGTCGGTGAGCCATCCGCCCGCGAGCGTCATGAAGGCGCCGCAAAGCGAGAGGAACGTAAGAAGTGTGCTCGAGAAGGCTTCGCTGATTCCGAATTTGTGGATGCAAAAGAGCGGAATGAAAGAGAGGATGCTCGTCGCGGCGACGCTTCGAAAAAGAATGACGAACGAAAGTCGTGCAAAGCCCGACCAGTCGTTTTCGCCTTCCGCTTCGGCGTGCGCTGCGTCCTTCGCGTTCGAGTGCTTCTTGATCGCGACGGAAGGAAGATTCCTGAGCATTTTCGGGACGGCCCAGAGAAGAAGTGCGGCGGTGGCGACGCCCCAGACGGCAAAGAGTACCGTGCCCGACGTCCCCCAGGCGGTTAAAGCCGCCGCGGCGACGAGCGGTCCGATTCCGAAACCGATGTTGCCGCCTACCGAGAAGATCCCCATGCCGGTGGCCTTTCTTTCGGACGTGCGGTTGACGAGCTGCGCCGCGACAGGGTGGAAAATCGAGCTTCCGAGCCCCATCACCGTAACGGCGAGAAAGATGAGCCAGTAGTTCGTGGCAAGGCCCGAGAGGCCGAGCCCGATGCCGCTCGTCAGAATCCCGAGCGAGAGAAACCAGTTTTTCGTGCTCTTGTCGGCCCAGAATCCGAAGATCGGCTGCACGAAGGAGGAGAGACACGAGGATGCAAACATGAGGCCCGCCACTTCCGTGTAGGAGAGTCCGTTGTGAAGGACGAGAAAGGGCAGAACCGCAGGGAGGGCTCCCGGTGCCAGGTCCACGCTCAGGTGGCCGAGCGAGAGAAGGTAGACGAAGAACTTTTTCATGACGATTCCGAAGGAGAATCCGCTCAAGAAGTCTAGCCGATCGGAGGCCGTGCCTTGGAGTGCCGGCATCTTGTGAGACGCGGAAGACATCGCTCGGTCGACCAACCGAAGCGCGATCCGACAATAAAAACGATACCCCCCTGCGGCGCAAAGCTCACAGGGGGGCATTCATATCAGGAAAGGATCAGCCGATCATTCCCACTCGATCGTGGCGGGGGGCTTGCCGGAGACGTCGTAGACGACACGGTTGATGCCGCGCACTTCGTTGATGATGCGGTTCGAAACCTTGCCGAGGAGGTCGTACGGGAGATGGCTCCAGTGCGCCGTCATGAAGTCGGACGTTTCGACGGAGCGCAGGCTGACGACCCATTCGTAGGTGCGGCCGTCGCCCATGACGCCCACGGACTTCACCGGAAGGAAGACCACGAAGGCCTGGCTCACCTTGTCGTAGAGGCCGGCGTTGCGGAGTTCTTCGATGAAGATCGCGTCCGCTTCGCGCAGAAGGTCGGCGTATTCGCGCTTGACTTCGCCGAGGATGCGAACGCCGAGACCCGGGCCCGGGAAGGGATGACGATAGACCATTTCGGCCGGGAGACCGAGTTCGACGCCGAGTTCGCGGACTTCGTCCTTGAAGAGGTCGCGCAGCGGTTCGAGAAGCTTCAGGTGAAGCGTGTCGGGAAGGCCGCCCACGTTGTGGTGCGACTTGATGGTCTTGGCCTTCTTCGTCTTGGCGCCGGCGGATTCGATGACGTCCGGGTAGATCGTGCCCTGGGCGAGCCACTTGGCCTGCGTGAGCTTGGAGGCTTCTTCCTGGAAGATTTCCACGAATTCGCGGCCGATGATCTTGCGCTTCTGTTCGGGATCGGTAACGCCCGCGAGCGCGTTCATGAAGCGGTCCACTGCGTCGACGACGACGAGCTTCAAGCCCATGTTCTTTTCGAAGGTCTCGCGGACCTGTTCGCGTTCGTTCTTGCGAAGAAGACCGTTGTCGACGAAGACGCAGGTGAGCTGCTTGCCGATGGCGCGGTGGATGAGGGCCGCGGCGACCGAGCTGTCGACGCCGCCGGAGAGGCCGAGAATGACTTCCTCATCGCCCACTTGATCGCGGATCTTGGCGATGGCCTCGGCGACATAATCGCCCATGATCCAGTCGGGGTTGCAGCCGCAGATGTCGAGGACGAAGCGCTCGAGCATGGCGCGGCCCTTGACGGTGTGGGTGACTTCGGGGTGGAACTGCAGGGCGTAGAAGCCGCGTTCTTCGTCGCACATGCCGGCGATCGGGCACGACGGCGTCGAGCACATGACCTTGAAGCCCGGGGGCAGTTCGGTGACCTTGTCGCCGTGACTCATCCAGACCTTGAGCATGCCGTGGCCGTCTTCGCTCTTGAAGTCTTCGATGCCTTCGAGAAGACGGGTGTGGTTGTGCGCGCGCACTTCGGCGTAGCCGAATTCGCGCTTGGCGCCCGACTCGACCTTGCCGCCGAGCTGTTGGGCCATCGTCTGCATGCCGTAGCAGATGCCGAGGACTGGAACGCCCGCGGAGAAGACGGCTTCGCTCGCCTGGTCGTTCGATTCTTCATAGGCGCTCATGTGCGAACCCGAGAGGATGATGCCCTTGGGGTTGAACGAGCGGATGAAGTCGGCGGAGACGTCGTTGGGATGAACTTCGCAGTAGACGTGGGCTTCGCGCACGCGGCGGGCGATGAGCTGCGTCACCTGGCTGCCGAAGTCGAGAATGAGAATGCGGTCGTGAGACATGGATGCGTTTGACCTAAGAATGGAAAAAATCGGTGGCCGAGCCGATCGTGCAACGTGAATCGGCCGAATTTGAGACAGGGGAGACTTTAGCAGAAACCGCGCCTCTCTAGGGGATTCACGGGGGAGAAAAACGAAGCGGACCGGTCCCGAAGGACCGATCCGCTCGGAAGAAAGCCGGCGATCCGGTACGGATCGGTCCGTTCGATCAGTGTTCCTGACGATAGTTCGGGGCTTCCTTCGTGATCTTCACGTCGTGGACGTGCGATTCACGCATGCCGGCAGCGGTGATTTCGACGAATTCGGCTCGGGTGCGCATTTCGTCGATCGTGCGGCAACCACAGTAGCCCATGGAACTGCGAAGACCGCCGAGCATCTGATAGATGATCGAGGAGACGGAACCCTTGAAGGGAACCATGCCTTCGATGCCTTCCGGAACGAGCTTGTCGAGATTGCCCTGGTTGTTGTCCTGGAAGTAGCGGTCGGCCGAGCCCTTGCCCATGGCGCCGAGACTGCCCATGCCGCGGTAGGACTTGTAGGAGCGGCCCTGATAGAGGATGACTTCGCCCGGGGCTTCTTCGGTGCCGGCGAACATGCCGCCCATCATGACGGCGTTGGCGCCCGCAGCGATGGCCTTGGCGATGTCGCCCGAGAAGCGGATGCCGCCGTCGGCGATCAGGGGAACGCCCGTGCCTTCGAGGGCCTTGGCGACGTTGGAGACGGCCGAGATCTGCGGAACGCCGACACCGGCAACGATGCGGGTCGTGCAGATGGAGCCCGGGCCGATGCCGACCTTGACGCCGTCGGCGCCGTGATCAACGAGGGCGAGAGCGGCGGCGGCGGTGGCGATGTTGCCGCCGATCACCTGGAGGTTGGGGTAGTGTTCCTTGACCCATTTGACGCGGTTCAAAACGCCTTCGGAGTGACCGTGGGCGGTGTCGACCACGATGACGTCGACGCCGGCGTCGACGAGCTTTTCAATGCGTTCTTCGGTGCCGGCACCCACGCCGACGGCCGCACCGACGAGGAGCTTCCCTTGGGCGTCCTTGGCGGCGAACGGGTGGTCGGTGGCCTTGGTGATGTCCTTTACCGTCATGAGGCCGGCGAGGTTGAAGTCGGCGTCGACGACGAGGACGCGTTCGAGACGGTGCTGATGCATGAGGGTCTTGGCTTCTTCAAGCGAGGCCCCTTCGCGGACCGTGACGAGGCGTTCGCGCGGCGTCATGACTTCACGCACCGGAATCGACATGCGGGTTTCAAAGCGGAGGTCGCGGTTCGTGACCATGCCGAGGACCTTCTTGCCGTCGACGACGGGAAGGCCCGAAATACGGTGTTCGCGGGCGAGGCGGATGACGTCGCCCACGAGCATGTCGGGCCCGATCGTGATCGGTTCGGCGACGACGCCCGCTTCATGGCGCTTCACCTTGGCGACTTCAGCGGCCTGCAGGTCGGCCGAGAGGTTCTTGTGGATGAAGCCGATGCCGCCTTCCTGAGCGAGCGCGATGGCGAGGTTCGCTTCCGTCACCGTGTCCATGGCGGCGGAAACCATCGGGATATTGAGCGTGAGGCCACGGGAGATCTTCGTGGAGAGGACGGTGTCGCGCGGGAGGACGGTCGAATGGGCGGGGACGAGCAGAACGTCGTCGAAGGTGAGGGCTTTCTGAAGAAGACGCATAACTACCTCTGAGAACAAAAAAAAATCGGCAAACGGCAGGGCCGTCCGCAGTCTTATTTGATTCAGAGGGGCGTGCAGGTAGCAAAAAACGCGCCGACCATCGGGCTAGCGCGCATTCACTGCAAACCCCGAGAATCCCGAAGGGGCCCTTGGAAAGCCGCCGCAGATCTCAAGCCCGGGAAGGAGCGAAATCGATGCGTCGGGAGGGCGCGGGATTGGTTTGCGAACGCAGTATAAGCATTTTCCCGAGAAGTGTGGGGAAAAACGAAAAAATTTTCGAGATTTTTTCGTGCAGACGACCGTTGGTTGTTGTAACGCCTTGCGCGGGAATGAAAAAGGGGCCCCGAACGCTCGGAGCCCCTTGTGTCGGAAGATCGGTCGCCTTAGGCGTTGATCTCGGCGTACATCTGGTCGATCAGCGTCGAGAAACGTTCGCAGATGGTGCGGCGCTTCAGCTTCATCGTCGAAGTGAGGAGTTCGTTTTCGACCGTCCAGGGCGTGCGAAGAATCCCGACGGCGCGCGGGACGCCGTACTGCGGGAAGCTCTTCGTCGCGGCGCGGATGCGGCGGATGACCGCGCGTTGCGCGTCGCGCGAGACGAGCGTCGCCGGATCCTCCGGATCGAGCTGCAGGCCCGCGCAGAGGTCGTGCCATTCGGCGTCGTTCACGACGACAAGCGCGGCGACGAAGGGGCGCTTTTCCCCGATCACGAGCGCCTGCTCGAAGAGGCGGTCCCCCTGCATGGCGAATTCCACGTCCACCGGCGCGATCTTTTCGCCCGTCGAGGTCACGATGATTTCCTTGATGCGGCCCTTGATGCGCACGCGTCCGCCGTCGGAGAGGTCGGCCTGGTCGCCCGTGCGGAACCAGCCGTCTTCGGTGAAGGCGGCCTTGGTGTCTTCCGGGCGGTTCCAGTAGCCCTGCATCACCTGCGGACCCTTCACCTGGAGTTCGTCGTTTTCGCCGAGGCGCGCCTCGGTGCCCGGAGCGGGCAGACCCACCGTGTCGGGATGGTTGCCTTCCGGGGTCGACCACGAGAGGATCGGGCTCGTTTCCGTGAGACCGTACACCTGCTGAATGTTGAGGCCCATGGCGCTGAAGAACTTCGCGACGGTGTAGTTCAAAGACGCGCCGCCCGCAAAGGTGGCGCGCAGACGGCCGCCGAACATCTTGCGGATCTTGCGGGCGACCTCGCGGTCGAGAATCGGATGCACTTCGTCGTCAAGGCACATGCGCGGCGTGCTTTCGACGGGAAGGTCGTTTTTCTTTGCAAATCGGCGCCAACCCACTTCGAGCATCCACTCGGTGAGGTAGCGGTCGCGGTCGGAGCCGCGGGCGAGTTCGGTCTGAATCTTCTGATAGATGCGCTCGTAAACGCGCGGCACCGAACAGAGAAGCGTCGGACGCACTTCGATCAGGTCGTGCTCGAGGTTCGCGACGGAGCGCGCAAACGCAAGCGACGCCCCGTGCGCCATGGCCGTATAGTGCGCGACCGTACGTTCGAAGGTGTGCGAGAAGGGGAGGTAGGAGAGGTAGACGTCGTCCTCGCGCACGTCGCACACGCGCGAAATCTGCTGCACGTTCGAGACGATGTTGCCGTGCGAGAGCATCACGCCCTTGGGACGGCCCGTCGTGCCCGAGGTGTAGATGAGGCCCGCGAGGTCGTCCCAGCCCGGGAAGGCGGGGAGTTCCCCGTCGGTCACGGCCTCGCCGCGGGCAAGCCACTCGCGGGCGGCGTCGACGCGCGGGAGCGTGCCGTCGAATTCGGGCGATTCGGTTTCGTTGAGGAGCACCACCTGCAGCAGATCGGGGAGCGGCGTTCCGGCTGCCGCGATCGCGTTCCAGCGCGCGCGTGCCGTGGTGACGAGAAAGCGCGCGTTCGAATCCTTCAGGATGTAGGCGCAGGCCCCGGGGGTGTCGATGGCGTGCAGGGGCACCGGAACGAGACCGTTCGAGAGCGCGGCCGAGTCAAAGGTGACGGCGTCGAGCGAATTCGTAAGGAGCATCGCGACGCGTTCGCCCTTTTTAAGGCCCATCGCGGTGAAGGCGCGGCGCCAGGCCTGTACGCGGGCGTGATACTGACTCCAGGTGGTCGAAACCCAGACGTTCTCGCCGTAGTCAAACTGGCGGAAGGCTTCCCGATCGGGCCACGTCAGGCGGGCGTGCTCGAGCATTTCGGGAATCGAGCGGAAGTCGTACACGAAGGAGTGGTCGGAAGAGGTCACAAGAGATCCCCCGGAAAAGTGGTGTTGAACTGAGACTGTATCTTACTGAGTTTGGTCGCGAAAAAAGGGGGTGCGCAAAGGCGATTTGCCGCGCACCCCGGCTTTTTTTTCGGACGATCAGGCGCCCTTGCGTTCGAGCGCTTCGTACATTTCTTCGATTTCCTTGGCGTAGGTCGCCATGACGACGCGGCGCTTGAGCTTGAGCGTGGGGGTGAGGAAGCCCGACTCGATCGACCAGTCGTCGGTGAGGAGCGTCACCTGGCGCGGGACGCCGTAATTCGGGAAGCCGCGCGTGGCGTGCTTGATGCGGCGAAGAGCCGCGGTCTTGGCTTCCTTCGACTTGAGCGAGGCGGGATCCGCCGGGTCGAGGCCGAGCTCTTCGCAGAACTTCGTCCAGACGTCCGGATTCACGACGGTGATCGCGGAGATGAAGGGGCGGTCGTCACCCAAGACCATGGCCTGCGCAAAGAGGGGATCCTCCTGAATGGCGGCCTCGAGGTCGGCGGGCGGCACCTTTTCGCCCGTCGAGGTGACGATGATTTCCTTGATGCGGCCCGTGATGCGGATGTAGCCGTCGTCGTAGATTTCGCAGACGTCGCCCGTGCGCAGCCACCCGTCGGCCGTGAAGATTTCCTTCGTCGCATCGGGACGGTTCCAGTAACCCTTCATGACGGAGGGGCCTCGCACCTGGAGTTCTCCGTCTTCGGAGAGGCGTCCCTCCAGGTTCGAAACGAGAGGACCCACCGTGCTCGGGTGGTTCCAGTCCTGACGGTTTACGGCGATGACGGGACTCGTTTCGGTCATGCCGTAGCCCTGCATGACGGGAATGCCGAGGGCGCAGAAGATCTTCGAGACGGCGGGACTGAGCGCCGCGCCTCCCGAGATGTAGAGGTGCGGGCGTCCGCCGAAGACGTCGCGCAGCGTCTTTCCGACCTTGCGGTCGAGGAAGCCCGCGACCAACGGATCAAAGAGTGACGAGAAGGGGCGTTCGCAGGGAATGCCGTTTTTCGAGCAGAAGCGGCGCCAACCGACGTTGACGGCCCAGTTGAAGAGAAAGCGCACGAAGCCCGACTTCTTCGCAAGACCGTCGCGAAGCTTCGCGTAGACCATTTCGTAGACGCGCGGCACGGAGAGGAGCACCGTCGGACGGATGATCTTGAAGTCTTCCGTGAGGTGCGCGATCGAGCGGTTGAAGGCGAGGGGATAGCCCAGACCGAGCGCCAGGTAGTAGGAGGCCGTGCGCTCGAAGGTGTGCGAAAGCGGCAGAAACGAGAGGAACTGTTCCTCGTCGTGGGGGCTGATGTTGGCGAGCGTGCCGCGCAGGTTTGAAAGAACGTTGCGGTGGGTGAGCATCACGCCCTTGGGGTTTCCAGTCGTCCCTGACGTGTAGACGAGGGCGGCGAGGTCGTCGGCCTTGGGGCCCATCGGCAGGTCCTTTACGTCGCGGCCGAGCGTAAGGAAGGTCGAGAGCTTCATCACGGGGATCGCGGCCGAGGGATCGTCCTCGATCTCGTCGTCCGTGATGACGACGAGCCGCAGGTCGGGCGTTTCGCAGGCCTCGCGGATGAGCTTCCACTTGAGGAGTTTGTTCGTTACGAGCACCTTCGCACCCGAGTCGCGCAGGATGAAGCCCGAGGACTTCGGGGTGTCGATCGCATGGAGTGGAACGGGAACGAACGCGTCGGCGAGCACCGACTGGTCGAAACAAACGGCTTCGTAGCAGTTGGGAAGAAGCATCGCGCAGCGGTCGCCGCGTTCAAGGAAAGGGAAGGCGGCGAAGGACTTGCGCCAGGCGAGGACGTCCTCGAAGGCTTCCTTGAAGGTCTTTTCGAGCCAGCGCTTGGCCTTTGGGTCGTAGAACTGGTAGGCGACGGCGTCGGGACGCTTGTCGAGGTGGTGCGTCAAGAGCTCCGGGAGCGTGGAAAGGACGTCGAGGTCCAGAATTCGTTGCTTGGCTGTGTACATCGTGACCGTAGTGATTCTGTCGGAGGCGCCTTCGAAAGTCATGGCGCACACGTGGATTAGAAATTGTACCGCCTTCCTCTCTCCCGTCCCGTCGGCCGAACGGATGATGCGAATTGGAAAATACGGGGGAATTTTTACGGAAAAATACGTAAAATTTCGGAAAAATGATACAGGGTTAATGCCTAGATAAAAGAATGGAAAAAAGGGGGTGCTTCGGCGAAAAGTCTAGGGCGGAGGGGAAGACGTTGATTTGCGAAATTTCTGCGGCTCGTGTAGCCTTGACTCTGCAGCCGGTTGACGAACCCGTGAGGCTCCTCATGCACGGGTGAAGTGAAGTGGTTGGTCCTACGTTCATGATGAGGCTGCAACCTTTCGACCGACGACGAATGACAGGATTCGCCGTCGGTCTTTCTCTTTGCGGGGACGACAATCCCGCTCCCTTCCTTTTCTTTCTCCGCAGGGAGAAATCGGACGCCCCGGTACGCCTGCGGGCTTCGTTTCCTCTTCGCGTCCCTTTGTTTCTCCGACGGATCTGCGTGCCTCTCACAAAGAAGGCGCTCGTCAAAGGGCGCCGTTTTCCCGTACGTCCGGTCTTCATCTCAGACCCTCGCGTCGCGCTTCTTCACCCCCGCAACGAGGGGGCCTGCCTTCGATTTCGCTCACGAACAGTCATCTTCGGGATCGCGGCCGGGGTTCGTTCGGTCCGAGCCGGGCGCGCGAGAGTTTGCTTCAGATCAAAGAGAAGCGAAATTTTACTAAGGGAAAACGTTCAGAAACGACGGCGGCCTGCGCGGGGCGGAGATGCGGAATGAAGCAAGAAATCATACGCAATATTGCGTAAGTTTGGGAAAGCTCGTCAGATTGGAAAAAGTTCCGCACCCGGGGCGGGGAGCTCGGTCGGGACGGGGCGGCGGGGTGAGAGAGCAGGGGGCGGAGACGGGGAAAAAGAGCGTGGCGTCGTCAATGCGGACGGACGGCATATCGGGGGCGGGAAAACGTTCGGATGCGATTTCGACTCCTTTTCGGCGGAAGAAAGTTTGCTATAGTGAACCTTCGCGAAATATCCATAAGTGGTGGTTATTTTTCGTGCAAACACAAGATGTAGTGCTCCAAGAACGTCGTATCAAGTGTTTGTCCATTGTGTCGATCAAGGTTTAGTGTTTGGGAAGATCATGGAACTGCCAAAGCGTATTCAGAAGCGGGACGGAAGCGTCGTCGACTTCCGTTCTCAGAAAATCATCGATGCCGTCACGCGCGCCGGAAAGGCCACGGGGGAATTTGAGGCGCCCCGGGCCGAGGAGATCGTCCGCGAGCACGTTCTGCCTTCCCTCGAAGTCGACGACAAGGGCGTCTGCCACATTGAGGCCGTACAGGACGCCGTCGAGCACGCCCTCTTCAAGGTGGGGTGCTTTACGACGCTTCGCGCCTACATCGTCTACCGCGAATCGCGCGCCAAGGTGCGCGACGCCAAGAAGAGCTGGGTGAACGTTGAGAGTTCCATCAACGAATACCTCGATCAGCTCGACTGGCGCGTCAACGCCAACGCCAATCAGGGCTACTCTCTGGGCGGGCTCATTCTGAACGTCTCCGGGAAGGTGGTTGCCAATTACTGGCTCAACCACGTCTATCCGCCGGAAGTGGGCCGCGCTCACCGCGACGGCGACGTGCACATTCACGACCTCGACATGCTCTCGGGCTACTGCGCGGGCTGGTCGCTTCGCACGCTCCTGACGGAGGGTCTCAACGGCGTCGCCGGCAAGGTCGAGGCGAATCCCCCGAAACACCTTTCTTCCGCCACGGGTCAGATCGTCAACTTCCTCGGCACGATGCAGAACGAATGGGCGGGGGCGCAGGCCTTCTCGTCCTTCGACACCTATCTCGCGCCCTTCATCCGCAAGGACAATCTTCCCTACGAGGAAGTCCTGCAGTCCATGCAGGAACTCATTTACAACCTCAACGTTCCCTCGCGCTGGGGGACGCAGACCCCCTTTACGAACCTCACCTTCGACTGGACCTGTCCGGAAGACCTCCGTCCCCAGCATCCGGTGATCGGCGGCGAGGAAATGCCCTTCACGTACGGCGATCTCCAGAAGGAAATGGACATGATCAACCGCGCGTACATCGAAGTGATGATGAAGGGCGACGCGAAGGGACGCGTCTTCACCTTCCCGATTCCGACGTACAACATCACGCCCGACTTCGACTGGGAGAGCGAAAACGCGGAACGCCTCTTCGACATGACGGCGCGCTACGGGTTGCCGTACTTCCAGAATTTCATCAATTCGGAATTGAAGCCCAACATGATCCGCTCGATGTGCTGCCGCCTGCAGCTCGATTTGCGCGAACTCTTGAAGCGCGGCAACGGGCTTTTCGGCTCGGCCGAACAGACGGGTTCGCTCGGCGTCGTGACGGTGAACTGCGCGCGTCTCGGCTACCTCTACAAGGGCGACAAGGAAGCTCTCTACAAGCGGCTCGACTATCTCCTGGAACTTGCCAAGACGAGTCTCGAGATCAAGCGCAAGGTCATTCAGCGCCACATCGACCAGGGACTTTTCCCCTACACGAAGCGTTACCTCGGAACATTGCGCAATCACTTCTCGACGATCGGCGTCAACGGCCTCAACGAGATGATCCGCAACTTCACGAACGACACGGACGACATCACGACGTCCTACGGTCACGCCTTCGCGCTTGAATTCCTCGACCATGTGCGCGCGCGTCTCGTCGCCTTCCAGGAAGAGACGGACCACATGTACAACCTCGAGGCGACGCCCGCAGAAGGCACGACCTACCGCTTCGCCCGCGAAGACCGCAAGCGCTTCCCCGACATTCTGCAGGCCGGGACCGATTCGAATCCCTACTACACGAACTCTTCACAGTTGCCCGTGAACTTCACGGACGACCCCTTTGAAGCGCTCGAACGGCAGGACGATCTGCAGCGCAAGTATACGGGCGGTACGGTGCTGCACCTCTACATGAACGAGGCGGTGAGTTCGGCCGCGGCCTGCCGCGACCTTGTGCGCCGCACGCTCACGAACTTCCGTCTGCCCTACATCACCGTGACGCCCACGTTCTCGATCTGCCCCAAGCACGGCTATCTCTCGGGACGCCACGACTTCTGTCCGAAGTGCGACGCGGAGCTTCTCGCGAAAAAACGCCGCGCCGCGGCCAACGCTTCATGAAGAGTTTGATAGACTGCTGAAAAGCCGGAATTTTTATCGATAGTTTAAATTTATCGGAGGGATTGTCATGACCCAAGCCAAATGCGATGAAGTCGTCCTGAAGGACGAAGAACGCCAACCCTGCGAAGTCTGGACCCGCGTGATGGGCTACCACCGTCCGGTGCAGAGTTTCAACACCGGCAAGAAGGGCGAGTTCAACGAACGCGTCTGCTTCACCGAGCAGAGCGCCGCGCATCACAAGTTCGAACGCAAGTAAGCCGCTCGAACGGCGAAACGGGGCGTTGCCGCAGTCGAAACTGCGCGCGGCGCCCCTTCTTTTTGCGGAATTTCTTCCGAAAGGACTCTCCATGATCGAACACGTGCCTTCCGATCTGCGCGTCGCGGGAATAACGCCCTTTACGACGATCGATTTTCCGGGAAAGCTCTCGGCCGTCGTCTTCATTCAGGGTTGTCCGTGGCGTTGTCCCTATTGCCACAATCCGTGGATGCAGCCGCGGGAGTTCGATCCCGCGCTTGAGCACGGATCCTGGGAGGAGGTGGCCTCGCTTCTTTCGCGCCGCAAGGGCCTTTTGGACGGCGTGATTTTTTCGGGAGGAGAACCCTGCGTCGATCCGGCGCTCCCCGCGGCGATCCGGGTCGTGAAGGACATGGGTTACGCCGTCGGGCTTCATACGGGCGGAGCCTACCCGCGGGTTCTCGAGAGAGTTCTCCCGATGCTCGACTGGGTCGGGATGGACGTGAAGGCGGATCCCCGGGATGCGGCGCACTTCGACCGCACGGCGGGCGCCAAGGGCGCGGCGGAGCATTTTCTTCTCTCGCACAGGCTCCTCAAGGAAAGCGGCGTGGCGCACGAGCTGCGCACGACGGCGCACCCCGACTGGCTTCCCGACGAGCGTCTTCTCTCGCTGGCCGAGTGGCTCAAGAGCGAGAAGGTCGTCACCTTTGCGCTCCAAATTTATCGCCGTCCGCCCGGAGGACTCCTGACGGGACTCTTTCCCGCCGTCGGGATCGACTATCCCGCCCCCGAGACGACGGCCGCCCTCAAGGCCGCGGTCGCGCACTTCGTCGAACGGCGCAACGACCGCTGAAGCCTCAGCGGCTTCGCCGCGGGAGAATCGCTTCGACGAGGGCTTCGGCGCCCGGCGCCTCCCGCATGAGACGGCGAACTTCTTCAAAATCCTTTCGTTTGAGAAGCGGCGTGAGGCTTCTGAGAAGCGCCGCGGCGTTCGGGTCTCCGAGACGTTTCGCGGTGCGAAGAAGCGCACATCCGTAGACGCGGTTGACGGGAACGCTCGAACCCGAGAGAAAGAGGTTCGCGAGCATTTCCATCGCTCCGAAGTGACCGCCTTCGGCCGCGCGGGCGATCCAACGCACGGCCTCGCGCTGATTGACGGGGACGCGCTGTCCCGCCCAGTGAAGAATGCCGAGGCGGTACTGTGCGTCCGTGTCGCCCGAGAGGGCGCTTTCCTTGAGCCAGAACAGCGACGCCTCGCGGTCTTCGAGAGGGCCGCGCCGCGCGTAGAGGCGAAAAAGCAGAAAGGCTGCGTCCCGGTCGTGCTCTCGGGCGGCGCGCTCTAGCATGTCGCGAGCAGTCTTGAATTCCTCTTCCGTGCGAGCCGCGGCCAAAAGCTTTTCCCCCGTCTTTCTCTGCGCGGAAACGACGCCGTGCGCGGCCGCGAGGCGCCACCAATAGAGGGATTTCTTTTCGTCGGGAAATACCGACTCATAGACTCTCGCCGCATCGAGCATCGCTTCGACGCGCCCGAGATAGGCCGCGCGCTCTACGAGGCGGAGCGCCTTTTCTTCGTCGGGCGGCTCTCCTTCGCCCCGAAGCGCCATGAGCCCCGCGAGGTGAAGGGCCTCGGGAATTTCCTTTTGGGTGGGGGAGGAAAGCAGACGTCGCGCGCGGGCGAAACGCCTCGGCTCGTCGGGATTCTTGAGAAGATGTCGAACGAAGGCGAGGATGGCGCGGTCGTCCCCGGCCTTGGCGTCGGACTCGAGACGTTCGAGTTCGCGAAGGCGTTCTTCGCCCGAAAGCAGGGGAGTCACGGCGCGCTTCATCCAGGCCCAGTGCGCGAAGTCTTCTTCGCGCTCATAGGGAAAGGCTTCGCGAAAACGCCCCTTTTTCGCCATCGCTCAGGGCTTTTCCTTGGGAGGGAGAGGCTTCACCACGGGTTCGGTCGCCCCTTCGGGAATCGAAATGACGACGCCCGTCGATTCTTCCTGCGCGCCGTCGGGAAGCGGGCTCTTGTCGAGCCCGAAGACGTAGAGACCCATTGCCATGGTGATGTTGATCATCAGATAGAGAAGCCAGCCGAGACCGCCGAGAAGCAGGGGGCGTCCCATGGGAAGCTTCGGATAGTCGGTCGGGACGCGGTCGCGGAAGTAGCCGAGCTGCGTCCAGGCGCCCGTGACGACCCAACTGCCCCAGAGAACGAGCAGGAAGTAGGGGCCGAGGTACTTGATGATGGGTTCGTCGCGAAAGAGAAGCTGCATGACGAGGTAGAGCGCGATGAGCCAGAGGCTCGTTCGGACCCAGAAACGCGATCCCCGCGCCTTGTCGTGCTCGCCGAGCGCCTCCCAGTTGTGCGCCTGCAGCAGTCCCCCGAAGACGGGCGTGAAGAGAAGACTGCCGAAGAGCACCCAGACGGGGTTGTAGAGAGGCGGCGTGACGGGTGTTTTGCGGGCCATGATCGATTCGTTGGCAAAAAGAAAAAACAGGGTGGTTATTGTAGCGGTTGGCGCCCGCAGCGGATCTCTTCCCGGCGGGACTTTTGCAAGCGGCGGTAAGTTTTCCTTCCCTCCGAAACTTCGTCAATGCAAGCTCCGGGGCGCCGCGCCGTATAATCAAAAGAGTCGCTTTTTCCTGCGGAGTCCATCTGCCGATGCGCACGCGTACCCACATCCTTCTGCTAACGTCGATCATCCTTCTTGCGTCGGGCTGCACCTCGACCGAGGAGGCGCCCGGGGGAGCGGCCTCTGCCGAAACGACGGCCGAAACGCCCGTGGGCGTATGTCTTGCGGTCGATCCCGCGCTCGAGCATTCGCCGCTTTCGGTGACGCTCCAGCGACTCGTCGAAAGGAAGGGACTCAAGGTCGTGGCGGGAAACCCGCCCGTGAGCGCCTGCCGCGTCGAGGTGCGCCTCAAGGGGCGTTGGAACGAGTCCTTCACGGAACTCCTCGACGCTTCGCTCTCCTACCGGGATCTGCTTACGGGGGAGACGCGCCTAGTCGAACAGCCGCAACCCCCGCGGAAGAACCGGGAAAACGCCTTTTTTGCCAACAGCGCGGCCGCTCCCGAAGATGCACTGCGGAGTCTGGTGGACCGTCTCTTTCCCGATCGCTACAGTCCGAAATTCGTGCGGACGGAGCAATGAGTTCCGCTCAGTACGGAATTTACGTATTTTTACGCAAGAGAATCTTGGGTGTTTGTTCTTGCTCCGTGTAAAGCCTGCGGAAACCGCTTGATTTCCATCATCCGCAAAGCAAATCCCACGATGGTGTCAGTATTTCCCCTATTGTTTTCAAGGGGTGGCTCCCTATAATTCTCCTTGTCGATCGATTTGGAAGAGTCGATCACCATCGAAGGGGAGACCCGGAGATGAAGTTCGGATGAAAGAACTTGGTTTACTCATGGGGATGCGTAAGCAAGGGTTTCGTACGAACAACGAATGTCGGCGGTCCGATGGAGCGTTTCATGAGGGTTTTGGAGACTCCATCCGCAGTAACGATCGCCGAACGTTCTCCAACCTTTCAGGGAGCTTGATCAACGCTCCCTTTTTTTTGTCCGCCAAAAAACAAAATTCTTCCTGCTTCTCCTTGGTCCGGTCGATTTCCGCGAGTTCCCTTCGCTGCAATTTCCGCCTGTTCGAACGCTTTTCCACGGAGAGGCTTTCGTGCGCAACGTCATCGCGGCCGGCGTCGCCGCCGCGCGGACGTTCGGGCCTCTGTGGTCGCCCGCCCTTTCGAACGAAAGGTCTTTAAGGACGTCTTCGTGATGACAGGAGGTAAGCGGCACTGGAATCAGACGAATCCGACGCTCGGGTGAGGTGCGCTCCAAGGCCGATCGTTTGATCGCCGGCGTCCCGGCAATTCCTTTTGGACCGCGGCGCCGCCCGCAACATGAGAAAATCAATCCCTCCACATTGAACGTTCACGCCCATGCCTCTTCGTTCTTCCATAGAACACTACCGTAAGCTGCGGCAGGCGCCGATCTGGAAGCTTCTTGCTTCCGACAACGGTCCCCAGGCCATCGCTATGTTGCAGACGCTCCTCTACGACAACGAGCGAGTACTGCCCGCCTCGGTCTTTTTCGAACGGCTCCGCAACGCCTATGCCGAGGGTCTGCAGGAAACGCTCTCTCGCGACGAGGCGCGGTCGCTCGCACTGCGCTGGGTGTCGGACGGCTACCTCGTCTGCCGCCTTCCCGCCGGAGCGCAGGAGGAGACGTTCGAACTCACGTCGGCCGGGGCCGACGCTATCCGTCTGCTTTCGCGCTTTGACTCGAAGCGGCTGGGGCCGACCGAAAGCCGTCTCGAGATGCTTACGCACGCTCTCGCGCGCCTTGCCACGGAGAGCGACCCCAATCAACAAAACAGAATTGAACTTCTCGAAGCGGAAAAGATACGCATCGACGAGGAGATCGAGGCGATTCGAGCGGGACGCCGACAGGCGATCGCCCCCGAAGCGGCCCTGCAGCGCATCGCCGAAATTCTCGAGCTCTACGCGGAACTGCAGGGCGACTTTCGCCGCGTGCGCGAGGAGTTCGAGCGGCTCAACCGGGCGTTTCGCGCCGAAATCATGCAGAGCGACGATACGCGCGGCGCCGTACTCGACCGTTTCTTCGAAGGCTACGACGTGATCGGCGAGAGCAATGCGGGACAGGCCTTCAAGGCCTTCTACCGGATGCTTACCGACCATTCCGCCCACGGCGAACTCGAAGATTCGCTTGCCCGCATCGCATCGCGCGCCTTCTACCGAAAGCTCGCGCTCGCCGACCGCAAAAAGCTCACGGGTCTGCAGGAGGAACTTCTTGTGCGCGCCAATGAAACGCACGCCGTCATGCGGCTTTTGGCGATGTCTCTCAAGGAATTCGTGCGCACGCAGGACTTCGTCAGGGAGCGACGCCTGGCCGAACTCATCCGCGAGACCCGCAAACTCGCGCACGAAGTCTCCAGGAAGGCGGGCGTCAACGATGTCGTGTGGGAGTGGGATCTGACGAGCTGCAAGATCGACTCGCTTTCTCGTTTTGAGCTCGACGATCCCGAAGAAACGCGCATGGAGGCGGACTTCGGCGCGGGCGAGCGCCCGATTGTCGACGCGCTCGAACTCATGGAGCGCATCTGGCAGGCCGACATCGACTATCCCATGCTCATCCGCGCCGTCGAGACGGCTTTGACCGACACTCCGACGGCCAGCGTGGGCGAAGTTTTCGGACACCTGGAAAAGCGACAGGGACTCGGCTCAGTGATCGGACTTTTGTCGCTTGCCGTCCGATACGGACGGGCCGGTACGCCGGGTTGGGAGGCGGCGCAGACGGAAAGCCTGCGGCTCACTTCGGACGCCGAAGACAAGGACTACGCCGTCGCGATGCTTCCCGACGCGCTCGAAGAAGCGCTCGAGTGGGAGGACCGCCGCGGAAATCTTCGCCGCGGCAACATTCCGCTCTACTATTTCGACGCGGAAAGCCTCAAGAAAATCCGCCGCTCCCGTCGTTGGGGCTGATCCGACGGAAAACAACGAAGCCATTGAACCATGACGCAGAATTTGAAACCGCAGCAAGAAGATTTTTGGACGGTGCGCCGAGACGATGAGCGCCTCTTGGAGTCGCCCCTCGAAGGAGTCGAAGACGAAGGGGAGGAGGCGCTCTTTGAGGGCGACACGGGACAACTTCCCGAAATCGTCCGCAACGTCCTCGTACACCTTCTTCGTGGGCCGTACTTCGAGCGCTCTTCGAGCCGGCGCCTCTGGAGCGCACTCGTGACGAACGAGAAGGTCATCCGCTCGCGTTTGTCGGAACTCTATCTCGACCTCTTTCTCGATGAAGCGGCGGGGATCGCCTTTTGCCGCCGCCCGAACCTCGGCGAGCTCGACGTGCCGAGCCTTCTGCCGCGCGTTCGGCTTCGTTTTCTCGATTCGACGCTCATCGTGGAACTTCGAGAGCGGCTCATGCGCGCGCAGGAAACGGGGGAGCGCGTGCACGTCACTCGGCAGGATCTGCGTGAAATCATGCGGCTCTACGACGCCGCGGCTCTCTCAAACGAGGCGCTTCTCGAGCGTCATCTCTCGGGGATCGTCGACCGTCTGGTGAAGCGGCGGATTCTACTCACGCTCAAATCCGGAGACGACACCTTCGAAATCAGCCCGGTGCTCCCGCTCCTCTTTACGACGAGCGACATCGAGGCGCTGCGGGCGGGGTACGCCGAAAAGGCCGAGCGCGACGTCGAACGTCTCGGCAGCCGTAGCAACGCACAATTCGGGGAGGATGACGAATGACGGACGCCGCACTCTTTCAGAATCAGTACCGCATCACGCGGCTGCAAGTCTTCAACTGGGGGACTTTCTCGAACATTCACGACATCCCGATTTCCGAATCGGGCTTTCTCTTTGTCGGAGCATCGGGGTCGGGGAAGTCGACGCTTCTCGACGCCATGGTGACGCTTCTCTTCCCGAATCCCAACTACAACGCGGCCGCCGCGAAGGAGAACAGCGCCGCGGGGACCGCTCGATTCTGACGTACGTCCGCGGCGCCTGGTCGACGAAGACGGAGTCGGAGGGGCTCGGCAGTCAGCGCGTTCAAACGCAATACCTGCGCCAGGGCGCCACTTTCTCGGCGATCGCGCTTACCTTCTCCGACCGGACGGGCGACCAAAAGCAGCTGATGCTCGTCGCCGCCATCAAAAAGAGTGCGAACGAAGAGACGGGCGTCAACCGACGCTACTACGTGCTCGAGGGCGAATACCGGTTTCAGGCGAAGGACTTCGAAGGATTCGCGCACTCGGGCTTTGACTGGCGTTGGCTCAAGGGGCGCCTCCCGGAGGGGCGCGTCTTCGAGCGTTTCGCGGCCTACAGCGACGCCTTTTGCGAACTTTTCGACATTCGCGACAAAACGGCCCTGAAGCTTCTCGCCAAGGCGCAGTCGGCGAAGAACTTGGGCGACCTCAATTCGTTCCTTCGCAACTTCATGCTCGAAGCACCGCAGACCTTTTCGATGGCAGAAAAGCTCGTGGAGGAATTCAACGATCTGCAGGAAGCTCATCAGTCGGTCGTGACGGCGCGCGAGCAGGCCGAAATCCTGCGGCGCGCCCGCGACGCCTGGACGAAACGCGAAGAGGCCCTCTCGTGCGCGGCTTCGCTTGCGCTCGAAGACCTCGCCGTGCCGCACTGGCGACTTGAGACGAGGCTAGGGCTCCTCACGGCGGATCTCCCAGCCTTCGTGCGAAAGAAGGACGAGACCGAGAAGCTGCTTCTCGCCGCCCGCCGAAAGGAGGACGACGCGCAGGAAACGCTCGAAGGCCTCAAGCGCCGTCACTGGCTCTCCGGGGGCGAGCAGATCAGTCTTCTCAAAAAGGAGCGCGTGCGCGCCGAAGAACGCTTCGAAGAGTGCCGGTCGCGGCGCAACAAGGCGGCCCTTCATTTGGAAAAGCTCGCAACCCCGATGCCGACGAGCAACAAGGGTTGGATTGCGCTCGTCGCCGACCTCAAAACCTTCGTGAACGAAGCTCAGGAGCGCTCCGAGCGCCAGCGCGCCGAACGAGACGAACGGATGGCACAAAAGCGAGACCTGGGAAAGGAGTTTGCCGAGACGATCGCGGAAATCCGAGCCATGCGCGAGCGTCCCTCGAACATTCCTTCGAAATTCCTCGCGCTCCGAAGCCGTCTTGCCGCGGACCTCGAACTTCCGGAAGAGGCGTTTCCCTTCGTAGGCGAACTCCTTCAGGTCCGAAAGGAGGAGGCCCGCTGGCAGGGCGCGATCGAGCGGGTGCTCCACAACTTTGCGCTCTCGATTCTCGTCGCGGACGAGCACTACGAGGCTTTCTCGAACCATGTGGACGCGTCGACGCTCGGCGAGAGGCTCGTCTACTTCCGCGTGAAGACGCCCGTTAAAGACCGTCCCGACGAATTTCGTCCGGGGACGATTCCGACGAAGCTCGAACTCGCCTCGGGTCCCTGGCGCGCGTGGCTCGAAAAGGAACTAGACGAGCGCTTCTCCTACGTCTGCTCCGATACGATGGAGGACTTCCGCCGATGCAAGGCCGCCGTGACGTTGCGCGGTCAGGTGAAACACTCGGAAGTGCGGCACGAAAAGGACGACCGTCACGCCGTAGACGACCGCCGCCGCTGGGTGACGGGGTTTTCGAACGCCGAAAAGCTCGCGCTCTTTGAAGAACGCGCGCGGGAACTCGCCGGAGAGATCGAGAAAATCGACGCTGACGTGCGGCGTCTGGAAAAGGACGCCAAGGACGAAGCCGTCAAGGAAGCTGCCGCTCAGACGGTCCTCAACTGCGAGTGGCACGAAATCGACGCCGAGGACGCCAAGGCGAAGCTGCGCGCGATCGAGACGAACCTCAAGGCGCTTCTCGAGGAAAACGAAAACCTCAAGGCGCTCGAAGAGGAAATCGAAAAGGCCGAGACCGAGTGCAAACGGCGCCGAGAGATCATGCTCAAGCAGAACACGTCCTTTGAGACGGCCCGCCGTATGCTCGCCGACCGTCAGGAGGCGATCGAATCCTGCCGCGCAGATCTCCGGCGCATCGACGAGGAGGGGTCCGCGGCGGAAGAGGCGGCGCTCGCCAAGGTGGCCGAGCGCGCCGGGCGCTACGAGGCCGGCGTGTCGCTTTCGACGCTCGAGAGCTGCGTGAGTTCGATCAAAATGCAGATTTTGAATGCCCGCAGTCTGGCCGAAAAAACGGCGGCCCTGGCTCTTGCCGATACGATCAAAGAGTTCGAGACCTTCTTGACGCGCTGGCCCGCGCAGGAGGCAGAGCTCGACGCCACGGAAGGGTCGGCGGGCGAATTCTTCGCGAAGCTCGAAGAAATCGAGCGCGACGGTCTGCCGCGCCACGAAGAGCGCTTCCGCAATCTTCTCGAGAATCAGTCCCTAGAGCACTTTGCCGACCTCAATCTCGAAATCCGACGCGCCCGAAAGGACATCGTCTCTCGCATGGAGGACGTGAACGAATCGCTCAGGATGGCGCCCTTCAATCGCCTTGCCGAAGGCGAGTCACACCTCAACATTACCGTGAAGGACGTTCAGCATCAGGACGTTCAGGACTTCCGAAACGCTCTCTCCGAACTCCTCCAGGGCGCCTGGGACGACCTCTCTTCCGAGGAGGCGGACGTGCGCTTCTCTCAGATCGAAAAGCTCGTGAAGCGCCTTGACCCGATGAATCCGGATCCTGAAGATCAGAGGTGGCGCAAGCTCGTACTCGACGTGCGTCAGCACGTCAACTTCACGGCCTACGAAATGGACGAGGCGGGAAACGTCCTCGAAACCTATCTCTCTGGCTCCGGAAAGTCCGGTGGACAGCGTCAGAAACTCACGACGACCTGTCTTGCGGCGGCCCTTCGCTATCAGCTCGGGAACTCTGAAGAGGGGCTCCCCGTCTTCGCGCCCGTCATTCTCGACGAAGCCTTCGACAAGGCCGACAGCGACTTCACCGATTTGTCCATGAACATCTTCCGCCGTTTCGGCTTCCAGATGATCGTGGCGACGCCAGAGAAGTCGATCGTGACGCTTGAGCCCTACATCGGCGGAGCCTTCTATGTCGTGATGAAGGACCGCATGCATTCGAGCGGACTTTCGGTGCGCTACGACGAAGAGACGCAGAAGCTCGACTTTGAGCACATGAACGACTTCGTCGAAGAGCCCAAATTCGTACCGGGGCCGAAACGCGACGAGCGCCCGCCCAGGGAGAAGCGCCCGAAGACGCAGGAATCTCCGGCGCCCGGCCTTTTTGACGAATTCTCGCTCTTTGATTAAGCGGAGGAAAAGGATGGCCCTCAAAACTGTTCGAGAAGCCGAGGCGCTCCTTTTGCGGCGCTTTGAGCGAAGCGTAGTGGAGCGTCTTCTCGGCGAAGCCTTCGGGCTTCCCTTTGAGCCAGAGCTTCATCTCTCGCTCGGCAGGCTCACCGAAGCTGAGGGCGTGCGAAATCTTCCGGGTCTCAAGGCGGAACTCCTTAGGTGGCGGGAGGTTCCTTCTCAACGTCCGGGTTGGCGCATCCGCACTGCCGAGCAACGTTTCCGTACCGTTGGGCTCAGCGTGCGTCTTCCTCGGGAGCTCACGGTCGATTCGACCGAGATGCTTCTTCGGGCTCTGCATCCGAACGGCATTACGCCCGCCGTCTGGCGCACGGCCCTCGCGCGTCTTCGGCGCTTTTGCGAAACTTTCGCGCTGACTTCGGACGAGTCGCGCAAAAGCGCCGCGGCGGCGTTGCGCTCTCTCAAACTTCTTTTCCCGAACGATGCGTCCGATCGGGAGTTCGAGGCGATGTTGCAGGTGCTCTCCTGGTTCAAAAAACACCCGGACGCGGGCCTTTTCCCTCGGGCTCTTCCCGTCGGGGGCGTGGACTCCAAGTGGTTGGAGCGTCGACGTTCGGCGCTCGCGCGTCTTTGGAACACGGTGACGGGCGAGAACGTGTCGGCAGCCGAGTTTCTGGAACACGTAGGGCTTCTGCGCCTTCCTCAGTTCGTGCGCGTCAAGAACGCCGCGGACTGGGTGGGAAAGGAGGCGGCCGAAGAAGTCGTGCAGCTGACCCCGGAGACGCTCGCCAAAAAGGCGCCTGATTCTCCGGTCGTCCTCATCATCGAAAACGAACAGACGGCGCTTTCGCTCGACATCCCGAACGTTCCGATCTTTCTCGGGCTCGGCTACGGCGTGACGATGCTCGAGGCGCTGCCCTGGCTCTCGGAAAAGAAAATCCTCTATTTCGGCGACCTCGACACGCACGGCCTCGCCATTCTTGCCGAGTGCCGGCGCCTCTTTGCGCAGACGCAAAGCCTTCTCACGGACCTTCCGACCTTCGAGCGATTCCGGGAGTTCGCTGTGCCGGAGCCGAAACAGGCCTCTCTCCCTAAAGATTATCTGACGGACGGAGAGTGCGCCCTGGCCGAGAGGCTCGAAGCGCAGGGACTTCGTCTCGAGCAGGAACGCATTCCGCTTTCCGTGATCTCTTCGGCCCTTCGTCGGGTACTCGACGAAGCGATCGAGTGATGTGCGGTTGAGTAGGCGGCGGACTTTTCCGGGCGCTCGGCGGGGCGACGAGAAAGTCGTAGTCGCGCACGAGACGCTCGCGGTCGGGGCCGATGCGCGGGAGGTCGGTGAAGGTCATGTTGCGGGGCGCGAGCGCGGCGCGAAGATTCGCAATCGTCGCGTCGACGAAGTCGCGACGCTCGGCCGGACCGAAGTGATTGATGACGCCGATGCGCACGGTCTCCCCGGCGCGGGCGCCGAAGACCAAGCCGAAAAAGAGAAGGATAAGGAGAAAAAGCGCGCGGCGCATGTCGGGCAGATGGAGTGGACGTCGGAAAATTGTATGAGAAAACGGGCGCGCGTCCCCATCCTGCCGAGGGAGGATGAGAACGTCGCGCCCGCTTAGGCGTCCAAAGGCTTCTGGTAGATCAGTCCTTGAGCGAATGGATCGGCGTGAAGGTGCCGTCGGGGTTCGGACGGAAGACGTAGTGTTCCTTCAGATAGATGATGTCCTTGCGGTCGACGCTTTCGAGCTCGGCAAGGATCGCGGCGCGCGCCACGACCTTGGCGCCCGCTTCGACGGCGAGGTTTTCAATGGCCTGCAGCGACTCGCCCGTGGCAATCACGTCGTCGATGATGGCGACGCGCTTGCCGCGGATCTTGTCGGCTTCGACGCCGTCCAAGTAGAGCGTCTGTTCCTTCTGGGTCGTGATGGAGCGAAGCGTGTGAGAGACGACGTTCTGCATGTAGGGCTTGCAGCTCTTTCGCGCGACGACGAACTCCTTCATGCCCATGATGCGGCTCATTTCATAGGTGAGGCAGATGCCCTTGGCTTCGGCCGTCATCAGGACGTCCACTTCGGGAAGGCGCTTGACGAGTTCGGGGGCGACGCGCTGTACGAGTTCTGTGTCGGAGAGACAGACGAAGCTCGCGAGGGCCAGATTGTCTGCCACCTTCACGTAGGGGAGTTTGCGCTTCAAGCCGAGAATTTCAAAGTCGAAGTATTTCACGGGAGTGTCCTGATGATGCGGAGACGGCCGTTGCGGCCGTCGGGGAGGAGGGAAAGGCGACAGTCTAGCGGATGCGGATGCTCAACGGGGAGGTAGGCTGCGGGCAGGGTGCCCAGATTTTGACTTGGATCGAAAATCCGTCAAATTCTTTTGGGGGCGGTTCGCGCACTCCGAGAAGTTGCACAGGCAGGATCGCTACAATTGAAAAGTATTTCTCCTACAACCCCCCTGATGATCTTTGACTCGTCCACCGTTTGTGGCCGGGTCTTTTTTGGCTCAAAGGATAAACAGATCGTGGAAAACGACAACGCCAAACCCTGGAAATTGACGCTCGTCATCCTGACGGCGAGTTCGCTTCTGATGTCGGCGAGCTATACGATGCTCGTTCCCTTCCTGCCGATGTACCTCATTCAGGAACTCAACGTCGCGCAGGACGAAGTGAATCTTTGGAGCGGAATCATCTTCGCGATCTCCTTTGCGATTTCCGGGATCATGGCGCCGATCTGGGGGGCGATGGCCGACAAAAAGAGCCGCAAACTCATGGCCGTACGTGCGGCGATCTGTCTTTCGATCACCTACGTTCTGGGCGGTCTCGTGCAGGACGTCTGGCAGCTCTTCGGCGTGCGCGTACTGCAGGGCTTTGCGTCGGGGCTCTGGCCGGCGTGCCTTGCGATCATGACGGTGAACGCGCCGAGGACGAAGTTGGGGCTCTGTCTCGGCACGATGCAGGGCGCCATGACGGCGGGCGGCGTGCTCGGCCCCCTCATGGGCGGTCTTCTCGCAGAAGCCTTCGGCATGCGTGCCGCCTTCTTCCTCGGGGGCGTCGGACTCTTCATCATCACGCTTCTCATCATCTTCTACATCAAGGAGCCGCCGAGAAAGAAGGTCGAAAGGGTCGAGTCGAGCCGTCCGAAGACCAACCTTCTCAAGGTGCCCGTCGTGCAGCGCATGCTGCTTTGCGCGGGCGTGGTGCAGCTCACGATTCTTCTGCAGCAGCCGATCATGCCGCTTTACGTCGGAGAACTGCAGGGGAGCATGGACCGCATCGTGCTCGTCACGGGGATGCTCTTTTCGATCGTCGGGATTTCGGGCGTGATCGCTTCGCCCGTCTGGGGGATCGTCGGGCAAAAGTGGGGCTTCCGTCCGGCGCTCTATCTCGCGCTGCTCGGCTCGGGCATTTTCGGGATGATTCAGGCGATACCGACGACGCTGGTTCCCTTCGGCGTGTGGCGCTTCATCGGCGGCCTCGCCTTCGCCGGGATCTTTCCGGCCATCAACGCGGTGCTTTCGCAGTCCTCCGCCCCGGAAGACCGCGGCCGCATCTTCGGGCTTTCCTACGCCGCGCAGCAGGTCGGCAGCGTGATCGGCCCGATCGCGGGCGGCGCCATGGCGATGTATCTGCCGCTCAAGTTCGTGATCTTCACGAGCGGGTTCGTGCTCATTCCGCTCGTGATCTTCCTCTACCTCATGCGCCCGAAGGTCGAGCCCAACACCAAGGGCGATCCGGCTAATCTGGGCTGACGAGAGATTGAAAACGACGATCGGCGGGCGAAAGTCCGCCGATTCGTTTTGGAAGTGCCGCCGACCGATCAGTCCCGCCGTTCAAGATTCCAGTCATGGAGAATGCCGGTGCGCCGGTCGGCTTCGAATTCGGCCTTGCAGCCGTTCTTTCTCAGAACGCCCTCCCAACGCTCGCCTTCGCGGCGAAGCCGAACGTCTTCCGGACGCGCACCGGGGATGCGCCGGGCGGCTTCCCGCCGCACTTTCTCCTGTGCGTTCGGAACGGCCTTCTGGCGGCGCACCCATTCCTCACGGATTTCGCAGTCGGCGTCGACGACGTCTCCGTTGCGGCGCGACACGGCGACGTCGAAGTCCCCAAAGGCGGTTTCAAATTCCACCTTGTAGACGGGGACGCCGCTCTCTTCGCCCCGTTCGACCTTGAGATTCCTCACGTCGCGGCGCGCGACGGCGGCGTGCGCGAGCGCAATGAGGAGCGCTTCTTCCCGACCGGCCGAAAAGGGGGCGGCAATCGACAAGGAGACCGGTCCCGAAAAAGCAAGAGCGGAGAGCAGTTTGGCGACGGTGCGGCGACTCGGCATGATGACTTCTCCGTGACGAAACGATGACGTGCGGATGACGAAAACGGTAGGAAAAGAAGACCGGCGGCGTCAAGTGCGGAAAACCGTGCGGAAATGTGCCGAAAACCATTTTTTTGGCGGGGAGGGATGTCAAAAAAGTTTCATAAAAGGGAGAACTTTCGGATACAATTTGCGCAACTACAACGACCCCGATCCGACGCGCGGCAACGGTGTGACGTGGCGCGCCAGGATCCATCAGCATGGAAACATTCATTCTCCTCGCCCTCGTCCTCTTAGGCATTCTCGCTGTTTGCGACCTTTTCGTCGGCGTCTCCAACGACGCCGTGAACTTTCTCAATTCCGCGGTAGGCTCCAAGGCCGCCCCATTCTGGGTGATTCTGGCGGTGGCCTGCGCAGGCGTTCTCCTCGGCGCCACCTTTTCGTCGGGCATGATGGAGGTGGCCAAGACCGGGGTCCTGATTCCGGAAAACTTCACCTTCAAGGAAGTCATCATCGTATTCGCGGCCGTCATGGTGACGGACGTTCTTCTCCTCAACACCTTCAATTCCCTCGGTCTCCCCACCTCCACCACCGTCTCCATCATCTTTGAACTCTTGGGCGGCGCCATCGCGATGGCCTGCCTCAAAGTGTGGCAGTCGGGCGCTCCCTTCACCGATCTCGGCACCTACCTCAATTCGGGCAAAGCCCTCGCGATGATCCTCGCGATTCTCACTTCCGTCCTTGTCGCTTTCATTTCGGGCGTCGTCGTGCAGTGGGTGCTTCGCCTCGTCTTCACCTTCCGCTACGAGCGCATCTACAGGTGGCTGGGCGGCGTCTTCGCGGGCGTCGCGTTTACGGCGATCTTCTACTTCCTCGTCATGAAGGGCGCCAAGGGCGCTTCCTTCATGCGTCCCGAATGGATCGAGTGGATCGACGTCAACACCGAGGCGATCCTCATCGCCTCCTTCCTCGGCTGCTCGATCTTCTTCCAGGCGCTGATTCTCTTTTTCCGCCTCAACGTCTTCCCCTACGTCATTCTTGCGGGCACCTTCGCGCTTGCCTTCGCATTCGCGGGGAACGACCTCGTGAACTTCATCGGCGTGCCGATGGCGGCGCTCGACAGCTGGAACATCTTCTCAGCGGCCGAAGGAGCTAATCCCGACACCTTCCTCATGGGCGGGTTGCGCGACGTGACGCATACGCCCACCTACATCCTCCTCGGCGCGGGCCTCGTGATGGTGCTCACGCTCTGCTTCTCGAAGAAAGCGCACACGGTGATCCGCACGTCGATCAACCTTTCGAGTTCTTCGCGCGGCGGCAAGGAACAGTTCGGTTCGTCGTTGCCGGCGCGCATGCTCGTGCGCGGCGCGCTGCACGCCAACGACATCATTCACCAGATCATCCCGAAGAGCATCTTCCGCGTTCTCGACAAGCGTTTCGAGCAGCCCAAGCATTCGGCGCGCGACATCGCCTTCGACGAAGTGCGCGCGAGCGTGAACCTCGTTCTCGCCGCGGCCCTCATCGCTTCGGCCACGAGCCTCAAGCTTCCGCTCTCGACCACCTACGTCACCTTCATGGTCGCCATGGGTTCGAGCCTTGCCGACGGCGCCTGGGACCGCGAATCGGCCGTCTACCGCATTTCGGGCGTCCTCACCGTCATTTCGGGCTGGTTCATCACGGCCTTTACGGCGGCGAGCGCCTGCGCCATCGCGACCTTCCTCTTCGTGTGGCTCGGCGAGGTAGCCATCATCCTCGGCATGGTGATTTCGCTCGTGCTCATCATCAAGTCGAACTTCTTCTCGAAGGAAGACGACGCCGACGTCCGTCTTGAAGTGACGCACGTCGAAAAGGGCGACCGGGAATCGATCCGGGCGCTCCTTTCGGTGAACATTCAGTCGAATCTCGAGCGCACGCTCGATCTCTTCGCCTCGGGGCTCGAGGCCTTCCTCGCGCAGGACCACAAGACGCTCGCCCGCCTCAAGGGCGAAGGCGCCATGTTCTTCGACCTCGTCATGATGCGCCGCGGCGAGTACTACCGCATGGCGCTGACGGGCGGCGGCACGAAGGCCGACCGCGACGCGCGCAACTTCTACTACCGCGCCTATTCGAGCATGAAGGAAGTGAGCCACGCTCTGCGCGACCAACTCGGGATCTCCGAAAACTACGTTGCCAACTCGCACTCTCCCTTCACGGGCAAGATGCGGGAAAACATCGAAAAACTCGCCAAGGACATGCGCGCCGTCGGGGAAAACTTCGTTCCCGCCAACTGTGCCCGCATCCTCGGTCTCATCGAAGAGGCCCAGCGCGAATTCATGGAACAGATCGGAGAAGAGCAGATTTCGCTTCGCAAGAGCGAACTCTATCTCGGGTACCTTCTCTTCGCGCGAGAAGTGCTCAACCGCTACCTCATGGTGAAGCTCCTGCAGTCGGAGCTTGAAAACGGTTCGGGCGTGCACGCGGCGACTTCCGAAGCCCCCAAGGCGGCCTAAGACGCTTCGCGGAAATTCCTCAGGGCGACCCCTCCGGGAACGGGCGGGCCGCCCTTTTTCTTACCGTACGTTCTTCTGAAAGCCGATCGTCTTTTCTCTAGAATGTTTTTTCAGTCGGCGTCGAAATCGATTTTTCCGCCGATTCTTTGCACGCAGCAGGGAGATTTTTCGCCGATGCCGACCATTCTTTTCTCCTCCCCCGTTTTCGGACCCGTCCATTCCCGCCGTCTCGGCCTTTCGCTAGGCGTCAATCTGTTGCCCGCTGACGGAAAAATCTGCACCTTCGACTGTCTTTATTGCGAATGCGGGCTCAACGCCGAGCACCGTCCCAAATCCGACATGCCTTCGCGCGCGGTCGTCGCGGAAAAGCTCGAGGAGCGCATCCGCTTGCTCGCCCGGGAGGGACGCCCCGTCGACGCGATCACCTTCGCGGGAAACGGCGAGCCCACCATGCATCCGGATTTCGCGGCGATCGTGGACGATACGGTCGCGATCCGAGACCGCCTGGCTCCCTCGGCCAAGCTCTGCGTCCTCACCAATTCGACGAACCTTCTGAAGCCCGAAGTGGCCGCGGCGCTGCGGCGCTTCGATCTGCCGATGTTCAAACTCGACGCGCTCGACGCCGACTGGGTGCGGCGCGTCAACCGACCGCAGTGTCCATATCGTCAGGCTACATTGATCGAAGCGCTCAAGGGCTGGCAAGGAGAGTGCATCGTCCAGACGATGTTCCTGCGCGGAACGGTCGAGGGCGTGTCGGTCGACAACACGACGGACGACTTCGTCGAGCCCTGGCTGCGGGCAGTCGCCGAGATTCGCCCGAAGTACGTTTCGATTTATTCGCTCGACCGCGAAGCCTCCTGCCGTACGCTTCTCAAGGCCGATTCCGAACGGCTTCTCGCGATCGGGGAGCGCGTGAAGGCGTTGGGCATCCCCGTGCAGGTATCGGTGAAGCCTTCCGAAGTGCGCCGCGAGAAGGAATGCGGGTGAATGCGGGCGCCCAACGAGAAAGGAATTCCCATGCACAGCAACTCTCCGTTCATTCGCCGCGTAGCGGCCGTTCACGATCTCTCGGGCTTCGGGCGCGTGTCGCTTACGACCGTCATTCCGGTACTCTCCACCATGGGCTTTGAAGTTTGTCCGCTGCCGACGGCAATCCTCTCAAACCATACGCAGTATCCACATTTCAGTTTTCTCGACCTCACGGACGAACTTCCGAAGATCATCGCCCAATGGCGGCGTTTGGCGATCGACTTCAGCGCCATCTATACGGGTTATCTGGGATCTTCTCGACAAATCCGCATCATCGCGGACTTCATAAAGGAATTTCGCCGGGCGCAGACGCTTGTTGTGGTTGATCCGGTCTTGGGAGACAACGGACGGCTCTACAACAAGATTACGGACGAAATGGTGTCGGAAATGCGCGTCCTCGCCCGCAAAGCGGACGTGCTGACGCCGAACCTCACCGAAGTCTTCGCGCTGTTGGGGAGAGAGTACCGGGCCGAGTGCACGGACGAAATGCTCAAGGACGCGATCGCCGAATTGTCCGAGAAGGGACCCGACACCGTGATCATCACGGGCGTGCCTGTCAAGAACGAACCCGGACTCACGGCAGTTCTCGCGAAAAGCCGCAGCGACGGACGCACCTGGAAAGTGACCTGTCCCTATCTTCCCGCTCACTATCCCGGGACGGGCGACACCTTTACGAGCGTCGTGACGGGGAGCCTTCTGCAGGGAGACAGCCTTCCGATTGCGCTCGACCGGGCCGTGCAGTTCATTCTGCAGGGAATTCGCGCCACCTTCGGCTATCAGCACGACAACCGCGAAGGGATTCTTCTTGAGCGCGTGCTCCCGAATCTGCGCATGCCGATTCAGATTTCGAGCTACGAGCTTGCCTAGGGCGGGCTCTTCAGAGCGCCGTGACGCAGGGAACGTCCCTTTCGTCAAAATGGAGCGTGCGGATGCGCACCGGGATGGAAAAGAGCCGCGAGAGGTTTTCTTCCGTCATCAAGTCCTTCGTGTCGCCGAAGACGGGGGGCTCGCCCTTGGGGACGAGCAGGGTCTTCGCTGCGAGTTCCAGGGCGTGCGCGGGAAAATGCGTGTTGAGAATGCACCCGAGTCCCCGGTCGGCGAGCCGTTGGATGACGTCGAGCACCACGCGCTGATTGCGAAAATCCAGATTGCTCTCGGGCTCGTCAAGAACGAGCAGGGCGGGTTCGGTCGCAAGCGCCCGGGCGATGAGCGCAAGCTGCAGTTGTCCCCCGGAGACTTCGCTCGTGAGACGGTGCGCCAGGTCGGGCACGCCCACCTCTTCGAGGGCCCGGTCGACGATCTCCCAGTCCTTTGATCCCGGACGCCCGAAGGGGCCGAGATGGGGACTGCGTCCGAGCGCGACCATGTCGCGGATCGTCATCGGGGCAAAGGCGGGACTCTTGGCCTGCGGAACGTAGCCCACGATGCGCCAGAAATCGCTCGGACGCCAGTCGCGCACGTCGCGGCCGTCGAGAAGACTCCTTCCCTTCGTCCAGGGAAGGAGTCCCAAAACCGAGCGAAGAAGCGTCGTCTTTCCGGCGCCGTTGGGGCCGAGAACCGCGAGAACGCCTTGGGCTTCAAAGGAGAAATGAACGTCCGAGAGAATGGGGGTCGGGGCTTTGCCGCGGGCGGCGGGCCACGTGTAGAAGGCGTGTTCCGCGCTGAGCGTGTGGGTCATCGTGCGGCTCCCTGCGTGCGGCGCAAAAGAAGAATGAAAAAGGGCGCTCCGATCACGGCCGTGAGGATCGAAACGGGGATTTCCGCCTCGCTCGCCGTTCTCGCGAGCGTGTCGACGACGAGCATGAAGAGCGCTCCGAGCATCATCGAGGCGGGCAGTACGTAACGGTTGTCGGATCCGAAGAGAAGGCGCGCCGCATGGGGAACGAGAAGTCCCACCCAGCCGATGAGGCCGCAGAGCGACACGACCGAGGCCGTAAGAAGAGTCGCCGCCGTGATGACGCCCGCGCGAAGGCGAGCAAGCGGGATGCCGAGGCTTTTGGCTTCGTCGGGCGAGAGCGTCGTCACGTTGAGGCGCCAGGCGAAGAGTTGGAGCGCAAGGAGCGCGAGGACGATGAGGGGGGCGCCCGCAAGAACGCGGTCGACGGTTGCGCCCGAAAGTGCACCCATGAGCCAGAAGGTGATCTGCGGGAGAACGTCCTGCGGGTCGGCCACGTATTTGACGAGCGAAATGAGGGCGGTAAAGAGCGCCGCCACGACCATGCCCGCGAGAATCATCATGAGTAGGCCCGACTCGCCGCGAACTCGAGCGATGGTGAGCACCAGAAAGACGGAGAGAAGGCCGCTCGCTAAGGCGCAGAACTGAATGCCGAGTCCCGTCGCGCCGAAGAGAATCCCGAGCACGGCCCCGAAGGACGCGCCCGTCGCGACGCCGAGCGTGTCGGGACTCGCAAGGGGGTTCGCAAAGAGCGCCTGAAAGGCTGCGCCCGCGGCCGAGAGTCCTGCACCCGCAAGAATCGCGAGCGCGATGCGGGGAAGCCGCACCTGAAAGAGAAGATTCTCGACGACGCGGCGCTTACCCTCGAGTTCCGCTTCCAATCCGAAGGGCTCCAGAAGGAGCGAGACGACGTCGTGCGGGGAAATTCCATAGCGTCCGAGCCCGAGGGCGCCGACGACGAGAAGGAGAAGGAGCGTCGTGAGCGCCCCCATCCAAAGACGAAAGCGCCGCGTTTCGCGGCGCACGGCGGAAAGACTCGATTCCATCGAAAATTCCTGAGCTTATCGGGCGCGTGCGGCGCCGACGCCCGCGGCCTTGGCCGGACGGTAGATGCGTTCGACCTGTTCGTCCGTAAGTTCCGCGCCGAAGACGGTTTTGTAGAAGCGCTTCGTTTCCGCTTTCAGGTCCACGTCGGCAAAACGCTCAGGGTGGAGGGTCTTTGCCATCCAGAGAAGCGTCAAAGGACTGTCGATCGAGGGCGTGAAGCTTCGGTAGAGACCAAGCGGCATTTTGAAGACGGCCTTCTTTTCGACGGCACGCAGTCCCTGCCAGTCGCGGCCTTCCGTGCAGTTTTCGAGGAGGTCCTCAGGTTGCGCCGTCGTAAAGTTCGTAAGAAGGATGACGTCCGGGTCGAGCGCATGGACGTCCTCCATCGTGATCACGGCGTTGGCGTTCTGCAGCGTGATGTGCTCGGCCGCGTTCCTGCCGCCCGCGGCGCTTGCCCAGTACTGCCCGAAGAAGTGTTTCCCCGAGGTCACGATTTCCGTGGGGGAGAGACGCACGAGAAAGAGAACCGAGGGACGGCTCTTTTCGTCAAGACCGGCAAGGCGCTCCTTCACAAGCGAAGCGAGACGCTCGGTTTCGGCGCAGACCGTTTCGGATTTCACGGGCGCGTCGGGAAAGAGCTCGCCCAATACCCGCATCCAGGATTCGCGGGTCTTCTCCACGTCGTAGTCCCATTTCGTCGCCGATACCGCGAGCGCGGGGAGTCCGGCGTTTCGCACCGCTTCGAGCGTTCGCTTGTCGGGGGCGTTCACGAGAACGACGTCGGGGTCGAGCGCCAACAGCGCCTCGACGTTGAGGACGTTCCCCGTCATAAAACCCGTGTCGGCCTTAAGGACTGCGGGCCAGAGTTCGCCCAAGAGGCCGTTTTTCGCGGCGGCGTAGCTCGCCGGATGCATGCCGATCACGGTGGCGCCCGACCGGGTGTAGGCCGTGACGGCCGCGGCGAGCGGGAAGATGTTCGTGACGGCGACGCGCTCGACCTTGTCGGGTACGTCGACCACGGCGCCGTTGTCGTCCGTTACGGGACGGGCGTGGGCGCAGAGCGTCAGGTACGAAAGGGCCGCCAGGCCCGCGAGGGCGGCGCAAAAGGGGCGAAGCAGGGCGTGCATGGAGTTTTTCCCGGCAAAAGAAACGTGGCGCGTCAGAGAATGTGGCGCCCGCGGGCGTCCTTTTTCATGATGCGCTCCTGTTCGCGCTTCCAGGCCTTCTTGCTTTCGTCGGCGCGTTTTTCGAATTCGCGTTTGCCGCGCGCGAGCGCGAGCGTGCACTTGACGCGTCCGCGCGTGAAGTGCAGGTCGAGCGGAACGAGCGTGTAGCCCGAGCGCTCCACGCGGCCGATGAGCTTCATGATTTCGCGGCGGTGCATGAGGAGCTTTCGCGTGCGGTTCGTCTCGAGCGTCTCGTGCGTGCAGACCTGATCCGCCGGATTCATGTGGGCGTTGCAGAGAAAGAGTTCTCCGTCGCGGATGTAGATGTGTGCGAGATTGATCTGGGCGCGCCCGGCGCGAACGGACTTCACTTCCCAGCCGCGAAGCACGAGTCCCGCTTCGAATTTGTCCTCGATCGTGTAGTCAAAGCGCGCGCGTTTGTTGACGATCTGTGCCATAACTTTGTCTTTCTTGTTGTGGTTTCAAACGTTTGAGCCCCACATTTTAGTAAGATTTCTCTTTTCGCGCATTTTTTCGATGGGGAGCGACACGATGAACCGCATTGCGATCGTAACGATTGATGAAAATGGAGCGACGACGCGAACGCTCGAGGTGTCCGCGGGGACGCTCCTCGGGGAGGCGCTTGAGCTCGCTTCGATCGCGATTCCCGAAGGCTGGGGCGTGAGTCTCTGGGGCGAGAAACGCGATCTGCGCACGCTCCTTTCGGACGGCGACCGCATCGAAGTCGCCGCGCCCATCCTGATCGATCCCAAGGAACGCCGTCGCCGCCGCGCGCAGCTACAGGGAGACGTCCGTCAGGTCACCTGCGGGCGCCACGGCGGCAAACACCGCCTCGCCTGAAAATCCCCGGGGGTCGCGCCCGAGGGCGGGCGTGGCGTCATTGAGCCTTGCGCGCCGATTCTGGCCGTCCCCCAAAAATAAGAAAACCGCCGACGAGACCGCGCCTGCGCGCCCGTTTCTGCGGTCGCGGCCGTTGAAGCGCACGCGGCGGGCCATTATTCCGCTCTCCGGGCCGTTTCGCACCCGGTCGGCAGACGGGCGCTGTCGTTCTGATCGGGCGCAGATGCGGCCAGATGAAGAAGTCGTCTCCGCGGCCCGACGAGAAAACCGAACCGATTTTTTCCAACAGGGGCGTTTTGGGCGGTAAAATCCCTGATCCCCAATACAAAAGCAACACGCTCGGTCTCGGACGTTCCGGGACCGTTTTCGTTTTCTCCAAACCCTCAACTTCGGAGTCCCGCCGTGGATTGGCTCAATCAACTCATCACCGTCGTCAACGACTTCCTGTGGACCAACATCGTGATCGTGATGTTGGTCGGCATCGGTCTGTGGTTCACCCTTCGCACGGGGTTCGTGCAGATCCGCCGTCTTCCCGAAATGCTCGCGCTTCTTACGGAAGGCGCGGGTGCGGCGCCCCGCAAGGGACACATCTCGACCTTCCAGGCCTTCTGCGTTTCGACCGCCTCGCGTGTGGGCGTGGGCAACATCGCCGGGATCGCCATTGCCGTCGTGATGGGGGGCCCGGGCGCCGTCTTCTGGATGTGGGTGATCGCGACGATCGGCTCCGCCACGGGCTTCATCGAATCGACCCTCGCGCAGATCTACAAGGCCCCGAAAAAGGGCGGCGGCTTCGTGGGCGGTCCCGCCTACTACATCGGCAACGCGCTCGGAAGCCGTTTCTTCGCGTCGTTTTTCGCCGTCATTCTCGCCGTCACTTACGGACTCATCTTCAATTCGGTGCAGGCCAACACGATCGCGCTTTCGCTCCTGACCTCCTACGGCGACTATCTCTCGGCCGAGGGCGTCGGGATTGCGGTGGCCGCCCTGACGGCGCTCGTCATCTGCGGCGGCGTCACCCGCATCGCGAAGGTCGTGGCCGTCATGGTTCCCTTCATGGCGGGGGCGTATCTGCTCGTCGCCCTCGCGATCACGGTCCTCAACATCACGATGGTCCCCGAAGTGATCGTCACGATCGTGCGCTGCGCCTTCGACTTCGACGCCGTGCTGGGCGCGGGTTTCGCGGCCGCCCTCATGACGGGCGTCAAGCGCGGGCTCTTCTCGAACGAGGCCGGCATGGGCTCGGTCCCGAACGCGGCCGCCACGGCCGACGCCTCGCACCCGGTGAAGCAGGGCCTCGTGCAGTCGCTCGGCGTCTACGTCGACACGATGCTCGTGTGCACGTCTTCGGCCATGATCGTACTCTTGACGCCGGGTTGGGAGACGACCGGCCTGACCGGGATCGAGCTCGCGCAGTATGCGCTCACGACCCAGCTCGGCGCGTGGACGAACACCTTCATGTCGGTCCTCGTTCTTTTCTTTGCCTTCTCGAGCGTGATCGGCAACTACTTCTACGCCGAAGTCAACATGGACTTCATCTCTCGCCGCCCCTGGGCCGTCTGGCTCTACCGCCTCATGGTGGTCGGGATGGTCTACTTCGGATCGGTCGCAAGCCTCGGCCTCGTCTGGAACCTCGCCGACCTCTTCATGGCGCTCATGGCGCTCACGAACCTCGTGGCGATCTTCCTTTTGGGACGCTTCGCCTTTGCGGCCCTCAAGGACTACTTTGACCAGAAGGCCCGCGGCATCCGTGCGCCCGAATTCGATCCGAAGGTGCTTCCCTCGCAGAGGGGCATCCTCGCCTGGCCCCGCCGCAAGGAGGAGGAAATCGCGCAGGATTGATGCGCTTCGATTTCCGAAAAGGCCGATCGGTGCGTCCCCGCCTGCCGGGGACTTGCCGATCGGTTTTTTCTATTTTCCGGGAAGGGAAAAGCAATTGTTGAAGACGGCTTTCGTGGAAAAGCGGGATTTTCCGTTGCAGGAGGGGGAGGAAAAGAATGGAAGTTCGGGTTTTCTCTTAATTAATTCTTAAAGAAATTGTTTGGGAAAAAGCAGGGTTTCCCCATAGAATCTAATCGTTCGGAAAACCGACACGCGATCGGCCCCGACAACCTATTACAGGGAGACCCCAACTATGTTCCGACATTCCCCTCTGCCGCTCATGCTCGCGGCCCTCGGCCTGGGCTTTGCCATGTCCGCTTCGGCCGCCGACCTCACGAAGTGCACCTCCTGCCACGGCACGATCGCCAAGGATCACGCCGGCGCGGCGCACAAGGACGTCGCCTGCTCGACCTGCCACACGGGTCTGGATCAGCATCTCGCCAACATGAAGACGCGTCCGACGGTCAACTTTGACCCGGCCGCCTGCGGCGCCTGCCATACCGATCAGTACAAGTCGCTTTTTGCGACGAGCGATCGTCCGGCCCGCCAGTCGAAGAAGGACGCCGCGGGTCCCGCGCCCGACCCCTTCTTTGACCGCGCCATGGGGACGCACGGCTTCACGAAGGAGCACGACCTTCCGCGCGCCCACACCTTCATGGCGATCGACCAGTTCATCGTCGACCGCGCCTTCGGCGGCCGTTTCGAACCGAAGGAAGGCTGGCTCTACACGACGCTGGAAGGCAGCAAGTCCTACAAGGTCTGGGACGTCCTCAAGGACAACCATCCCGAATCCAACGAACACAAGCCCTTTAAGCCCGGCACCGCCGCCGCGGGCAACGCCGTCTGCTGGACGTGCAAGTCGACCGACCTGATGCTCGACTGGGCCTACATGGGCGACAAGGTCGACGGCGCCAAGTTCCACCGCGGCTCGAACGCCGTCGATGTGGTCCGCTCCGTCAACCACGGCATCAACTGCAACTTCTGCCACGATCCGCATACGGCGCAGCCGCGCGTGATGCGCGACGCGCTCATCGACGCGATGGAACGCAAGGACGGCCCGAACGTCTATCGTGACCACGCCGCGAATCCCGCCAAGCTCACGGTCAAGGACGCGGGCGTGCGCGGCTTCACCCGCAAGATCGCCACGATGGACCGCGCCGACAGCCGTCTGATGTGCGCGCAGTGCCACGTCGAATACGTCTGCAACCCGGGTCAGGAAGCCGGCACGGGCAAAGCCATCGGCATGAACAGCCGTCTCACGAACCTCTTCCCGTGGGTCAACGCCGACGACATCGAAGCCTACTACGACAAGATCGGCTACCGCGACTTCAAGCACCCGTTGACGGGCGCCCAGCTCGTGAAGCTGCAGCACCCCGACGCCGAAACCTTCTTCGGTTCGAAGCACGACAAGGCGGGCGCCACCTGCGCTTCCTGCCACATGCCCAAGGTGAAGAAGGCCGACGGCACGACCTACACGAACCACTGGGCCACGTCGCCGCGTCACTACATCAAGGAAACCTGCTTGACCTGCCACACCGACAAGACGGAAAAGCAGATGAACGCCGCGATCGACGCGATGCACGGCTACTACACGGGCAAGCTCCGTGAAGCCGAATCCCGCATGAACGACATGTTCAACGCGTTTGAACTCGCCATCGCCATGAACGTGCCCGAAGAGAAGCTCGCAGAAGCCCGCAAGCTCCACGCCACGGCCCACATCAATTGGGAATACTGGACGGCCGTCAACGGCGCCTGGTTCCACAATCCCGACATGGCGGTTCGTTCGCTCTCGAAGTGTGCCGACGCGGCTCTGAAGGCCACGAACCTTCTGCGCGCCGCCACGAAGGAAGTGAATCAGAAGAAGTAACGCTTGTCTGAAGGAGCGTCCTTCGGGACGCTCCGGCCCGAACTTCCGATCCCGTGCGAAGCGATTCGCACGGGATTTTGCATATCGTGCGGACGCCGGCTTCGAGTCTGTTAAGATGAGCGGTCTGCCGGTACAAACATAAGAACACAGCTGCCTACCCATGACCGATACCGTTTTGCTTTATGTCGTCTTCGCCGTCATGCTCGTGACGGCGATCGCGGCGATTCTGCCGACCTTTCTGCGGGGCGTTCGTTCCGACGGCGCCGGGGAAGACGAACACGCGGCCTTTTTGCAAAAGTCCCTCCGGGAAGAGGCCGAGCGCCTCGAGGCGGAGTACGCGCAGGGGCTTCATACGGAGGAGGCCTACCGGTCGCTTCGCGAAGATCTCGAGCGCCGCGCCGTCGAGGAAATGAAGGAAGCCGAGGCGACGAAGAGTTGCGTTGCGCCCGTGTCGCTGCGAAACGCCGTGATCGGCGTCGTTGCGCTGATGGTGTGCGTCCCCGTCATGTGCTATCAGCTGTTGGGCGCTCCGGAAGTGATGCTCCTCGTCAAGGATCAACAGGTCTTTCAGGGCGAAGCACGGGATGTGGAGCAGATCCGCGAATACCTGAAGGTAAACGAAAAGGATGCCCGCGCCTGGGTGCTGCTTGCGCGCCGCAGCGTCGAGCAAGAAGACTACCGCACGGCGCTCGACGCCTACCGCAAGGGACGTTCCCTCAACGAAAAGGTTGCGGCCGATCCCGAAGTCATGCTCGAACTCACCGCGACGATTCTGACCCTGAACGAGCGCTCCGCTTTTCCGGAGGCGAAGGAGCTTGTGAAAAAGGCTCTGGGCGTCGATCCCGAAAGCCCTCGCACCCTCGAAATGGCGGCGATCGTGATGCTCACGGCCGAAGACTGGAAGGGGGCGGTTCCCTATCTCGAATCGATGCTCGCCAAGTCGAGTCCCGACACGCCGCAGTATCTGCGCCTTGCGGAGCTCCTTCGCGACACGAAGGAAAAGGCGGCCGGGCAGCCGTGAGCCGGTCCCGGTTGAAGAGAGTCTTTTCGGAGCCGGGGCGCCGGTTGATGCACTCGGGGATGCCGGAAGGTCGGAAAATCGACCTTCCTCGCTCGTACGCGACGGCTCGGCGGACTGCGAGGACGTTTTCTCGCGGACGCGCGCGTTGCCCGCCTTACCGGGAAAGGGCGCGGTGGGTCGGCGACTTCGCCGAGGAAAAACGAAGGACAAACGAAAAGGGAGCGTTTTTTGGAACGCTCCCTTTCTTTTCGACGGGGAGGAGCGCCCGGGGACGGGGCGCTCCGAGAGAAGGCGATTTAGGCTTCGCCTTCGACGTAGGGTTCGCTTCCGAGGTCGCCCTCAAGACGCGTGACGATGACAGCCGAAGCCACGTCGCCGACCACGTTGATGGACGTACGGATCATGTCAAGAATACGGTCGACGCCGGCAATGAGCGCCACCGCTTCGAGCGGAATGCCGACCTGCGTGAAGACCACCGTCGTCATGATGAGGCCCGCACCGGGGACGCCTGCCGTGCCGACGGCGGCGAGAACGCCCATCAGAACGATCGTGAGCTGGTCGGCCATCGTGAGGTCAAGCCCGTAGACTTCCGCGGCGAAGATCGAGCACACGCCCATGTAGATGGCCGTGCCGTTCATGTTGATCGTGTTGCCGAGCGGAATCGAGAAGGAAGCCACGGCCTTCGTGGAGCCGAGACGGCGGGCGGCATTGAGGTTCGCCGGCAGAGCCGCGGCCGAAGAGCAGGTCGTGAAGGCGACGAGCCACGGCTCGAAGATGCCGCGGTAGAAGGTCATCATCGGGATGCCCGTGACGACGCGTACGAGCGGAACGAGGAGAACGATGACGAAGAAGGCCGTCGCGAGGAAGGACGAGAGGATGAGCTGGAAGAGCGGCAGGAGAACGCCGAGACCGTGACGGCTCACCGTGTAGGCGATCAAACCGAACACGCCGATCGGGGCGTAGAGCATCACGATGTGCGTCACGCGGATCATCGTGTCGCCGACGAGCTCGAAGAAGTTGAGCACGGGTTTGCCGCGTTCGCCGAGGGCCGAGAGACCGAAACCGAAGATCACCGCAAAGAAGATGATCTGCAGCATCTGTCCTTCGGACATGGCCTGCATCGGATTGATCGGGACGATGTTCAACAGCGTCTGCGTGAGCGGCGGCGCTTCAACGGCCTTGGCGGCGAGACCTTCGGTCGAAAGGTCAAGGCCGACGCCGGGCTGGATGAAGCTCGCGAAGACGAGGCCCATCGCAACGGCGACGGCCGTCGTGAGGGCGTAGCAGATGAGCGTCTTGGTGGCGACGCGGCCGAGCTTGGACGTGTCCGAAATGCCGGCGGCGCCCGCAATGATGGTGGCGACTACCAACGGCACCACGACCATGCGGATCAGGCGAATGAAGAGGTCGCCCAACGGCTGAAGAAAAGTTTTTGCGGTTTCCTGTTCCACGAGAGCGCCGACTACAACGCCGAGCGCAAGACCGATCATCATCTGCCAAGCCAGACTGATCTTGGGTTTCTTGGATGACATAAAGCCTCCCGTTGTGTTTTGTTTTTTTTCCGGCTTGGCGTAAAGGCACTTATCGCGTTTGCTTTTGCTCCAAGACCTCAACGTGTAGTTTACATTTCGTAAACTCATTTCGCAAAAAGCTCGTCATAGGGATTTGTCTTACGTTGAGAATGTAGAAAAATGAAAAAATATTCCGGAAACATTTTTCTGCATGAATAAAAATTGTTCTTGTCATATTCAACATACTGATATCAAAGAGTTTATTGAGCTTATGCTGTTGTAAAGACAGAATATAAGTTCTTGAAACGGGTCTTATGTAAGACTTTTGCCCCAACCACGGACGTTCCCGATGACAGAAGCTTGCCGGGGCGCAGCCATGCCGGTGCAACCCTCTTTGGAGGATGCCGGAACCGCTTTCGAGGCGGCGCGCAAAGACAGGACGAAAAAAAATGCCGCCCGAAGGCGGCTTTGTCGAGGAAGCGGAATGGGTCAGCGAAGGCGCAGACGTCCGAGCGCCTCGAGAAGGTCCCGGATTCCGTAGAGCGTCATGAAGCCCGCGCTCACGGGAATGGCGGCGTACATGTAGCGAACTTCCATCCAGGGGATCGACTGCATGGTGGCGTTTGAGCGCATCACCCAAATCCAGCCGTACCAGCAGATGACCGCGTAGGTGGCGAGTTCAATGAGGCACACGACGACGCGCAGGATCCGTCCCGAGAGGCGGTCGCGCAGACGGTCCGTAAAGAGGTCCACGACGAAGTGGTTGCGCGTGCGCACGAGTTCCTGGGCTCCGAGGAAGATCATCCATACAAGCGCAAACTGAATCCAGTCGTCCGTCTGCGTGAAGTTGTAGATCGGCACGAACCGCACGAAGACGTTCAGGATGAACATGATGAAGATCGCCGCCATGGCGACGACGCAGAGGGTGCGCACGACGCGGCTCAGCATCCGGTCGCCGGCGCGAAGGAGAGAGAGCAGAGAGGACATGTTCGGTACTCCGTCAGGACACGAGGCGCGAGAAGGCGAGCGAAAGGTCGGGAATGAGCGCGACCGCCACGGCCATGAGAATCATGATGAGGACGTAGCCCAGGGCGTCCTTGGCGATGTTCATCACTTTTTCTCCCGTGATCGAGGACATCACGTAGAGATTGAGTCCCACGGGGGGCGTCAAGACGCCCACGGCGAGGGCAATGCACATGACGATTCCGAGCTGCACGATGTCGAAGCCGAAGCTCTTCATGAGGGGAACGAAGATCGGCACCGTAATGAGGAGGATCGCCGTCCCTTCGAGGAAGCAGCCCATGATGACGAGAATCGCGATGATGAGCATGAGGACGGGGAGCGCCGACGAGAAGGTGGTTGTCATGAAGGCGATCGTCTGCTGCGGAATGCGCGTATAGAGGAGAACGTATTGGAAGAACCCGGCCGTGGCGATGATGAACATCACCTTGGCGGTCTGTTCGACCGTGTCCCAGAGGATCTTGGGAAGATCCCTGACCGAGAGGGTTTTGAAGACGAAGAACCCCAGGATCGCCACATAGAGCGACGCGACGGCGGCCGCTTCGGTCGCGGTGAAGAGGCCCGCGAACATGCCGCCGATCACGATCACCGGCGTGAGAAGCGAGAAGAAGGCTTCGCGGAAGGCGTCCCAGCGTTCGCGCCAACCCGCGCGGGGTGTCACGGCGTAGCCGCGGCGCCGCGAAACGTAGGAGGACCAGAACATGAAGAGGATCCCGAGGAGAACGCCCGGAACCGCGCCCGCTGCGAAAAGAGCATTCACGCTCGTCTGGGTGAGGCCTGCATAGAGAATGAGCGTGATGCTCGGCGGGATGATCGGACCGAGGGCGCCGCCCGCTGCGATCGTCGCGCAGCTGAAGGAGCGCTCGTAGCCCGACTTCGTCATTTCCGCGATGGCGATCATGCCGATCCCGGCCGCGCAGGCAGCTGCGGACCCCGACATGGCGGCCATGACGATGCAGGCGACGATGGCGGCGTTGGCGAGACCGCCCGAGCGGTGGCCGATGCAGACGCGCCCGAAGCCGAAGAGGCTCTTGGAGACGCCGCCCACCGTCATGAGGTTTCCCATGAGGAGGAAAAAGGGAATCGACATGAGCGTGATCCCCGAGACCTGCGCGTACATGCGCTGCGCCACGAGGAAGAGCCGTGCCGGGTCACCGCCCGCCCAGAGATAGGTGGCGATCGATACGCCGCCCATCGTGACGGCCGTCGTGACGCCGATCATCATCAGCACGAGCACGGCGGTGAAGATCACAAACATGACCATGATGGAAATCCGCAGAAGAGGCTGTCAAAAAAGAAGGATGCCTTCGTCCTCGGCGGGCGAAAGCATCCGTGGGGTCGGAGGGCGCAAAGCGTCACTTTGCGGTGCGCGCGGCGTCGATGGCCTTCAAGAGCTTCGCCATTTCTTCCTTGCCGGCGAGCTCGCCCACCTTGTCGTAGGCGGGCTGCATGAGGCGCACGAACGACTCGCGGTCGGGGACGGTCACGTTCATGCCCTTTTCCTTGAGTTCCTCGATGACGGCGGTCTCTCCGTGGGAGATGCGCTCGCGCGTGAGATTCTGCGCCTTGACGGCCTCTTCCTTCAGGATGGCCTGCAGTTCGGGAGAGAGGCCGTCGAAGAACATCTTGTTGGCGAGCAGAATCTGGCAGTCGAAGTAGTGGTTTGTGAGTGCGAGCTGATTCTGCGTTTCAAAGAGCGAGTCGGCGAGGATCGTGAAGACGGGATTTTCCTCGGCCGCGACGACGCCCTGCTTGAGCGACGTGTAGAGCTCGGAGTAGGCGATGCGCTGCGTGTTGGCGCCGATCGCGTCAAAGGCCGCGAGAAGTCCCGTGGAGGGCGGCACGCGGATCTTGACGCCCTTCAGGTCCTCGGCCTTCATGACGACGATGTCCTGCGTCGTCGTCTGACGGAAGCCGTAGTCGAACATCGAAAGGCCGACCGAGTCGTGTTCGGCGAGGCCTTCGTTCATCCAGTCCATGACGAAGCCGTCGATCACGCGGTGGGCGTGGTCGTAGTCTTCGAAGAGGAAGGGCGCCGTCATGGCGTTGAGCTTCTTCGAATACATCGCCATGTTGCCGAGGGAGACCACGGCCATGTCAAGGGCGCCGAGCGTCACCTGTTCCGCGAGCGACGGCTGGTCGCCCAATTCGCCCGCGGGATAGACCTCCACCTTCACTTTGTTGCCCGTGCGTTCGGCGACATTCTTTGCAAAAAGCTGCGCCGCTTCGTGGTGGGCGTGCGAAACCGCGGCCGTGTGGGCCAGACGGATCGTAAGGTTGTCAAAGTCGGCGGCGTCCGCCTGCGGGGCGACCGCAAGAAAGACGGCGGAAAGTGTGGCGCAGAGAAGAGACTTCACGGCAGACCTCTGGAAAGGTGTGGGATGGAAATTCCGAAAATTGTAGCATGCGCGGGCGAAATTCCCGAGAAAAGATTGCTGAAACGAGCTTTTTCCAAGCCGTTCAGGGCATAAGACGGGCGATTTTGCTCTCGAGCGAATTGAGGCTGCGAAGAAGCGCCGTCGCGCGGGGGTGGGAAAATTCCGCTTCGCCGACGAAGGCCTTCACCTCGCGCTCAAAGGGCGTCACGGCGTCGATCCCGGCGGGATCGTAGCGGCCGACGTCGTCGGACGTGTAGGAAACCGCGATGAGACGCCGCAGGAAAGTTTCCGCCTCGTCGCCCGTCAGGCTCTTCAGGCCCTTTTCCGTCTCGGCGAGACGGTCGATGAAGGCAATCCAGGCGTCGGCGCGGAAGTAGAGCATGCCTTCGCGGGAGCGGGAAAGCTTCGAGGTCGCCTCTTCGACGGCCTTGAACATGCGTTCTCGAAAGTCGCGCCACTCCTCCTCAACGGAAAGCGTGGCCGGCCCCTTTTCGAGGGCCTCCGCCACCGCCCGCAGTCCAGCAAGGGCGTCGCGCAGGAGAAACGAGCGGTCGATCCCTTCCTCGGTGTCGTCGTTCGTGTGCCAGCGGTCGCCGTAACCGCCCGCCAGGCCCGCTACGGCGAGTTTCGGATCGGGCGGCACGAGCGAAACGTTCGAGAAGACGCTCGGAATTCCGAGCGCCAGGAAGGACTGATCGCACGAGCGGTTGACGCGCGAGAAGCGCACGCTCTCGCCTTCGGGGAGCGCCAGCGCGCGGCGTGCGAGCCCTTCGGTCGAGGGCATCGCCGGGGCGAAGCCGTAGAGGGTCGCCCCCGCCATGCCGAGGCAGTCGAGGTTCACGTGCAGGAAGGCGCGTCGGGCGAGTTCGGATGCGTGCCGATCGCACCAGGCGGTGCTCCCCGCGTAGCGTCCGTGGCTGTGTCCCGACCAGACGACCACCTTGAGGCCGAAGGGGTGGGGCGTTTTCGAAAGGGCGTCTAGAATCGCCGTCGAGGCCGCAAGACCCGAGGCGTTGTCGATTGCACCCGCCCCCCAACTGTCGATGTGGCCGGTGAGAAGCGCGTACTTCTCCGATGCGTTTCCGGCGAGTGTGGCCGTGAGCACGTGACTGGTCAGCCAACGGCTTTCCGTTTCGATGTCGAGCGTCACGGGGCCTTCGCCCAGGCGCCGGGCCGTCTCGCAGTCGATCGAGGCGTTCGGGATCGAAACGTAGCGGTCTTCGACGCCCGGAACCGGACTCCCCCAGACGTCGGAGACGATCATGCGGCGGATGCGCTCGCCCGTCACGAAGAGCACGCCCGCAAAACCGAGCGCTTCGGCGCGGCGCAGAATCCCGAGGTTCGCTAGGCCCGAGACGACCGCGATCGAAGGTTCCTCGGGTGCTTTCGCGTCGTCCGTCCAGGGGACGGGTTTGCCCGTCACGCGCAAATGCCGGGATCCGCCCGCTCCCGTCGTGACGGGTGCGGTCATGGCGTTCCCTTGGGCGCGGAGCGTTTCACCGTTCACTTCGAGGTGCGCGTGCGGGACGGTTGAAACAAAGAGCGGCACTCCCTCCCGCTCCACTTCGGCGCCCGTTGACCTGAAGCGTTTTTCGAGAAGCTCGAACGCATCGCTTTCGTTGTCGTTCGAGAGGCGCTCGCCCGTGAGGACGAGGTCGTGCAGCGTCGTCTCCAGAATTCTGGTGAAGCGATCGGGATCGTCGGGAAGGGACATGGCGGGACTCCGGAGGGTAAGCGGAAACGAATCTCAGATTTTTTCAACCGGACGGTCGAGCGGGATCTTGCGGAAGGCTTCGGCGAATTCGCAGAAGTAGTCGACGATTGCGGGCATCATGGCTCGGCCCCATTCGGCCGTGGCCTTTTCGCTTGGGATGCCGCCGTAGCCGCCCTCGGGAATGCCGAGCCGGATGTCGCGCACGAGCTTGACGTTGGCGCCGTGGAATTTGAGGCTCGAGAGATGCGTGAAGACGAGATCGTCCGAGAGATTGTTTACGCGGGTTTCGGGACAGTTTTCGAGATCGACGAGCTCGGGGTGAATGAAGGAGATTGCGGAGACTTCCTGCGCGTCGCCGTGTCCGGTCGTCCACTCGGGATTGAGCTGCGAGGCGATGCTCCACCAGTTGAGAAGCGAGATGAGCGCTCCCGTCCTGCGGGCGGTTTCCAGGCCCGCGCGTTCGATGGCGGGGTCGTTGCCGCCGTGACCGTTGACGACGAGGAAGCGACGTGCGCCGTGGCGCGTGAGGCTCTCAAAAATGCCGCGGAAGATCCCCGTCATCGTGTCGAGTCCCATGTCGATCGTGCCGGGAAAGGACGTGTGGTGCGTCGCGACCCCGAAGGGAACGACGGGCGTGACGAGGATGTCGCAGCGCTTTTCCATTTCGTCCGCGATCCATTCGGGGATGAGCCAGTCGGTGCCGAGCGGTCCCACGGGACCGTGCTGCTCGGTGCTGCCCACGGGGATGACGACGAGCGTGTCGGGCTTCTTTAGAATCGGTTCGGCCTTGTGCCAGGAGAGATGTGCAAGCTTCATAGATAATTTCGGCGCGCAAGCCTCTGCATTTGTGCAGGGGAGGAAGCGCCGCTCCTTATGTGGTTCGTTGCGTCTGCGTTCAATCAAATGGGTTCGGCGTTTTTCCGAGAGACGCGGTTTCTTGTGGCTGACGCCTGCGGAAATCCGCTCGAGTCGCCGTTCTCGGACAGGTTGTCGACGATGCGCCTCAAAGAGGGAAAGCCGCGCGGGGCGGCTTTCCGGAAAGGTGAATGGAAAACGTCAGTCGGCGTGGCGGTCGAGGTCGTCGAAGTGACGGCGGATCGTCGCTTCCGAGACGGGCTTCGTCACGAGGCTCACGAGAATCATCACGACCATCGCGAAGGCCCAGGCGACGATGAGCGGATTGAAGCCGAAGGACCAGCTCGGGAATTCAAGCGTGATGAGGACGTAGAGGATTTCCGCGGCGATGACGCCCACGTAGACGCTCGTCGTGGTGGCGCGGCGCCAGTACATGCCGAGCAGAATCGGAGCCGCCCAGATGCCGAGGCCGCCGAAGGCGAAGAGGACGATCTGGAAGATCGAGCCCGGCTTGCTGATGCCGATGCCGATCGCGATGATGCCGAGGACGACCGTGATCACCTTCGAGAGGCGCCAGGTTTCTTCGTCGGTGGCGTCGCGCTTCAGAATCTTCTGATAGAGGTCGCGCGAAGCGGCGGACGTGGCCGTGAGAAGAAGCGACGAAATCGTCGACATGCCCGCCGAGAAGATGCCCGCCACCATGAGGGACGAGAGAACCGGCGAGAGACCGCCCTGCAGAATGAGCGGAACGACGAAGTCGGAATTCTTACCTTCCAGGCCCGGGAAGGCGATGATGCCCGTGACGCCGCACCATTCAATGAAGGAGGCGGAGAACCACATGCCGAGCGTGCCGAGGATCACGGCCTTGAACATCGTTCTGTGGTCCTTCATCGTGAAGAACTTCGTGAAGAGATGCGGCTGACCGATCGCAAAGAAGCTCCACATCACGATCATCGAGACGTAGTTCTGCCAGGGATAGCTGTTGTTGTGGCCGGGGAAGCTCACGTAGTTCGTGTCCATGGCCGCGAGCTTGGCGTTGATGACGTCAAGCCCCCCGCCGAGTTCGAGCGACACGAAGAAGGTGACGACGGCCGTCACGACCATGAGGATGCCCTGAATGAGGTCGGTGAGCATGATCGAACGGATGCCGCCCGCCATGCAGTAGAGAATCACGGTGACGCCCATGACGGTGATGCCGACCCATTCGGGCGCGCCCGTGTAGGTCGTGAAGATCACGCCGCCGCCGATCGTCTGCGCACCCATCATCGAGACGAGGAAGACGAGCATGAGGACGGCGAGAAGTCCGCGGATGCCGGTCGACTCGTAGCGGTCCGCGAGGTAGTCGGCCATCGTGAGCATCTTGTAGCGGTGGCCGAGCGTGATGAGGCGCCGTCCCACGAGCAACGCGGGGATGAGCATCGAGAAGGCGATGCCCGGAACCGAAACGGACATCCCGGCGTAGCCCACGTGGTAAATCGACCCCGGAACGCCCATGAAGGTCGACATGGAATACTGCGTCGAGAAGTAGGCGACCCCCGTGAGAATGGCTCCCGCCTTCCCCGACATCGTGAAGAAGTCGGAAAGCGAACGGTTCTTCTGAGAACCGTACCAGCCGAGGCCCGTCAGAATGAGGCAGTAGAGAATGATGACGGTGAGAAACGGTCCCGTCATGCTGACCGTGTCGATGGTGTGCTGCATCAGGCTTCCTCGTCGTCAAATTCGTGATATTCGGGACGCTTGAGGCAGGAATGCGCCCAAACGCCGATCATGCAGATCGTGAAGATTCCGTAGACGAGCCACCCGTAAATGAAGAGGGGAACGCCGAAGAAGCTCGGGTTGTATTCGGTGTCGTAGAAAATGGGAAGCGGCAGCATGATGAATACCCAGATCACCATGAACACCCAAAACCACTTTCTCTCGAAAGCGTTGGCGAATGCGTGCATGCGGGGACTCCTTTTTTTGAAAATTGAGAATGAAGCGTCGGAAGAGTCGGCTCTCTCGGGCGCCTCATTCGAGGGTTTACTGCGTCATTCTGCCACGCGGCTTCGAGGAAGTCTTGAAAAGTTTTTCCGAGACGGATCAGGTTGTTCGGGTTAACGACGAGATCATTTGATTTGAGCTGAATTGGTTAGTGGTAAGGAATTATGTCTCGTTTCACACGAGAACGGCGGGGCGGTCTAAACTGTCTTCCCCTGGAGACTTATTTTCGATTCTGAGGAGTCGTTTGAACATGGGTAAGAAAGCTGACAAGAAAAAAATCCGCAAGATTGAAATCCAGATCCACAAGGGGGATTTCAAGAATCTGCGCGACATCGCCGAAATGATCGGCTACGACTCTGTGGAAGAGTACGTTGAAGACGCCATCGTTCGCGTCGCCACGGCCGACTACAACATGATCACGATGCTCGCCGAGGATCATCTCACCCGCCTGCACGACCGTGTTTTTTCGTTTTTCTCCGAAACGGCGGAGGACGAATCGGAAGAGGCCGAAGTCGAAGAGGCTCAAGAGGAGGACGACGAGGACGAGGCCGACGAACAGGAAGCCGAATCTGGAGAAAAGAAAGTCGTCGAAACCGAAGCTTCCGAAGAAGCCGAGCCGGTGAAGGAAACGCCCCACAAGACGGCGCGCCGCGCCAAGAAGGAAGAAAAGGTTGAGGAAGCCGCTCCCGAAGCGGCCGAAAAGACCGAAGCCTGATTTTCCCCGATTAAGAAAAGACCCGCAGCCTCTCGCGAAGCTGCGGGTCTTTGTCATTGAGCCTTCCGGCGCGTCGTCAGGCGAGCGCTTCGAGACGTTCGAGCGCGACTCCGGCAAAGAGGGTCGAGGCCATGGCAAGAACTTCGTCGTTGAAGTCGAACTTGTTGTTGTGGATCGAATAGGGATGCGCTTCGTCGCGCACGCCCACGCGGATGATCGAGCCCGGGACCTTGAACTGGTATTCGGCAAAGTCGTCGCCGCCCATCGAGATGGGGAAGTCGTCGTCCGCGGCGTCGTCGCCGAAGTGCTTGCGCACGTAGTCGCTCAAAATCTTCGTCGTGAGCGGATGGTTGACGACGGACGGCGTCTGCGCGTCGTAGGTGACTTCGGCCTTGCAGCCGCAGGCTTGGGCGACACCCTCGGCGATGCGGGGAAGCTCCGTCGAAATGAGTTTGCGGACGTCTTCGTTGAAGGTGCGCACCGTGCCGCTCATCGTGGCGACGGAGGGAATGACGTTCGGGGCGTTGTAGTTGCCCGCGTTGACGGAGCAGACGGAGACCACCGCCTTTTCAATCGGGTCGACGCGGCGCGACACGAGCGTCTGAAGGGCGGAGATGATTTCCGCGGCGACGGGAACCGGATCGTGCCCGAGGTGAGGACGGGCCCCGTGGGTGCCCTGGCCAGTCACGGTGATGTAGAAGAAGTCGACCGAAGCCTGGGCGGGGCCGACGCGGAAGCCGAAGACGCCCTTGTCGCGCGTCCCTTCGTCGTGGCCGCCGTAGATTTCGACGATGCCGTATTTCTCAAAGATCCCCGCGTTCACGATGGCGGCGGCGCCGCCCCCCGATTCTTCGGCGGGCTGGAAGATGCCGACCACCTGACCGGGGAAGTCGCGTCGGCGGGTGAGCACGTAGAGGGCGCCGAGCGTCCAGGTCGTGTGGCCGTCGTGACCGCAGGCGTGGCAGCGGCCCACTTCGCAGCTCTTCCAGGGATTGTCGGAATTGTCCGGCATCGGAAGTGCGTCGATGTCGCCGCGAAGGGCCACGGTCTTGCCCGGGCGGTTCCCCTTGACGACGGCGATCACGGCGCCCGGAACGGTAGTGGTGTCGACTTCGTCGGCGCCCCAGGCGCGAAGCTTTTCGGCGATCTTTTCGCAGGTGCGCGGGGTTTCAAAGGCGAGTTCGGGGTGCTGATGCAGGTCGTGGCGGAATTCGACGAGTTCGTCGAAGACTTCAAGGGATTCCGGGAAGCAGACTTCCGGACGATAGGGACGGATCATTCAAAAAACTCCTCATGAGGTCGGCGTCCGATGCGGGCGCCAATTTTTTAAGTTTACGCCGAGCGGGTTTACGTAAGACTCGGGCGGGTCGCCGATCGCTTTTGCGATAGGACAAGAGGAACCGTCGGAAAGAAGGAAAAACGCCCGATCCGTGAAGGGGCGGGCGGTCCAGACCTTTGTCTGCAGAGTGTTTCGGTGTTTACGGGCGCCATTCCTCGGGAAGGAGACGCCGTTCCGCCTCGGCCTTGTCGGTTTCGCCGAAGGCTTCAAGCGTGAAGACGAGCGAGCGGCGCACCAGGAGAAGCGCAACGTGGGGCGCGATCGCTTCGAGGGCGGGCGAAACGGGCGTCGGCCCTTTGGGCGCACCCTTGGCGTAGAGCGCGATTTCGGCGTCGTCCGGACGCGCTGCGCCGTCGGCGCGAAGCGCGAGAAGCGCAAGGGCCTCGCGAAGTTTTGCTTCCGCGGCGGGAAGGTTGCCGAGCCCCGCGGCGGTCAGGCCGCGGTACTGCGCCACGACGGCCGAGGAGAGGAAGTCTTCGTCGCGGCCGAGAAGGGCCGCGGCCGCCGCATAGTCGCCAAGCGAAATCGAGAGCGCGACGTCGGAGAGAAGCGCGCGGGGAAGTTTGTTCGTCACAGTGTGTCCTTTTCCAGAATGAAGAGCGTGTGGCTGATGCCGAGATTGGGGGTTTCGGAGACGATGCGAAGGCCGCTCTCTTCAAAGAGCCGGCGCAGTTCGTCGCCGTGGAAGAAGCGAGAATTGCCGTTGGCCATCACCGTGAAATAGAGGCTCGTGGCGGCAAGCGAGAGCGCCGCCGCTTCGTGGCGCTGTTCGTCGACGAGCGGCTCGAGGACGGCGAGTTTGGCGCCCGCCTTCATGGCGCGCGCCGTGCGCACGAGAATCGAGCGGGCTTCGTCGAGACTGAAGCAGTCGAGAAACTGACTCATCCAGTATAGGTCCGCCTCTTCGGTGCCCGTGAGCGGCGCATCGGTGAGCCAGTCGATCGCGACGGTGTCGATTCGGTCGCGCACCGCTTTGAGCTCGGCGTGGCGGACGAGGTTTTCAATCTGCGCGGGAAGGTCCACGAAGACGGCTCGGGCGTTCGGGTGGGTATCGAGAAAGAGCTTCGTGAAGCGCCCGGTGTTTCCTCCGATGTCGACGAGTTGTGAAAAGCCCTTGAGTTTGTCGAGACACTCGATCGCGGCGCGGTAGGCTCGGTCGGAGTGAAAGTGGTCGAAAGCGAACCATGCCTTTTGCGCGTCTTCGGGAAGATCGGGCAGATGCGGGTAGATCGTCTTCCAGTCGCCGTTGAAGGCGGAAAGTCCCGCCGGACGGCCTTCGAGGAGCGCGTCGAGCGTCTTTTCGAGTCCCGCGTAGTTCATGCGGTCCGTAAAGAAGAAGTTCACGCGCGTCATTTCGTCGAGAACGAGGAGGTCCCCCACGCGGGTGGATTCGAGCGTTCCGTCTTCGCGGCGCGAGAGCACGCGGGCGCTCGCGAGGATGTCGGCCATTACGTCGACCGCATAGGGGGTGAGTCCGAGCGTTTCGGCCCATTCATGCGGCGTCTTCGGGGGCTTCTGATGAACGATCCCCGGAAGGAATCCCGTTTGGAGGGCGGCCGAAACGGCCTTGAAGAGAAAAGGCGCGAAGGCGATTTTCTGCGCTTCGTAGAGCGTTTCCAAAAAGTGCGGCATGTTCGGTTCCGAAGGAGACTCAGAGGGGCCACTCGACGGCCGTTTCGTTCAAGCGTTCCCATTCGGGCGCGGTCGGGTCGTGCGCGACGCCGAGGGAAACGGCCTTTTTCGCGCGCTCCCAGGCGCGCGGACAGTGCTTTTCGAAGTACTGCAGGAGGTCCTGCATCCGCATTTCGCCGTGCACCATCGGGGCGATCGTCACGACCGTGAGGATCGTGGGGTTTTCTTCCGGGGGATTCTCGGCGTCGGGATCCTCAAAACCTTGGCAGAGACCGCCCCAGTGACCGTTTCCGGTCACGTAGAAACGCGGATAGAGAATTTCGTTCGTGCGCGTTTCGCGAAGCACCGGCATGGTGGTCTCAAGCGGCGTGTCGGTGAGCGAGAGTCGAAAGTCCCCGTAGGGAGCGTTGAGCTTGATCGTCGCCTCGCGCATGCCCCAGAGAGCGTAGAAGGGAAGAACCTCGGGAAAGTCGTTTTCCCCTTCGAGCTGCTCGAGCGTATAGGCGGCCACTTCGGACGGAAAGGCGTATTCGCAGATCGCCTCGGGGTCGCGCAGTTTCCGGCAGAATTCGGCGTCGATGCCGACGGGTTGCGGAGATATGGCCGCGGCGGCGTAAAGCTTCGTGTGGGCGATCGAGACGTACTGAAGATTCTTTCCGGGGTTTTTGGCGCGCGGCCCGTAGGGCGGGTGCTCGTAGAGCCCGATGCCCGAGCGGTGCGAGAGCAACGCAAGGAGCATGCGGGCCCAAAGACTTTGGCTTCGGCGATGGGCGTCGCGGATGCTCAGGATGCGCAGTTTCGCGTCGGCGGGCAGGAGCGCCACCGCCATGTTTTCGTCCGAGGGATCCGGATTTTCGATTCGAACGCATAGAACGATGCCGTTTCGCTCGAGCGAAAGCGGCAGGTCGTCGGGTTCGATCGGTTCGACGGGCGTGAGTTCAAGTCCCGGTATGTCGAAGAGATGCGTCACGGTTTCTCGGGCCAGTGAAAAAAGAGAGGGTCCATTGTAGCAAGGCCAAACCGCACGCAAACTTAAAAAGACGGGCGCCTCGGATCGATGTCCGGGCGCCCCGTATGTTTCCCCTCTCGATCAGTCGTCGAGGACGCGCTCAAGGAACTTTCCGAGCAGGCGGTAGTGCGTCTTCGTTTCAGGGGCTTTCGGATTGAGGTAGTACTGGGCGTGCGAGAGCGCCTCGTAGACGATGAGTTCGGCGTGACGGTCGGCGAGGAGGAGCTTTTCGTGCATGCGCACGGTATTGCTCAAAAAGAGGTCGCGCGTGCCCGAGACGAGGAGCGTGGGCGGAAACTTCGCGAGCGTCGCATCTTCCGCGTAGACGGGCGAGAGAAGCGGATCCTTCATGTCGGCGCCGCCCGCGTAGAGTTCGGCGGCCGTCCGGATTAGGCCGTCGTAGGTCCCGAGAATGTTGTCGACGCCCTCCATCGTGACGTAGCTGTCGCCCGTTTTGGTGAGGTCCGCCCAGGGCGTCCCTGCGATGAGGGCCGCGGGCATCGGCACGCCGGCGCGTGCCGCCTGAATGCCGAGGACGAGCGTCATGCCGCCGCCCGTGGACGTTCCGAAGACGGCGACGTTTTCGGCGGGAGTCGTTTCGAGCAGCGCCTTGTAGGCTCGGAAAGCGTCGTCGATCGCGGCGGGGTAGGGGTGCTCGGGCGCCATGCGGTAGTCGACGCAGACGACCTTGTAGCCCTCAAGTCCCGCCATCAGAACGGCTTCGCCGATCCCGGCGACGCCGTGCCCGAGAATGTAGCCGCCTCCGTGGATGTAGAAAATCACTTTGCCGGCCTTGTCTTTTGCGAGTTTTTCCGGCGTGAGCGTGTAGACGCGCACGCCGCCGAGCGATCCTTCCTGCACGTCGACGCCGTATTCCTTGGCGAGCGCCAGCGCGGCGGGCGCCGCGCCTTCAGCGTAGTTTTGGGCGAGGGCGCTCACGGACTCGGGAGATTTTTCTTTTGTGAGCCAGAGGTCGGGCGCGGGCGCGGCGACGCTCTCGGCCATTTCGGCGCTCACGGTCGAGGGGGCGGGAAAGCGGGTGCCGGCTTCGGAGGCCGCAAAGGACGTCTGCGCGCTCGAAAGTGAGAGACCGAGAGCCAGAGAGAGTGCGAGAGTGAAGGCGGATTTTTTCATCGTGGAGCCGTCAAAGGTAAAAATGAAAAGGGAAAAGCCGAGCAATGAGCGGTACGACGGATGCGGTTCAATAGGCGCGGCGCAGGGCGTTGCAGGTTTGTTCGCGTGAGCGCGGTCCGTGAGGCCCGCGCTCGAACGCAGAGCCGGAAGAGAGCTTACCAGGCGTAGGCCTCGGGCGCTTCGCCGCCCGGCCCCGGGAAGATTTCGTCGAGCCTTTTCATCATTTCTTCAGACAACTTCACGTCGAGGCCCTTGACGGAGCCTTCGAGCTGCTCGACGGTGCGCGGTCCGACGATCGGGCAGGTGACGTCCGGGTTCGCAAGCACCCAGGCCTGCGCTACGTCCGCGGGCGCCAGCCCATATTCGTCGCAGAGCTTTTCGTACGCGGCGACGCGGTCGTAGAACTTCGGATCGCGAATGGGAAGCGAGGGCTTCCGACGACGCGACTTTTCCGCCGCCTTCTTGAGCGCGCCCGCAAGAAGCCCGCCGTCGAGCGGACTGTAGGTGAGAACACCCATGCCGTTCCAACGGGCCGAAGGAAGCACTTCCAGTTCGATGGCGCGGCAGGCGAGGCTGTAGCGGCTCTGTTCGCTCACAAGACCCATGAAGCTCCGCATGTGCGCTTCGCCCTGTGCGGCGGCGATGCCCCAGCCCGGAAAGTTGCAGCTCCCGACATAGAGGACCTTGCCTTGCCGCACGAGCGTCTCCATCGCCGACCAGATTTCCTCCCACGGCGTCAGGCGGTCGAAGTGGTGCATTTGATAGAGGTCGATGTGATCGGTCTTGAGTCGACGCAGGCTGTCTTCGCAGGCCTTGCGGATGTGGTAGGCCGAAAGCCTTCCGCCGTTGGGGCCGGCGATCATCGGTTGGTAAACCTTCGTGGCGAGGACGATTTCGTCGCGCTTGCCGCTCTTTTGGAACCAGTCGCCGAGGATTTCTTCGGAGACGCCGTAGCCGAGCGGAATGTCGGGACGTTGCGGACCGCCGTAGACGTCGGCCGTGTCAAAGAAGTTGATGCCCGCGTCGTAGGCCGCGTCCATGATTCGGAAGGCGCTCTCGCGGTCGGTGGCGTCGCCGAAATTCATCGTGCCGAGGCAAAGACGGCTCACAAAGAGGCCGGTGCGGCCGAGTTTCTTGTATTCCATGATCTTTTTTCCTGGAGTTCAAAAGTGGTGTCCGTCCACGAGCGGATGTCGAACGCCGCATTCACGGTCGGACGGATTCGTATTTCGTTATTCCGCCTTGGCGTCGGGTTTCATCACGATTTTCAGTACCGGGTCGGTGCGCGAGGTGAGGCGCTCGAAGGCGTGCTGCATGCCTTCGACGGGCACGATGTCGGTGACGTAGCGCTCGGGCTTGATCATCCCGCTAGCGATCAGGTCGATCGTTTCTTCGAATTCCTTGCGGGTGCACGAGACGCTCCCGACAAGCCGGATTTCGTGAAGGACGAGGCGGTTGATGTCGAACGGGATCGTCGGATCGATGGTGTTGCCGACCGTGACGATCGTGCCGCCCGCCTTTACGGCGTCCATGGCGGCGGCCAGCGCCGAGGCGCTACCGACCGCCTCGAAGACGACGTCGAAGCCGCCCTGCGAAACTTCTTCATAGACGGCGCGGCGGTTCGGATCCTTGCCGTCGATGTAGCGGTCGAACTTTCCCATTTCCCTGGCCTTGGCGAGCTTGCGGTCGTTCGTTTTCGACATGGCTACGAGCGAAGCGCCGGCGGACTTCGCAAGGTCGCCCATGAGTTGCGCGATGATGCCCGAGCCCACGACGAGGACCTTGTCGTGAAGCTTCATGTTCGAGAGATGCACGGCGTGATAGGCCACCATCAGCGGATCGATCAACGCGGCGTCCACGTCCGACACGGTGTCGGGGAGCCTGTAGGCGAGACGGGCCGGTCCCACGAACTTTTCGGCGTAGGCGCCGTTGCAGACAAACCCGATGTAGTTCGTGCCGTTCACTTCCCGGCAGAGGTGTTCCTGACCCGCACGGCACATGTCGCACTCGCCGCAGTAGAGGTTCGCCCAGAAGACGACGCGGTCACCGACCTGGAAGTCGCTCGTGCCCGGGTCTTCGACGACGCCGCAGAATTCGTGCCCCATCCAGAAGTCGCCCTTGTGGTTCGGGTTCCAACCCTTCCCGGTCTTCCACATGTGGACGTCGGATCCGCACACGCCCGTGGCGCAAACGCGGATGCGGATGTCGCCCGCCTTCATTTCGGGGACGGGCTCGAGTTTGGTTTCGATCTTTTCGGGGCCGACGAGAACGGCCGCCTTCATCATTTCGGTCATACTTTGTGTCTTCCAGCGAGGGTTGAAGAACTTCTTCGGATGACTGCATCGTAGGAGAGAGGAAGGTTTTTCGGAAGTTCAAATTTTTATATGTGCGTGAACTTTTCGTTCATACGCGCTACGAGGTGAGGACGGTGGACGATGCCGCGCATTGTTGTCTTCTGCGGGACTCGCCGTTCGGCGCGATCGACGGTTTGCACCGAAAACCTATACGAACGTATAGAGACTTTTGCTCTTTGCATCGGCACAATGGTCTGCGTTTGGGAAAGAAAAGGGCGTTCGTCGCCCGACGTCTTTCCGAAAACGATTCGACTAAAGGAGAACATCCATGATCAAGACCTTTGCCAAGACGGCCCTCACGGGTGCCGTCCTTGCCGCGCTGGCCACGGGCGCCTTCGCCGCCGCAAGCGGCACCTACACGGGCGAAGCCCAGGGCCGCAACGGCCCCGTGAAGGTGGAAGTGACGCTTGCCGACGGCAAGATCACGGCCGTGAAGGTGGTTTCGCACAAGGAATCGACGGGCATCGCCGATCCTGCCATTGAACGCATTCCGGCCGCCATCGCGGCCGAACAGTCCGCGGCCGTCGACGTCGTGGGCGGCGCGACGCTCACCTCCGACGCCATCAAGGCGGCCGTTCTCGCCGCGCTCACCTCCGCGGGCGTCGACACCCAGGCCTACATGAAGAAGCCCGACGCCAAGGCTGCGGCCGACCAGCCCGTCAAGGAAGTCAACGCCGACATTCTCGTGATCGGCGCGGGCAACGGCGGCATTACGGCGGCCGTCAAGGCCGCGGTGATGGGCAAGAAGGTGGTCCTTATCGAAAAACGTCCTGCTGCGGGCGGCGTTTCGGCCCTCAACCACGGCGGTCTCGCCGCCACGGGCACCCGCTATCAGCGCGAAGTCATGAAGGAAACGAAGGACTCTCCCGAACTCCTTTACAAGGACATGTTGCGCGTCGGCAAGAATGCCAACGACCCGGTCCTTGCCAAGATGGTGTCCGAACGTACGGGCGAAGTGGGTGACTGGCTCATCGACGATCTGAAGGTCGCCTACGGCGCCGCCTGGGTGCAGTTCCCGGACCACAGCGCCCACCGTCAGATTTCCGCGAAGGGCAATTCCGTTGGTTGGCAAAAGACGATGCTTGACGTCTTCGCCAAGCACGGCGGCGTCCTCATAACCGACATGCGCGCGACCGAATTCATCACCGACAAGGACGGCAATGTCACGGGCGTGAAGGCGACGGGCCTGAAGGGCCAGCCTTACGAATTCGACGCGAAGTCCTTCGTTCTCGCTTCGGGCGGCTACGGCGCAGTGAAGTCGATGCTCCCCGAACGCATGAAGGACGTGCTCTTCTACGGCATCCCGACCGAAACGGGCGACGGCTTCAAGATGGGCACCGCCATCGGTGCGGCTACGATCAACCTCGACTACGTCAAGACCTATCCGAACGGCGTTGAAGTCCAGCCCGGCCGCTCCATGGACACGACGGGTTCCTCGACCTTCGCAGTGCGCGGCAGCGCCATTTTCGTGAATGTCGACGGCAAGCGCTGCGTCAACGAAAACAAGTCGCTCGGTGAATTGACGCAAGCCACGCTCGCGCAGAAGAACCATCTGATGTACCTTGTCATGGATCAGAAGGCTTGGGAAGCGTACGTGAAGAAGGCGGTCGACGACCATACGGTGCCCGACGCCTCGACCTTCGAAGCCTGGAAGTCGCTTCGCAACAACGGCCGTCCCGTCATCTGCACGGGTGAGCTCGACGTCTGCGCCAAGGAAATGGGGATCGATCCGAAGGGCCTCGTTCAGACCGTAAAGGATTGGAACGCCGCCGTGGCCGCGGGTGAAGACAAGGCCTTCGGCCGCAAGGCGCTCGTTGCTCTGGGCGACGGTCCCTACCACATCGTCGAGCAGAAGGCCCGTTATCAGACCACGCTCGGCGGTCTGCGCGCCAACGCCGACATGCAGATTCTCACGAAGGAAGGCAAGCCCATCGGCAACCTCTACGGTGCGGGCTGTGTCGTGGGCGGTGCGAACGGCGCCGACTCGATGACGACGCTCATGAACACCTGGGCCATCGTTTCGGGCTACGTCGCGGGTGAAAGCGCCGCGAAGAACGCCAAGTAATCGTTTGATTGCGCCGGTCGGGTTCACTCGCAACTGCGGTCGGCGCCATACGAGATTGCATGGACAAAAAGGCCGCCCCAACCCGGGCGGCCTTGCCTTTCGTGTCGGCTCAAAACTCGATCAGCGCAGCGCAAAGTTGATTGCAAAGGCGACCGAGACGATGTACATCAGGGGATGCACTTCGCGGGCGCGTCCCGTAAGCACGGCGATGACCGTGTAGGAAACGAAGCCGAAGCCGAAGCCCGTCGCGATGTTGTAGGTGAGGGGCATCCCGACGATCGTGAGGAAGGCGGGAATCGCCACGTCGAGACGGTCAAAGCGGATGTGCACGCATTCCTGCATCATGAAGGCGCCCACAAGAATGAGGATCGGTGCCGTGGCAAAGGCCGGGACGATCGCAATGAGCGGGATGAAGAAGAGCGCGAGAATGAAGAAACCTGCGGCGAAGACGCTCGAAAGGCCCGTACGCGCGCCCGCGACGGCGCCCGCGGCGCTTTCGAGGTAGCTCGTGGCGGTCGTGGTCCCGAAGACCGACGAGAGCATCGTGCCGATCGAGTCGGAAATGAAGGCGCGGTCGAGATTGCGGATGGAGCCGTCGTCCTTCATGAGGCCCGCCTTGCGGGCGACGCCGATGAGCACCCCCATGTTGTCGAAGAGGTCCACCATCGTAAGTGTGAAGATGATGGTGAAGAGTCCGTGGCTCAAGGCACCCGGGAGGTCGAGCTGAAAGAAGGTCTTCGAGATGTCGGGGAATCCCGTCGAGAGCCAGGAGCCTTCGGGAAGCGAGACGTGGCCCGTGACGACGCCGAGCGCCGTCGTCGCGAGAATGCCGACGATCATGGCCGCTCGGATGCCCATCACGTTGAGAACCGCGGTGAGGAAGAAGCCGAAGAGCGCGAGAAGCACCTTGGGATCGGTGAGGTCGCCGAGCGCGACCGAGGTCGATTCGTTCGAGACGACGATCCCGCAGTTCTTGAAGCCGATGAAGGCGATGAAGGTGCCGATCCCCACGACGATTGCGTACTTGAGATCCTTCGGGACCGAGTCGACGATCCACTGCCGGATGCGCGTGACGGTGAGGAGAAAGAAGACCATGCCCGAGACGAGGACGGCGCCGAGACCGGCCTGCCAGGTGAAGCCCGCGGGGCCGCAGACGTAGTAGGCGAAGAAGGCGGTGATGCCGAGGCCCGGGGCCACGACCACCGGATAGTTCGCCCAGAGTCCCATGATAAGGGTCACGACGATCGTCGTCAGAACGACAGCGCCCGTGACGGCGGTGCGGTCCATGCCGGCGTCGGCGAGCATGGAGGGAATCACGAAGATGAGGTAGCAGCACGCCATGAAGGACGTGAGACCGCCGAAAAATTCCTGACGAACGGAAGTTCCGTTTTCTCGCAGGCGAAAGAGGCGTTCAAGAAGACCGGGGGTCTTCGCGGTGCTTGGGGAGGTCATGTCAGGTTTGCGAGGGTGGAAAAGAGAAAAAGCCATTGTAGCGGGAAAAGGAAGCTTTGCCGAAAGATTGTCGGCGGAAGATACGGTAGAGAAAATGTCTCTAGAAAAGCAGAATCGGATAAGAAATTTTGCTTTTTCTTTTGAATAATGGAACGTGTGGAGAAGAAGGGAGAGAAGGTCGAGCTCTTTCAACGGCCTTTTTTCAAAGGACCGATAAAACAATTCGCGGAGAGAAGAAATGGGATATTTGACGCAAGAATCGAGTGCCGAACGCGCCGCTCGGGTGAAGACGCTCAATGATGCGCTCATCGAGAGGGTGATGACGATTTCTCAGGGAAGGGCCGGCCAGTTCCCGACCGCCGTTCCCGGACTCGACGTTTCGGTGCGCGACGAACGCAACGCTTCGGAGCGGTGCGTCTACCGCCGATCTCTCGGCGTGATGCTCTCGGGACGCAAGCGCTCCATCGTCGGGAACCGCGTCTACGAGTACGGCGCGGGCGACATGCTTTACACGCTTGTCGACATGCCTGCGATGTGGCAGGTGGTGGGGGCGACGCGGGAGCATCCCTTCATCGCGGTTTCGGTTGTGCTCGATGAAGAGATGATGCGCGAGCTGATCCCCCGCGTGCGTCTGGGGTCGCGCTGTACGAATCTGCAGGCGATCGGACTTGAACGCTCCGACCCGGATCTTCTCGAGGTTTTTCTTCGGCTCATGCAGCTCCTTGACCGTCCGGACGAAATTGAAGTGATGGCGCCGATGTTGCTGCGCGAAATCCACTTCCGAGCGCTTCTCGGTCCTCAGGGGCCGGCTCTGGCCGCCGCCTTCACGCAGGATTCGCAGAGCAACCGCATCGGACAGGCGATCGACTGGATAAAGTCGAACGTCACGGCGAGCGTGTCGATCGAGGAGATGGCCGAGCGCGCCCACATGGCGCCTTCGACCTTTCACCGTCACTTCAAGGCGGTGACGAGTCTCTCGCCCCTGCAGTACCACAAGCGTCTGAAGCTCCACGAGGCGCAGCGCCTCATGCTCGTCAAGAACTTCGACGCCTCGCAGGCCGCCTATGCGGTCGGCTACGCGAGCGCGACGCAGTTCTCGCGCGACTACAAAAAACTTTTCGGGACGCCTCCCAAGAAGAGCGTGCGGGTGATGCAGACCCACGTCTCGCCCGAAGGCGTTCCCATGAGCTGACGGAAACCGCAAAAAAAAGAAGGCCTCGCCTCTGCGAAGAGAAGCGCGGCCTTTTACTTGCGGGCGTCTTTGCGTTACGTGACGGCCTTGGCGTAGTCTTCGTCCGAGACCGCCTCGAGCCATGTGCAGCGGTTGTTCGGGACGTTGGGTTCGATCGAAACGTGGGTCATCCAGGTCTTGGCACCCGCGCCGTGCCAGTGCTTCACTTCGGGCGGAATGCGCACGACGTCGCCCTTGCGGATCAAGCGCGGAGCTTCGCCTTCGAACTGCACGAATCCTTCGCCCGCGAGAACGAGCAGGATCTGACCGCCCGAATGGACGTGCCAATGCGTTCTCGTGCCCGGTTCGAAGGTGACGTTGCCGATCGGGGCGTGGAAGACGTCGTCGTTTTCGCTCAGCATCGTGAGGTAGGACGTGCCGGTGAAGAACTTCCCGTAGGGATTGACGGGGCCCTGTTCAAAAATCGTGTCGTGCGGGGCCTTGCGGACTTCAGACATGTTTGTCTCCTTGTGATCTCTATGATTTTTTGGGGACGTTCTTCGGAGCGCCCCGTTTCGCCTACCATTGTGGCGCGGGGCGCACCGGGCGGTTCGTCCGATCGGACGCGATTGTTGCCTGAAACAATCGGTCGGCGCAAAAGCGGAAAACCGAAAGCGGCGGCGGAGAATCCGGCAGTTCTCGAAATCCTTGCCAAGAGCGTCAGGATTCGGTAGTTTTTGGATAGACACTTTTTGAGGATAGTTTTCATGCTCCGTTTTGCCGCCGTATTGCCGGAAGGCCGCCTTCTTTTGAAAAACCTCGAGACCGGAGAGACGCTCACGATCCTCGCCGAAAACGGTCCCGTCTCGATCGGAACGCTCACCTGGACGTGGGGCGACGATTCGCCTGCGCCTTCGTGCGCGGCGGAGTCCGAGGCAAAGGTTCCCGAGACGACTGCGCAGGACGACGGTCCCCGTCCGATGAAGCCCGAAGAGTACGACGCCCTGGAATGGAACCCGACCGATCCGGCGCTTCTCACGGCCGAAGCGGAAATGCGCGCCATTCTCGCGTCGGCGCAGGAGATGCGCGGGCGGGACGTCATGCCCGCCGCCAAGCGCGTGCTCTCGGCTCCCTTGTCTGCGCTCACGGAAAAGGACTTTGAAGAGACCTACATGGCGCTCGGCAAACAAAGCGACGAAATCGAGCGCGAAGTCGCCTACCTCGAAGAAATCGAGGCCGACCCTGAGGACATCAAAGAGATGCGCGATCGGCTTGAGGCGATAGACCGCGATCTCGGACTCGTTACCGAACGCATGAAACAGTTCGAGGCGGTGCATCGGGAGGACGAGTCCTGATCTCGGACGCCCAAAAAAGGCTCTCCGAAACGGTTCGGAGAGCCTTTGCCGAATATTTCCACCTTTCTGAGCGGGATGGTCAGAAGCGGAAGTCCCTTTCTCCCGCTTCGATGCGGATGAGTCGCTTTTCCGCGGCGAGACGGATCTTCTCGTGCGGGATCTTCGGGAGTTCCGCCTTGAGGACTTCTTCGCCCGCCTTGCGCGTTGCGGCCGAGGCGTAGTCGCAGAGGTACTCCTTGATCGTCATCACGGCGTTGGCCTGGCAGTAGGTGGCGATTTCGCCCGTCTTCGCGAACTGCATGAAGCGGTCGCCAGTGCGGCCGGCGCGGTAGCAAGCCGTGCAGAAGGAGGGAAGGTACTTGTTTTCGAGAAGCCACTTGACGATCTGGTCGAGACTGCGGCGGTCGGACGTTTCGAATTGCGCCGTGTTTTCCCCTTCGTCCTCGGGTTCGAGCGTGTAGCCGCCCACCGACGTGCGTGAGCCGCCGGAGATCTGGGAAATGCCGAGACGCAGCGCTTCCGTGCGGATGCGGGCGCTTTCGCGCGTCGACATGATCATGCCGGTGTAGGGAACGGCGAGGCGGATGAGGGCGACGATCTTGAGGAAGAGGTCGTCGGGCACCGCGTTGCTGAAGGTGTTCGGATCGATGTCGTCGGCCGGGCAGATGCGGGGCACCGAGATCGTGTGCGGACCCACGCCCCAGACGGCTTCGAGGTGTTCGGCGTGCATGAGAAGCCCCACGAAGTCGTAGTGGCAGTGTTCGAGCCCGAAGAGAACGCCGAGGCCCACGTCGTCGATGCCGCCCTCCATGGCGCGGTCGTGCGCTTCGGTGTGGTAGGCGTAGTCGGACTTCGGTCCCTTCGGATGGAGAAGCTTGTAGCTTTCCTTGTGGTACGTTTCCTGGAAGAGCTGATAGGTGCCGATCTGCGCTTCGTGAAGTTTGCGGTAGTTTTCAACCGTCGTCGCGGCGATGTTGACGTTCAGACGGCGGATGGCGCCGTTCTTGTGCTTGATCGAGTAAATCGTCTTGATGGATTCGAGGATGTATTCGATCGGGTTGTACTTGGGATGTTCGCCCGCCTCGAGAAGAAGGCGCTTGTGACCGAGGTCCTGAAGCGCGATGACTTCGCGTTCGATTTCTTCCTGCGTCAGCTTCTTGCGCTGGATGTGCTTGTTCTTCGCGTGATACGGGCAGTAGGTGCAGGTGTTGACGCAGTAGTTCGAGAGGTAGAGCGGCGCAAAGAGCACGATGCGCGTGCCGTAGATGTGTTCCTTTACGCGAACGGCCGTGTCGAGAATCTTCCGGTTGACATCTTCCAAATCGCAGGCGAGAAGCACGGCCGCTTCGCGGTGCGTAAGGCCGCGGAAGGCGGCCGCCTTTTCAAGAAGCGAATCGATCAGGGGACGGTCGTGCTTGTGTTCTTCGGCGTAGGCGAGCGTGTCAAGAATTTCTTCGTGACTGATGAACTCTTCGGCGACGCGGGATTTCGGATCGTACATGGAAGGTGTCTCCGGACGGGAAATATTTATACGCACAATTAACTGAAGACATTGTTTTTCCCTTAATATGCGTACAAATAGAGGTCAAAAGAAAAGTGCTTCGCCGGAGGGCGCAAGACACAGGTTCGTGAATATTACTCTCGCCTTCTCTTTTGCGCGAGAGAATCTTTTGACAAAAATCTAAAATTGCGGAAAAAAGACAACTTTCCTTCGTCGCCTTTTTTCCGCTTCGGAAGACTCGGCTGCCGTCCGGTAAAGCGCCTTACTCGTGGCGTTTGCCCGTCATGCATTCGATATGTAGGCGCCAGAGGCCGGCGTAGGGACTTCCTTTGCGGAAGTAGTCTTCGCACTTTTCCGCGGCGACCGTCGAGCAGTATTTCCCGAGAAGTGCAAAGAACCCCGTTCGGCGTTCGTCTTCGTCCGATACGAGTTCGATCGTTCCCGAGAGCACGACGGATAAGAACGCCGTCGTGAATTCTTCGGGGTCGGCCTTGACGTCGGTCGCGACGACGAAAGTCGCGGCGCGGGGCTTCTGCAAAGTCTCCCACTTGGTGCCCGCCTTGCCGCCGTGAAGGTAGAGGTTGTCGCCCGAGACGGCAAAGGAGATCGGAATCGAGTGAAGCGTCCCGGCGTCGTCCGCGTAGGAGAGCGTACCCCACGGACAACGGTCGAGAAGCTTGCGGGTGTCTTCCTCGGAGAGCGCGCGGTCGGCGCGGCGGAGGGTTTTCATCAGCATTTTGTTCGTCCTTAGAAGGAGGAAAGGTTCGGGCGCGGCGTCACTTCGGGGAGATCTTCCTGGGCGACGCGAATCCAGGAGAGGTTCTTCCACGGGCCCGTCAAAAGGGATTCGAGGAAAATCGCGGAGCGGCGCACGGTCTGCAGAGCCGCCGTTTCGCTCGTTTCGAGCGCGGCGAAGGCGTCGCGGACGAGAAGGCTTTCGGCCACATCCGTCCAACTGCGGAAACGCACGATGAGTTCTCCCGCGGGGCGCGAGAAAAGGGCTTCCGCCCGGGCGGGCGGGGTCATGCCGAGAAGCTGTGAAGCGACGATGAGAGCGCAGGTTGCGGCGAGGTCCGCCGTACGCAGAAGAGGCCACTCGATCGTCTGCCGATAGTAGTCGGTGAAGATGCGAAGCCGGCGAAGACGCGCCTCGTCCTCCTTGTCGACGACGGCCGAAAAGCCTCCCCAGCCGAGTCCCACCTCGTGACGAACAAGTTCCGACACGGCCGCCGCCTCGCGGATCGTACGAAACCGGGTGGGCGTCTGGTTGTTCCCCGCGAGGTATTCGAGCCGGTCGTCAAGATCCGCTTCGCTCATGACGTTGAAGTGGTTCTCCACCCAATGGTAGAGGTCTCCGAGCATGGCGTCGTCCGGGTCTTCGATGCGGATCGACAGGCCGTTGCGGCCGAAGTACCAGCGGGCGAGTTCCGTTCCCGTCTGCGTGAAGGCGATTTCGTCCCAGGGAAGCGACACGGCGTTTGCGTGAGGAAGCGCCGCGAGGCGCTCGAAGCTCTCGCGCATTGCGTCGAAGACGGGCATCATCTCCGCGGTGGGCGAGAGGATCTCGACGGACTCTTCGTCGTCAAAAAACTGCATGCCTAGGGTCTCCTTCTTCAACGCTTGCGGGGTTTGGCGGTCCCGAAAGACTGGCCGTCGGGATTTCGACGGGGACCGTGGGCGTTTTCGCCGCGGCGCGGGGCGCCGCGCTTGTCAAACGTCCGTTTTTCACCCGTGTGTTTTTCGGACGGACGCTTCTCTCTGCGGCGTTCCGCGCCGGCAGGCCGCTCCGAGCGCACCGCATCGGCGGAGCGGGCGGAGGGCTTTTCGGCGGGGCGCCGCACCGGGAGCCCGGAGGGCGACGTGATCGTCATGAAGCAGGGCTTTTCTTCGCAGTGGAATTCCGCACGGAAGACTTCGCCGGCGGAATTCTTGAGAAGGAGCGGCTCGGGCCGGAAGAGCTTTCGGTCCGTCGTCTTCAGACGTTCGGGGAAGAATTTGAGGGCCTTCGGGCAAAGGTCGAGCTGCGCGCGCACGCAGTGGCGGCAGGTCATGAGATTCGCCTTGGGAACGGGCAGGATCTCGAAGGCGGGCGCCGTCACGACCGCGCCGTGTCGTTCGTAGAAGGCCTTGGCGAGGCGGTTTGCGACGTTGGCGCGGTAGTCGACGGATTTCTCGGGATAGGGCGCGTATTCGTCCGCAGGCGCGCGGTGCGTCGGCTCCCAGTGCGCTTTTCGGTCGGCGTCAAGTTGCGCCGTCGCATGCCGGCGCAGCTGATTGGCAATGCTCGCCGGAACGAAGACGTCGAGGTCTTCGGGAATGAAGAGCTCGGCAATCCGATAGTCGGTGTCGCCCATCTTGCCGAGGTTCTGCGCGAGACGCGCGCGGTTTTCTTCGGCGTCCGAGGGTGCCTCGAGGTCCATGGCGACCTCCGCAAAGCCCGTCGAAGCGCCGTCCGTCAAAAGGAGCGTGAGCGCGTCCTCTTCGACCGTAAAGGTGGCGGTGACGGGGATCCTGCGTTCGGCGGTCTTGCCCGAGAGAATCTTTTCAAACGCCTGATCGCGATTGCGCGAGAGGATGCTTCCCGTGCGAAGGCCGTCGAGTTGCGACGTACGCTCGCGCGGATAGAGTGCCCAGTGATGTCCTTCGCGCTCGGCGCGGTTGACGCAAAGGCCGTGGATTTCTTCGTCGGCCGCTTCGTAGGTGAGCCCGTCTCCGTTGGCGAGCGTCACGCCCGGGAGCGCGTCGACGAGAAGACGTTTCGGGTCGATGCGAAGAACGCGCGCGACGGGGTCGCCCGTGTTCTTGGGACTTTCCACCTGCGCGAGGTCGTAAGGCTTCGAGAAGTCGCGCCCGTGCACGAAATAGTCGGTCGCTCCGCGCCGGAAGGTCTTGGCGGCGTCGGGTGCGAAGGAAAAGGTTGTCTCGCCCGCGGACGAGCGGCACAAGTCCGGACGACGCGCGAGGATCGCGTCGATTTCCTTTCGGTAGAGCGCCGTGATGTTCTTGACGTAGTGCACGTCCTTGAGACGTCCCTCGATTTTGAAGGAGGAGACGCCCGCGTCGATCAGGGCTTCGAGATTCGCGCGCTGATCGTTGTCCTTGAGGCTCAGAACGTGGCTTCGCTGCGCGAGAACCGCGCCGTCTTCGGTCTGGACGTCATAGGGCAGGCGGCAGAGCTGCGCGCAGGCGCCGCGGTTGGCGCTGCGCCCGAGCATGGCTTCCGACATGTAGCACTGTCCCGAGTAGCTGACGCACAGGGCTCCGTGGACGAAAAACTCAATGCGCGCGTTCGTGAGCGCGGCGCGTACGGCGCGGATCGCCTCGAGATCGAGTTCCCGTGCGAGAACAAGTTGAGAGAAGCCTACTTTTTCGAGAAACGCGGCTTTTTCGGGCGTGCGGATGTCGCACTGCGTCGACGCGAGAATCTCCATGTCGGGCAAAGGCCCCATGAGAAGCCCCATGTCCTGCAGGATCAGCACGTCGACGCCGGCCTTTTTCGCATCGAAGGCAAGCGACCTCGCCGCCTCGATTTCGTCGTCTCGAAAGAGGGTGTTGAGCGCCATGAAGACGCGGGCGTTCCAACGGTGCGCGTAGTCGCAGAGCCGCGCGATGTCGTCGAGCGAATTGCCCGCGGCCTGACGGGCGCCGAAGGAGGGACCGCCGATGTAGACGGCGTCGGCTCCGTGCTCGATCGCGGCGATGCCCGTGTCGGCGTCGCGCGCCGGGGCGAGAAGTTCCAAGGCGTGAAGGGGAAGCATGCTTTCGGTCAACCAATGTGTGTTCCGAAAGTGTAGCAAAGCGGGTCGTGCCGCATCGCGGTGAGGAAGCAAGGAATCGTAAGGGCGGCGGGGCTTTGGCGCGAAGGTTCGGGGTCGCCGCTCCTTTTTCGGGCGTTTAGTCCGAAAAGACGGCGGGCGCTTCAGATTCGCACTTCGGGAGCGCCGTCGACAAAACCCGAAGGCGTGCGGACCGCTCTGCGGGCGCTCTTAGGCGATCCCGCCTTCGTCGCGATCGTTTTGCAGCAGATCTTCGCGTCGGCCGTACTCTTCGGACACATCGCGTCGTCACCGTTCATCTTCCAGGAATACTACGGGCTCTCGAGCTTCTCCTACGGGATTCTCTTCGGCGTGATGGCGCTCGGCATCACGTTGGGCGCCGCTCTTTCGAGCCGGCAGTCCTCACCGGAGCTGGCCATGCTTGCGGGCGCCGCAGGTCTCCTCGGGGCGGCCGTCCTTCTTGCCGTTGCATACGCCGTCGGAGCGTCGCTCCTCTGGATAACGCCCGTCTACTTCGTGCTGCTCGTCATGCTCGGAATCACGCTGCCCGCGGCCATGACGGCGGCTCTTTCGCGTCACCGAGCCCGTTCGGGACTCGCCGCCGCGGTGCTGGGCGCGGTGGGCTTCGGCGGAGGCGGTCTGGTGGCGCCCTTGACGACCCTCGGGACACCCACCGTCACCACGGCCTGTCTCTTCATCGTTTCGGTCGTCGCGCTCGTGGTGATCGGCATTGCTCTTCGGCGGTTCACACGCGAAAGTCGCGTCTGAGGAGGCTGTGGAAATGGGCGGAGAATAATTTTGTTCAGTCCGTTGAACGAAACGGATGTTTTTTCGTTCTGTGTACGGAACAATACGTATGAAAAACGGGCGTGCCGCACGAAGGAATGCGGCACGCCCTCGGAAAAAGAGCCGTTCGAGTCAAGTCTTACTTGGGAGTCGACATCTTCCACGCTTCAATGTCGTGGCAGGTGGCACACTGGTTGGTCGACGGCTTGTGCTCGCGGTGGCAGTCAAAGCAGTTTTCCGTGCGGCCGAAGTGGTAGCTGTCGTGCACGTTGATGAGAGCGGTGTGGCGCGTTTCCTTGCCGGTCTTCGGGTTCTTGAGAACCGCTTCAAAATTCATCGATTCGGTAGCCTTTGCGAGGGCGTCGCGGCTGTGGCAGCTCGTGCAGACATCGATCGAGGGGGTTTTGAATTCGCCCTTGTGACAGGTGGTGCAGGCCACACCCCGTTCGGCGTGCTTGGACATCTGGTCGGCGGCTTGCGCGGAGCCGAAGGCGAGCGCGAGAAGCGCAGTGCAAATGAGCGTACGCATGGCGTATTCCTTACTGTTTCGTCGTTGATCAGGCATGTTCGGCGGCGGCGTTTTCCCCGGCAATGAGGCCGAAAACCGAGCAGTCCGGCATGGAGCAGGCCGTCATGCGTTCCTGGCCGTGCAGACCGCCCGCGGCTTCTCCGGCCACGTAGAGACCTGCGATGGGGTTGCCGTTCCAGTCGAGCGCCTGCGCCTTTTCGTTCGTGCGGATGCCGCCCGGGGTGTAGTTGAGACGCGGGCTGATGACGATGCCGTAGAAGGGGCCCTTCATGTCAATCGGTTCGACTTTGCGTTCGGTACGTTCGAGGGGCTTGCCGAAAGCCGCGTCACGACCGGCGGCGACGTCGCGGTTGTAGGTTTCCAGCGTCTTCTTCACGGTCTGGGCGTCGGCGCCGTAGTGGGCGGCGAGCGCTTCGATCGTGTCGAAGCGGAACATCGTGCCGTCAAGACCGTTGAGTCCGTTGAGCGAACGACCCACGCGGTTGAGGTTGTGGAACTTGCCGAGCGCCTTTTCGTCGTAAATCATGAAGGGCTTCTTGTCGCCGTTCGTAAGGCGGCGCTGCAGGGTGCCGACGGCAAGTTCGTTGCGGCTCGCCCCTTCGCTCATGAAGCGCGTCCCGGTGGCCGGGTCGATCAGAACGCCCCAGACCATGTCTTCGGTCGGCAGCGGATAGGCGAAGCGGTAGAGCGAAAGGTGCATGGCCCGGGCGCCGGCGCGAACGAGCGTCTTGAGGGCGCCGGCCGTCGCACCGGGACTCGTCGTCGTGGAAACGCCGTCCAGGAAGGGCACTTCCACGGCGCGGAAGGCGCGGTCGCGGGCATAGCCGCCCGTCGCGAAAATGACGGCGCGAAGTGCGCGGATGCGGCGGGGCGTGCCCGTGCGGTTCGTTTCGTCGTCGCGAGGATCTTCGCTGAAGACGTAGCCTTCGCGAACGAGAAGCCCCGAGACGCAGTCCTTTTCAAAGAGAATTTCGTCGGCCTTGCAGGACGTGCGAATCGTGAGGTTCTTGAGGCCGCCCATGTACTTCGTGAGGGCGGCGAGAAGACCGGCCCCGTCCCCTTCGGGGATGAGGCAGCGCTCGGCGCTGTGGCCGCCGAGCTTCAGAAGACGGCCGTCCCAGCGGACGCCGCGGTCGGTCAGAAATTTCTCGACGCGGGCGGTGTTCTTCGCCATGACGAGAGCGAGCTCATAGTTGCCCACGCCGCCCGAGACGCGGAACATGTCGCGGGCGAGCGCTTCGGGACTGTCCTTGACGCCGCGCTTTTTCTGTTCGGCCGAATCGACGCAGGCGAAGTTGAGGCCGGAAAAACGCGAGGTTCCGCCCGTACGGTTCAGTTTTTCGATCATGAGCACCTTGGCGCCTTTTTCGGCGGCGGCGATGGCCGCGATGGTGCCGGCAACGCCCGAACCCACGACCACGACGTCGAAGGTTTCGTCCCAGGCGTTCGACGGGGTTTGAGCGAGAACGGTGGACGCGGCGGGAAGTGCGGCCGCGGCCGCGAGGAAGCGGCGTCGGGAGGTCGTCATCTTTGTCTCCTTGAGGATGAATGCATGTCCGAGGACGGACGTCCGATACCGTCATTCTGACGGAGAAAGATTGCGCGGCCGTTGCTGAAAAGGGCAAAAGATTACGAAAACGTTACGGTTCAGAGGTCGTCGTAGTCGTCAAGGAGGTATCCCACGCCCGAATAGCTTGCGATGACGGGACCTTCGGCGCCCGCCGCCTGCAGTTTCTTGCGGATGCGCGTGATCGTGACGCGCAGAAGAGGAAGGTCGTCGATCGCTTCCGGTCCCCAGACCGTGCGCAAAAGTTCTTCATGGGTGCGCAGGTGCCCGGGTTTTTCCATGAGAAGCCGCAAAAGACGGTACTCGGTATCGGTGAGTCGGACGGGCGACGCGCCGAAGCTGCACGTGCGCTTTGCCGGCATCATGACGAGCGGTCCGTTCGTGAGGCGCTCGGAAGCGACGTCCCGTCGTCCCGATGTGCGGCGCAGCACGGCCAGGATGCGGGCCTGCAGTTCCTCGAGTGAGAAAGGTTTGGTGAGATAGTCGTCGGCGCCGAGCGAAAAACCCCGCATTTTGTCGACGACCTCTCCTTTGGCGGTGAGAAGAATGACCGGTACTCCGCTCACCTTGCGCACGGCTTCGAGGACTTCGAAACCGTCCTTTTCCGGCATCATCACGTCTAGAACCAGAAGATCGGGCTTCGGCACCGAATGCTCGAAAATTTCGAGCGCCCGTTGGCCGTCGTCGGCCGAACAGACGTCAAATCCGCTTCGTTCGAGGTTGGCGGCGACGACCCGGCGGATCTTGCTTTCGTCGTCGGCGATGAGAATGAGGGGACGTTCGCGGAACATGATCAGGTTTCGTCGGAGAAGAGAGGAAGACGTACGAAGAGATCGGCGCCGGGGACGTCTTCTCGTCCCCGCGCGGTGATCGAGCCGCCGTGCGCCTCGCAGATGGCGCGGCAGATCACGAGCCCCAGGCCCGTACCGCCAGAACGGCGTCGGTTGCCCCGGTCCGCCTGATAGAAGCGGTCGAAGATGCGTTCCCGATCCTCCGGGCGTATGCCTATGCCGTTGTCGAGAACGTGGATGTGCACTTCGTTCTCCACACGCACGGCCCGCACGAGAATTTCGGGGGGTACGCGCGTTCGTGCGTAGCGGGCGGCGTTCGTGAAAAGATTGCTGAAAAGCTGCGTGAGCCGCTCGGGGTCGCCCGGGAGGCAGGCCGCTTCGTCGTCGATCTCAAAACGCCAACGGAAGTCGTAGCGGGCCTGCGCGAGACGCGCGGCCTTGCGCAGAACGCTCGCGAGGGAAAGAACGCGTTTTTCAATGAGGAAGACCCCTCCGTCGATGCGGGCGACGTCGAGCCAGTCGTTGATGAGGGACTGCAGATGCCGCGCCGCTTCATCGAGGTTCGCGAGCAGTTCTTTGCGAAAGTCCGGCGTCCAGGCGCCGTCGTCGGCGAGCAGGCTTTCGGTCTGCAGACGAATCGCCTGCACGGGGGTTTTCAGTTCGTGCGCGACGACGCTCAGGAGGCTTTCCTTGAGAGCTTCGGCCTGGGCGGCTTCGGTTCGGTCCCGCAGGAGAACGCCGCGGGCGGGTTCGCCCGGCGCGCCTTCGATGGGGAATCCCTTGGCCTCGAGTGTACGGCCGTTTTCGGTCCATTCGAGTTCCGGCGCGACGTCGGGCGCCGCGGGCATCACGCGCCGGAGCACCGCTTCAAAACGTTCGGCCCGGGTGGCTTCGGGACCGGGCAGAAGACGTTCGGCTTCCGGATTGGCCAGAAGCAGCGTGCCGTCCTCGCGAAAGAGAAGGACGCCCTCGCGCATGTCCCGAAAGAGGGCGCTGAGCGTCGCATGCTGCGATCGGAAGGCTTCGGTGCGGCGCTGCACTTCGTTCTCGAGCTCGGCGTTGAGCGTTTCGAGTTCCCGGCGTTTTTCTCGCAGTCTCTGCAGGACGCGCCCCCAACGGTCTTGTATGAGACGGAATTCTTCCGGAACGTTCACGCGGTCTTCGGGCGCGGGATCGGTGCGGCCGCCCTCGATGTGGCGAATGAGTTTCGTGACGCCGCGGGCGAGCGTGTCCGAGACGAGCCATACGATTCCGAGCGTGAGCGCCAGAAGAAGGAAGAGGGCGGCCGTAGCCTGCTGCAGCGTTCGTGTCGCCAGATGCGTGCGGTCCGCGCCGTTGCGCACGAGAACGATGTGCCAACCGTCCGTCGTGTGGCTTCGGGCCAGGTACTGCCGTTCCTTTTCGGTCTGCAGTTTTCGCACGGTGCCCGGACGGGCGTCGGGACGGGAGAGCAGGGCGGCAAGGTCCTTGCCGACCGGGGCGAGGGCGTTCGGATAGAGGCTTCGTCCCGTCTTGTCGAAGATGCGAAGCGAGTAGGCGCCTTCGGGGAGTTTTCGCTCGACCGCGCGTCCGAGCGCTTCAAGCTGCAGGGCCGCGGCGGCGACGCCGATGACAACGCCTTCCGCGTTGCGGATCGCCGCGGCGAGATTGATGATCGGACGGTCGGTGGCGCCTTCGGCCCGGAAAACGTCGGACACGAGAACGATTCCGGCGGGTGCGAGTGCGGCGCGGCTGTGCCAGCGCCGTGCGTGGTCGACGTTGAGATTGGAACCTCGAGCGCTTTCCTTGGGGACGAAGAGGAGACTTTTCGCCTCCTTGTCGTCGATGTGGAGGTTTTCGAACAGTCCGTATGTGGCGGCGATTTGTTCGAGAGAGAGCTGCAGCGTGCGCGAGGCGCGGGCGGTCGTGCGTCCGTCCATGGCGACGGCGCCCATTTCCGCCGCGAGAAGGACAAAGCGTTTTGCGTCGTCGAGCGCCGTCTGCGTTTCGATTGCGGCGCGCTCGGCCCAACGCGCCTGACTTTCGTCGGAACGAAGAATTTCGTTTTGCGCTTCATGCCACTGCAGCACGGTAAAAGCTGCGAGCGGCACGAGACTCACGGCCAAAAGGGAGGCGACGAGGAGCGTGCGGAACCGCATGCGTCGAACCGACGGATCTTCTCGTCAATAGGAAATTTTGACGGTCTTCACGCTCGGAAGCGCCACTCCCTTGGAGAACTTGATCCCCACCGATTCGGTGGGAGAGATCTGGAGTTCGTCCCCGTCGCGAAGCTTCGAACCCGTATCGATCACGTATTGCACGAGGTTTTCCAGGAACTGGTAGACGGCTTCTGGTTTGCGGGCGGAGCCGAGAATTTCGATTTCCGGGTGCCCGAACTGATCGAGCCCCGCGGTGTAGGCGCCCGTTTCCCCGTCGTTTTCGTAGAGTCCGAGGTAGACGAGGTTGGAAAGCGGAAGTTCCCCCCGACCGAGAACGGAGGAGGCGTTGCGGTATTTCGTCGGTTCGATGAGGGTGTGGGCACCCGCGACGGCGAGCGTTCCCGGACGCAGGGTCAAGGTCGAGAGAACCTTGACGAGCGTCGAGGCGGCCGCTTTCTGCGTGGCGGTCTTCGGGACGATGATGACGCGGATCGTACTCTTTGCGCGCTGCAGAGCCGAGACGGCGTCCCAACCTTGGGCGGTTTCGGCCGCCCAGGCGACGTCCTCGCGGTCGGCGGGATTCGCGCCCGATTCCATCATGACGAGCGAGCCTTCGGACTCGAAGACGGTCGATTCGTCGAGGATGTTGAGAAGAACCGGGAGACCCCAGTCGGCGGTGAAGTCCTTCGCGAAGGCGTTGAGATCGGAATGCTCGGTTTCGTAGAGCACTTCCCCGGCAAGCGGAATCACGGACACCTGGGGTTTCAGGAAGAAGGCATGCGAAGTCACAGTCACTCTCCGAGCCAACGGCGGAACACGAGGCTCGTGTTGATGCCGCCGAAAGCGAAATTGTTGCTCATGATGACATTTTGCTCCAAAGAGCGGACGGCATCACGCACGTATTGCAAATTTGCGCAGGCCGGATCGGGTTCCTTCAGGTTGAGGACGGGCGAAACAAAGCCTTCCTCCATCGATCGCAGCGCGAAGATTGCTTCGAGCGCCCCGCAGGCGCCGAGCGTATGTCCCATGTGTCCCTTGTAGGTGGTGTAGGGGACGCGCTCGCCGAAGACCCGCGCCGTGGCGTGGGATTCCGCGACGTCGCCGCGGTCGGTGGCGGTGCCGTGACCGTTGACGCAGTCGACGTCCTCGGGACGGATTCCCGCATCTGCGAGGGCGAGCTCCATGGCGCGGCCCATCTGTTCGCTCTGCGGCGTCGTGATGTGCACGCCGTCGGAATTCTCCCCGAACCCGAGCACCTCCGCGTAGATTCTGGCGCCGCGTGCCCTGGCGTGCGAGAGGCTCTCGAGAACGAGCGTTCCCGCACCTTCGCCCACGACGAGGCCGTCGCGGTCCTTGTCGAAGGGGCGCGGCGTCTGATCGGGCATGTCGTTGTAGCGGCAGGACGTGGCAAAGAGCGTGTCGAAGATCGCGGCGTCGGTGGCGTCGAGCTCTTCGGAGCCGCCGGCGATCATCACTTTTTGCCGCCCGAAGCGGATGGCTTCGTAGGCCATGCCGATTCCCTGAGAACCCGACGTGCAGGCGGAGCTCGTCGGAATGATGCGGCCCTTGAGCCCGAAATAGATTCCGATGTTGACGGCCGCCGTGTGGCTCATCATGCGCACGTATGTTGTCGCCGTGATGCCGCGGCAGGTCTTCGTGAGAATGAGGTTGGCGAGTTCCGCCACGGCCGCGGGCTGGCCGGCGGACGAGCCGTAGGCGACGCCGCAGTCTCCCGACGTGAGAACGGGGTGGCCGAGAAGCCCCGCGTCAACGAGCGCGTCGTAGCTCGCCTTCACGGCCATGAGGGCGACACGTCCCATGGCACGGGTGCGTTTGCGGGGGAAAAGTTCCGGATCAAGCGTGTAGGGCGCGACCGGAGCGGCGACTCGGGTGTTGAGGTCCGTTTCGTCCCACGCCGTCATGTGGCGCACGGCGCTGCGGTTTTGATAGAGGGCTTCGCGCACGGTCGCCCAGTCGTTGCCCAAGGGCGAGAGAAAGCCCATGCCGGTGATGACGACTCGTTCCATCAGAGACCTCCGGAGACGGGAATGACGCTTCGGGTGACGTAGGAAGCGCCGTCGGACATGAGAAAGCGCACGACCGCCGCCACTTCTTCGGGACGGCCCGGGCGGCGCATCGGAATGAAGGGGAGAATGCGGTCCCGCTCTTCGTCCGAGACCATGCTCGTTTCGATCAATCCGGGCGCGACGGCGTTCACTGTGATCCCGCGGCTGGCGAGCTCCATCGCGAGCGCTTTGGCGGCGCCGATCAAACCCGCCTTCGCGGCCGAGTAGTTCGTCTGACCGCGCGTGCCGTAGAGGCCGCTTACGCTGCTCATGACGACGACGCGGCCGCGGCGTTTGCGGCACATGGGAAGCAGAACGGGTTTTAGGACGTTGTAGAAGGCGTCGAGGTCGGTTTTGAGAACCGAATCCCAGTCGTCCTCTTCAAGTCCCACGAGCGGGGCGTCGCGGTGGATGCCGGCGTTCAGAACCACGCCCCAGTAGGCGCCGTGGGCTTCGCAGTCGGTGGCGAGCTTTTCGCGCGCGGCTTCGCGGTCGGTCACGTCGAAGGTGAGAAGACGGGCGTTTCGGCCCTTGGCTTCGATTTCGCGGCAGACTTCCTCGGCCTGCGCCCGGGAGGCGCGGCAGTGTACGACGACGTCGTAGCCCGCATCGGCAAGGGAGAGCGCGACGGCGCGCCCGATCCCGCGGGAGCTTCCCGTCACGAGAACGGTTCGCGAAGAGGCTGTATCGGACATGGATGAAAGAGGTTCGTGAAAGGGAAGGAAGATTGTAGCAAGGTTTCGCTTTTTTCCTCCAAACATCCGAGAGGGCTTCCGTGCGGACGAATGCAATTCGGTAGAATGCCAGAGAGATGCGGAGACACGGAAGCGGGCGCCGTCGCGTGCCTGCTGCCGGACATCCGTCACGTCCGAAGGACGAAGAAACAAAGACCTCTCTTTGCCTTCGTTGCCCCTTTCTTTTATTTGTTTCTATAGAGCCATCCCATGACGAACAAGTTTGCAGGAACCCAAACCGAAAAGAACCTCTGGGCCGCTTTTGCCGGTGAATCCCAGGCCCGCAACAAGTACGACTACTTTGCCGGCGTCGCCCGCAAGGAAGGTTATCAGCAGATCGCCGAACTCTTCATGGAAACGGCCATGAACGAGCGTCAGCACGCCAAGATCTGGTTCAAGCACCTCGAAGGTCTCGGCGACACGGCCGCCAACCTCAAGGCCGCCGCCGAAGGCGAAAATTACGAATGGACGGACATGTACGAAGGCTTCGCCGAAACCGCCGAAAAGGAAGGTTTCCCCGAACTCGCCGAGCAGTTCCGCGCCGTGGGCGCCATTGAAAAGGCTCACGAAGAACGCTACCTCAAGCTTCTCAACAACATCGAAATGAAGCGCGTCTTCGAAAAGAGCGAAGAAGTCATGTGGCAGTGCCGCGAATGCGGTCACCTCGTGATCGGCAAGCAGGCTCCGGAAATCTGCCCGGTCTGCGCCCATCCGCAGAGCTACCAGCAGGTTCGCGCCGAAAACTACTGATGAGGCGCCGCAGGCTTGCGCCTGAGCGCATGTCCCGCACAACGGACGGCGACGCCCGGTGAACCTTTGACGAAAGGCCGAGTTTCTCTTTTTTTCGGGGACTCGGCCTTTTCCTCTCTTTTGCCGCGAGCTCTTTCGTGGAATACTTGCGGTTGACTCTTCCGCGGCGACGATCGCGGACAACGCATTTCTACGAAACAAAGGAGAACCAACATGGCGGATCGCATTTTGCGCGGCGGCCGGGTTGTCGACCCGAAGAACGGTGTCGACGGCATCGCGGACGTGGTGATCGAAGACGGACGGATCGCCGCCGTTACCCCGAACTACGCGGGACACGCCGCGGAAGAAACCGACTGCACGGGCCTCGTGGTGTGCCCGGGACTCGTCGACTCGCATCTGCACCTCGGCAGCGCCTTCGGGTCGCCCTACGGCATGCGCATGGCGGCGCTCTCGGGCGTGACGACCTGCCTCGACACGGCCGGACCGATGTCGGACATCCTGCGCCATGCGCCGGAGACGGGCTGCGGCATTCATGCGGCGGTTCTGGAAGGGTTCGATCCCAAGGGACGTTTCGGAACCGACAAGCCTACGCGCGACGAACTCGGCGTATTCGTCGAGGAAGCGCTTGCGGCGGGCGCCGTGGGCGTCAAGATCATGGGCGGGCACTGGCCGCTTCCTCTCGAGACGAGCAGCGAACTCATCCGCGTCGCCAACGAACGCGGCGCCTACGTCGCCTGGCATGCGGGGAGCACGACGGCGGGTTCGAACCTTCTCGGCATGCGCGAGACGATCGAGGCGGCGGGAACGGAAAAACTTCACCTCGCACACATCAACGCCTATTGCCGCGGACGCGTGAAGGCCGTCGAAGAGGAAACGGCCGAGGCGATCGAACTCCTCAAGACCCATCCCAACATCTGGTGCGAATCCTACGTGAGCCCGATGAACGGGACGATCCTCACGTGCGACGGCGAAGGCGTCGTGATCGACCACGTGACGCGAAACTGTCTCGCCACCTTCGGGCGTACGCCCGACAAGGCCGGCATGATCGAAGCCTTCCGGCACGGGGAAGTGCAGGCAATCGTCGAGCGAGGCGGCGTCTCCGTCCTCGTCGGAGGCGAGGAGGGGCTCGAACTGTGGCTGGCCGCCGAGACCGCCACGGCGGGAAGCTTCCCGGTGAACCCCGCGACGAGCCGCTTCCTTCTCGCACAGGCAAAGCGCGAAGACGGCAGTTTCGTCGTCGACGCGATCGGCACGGACGGCGGCTGCATTCCGCGCAACGTCCTTTTGTCGGTCGGGCTCTCGCTCGTGAAGTTCGGCGCCCTCACGCTCACGGAATTCGTGCAGAAGACGAGTCTCAATCCGGCGCGTCATCTGCGCCTTGCGGACCGCGGACATCTCTCGGAAGGCGCCGCCGCCGACGTCACGGTCTTTGACTTCGAGCGGCAAAAGGCCGTCGAGACGATCGCCGACGGCAAGACCGTCATGAAGGACGGGCGCCTCGTCGGGCGCGGCGTCACGTTCATCACGACGGAGCGCGGCGGCGCGGCGTTGGAAAAGCAGGGCTACGCCGTCATCACCGTCGACTATTCGGGTCCCGAACCCGAACGCCTCCCGGCGCTCTGAACGAAAGGGACGCAAAACGCAGTCGGGCGGAAGATTCGCGCATGCGGGTCTTTCTCCCGTCTTTCTTTGCGAGGGAGTAACTTTCTGAAGTATTGCCGGCGTTTCTGTCCGAGGTCGGGAAATTTGTTACGCAGACTTAGGGAACCCTAAGTTTCGGCAAGCCTTTCCCTAAGTTTCTTGAGCGACAATGACGATGCAGGGAGAGGGCAAGCCTCTCCGATACGCACCGTAAATCAGGAAAGGAGCCCATCATGACGAAAAAGTTGATTCTCTCTTCGATCGCCGCTTCCGCTCTTGCGCTCGCCACGCTTTCATATGCGGCTCCGGGTTCGGCGCCGAAGGAACCCGCTCCCGCGACGCAGGTTGCCTCGAAGATCGACATGGCCGCAGCGCTCCAGGCCGCTCAGGCGAAGTTCCCCGAAGCGAGCGCGCTCTCCGCTTCGCTCCACGGCACGCGCGGCTACGGCCTCGTTTGGGACGTCCGCATGGAAGCGAAGGACGGCTCGATGGTCCGCGTATTCGTGAGTCCGGAAGACGCATCGGTCCTCGCCTCCGACAATTTCGGCATCCGCGAACGCGCGCCGCGATATGAACGCGGTCCGGGTTACGACCGCGCTCCGGGCTACGCTCCCGGTTACGGCCCGCGCGGCGGCTACGGTCCCGGGTATGGTCCCGGCTGCGGCATGGGCATGAACCCCGACTGCCCATACTACGGTGAAGGCCGTCCGCACCATCGCGGCGGTTGGCATCACGGCGGCCGTCACGGCGGCTGGTGCCCTTGGTTCTGACCGGCTTTCCCTGACGACGGAAGAACGGTTCCATAGTCTCTGAGGACAAGGACGGGCGTTGCGGGAGCGAATCCTGCGGCGCCCGCATTGTTCTGCGGGCGTCCAAAATAAAAGATGCTTTTTACTTGCTTCTTTTTGACGGGAGGAGTACTATGTTATCGACATATGTCGATAACCTTTTTGTCAAGGAGAACGCTTCATGCCGAGACCCTGTCGATGCCGCCGCGTCTGCGCAGAGCCGCTCGTCGAAACCTTCGGCCCGTATCCTGCGTACCAGGACGGGGAGCTCGATCCCGTCGTGCTGCTCGTCGAGGAATACGAAGCCCTGCGGATCATCGACTACGAGCGGCGTACGCACGAGCAGTGCGCCGCGCAGATGCGGGTCTCGCGCACGACCGTCACCGAAATCTATGAACGGGCCCGCCACAAGGTCGCAGACGCACTCGTCAACGGCCGCACGCTCGTCATTCGGGGCGGCAACTACGAGGTCTGTGCAGGATCGTGTGCGCACGAATGCGCGGGCCGTTGCCGATGGAAGTACGGAGAGCTCGCCCTGGCAATGCAAAATCTCGCAGGAGACGAAATCATGAGAATCGCAATCCCCGTCAAGAACGAAAACATCTATCAGCATTTCGGCATGGCCTCGACCTTCAAGGTCTACGAAATTGAAGAGAAGGCCGTGGTCAACGCCTTCCTCATCGAAGCCGCGGGTACCGGCCACGGCGCCAAGGTGGGGCCGCTCGTCGAAAACAAGGTCGACTGCGTCATCTGCGGCGGTATCGGCGAAGGGGCCATGGCCCAGCTTGCGGGTGCGGGCATCTTTCTCATCGCGGGCGTGAGCGGCGACGCGGACGAAGCGGTGGCCGGGGCGCTCGCTCATACGCTCAAGGCCGACTTCCGGGCGGCCGCCGCCAAGAGCCGTCACCAGTACCGCCATCAGCACGGCCGAGGCGAAGGCTGCGGTTGCGGCGGTCACGGTCACGGCGAAGGCGGGTGCGGCTGCGGCGGCCACGGTCACGGTGAAGGCGAATGTGGTTGCGGCGGCCACGGTCACGGTGAAGGCGAATGCGGCTGCGGCGGTCATGGTCACGGGCACGGTCGCGGCCAGGGCGGCTGTTGCGGTCGTCACGGCGCCTGATCGTTCGGCAAAAAAAGAGGGAGCTCGAATCGGGCTCCCGGTCTTCGAAGGCTTCGCTCGGGATTCGGGCGGGGCCTTTTCTTTTGGCGCGTTATTTTGCGGGCTTCACGCAGCGTTCGATCGCGAGATACTTCGCGAGCTCTTCGTCGCCCGCCTTCTTGGCGAAGTCTGCGGGCGAAAGGCCCGCAGTCGTGCAGTAGTTGCGGTAGGCTCCGGCGCGAAGGAGCGTGAGGACTACGCTTCGCGAGGGAAGGCGCGCCGCCATGTGCAGCGGCGTGACGCCCTGGTTGGTGCGTACGTTGGGGTCGGCGCCGAGCGAGAGAAGCTTCTTCACGTACTCGTCGTTGCCCTGGGTCGCCGCGTAGTGAAGCGCGGACCAGCCGTGGCGTTCGTTCGGAAGGCCGCCTCGCTCGAGGATCGCTTCCATCGCCTTGTCGTTCGCCTTGAAGACGGCGAGCATTAGGGGCGATTCGCCGAAGCGGTTTCGCTTCGTGACGTCGACGTCTTCAAGTCCGAGAAGATAGTCGACGGAGCGCCCGCTCTCGGCGCGCAGCGCGAGGGTAAGCGGCGTGTCGCCCTCTGGGAGAATGAGGTCGGCGGTTCCCGCAACGAGGATCGAGGCCTTGAGGGACGAGACGTCGTCGCTCAGAAGAGCCGTCTGCATCTTGGGGGCTTCGGCCTTGAGGACGTCGGCTCGAGAAGTCGTTCCCGCCGCAAGAGAGGCGGCGTCGACGTCCGCCGCCGAGGCGGGCGCGAGCGGCAAAAGAAGCGAGAGCGAAAGCAAAAGGGAAAGGCCTTTCAAAGTTTTTCTCCCAAAAGAGTTCGCGGAAGGTCAAAGAGGCGCACGGCGTTTTCGGTCGTAACGCGCGCCGCGGTGTCCGCGTCCGTGTCGTGCAGTTGCGCAAGGAGGCGCGCGATCCACTCGACGTGAAGCGGTTCGGCGCGTTTGCCGCGGAACGGAACGGGCGCCATGTAGGGACAGTCCGTCTCGAGCAGGAGTCTAGATAGCGGCACCGAGCGGGCGACCCCGCGCAGGGCGTCGTTGCGCTTGAAGGTGAGGTTTCCCGTGAAGCTCACGTGGCCGCCCAGGTCGACCGCCCGTCGGGCTTCCTCGATCGTACCGCAAAAGCAGTGCATGACGAAGCCGACGTCGCCGGCCTTTTCATCTTCCAGAATGTCGAGCGCCGCGCCTTCGGCGTCGCGGGCGTGAATGATGAGGGGTTTGCGGACGCTCTTGGCTGCGCGGATGTGCCGGCGGAAGCGCTCTCTCTGCCAGTCCAAGGGGTCCTTGCACCAGTAGAAGTCGAGCCCCGTCTCTCCCACGGCCTTGAACTGTGGGTGCGAGGCCGTGCGGGCGATTTCTTCTTCGTCCGCTTCGCGGTGGTCGGGATATTCCGGGTGCACGGCCCAGGCGCCGAAGAGAAAGCCCGGATGCGCCTCGACGATTTCGATCGTCTTCGGGAGGTCTTCGTCATTGCAGGCGATGACCATGGCGCCCGCCATGCCGCCCGCGCGCATGCGGGCGATGACGTCCTCCCGGTCTTCGTCGAAGGCCGGGTCGTTGAGGTGGGAGTGCGAATCAAAAAGAATCATCAAAGGACCTTTCGGTCGAATTCCGCGCGGCGCCGTCCCGCCCAGTAAAGCGAAAGCGAGCCGTAGAGAAGAATCAAAAGAAGGAGGTGCGTCATTCGAGGCAGCAGATCCGCCGTCGAGGCCGCGTCCTGGCCGGCCGCGACGAGTCCGAGGATTGCCGGCGTGCTCGGGATGAAGGCCGCGATGAAGTGCACGATCGGGACGCTGATCGCTTCCGTCGGCCAGATGATTCCCGACATGAAGAGAACCGGCGCCGAAATGACGACGACGGCCGGAGCCGCGTACGCGTTGTCGTTGAGCACAAGAGCGACGAAGAATCCGAAGAGCGCGATCGCCGCCGCGTAGAGAACGCACAAAAGCGCCACGCCTGAAGGATTGCCGAGCGTTCCGTATTCGTGAATCGAAAAGTCGACAACCACCATGTAGGCAAGCCACAAAAGCGCGATCACGAAAAAGACGGTGAAGAGAGCGAGTCCTTCATGAGAGGGCCGGGCAAGAATTCGTCCGGCAAACGGGGGACGGCGTCCGAGCCACCCGCCCACGCTCACCGTGATCCCCATGAGAAGAACCGCCTGCACGATGAGAGGCCCGACGGCGGGGACCGTGTAGTTGCCGTAGCCCGAAATCTCGTTGAAGCGGTACCGAACCAACAGATCCGGCGCGGCGTTCGCCTGCGAGAGAAGCGTCGAAGACGGGAGCCCCGCGGTCGAAAGAGGGGCCGCGTCCAAGGTGAGCCCCGCGTCCGTGACGATGCTCGCAAGCGCCGCCTGTACGGCGCGGCCCTTCACCGGGAAGGCGCCGTTGGCAAGGACGTGGACGGTCGCGTTTTCCCCGCGGGCCTGATGTTTTTCTAAGTCCTTCGGGATCGTTACGACCACGTCCACTTCCTGCGCGCGAAGCGCCGCGATCGCCTCGCCCGCGTCGGGCGTGCGAAGCCGCACGTCAAAGACGGGAGAAGCCTCCATGGCGGATCCGAGGCGGCGGGAGGCGGCCGTCGCGTCCTCGTCGACAACGGCGACGGGGACGAACTGAATCTGCTGATTCATGTAGGGCCAGGCGTAGAAAACGAGGTAAAAGGCCGTTGCGCCCGCGAGAATCAGGAAGGTGTCGCGCGAGAAGACCGTTTTCTTTACGAGGAAGGACGCAAAGCCCCAAAAGCCCGAAGGACCCGATTCGTCGGGCGCGGCCGTCTTCTTTTCCTCGGCCTTCGCCCAAAGGCGCGAGCGGAAGGTGAGAAGACCGAGTCCGGCGAGGCCGGTGAGCGCGGCGAAACCCGCGAGCCAGGCGATTTCCTTCCAGCCCGCAAAACCGTCGGCGGCGAGAATCCATTCGTTCGCCTGGGCCTTGAGGTAGTGCGTGAGCGGGAGAAACTCGGCGAGAAGCTTCGCTCCCGGCGTCATCGATTCGATCGGGTAGGAAAAGCCCGTGAAGGGGAAGGTCGGGGCGAGAAGGCAGATGACCGACGAGACGGCGATCACCCAGCTCATGCCGAAGGCCGAGAAGAAAAGCGCAAGGCCGGCCGAACACAAGACAAGCAGGTGCGTCGCAAGGAGCCACTTCCACCAGGCGCCGGCAACGCCCCAGCCGAGCCAACCCGAGAAGACGGCGACCCAGATGGCGCCCCCGAGCGTAAAGAGAATCGTCCAGGGAAGGAGTTCTCCGAGAAAGCCCGCGGCGACCCGGTTTTCGTGCGCGGCGCGCCAGGCGCGGTGGCGGCCTTGGCGCCAGGATCGCACGATGACGCCGCAGAAGGTGAGGGCCGCCGCGAGAGCGACGAGCCCCGGGACGATCGCGGACGGGATGTAGGCGCCGAAGTTGAAGGCGGCGTTCCCGAGAAGGTAGACGTCGGGTAGCGTGACGCGCAAGCGCTTGGCGTTCTCTTCGATCGTTCCGCCCGTCATCGTGAGGCGCTGTGCGGCGGAGGCGGCCTTCATCGCGGCCAAGGCCGACTTGAGGTCGACTTCGAGGACGGTGCCCACGGCGTAATAGCTCTTGTTGAAGTCGACGACGACGGGGGCGCCCCGTCCCGATAGACGGTCCTTCTCAAAGCCCGCGGGAATCGTGAGGGTCGCGTAAGTGTGCGTCGCGCGCAGCGCTCGGTCCGCCTCGCGTCCGTCCACAAAGGGACGAAGCTCCATCGAGGGGAGGGCCGAGAGCGTCGAAATCACCTCGCGCGACATTGCCGAGTGGTCTTCGTCGACGAAGCCCACGGGAAGCCGCAGGGCGAGGCCCTGCGCAAAAACCGCCATGAGAAGCCCGCACCAGAGCGCCGGAAGCGCCAGGGCCGTGAGCCACTCCCAGGGGCGCTTCGGGATCGATCGGGCTTCCTCCCAAGCCGAGCGGAAAAGAATGCGGAAAAATTCGTTCACTTACTTCGCGTTCCGTTCAAGAATGACGCTCATTCCCGGGCGAAGTCCTTCAACGCCCGCTTCGGGACGCAGGCGAACTTCGAAGGTTCGCAGATCGTATCCGCTCGTCTGACGGGTGGCGCGCCAGGTGGCGTAGTCGCCGCGCGGATTCACCCAGTAAACGGTCATCTTCACGTCCCGTCCGATGGCGGGCACCTTGGCGGTGACTTCGGTTCCGACGGCAAGATTCGGCAGTTCGTCCTCGCGCACGTTGAAGACGGCCCAGCTGTCGTCGAGGTCGGTGACGAGCACGATCGGAAAGCCCGCGGGGGCGATTTCGCCCGGTTCCATCACGACGCGCGTGACTTCGCCCGAGACGGGCGAGCGCACGTCCTTTTCGCTTGCGAGCGACGTCACTTCCGAAACGCCTCCCCGGGCCTGTTCGGCCAAGGCGTGGGCCGCTTCCTTTTCCTGACGGCGGGCGCCTTCTTCGAGGGCCGAGAGCTGCGCTTCGGCCGCCTTGACGGTCTCTTCGGCGTTGCGTAACTGCGCGCGCATTTCGTCGTGACGCTGTGCAGGCAGGAGCCCGTCCTTGTAGAGACTGTCGATGCGTTGCCAGGACTTTCTCGCAAGGTCGCGTGCGGCGCGGGCGCGCGAGAGGTCGGCTCGCGCGGCGTCGATCTGCTGCGAGCGTGCGCCTTCGTCGGCAAGCGACGCACGGGCAAGCGCCGCGCGTTCAACGGCGCGGACCTGTTCGAGCTTCGCTTCGACTTCGGGAATCGCGATCGTCGCGACAACTTCGCCCGCCTTCACGAGCGATCCTTCGGCGACGGCGAGGTCCGCCACGCGTCCGGGAACCTTCGCCGAGACGGAAAGGGTCTTCGCGTCCATGGTGCCCACGAGCGGCGGTACGGCCGGGTGTTCGGCGTCCCACCAGCCTTTTCCCACGATCGCGAGAATCGCAGCCGTCGCGAGAAGCCCCACGGCAAGCGGAAGGCGGGAGGGAGATTCGTTTTGATTCTGTCGTTCGGTCATGATTCTTTACGGTGTGGAAACAAGGTCGGAGCGGGAGAGCGAAGCGAGAAAGCCCGGCATGTCGCCGCTTGCGGCATGGAGCATCGCCCAGCTCACGACGAATTTGTAGGCGGCGCCGCGGCGCGCGATTTCGGCGCCCGTGAGCTGCGAGCGGGCCGTGTTCAAGTCAAGCGCCGTCGAAAGGCCTTCGGCGAAGCTCTTTTCGCGAAGTCGCAGGTTTTCGCGCGCAAGCGCTACGGTGCTTTCCGTCAGGCGGTATTCGTGGCGCGCTTCGGTGACGCGCAGGAAGGCCACTTCGACGGCATTTCTGAGGGCGTTTTCGGCTTCCGAATGCGCGGCGTCCGCTTTCGTGACGAGCGCTTCGGCGGCGCGCAGGCTCGCGCGGCGGTCCGATTGGCTCCAGAGCGTAAACGTCACGCCGATCCCGGCGATCCAGTCGGGTTCGGGCAAAGTCAGATAGTGCTTGATGAGGTTCTTCTGCCCGAAGGCGAAGAGTTTCGGATGAAAGGCCCCTTCGGCGGCCTTCACGCCTTCGGCCGCCTGATTGCGCTGCGCGCGGATCCCCGTCAACTGCGGGTTGAGGCGAAGCGCCTTTTCGGTCCACTCCGAAAGGGTGCCGAGGTCGCCGTCGATGACGAAAAGAGGCGTTCTCAGTTCCGGTATCGCGTCAGTCTTGAGAAGGTGTCCGAGTTCGGTTTCGGCGACGCGGCGGTTCGTCTGCGCGACAATGAGTTCGCGTTTGGCCGTGTCGCGCGAGACTTCGACCGTCATTCGCTCGATCGGAGCGATGACGCCCTTCGCTTCAAATCGTTTGGCACGCCGAAGCGACTCCTCTTCGTCCTCGAGCATCTGCGAGCGCAGGGCTTCTACGGAGCGCGCAAGCTGCACGCCCCAGTACTTGGCTGCGAGTTCCGTGTCGAGCGTCTGCTCGGTCGCGTCGCGCTCCGCGCGGCTTTGCGTCACCTTGTGGCGAAGCGCCTCCTGCTTGGCCGTGATCATGCCGCCCGTGTAGAGGGGCCAGACCATATTGAGCGAGGCGCGGGGACCGCCGATGTCCTCCTTCATGCCGATGTCGAAACTTCCGGAAATAGGTAATTGAATAGGTAGACCGGAGAGCGGGTTGTCAAAACTCATCTCGACCGTTTTCGAGCCCCAGACCTGCATGGCGGAGAGATCGACCTGCGGGCCGTCCATGGCGCGGGCGGCCTCCTCCTTGTTTTGATCGTGGGCGATCTGGGCGTCCCCGATGCGAAGGCGGTCGGAGGTGCCGTGCAGGCGCGTGCGCGCATCGTCGAAACTCAACGGCGCCTCGGTCTTCTGCGGCTGCGCCGCGGTTTTCTGCGCGGCCGGGGCCGAAGGCTCCGCCGCCGCAGCGCCGGCACTCAGAAGAGCCGCGCAGGCGAGGAGTCCGACTTGGGAAATCAAAGGGAAAAACGGCATGAATGACGCGGTTCCGAATTCTGTGGGATGAATGTTGGATTGTAGAGAATCAATCGTCCGTTTGGGTGACGCGTCCGTCGAATCTCAATCGATGTGCGCTTGCCAAACGTTAAGGAGCGGAGGGGAAGCCGTACGGTTTCGAAAGTTTCGGAGAGGCCGAAAGCCGTGCCGTCGTTTTCCCAAAAGAGGCGCATCCGCTTTTTTTTCTTCTGCGGACGGGCGGCGCGCGGATTTTTCCGAAGCCCGGTCTTCGTATTCGCCTCGGTACGACCCGTGTCGGCCCGGCTCGGAAAACCGTTCGATGTTCAGGAAGATCTTCGCGACAAAGAGCCGGATCATCGAAGTTTTCTCAAGACGTGCCGCCGAAGATCCCTATGACGGTTCGTTGGGGAGACGGAACAAAAGTCCGCGGGATGACCGAACTCTCCAAGGAAGCCGGCATCGGCCGCCGAAGCCTTTGTCGGGCGCTTTCGGCCTGCAGAGCCCGTTGTCAGCCGCTCACTTCGGGGCGGATCCCGCGGCCGACCGAGCCGTACGGTCCCGATTCCTTTTGTAATAGATTGTCGAACCTGTGCTGGGAAGGGTGGGTGAGACGTGCTATCGTTTTCGCAAAAGAGGCGCATTCGCTTTTTCTTCGTCCGCGGACGGCGGACGGGCGGCGCGCCCTTTTCGAGGAGAAGTGCCTTGAAATACAACGACATTTACACCGAAACGCCGGCGCACGCCGATACGCTCGCTAACCTCGGGCCGCTCGCTCCGCTTGCCGGCAAATGGTATGGAGAGGACGGCGTCGACACCCACCCCGAAGCGGAGGGCCCCGTCGCGGAGCCCTATCACGAAACGTGGACCTTCGAAGTGATCGACGCGCAGAACAACGGTCCGCAGGTTTTCTACGGTCTGCGCTATCACGTTTACATCACGAAGCCGGGCGAACTCAACGCCTTCCACGATCAGGTGGGCTATCTCCTATGGGAGCCCGAAACGAAGAAGATCTACATGACGCTCGCGATTCCGCGCGGTCAGATCGCGATGGCTGAAGGCACGGCCGAGCCCGGCGACAAGACCATCACGCTTCGCGCCGAGCGCGGAAACCTCGTGAACGGCATCTGCTCGAACCCCTTCCTGGAAGAAGCCTTCAATACGAAGAGCTGGGAGATTCAGTTCCGCTTCAATCCCGACGGAACCTTCGACTACGAACAGGTGACGATCCTCGTCATTCCGGGCGTCAAGGGCGAATTTGAGCACACCGACACGAACCACCTGCACATGATCGAGGCGCCGCGTCCGAATCCGGCGATGATCATGGAAGGTTTGATGAACCGCAATCCTCAATAAAACAAAGGGCGCTGCGCTGTCCGCGCCGACATCCGAAACGCCGAAGCCCGCCGCGGGACCGAACCGCGGCGGGCTTTTACACTATTCCGATTTGAGAAGCGAACGTCTTATTCGCTCTTGCAGCAGCAGTCTTCCTTCATGGCGCGCAGGAACCAGAGCTGCTTGGCGTAGCCTTCGAGGTAGCCTTCCATAAGGGCCTGTACCTGGAAGTCGTCGGCTTCGGCCGCGTTCTTGCGGATTTCCAGCGCCAGGTCGCGCATGAGCTTCATGTCGGCTTCGACGCCCGCGAGGACTTCGGCGACCGTGTAGGCGCGGCCTTCGACTTCCTTGAGCGTGGCGGCTGCCTGGTATTCGGCCGAGGTGACGAGCGGCATTTCACCGCGCATCTTGAGAACTTCGGCGACGGCGTCGAACTGATCGAACGCATCGTCATAGAGCTTTTCGGTCCATTCGTGCACCGACACGAACATGCGGCCCGTGACGTTCCAGTGGTAGTTGTGGAGCTTCAGCTGCCAGAGGGCGAGATTCGCGAGATAGGTGTTGAGAAGCTTCGTCATGATTCGTACTCCTTGCGGATTCTTTGACGTATCCGCCTAAATAGTTTTTGCTAAACGCTCATTGCGTTTCTTTAGGTAAATACTAACCTATCAAAGCACAGAAAGCAATAGACAACCATTATCAATTATCTATGTCGGGAAGAGCTTTGCTCAATCGTCGGGACGGCGTTCTCGACGGCGCCCGGAAAAAGCGCTAGTCTGAGCGAACGTTTTTCAACTGATAAGGAGCATGTCATGCCGTACGTGCACATTCGGCTTACCGGCGGGCGGGAAGCGCCCACGCGTGCGCAAAAGGCGCAGCTCATCGAGGGCGTCACGAAACTTCTGGCCGAGACCCTCGGGAAGAACCCCGCGACGACCGTCGTGACGATCGAGGAAGTCCCGATGGAGAACTGGGGCATAGGCGGAAAGCCGGTCGATGTGATCCGGGCGGAAAAGAAGGAGGCGGTACGGAAGAACTGAATTCAGAATTTCTTCTGGAGAAACACGAAGGGCGATTGCCGAACGGTCGAACTTGCGCAAAGGACGGCCGGACGGGGTCGCCATTTGCTTTTCGAGGTCGAAATGAGAAGAAAAAGAGACCGCAGACGTTGAAAAGACGTCTGCGGTCCGAGAGGGACGCGCCGCACGGAAGAGGATCGCGCGGCGCGGCCAAAGGCGGGGATGCGTTCGAGGGCGATCAGGGCATCTTGAAGTTGAACTGATGGCACTGGTCGCAGAAGTTCGTGCTTTCGCCGTGCATCATGTGGCAATTGACGCATTCGAGCGTGTTGCCGTAGTGGGGCGAAACGTGCGGGTTCGTGGGCTTGACGTTCTTCGTCTTTTCCACGAGGGCTTCGATCTGATGGCAGCCCGTGCAGGCTTCCATCGGGGGTTCGGAGGGCGTCGCCTGACCGGCGTGGCAGGTTTCGCATTTGAAGCCGAGCTTGGCGTGGCGGTCGGCGAGGTTTTCGGCGGCGTAGGCCGAGGAAACCGCGAAGAGAGCGGCGACGAGCGCGGCGAGGATCGGGGTCTTTTTCATGATGAAGGATCTTGGAGAACGGGATTGGAGACCAAACGAGCCGCCCGGAGCGGCTCCGGACGGCTCGCTAAGGAGAGAGTCGATTAAGAATTAGGCCATCTTGGCGAATTCTTCACCGGCGATCATGCCGAAGGTGAGGGCGTCGATCACGGCGACCGTACCGAGACGGGAAGCACCGTGCACACCGCCCGTGATTTCGCCGCCGGCATAGAGACCCTTGATGGGCTGGCCGGTCGTGGCGGAGATCACCTGAGCCTTCGTGTTGATGAGCACGCCGCCCATCGTGTGGTGGATCTTCGGCGAAACTTCGATGCCGTAGAACGGGGCCTTCGAAACGTTCAGACCGTTGTTGAACTTCAGGATGCGGTGGAAGTCCTTGTCTTCGCCCGCGGCGACGTAGCCGTTGAACTTCTTGACTTCTTCAAGGAACGGAGCCTTGTTGATCTTGAAGTGGTCGGCAAGTTCTTCAAGGGTGTTGAACTTCTTGACGGTGCCCATTTCGAGCGGCAGCTTCACGAAGGACGGGTTGATCGCGTCGACGATGGCCTGGTCGCACACGGCGATCGGGTAGTTTTCGTCCGTGCCGATGACCTGGAAGAGGGCGTCGGACTTGATCTTGCGGCCGGCGTGTTCGTCCATGAAGCGCTTGCCGGTCTTGCGTTCGACGACGACGCCGTAGTCCATGCAGGCGTGGTTCGTGAAGTTCACGGAAACGCCGAAGCCCTTTTCACGCGGGTTGCAGTACGGAAGGAACTGCAGCCAGCAGAGCTGGATCGGGAGAGCGCCGATGCCCATGGCCTTGATCAGGACGCCGGCCGTGGCGCCGGGCTGGTTCGTCGAGTCGGTCGAGGGAACGACGCGCGGGTCCTGAGCCTGACGGAATTCGATGTCGCGGGAGAAGCCGCCGGCGGCGAGCATCACGCCCTTCTTGGCGCGGATGGTGACGGCCTTGCCGGTCTTGTTTTCACGGTCGTCGTTGACGAGCTTGGCGTTGAAGCGGTAACCCGTGCGGGCCGTGATGCCGACCACGGCGCCCGTTTCGTCGACGACGAAGTCGTCCATCTTGCAGCGCGTACGGATCGTGACGGTCGGGATCTTCTTCAGTTCGGCTTCCATCGGACGGATGTAGCCCGAGCCCGTGCCGGCCTTGATTTCATAGGAGCGCGGAACCGAGTGGCCGGCTTCGAAGAGCATCTTGTTGGGCACGAATTCGCAGCCGCAGTCGACGACCATCTTGATCGTGTCGTTGCAGCGGTCGGCGATCGTGGCGAGGAGTTCGGTGTGGTTGATGCCGAGGCCGTCCTTCAGGCAGTCGGCGATGAAGAGTTCCTTGCTGTCCTTGATGCCCTGGGCGGCCTGAACGGGGTTGACCGGGCAGGCGACGTTGCCGCCGCAGATGGCGGAGTTGCCGCCGACGACGGGCATCTTTTCAAGGATGAGAACCTTGAGGCCGGCGCGACCGGCCTTGAGGGCGCAAGCCATGCCGGCAAAGCCCGAGCCGATGATCACGACGTCGTATTCTTCGTCCCACTTCTGAACCTTGGCGGCGGGAATGCCGGCATTGGCGGCGGCGCTGGCCATGAGCGTGGCGGCGACGGCGGCTCCGGACTTCAGGAAGCTGCGACGAGCAAGATTGATGTCACTCATTTGAATCCTCTTCGGTGATGTGTTGAGAGTGTGCAAAAGGAGAAAACCTTTCGGTTGGCAACATTCTCGCGCCGCACCGAAATTTCGGCGACATACCTTGGTATGGGTCGGTATACATACCTTGGGATAGGTCGGGGACATACCGAGGATGTCTTGCGTCGCGCGGCGTTTCCTGTCATGATTCCAAGACTTTCCTTTGCCGAGCCGCCATGCACCGTATCCGCCTTTTGTTCCTCCGCAAAATCCTGGCGCGACGCCGAAAAACCGTCGCGCCGGGGCGTGCCGGGGCGGTTGCGGCGCTACTCTCCCTCGCGCTGTGCGCATTTTTTCCTGCGGCACTTTCCGCCGAAGAATCTTCTTCGTCCGACGCCGTCTCGGCGGCAAGCTTCGATCTCTCCGCCCTTCGTTCGCTCGAATACAGCGAAGACCGCGCCGCCGCCTTTCTTCCGATCGACCCGATCCCTGCGGGCGGTCCCTCGGAAGGCGATTTCTGGATCGCCGTTGAGGATACGGGCGCGTCCACGGTCTTTTACCAAAGCGTTCTGCCGGTTCTGGAGGCGCTCAAGCGCGCCTTTCCCGACCGACGCGTAAACGTCGAGGGGATTCCTTCGCGCGTATTCGTAAAGGAAGTGCGCGAGCGCGGCATTCCCTTCACCGTCGCGACGGCGGGCACGACCGTATCCCTCATGCTCGAAACCGGCGCGGTGCCGCTTGCGACCCGCGAAAGGACGGGCGAAGGCGCTTCGGGCGTGGCGGGCGCGCTTCTCGTCGTCTCGACGGAAAATCCGCAGCCCAAGAACTGGGAGGATCTGCGCGGCAAGCGCCTCGCCTTGGAGAGCAGTGTCTCCTTCGGACCCTGGCAGTGGCTGGGAGGACGCCTCGCTAAGGAGGGCTACGACGCCGACGACTTCTTCGGCGCCCTTCTCTGGCGCGCGCACGACGCGCCGGAAGTGCTCAACGCGGTCGCCTCGGGCGACGCCGACGCGGGGCTTCTTTCCGCCTGTACCTACGAGCGTCTGCGCGAGCTGGGAATGATCGACGCCGAGGCCTTCCGGCCCGTCTTCACGGAACCGGGCGGCGAGGGCGTCTGCCTCTCGTCGACGGCGCGCTACCCGGACTGGTCGATCGCCTACACCGCCAACGCACAGGACGATACGGTCCGGCGGCTCGCGGCCGTTCTCTTCGGAATGCCTTCGCAGCAGAACTACCGTTGGGGGATCCGCGTGGACTTGAGCGGCGTGCGCTCCCTCATGGAGACGCTGCACTACGGCCCCTTCGCCTATCTCGACGAGCAGACCTTCCTCGGCTTTCTCCGGCGTCACCTCGATTGGCTTCTGGGTTTTCTCGGCGTTCTCGCCTTCCTCGGCTTTCACGTGGTCCGCGCGAATCACCTCGTGCGCGTGAGAACGAAGGCGCTGGAGGCCGCACTCAGGGAGCGCGACCGCATGGAAGAGGAGGCGCGCACCTCGCGCGAACGGCTCTCGGCCGTCGAGCGCGTCGGGATGCTCTCGCAGATGAGCAGCATGTTCGCGCACGAATTGAAGCAGCCGCTCGCTTCGATCACGAACTACATCGGCGGGCTCAAGCTCTGGAACAAGGCGCGGCAAACGACGGACGAGGACCGCGCGATGGCCGAGGCGGCGCTCGTTTCGATGGCGGACGAAGCCGCCCGCGTCACGGCGATCGTCAACCGCGTGCGCGGCTATGCCAAACGCAGCAACGAGCCCCTGAAGTCCGTCGACTGGCTCGCGGCCGTACGCCGCGCCGCTGCGATCGTCGAGCGCCACGACACGAAGCGCGTTCCGATCCGCATCGTGGCGGGAGACTTTCTGAAGGCCGATCCGAGCGAAGACCGACCGGCGATGGTGTTGGGCGACGCTCTCGAACTGGAACTCTTGACGCTCAACCTCATGCGAAATGCCGGGCACGCCGCCTTTGACGTGAAGGGCGGATTCGTGAGCGTTTCACTCACGCTCGACAAAGGCCGCTATTGGCTGCGCGTCACCGACAACGGACCGAAACTCACTCCCGAACAATTCGCTCGTCTCACGGGTTACGGCGAATCCGTCAAACAGGAGGGGCTCGGCATCGGTCTTTCGATTTGCCGCGGCATCGTCGACCGCCACGGCGGGACGTTGCGCTTTTATCAGCTTCCCGTCGCCGGCATCTGCGCCGAAGTCGTGATCGAAGCCTATAGAGGAGAAGAAAAATGACGAAACCGCTCGTACGCATCGTCGATGACGATGAGGAACTCCTGCGCAGCACCGCCTTTCTCATCCGCATGGCGGGGTTCGACGTGCTCACCTATTCGTCGGCGATTTCCTTTCTTTCCATGGACGATCCGACCCGCCCGGGCTGTCTTCTGCTCGATCACCGCATGCCCGGAATGACCGGGATGGAATTGCAGGAGACGCTCGTCGAGCGCGGCGAAACGATCCCCGTCATCTTTCTTTCGGCCCACGGCGACATCCCGATGGCGATGCAGGCCGTGCACCGCGGGGCGCTTGACTTTCTCGTGAAGCCAGTCGATCCCGAAGTCCTCGTCGCGGCGGTGAAGAAAGCCGTGCAAAAGAGCCTCGACGAAGTGCGAACCGCCGACGAAAGCGCGCAGGTGCAGGCCGCGACCGAGCGCCTTACGGAACGGGAACTTGAAGTGGCGCAGCTCGTCGCGCAGGGGCTTCTCAACAAGCAGATCGCGGACCGACTCGGGATTTCGCTTCCGACCGTCAAGATGCACCGAGGCAACGTGACGAAGAAGTTGGGCGTGCGCTCTGCCGTGGCGATCGCCCGGGCGTTGGAGCGCGCGAACCTTCTGAAGGGAGGAGAGGCGCGATGACCGACCGCAGAACGCTCGTTACGGCCCTCGGACTCGGAGCGGGATTCTGTCTCGTCGGCGTGCCGCCTCTTCGTGCCGAGACGGTCTCGGACGAACCCTGGGACGTTCTCGTCGTGGGGTCGGGCGCGGCGGGACTCTCGGCTGCGCTCGCCGCGTACGAGGCGGGCGCGCAACGAATCGCAATCTTGGAAAAAATGGCGATTGCCGGCGGCCATACGCTCGTCGCGTCGGGATCCGTAAACGCCTACGACCCGGAAGGACAGAAGCGAATGGGCCGAAGCGACTCGACCGAGGCCTTCTTTCGCGATACCTACGAAGGAGGCGGTCGGCGGGGTGATCCGGATTTGATCGCCGTCCTCGTGCATGAAAGCGAAGCGATGCTCGCCTGGCTCAAAGGGCACGGCGTTCCCTTCGATCCGATGCTCTTCGAAGCCTACAACGGCGTTTTTCCGCGCGCGCACCGCACGGTGATGCGCCGGCACGGGTATGTCTACGTCGAGACGCTCTCGCGCGTCGTGAAGCGCCGCGGCATTCCGATATTCTTTCGCCACCGCGCGCAAAAGCTTCTTCTCGCGGAGGGCTCGGTCACGGGCGTCGAATGTCAGACGCCCGCGGGACGAAAGACCTTTCGGGCGCGCTCCGTCGTGCTCGCGACGGGCGGGTTCGGGGCGTCCGCTCCGCTTCGCATGCGCTGGGCCCCGATTTTCGACGAAAGCTACTACACCACCTATGCCGCAGGATCGTCGCACCTCGACCCCGCCACGGGAGACGGCATCCGCATGGCGGAGGCCGCGGGGGCGGCGTTGCGCGACATGGACGCCGTCATGGCGATTCCCTTCTGGGGCGGACGCGTGCTCGATTATCCGGGCGCGGAAATCTTTCTCACGCTCGCCGGGCGGCGCTTCACCGACGAGACGGGCACCTGGCAGTCGGTTTTGGACGACCTCTCCCGCCTCGGAGAAAAAGAATTCTGGGTGATTACGGACGGCCGGAGTCAAAAGGGCGCGACCTTTGCGACGAAGGTGCAGCAGGGGACGGTGGGGACCGCGCAGGACCTCTCGGAACTTGCGATCCGCATGGGGATTCCCGCCAATACCCTCCGCGCGGAAATGGAGAAATACAACCGCGCGGCCGATCTCGGGCGCGACGAAGCGTTCGGGCGTACGCGCTTTACGCAGCGAATCGAGACGCCGCCCTTTTATTTCGGGCGCGAACGCTTCGACATTCACTATACCTGCGGGGGCGTCGCGATCACCGCGAAGGCCGAGGTGAAGAACGCGGACGACCGGCCGATCGCCGGACTCTTCGCCGCGGGAGAAGTGACGGGAGGCGTGCACGGAAACTTCCGCTTGGGCGGCAACGGTCTCACCGACGCCTTCGTCTTCGGGCGCGTCGCGGGGCGAAGCGCCGCGCTTCGCGCGCAGACGCTCAAAGGCGCCTGACGGCAAAAGGGCCGCGGCCCCGAAGCGGGAGCGCGGCCCTTCAAGGCTGAACGCAAAAAAGATCAAAGGCCGAAGACCTTGTCGAGCTTCTTGCGAAGGTCGGCGCGAAGGGCTTCGATTTCCTTGCCGTAGTTCTTCGAGGCGTTGGCGGGCGTCTGGTCGTTCGCGAAGCGTCCGAGGTTCTTGAGTCCCCAGAAGCCGGCCGTGTCGTCGTCCACCACCTTGTAGGCGTTGAGGTAGCGATCCCAGATTTCGTCGGACTTCCCGATGCCGTCGCCCACGTCGCCGCGGCCCTGGCCGATCCAGCCGGCGTTGAAGATCGTGTAGATGGCCTTGCCCTTGAGCAGGCCTTCAAGGCCCTTCTCGGTGTCGCGGTACGCGAACTGCTTCGAGAAGACGCGTTCCATGTAACCCTTCACGATGGCGTTCGGGGAGTCGTGCCAGTTCGGATAGGCAAAGACGATGTAGTCGGCGGCGGCCACATAGGGCTGTTCGCGCGCGACGTCTTCCGGAGCCTTGCCGAAGCCGTCCTTGGCATGGAAGAAGGATTCGCGCGGAAGAACGGGCGAGAAGCCGATTTCATAGAGGTCGCGCAGTTCCACTTCGAGGCCCTTGGCCATGAAGTGGGCCATGGCCGTGTTCACAAGGTCCCATTCGACCGATTCGTGACGCGGATCGCCCACGACGAAGAGAACCTTTTTCTTGTCGGATTTCGTGAAGCCGTTGGGTTTCACGGTCTGACGGTGCGCGGCGGGAACGACCGAGGCCGACGTGACGGCGTCGACGTTTTCGGGCATCGCCGACGAGATCGGAGCCTTGGCCGTGGCGCCCGAGACGGCGTCGGCGGCGTAGGCGCCGGCGGAAAGAAGACCGCAGACGAGAAGGAGCGTGAGGTTGCGCATGATGATTTCCTGAGAAAAGTGTGGAAAACGCATCCTGCGACGGCGAACGTTGAGGGCGCCCTTGCGGCGCCTAGCCTGATGCGGAAGAGAGGAGGGCGGGGAACCGCCCGTTGAAGCCGAGAATTCTATGCGCTTCGAGCCATTCCCGCACATGGGGTTTTACCCGTAGCGGTTGCTTCGGGAGAGATGGGAAAGACGTTGCGGTCAGCGGCCGATGCCGAAGCCGCAGATCGACGGACAGATGCGGGCGGTCGGCACGGACTGCGCAAAAACAACTTTTTAGGAGTGCCGTCCAAAGCCGAGACCATGGGGCTGGACCGTCCCCTCCCCGCCGGGTCGACCGTTTGCTTCAGAAGTTTTTCTGCATTTTTGAGATGTCGGCCGTTTTTCCGGAAAAGATCTTCGGATTTCTTCTGCGAAGCCCTCTTCTTCGCCTGCGCGTAGTGCGTTTTGCCCGGTTCCTTCTGTTGCGGAACGCCCCGTTCTGAACGGAAAAAATGACTTTTTGCGGTCTTGCGGCGCCTTTTTTTGCGGTTTTCTTGACGACACAGAGGAGAGCTACGCAAAAGCGCCTAGGGTGATTGACAGAGGGGGCTCCACAGTTTTCAACATTTCTCCATAAGATATTTTTTGAGCAATCCGCCCAAAGGGCGGGACCACCCTCACTCAAAACAAGCAGGACACTAACATGAACGGACTCACAATCATGGTGGGAGCCATGGTGATCTTCTTTCTCGGCTACCGTTTTTACGGCCGCTGGCTGGAGAAGACCTGGGGCATCGACCCCGCAGCGCTCACACCGGCTCAACGATTCAACGACGGCAACGACTTCTCCCCGCAAAACCGTTGGTCGGTTTTTGCGCACCAGTTCACTTCGATTACGGGCGCGGGCCCGGTGACGGGCCCGATCATCGCCGCGATGTTCGGATGGCTCCCGGCTCTTCTCTGGATGATCGTGGGCGGCATCTTCTTCGGCGCCGTGCAGGACTTCACGGCCCTCTACGCCTCGGTCAAGAACAACGGCCGCTCGATCGGCATGCTGATTGAAGACTACATCGGCGCCCTCGGCCGTCGTCTCTTCCTCCTTTTCTGCTGGCTCTTTACCCTCCTTGTGATCGCCGCCTTCTGCGACATGGTCGCGAACACCTTCAACGGCTTCACGAAGGACGGCGCCGAGATCCTCCCGAACGCCGCCGCAGGCTCCATTTCGCTCATCTACATGGCGGGCGCCATTCTCTTCGGACTCTATCTCAAGTACATGCGTCCGTCCTCGGGCGTGCAGCTCGCCGTGGGCATCGTCCTCATGGTCGTCATGGTCTGGCTCGGCATCGCCAACCCGATCTATCTCGACGGCGTGACCTGGCGCTACGTGATCTTCGCCTACCTCTTCGCCGCGGCCGTAATGCCGATGTGGCTCCTCAAGAATCCGCGCGACTATCTGTCGATGTTCCTTCTGATCGGCATGATCGCCGCGGGCGTGATCGGCGTCATCGTCATCAATCCGTCGATCGAACTCCCGGCCTTCGTGGGCTTTGAAGTCAAGAACCAGCCGCTCTTCCCGATCCTCTTCGTCACGATCGCCTGCGGCGCCGTCTCGGGCTTCCACAGCCTCGTTTCGAGCGGCACGAGCTCGAAGATGATCTCGAACGAAGCCGACATGCGTCCCGTCGGATACGGCTCGATGCTCGTCGAATGCGTCCTCGGCGTTCTGAGCCTCGTCGTGGTGGCGGCCGCCTCCACGGGCGGCGTCCTCCCGAGCGGCACGCCCTTCCAGCTCTTCTCGACCTCGGTCGCGAGCTTCCTGACGACGATCTTCGGCGTTCCGCAAGACATCGCCGCCTGCATCCTCACGATGTGCGTTTCGGCTCTGGCTCTCACGAGCGTGGACGCCGTCGCCCGCATCGGCCGCATGAGCCTGCAGGAACTCTTCACGCCCTCCGAAGGCAAGGAAAAGAACGCCGTTCAGGTTCTCTTCACGAATCCCTACTTCGCGACGATCCTGACGCTCGTGCTCGCCTATCTCCTCTGCCTCGCGGGCTACATGTCGATCTGGCCGCTCTTTGGCTCGGCCAATCAGCTCCTCTCGGCCCTCGTCCTCACGTCCCTCGCCGTGTTCCTGAAGAGCACCGGCCGCAACGGCGCCATGCTCTACGTCCCGATGACGATCATGTTCGTCGTGACGATGACGGCTCTGGGCATGTCCGTCTGGGGCATCTTCGGCACGATCGCCGACGGCACCTTCACCTTCATGGTGCAGGGGCTGCAGCTGATTCTTGCGATCGCTCTGATGATCCTCGCGCTCCTCGTGGTCTGGCACGCCGTGCCGAAGCTCTTCGGCCGCGAAGAAAAGACCGTGAAGGCCGCTTAAAAAACTGTTTCGAAATGAGACCGTCCGAACCTTCTCGAACGGTCTCGAAACGAGAAAAACCGTTCCGCCGCAAGGTCGGGGCGGTTTTTTTTACATTTGGGGTGCGGGAATTCCCAGAGTTGCGAAAAAGTCCCGAATACGAGAGCATGGGCCGAGTACGGTCCGCCCGAGCGCCCCGGACGACAAGGAGAACGCTTATGTTGAACCGACGACTCTTCCTAACCGCCTTGTTCTGTGCACCCGCAACCGTCTTCGCCGCGGAAGACGGCGTGCTCGGCGACATCCTGGGCGGCATCGCCGACCGCGCGCTGCGCGACTACGTGGGACAGCACTTCGGAGACGCCCGCTGGGACGGACGGTACTACAACTACGACGACCACCGCTACACCCGCGACGAATGGCGCCGCTACCTCGAGGAGCGCTACCGCTGGGAGCGCGGCGGCGGTTTTCGCCGCGTCCGTGATGACGATGATAGGGACGACGATGACGACGATCGACGCCGCCCGCGCCGCCGCGGAGACAGCGACGATTGGGACGATGATTGGGATGACGACGAACCCTGGGACGACGATGACGATGATGACGATGATGACTGGGACGACGATGACGACGATCGTCGGCGCCGCCGCCGTCCGCGTCGATATCGGGACGACGATGACTGAGCGTCGTCCGTGCGGTCCGCGTGGAGAGTTTCCTTTCGTGTCGCACATCCGCTGAGAAGAGAACATCCCGCGGTTTGAAAGACCGCGGGATTCCTCGTCGGAAGTATCCGGGCGGTGAGGTCGCCGGCGGCGTTCGGCACCGGTAAGGTTGCGGCGGCCCTTTGCGGCCGTCCTTTGAAGCACAGCCTTGTGCGGAAGCATGGTTTCAAAACGCGTTATGTTGAAATTTGCGGGGCGTTCCCGGATTTCCGTTTCCGCACAATGGAAATTCCGGTCGTTTTCAACAACCTCCGTCTCCCGCGTGAGGCTCAGGGCGGGCCTACACGAAAACGCCGCATTTGTCAAGTTTTTCGACAAAAAGAGACCTTTCGTTTTCGAAAAAAATCTGCGTTTATTATTCTGCTCCAAGGAAATTGTAGATTTTTCATAAAACGGTATTGAATGGTACGATTTGCGCAATTCCGCGGGCCCCTCCTACAATGTCACCTCACAAGTAAGGCGCTCGGCGCCCGTTCATCCATTCAACCGTTGGGAATCCCCTTTAATGCCTACCGTCATCGTTGCCGGTGCGACTTTCACGCAAGAAGAAGCACAAAAACTCGTCGAACTGATTTCCCCCGTCAAGGCTCTGTGGCGTCCTCAGGGCCGCGGCTCCACGCCGATGGCCCGCTTCGAAGGCGTCGACCCGATCTGGGTGGCGACCGTCATGCCGTCCCTTCGCGTCGCCTATGAAGAAAAGGAATGGGACATCAACGTCGTTCCCGACGGTCTCTCGATCAACGAATACCGACTCCTCTGCATCGACCTCGACAGCACGCTCATCGAAACCGAATGTCTCGACATCCTCGGCGACCTCGTGGGCCGCGGCGATCAGATGCGCACGATCACGCAGAAGGCGATGACCGGAAAGCTGCGCTTTGAGGACAGCCTGCGCCAGCGCGTGGAACTCCTCAAGGATTCGCCCGCTTCAATTCTCGAAGAGGCGCTCGCCGCCGTGAAGCTTTCGCCGGGGGCCGAATATCTGATCGACTTCGTGAAGTCCTACGGCCTTGACGTCTGGCTCTTCTCGGGCGGTCTCATCGAACTCGCCGCTCCGATCGCCGAACGCCTCGGCTTTGCGGGGGCGCGCGCCAATTCCGTCGAAATCACGCCCGAAGGCTTCTTCTCCGGGAAAATTTCGAACGTGAGCGAACAGCCCGTCTTCAACGGCGAAGGGAAGGGCCGCGCCCTTCTCGAATGTTGCTCGCGCCTCGACGTGGCGCCCCGCAAGGCGATCAGCATCGGCGACGGCGCCAACGACCTCGACATGACCAAGCTCGCCGGTCTCGGCGTGGGCTACCATGCGAAGCCCTTGCTCCGCGGCTCGACCACCTTCCTCGTCTCTTTTGCGGGGCTTGACGCCGTGCCCGCCCTCTTTGCGGAAGACTGGCAGAACCGCGACGATCTCGTGGACATCACACTGCGAAGCTGAACGTCTCGAAAACGTCGTTCGCCGGAGAAAGGAGAAGAGCGTGGAAAAGAAGGTCAATGAGGCGGAAATCGTTCACGGACGTCATGCTTACCGTTTGACCACCGCGCTTCTCTCGGACGGCCGCGAGGCGCGAAGCCTCGCGCTGCGCCCCGACTCCGCCCGCGACGCTACTCTTGCGGGCGCCGTATCCGGCCTCGCCAGGGTCCGTCCCGCGCCCAAACCCTGGCAGCGGGAACTCCTGCGCCTGGGCGCCGTCCTGTCGCAAAGAGAGAATCTCGCGCAGGATCTGACGGCGCTCTTCGGAGACGATCGCTCCGATGCGGTGCTCGCCGAAGCCTGGCGCCGAGCGATGAAGCCCGAAGAGAACGGGTCGGCTTCGGAATCCGCTTTTTTACACGCCTTGGGGCTCTATGACGAACTCCCCGTGGCGCTCACGTTGCGTCGGCTTGCGCGGCTCGAAACCCGCGGCGTGATTCCGATGGTGATGACGCATCATGCCTCGGACGCCCGTGTGACGCGGGACACAGGAAACGGAAGCGTGCGCGTCACGAAGGACAACTGGGAGACGAGCGTTCTCTGGCAGACGGGGCGACGCATTCCCGTCGGACTTTTCGTCATTGAAAACGAGGGCGACGCTCCCGATCGTCCGACGACGCCTCAGACCCATCCGCTCGATCAGTTTTTCTATTGGGATCACCGTTGGCGTGAACTCGGTCTCCCCCGCAGCGCACCGATGATCTGGATCACGCCGCCCGCGGGGCTTGCGCCTTCGACGCTCGAACCCTGTGCGCGCTTTCGCTTCAGCTTCACGCTCCCGAACGAATTCGTCGCGAACTTCCCGAGTCCAGACCCCGAGGAGCGCGCCGTACGCGAAGTGACGGTCCGCTCAGGCGGAAGAGAGCGAAAGTTCCTCTCGCACCGCGTGCCTGGAGGGCGCGTCGTGACGAACTGCGTGCGAAGCACGGGCGACGCGTTGGCGCTCGACAAAATGCGCCGCAAGACCGAAGCCTTCTGGAACGCCGCTTTTGCGCGCTCGGGCGAGCCTGAAGATCCCTCCCGTCCTTGGATCGGCACGCAGACGGACGCGATGTTGCGCGGACGCCTCTTCCTGGGCTTCCTCACGCTCCTCCTGAGCGAATCGCTTTTTGACATCCTTCGCCGCATCGAGCGCGAAGGATCCGCCGAAGCTTCTTCTCTTTTGGATGCCATTCGACTCGCCGCGCAGCCCGAACTCGACGAGGAAACCTCGGCACTCGCCCTCTCGGCGCTAGCCTCGGTCTTTGAGGTGCTCGCTCCCAAGGAAAAGGAGGAACCGCGCGCCGTTGCGAACGCATCGAAGGAAGAGCCGGCGGCTCCCGCCGAAAAGCCCGCGGCCGAAACCGTAGATTCCCGGACTCACGCCGCGAAAACGCCCGATCTCTTCGGAGACGAACTCCTTCTCTTTCCCGAACCGCCCGAAGCGCATCCCACGACCCGCGAATGGCGCCGCAGGAGCCGGCCCAAGAATTCGTCGCTGCAGGGCGTGCTCTTTTCGCTTGACGATTGACGCCGGGCCCTTGCGTCGCGTCGCCGTACATCTTGCGGCCGTTTGCGAAGAAGTTTCTCGCCGCGCTCGGACAAAACCGCGGGCCCCGGCCCGCTGCTGGCGGGTCGGATAAACTCCGGAAGACGAGAAAAGGCCGCTCGGTGTCGTCCGAACGGCCCTCGTGTTTCTTACGCTTCCGCAAATCGCTGCAATGCGCTTACTGGCGCTTGCTCTCGATCGTGAGGCGGTAGGCCTCGCGGTCGTTCACGATGTAGGTGATGCTGTGGCCCGCTTCGACGCTTTCCGTCCAGAGACGGTAGAAGGACTGTCCGTCGTGCGTGAGATCGACGTGGCGAAGGTCCTTGGCGGAACGAAGCGTCTGAAGACCCGAATCCACTTCGGCGTCGAGCGCCGCGACGGCCTCGGCGCCGTGCGTTTCCTTCATGCGCCAACCCGAGGTGAGGCGGCTCTGCAGGGACGCGGCCGGCCAGCTGGCGAGCGTCCAGTCGCGAAGCACGCGCGTGCCGTCTACGAATTCAGGCAATTTTTCGTCGCGTTCCTCAAAGATCATGTTCCCGTCGACGCGCATGCTCCAGACGTTCATGCCGAGCGCATTGGCGGACATCTGTACGGATCCGTCCGAGACGTTCGAATAGAGAAGGAGCGTCGGGATCGATTTGGGCGCGCCCGCGCGGCGGGCTTCCTCGCTGAAGGAGACCGTGAGTTCGGCCGCGTAGGTGCCGACGGGCGTAAGCGCGCCCCAGGGCGGCATGAAGGAGGGCAGGCGGACTTCCTTCTTTCCCGGAGTCTTCTTTCGCACGACCGGGGCGGGCTTCGCTTCCTTCACGGGCGCGGCGCGCTCGAAAGGTTTTTCCGTTTCATAGAGGGCCGCGGGCTTGGTCTTTTCCGTCGGCTCGTCCGACGAAAATAGACTCCCTTCCCAGGCGTCCGAAATGGTGGTGCAGCCCGTGGCGAGCGTCACGAGCGATAAGGCCGTCCAGATGCGGATGCCGGTGCGAACGGTCAACATGAAGTTCCTCCTTGAGCGGGCAACGTGCGGGGCGTTCCCGGTTGTACGGTGTCGGATCGGCGCCGAATGAGGGGCGCCGTCGCGAGAATGACGAAAAGGCCCGTTCCGACCGTGGCGCCGAAAGAAAATAGGGCGGGTGTCGTCGAGAGGGCCAGAAGGCCGAACGAGGCGAGCGACGTGAGGCCCGACAGCAGCACGGCCGCAAACGCCCTCGGCTGATCGGGCTGATGATATAGGAAAATGCCGTAGTCAACCCCGAGACCGAGGAGCAAAACGAGCGCCAGGGCGGTAAAAAGCGTAACGGGTTGTCCCGCGTGTCCGAGCACCGCAAGGGCCGCGGCGATGCCGAGGACGGGCGGCAGAATTGCGCGCCAGGTGTGCCGCCCCATGCGAAGCGAGAGCGCCAAAGTGAGAATCGCCAGGCCCGCGGCGAGTCCTTCGAAGATGAGCGTGCGGTAGCGGTTCATCTCGTCGGTCATGAGGGCCGTGAGATTCACAAAGTGCACGCCTGGACCGCAGAGGGATTGAAGCGTCGGAAGATGTTCGGGCGCAACGCCCGAAAGCCGCACGACCGTGACGACCTTCCCCGTTTCGGACGTGAGAAGGAAGGGCGTGACGCGCGCGCCGAGCCCCGCTTCGATCCAGTCTTCGGGGGTTACGGGCGAGAACGTCCGCGGCTCAGGGGCGGCGCCGAGGAGTTCGGTGAGGAGGGGAGCCGCCGCGTCGAGCGCCTCGTAGAAGCGGGCGGCGCGTTCCGCCTGCGTCGCGCGGTCGGGAACGACGTCGGAAAGGGCCGTCGCTTCGATCCCGGAGACGCCGCGAAGCTTCGAGAGGAGCGTCTTTTCAGCAAGAAGCGCCTCGTCGAGGGTCTTTCCCGTCACGGTGTAGAACTGTGCGGGCGAGGGGAGAGCGAGGTACTCCTGAACAACGCGCTGATCTTCGATTAAAACCTGCGGAGCGTTTTGCAGGTCGGCGACGCCGCCCGCCGTGCGGACGTTCGCGAGTCCCGTTCCGAGGAAAACGAGAACCGCTGCGAGAAGCGGGATTGTCACAAGGCGCGGAGCGTCCGTGAGGCGAGGCAGGCGTGCGAGAACCTTGAGAAGCGCCGTCATGGCGAAGCCGTCCTTTTCCGGCAAAAGAAAAGGCGCGCGCGGCAGAGCCGTGAGAACGAAAATGAGCGTCGCGGGAAGGCCCACGCCCGCGAGCACGGCGATTTCCTTGAGGCCCGTCATCGGGGTGGCGGCGAGAATGGCGTAGCCCGCCGACGAAGAGAGCGCCGCCATGACGAGGCTCGGAAGGAGCCTGTTTCTCCGCTTGAGAAGCTCGGAAACGGGCGCGGCGCGTCCCGCGCAGAACCAGTGAAGGGAATAGTCGACCGCCACGCCGATGAGCGTCAGTCCGAAGACGAAGGTAAGGAGGTGCAGCGTCCCGAAGACAGCGAGCGTCGCGGCAAAGCCCACGGCAAAACCGAGCGAGACGGTGAGGACCGTTCCGAGGACGGTCCTCAGGCGCCCGAAGAGAAGCCAGGCCATCCCGAAGACGAGCGCGCTCGACAGAACCGCGATGCGGTTCATTTCAGTCTGCGCGTTTTGTGCGATCGCGTCGGTAAAGAGCGGCACGCCCGTCGCGTGAAAGACGGGCGTGAGGCCCGCGGCGCGGAGTTTCTCCGTGAAGGCCGCACGCGTTTCCTCAAGGAGCGCCGTGATGCGGCCTTCGCCCGATTCGGCGGAAAGGGCGTCGGCGTTGCAGCGAAGGAGATAGAGGGGCGCGTCGCCTTCGAGTCGAAGAAGTCCGTCCTCTTCACGCACGGGGAAGGTCTGAAAAAGCGAAAAAAGAGTTTCGTCCGCAAAGCCGTAGGGATCGCGGTCGCGTCCGAGCCAGTGGGGCGCGACCGGATTCAGGAGGCCCGACTCGAGCTGCGTGAGAAGCGCGTCGCGCCCTTCCTGCGTGAGATGCCCCGAGGCGTCGCGGGGAAGCTTCGCGATCCATTCGCTTCTCTCCTGTGTCAAGAGAGCCGAGGCTTTGTCTCGAAGAGCATCGGTGGCGCGCACGACCGGAGCGGGCGCCTTCGTGAAAAGGCCGCTCTCTTCGAGCGTCTCGGCGGTCTCGGCCACCGCGTCGCGCACGAGGGCCGGATCCGCCTTCGCATCTTTCGTCCCGACCACGAATACGGTCGTGCGGCGGTTTTCATCCGTCACGGTGTTGCGAAGCGTCTTCATGACGTCCGCGGAGAGCTCCGTCGACTCGGGCGCAAAGAGACTCAGAAGGTCCGTCTCGAACCATCGGCCGACGGGGTGCGTGAGAAGCACGCAGAGGGCTGCCGCAAGCACCAGAACGGGGGCGAGGAGCTCGGGCGACGATCGTTTCGGAGTCGACTCGGACATGGTTCGGGCATGAAGTTTTTGTGGGAAAGGAGACATTCTATCGGAAGAACGAAAAAACGGGCCGCACCGCTCCCTTTCCCAACCAATCCGTCGGAGCGATGCGGCCCGAAGGCCGGAGACAAATTTTCCAATGGACCGCGTCAGTTCGAGAGATCCCAGGTCCTGTCGTAGGCGGCGCTGCGAACCTTGAGGAGCCCCAACACCGTGTGGTAGAGATGATCGTGCCGTACGTCGCCCTTGGCTTTTTGAACGAGTCGTTCGTAGTCGATCCCGAAGGTTCGGCGGTAGTTGTCGGAGAGCCACAGCACGCCCGGGACCTCGATCTGTTCGGCGGGTGCCATCCAGTAGGGCGCGCCGTGCAGGAACAATCCGTTTTCGCCGAGGCTCTCGCCGTGGTCCGACACGTAGACGAGCCCCGTCGCGACGCCCGTGTCGGCCGCCTTGTGCAATTCCGCGAGAACTTCCGCGAGCGCGCGGTCGGTGTGGCGCACGCTGTTGTCGTAAGCGGCCGCGATCTCTTCCTTCGTGCAGCTTCCGAGGTCGGCGTCTTGGCATTCGGGGCGGAAGACCTTGTCGGATTCGGGCGAGCGCGACCAGTAGGCGGGACCGTGCGAGCCCATCATGTGCAGAAACACCACCGCGGGGCGGCGTGCCTCGAGGTTTCCGACTTCGCGGCGGATTTCCTTGGCGAAGATTTCGTCAAAGCACACGCCTGAAGGACAGAGCTTTTCGTCGGGTTCGGGCTTTGTGGTCGGAACGCCCGTGCAGGTGCCTTTGCATCCCGATTGATTTTCAATCCACAGGACCGAGATCCCCGCTCGTTGGAGAAGCGCGGGGAGCGACTCTTCCGAAACGATGCGGTCGCGGTCGTAGTCGCGACGGCCCACGCGGCTCAGCATGCAGGGGAGCGACACGTCGGTGCTCGTTCCGCAGGCGAGTACGCGGGGAAAGTGAAGCACTTCCTTGTCGGCCGTGAGCCTCGGCGCCGTTTCCCGCGTGTAGCCTGCAGGCTGCCAGTTGGCGGTGCGCGTCGTCTCGCCGATGACCACGACGAGGAGCGACTTTCCGTCGGGAACGACTTCGAGCGTCGGGCGCTCGTCCACGACGATGCGCCGTATCTCGGCGTCGGGATTCTTGTCGGTGAGAAGCGTCGTCGCCGTCGAATAGACAATGTTGACGGGAGCGATCTGGTAGCGAAGCGACTTGTCGTTTCGCATGGCGCTCGAGAAACCCTGCATGCCGAGAAAAACGGTGCCTGCGCTGATGAGTAGGGCCGCGACAGAGCAGAGGGCCGGCACCCAAAGGCGGTCGCGCCGTTCGATCTTCACGAGAAGCAGGACGGGGGGAAGCGTCACGAAAAGGTAGAGAAGGACGGTTCGAAGAGAGAAGTAGCCGAGCGCCTCGTGCGTGTCGGTCGCAAGGAAGTTGCGGATCATGTCGGGCGTCATGATGACGCCGTAGAGAAGTGCGGCCGTAAGCGAGAGTCCTCCGAGAAGATTGAGAAGGAGCGTTGCGGTGCGGAAGACGATCTTCGGGAAGAGCGAGAGCGCGTAAAGGAGCGACGCCGACACGAAGAAAAAGAGCAGCGCCGACATGCCCGTCGTCGTGAGGATCGAGGCGGCGTTTTCCGCCGTCGCCCCCGTGAGGATCTGACGGTAGTAGCCGATGTCGAAGACGAGCGTCCACCAGAGCGCCGTCATCCAGACGACCGCGTGGTTCGAGTGAGAAACGGGCTTCGCAATGCGGGCGAGGGCCTTCACGATCGTGCTGCGGGCGAAGAAGAGCACGTAAAGCGCCGCGCAGACGAGCCAGTCGATGAGTCCCGTCGCGATGACGTGGCTCAAAAAGTGCGCTCCCTGCATGAGTCGGATCCAACCGCAGAAGAACCCGAAGAGAAGAGCGAACCAGAAGGCCGCGGCCGCGCGGCGGGGGGAGATGTCGCGCCAGAAGAAGTAGAGGGCGAAGAGACAGAAGCCCGAGCCCGCGTGTCCCGCGGGCCAGCAGTTGCCCGCTTGCCGGAAGAACGAGAAAGAAGGGTCGCGCACGGGCGTGTCGCCACCAAAGATGTTTACGTCCCAAGGACAAACAACGCCCGTGACGCCCTTCAAACGCCATACGAGAAGCACCGCCGCGAGCATGGCGGTGAAGAGGTAGAGAAGCCTGGTGCGAAGCGCCGGATCGAAGGGAAGGCCCTTTCTGCGGCGAAGCGCGTCGCGAACAAGGGCGCCGAGCGTTACGAGGGCGACCGCGATTGGAACCGCCTTGGCGGCTTTGTGAAAAAGGAGGGAAAACCACTCGACGCGGTGCCAGGGCCAATGATCCCCCGCGAAAAAGAGGTGGCTCACCGCAATGTCCAGGGCATGCGGCGCAAAGAGAGTCAGAAAGACGAGCGCCCAGAGAGGCAGCAGAAACCAGCGGCGATAGCGAAACGGCACGGCAGTCGACATAAAGGGAAAAAAATCGGATCGGTTCAATGACGCGGTCAGTTTCGGGGGAGCCTTGTGAATCGGGCGTCAAGAACGCGTGACGGTTCTGTGACGAGGATTGCGCCGCACGGAAAAGGTTGAAAATTTTTCGGCCGCCGCAACCTCCCCGTAACAGACGTTCCGAACTTACGGTTCTCAAAAAAACGTCCGCAACGCGGCGGACGAAGCGGGCGGAAAAAGGGGCGGTTCCGTACTCAGCGGTAGTCGCAGAGCCGACTTTTCTTCAGACACCGCAACGCGAGGTAGAGGAGGACGCTCGCCGCGGTGAGGCCGAGGAGCACGTAGTCGACGGCGAGGTGTTCCTCCACGAAAAGCTCGGCGAGGTGAAAGAACGTGAAGATCAGGAAAATCGCGACCAGACCGTTTTTTTTCCTGTCGAAGAACTTTCCAGAGGGAGAACTCCTCGACCGGCCTCCTCCAAGCGCTGAACTTCGGAAAAAAGGCGGGAATGTCCCGACTCCAGCTGCGGTGCCGTTCGGGGAACTTGCGCGTGAGAAACTGTTCTTCGGCATACATGATTCGTTCGTAGTAGAGCGAAAAGGCGAGCACAAAGAGGAGCACGAAGCAGGGTCCGCGGTGAGGAGGACGATCCCGAGCGAAATGAGAAGATTGCCGAAGTAGAGCGGATGGCGGATGATCGAATAAAAGCCCGTGGTGTTGAGTGTGTCGGCCACCTGTCCGCGGGTGTTGCGCCCCGACGTGCCCGCGGGCGCGTGTCCGACGGTGTGGATTCGGACGGCGAGCCCGGCGAGCGACACGGCGAGGCAGAAGTAACGGTAGTGCGGAAAGGCGTCCCGAACGAAGGCAAAGAAGTCGTTCGGGGCGATGAGGCCGTGCAGAAAGTCAAGAAAAGTGGCGGCCAAAACAAGAATAGGGAGAAGGCTTCTCCTGCAAAAGAGCCAGTTGCCTTGTCGTTCCAGTTCGTCGTTGAGGGACATGATCGAATCGTGCAAAGGAAGGTTGCCGGGGTTCGGTCGGGAAAGAGGACGGATTCGGGAACTCGGTCGGAAAAGGAGCGTGGTACGCCGTAGGAATGCGCAAACGTCCCCAGTCTTGACGTAAGCGGGTAAATCGCGTGTCAAAAGCGCGTGACGAGGTCGTGACGAGATTTGTGCGTCGATGAAAAAACGTCGGATTTCTTCGTTTTTCGTCCCCGGGACTTTGGGTCGGAAGGAAAATACGGGAAAGGGAAACCTCTTTTTCTTTTTGGGAGTTTCATCGTGAGCATCCGCATTCTCGTGGTCGACGACAACGTCGACATCATCAACAACGTCCGCGAATACCTCTCCCTCAAGGGCTGGACGGTCGAGTGGTGCACGACGGGGTCCGATGCCCTGCGGCGTCTACAGGCCGACCCCTTTGACCTTCTGATTCTCGATCTGGGGCTCCCCGGGCTCGACGGCCTCACCATCTGCCGGGAACTGCGGGCCGCGCACTCGAAGCTTCCGATTCTCATGCTCACCGGACGCGACGCGATCGACGATCGCGTCCGCGGTTTTGAGGCGGGAACGGACGACTACCTCGTGAAACCCTTCTCGCTCAGAGAGCTGGCCGCACGAGTCGAAGCGCTCCTGCGGCGAAGTTATGGGGCTTCGGAAAAGGTCCTGCGCGTGGGCGACCTAGAAATGAACCTCGAAACGATGCGCGTCACGCGCGCGGGCCGAGACATTCGGCTTCACCCTCTGGGACTGCGTCTTTTGAAGATCCTCATGTCGCAGAGTCCCGCGATCGTCGGGCGCGCCAGGCTCGAGACGCTCCTCTGGAACGGTTCCGCTCCGGATTCGGACAGTCTCCGTTCGAACCTCTACCGTCTGCGACAGGAAGTGGACAAGCCCTTTGACAAAGCGCTCATTCACACGCACCCCGGGCTCGGATGGTCGATTTCGGAGTGAGTCATGTCCGGGCGCCTCTTTTCCGTTACGTCACGTCTCACGCTCGTTCAGCGTCTGATTCTGGGCTTTGCGATTCTGATCGGCCTCGTGTCGCTCCTGTATTCGGTTGCGCTCGTCAAGACGATCGAGTACGTGGAGACGACGCTCGTGGGCGACATCATGCGCGAGAAAATTACGCTCATGGAGGCGGAACTCAATTGGGGGCGGGTGCCCTTCCAGACGGACGAGATTCATCTGTACGGGGACATGGACACTCTGCGGCCGATCCCGCCCGAGTACGCGGGCGTTCCAACGGGGTACTCCGAATTCGTGGGGGCAAAGTCGTCCTTCCTCTTCAAGCGCGTCACCGACGACGGCCACACGCTGCTTCTCGTTTTCGATCAGACCGCCTTTGAGGAGACGGAGCAGGACTTTCAGGATATCGTGCTTCTCTCCTTTTGCCTCGTCGTTCTCGTCTCCGCCGCCGCAAGCTTCTGGCTCGGGCGTCTCGTCGTGAATCCGATCCGAAGGCTCTCGAGAAAGGTTTCGGCGCTGATGCACGCCAAGACCTATCAGCCAATGTCGATCGAATTCGCCGACGACGAAGTGGGACGTCTTGCCCGAGCCTGCGACCGAACGATGGAACGGCTCTTCGAGGCGATCGAGCGCGAACGAGCCTTTACGGCGGACGTGAGCCATGAGCTGCGCACGCCTCTCACGGTGATTCAGACGAGCGCGGAGTGTCTCGAACTCGGAGATCTCAATGACCGTCAGCGGGCGCACCTCGACCGGATTTTCCGCGTCGTCGAAGGAATGAAGGATCTTCTCGAGATCTTTCTGGCGCTCGCCCGCCAGTCGCAGACCGAAAACGGCATGACGGACGAAGTGACGCCCGTCCTGGAGCGCGCCGTCGAGGTGTGGGAACCCGAGGCGAAGAAAAAGGGACTCTCTCTTGCACTTTGCTCGGAAGGAAAGGTGCCCGGGGCGTATTCGTCCGTCCTCCTCGGCGTCGTCGTGACGAACCTCGTCAAGAACGCCGTGACGTATACGGAACACGGAGAAGTCGTGATTACGGAAACGGACGAGGGCTTCTCTGTGCGGGATACGGGATTGGGCATTTCCGAAGAGGAGCAGAAGCGGATCTACGAGAAGTTCTTCCGCGGCACTTCGTCCGCGGGGCACGAGGGGTCGGGCGTCGGATTGTCGGTGGTGAAGCGCATCGCGGACCGCTGCGGTTGGGGCGTGACGCTCGAGAGTTCTCCCCGGGGCACGTGTTTTACCGTGACGCTCACGGGCGCGAAGGTGAAGCGCATGGACGAACGCGGTTGAGCTGCGTTCTACGCCACAAAGAAAACGCCGCCTCGGGAAACCGAAGCGGCGTTTTGCGCAAAAGAGGCCGGAGAGGCCGCGGGGCCTCTCCATGGCATCACTGCAGTTGGAAGGAATAGGTCGAATTATCGACGTTGGGTGCATGGCAGAGCATGCATTCCCAACGGAGTGCCGAGAGCTTTCCGTCTTTTTCGTAGTGGGTGCCGGGGATTTCGCCCTTCTTCGGCTGCACGCCGCCCCGCTTGTGGCAGAGGAGGCAGGCGTTCTTCTCCTGCGTGATCGGAAGATATTCGGTCACGGAGTGCGGAACGGGTTTCGGGGCGCCGATGATCGCCGTGCCGTTCGAAGCGGGCGTGTCCGCGGCGAAAGCGGCGGTGGAGAGCATCGCGCCGAAGGCAGCGGCAAGAAGAGAAACGCAGAGATTACGAAGCATGAGAGTCTCCCTGTGAATTGGATCGAATCGTGAAGGAGAGGGCGTCCTCGGGACAGACTTCGAGGCACTTCCCGCAGTTCAGGCACTCGCCCGTCGGGATGCGGCCCTTCGCTTCCAGTTCTTTAAAACGAATGATTTGCGGTTCGGGACAGACGCGAAGACAGTCGCCGCAGTGCGTGCATTGATTCTTCTCAAACACGATCCCGACGAAGCTGCGTCCGAAGACGCGGCCGACGAGTTTTCCGACGATCGCCCAGAAGGCGCCCAGGGGGCAGAGGTATCCGCACCAACCGTGACGCAGGAGCGCAAGGTCGAGCGCGAAGATTCCGAGCGCGGCCGAAAGGGCGCCGAGCCCCGTTCCCCAGACGACGTCGCGCCAGAGGAAGGCCTGCGGACTCACCGCCTCGAAGGCGGCGACGCCTGTCGCGGCGCTCGCCAAAAGGGCGGTGAGAAGCGACGCGTAGCGAACGCTCTTCGAGAGGCGGACGAGGTCGGCGTCAAGGCCCAACGCGCGGCGCAGAGCGTCGGCGAGATCGGCGACGAGGTTCATCGGACAGACCCACCCGCAGAAAGTACGCGAACCGAGCACGGCGTAGAGGACGAAGACGATCACGGAGCCGAGAAGCGCCGCCCCTTGCGGGAGATGTCCCGCAAAGAGCCGCTCGAGCAAAGCGAGCGGATCCGAAAGCGGAATCGTCCCGAGAACGAGCGAACTCGAGAGGTCCCCGGAGAGCAACTTCTCCCCGGCGAAGGTCCAACCCCAACGGGCCGTCCCGACGAAGGCGAGGAGCACCAAGACCTGCACGAGGTGACGCATGAAACCGAAGCGGTTTCGGTGCAGCCGTTCGCACCAGGTCTTGGCAGGCGGCAGATGACGAATTTCGGGCTTCACGGCAACACCTCCTGATTGAGGTAGTCGAGCCCCGACGCAAAGGGCGACGGTTCTTCAGCGGGTTCTGCGTCGGGTTCCGGCGCGCTTCTTTGGTTCTTCGGATCGTCCGCTTCGAGCCAGCCGAGGCGGTAGTGCCGTCCGATTTCGCCCAGAGTACGCTCCGGATCGTGGATGCGCACGGCGGGCTTATCGGTGGGGCAGCTCTTGATGCACAAACCGCACCCCGTGCACTTCTCCGGCCGGATTTCCGGCACGAAGACGGCGTGCTTGCTCAATTCCCGAGGATGCGGGCTCAGCACGATCGCTTCGCTACTCAGGGGACAGTCGCGGAAGCACACTTCGCAGCGCAGTCCCTGCCAGGAAAGACAGGCGTTCGGGTCGATCATCGCTACGCCCATGCGGGCGTCGCGGATCGACTCGAGTTCGGGGGAAAGCGCTCCCGTGGGACAGGCCTTGACGCAGGCGAGATCCTCGCACATGTAACAGGGGGTCTTTGCGGGCTCGAAGTAGGGCGTCCCCACGGGCGCGGGGTCGCCGATCCCGGCGATTTTGAGCGTCTCATAGGGACACGCGGCGACGCACTGTCCGCAGTGCGCGCAGGCGGCAAGGAAGTCCTTGCCGAGAAGCGCCCCCGGCGGACGCGGCACCCAACGGGCGTTTGCGTCGCGCATCGACACCGCCCCCCAGCCGAGACCGAGCACGATGCAGGCGGCACCCGCTTCGGCGGCCCCGGCGAGGAAGCGCCGGCGATTGACTTTCGGGTCGTCAGCCATATCAGGCCTTTGTCACGCGGACCGCGGTCTTCTTGTAGTCGGGCTCAAGAGAGATCGGGTCGGTGGCGTCGATGCAGACGGCGTTCGTCATGACGGCTTCGTCGAAGAAGGCGAGCCACGTCATGCCGCGGGGCATGATGTTGCGGATCTGCGTTTCGACGACGGCCGTGCATTCGCCGTGTCGGCTCGTGACCTTGGCTCGGTCGCCGCGCTTAAGGCCGCGGGCTTCGGCGTCGTGCGGGTTCATGTAGAGGTAGGCCTGGGCGGCGGCGCGGTGGAGTTCGGGCACGCGGCGCGTCATCGAACCCGTGTGCCAGTGCTCGAGGATGCGGCCCGTCGACAACCACAGGTCGTAGTGGGCGTCAGGTTGCTCGACCGGAGCGGCGTAGGGTCGGAAGAAGATCTTGGCCTTGCCCGAATAGACGACGGCCTTCGGGTCGGTGACGCCGTATAGGTCGCCCGTCGCCATGTCCTTCATGAGTTTGCCGTAGAAGAGCGCGTCTTCCTTCGCAAACGGATCAAATTCCGTATTGAAGCGGTAGGGCGTTTCCTTGCCGTCGACGACCGGCCAGAGAAGACCGCGGACCTTAGGATCCATGTAGGTGTCGAAATCGGCGAGGTCGTGCCCGTCGCCGAGCGTGAACTGACGGTACTCGTTGAAGAGCGCCTTTTCCGGGAAGTAGGGCAGGCCGAGCGCCTTGCCGGTGCCGTTCAATTCGTTCGGATACTTCGGGTCGGGCCAGACGGCGTTGCGCGATTCGGACGGAGCAAAGAGCACGTCGTAGAGCGTGGCGTTCGAGTCGATCCCCATGGCCTTGGCCTTTTCGAGGACGTCGGGGAGCTTGTCGCCCGGAACGCCCTTCAGAGGCACGGCGCCCCACGTTTCGGAAACCTTGAAGCGTTTGGCGAACTCCATCATCATCCAGATGTCGGAGCGGCTGTCGCCTGCGGGTTCCGTCACCTGATGCCAGCCCTGCGTGCGCCGCTCGCCGTTGCCGTAGAGACCCCATTTTTCAAAGTGCATCGCGGCCGGGAGAATCAGGTCGGCGCAGCGGGCGCTGTAGGTCGGATAGACGTCGGCCACGACGACGAAGTTTTCCGGATCGCGCGCGGCGCGGACCCAGTGCGTATTGTTCGGAGACGACTGGAAGATGTTGACGACCTGTGTCCAGACGAAGTTGATCGACTTGTCTTCGAGGCCGCGCAGGATTTCCATGAGGGATGCCCCGACCTTCGGGTTGAGCGTGCCTTCGGGGATCTTCCAGATCGACTCGGTCTTGGCGCGGTGCTTAGGATTCGCAACGAGCATGTCGGATGGCAGTCGGTGGCAGAAGGCCCCCACTTCACGGGCGGAGCCGCAGGCCGAAGGTTGGCCCGTGAGCGAGAAGGCGCCGTTGCCGGGCAAGCCGTGCTTTCCGAGGAGCAGATGCAGGTCGTAGATCTGTTCGTTCACCCACACGCCCCGCGTATGTTGATTCACGCCCATGCACCAGAAGCTCATGAGGTTGCGCTTCGTGTCGCAGACAAGGTCGGCGAGGTCGACGAGTTTCTTCTTGAAGGTTTCGATCGACTCGTCGGCGTCGCCCTTGGCGAGCTTCGCGACGAAGTCGAGCGTGTAGGGTTCGAGCCCCTTCCTGAATTCCTCTTCGCTGATGCGCCAGTGCTTGCCGGCGGTGCCGCCCGAATTCTTCTGCGGGACTTCTTCGCCGACCTTGCGGCCCTGCGCGATCGCCTCGTCGGCGTCGAGCTTCACGACGAGCTGACGCTGCATGACGTCCTTTTCGGCCGGATAGGCGAACTGATCGGTGTTGCGAAGGCCGAAGCCGATGTCGGTCACTCCCGCCGCGAAGACGCAGTGCTTTTCGACGAATTCGCGGTTGACCTTACCGCGCACATAGATTTCTCGGATGAGATAGTTGAGGATCGCCAGGTCGGTGCCCGGCTTGAAGACGATCGTTTCGTCGGCGAGGCCCGAGGAGAGGTTGCGGAACGTCGTGATGTTGACGAGCTTCGTCGACTTGGCCGTCAGCTTGCGGTTCGCGACGCGCGACCAAAGAACCGGGTGGGCTTCGGCCATGTTGTTGCCCCAAAGGAGCATGGTGTCGGCCAGTTCAATGTCGCCGTAGTGGTTAGCGGGTTCGTCGACGCCGAAGGTCTGATAGAACCCAACGACGGCCGAGGCCATGCACAGACGAGCGTTCGGGTCGATGTTGTTCGAGCGAAAGCCCCCCTTCATGAGTTTCGACGCGGTGTAGGCTTCGGGAATCGTGTACTGGCCCGAGCCGATGATCGAGACGCCCGAGGGCCCCTTCTTCTCATAGACGCGCTTGAATTGTTTCGCCATTTCGTCGAAGGCCTCATCCCAACTGACGGGCTCGAACTTGCCGTTCTTGTCGAACTTGCCGTTCGTGCGGCGCATCAGAGGCTGCGTGAGACGGTCGCGGCCGTAGGGAATCTTGGCGTTGAAATAGCCCTTGACGCAGTTGAGCCCGCGGTTCACGGGCGCGTCGGGGTCGCCCTTCGTCGCGACGACGCGGCCGTTTCGCACGCCGACGAGAAGGCCGCAGCCCGTGCCGCAGAAGCGGCAGACTCCCTTATGCCAGGCGATGCCGTCTTCCGAAACGGCGGCGGCCGCTTTTTCTTCGGCGGAAACGGGCAGGCCGATCGTCATCGCGGCCGAGGCCGCAAGACCGGACTTGAGGAGCGCGCGGCGGCGCGCGTCGACGATTTCGATGCGTTTTTCCATTGTGTGGGTCTCCGTGAATGCGAAAAACGAGAAAAAGGAAATCAGGATTCGGCGTCGTCGGTTGACGACTCGAACCGGTGAACGACGAGCGAGACGTCTCGAACGCCGTCCAAAGTCTGAAGAATGCGAAAGAGCTCGATCTGAGCGTCGGTGTCGGGAGATTCGATTACGCCAATGAAGCGTTGGTGTTCTGCGTCTTCCTGATGCGCTTCGAACCAGGGGAACGCTTCGGCGCGGCTGCGCACGTCGGCAAGCCGACCGGGTTCGCACAAAACGAGCACGGCGGAATAATTCACGTCTGAAGTCTCCGTATAGAGGCGTGGGACGAGCGACTCCGGGAGGGAGCCAACGCTTCATTTTGCACGGATTCGAAACGTCCTCCTATAGTTCGGGAGAGGGAAGCGTCGTGCGAAAGGGAGAAAAATCGCTTCGAGTCGGGTATCTAAAAGGGAATAAGGTTCCTCAACGGATTGTGCGGCAGGGATGTTTGGGAATGGCGGCAAAAGAAATGCGCTATTTCATAAAAGGAAAACGATAGGATGTCTTGTGCCCGTACCCCTGATGCATGGGTTGCCGAGGCGTGTATGGAAAAGAAAGCCGTCCGTTCGGACATGCCGAACGGACGGCTTTGATCAAAGCTTATCGGCCTTCGGATTATTCCTCAAAGGCGCCCTTCATGACGACTTCGCCCTGACGCATGGCGACCTTGCCCATCATGAAGACCCACTCGGGTTCGAAGTCCTTCGTGAGGAAGAGAAGGTCGGCGTCCTTGCCGACGGCGATGCCGCCCTTCGTTTCGAGACCGAGGGCGCCCGCGACCGTCTTCGTCATCGGGGTGAGGGCCTTTTCGACGCCGAGTTCGTCCTTCAGTTCGCGGATCGTTTCGATGTCGCACATGATCGATCCGATGCCCAAGCCCACCATTTCGCCTGCTTCGTTGAAGCGCGGCATCGAGCCGTGGCCGTCGGAGCTCAGCGTAATGCGGTCGAACGGAACGCCGTCGGCGAGCGCGGCGCGCACGGCGTCGGCCGCCGAACCCATGTAGTTGCCGCCGCCCGTCGTGATGTCGATGAAGCCGCCCTTCTTGGCGAATTCGCAGGCGCGGCGGAAGACTTCGGGATGGCGCGCGACGTGCGTCGGACGGATGTGCTTGATGGGCATGCCCTGCGCGACGCATTCGTCGAAGATGTCAAACGAATACGGGAAGTCGCCGAGGTGAACGTGAAGGAACCCGGTCTTGCCCGTAAGCATCCCCGAGACGCGGACGTCAGCGAGGATCTGCATGATTTCGTGCTGATTGGGGAAGGAGGAGCGGTGGTCGCCCAGGGCGATCTTCACGCCGAGCACTTCCGGAATCGCGAGCATGTCGGTGCGCACGTCCTTCGTGATCGTGGTGACCGGATAGGCGTAGTTGCTCGTCCACATCCAGCCCGAGGCGCCTTCGTTCTTGAGGCCGCGGACCTTGGCGAGGAGGTTTTCGACGGAGCGCGTCATGCTGTCGGTGCCCGAGACGCCGAGGAAGGTCGTCACGCCCGCCTTCACGAGTTCGGAGAAGACGAGTTCGGGACAGCGGCTGTGCCAGCCGCCTTCGCCGCCGCCGCCCGTAATGTGGATGTGTTGGTCGACAAGACCCGGAGCCACGATGTAGCCCGCAGCGTCGATCACTTCGAGGTCGGGGAGGGTCACGTCGAGCTTTTCAGCCATCGCGACGATTTTGCCGCCCGCAAGGAAAATGTCGCGGGTTCCGAGGTGTTCCGGCGCGTAGACGTCGGCGTTCTTGATGAGGATCGGATGCATGGATGGTCTCCAATCGGTTGACGAATCCAAGAATCATAGCGCGACGAAGGGGGCGTCGGATTCCGCATTTTCTCGTAGAAGGCGGCCTGGGGGTGTGGCGTCCGGGTCGCCCGAAAAATGGGTTTTGTCGACCAAACGTCGGCCACTCGGACCTTTGTCCTAGCGGGGTTGGCGACGGGAAAAAGATGTGCAGATTTTCGAAGAAAAGCGCTTGGGAGAAGCACTTTGCCGCTTTCGCCGCCGCTATAGTGACTCGAAACGAAGGGCACTTTCGACTCCCTCTCGAGAGTCCCGGACCGCACAACCACTCAACGCGCCAAAAGGAAAACGATCATGCTCAAGTCCCTCACCGCCACACTCCTCATCGCCGCCGGCCTCATTTCGGGCGTCGCCAACGCCGCCACGCTGCGCGTCGCGACGAACCCGACCTTCCCGCCCTTTGAATTCGTCAACAGCGAAACAAAGGAAGTGACGGGGTTTGAAATGGATCTCATCCGCGCCATGGCCAAGGAAATGGGCTACGACGTCGAAATCCTCAACATCGGCTTTGACGGCATCATTCCGGCCCTCATGGCGGGTACGGCCGACGTGGGCGCTTCGGGCTTCTCGATCACGGAAGAGCGCAAGAAGCGCGTGCTCTTCACGGATCCCTTCTACAAGTCGGGTCTGACGATCCTCGTGACGAAGGAAGCCGCCAAGGACATCAAGACGTTCGAGGACCTGAAGGGCAAGACCGTGGGCGTACAGATCGGTACGACCGCCGCCGCGAAGGCCAAGGAAATCGAAGGCGCCAAGGTGACGACCTTCAACAACGCCTCCGAAGCCATCATGGATCTCTCGACGGGCAATTCCGTTGCCGTCATCAACGACCGCCCCGTGACGGACTACATCCTCGTGCAGCAGCCCGCGCTCGCGGAGAAGACCGTGCACCTGACGGATCAGATGCTCTCCGCCGACGACTTCGCGATGGTCGTGACGAAGCAGAACGCCAAGCTGCAGGGAGAACTGAACGCCGCCCTCAAGACCTTGAAGGAAAACGGCGAATACGACAAGATCTGGAAGAAGTGGTTCGGCGAAGCGAAGTAACCGCGCAGCGCGATCACGCAAACGGTCCGGCCGGGAAGGTCGGACCGATGCCGAAAGCCCCGCAAAACCTAAACTCCCGGGTCGCTAGATCACGAAAATCGATCCAAGCGCTTCGGGAGTTTTTCTATTCCCAACAGAGTGAACAAGTCGCGATGCCGCTTGGCTATCGCTTTCACGATGAAGGTGTTCGTCGTGCGGTGTTTGGTGGCTTGTACGCTCTGCAGCTGGATCAACGCCTTACGCAGGGATTG